>Ga0156023_1039_pt2 | contig 110764 bp, 110 predicted proteins | sample RifCSPlowO2_02_FD_107677 | JGI IMG/M metagenome (GOLD analysis project Ga0156023, IMG submission 107677) | Betaproteobacteria bacterium RIFCSPLOWO2_02_FULL_67_26
CATCAAGGATGCAGATTTCGGTCAGGAACGGCAGCGAATCATACGTCGCCCACAGGTAACCGGGATCGAGCTCGAGTGCGAGCTGGCGACGCGCAGGCGCTGCTGCATCCTCGCCCACAATGAGCCAGACGCCCGATTTCGACTGCCCATCGCGCAATACGATCAGCCTGCCGGCATTCGCTACCAGCGGACGGCCGCTGAGCGCGATGTCCCCTGCCGTCGGGATGCGCGACGGCGCGCCGAACAGCACCCTGGGGCCGGCTGGCTCGACCGCCACGGCGGTGCGAAAATGGCGCTCCATCGCGTCCGCCTCGCCTGGGCGCCCGCTGCGCGCTCCACCGCCGATCGACCGCGCGAGTTGCTCCGCGACGCTCAGCCGGTCGACCAGTACCGTGGCGTAGTTCGAGGCCGCACCGCGCAGCAAGGCAACACGCTCCGCGATCAGCGCGTCCCGGACATGGTCGTAGGACACCAGGATCGTGGCGGACACCGGCAGCAGGCCGCACAAGACGAACAGCGCAATGATGCGCCGCCTGACCGACCATCCCGGCGCGCTGGTGGCGGTCATTCGTAGTCGGACGCCAGGCCGATGAAGCGTCCGTCATTGGCGAGAATCACGTCGTCACGGCTGGCCTGGGCGGTCAGCGGCATCGTGCTGTTGCCATCCTTGCCCTTGCTGTACAGGTCGTATTCGGAGTTGATCGGTACCAGATTCTTGTTCTTGCGCGCCTTGCCGATGCCGGCGGTGGTCAGGTTCATGTAGACGTAGGGATTGCCCCACGGATCGAGTCTGCCGGATTCGCGGATCGCGGCAAGGTCCGGGGGCGGCACCCGGTTCTCCGTGATGTAGTGGCGTATGTTCACGTTGAGCCCGCCGATGTCGGTGATCGCCCGATTGACCCGCGCACGCTCGCGGTAATCCGAATAGGACGGCACCGCAATCGCCGCGACGATGCCGAGGATGGCAAGCGCGATCATCAGCTCGATGAGCGTGAGTCCCGCGTTGCGGTGACTTGAGCGGTGAAAGCCGGCCATGAGGGGCTGAACATACGCCGCCCCGCCAGGGCCAGCATAAGGAATTGGGCACAACCCGGCCGTCCCCTGTTCCTGCCAACGGACACCAGCATACACCTCCCCCTCACCGGCAACGACCCGCGAATCGCGATTCACGCCTTTTGGACTGAGGTCGGCGTAAACGCAACGCCGTCCTGCACGATGCGCCGGTTGAGCAGCCCGGCGCAGGCGGAAGCGACTTCCAGGTAAGGCGCCGGGACTCCGGTCAGGCGCCCCACGTCGATCACGGCGTCGATGATCGCGCCCAGTTCCAGTTCGCGGCCGAAGCGCACGTCCTGCAGCGTGGAGGACAGTATCCCGACCCGCCTCCGCACGTCGGCGATCATCTCGTCGGCGGTCATGTCGGGCTTCACCCCGACCGAGGCCGCCACCGCGAGCACCTCGTCCATCATCCGCCGGGCGACGCGGCGCGTCGGCTCGTACTCCCCGATCTGCAGCGCCGAGGACTGCGTGAGCGCGCCCAGCGGGTTGAACACGCCATTCGACATCAGCTTGCGCCACTTCACCGCGCGGATGTTTGCGCTCAGCTGCACCGGCCAGCCGGCAGGCTCGATGACGGACTTGATCGCTTCAAGCCGCGGCGTAAGGCGGTTGTCGAGCTCGCCGATCACGAGCCGGTCGGTCGCCTGGTCGGCAAGGCGGATGCGTCCCGGCTCCACGAGGTCAGCCGGCTTGTTCATGACGCCACCGATCACGGCGTCTATGGGTATGGTCTTCGCCAGCGTGCCGTCCGGGTCGACCGATTTGAGTCGCGACCCGCGCAGCGGCGAATCGAGCTTCTCGAAGTACCAGTACGGCAGCCCGTTCTGGCCGAGAAGCATCATCCCGTCCCGCGCGAGCAGGCTCGCCATGTGCGCCGCCGCGCCCGCGATCTGGTGCGACTTCAGCCCGACGACGACGAGATCGTACGGCGGCTTCTCCTCGCCCTGCCGGCAAACGCGGACTCGAATGGGGTCGGGGCGCCCGCTGACTTTCCCCTCCAGGATCAGCCCCCGGCTCGCCATCGCGTCGTATTGCGCCCCGCGAGCGACCAGCGTGACGTCAGCCCCGGCCGCCGTAAGGATGCCGCCGAGAAAACCGCCGACCGCACCGGCGCCGTACACCAGTATCCGCATCGCGACTGCCTTCGACCTACGGGGTCATGACGCCACCGCGCCGGTAAACCTGCAACTCACTGCCACGGCATCAGCGACGCATGGATCACGTCCGGCACGCCCTTCCCGCCCACCGACCGGATGGCCAGGTCCACGTCCTTCAGCCCGAACCGGTGCGTCGTGACCTTCTCCAGCGGGAAGCGCCTGGAGGCGAGCTGCGCCAGCGCCAGCTCGCACGCCCGGTAGCTGTGGCCGCGCGCGCTCTTGATGGTGACGAACTTCACCGTGACCTTCTCGAGCGGAAAATTCGGGAATTCCTTCATCTCGCCCTGGACCACGATCGTCCCGCCCTTGCGCTTCAGCGCTTCCACGCCGAGCAGGATCGGGAGGGTCCCGGCGCCGGCGGTGCAGTCAAGCGCGACATCCACGCCCTTGTCGCCCGTGATCTCCCTGATGCGCGCGAGCGGGTCCTCTTTCTGAACGTCGATCACATGGTCGGCGCCCAGTTCCTTCGCGACCTTCATCCGCGCGGCGTCCTTGGACGTGCCCGTGACGATGATCAACGAGGCGCCTGCCTGCTTGCAGATCACGGTCTGGGACAGCCCCTGCTGGCCCGGGCCCTGTATAAGCACGGTCGAGTTGTAGCCGACGCCGCCGTCGAACAGGGACCACTCGACGCCGTTCGCCATGGGCGTGACCAGCCCCGCCAGTTCCGGGGTCACGCCCGTCGGCACCTGGTGCACGACCGCGTTCCACGGGAGATACACGTACTGGGCAAAACCACCCCACAAATGGGGCGCCTTCTCGGCGGAGGTGTAGCCGTAGCGGATGCCGTCGGGATTGCTGCGCCAGTCGGTGTTCTCGCAGTGCCGGTACTGGCCGAGGTGGCACCACTCGCACTTGCCGCACATGACGTAGTGCTCGACGAACACCAGGTCGCCCTCCTTGAAGCCCTTGCGCCGGGTGAATTCGCGGCCCGCCTTGGCGATCGTGCCGATGTTCTCGTGGCCCATGATCACCGGCGCCGCCGATGGCGGATGCGCGTAGAGCTTGACGTCGGTGCCGCAGATCCCCGCGACCTCCATCTTCAGCAGCGCGCTGTCCTCCGGGATATCCGGCATCGGGAAATCCCTGAATTCGGTCTTGCTCGGCCCGGTCCTTACTGCCGCCTGCACTCGTTCCACCACGGCGATCACCTCCAATTGCCGAAACGCATCATGGTCAGGCGCCTATTTTCTCATGCCTTGCGCCCGCCTTCCTATCGGCACATGGCTGAGCAAGGGCCGCGCCGGGCAGTATCGGCTGGGCGCGCCGCGTGGCCGTTGACAGCCCGCGGGCTGAAGGGGATGATTTTCGCCAAACCGCTGCGCCACAGGAGGAACCTCATGAGCGTTCTGGAAACGAAGACGAAACCCCGGCTCGCGATCATGAACGCGGTCCACGACCTGCCGGTGCTGGTCGCCCGCGACAAGGGGTTCTTCAAGGACGAAGGGCTGGACATCGAGTTCGTGACGACACCGGGTATGGCCCAGGTCACGACGTCGCACTCCGTCAAATTCGATTCCGTCTTCGACCGCCCGCTCGACTCGGTATACAACGAGGGCGGCATCGACCAGTACCGGATGTGCGAGTGGGGCATCATGAAGCGCGCCGTCGAGGCCGAGTGCTCCGGGCTCCGCCGGCGCAAGATCGTGGCGCTGGGCGCGTCGATGTCGAAGTTCGCCATCGCGGTTACCCGCGACTCCCGCTACTATGAGCCCGAGATGCTCAAGGACAAGGAGATCGCGGTGACGCCGAATAACGGCTCGCACTTCACCACGCTCAAGCTGATGGAAGGGTTCCTGAAGCCGGAGCACGTCAAGACCACGGCCGCCGGGTCCATGCCCAAGCGCATCGAGGCGTTGAAGCAGGGCAAGGTCGCGGCGGTGAGCCTCATGGAGCCCTGGATCAGCGTGGCGCAGAAGATGGGCCTGCGCATCCTGATCGAGTCGCACTCCACCCGCAGCGAGGCGGCCAGCGACGATCTCGACGGCAAGACGCTGGCGGCGATGTTCCGGGCGCAGGCGCGCGCGGTCAAGGAGATCGAAAAAGACCCCACGCCCTACGTCCACTACTTCGTGCGCGAGACCGGCGGGCTCCTGGAACCCCACGAATTCCAGGCCTGGCGCCTGCTGCACGCCGCGCCGCAACCCTACACGCGCGAGCGCTGGGAAGACACCTACAACTGGTCGGTCAAGTGGAACATGACGGTGGCGGGCGCCACTTACGAAAATATCGTCGACAACCGCGCCTGGCAATAGGGAGACCGAAACCCATGAAAACCACGCTCACGATTGCCATTGCCGCGTTCGTCCTTGCCGCTGCGCCGGCCGCGATCGCCCAGAAATATCCGACCAAGCCGATACGCCTGATTGCGCCGTTCCCGCCGGGCGGCGGCACGGACATCCTGTCGCGGGTCATCGCCGCGCCCGCGCACGAGACGCTGGGACAAACAGTGGTCGTCGACAATCGACCGGGCGCCGGCGGCGCGATCGGCGCCGAGCTCGCGGCCCACGCCGAGCCCGATGGCTACACGCTGATACTGGTTTCCAGCAGCTATGCCGCCACCGCCGCGTACCGCAAGGCGACCTATGACCCGATCAACGGCATCGCGCCGATCATCCTGATCGGCACGACCGGGCTGTTGATGATCACGCATCCGTCCGTGGCCGCGAAAAACATCCCGGAGCTCCTCGCCTACGCGAAGGCCAACCCCGGCAAGCTCAACTACGCCTCGGTCGGCACCGGCAGCGTGAGCCATCTCGCGCACGAGGCGTTCAGGCTCATGACCGGTGTCAATATCGTCCACGTTCCCTTCAAGGGCGGTGGTCCGGCGCTGAGGGGCGTCATCGGGAACGAGGTGCAGATCGGCGCCGTCAGCGTGGTGCCGACCCTCCCCCACATCCGGGCGGGCCGGCTGCGCGCCATCGGGATCACCACGCCCAAGCGCTCGGCGCTGCTGCCCGAGATCGCGAGCATCGGCGAGGCCGTCCCGGGATTCGAGGTGGTCCACTGGTACGGCATGTGGGCGCCCAGGGGCACGCCGAAGTCCATCGTCTCGAGGTGGAACCGGATCGTCGCGGGCGTGCTCAACACCGAAATCATGAAAAAGCGCACGAGCGCCGAAGGACTGGATGTCGCGGGCGGCCCGCCTTCCGAATTTCAGCAACGCATCCGCACCGACGTCGAAAAATGGCGCAAGGTGGTCAAGGCGGCGAACCTCGGCGGTGGCGGCTGAGAGGAAAGGGCTGTCTACCGCGCCGCGGCGGTTGCCTTGTCCAGGAACTCGAGCAGCCGCGGGGCGGCGGTTTCCTCCGTCTGGCCGGCCGGCGGAACATCCCAGTACTCGGACTTGAGCAGGCACTCCTCCAGGTAGCGGGCCGCGGAGGTCGCGTGGGACGGGTCCCGGCCGGGGACGATGAGCGCCGGGATGTCGAGGCGCAGCAAGTCCTCAGGCTCGGCGCCCGGAGCGCTATCCCGGTCGAAGAGCGTGCGCGCCATGCCCGCGACGATCAGCTTGTACTGTTCCACGTCCAGCTTCGCATACGACTCGGCAAAGGAGCGGTCGATCCGGATGACCGATGCCCATGGCCCGACTCTCGGGTCCTCACCGAAACTCTTGGCCGAGGCCGTGGCCAGCGACACGACTTCCGCCAGGCCCTGCTGCTGGACGTACGAGAGGTGCTGCGCGAACCGCTGGTGGCCGTTGATCCGGTAGCGGGCACCGCCCACGGGCCACCACAGGACCAGGCTCAGCGCGATCTCCGGATCAGAGACGGCCAGAGACAGCACCGGGCTGCACCCCATGCAGCCGCCCATGAGGTGCGCGCGCGGGATCTTCAGGTGCTCGAGCAATCCCCTGCCCTGCGCGGCATAGCGGGCCCACGTCAAGCGTTCGACACGCCCGCCCGACTGGCCGGTTTCCCGCCGGTCGAAGACGATGCAGGAGTATCGCTTCGGCAAGTGCTCCATGAGGCGCGTCCTGGCGTAGACGCCCGTCGTCGTCCATTTCTCCAGGATTCCGTCGAAGCCGCCGGGCGAGAACATCAGGAGCGGCGGCCCGGAGCCGACCACGTCGTAGCGCGTCGCGATGCCGCCTATGACCGCGGTCGGCACGGCGTCACCCCTTGATCTGCCGCCCCGAGCGCACGTCGGCGATCAGGGCCGTGAAGGCTTCGAGGGTCAACTTCCCCGTGTTCACGTAGGTATCCGTCTTCGAATCGATCCATTTCGCCCCGTACCCGATCGCGGTATGAGCGAGCCGTACCCGCCCGTCGAGCCATGGCCCGCCGCCGAGCCCGCCGATCACCGGGATGGAAACCGCCTTCACCACCGCTGCGCCCGCCACCGGTCCGGAGTGCCTGAAGTCGAGGAGCGAGGCGCCGGCACTTTCCAGCCGCTTCGCTTCATCGACGAGCTTCTCCGCCGGAATGTCCTTGCCATGAAACTCGGCAAACACCGGGATCCCGGCCCGGACGACCGCGCTCACCACTTCGGGACCGCCGTTGATCTTCACCATGCCGGCGCCCCCCTCGTTGGCGAGGCGAATGGCCGCGCTCACCGTGGACTCGACGCCCCCTTGCACCGGCCCGGACGGCACGTCGCAGCTGACGAGCGCCCGCTTGACGCCCCGGCGCACCGCCTTGCACACCACGAGCAGCTCGTCCATCGTGACTTCGGTCTCCGTGGGCTGGCCCCACAGGTTGGCGCCGACCGAATCGCCGACCGAGACGAGATCCACCCCCGCGCGATCCGCGATCTGCGCAGTCGGATAGTCATAGACCACCAGGCCGACGATCTTGCGGCCGGCGCCTTTCATTTGCTGGAGGAGACGGACGGTCACCTCCTCCATGACGCCTCCTCCCGACTGACCGCGCCGCTCACTGCCGGCCGGCGAGCCCGCGCGCCTTCTCCAAAGTAGCGAAGCTGCGCGGCGCGGCGCACATGAGATAGCGGTAGCCTTCCTTGATGATGCGCTCGGCGTTTGCGGCCTCGACGTGCGGGTGGCCGACGACGACATCGTGTTTCCTGCAGGTGGCGACGACCTGCGCCATGGCGTCGAGCACGGCTTTGTGCTCGTACTGGCGGGGATAGCCCAGTTCCTGGCTCAAATCACCTTCGCCGATCAGCACGGCACCGATGCCCGGCACGTTCTTCAGCATGTCGTCCAGATTGGCGATGCCCGCCGTGTCCTCGATCATGATCACGACGAAGATTTCGCCCTTCGGATTAAGCGGCCACACGTCGGCGCGCTCGTAGTACTCCTGCTGCGTGACGCCCCAGTAGCGAACGGCCTGCGTCGGCCCGTCCCCGCGGATGCCCGCCGGCTCGTAGAGCGGCTTGCCCTTGAGGCGCGGGTAACGGCACGCGGCAACCGCGTTATAGGCTTCCTCGACGGTGCTCACGTGCGGCCAGATGATGCCGTAGTAGCCCAGGTCGAGCGCCTGCTTCGCGAAAAACTGGTTCATCTCATTGCCGTTGGGCGGAATGCGCACCGTGGGGGTGACCGCGGGCGCCGCCGAGCCGGATTTCGCGATCTGGGCGCGGTTCAGCAAGTACTGCAGGCAGTCGCGCAAAACGCGAATCTCCCAGGCGTTGTGCTCCCCCTCGAACACGACGCCATCGTATTTCGAGGCCTGCACCGCGACCGCCGCCTCGACATCCGGCGGCATGAACGTGGTGAAGGCGTGCTGGCCGGATTCGAGCGCGCGGATGATGCCGTTCAGGCGGGGTGGCGTGGCCATGCGGTTCTCCCTCAGGATTTCCTGCCGCCGCGCTGGCCGCGCTGGTTCAGCAGCTTGTCGAGGCGCGGATAGACCCGGCGCGCATTGCCCTCGAAGATCTTGTGGCGGTCGGTTTCGCTCAATCCGGTCAGCTGGTCGACGTAGCGCTTGGTGTCGTCGAAGTGATGGCCGGTCTCCGGGTCGATGCCTTTGACCGCGCCGACCATTTCCGAGGCGAACAGGATGTTGTCCACCGGGATCACCTTGGCCAGCAGCTCGATGCCCGGCAGGTGATAGACGCAGGTGTCGAAGAAGACGTTCTTCAGCAGGTGCCCGCCGAGCAGCGGCTTCTTCATGTCCTGGGCCAGGCCGCGATAGCGGCCCCAGTGGTACGGCACCGCGCCGCCGCCGTGCGGGATGACGAACCGCAGCGTCGGGAAATCCTTGAAGAGATTCCCCTGGATCAGCTGCATGAAGGCGGTCGTGTCGCCGTTGATGTAATGCGCGCCGGTATGGTGAAAGTTCGGGTTGCACGACGAGGAGACGTGAATCATCGCCGGCACGTCGAGCTCGCACAGCTTCTCGTAGATCGGGTACCAGTGCCGGTCGGTCAGCGGCGGATCGGTCCAGTAGCCGCCCGACGGGTCGGGATTCAGGTTGACGCCGACGAAGCCGAGCTGCGTCACGATGCGCTCGAGCTCGGGGGTGCAGTTTTTCGGCGAGACGCCGGGAAACTGCGGCAGCTGGCCGACGCCGACGAAGCTGTCGGGCAGCAGCGTGCAGATGCGGTGAATGAGATCGTTGCAGATCGTCGTCCATTCCCTGCTCACCGCCTCGGTGCCGACGTGGTGCGCCATGCCGCCGGCGCGCGGCGAGAAAATGGTGAGGTCGCCGCCGCGGTCCTTCTGGAACTTGAGCTGCGGCCCGACGCTCTTGACCAGGGTCTCGTCGCTGATCCCGAGGTCGGTCGAGGCCGGCTTGCGCGCGGGATCGGCGAGCCCCGCGAGCTGCTTGTCGCGGAAGGTGTGGAGCGCCGGGGGCTCGGTTGTGTAATGGCCGTGGATGTCTATGATCATTTCGAGTCCGTAACGGGTAAAGGGGTACCGGTTTCAGATCTTAAAGGCTTCCAGGGTCTCCGGCGCAAACATTTCCTCGGGCTCGAGCCGGCGCTTCGACAGCCCCTGCTCGTGGTGGTAGCGCAGGAAGGTGTCGAGCACGTGGCGGTTGCCGTGGAATCCGTACGACCACCAGTCCTCGCCGAACTCGCGCACCGCGTCCTCGACGTGGGCGTTCTGCCACGGCAGCATCGCCTTGTGCGCCGCGGTCTGGCGAAACCCTTCGTAGACGCGGCGCTGCGCGGCGGCGAACGCTTTTTGAAGAGACATGGCGATCCAGCGGTTTTTCTCGTAGACCTCGCGGCGGATCGCGACCACGTGCATGATCGGGAAGATCTTCGTGCGGCGATAGTACTCGCGCTCGACCGCCATGAAATCCGGAAACAGCCGCTTGACCGCGTCGGGCCTCGAATAGAAGGTCGAAGGGGCGCGCGCCGTGTGCAGCGCGTCGATCTCGCCGTCGGCGATCATCCGGGACAGCATCTGGTCCGGCCCGATCGGGCGCACCTTGAAATTGGGCGGGAGATCGAGCTTGATCTTCTCGTCGCGCCGGGTCTCTTCCTCGCCGCCGGTCCAGTATTCGACGCTGTCCGCTTTCACCCCATAGTCGTCCGACAGGATGCCGCGGATCCATACCGGGGCGGTCATCTGGTATTCCGGCGTGCCGATTTTCCTGCCGAGCAGATCCTTCGGCTCGCGGATGCCGCTTTTCGCCGAGATGAAGATGCACGAATGCCGGAAAAAGCGCGACGGGAAAACCGGGATCGCGATGAACGGCGGCGGGTCGCGATGGAGCGACACCGTGTACGACGACATCGACATTTCCGAAGCGTCGAACTCGCGGTAGCGCGCCATCCGGAAGAAGGTCTCCTCGACCGGCAGCTCGAGCACGTTCAGCTCGATGCCGTCCGGCCGCACCGACCCGTCGGCGAGCGCCCGGGTGCGGTCGTAGTCCCAGACGGACAGGGTCAGGCGCAGCTTGGCCTTGGCCATGGGCCGGGGTGGCGACTGACGGCTGCTTATACCGTCACGGGCTCGGTGCCGAGCGGGCGGAACAAGCCTTCCCAGGCGCCGTCCTTGAACTTGACGTTCCTGGCCAGCTCGATCGCGCAGGAACGGACGCGCTGCGTGTCGGGCTTGAGCCCCGGCAGCGGCTTGCCGTCGCGGTTGTCCTTCGCCGCCTTGAGCAGCAGCCGCCGCGTCATGATGATGCCGTTGTCCGTCGAGCACAGGTTTTCCTTCGAGCGATCCTGCACCGGGCCCATGCTCTCCTGCAGCGACGCGTCCTGCATCGCGATGCCCTCGATGCCGCTGTAGTTGATCCCCGACTTCTGCGTGCTGCGGTCCATCAGGTAATCGTTGCCCTTGTTGGCGAGCGGCATGAAGGTGCCGGGCACGTACTTGACGTGTATCCCCCTCCCCTCCTTCATCGCCTTGAGCTCGGGCTCCGTCAGCGCGCGCTTCGGATGGTAGTTGATGGACCACGCCCAGCAGTTCTCGTCGTCGATCGGCACCCAGGCATGGCCGCCGATGGGATGGCCCGCGCGCGGCGGGATGAGCGTATGCCACGGCATGATGAAGGGCGTGATCCGCCAGTACCAGCGGTCGTTTTCCGCCCGGCGGCGGGCGCCGATCAGGAGTCCTCCTTCGTATTCGACAACCTCGAAGTGCGGCATGCGGTCGGTCAGGTTGTAGGTGTTCGCCCGCTTGCCCTCCTTGAACAGGGGGTCACGGTTCAGCGCGCCGCTGTGCAGGAACGAGACATGGCTCGAATCGATGCCGCCCTCGATCGCCTGGAGGTAATTGCATTCCTGGAGGCGCTTCGAGGCGAAGCGGTTCGCGGCCGGCACCAGCGTCCACTCGAGCGCCGGCGGCTCCGGCTGCAGTTCCGGCGGCCCCATGTAGGCCCAGATCACGCCGCCCTGCTCGATACCGGGATAGGATTTCAATTTGATGCGCTGGCGCATGCCGGTCTCCTCCGGCTCGGAGGGCAGGTCCACGCACTGCCCGTTTACGTCGTACTTCCAGCCGTGGTACGGGCAGCGCAGCCCGCATTCCTCGTTGCGGCCGAACCAGAGCGACACGCCGCGATGCGCGCAGAATTCCTCGATCAGCCCGAGCCGGCCCTCCGAGTCGCGAAAGGCGACCAGCTTCTCGCCCAGCAGCTGCACGCGCACGGGCGGACCGTCCGGCTCGGCGACTTCCTCCGCCAGCAACGCGGGTATCCAGTAGCGCCGGAAAAGATCGCCCAGCAGCGTGCCGGGCCCGGTGCGCGTCAATTGCTCGTTCTGTTCCCTGGTCATTGCCATGCTTCGCTCCTTCCGCTCATTCATGCTCCGCCGGATCGATGCAGACGTTGCCGTCCACCACCTGCGCGCTCCACATCTTCAACGGCTCCGTGGCCGGCGCGCAGGTCGCTCTTCCGGTCGGGACATGGAATCGTCCCTGGTGAAACGGGCACTCGACCTCGTCGTCGAGCACGTAGCCCTCGGACAGCGAGCCCGGGCCGTGCGTGCATTCGTCCTGGGTGACATAGATCCGGCCCTCGATGTTGAAGACGGCGTAGCTGCAGCCGGCATTTTCCGCGCGCACCGCGCACCCCGGGGCCACGTCCGAGACACCGCACAGCGGCACCAGTTTGCCGTCCTTCATAGCTGGCGCGTATTTTACCTCGCCGCCGCAGGTGGACACCGTTGTTCCGCATGGGAGAACCGGGATGGCTGGATCGCGATCGCATTTTAAGCCCGGAACGTGCAGCGTTGTTGATCGGGATCAAGGAAAGGTTCCGGGGCTCCGCCGGCTCGCGGAGCCGCCGCATCCGGATTATCATCCCGGCAGGCGTTGACGCGGCTGCAGGGCCGGGTTCGTCGGCAATATTCCATGCGCACACAAGTCGCTATCGTCGGGGCCGGGCCGGCCGGCTTGCTGCTCTCGCACCTGCTGCACCTGCAGAGCATTCGCTCGGTCGTGCTCGAAAACCACGGCCGCCAGTACATCGAGGAGCGGATCCGTGCGGGACTCCTCGAGCAGGGAACGGTGGACCTCCTGGTCGATGCGGGGGTGGGCGAGCGGCTCAAGCGCGAAAGACTGGTCCATCACGGCATCGAGTTGCGCTTCGGCGGGCGCGGCCATCGCATCGACCTGAGCGGGCTCACCGGCGGGCGTACGGTGTCGATCTACGCACAGCACGAGGTCATCAAGGACCTCGTCAAGGCGCGCCTGGACGCCGGTGGGCAGATCCTGTTCGAGGTCGGCGATGTCAGCGTGCACGATGTCACCGGCGCGACGCCCCGGGTCCGCTTCCGCAAGGACGGCGGCGCGCAGGAACTGGAATGCGATTTCATCGCCGGCTGCGACGGTTTCCACGGCATATGCCGGGATTCCATCCCCGCGGGCGCGCTTACCCTGCATGATCAGCACTACCCCTTCGCGTGGCTCGGCGTGCTGGCGGAGACGCCGCCGGTGTCGCCCGAGCTCATCTACACGCATCACGACCGGGGCTTCGCGCTCTTCACCATGCGCACCACCCGGATCTCGCGCCTCTATCTCCAGTGCGCACCGGACGAGGACATCGCCAACTGGCCCGACGACCGGATATGGCAGGAGTTGCGCACGCGCCTTGGGGACGACGGCGGGCGGAAGCTGCGGGACGGGCCCATGCTGCAGAAGGGGATCACCGCAATGCGCGGCTTCGTCGTCGAGCCCATGCAGCACGGCAGGCTGTTCCTTGCCGGTGATGCCGCCCACATCGTGCCGCCCACGGGGGCGAAGGGACTCAACCTGGCCGTGGCCGACGTGCGCATCCTGTCGCGCGCCCTCGCCGAGCACTACCGCAACGGCGGCACGGCCCTCCTCGACAGCTACTCCGAGGTCTGCCTGCGCCGCGTCTGGAAGGTGCAGCGGTTCTCGTGGTGGATGACGTCCATGCTGCACCGTTTTCACGACGAAGGACCGCTGCGGCAACGCCTGCAGCTCGCCGAGCTCGACTACCTCACCCGCTCGAAAGCGGCGTCCACTTCGCTCGCCGAGAACTACGTGGGTCTGCCCTTCGACGACTGATCCATGCCGCCACCGGTCACTGGCACCGTCTTGCGGCGGGCATCGCCGTGCATCAGCCACCCGCCGCAGGCCAGCATCAGCGCGCCGAGCCAGTACACCGGCATGGCGCCGAATGCCGTGCTGACGAAACCGAAGATGACCGGCACCGTCGTTTCGATCCCCTTGTTGACCATCTGCCGCAGTCCGATCGCCTCGCCGGTGCGCGCCGCCGGCGCCCGGTTGTAGGAAAGCGTCATCGACAGCGGGGCGCCGCAACCCAGGCCGAGCCCCAGCACGAACGACGTCGCGAGCAGCAACGCGAAGCTCGACACCAGCGGAAACCCGATGCAGGCGGCGCTGGCGAGGCCCAGCGAGAGACTGAAGACCCGCTCTTCGCTGGACCGCCGCACCAGGGTGGTCATCACCGTGCGCACCGTCATCAGCGCCAGCGCAAACGTCCCCATCACGATCCCGATCTGGGAGGCGGACAGCCCGATCGAATGCCCGTAGATCGGCATCAGGAAGCTGAATGCCTCCATCCCGGTCTCGAGAAATGCGGTCGCGATGAGCACCCGGCGCAATGGGGCGTTTCCGAGAAGATCGATGACGCGCCGCCGGCCGGGCGCCCGTTCCGGAGGCAGCGGGCGGAAACGCAGGGAACCCGACAGCAGCAGCACCGTGCCCGCGACCGCGGGCAACCCCGCGAGCAGCAGGTAGGTCGCGCGGTGGCCGAAGCCGTCTATGCTGAAGCCCGTGACCATCGGGCCGACCAGGGACGTCACGCCAATGCAGATCGCAAACAGGCTGTAGTTGCGCGTGCGGTCGACGATCTCCCCGATGGAGCCGATGAAATGCTGGATCGCGACGACGTAGAAGATGTGGCACATGCCCGCGAGCGCTGCCGCGACGAACAGCACCGCGAGGTCGGGACGGAAGAACGGCATCAGCAGCGAGGCCAGAAGGCCGCACGAGCCGATCAGCGCCGGCCGCCGGAAACCATTGCGGTCGGAAAACTTCCCGGCGTAGACGGACAGCAGCACCGGGAACACGGAGTACATGGCGTAGAGCACCCCGATCGTGGCGGGGCTCGCGCCGAGATCGATCGCGAACAGCGACATCAGCACCTTGCTGCCCTTGAAGGCGCTGTGGTTCATCAGCGCGACCAGCATGACCAGCCAGAGTGACCTCATCACCGTCTTTCCTGGATCGACCCCCGATGGTGGGCGTAGCCCCCGCCCAGCATCAGCGCCGAATTGGCGAGGAACACGGGCACCAGCCCCAGCGCCGAGCCGATCGAGCCGAAAGCGAGCGGGATCACCATGTGGGTCAGGTTGACCAGCGAGAAGCGCAGCCCCAGGGCCTCGCCCGCGCGGCCCGCCGGCGCCCGGTTGTAGGTCATGATGACCGAGAGCGGCTGCCCGACGCCGAGCCCCAGCCCGAGGACGAAAGAGAGCAGCAGCAGGAGACCGACCTGCTCGACGAACGGGAACAGCAGAAAGGTCGCACCCGCGAGCAGCATCGAAACGGTCATCAGGGTGTCCTCGCCCAGGCGGCGCACCAACAGCGGCAGCGTGGTGCGCACCACGAACGTCGCGGCGGCATGAGCGCCGAGCACGACCCCGATCATCGTGGCGGAAAGGCCGATGGCGTGTCCGTAGATCGGCGTGTAAAACATATAGAGGTCGACGGCCGCGACCACCAGTCCGCTCGCGATGATCACCCGGCGCAGAGCCGGCCGCGCCAGCAGGTCGGACACGCCGGTGGCCGACTCCGGCTTGGCCGTCCTCGGCGAATGCGGAATCAAGCGGCGGCAGGCGATCCACGCGACGCAAGAGAAGGCGACGATCAGCGCGAGGGCGAGAAACGTCCGCACGTGCCCCTGGTAGTCGATCGAAATCCCGACCAGCAGCGGCCCGATCATGGCGCCGAGCGCGATGGCTAGGCTCTGGAGGCTCACGTTGCGGGTACGGGCTTCGGCCTCCCCGAGCGAGGCGACCAGGTGTTGCAGCGCGATGTTCAGAAACACCAGCGCGATGCCGATGATCAGCGCCGCGACATAGAGCACCCCGAGCCGGGGGAAAAAGTACGGGACGGCCAACCCGAACGCCAGCCCGGCGGACCCCAGCACGATGGGCCGGTAACTCCCCACGCGGTCGGCGACCCGGCCGGCCCGCAGGGAGAGCAGCAGCGGGCCGAGCCCGTAGAGCGCAATCAGCAGGCCGATTGCCGCGGCGGATGCGCCCAACTCGATGGCGTACAGCGACATCAGCACGCGGCTGCTCATGAAGCACATCCAGTTGAGCAGGCCGAGAAAAAGGATAAGGTAGATAATCATCGAAACGGCGCAGAGGGCCGCCGGGCGCCGCGAAAACGCGCTATTCTAGCGTAAGGGTTGTCCTCCTCAGCCATCCAACAGTTCACAGTCAGGAAAGGAACACGCATGCAGATTCGCAATGTCGGCGTCGTCAGTCCGGGCGACATGGGCCAGGCGATCTCCGGCCGCCTCAAGGAAGCCGGTCTCAACGTTTACACCGCGCTCGATGGCCGCAGCGAGCGCACCCAGGCGCTTGCACGCGCCGCAGGGCTCACCGATTGCGGCTCGATGGAACAGCTCGTCTCGACCTGCGAGCTGGTGCTCTCGGTCATCAACCCCGGAGCAGCGCTGACCGTGGCCCGCCAGGTCGCCGCCGCCATGAAGAAGACGGGGCGCAAGGCCGCTTTTGCCGATCTCAACGCGGTCTCGCCGCAGACGGCGCGGGACGCGGACCGCATGATCCGCGAGGCGGGCGGCCTGTTCATCGACGGCGGCATCATCGGCCCGCCACCGCGTAGCGAGAAGGACAAGCCGCGCCTCTACGTCTCGGGGCCCGACGCCTACCTCATGGAGCAAATCGTCCACCCCAATCTCCTGGTGCGGGTAATGTCCGAGCGCATCGGCGACGCCTCGGGGGTCAAGATGTGCTACGCCGCGATGACCAAGGGCACGACCGCCCTCGCGGTGGAGCTGCTGGTGGCCGCGCGCAAGCTCGGCGTCGAGCAGGCGCTGGAGAAGGAATTGCGGGAGAGCCGCAACGATGTTTTCGACTGGCAGATGAAGAACATCGCCACCATGCCGCCCAAGGCTTACCGCTGGGTGCCGGAGATGCAGGAGATCGCCAAGACCTTCGGCGAGCTGGGCCTCACGCGCCGCATCTTCGAAGGCGCGACCGATATCTACGGGATGGTCGCGGAAACCGCGCTCGGCAAGGAGAGCCCGGAGCAGGCGCGCAAGGCCGGGCGCACCGGCCTCGACGTGACACGGGGGCTGGCCGACGGCAAGTAGCTAGATCCGGTACATCGACCTCCGGTCGCGCGCAAACGTAATCACCTCGGCCGGTCGTTCGACGCGGCTGCGCCCGACACAGATCTGGCCGGTGCCGTCCAGCAGCAGCTCCCGGCGCAGCACGTGCACCTCCTCCCCGCTCTCCAGCGAGACGAAGGAGCCGTTGATGCTGTGGTCGAACAGGTAGAAATGGGTCCGCACCAGCTTGATGGTCAGGTGCTGGCGCGAGGCGAACTTGTCGAGTACCACCAGCTCGCACTCCTTCGAGCGGCCGATCACCACGCTGGTGCGCCACTGGTCCACGCGCACGCGCTCCTCGTCCAGCGTCACCACCAGGCTGCCGGTGTCGCTCGGGATGATCTTGTTGGAGCGCAGGTTGACGTCGGTCAGGTCGATATGGTCCGTGCGCCAAAGCACCTGGAACACCGTGGACTCCTCCTGGGAGCCCTTCAATACGGTGTGAAAGATCGGGCGGACGCAGGTCTTGAGCGCGGCCGACAGGCACCGCTCGGTGGCCTCGGTGGTGAGGATCTGCTCCGCGGTGGCCGTCGCGGCGAGATACGCGGCGACGTTCACCGTGTCGCCGAACACGTCGCCGTCTTCCACCAGCACCCGGCCGTAGTGGAGCCCGACGTGGATCGAGACCGGGTAGTTGCCCGGCCGGGTGGCGGCGACCTGCGCCTGCATGTCGCTCGCGGCAAGCACGGCGAGATCCGCGTTGGGAAAAACGCACATGACTTCGTCGCCGATGGTCTTCACCAGCCGCCCGTCGTGGCGCCCGAGTATGCCGGTGACGAGCGACAGGCAGGCGTTGACGATGTTGCGGGCGGCGGCGTCGCCGAGCTTCTGGTAGAGGCTGGTGCTTTCGCTGATGTCGGCGAACAACACCGCCAGGGTCCGGTCCTGCCTTGCCATGTCTCAGGCGACGCCGACCGTCCTGCCGGGATCCTCCAGCTCCGAGAATCTCACCGGAAGGATTTCGCGCGTGGAAAGGCTGCCCGAAGCCGACTTCTCCACGAGAATGAGCGTCTGCTTGTCCGGTATTCCGGTCGGGATCACCATGCGGCCGCCCGCCTTGAGCTGGGACAGCAGCGGCGGCGGGATGAGGTCGGACGCGGCCGTCACCATGATCCTGTCGTACGGCGCCCGCTCCGGCCAGCCGTAGTAGCCGTTCGCGACACGGACTTCGACGTTCTCGTAGCCGAGCCGCTTGAGCCTTCGATGCGCGCCCTGCGCCAGTTCCTCGATGATATCCACGCTGTACACGTTTTTCGTGAGTTCCGCCAGTATCGCAGCCTGGTAGCCGGCGCCGGCGCCGATTTCGAGTACCACGTCGTCCGGGCCAGCATCGAGCAGGTCCGTCATCAATGCAACGATGAACGGTTGCGACACGGTCTTCTCGTAGCCGATGGGCAGCGGCCGGTTGAGGTAGGCGTAGGGCTGCAGCTCCACCGGCACGAACTCGTGGCGCGGCATCTTGCCGATGACGTGCAGCACACGCTGGCTGAAGGCGACACGCCCCGTGTGACCCGCCGTGAGCACGGCCTCCGTCACGATCTCGGCCAGCATCTGCCGGCGCAGGTTTTCGAACGAGTCCCCGGCCATTGAGGCATGGTACTACAGTGACCAGTGACGAGTGGCGACTGACGAGCGGCAGCCGATTGGTGCCGGATTGATCCGAATCGGCCATCATGGGCGCATGCGAAAGTTGCGCCATTCGTGGAACCTGACACCGGGCGCGGCGATCCGGCTCCAGCACCGGCTGCGCTCCAGAGTGGTCCGCCTCGGCCGGCTGCGGGAAGTCCGCCACGTCGCGGGCACCGACGTGGGTTTCGAGCGCGGGGGCCGGATCGCCCGTGCCGCGGTCGCGGTCTTGTCGTTTCCCGAGCTGAAGCTCGTGGACTATGCGATCGCCCGCCTGCCCGCGCGCTTTCCCTACGTGCCGGGCCTGCTGTCGTTCCGCGAGATGCCGGCGCTGCTCCGGGCGCTCGACCATCTGCGGGTCCGGCCGGACCTGCTCCTGTGCGATGGCCAGGGCGTCGCGCATCCGCGCCGCTTCGGCATCGCCAGCCACTTGGGCGTATTCTGCGGGATTCCGAGCATCGGTGTCGCCAAGTCACGATTGATCGGCGAGCACGGCCAGCCGCTGCAGCGGCGCGGCGCCTGGGTTCCGCTCGAGGACAACGGTGAGACCATCGGCGCGGTGCTCCGCACGAAGGCAAACACGCAACCGGTGTACGTGTCCACCGGACACCGCGTGAGCCTGCCCATCGCGGTACGCTACGTGATGGCCTGCACGACGAAATTCCGCCTGCCCGAGACGACGCGCTGGGCGCACCGGCTAGCGTCGGGGCGCGAGCCTTTCAGGGATGAGGGCGGAGGGATGAGGGATGAGGGATAATTGCGGCTGAACACCCGTGGAGCCCTCCTATGGCGGCACAAAACGAGACCAACAACCTGGCGCTATTCTGCGATTTCGAGAACGTCGCGCTTGGCGTGCGCGAGGCGCGCTACGCCGATTTTGACGTCAAGAAGGTGCTGGAGCGCCTGCTGCTCAAGGGCAGCATCGTCGTGAAGAAAGCCTATTGCGACTGGGACCGCTACAAGGACTTCAAGAAAGCGATGCACGAAGCGGCGTTCGAGCTGATCGAGATCCCGCACGTGCGCATGTCCGGCAAGAATTCGGCGGACATCCGCATGGTGGTGGACGCCCTCGACCTCTGCTACACCAAGTCGCACGTGGACACGTTCGTGATCATCAGCGGCGATTCGGATTTCTCGCCCCTGGTCTCCAAGCTGCGCGAGAACGACAAGATCGTCATCGGCGTGGGGGTCAAGAAGTCCTCCTCCGATCTCCTCATCGCGAATTGCGACGAATTCATCTTTTACGACGACCTGGTGCGCGAGAAGCCGAAAAAGCATTCGCGCCGCAAGCCGACGGTCGCGCCGGACGCGGCCAGGGCGCCGACGGCGGAGGGTGACAAGAGGCAGGAGGCGCTGGATCTCGTGATGGAGACCGTCGAGGCGCTCGTCGCCGAACGCGGATCGGACGAAAAGATCTGGGGCTCGATGGTGAAGCAGGCGCTGAAGCGCCGGCACCCCGGCTTCAACGAGTCCTACTATGGCTTTCGATCGTTCGGGAAGCTGCTCGACGAGGCGGAAGCCCGCAAGCTCCTCACGCTCGAGCACGACGAGAAATCGGGCGGCGTCATCATCAAGAGCTTCAATTCCGACTGAAGCGAGGCATGCCCGCCGTTTACGTCAACCTGCGCGAGCGCAGCCTGCCGGAGCGCATCCTCTTTGCGATACTGGTGCTGGCGGTGCTGGTGCTCGGGTTCTTTTTCCTCGCTGCGGCGCTGGTCGCGGGGGCCATGCTCGCGGGCGTAATCCTGTTCCGCTTCTGGTGGCTCAAACGCAGGTTGAAGAAAGCGTCAGAAGCGGAATTCATCACCACGGAATACCGGGTCGTCGAGCGCGAGCCGCCGCCGGCGCCGGGCTTGCCCCGCGATAAGGAAGCCTGATCTTCACTGCTTCTTGCTCTCCGCATCGAAGCGCTGCAGCTGCTGCTGGCTTTGGCGCTGCGCTTTCTCCCGCTCCATCCGCTCTTTCGCGCGGCGCGTGCCCTCGTCATCCGCCGGCTGCGCAGTGGGCGGCTCGATCTGCTGCCGATAGTGCATTTGCTGCTGTTGGGCCTGCTGATTGAGCTGCAGCTGCTCGACGGCGTGCTTCTGGCGCGCGTCCGCGGAGGGATTTTTCTGGACGCCGCGCTGTTGCTGCTGCATGCGCAACTGCAGGGAATCCTGCTGCTGCTGCCGTTGCAGCTGGTGCTGATGTAACGAGCGCGCACCCGGGTCTTCCGCGGCCCATGCAAAGTGAGCCGCAAGCAGCGCCCACCCGGCAGACAAGCCAAGAATGCTTCTCACTGGCGCCCCCTATGTCTCATGGAACGGAAATTGCGAGACGTTAAGGCAGGAAGCGGCTAGAGAGTAATCTGGAGATACCAAAGGTCATTGGATTCAGTGGGTTGAGACAAAAGTGCACGGATCCTGCCCGAGATCAGCGACACCAGAGCGCCAGACATGACGACATTTGAACAGTGGCGGTCACCTTCCAGCCGGTTAACCGGGACCCGGATCGAGCGCAAGCCCAGCAAATACGACATCCGGGTAGTGGACCAGTTCTACACCTATTGCCGGGCGGTCTCCAGCACCGATGCGCATCGGGAAGACGCTGCGCGGTCGCAACGCGACATGAGGCGCAACCTCTGGACGATACTGATCACCGGCGCCTTTTTCTGCTACTACCTCGTGGAGCGCGTGGCGCAGGCGATGTCGTTGTACTAGCCACGGTCAACCCTGGGGCCTGAGCGACAGCCCGGCCAGGCCTGAAGCAAATTCGACGATCTCCCGCGCGGCAAGCGGCGGGCTCACGTATTCCCCCTGGATGCGCTCGCAGCCGAGGGTCGACAGCGCCAGCGCGGTCTCGGCGTCCGCCACGCCTTCAGCCGTCATGCGCAGCCCGAGATCCCGGGCCAGGTGGACCAGCGAACGGACGATCTTCCCCTGGAGCGGCGCGCTCCGCATTTCAGTTACGAACACCCCGGCAAGTTTCATCTCGTCGAACGGCAGTTGCGCCAGGTTGCCGAGAGACGACGCAGCGGTACCGAAGCCGTCGATCCCGAGCCGCAGCCCATGCGCCTTGAGGCGCCCGAGCGTCGCCTTCACCGGGTCGATCTCACCGGCGAGCGCCGACTCGTGGATCTCGATCACCACCCGGTTGGGCGAAACCCCCCAGGTACGGAGCGCGCGGCCCATGAATTCCGGAAAATCCGGCTGCAGCAGGCCGCTCGCCGATACCTTCAGGCTCATCGGCACCTGGAGCCCGGCGCGCGTGAATTCCGCGCATTGGCGCAGGGCGTTATTCAGTATCCACCACGTCACCTCCCGGATCAGCCCGGACGATTCGGCCGTTTCCATCGCGCGCGCTTCGGACACCTTGCCGAGTTCCTGGTCCGTCCAGCGCAACATGCACTCGAGACCACCGATATGGCCGGATTTCATGTCGAGCTGCGGCTCGAACGCCAGCTCGAGCTCGCCCTCGTCGAGGGCATGCCGCAGCCGCGCTTCGTACCGCACCTTGAGCTCTTCGCCTTCGCCCTGCGCCGGGTCGTAAATTGCGCTCCGGTCCGCCGAACCACGGGCGGCGCGCACCGCGAGCTTGCCGTTGCGGACCAGCGTCTGCTGGTCCTCTCCATGCTCCGGGTACATCGCGATGCCGATCACCGCATCCGGGGTGAATGAGCGGTCGCCGATCGGGACCGGCGCTTCCAGCGTGCCCAGGATCTTGTTCGCGGCGAGTATCGCCACGCCCTCGCCCGCGATGCGCGGCAGCAGGCACGCCAGCTGGTCGCGGCTCACCCGACCCAGCTGGTCCTGCTTGCGCAGCACCCCCTCGCGCATGCGTCGCGTGATCCGCAGCATGAACGCCTCGCCCTTCTGCAACCCGAGCAGGCGGTCCACCTGCTCGACCTTCGCAATCTGGATCAGGAGCAGCCCGAGCTGCTTGCCTTCCTGCTTGTGGGCCTCGATCGTCGTGCGGAAGATCTCCATGAACGCCGCGTATTCGGGCGTCGGCAGCGTGCGCACCACGCCGCCGCCTTCCTGGCTGCGCGCCGCGAGGGACGCGAGCAGCGCAAGTTGCAGGAAGTTGAATCGCTGGAGGGCGATGAGACTCTCGGCGCATCGCTCCGGGTCCGCGGCCTGCAAGCGCAGCACCCCGTGCGTCATCGCCGCCTGGAAGCGCTGACAATCGCGCCGCATGCGCTCGATCGGTTCGCTTTCGGCATCCAGTGCCCATTCGCCCAACGCGACGTAGATGGGCTCGACGTTCCCGCCGCCCGAGGCCTGGGTTTCCGTGAACGCGGGGATGAGCGCCCCGGCGGCCGGCACGAGCAGGTCCGGAGCCTGATCGCGCACTTCCCCAAACACCGATGCGACGCGGGCGAGGGTGTCGGGACCAGCGCCGAATTCCTCCGCGAGGCGCCCGGCCAGCGCCCGCAGGCCAACCCCCGATTCGGCATCCGGCGCGGAAGCCGACGCCGGATCCGGCGCGTCCAGCGCGCTATCCGAGGAAGAATTCGGACGGGTCAATGGGGACGCTGCCCTTCTCCAGCGTGCGCTTGATGCGGTACGGCAGGTCCGGTGCGGCCTTCGGATCCCGCGACAGGTCGAGGATCTTCTGCGGCCGCAGCTGGTTGCCCTTGTCGTCGAGCACCACCATGACGCGCGGCTGGAGCCGCCGCGCCACGTTTTGCGCGATCACGATCCCGGTCTCGCCGGTGTTCATCTCGACGATCGCGCCCACTGGATAGATCCCGATGCACTGGATGAACTGCTCGACCAACGGACCGTCGAACAGGGTATCGCGCCACCCGTAGAGCAGGCTGAGCGCGTTCGAGGGCGCGAGCGCCTCGCCGTACGGACGGGGGTGCGTCAGCGCATCGAAGCAGTCAATGAGTCCCGCAATGACGCCGAACAGCCCGATCTCCTGCCCCTTCAGGCGCCGCGGATAGCCGCTGCCATCGTAGCGCTCGTGGTGCAGGGACGCCAGCGCCGGAAGCTGGGGAGGGAGGCCGGGACTTTCCTTCAGGATCGTGGCCGAGTGCCCGACGTGCGCTTTGCAGGCCTCGAGCTCGGCGTCGGTCAGGGGCTGCGTCTTGTTCAGCAGATCGGCGGGCAGCCGCACTTTTCCCACGTCCTGCAGCAATCCGACCATGCCGAGAAGATCCAGCTGATCGCGCGGCAACTGCAGGAAGCGGCCGAACGTGATCATGTAGATGGAGACGCCGACCGCGCGATCGAGGGTGTGCTCGCCTTTCTCCTTCAGCTTGGCGAGCAGGAGCATCGCGTCGGGATTGCGCACGACGCTGTCCGTCATGTTGGTCACCGCTTCCTTCACCCGGGGCGCGTCGATCGCCTTGCCCGCCTCGATGGTGTAGAGCATATGCTTGAGGACCGTCTCGGTCTTCTGCTGGGCCTGCCGCGCGCGCGGAAGCTCCTGGTCGACGCTGACCTGCTCTTCGTACTTGACCTTGTTCTCGATGCTTGCCAGCACGCTCGCCGGCTTCGGGCCGTCCCCGGCGGCGCGTTTGCGCAGCCGCGGATCATCCAGGTCGGGGCCTTTCTCGAGGTCGATGATGACCTTCTTGCAGTGCTTCTTCAGCACCTCCAGCTGCTTGTCGTTGTCGAGAATGAATCCCTGAAACATGAACGGCGTTTCGGTCCAGGGCCGGTCGAGCTCGGCGATGTACACGCCAAACTGCAGCTCTTCGACGGATACCTGTTTTCTCATGGCGGCGGTGTTGGCCCCGCGGCGGCGGTGCCCGCGGCGGAAACTGGTGATTTTCCTTCCTGCCGGGGCCGCTTGCAAGCGGTTCCGCCGGAAGGCGATATCAGAATTCAAACACGTGGTTGTTCTGCAGCAAACGCGGCTGCGGGCTCGCGGAAAGCTCCTCGATTTCCAGCATCGTCAGCTCGATTTCGCTGGGCTTCAAGTGGGTGATGTAGACCTCCGCCGGACGCTGCAGCTTGGCCAGTTCCTCGCCCAGCATGGATGGGCACAGGTGCAGGGCCAGCTCGGCCAGCTTGCGGTCCTTGTCGGAGAACGCGGTCTCGATGATGAGGTACTTGAGGTTCTCGATCCGGTTGACGACGCCCCACAGTGCGTCGTTCGGCCCGGTGTCACCGGTGAAGACCAGGCTCGCCTTTCCACTGTCGAGCTGGTAACCCACCGCGGGGACGGTATGGATCGCGGGCAATACCGTGATCTTCCGGCCATTGAGGGTGATCACCTTTCCCACCTCGATTTCCTCATACCGCAGCCACGGCTGCTCGGGCGTGGGGATCTGGGTGAAATCCGGCCAGATGTCCCAGTTGAACAGGTTCTTCCGGAGGATCTCGATCGTGGCGCCCTGCGCGTATACGGTGACGGGTTTCGGCCGAAGTGCGCCGACCGAGTCCAGGAAGAATGCGATGGAGTCGACGTGGTCGAGGTGCGAATGGGTGACGAAGATATGGTCGATCAGCGTCAGCTCGGCGAGCGAAAGGTCGCCGACGCCGGTGCCCGCGTCGATGAGGATATCCTGGTCGACCAGGAACGAAGTGGTCCGGTTGTGGTGACCGCCGATGCTGCCGGAACACCCGAGTACCCGCAGGCGCATCGCCGCTCCCGCGCCTACTTCACGCCGAAAGCGGTAATGCCGTCCCCGCGTGCGGGGGACGCATGCGGGATATCCAGGACAGGTTCTGCCCCGTGCCGGTCCAAGTCGTCATCGGGGTTCACTGCCTGCTGCCTCATGCCACACCATTCCATATAACCTGCGATTATTTTACTTTATAGGGATAAATCAAGCGTTTCAAGGTCAAATTGCGCATCATCATCGTTTTTCGAGCTTCCCCTGCATGCGCTGATCGAATCGCTCCACGTTGATAATCAGCCGCTCGTGCACGCCCTCCCCGATCTTCTCCCGTTCGTCCTCGGCGTGTATCCTGAACGTCAGCGTGCGTCCCTGGATGCTCACCAGTTCCGCATGCGCGCGCACGCGCAACCCGACCGGCGTTGCCGCGAAATGCTTCACGTCAAGGTGCGTGCCCACGGTCTGATGTCCCGGCGGCATGAACTTCTCGACGGCCTGCAATGCCGCCGCTTCCATGAGATTCACCATGATGGGCGTCGCCAGCACCCCGATCTTGCCGCTGCCCACGTGCGGCGCGGTGTCGCGCGTGCCGACGACGATCTCGCACGTGCCGCTCAGACCGGGCTTCAGTTGCTCTGACAAATCCATCGCGGGAACCGGGGGCGTCTAGACGATGCGCTCGAGCGGCAGCTGAAACAGGCGGATGCGGTCGTCGGGCCGCTTGATGACCTGATTGGCCGCGGTGATCGCCTTCGTCAGGGCCTCGAGGGGGCCATCGTCCCGGAATCCGATCATCATCACCGAGTTCGTGCTGGCAAAGCTCCCGGTGCCCAGGTGCGGCTCCGTGCCCTGGCCTTTGCCGTGCGCTCCGTCCCAGCGCGTGTAGTAATCGATGCCGGCCTCGTGCAGCAGCGTCATCACTTGCGTCTTGTAGTATTCGTTATGGACGATAAAGGTCATCTTCATGTCGTTGCTCCCGGTGATCAGATTGGACGCAGTTTAAAGTCCGGCGTGACCCTGGGATTGATTTGTGTCGATCGGGCCGCAACTTGTTGTTTTGCTGAACGTCCCCCGCCCGGAATAGTAACCTGTTAATGCTTGTTTACGGGCTGCCGATGCAACCTTGGGAATATCATGGTCAATGAACCGGTAACGGAGGCCCCGATGTGGATCTGGTCGAAATTCATGCTCCTTGCGCTCGCCGCCAGCCTGGCGATGGCGCCGATCACGGCATCGGCCGTGGACACGACGCCGGAGCCCGCGCCCTCGCCCGAAATCGCCGCCGGCAAGAGGGCGATCGAGGCGCGGGACTGGGAGGCTGCGATCAAGTCGCTCACGGCCGCTGCCCAGCGCGAACCTCGCAACGCCGACATCCAGAACCTGCTCGGCTACGCCTATCGCAACACCGGTCAGCTGGAAGCCGCGTTCAGGCATTATAGGCAAGCGCTGCAGATCGACCCGCGCCACCTCGGTGCGCATGAATATATCGGCGAAGCCTATTTGATGGCCAACAATCTGGCCAAGGCCGAGGAGCACCTGGCCGCGCTCAAGAGATTCTGTCTCGGCGTGTGCGTCGAACGCGATGACTTGAGCAACAAGATTGCGACCTATCGGGCCCAGGCCAAATAGCCGGGGCTGGATGCAGGAACACCTTGGCCCACATTGATATAACCTTTAAGTCTACAAATTTATCGCCTATTTACCGGAATCCGGTACCGACGGCCTGAATCCTCACAAAACGATAGGATTCTGTGGTTTATAAGCGACTCTTAATGTTGAATTGAGGACGTGCTTTTGATAGCGTGAATGCCCCACAAATCGTGGCAGCAACGGAGCGGGACAGACCTTGGTGGAACTACGGTCACTTGCCGACTTGCAAAGCTACACGCAGGAACTTGCCGCCCGACGGGTGGAAGATGATCCTGTCGTCCGAAATTGGATCCTGGCAAAACAGACGACCTGGCTGTCGATGCTGACTGGGGCATACCTCTGCTTTTACCTGATGGATTCGCTGCACGAGGCCTTGTCCATACTGATCTAGCCGCCATCACGCCGGCGTCAGCCAAAAGGCTTGCGATATCGCAAGCCTTTTCCGTTTGCGGGCCGCGTCAACCCTCGATCATCGCTCGACCTTGAATTCGGCTTCCCGGATGACCCGCGCCCGCGGGCAGTCTCAAGCTCTCATTGCCCTATAATTTCGGCCTACGAAAGGAGGAGCAGCCCGAAATGCTGGTCAAGTTCCGCATTAACGGCGATCCAGCCGAAGTCAACCTCAAGTCCGGCGACCGCCTGCTGGTGGATGTGCTGCGGGAAGACCTGCGTCTCACCGGCACCAAGCACGGCTGCGGGATCGGCGCCTGCGGCACCTGCACCGTGATCATGGACGGCTATCCCATCGCATCCTGCCTGCAGCTCGCCGCGATGTGCGACGGGGCGGACATCCGCACGGTCGAAGGGCTGGCGGGCACGGCCACGCTGCACCCGGTGCAGCAGGCCTTCGTGAACAAATCCGCCCTGCAATGCGGCATCTGCATCCCCGGCCACGTCATGGCGGCGTGCGCCCTGCTCGAGCGGAATCCCGCACCGACCGACGCCGAAATCCGCGCAAGCGTGGACAGCGTCTATTGCCGCTGCACGGGGTATGTCCGCATCCTGGAAGCCTACAAGGAAGCGATTATGCTGGCCCGCAAGGCGGCCAGGAAATGATGAGCCCGCGCGATCCGCGGCTCGGCACCGCGAGCCTTCTGGTCGTGGGCAAGGATGTCCCGCGTACCGACGCCGTGCCCAAGGTGACGGGCGCGGCGCAGTACGTCGCCGACCTTCATCTTCCGGGAATGCTGCACGCCGCAGTATTGAGGAGCCCCCACCCGCACGCCCGCATCGTTTCCCTGGACGTGAGCGCGGCAGCGGCGCTCCCGGGCGTAAAGTCGGTCGTGACCGGGGCCGACACGGCCAGGCGCAAATGGGGCGCCTTCCGCCCCGATCTCTACCCGCTCGCCATCGAGAAAGTGCGCTACGTGGGCGATGAAGTCGCGGCGGTGGCGGCAGCAGACCCGGAGACTGCGCGCGCGGCGGTGGACAGGATCCTGGTCCAGTACGAGGTCCTGCCCGCCGCGCTCTCGCTCGACCAGGCGCTCGCACCGGGCGCACCGCTGGTTCACGACGATACGCCGGGGAACGTCGCCCACCAGTTCGGATTCGAGCGCGGCAACGTGGACGCCGGGTTCAAAGCGGCCGACGTCGTCGTCGAAGGCACCTGGGAATCGGCGCGCCAATGGCACACGGCGCTCGAGACCATCGGCTGCGTCGCGAAATGGGATGGCGGCCGTGTCACGATGTGGTGCAACACCCAGACCCCGTTCCTCGCGCGCGGCCGCTACTCGATCGCGCTCGGCGTGCCCGAATCGCAGGTGCGCGTGATCCAGACCGAGGTCGGCGGCGGCTTCGGCGGCAAGTCCGGCGACGACAACGCCTCCGTCATCTGCGCGCTGCTGGCCCGCACGAGCGGCCGTCCCGTGAAGCTCATCCACACCCGCGAGGAGGAATTCCTCGCGAGCCACCCGCGCATGCCGATGCGCTACTGGGTGCGGCTCGGTTTCCGGAAGGACGGCCGCGTCGTGGCGAAGGAAATCAAGATGTGGGCCGACAACGGCGCCTACACCGGCAAGTCGCAGGCGATCCTCGGCGCGGCGAGCGTGCGGCACGACGCGCTCTACAAGTATCCCTGCGTGCGCGGCAACTCCACGCTGGTCTACACGAACCTGGTCCCGACCGGGGCGTTTCGCGGGTTCGGCAACCCGTCCGCGGACTGGGCCGTGGAACAGGCCTGGGACCTCGCGGCCGGGAAGCTCGGCATCGACGTCCTCGACCTGCTGCGCATGAACGCGGTGGACCCGGGCGACGTCTCGCCTCACAACCACAAGATCACCAGCTGCGAGCTGAAGCAGTGCATGGACAAGGCGGCGGCGCTGATCCGCTGGAAGGAGAAGCGCAAGGACCACAAGCCCGGCCACAGGATCAACGGGCCCGCGCGCGAGAATGACGAGCCCACTCGCGGGCTGGGCATCGGTTGCAGCGTCCACGTCAACGGGCGCCGCAGCTTCGGCGATTGGGACGGGTCCTCCGCCATCGTGCGCGTCAACGAGGACGGGCGCGCCACGATCATCACCGGCGAGGGCGAGATCGGACAGGGGAACCTCACCGTGCTGCGGCAGATCGCGGCGGAAGAGCTGGGGCTGGCGTACGATCAGGTGGACATCACGCGGCCCGACACCGACCTTCACCCCCACTCCCTCGGTGCGCTGGCGAGCCGCCTGACTTACGTCGCGGGCAATGCGGTCAAGAATGCCGCCACCGTGGCCGCCAGGCAGCTGCTCGAAGCGGCGTCCGAGCAAATGAAGCGCCCCGTGGAGGATCTGACGATCCTGAACGGCGAGATCGGCCCGCGCAACGGGGCGGAAACGGATTTCAAAGCCGTCGGCGCGGTGGTGCGCGCGCACATCTACCGGCCCGGCGGCCAGCCGATCATCGGCGTGGGCACCTTCGACAACCCGTCCGAATTCCCCGACCACAACCGCTACGGCAACGAGTCGGGTGCCTACAACTTCGCCGCGCAGGCAGCGGAGGTCGAGGTCGATCCCGCCACCGGCGAAGTGAAGCTGCTCGAGATCGCCGCCGTGGTGGACTGCGGCACGGTCATCAACCCTGCCACCGCTGAAGGCCAGGTGCAGGGCGCGGTGATGCAGGGCATCGGTCTTGCCATGATCGAGTACTTCGACTGGTGGAACGGCCAGCCGACCGATCCGCAGTTGAAGGACTACCCGATCCCGGGCGCGGCGACGATGCCGAAGCTGCACGTTGCGTTCGCCGATTCCTACGAGCCCTCGGGGCCGTTCGGCGCGAAGGGGCTGGGCGAGATCGGGCTCGATGCGGTGCCCGCGGCCATCGCCAACGCCATCGCGGACGCGTGCGGGGTTCGGGTCTACGAGCTGCCGATCACATCGGAGAAGATACACCGGGCACTGCATCCGGAGCGCTATGCGCAGGAAAAACTCGCAGCTCCCGCCGCGCCCAAGGGCGGCACGTGGGCGCGAATCGCGGCGGGCAAGCCGTCCGGGGCGCGGCCGTTCAGCCCGGAATTCGTGTTTGCCGCGAGCGTGGATGAGGCGGTGCGGTGGCTGGCCGCGGGCGACTCCGCGCTCGTTGCGGGCGGGATGTCGCACGCGTTGCGCCGCGAGCGCACCGGGTATCCCCAGGCGAAGCGCCTGGTCTCGATCATGCGCATTCCCGAGCTGAACGAGTTCTCCATCGACGCCCGCGGCGTGCTGCGCGCGGGCGCAGCGGTCCGGCAGCAGAAGTTTTCAGAGGAGGCGCGCGTGCGGAAGCATTGGCACGCCATCGAGGACGCCATGGAAGCGGTGGGTCACACCCGCATCCGCCACATGCTGACGGTCGGCGGCAGCATCGGCCCGCTGATCGGCGGCTTCGACCTGCCGCTCGCCCTCCTCGCCCTCGGCGGGCGCGTCACCGTCGCCGGCCCCGCCGGCCGGCGCACCGTGACTCTGGAGGAGGCGTTCCAGAAGCGCTTTGCCAGGGATGAGATGGCGGTCGCGATCGAAGTCGACATGCCTCCCGCCCGGACGGGTTCCCGCTTTTTCAAGTACATGGCACGCGGCGTGCTGGAGATCCCGACCGTGAATACCGCGGCGGCGGTGAGCCTGAATGCCGACGGGACGTGCGCGGCCGCACGGGTAACGGTGGGTGCCGTGAGCTGGAAGCCCGTCGTCATCGACATGATCGAGCTTGCGGGTCAACGCCTGAGCGAGGGCGTGCTGAGAAAGTCGGTGCAGTGCGTGGGCGCGGCCGTCGAGCCGATGTCCGACGTGCGCGGGTCCGCGGCCTACAAGCGCGAAATGGCCGTGGAGTTCGCCGCGCGCGCCTTGATCTCGGCGTGGAAGCGCGCTCAAAAACAGTGACGGGTAACGAGTGACGACTGACGGGGCGTTTGGAACTTCGGATGGGTGCGAGATCTCGTACACCGTCCACCCGGCGCCGGGAAAACCGAAGCTGGCACTGATCCATTCGCTCGCGCTCGACCGCAGCGTCTGGAATGGCGTCGTGAAGGAGCTTGCCGGACGGGCGGAAATCCTGACCTATGACTGCCGCGGCCACGGGCGCTCCGGACGCCAGGCCGGCCCCTACACGTGCGAGCTGTTCGCGCGTGACCTCGCCGAATTGCTCGACCACCTGAAGTGGCCGGCAGTCATCGTCGCCGGCTGCTCGATGGGCGGGTGTGTCGTGCAGGCGTTTGCGGCGCGCTACCCGCAGCGCACGCTCGGGGCCTGCTTCATCGACACGACAGCATGGTACGGGGCGGAGGCGCCGAAGCAATGGCGCGAGCGCGCGGCCACCGGCAGGGCCAAAGGGCTCGGCGCCCTCATTGATTTCCAGGTGACGCGCTGGTTCAGCGACGGGTTCCGCGCGGCGCAACCGGACACGGTCAACGCGCTGACCAAGATTTTCCTGGCCAACGCTATCGACTGCTACGAAGCAACCTGCGAAATGCTGGGAACTGCCGACCTGCGTCCCCTGCTGCCTTGCATCAAGTCCCCTGCTGCCATTGTCGTGGGAGAGGAGGACTACGCGACGACAGTGGACATGGCGAAAGACTTGAACAAGGCGCTTCCGCAGTCCACACTGACGGTGCTGGCCGGCGCCCGCCATATCACGCCGGTGGAGCGGCCCGTGGACATTGCCAGGCAGATCTCGGCTCTGCTTGGTCGGGGTGCGTGACGGCTGACGCATGACGGGTGTTCAAGACTATTTCGAGGAGGAAAACATGAAAACGAACTGGGCGCCCGCCCGGAGGACAAGGCTCGCGCTACTCGGTCTCGCCATCGCGGCTTCCCTGGCGTGCACCACCGGAGCGGCGGCGCAAGGCTACCCCAGCAGGCCGATACGGCTCATCGTGCCGCAACCCCCGGGGGGCTCCACCGACCTCATCGCACGCCTGTTGTCGCAGCGCATCGGCGAGGTGCTCGGCCAAACCATCGTCGTGGACAACCGGCCCGGCGCCGGCAGCATCATTGGCACGGAGCTCGTGGCGAGAGCGGACCCGGACGGCTACACCCTGCTCACCGTCGCGGCTTCGTACACCATCAATCCTGCCCTGCACAACAAGCTGCCATTCGATCCAGTCCGCGATTTCACCCCGATATCCCAGATCGTGACCCTGCCCCACATCCTGATCGTCCATCCCTCGGTGCCGGTGAAATCCGTCCAGGAGCTCATCGCGCTGGCGAAGGCCAAGCCGGGCGAGATCAACGTCGCCGCCAGCGGCGTTGCGACCAGCACGCACATGGCGGCCGAGCTGTTCATGTTCACGACCGGCACCCGGATGGTGCCGGTGCAGTACAAGGGGGGAGGTCCGTCAATCACCGCGATGATCGCGGGGCAGTGCCACCTCAATTTTGCCGCCATTTCCACCGCCCTCCCGCACGTGCGCGCGGGCAGGGTGCGCGCGCTCGCGGTCTCGAGCGCGAAGCGATCCGCCGGGGCGCCGGAGTACCCCACCGTGGCCGAAGCGGGCGTGCCCGGCTACGACCACTCATCCTGGGTCGGCTTGCTCGCGCCGGCCGGGACGCCGCGGCCGATCGTCAACAGGCTCGGCGCGGAAGCGATCAAGGTCGCACGGGACGACCAGGTGAAGTCCATGCTGCTCCAGCGCGGCATGGAAGTGGTCGGCAGCACATCCGCCGAATACGCCGGCCTCATCAAGACCGAGGTCGCCAAGTGGCGTAAGGTCGTGAAAGCCGCCGGCATCAAGGCCCGCTAAGGCCGAAAACCCATTGGCCACCTGACGCGGAGTTCTCGGAGTAATCGAACCCATGAGCCTCATCGAAGACCTGGTGATCTCCTACCGCACGCTCGCCGAGGAAGGCGTGATCGACGCTTACGGCCACGTGAGCGTGCGCTTGGAGACCAACCCCAACCGCTACCTGATGGCCCGCCAGCTCGCGCCCGAGCTCGTGACCGGGGACGACATCCTGGAGTTCGACCTCGACAGCAACCCGATCGACCCGAAGGGCCGGAAGTTCTACAACGAGCGCTATATCCACGGCGAGATCTTCAAGGCCCGGACGGAGGTGATGGCGGTGGTGCACAACCACGCCCCGGCCGTGGTGCCGTTCAGCTGCACTGCCCGCTCCACGCTGAAGCCGATTTACCACATGTCGGCTTTCATCGGCCTGGGCGTGCCCAACTGGGACATCCGCGATGCGCAGAAAGGCAGCGACATGCTGGTGCGCACGCCCTACCTCGGTCAATCGCTCGCGAAGAAGCTCGGCAAGCACCCCGCCGTGCTGATGCGCGGGCACGGCTCGACCTGCGTGGGTGAGAACCTGCAGCGCGCGGTCGGCCGCAGCGTCTACCTGGAGCAGAACGCCCGCATGCAGTTCCAGGCCATGATGATCGCGGGGCCGCGGGGCAAGGTGAACTACATGGACGCGCAGGAAGTCGCGGCCAATGTCTCCTGGCAGAACTACGACCGCTCGTGGAACCTGTGGCGCACGCGCTGGCTCGCCCGCCTCAAGGCTGAAAAAGCGTGAGTGGTGAACGGAGGCGCTGATGGCGACCAGCAATCCAAGGCGCGCGCAGCTGTCGAGCGACATCTCGGCGCTGAACATGAGGCCGCTGTGGGAACGCGTGATGCGGCTCAAGCCCGGAACGGCGGCCCAACCGGTGATCTGGCGCTGGAGCGAGGTGCAACCGTACCTGATGCGGTCCGCCGAGCTCATCACCACGCGCGAGGCCGAACGGCGCGTCCTCATGCTCGAGAACCCCGCCCTGAAGGGAACGACGTTCGCCACCACGACGCTGTACGCGGGCCTGCAGGTGATCCTGCCCGGCGAGATCGCGCGCACGCACCGGCATGCGCCCAACGCGCTGCGCTTCATCGTCGAAGGCGAGGGCGCGTATACCGCCGTGGAAGGCGAGCGCGTAACGATGAGACCCGGCGATTTCGTGACCACGCCCAACTGGGCCTGGCACGACCATGGCAATCTGGGCTCGGAGCCGGTGGTCTGGCTCGACGGTCTCGACCTCGCCTTTGCAAATCTTTTCGGCGCGCATTTTCGCGAGGAATTTCCGCAGGAGAGCCAGCCCGTGTCGCGCGCGGAGGGCGACGCCGGGGCGCGCTATGGCGCGAACCTGCTGCCCGTGGATTACCGCCCAACGGGGCGCGCTTCCCCGGTCTTGTGCTATCCCTATTCGCGCACACGCGAGGCGCTCGAGCAACTCGCGCGCAACGGCGAGCCGGACGCGGCCCACGGTTTCAAGCTGCGCTACGCAAACCCGGTCACCGGCGGGCACCCGTTCCCGACCATGGCGGTGTTCATGCAATGGCTGCCGAAAGGGTTCTCCGGCCGCCGCGCTCGCAGCACGGACGGGGCGGTGTTCTGCGTCGTCGAGGGCCGGGGCCAGGCCCAGGTGGGCGAGACGCGCATCGACTTCGCGCCGCACGACGTTTTCGTCGTGCCGTCCTGGGAGTATTGCCAGCTCAAGGCCGAAGCCGATTGCGTGCTGTTCAGCTACTCCGACCGAGCGGCGCAGGAAGCGCTGGGCTTCTGGCGCGAAGAAACGACGCAGGGCGCCTGACAGGGTGATGGATGGGCTGAAACAATTCGGCGCGCTGGTGCGCGCGGCGAGCCGGGGCGTGGCGTTTACGGGCGCGGGCATCAGCACCGAGAGCGGCATCCCCGATTTTCGCGGCCCCCAGGGCGTCTGGAACACGGAGACGCCGGTCTATTACCCGGACTTCATGGCAAGCCGCGAGGCGCGGGTGCGCGCATGGCTGCGCGGCGTCCGGATGTTCCACCGCTGCGGCGCCGCGAAGCCGAATGACGGGCACCTCGTCATCACCGAGCTCCAGCGCCGCGGCCACATCACCGCGGTCGTCACCCAGAACATCGACGGCTTGCACCACGACGCCGGCAACGTCAACGTCATCGAGCTGCACGGCACCAACCGCTACGCGGCATGCCAGCATTGCTGGAAGGAGTGGCCGACCGCCGTCATCGTCGCGCGCGTGGAACGGGGGGACGATGCGCCGGAATGCGACGCCTGCGGCGGGCCGATCAAGGCCCGCACCATCTCCTTCGGACAGGCCATGCCTGAAAAAGAGATGCGCCTCGCCGCCGAGATCTCCCGGAAAGCGGATCTCTACCTGTCGATCGGCTCGTCGCTGGTCGTGGAGCCGGCGGCATCGTTCCCGGTCCTTGCCAAGCGCTCCGGCGCGAGCCTCGTGATCGTCAACGCCCAGCCGACCCCGCTCGACGACCTCGCCGACCTGGTGATCCGGGAACCGATCGGGAAAACGATGATGGCGCTGCTGCGCCAGTTGCCCGGCTAGGGACCCGTTCTCATCACTTCTTGCTGTCGGGCCGGTAGCGGGTTTCCGGCCTGAGGCCCTTCCGCCGGAGCTTCTCGCTCGCGCGGCCGTTCTCGAGATAACGGCCCTGCGCGGCGCGCTCCGCCGCCGCGTCCCACTGCGGCGGCCAGTCGGTGCCCGAGGGCGTGCCGAACCACGGCGACTGCGGCCGGAGCCCCGGCAGCCCCAGCTCTTCCCACACCTTGCGCGCGCGCTCCATGTATTCCCGCTTGGGCAGCGCGAGCGGGGGCAGGTCCTCCTTCATGGTCGCATCCATGAGCAGGGTCGCGTCTTCACGGTCCGCCTCGTGCTCCCGCTCCGGCCCGTGGCCCGGGCTGCGATAGCGCAGGACCTGGAGATCCGTGGAGGGATCCATGCGGAAGGCGACCGCCCATAGAATCGCGTCGGAGCTGTCCGGGTCGATGTCGTCGTTGACCGCGACGCAGATTTTCCCGCAGTCGGCCTTGAAGCTGGAGGCGCCGCCCAGCGCGCGCCAGATCTCCGTGCGCGGCGTGCCCTTCTCCACGGTGACGATGGCGATGCGCCGCAGCGCCGTCAGGCGCTCGTGCAGCGTCACGCGCTTCACGCCGCGGACGCCGAGCGTGTTGCGCAGGTGCGAGAGAAACATCGGCTCGTACGACACGCGCTTGATGGCGCTCGATTCGCTCGGCGTCACCTGGCTCAGGTACGACGCCACGATCGCGTTCCGGCGATGCGTGATGGCGGTGACCCGCATCGGCATGTTGAATTCCTCGGGCGCGACGTGGCCGTGCGATTCGCCGAACGGGCCCTCCGGCTCGAGGTACTCGGTGTCGATCAGTCCCTCGATCACCATCTCGGCCTCGGCCGGCACGAGCAGGTCCACCGTGCGCGCGCGCACGACGTTGATCGGCCTGCCGGCGACGGCGCCCGCGACGCCGATCTCGTCCACATCGAGCGGCAGCTTCATCGGCGCGACGAACGCGACGCACGGCGGCGCGCCCAGCACGATCGCGCAGGGCATCACCTTGTCGCCGCGCTTCTGGTACTTGAGATAGTGGCGGTAACCACCGGCGCCGCCGACGCGCGTCGCCATGCGCACCACGCACCGGTCGGGCGCTTTCAGCCCGGCCCGGTACGTGCCGTGGTTCTGGATGCCGGTTTCCGGGTCCCGCGTGATGACGTTGGTGGCCGTCAGCGTCGGCGCGCTGTCGAAGCCCGGGGTCGATACCGGGATCGGCAGCCTGTCGAGGCCCCTGCCCTCGCCTTTCAGCGCGGCGCCCTGGATGACGACCTCCTGGCACGGCGCGCGCCTGACGATGCGTGGGGGCACCGGGTTGGCGATGGCGTGGTCCCATCGGGGTTGCACCTGCTCCGGTTTGGCGCGCATGCCGATGCAGTAGATCGCGCGGTTGCCGGCGTAGGCGCCGACCACGACCGGGAAATCGAACTTGCGCCCGCGGCCGTCCAGCACGTTGGTGAACAGGAACGCCTTGCGCTCGTGCTCCTCGACGCCGCCGACGTACTGCCACCGCACCAGCGGGTGCAGCTCCGCGTCCTTGTCCACCGGCCGGTCGATGGTAAGCAGCAACCCCGCCTGCTTCAGCGCCGCGAGGTGTTCCTGGAGGTCGGCGTAGCCCCGAGACTTATCACCCATCACTCGTAACCCTCATCAGCCCTAGTTGGCCTTGATCTTGGCCGCCGCCACCACGCGCTTCCAGCGCGGCAACTCCTTCTTGACCAGGTCTCCGAGGCGATCCGGCGGGCCTCCGGCCGGATCCATTCCCATTTTGACCATGGTTGCCCGAATCTCGGGCAGCCGAAGCAGTTCGTTGATATCCGTGTTGATCCGGTTGACGATGGGCGCCGGGGTGCCGGCCGGCGCGAACGTCCCGTACCAGGTATAGATCTCCAGGCCGGGGAATCCCAGCTCCTTCATCGTGGGGACGCCGGGAAACGCGTCCGAGCGCTCCCCGCTCATGACCGCCAGCATGCGCAGCCTCCCGCTGCTGACGTGAGGGTGCGCGCTCTGCAGCGCGGAGACCATCGCCTGAACGTGCCCCGCCATGGCGTCCGTGACCGCGCCGGCGAACCCCTTGTACGGCACGTGGACGATATTGATGCCGGTCTCGAGCTTGAGCAGTTCCATGGAGAGGTGCTGCGGGCCGCCAACGCCGGGCGACGAGTAATGCAGCTCTCCCGGGCGGCGTTTCGCAAGATTGATGAAATCACGCAACGTCTTCACCGGCAGTTGCGGATGCACCACCACGCCCAGCCCGCTGGTGGCGAATAGCGCCACCGGCGCGAAGCTCCTCACGGGGTCGAACTGCAGGTTGCGCCGCAACGCCGGCGTCGTGCCGAATGAGGTCGCGATGAAGAGCAGCGTGTGCCCGTCCGGCGCGGCCTTGGCCACGACCGCCGATGCGATGGTCCCGGTCGCGCCTACCCGGTTTTCGGTGACGATGGTGGCTTTCCAGCGATCGGCGAGCCTGGGCCCGAACAGGCGGGCGAGTATGTCGGCGCCGGTGCCGGGGGAATACGCCACCACGAACTGGACGGTCCGCGACGGGAAAGCGGCGTCTTGCGCGGCCGCAGGTCCCGCGGCGCAAGCCGCAGCAAGCGCCGCCAGTTGAACAATACGGCCTGCCGTGCGCTTCAGTATCCGATACTCGCTCGTCATCGTGTCCTCCTCGATTGGCATACCGGGTTCTCGTTGCAGTCGCCTATTATGCAGAAAAACGGCCTAAGGCAGCAGCCGGCCGGCGCGAAAGGCTGCGGTAGAATACGCGCATGATGCACGACCGTCCCCTCGTGGTAAACGAGCCGGAGGCGATGCGCTTCCAGGTGCGCCGCTCGACGCTGATGGACCCGGGCATCCTCGAGCTCGAGCGGCGCAGGATATTCGACGTCTGCTGGATCTACGTAGGCCACGAATCGGAGGTCCGCGCGCCCGGCGACTTCAAGACCCGCATCGTCTGCGACCGGCCCGTCATCTTCTGCCGCGACGGCGGGAACCGGGTGCGCGTTTTCCTCAACACCTGCCGCCACCGCGGCAGCATCGTCTGCCGCGAACCCGAAGGCAACGCGAAGAGCCATACCTGCTTCTATCACGGCTGGAGCTACAACCGGGACGGCGAGCTCGACGGGGTTCCGGGTCAGGACGCTTTTCCCCCGAGCTTCAGGAAAAGCGATTTCAGCTTGAAGGAGCCGCCGCACGTAGCCAGCTACCGCGGCTTCGTCTTCCTCAATTTCGACCCGGGCGCAATGCCGCTCGAGCAGTACCTCGCCGGCGCGAAGGAGTACATCGACCTCATCGTGGACCAGTCGCCCTCCGGGCAGATGGAAGTCATCCAGGGCGTGCAGGACTACGACATCCGGGCCAACTGGAAGCTGCTGACGGAAAACAGCTTCGACGACTATCATTTGCTGAGCGTGCACGGGTCGTGGCTCACCTACCTCAGGAACTCGGGGGTCGAGATGAAGCGACCCGAGCGGGGCCACCTGCTCCCCGGTCACGGCGTGGGCAAGGTGCTCGGCAACGGCCACGGCTGCACCGACAACGTGAACTTCCGCGGGCGGCCCGTGGCCCGCTGGATCCCGATCTACGGCGAAGCGGCCAGACCCGAGATCGAGCGCATCCGCGCCGAGCTGGTCGCCCGCCTCGGGGAGGAACGCGCTTCGAGGGTGGCCGACACGAACCGTAACCTGCTCGTCTTCCCGAACCTGTTCCTGAACGACGGCTCCTCGGTGACCATCCGGACCTACTACCCACTGGCGCCCGACCGCATGCGCGTACTCGCGTGGGCGCTGGGGCCGAAGGAGGAATCGCCCACGGCGCGCGCGGTGCGCCTCGACAGCTTCCTGACCTTCTATGGCCCCGGCGGATTTGCCACTCCGGATGACATCGAGGTTCTGGAGTCGCTGCAATCCGGACTGGGCACGCACCGCGAGGTGCCGTGGATGGAGGTGACCCGCGGCATGGCGAAGGAAGGCGAGCAACTCAACACCGACGAGCCGCACCTGCGGGGGTTCTGGATCCAGTGGGACAAGCTGATGCGGACGCCGCGCAATGGCGAGTAAGGCGAAGGCCGCCGCGGCGACGCGGCAGCAGGTTGAAGATTTCCTGTACGAAGAGGCCGCCCTGCTCGACGCTTGGCGGCTCGACGACTGGCTCGAGTTGCTGACGGATGATGCCGTCTACAACGTTCCTTCCAACGACCGGCCCGATGGCGATTCCAGGGACACGCTGTTCATCATCGCCGACGACATCCGCCGCATCCGCGCGCGAGTCACGCGGCTGAAGGACAAGAGCGCCCACGCCGAGTACCCGCCTTCGCGCACGCGCCGCATGATTTCGAACGTGCGCATCGTCGAGCGCAACGGCGCGGCGCTCAACGTCGAGGCGAGCTTCATCGTCCATCGCTTCCGGCGCAACGAGGGCATCCGCGCCTATGTCGGGCACTACCGCTACGAATTGCGGCTCGAGGGGAAGCAACTCAAGATCGCGCGCCGCGAGGCGGTCATCGACTCGATGGAACTGGGCTCGCTCGCGTCGGTCAGCTTTATTCTTTGAGCGCCCTCTTTTTCCACGCCTTCCACGCACGCCCGAGCCCGTAGCCTTCGCGCGACTCGATGAGTCGCACCTCCCCCGCATCCAGGAAGTTGATCGGCCCGCCCTGGGCCATGAGCATGGCCTGGGTCTGCAGCGTCGCGTTCAACGCGAGGAAGATGCTGCGCCCGACCAGCCGTGGAATGGACGGCCCCACCACCGTCGCACCATGGCCGCGCATCAGCACCGCGGGCTTGTCGGCAATGCTTTGCGCCAGCGCCCGTCCGAGCGCGGGGTCGCGGATCAGCATGTCGGTCGTTCCCGCTGCGTCGCGGATCTCGAACACCGGCACGCCCAGCCCGATGAACGCGGCGCGGTGGTACATCGGGCGCAACGGGATGCTCGTCACGCCGAACGGGATGACCGGTGGCGCGTGCGAATGGCAGATCGCCTTGACGTCGGGCCGCGCCTTGTAGATTTCGCCGTGGATGAAACGCTCGCTGTAGAGGTCCTGCCCCTTCGCATCCACCGCGTTGTTGTCGAGGTCGAACTCGAGGATGTCCCCGGCGCTGATCAATTCCGGCGCCAGCGACCGCGACAACAGGAACCGGCCGGGATCGCGGTCGTGACGCACGCTGACGTGCCCCCAGCCGTCCAGCACGCCTTCCAGCGCGAGGATGCGGTTCGCGGCAACCAGATCCTCGATCAGCAGCGGGTCCGCCGGGCCCGCTGAACCCGGGTGGCTCGCGCTCATCACTTCCTCCGCCGCTTGGGGGCGTCCCTGCCGCCGGGTGACAGCGCGAGCTTCATCTGCAGCATCCGCATCGCATTCCCGTAATACACCTTGTTCCGCACCGAGTCCGAAAGCTTGAGAGAGTCGATCGCGCGGATGCTCTCGCGGATGAAGGTGGGCCCCCCTTCCGGGTCGAACGGGCAGTCGGTGCCGAACAGCACGCGGTCGGGCCCGAAGAAATCCAGCCCGCAGCGGATCGCGGGCGCCGAGCCGTTGACCGAGGTGTCCCCGTAGAACATCTTGAAGTAGTCGAGCGGCCGCTTGCCCAGCCGCTTCAGCAGCGCGCCGTAGTCCTCGTCGACGGTGCGCGCGCCCATCTGGTCCATGCCGAGCCCGATGCGCTCGTCGAAGAACGGCGCCATCGCGCCGAGATGGTGCGTGATGACCTTCATGTCCGGCAGCTTCTGCAGCATGCCCGAGAACACCATCCGCGCCATGCACACGCTCGTCTCGTACGGCCAGCCGAACAGCCACCAGATCTCGTACTTCGACTTGCTCTCGGTCGCATAATCGGAGAACTTCGAGGTGCGCACCGGGTGCAGCCAGATCGGCAGGTCGAAGGTCTTCACGCAGCGCTCGAAGATCGGGTAGAACTCCGGGTCGTCGAGCGGCCGGCCGTTGACGTTGGTGAACACCTGGATGCCCTTCGCGCCGAGCCTGCGGATCGCGCGCTCCATCTCCGCGAGCGCTGCCGGCACGTTGTTCATCGGGAGCGAGGCCACGAACGCCGGGAACTGATCCGGGTGCGTGGCGACGATCTCCGCCATCCCGTCGTTGGCGAGCTTCGCGAGCGCCGGCGATTCCTCCGGTCCGGCGAGGAACTCGATCGCCGGCAGCGAGAGGGTCAGCACCTGCTTGTAGTCCTTGAATCCGCGCATCATGCGCAGGCGCGCGTCGAGGTCCCACAGCACCGGGATGTTGAGCCAGCGCTTGATGGACGCGGCGAGCGCGGGGTTGCCGGCGGCGATGCCCTTCATGCGCTCGAAAAACGGCTGCGGAAAGATGTGCGGAAAGATGTCGACCTTCAGTTGCCTCTGCATGGGCGTTCCGGCTTCCTGTCGGGTTGGGAAATGGGCCTCACAATAGACGATCTCTCGCGGCCCCGCAACGAGGGCGAGCGCAATGTGGACCGACGGCCATGCTTTGCCCGCCGCTCCGACTGCTGCTACATTGCGCCATAGCGGAGGGCATAGCCATGCGATCGTTCCAATTCGCCGTTTGCACGGGTCTGTTGCTGATGACCGGTTTCGCGACCGAGCCTGGCGCGCAGACCTTCCCCGCCCGCCCGCTGCGCTACTTCATGCCGCTGCCCGCCGGCAGCGAGACCGACATCTTTGCCCGCGTGCTGGCGAAGGAGCTCGCGGCCGGGTGGGGCCAGCAAGTCGTCGTCGAGAATCGCCCCGGTGCCAGCACCACGATCGGCAGCGATATCGTCGCCAAGGCACCGGCGGACGGCTACACGTTTCTGCACGCCATCACGGCTCACGCGATCAACCCGACGCTCCACGCGAGGCTGCCGTACGACACGCTGAAGGACTTCGCGTGCATCACGCACATCGGCTACCTCTACGGGGTGCTGGCCGCCCACCCTTCGTTCCCGCCGAAGAACATCGCCGAGCTGATCAGTCTCGCCAGGGCGCGTCCCGGCGAAATCAGCTATGCCACCGGCGGAGCGGGCACCGCCAACCACATCGCCGCGGAGGCCATTCGCCTCGCCACGGGCATCAATATCGTCCATGTGCCCTACAAGGGGACCAGCCTCGCGATACTGGACGTGCTGCCCGGGCGCGTGCCCCTGCTCGCCACCGTGATGCCGGAGGCCATTCCTTACATCAAATCGGGCAAGATCAAGGTGCTCGCCACGACCAGCCCCAAGCGTGCACCTTCGCTGCCCGATACGCCGACCGTGACCGAGAGCCTGCCTTCCTACCGCGTCGGCGCGAGCTTCTGGGCGCTGGTGACGCGGGCCGGCACGCCGCCCGCCACTCTCGCCAAGCTCAACGCAGACGTCCTCAAGGGCGTGCAATCGCCGGAAGCGCGCAAGCGGCTCGCGATTGCGGATATCGAATACGTCGGCTCCACGCCCCAGCAATGCGACGCGTTCCTGCGGGAGCAGGTGGCGGTGTGGGGCGCGATCGTCAAGGCTTCCGGCGCCCGCGTCGACTGACACGCTGCGCGGGATCCGGAATCGTTGATCCAGGTCAATACCGGGATCCCGCCACGATCTAGCCTTGCCGGCATGCGGGCTGCCGTTCGGCCCGAAAGGCTTACGCAGGGGTGGACCATGGCCGATCCGGTCAAGGCGTGGCATGACGAACACGCGCATTTCAGCCGCCTTCTCAATGTCCTGGACGGACAGGTCGCCGCTTTCCACGAGGGCCTGCATCCGAACTACGACTTGATGCGCAACATCGTCTATTACCTGCGGCATTTCTGCGATCGCTTTCATCATCCGCGCGAGGACGTCGCGTTCACGCGTCTCGCCGAGCGCGATCCCGCGATGCGACTGGCCGTGAGCCGCCTGCGGCAGGAGCACCGCGTCATCGCCGTAACCGGCGAGACGCTGTTGCGGTACCTGGACGACATCGCCGCCGACGTCGTGGTCGAGCGCGCCAATCTGGAAGCCTCGGCCGCGGCTTACCTCGTGTATTACCGGCATCACCTCGCGACGGAAGAGAAGGAAGTCCTGCCGCGCGCGGCGCAGTTCCTCACGAAAGACGACTGGGCGGCCGTTGCGGCCGCCGTTCCGGCCGGCCCGGACCCCCTCTTCGGAGAGGAGACCGAAGCGCGCTACCGGGAGCTGCGCCGGTACATCGCGCTCGAATCGCAGGCGCCCTAGACTCTGCGTCCCACATACTGGTCCACGCGCCCCCGCGCGATGCTAGAATTCGCGAGTGTCGAGCCTCCTGTTGCGCGCACCCTCGGCCCGACGGGATCAAGAACACGGAGAGCGTCCATCAATCGATTCGACAAAATCGAGGACCCACGGCGACGCGTGCTGATCGAGGCGCTGGCAGCCGGCCTGTTTTCCACGGGCTTTCCGGCGGGAACCGTATTTGCCCAGGGCGTCTTCGGCGGCAGGCCAGGGAAGCTTCCGCCGGGACAGTCGATCTATCGGATCGCCGGCACCGCCTCGGTCAATGGGGCGCCGGCGACCCTGCAGACTCCAGTGCGCCCCGGCGACACGGTCGAGACCGGCAAGGATAGCGAGCTGATCTTCGTGATCGACGGCCACTCGATGCTGTTGCGCAGCGAGTCGCGCCTCGTGATCGAAAGCGAAAAAAAGGACGCCGCGTCGAGGCTGATTTCCGGCCTGCGCATGTTGACCGGCAAGATCCTGTCGGCGTCGCGGGGCACCCGATTCCGCGTGACGACGGCCACCGCCACCATCGGCATCCGCGGCACGGGATGGTACGGGGAATCGGACCCCGAACAGACCTACTTCTGCACCTGCTACGGCGCCACGGACGTCACCTCGATCAACGATCCGGACAGCAAGGAAACCGTGGTTTCAAAGCAGCACGACCGGCCGCTATACATCACCGGCAGGTCGGCGCGCGGGAGGAACATCCGGAACGCGCCGTTCATCAACCACACCGACCAGGAGCTGATGCTGATCGAAACGCTGGTCGGGAGGTCGCCGCCCTTCGTCTTCCCGAAGGGCGATTACACCGGCCCGCGGCGCGACTACTAGAAACGCATCAGATAAACCACCGAATACTGGTTGGCGGTATAGGTCGGCGTGCCCGCTGGCGTACCTGCGACATAGCCCGCCGCCAATGCGTAGTTCGGCAGGTCGGTCGGGGACGATCGCACGTGCCGCCAGGAAAAGTCGATTGCATCCCTCGGCCCAAGGGGCAAGTTGTAACCGAGCGTCCACAACGCGGTCCTGGCATCGAAACGATAAGCGAAGAGCTGGTTGCTGCCGTACGCGTCGTCCCGCACGAAGGCCTTGGCGATCGCAATGTTGTCGATCGACTGCGCGCCGGTCGAAACCGTGTCGCCGCGACGGTACTCACCCCCGAAATAGGGCGTGCCGCCCCCGCTCAACGAATAGTCGAGATTGAAGCGCACGGCGTAGTCCCGGGCATCGAACACGACGTTGTCGGCGTGGCGCCAGTTGCCCGCCAGCGCGCCGAACAGGTCGATGCGGTCGGTGAGCGACTGGCGCGCGTTGACCCCGACAGAATAGCGGTAGCCGGTGCGCAGGTCGGAATGGTACTGATCGAGCACGGCGCGCCCGAAGATCCCGAAGGTGGTCGCATCGAAATCGCCCGAGGTGCGGTACTGGAACTCGGCCTGCCCGCCGCCGGAGTAGCGGTCGAGGCCGGTGTAGGTGTAAAGCTTGTCTCCGCCCACGAAACCGTTGACCAGCACCCGTGTGTGGCTGGTGACGGGGAGAATCGCGCTCTTGCTGATGTTGAGGCTATAGATATGGTCCGACAGCTTGAGCGAGCTCCCGCGGTTGAGGTTGTCATCCCACGCGTACCCGCCTTCGACCCTGACCGGGCTCGCGAACAGCGCGGACGGCGACAGTCCCGACTGCGGGCCTCTCCCGCCATCGAGCTCTTTTGCGAGCCACAGGCGGACGGCGTGACTGCTGTCCGAGCCAAACGTGCGCTCGACCTGATAGTCGACGCTCAGTTTCAACCCGCTCTGGAGGACAAAGTCGCTGCCGACGCCCACGAGCAGCGAATCGCGATTTACCCCGGGGGACGTCACCGAGTAACGGGGCCCGGCGAACTGGTCAACGTAGGCGACCGAGGCCTGCCGATCGTCCTTGAAATCGTGCTTCAGCTCCATGCGCAGCCGCGGCAGTGCCCATCCGAAGCTCGTCGCATGCCTGGATTCGGCGCGCAGGCCCAGCGAGAACTGGAGCGTCTGCAGGGTCTGGTCGAAATAGGCCAGCGCATTGGTGCCGGCGCCGGTTTCCACGGCCTGATCGAGCCACGTGACCCCGGCATCCAGCCGACCGTACGGGGAGAGCAGCAACCCCTCCTTGACATGCTCGATGCCCGCGGCAAGCGAGCCGAACAGCTGGTCGCCCTTGCGGTTGGCGCGCGCATAGTCATTTGCGGCCGGCACGTAGCGGTCCGTGTCGGTGCTCAGAACGCCATAGCCGATGAGGCCGTCGATGAAAGTATTCGCACGCGGCGCATAGCTGCCGTAGGCGGCGATCGACGAGCCCCTCGACCTGCTTTGCGTGCCGTCGGTGCCGATATCGGTCCTGTCGCGCGCATAACCCAGCCCCAGGCCCAGCGTCAGTTTGTCGCTGAACCGCCGGTCGACGCCCGCGCTGACGCCATCGGTGCTGAACCGGCTGCTGTTGGTGGTGCCCGTCGCGTCGCGAGTGCCGAAGTGAAGATTGCCGCCGATCCATGCGCCGGTGCCCTCAGGCAGCAGTGACGATTCGCCGGTGCGATCGCTGCTATACGACAGGTTCAATGATCGCGTCGCTGCCGCGCCCAGGGCACTCGTCACCCATGATGCCGCCATCGGGCTTGCCGCGGCGCCTGCCCGTCCGGTTTCACGCAAGCCACCGGGCTCTCTCCCCACGCGCACAAACGGCCCGGGTCCACGCCCGGGGCCCAGTGCCGTAGCGCCCGCGCTCGCGGTCTGGCCGGCGTCGCCGCCGCGGTGCAGCGATTCCATGCGCCGCTGGAAGTTGAAGATCTGCGCCCGCGAGAATCGCGCGGCCGTCTGCGCCTGGGCGCCGACCAGTCCGACGACGTTGGCGTCCCGCCCCGGATCGGCCCTCGCCTGCACCGTCACGGTCACCACGGCCGGCGCTGATGTAGTCGTAGCGTTGGATGATTGGTACGAAAACGCGTCCGCGCCGACGTAGTTGAGGTTCGGCGTATAGGTGATGCTGGTGCCGCTGACTGTCGCTATGCCGTTGGCGGGCGCCGCAGTGATGGCTATGCTCAAGGGCGCGGCGCCCGAAATGAACGGCGCCATGTTGAGCGCGGTCGCCGTGTTGAACTGAACCGACAGTGTGGTCGCAGCGGCGGCAGCCGGCGCGCCGGTGCCGGTTCCCGTCAACGGTACCGTGCGTGTAATGGCAGCGGTCTGGACGTCGATCTGGGCCGCTTTCGCACCCAGGGTCGCCGGACTGAACGTGACCGTGATGGTACAAGTTCCGGTGTCATGCAGCAGGCTCGGCGCGCCGGTCGTGCAGGTGCCGCCGGTTATCGTGAATTCAGCGGCGTTGGCGCCGCTCAGGGTAATCGCATCCAACGTTGCTTGAGTTCCCGCGGGACCTGTTACAGCGCCGACGAAGATGGTTTGCGCCGCGCTCGTCGTCGCCACCGTTTGATTGCCGAAAGCCAGGGGCGCCGATGCTAAGGGGGTGCCGTGAGCAGGCGCGACGAGCGGGTCGATTGAAACAGCGATGCATTGCTGGGAGCCGCCGCACTCCGCGAGAGCCGGCGGAGAAAAATAGGACCCGGACAAGACCAGTCCGAGAAGAAGAAATTTGCGAAACGGCGATCGCGTGATCGCGCTCGACCCGGGCCGCGCATGTACGGCAGAAAGCGGGATCGCCAGGGCCTCTCTCGCGATCCTCCTCCCGACCTCGATCACGACTTGCGACACCCGCATTTTTTGTCTTTTCTCTCAACCTATTAGGCCAGAATCCGCGACATCATGTCAATCGAATAGTGGAATCGGGGCTGAGCTCGATAAAAGACGGGTACCTGGTCCGCTTTCTCCAATGACCGTGAACCGGCACAAGATCGAATTCGTGGTTTATGTCGCCGTCTTCGTGAAGCGGATCGTCTGCGCCCGCGCGGCGAAGTCCGTGACGACGTTGACCAGGGCGGGCTTGCCGTTCAGGATCGCGCTCTTCGCGCGCTCCAGCGCCGGGCGGATGTCCTCCGGCTTCTCGACCTGCTCGCCGTGGCACCCCAGGCTCTGCGCGAACAGGTCGAACCGGGTATAGCCCAGGTCGCGCCCCGGCTTCTCGCGCCTGGGGTCGGCGGTCCAGCCCCCGTTCAGGCTGATGACGACGATGACCGGGATGTTGTGGCGCGCGGCCGTGTCGAACTCCATCGCGTTGAGGCCGAACGAGCCGTCGCCGTGCAGCACGACGACCTGCTTGTCGGGTTTCGCCACCTTGGCCCCGACCCCGAACGGCATGCCGACACCCATGGTGCCGAAGGTGCCGGAATTGATGCGATGGCGCGGAACGAACGTCGGTATCGATTGGCGCCCGTAGCTGAGTATCTCCTGCCCGTCGACGACGAGAATCGCGTCGCGGTCCAGAAAATCGCGCACTTCCTTGCACAGGCGCAGCGGGTGGATCGGCACCTTGTCGGTGCACATGGCCTTTTCCTGTTCGGGACGCTTCTCCGCCTCGATCGCGGCGAGATGTCCGCGCCAGTCGGCAAACCGCCCCGCGTCGACCCGCTTCCCGCCGGCCGCGAGCAGCTGGCGCATCACCGTGCCCGCATCGCCCACGATGCCGACGTCCACGCGCGCGCTCGAGCCGATCTCGGCGGGATCGATGTCGATCCGCACCACCTTCGCCGTGCCCGAGATGCGGGGCGGCGCGAGCTGGCCGAACACGAAATTGAGGCGGGTGCCGACCACGAGAAAGAGATCCGCCTCGCGCAGCGCGGTCGAGCGCGCGTTCAGGAACGCGTGCGGGTGGTCTTCCGGCAGCACTCCGCGCCCCTGCGGAGTGGTGTAGATCGGCATGCCGGTGGCTTCCACCCAATTCCGCAGCGTCTCGGCGCCGTCGGACCACAGCACACCGCTGCCCGACAGCACGACCGGCCTGCTGGATTTTTCGATCAGCTGCAACGCGTCCTCGACGAGCGCGGGTTCTCCCTGGGGCCGGTTTCGATGCAGCGTCCGCGTGAGGTCGGGCCACTTGACCGCTGATTCCTCGACCGTGCCGTAGAGCACGTCGGACGGAAGATCGAGGTAGACCGGCCCCGGCTTGCCGGCGAGCGAGCGCCGGAACGCGAGATCGATCATTTCCGGAATGCGGTGGGTGTCGTACACGCGGTCGGCCCACTTGGTGATGGGCTTCATCACCGCCACCTGGTCGATCTCCTGGAAGGCGCCGGTGCCGAACTCCCTGACCGGGCTCGCTCCGCCGAAGGCCACAACCGGGCTGCAGTCGATCAGCGCGTTGGCAATGCCGGTGCCGAGATTGAGGGTGCCGGGGCCGGAGGCGCCCAGGCACACGCCGGGCCTGTTGGTCACCCGCGCGTAGGCGTGCGCCATCATCGCCGCCGCCTGCTCGTGGCGCACGTCGATGCCGCGTATGCCCTTCGCCATCGAGCGCGACAGCGCGTCGTTTATGGGCCCGCCCATGATGAAGAAGAAAGTGTCGATGCCGATGCGCTTGAGCGTCTCGGCGACGAGGTCGTTACCGCTGAGGGTCGTCATGGCTGGATCATTCCGGAGTTGGCGTTTCGGGGACACCTAATCCCGGGTGCCTTTCTTGAGCGGGGTCTCCCTGAGGTACTCCTTGATCTCCTCCTCGCCCATCCCCAGCCACTCGGACAGCAGCTCCGCGGTATGCTGGCCCAGCAGCGGCGCGGTCTTCACCGGCACGCGGGAATCGGACATCTTCACCGGCCACCCCGGTATAGGGAACTTGCCGCGCGTCGGATGCTCGATCTCCTCGAACATGCCGCGCTGGCGCAGGTGCGGGTCGTTCATCAACTCCTGCGTGTCGAATACCGCCCCCGCCGGCACGCCCGCGTTCTGCAGCGTTTCCATCGCCTCGGCCTTGGTGCGCTGAGCGCACCATTCGCCGACGAGGGCATCGACGACCTGGGCGTTCTTGACGCGCAGTTTGGGGGTGGCGAACCGGGGGTCCTCCGCAAGGTCCTCGCGCCCCATCAGCTTGAGGAGCCGCTGCCAGTGCCAGTTCCCGGCGCGCGTGGAATAGACCATGATCCAGTCGTTGGGACCGCCCGGCTTGCACCGGTACAGCTCGCTCGGCGCGGCGGCCCCCAGCGAGCTCTGGTTGCCCGTGCGCTCGACCGGCTTGCCCATCATCAGCTGGCCGGCGAATACGATCCGGTTGAAGTTGATCACCGAGTCCTGCATCGTCACCTCGATCCGCTGGCCGCGGCCGGTCCGGTGACGCTGATTGAGCGCGGCGAGGATGCCGATCAGGCAATGGAGCCCGGCGCCCGTGTCGCCGACGTGGGGACCCGGCCGCAGCGGGGGACCGCCTTCCACGCCGGTGATGGCGAACGCGCCGCCCACCGCCTGCGCAATCATGTCGAAGCTCAGGTACTTGCCGTATGGGCTCTCGGGCGCGAAACCCTTGATCTGCGCGTAGATCAACCGCGGGTTGATCTTCCTGGCCTCCTCGTAGCCTAGGCCGAGGCGCTCGATGCCGCCGGGCGACATGTTCTCGATCATGACGTCCGCTTTTTCCAGCAGCTTCATCACGACGGCCTTGCCGCGCGGCGACTTGAGGTCGCACACCATGCTGCGCTTGTTGGCGTTCATGATGATGAAATAATAGGAATCGAGGTCGCCGCGCTCCGTGGAGGCAAAGCGCCCGTTCTCCCCGCCCTGCGGCTCGACCTTGCAGATATCGGCGCCGAGCCACGCCAGCGACTCGGTGCACGACGTGCCGGCTTCGTACTGCGTCAGGTCCACGACCTTCAGTCCGGCCAGCGCCGTGGACTTGCTCGACTGATCCATGTCTCCCCCGCTATTTCCGAGAACGCTTCCTCATTGCCCGATCCTCATTCTTGACGCGACCTCGCGGGCGAAACGGCGCAGGCTGTCGTTCGAGCCGGCAAAGCTGGCGAGAATGTAGCGTACACCGACAGCGTGCAGGGCCTCGAGCTTCTCTCCGATCTCGTCGGACGATCCGTAAAGGGCAACGGCCTCCCGGGCCGCGGGCGTATGCTCGTAGGCCAGGACGTGCGAGCCGCCCGGCTGGCCCGGCACCCGGGACACCTCGACGATGCGCTGGCGCGATTTCGCGTTGCGCTCCAGCGCCGCCAACTTGTCGGTGGCGTCCTTCGCGACATAGGCGTCGCGGGCGACGGCCACCGACAGCGGATCGAATGCCCGCCCGCGCGCCTCGACTTCCGCCTTGAACAGGGCGATCCGCTCGCCGATGACCGGTACCGGGGCGTACTGGTCGAGCAGCAGGTTGCCGCCGCGCTCGGCGACGCGCCGGATGGACACCGCGCTGCCGGCAGCCATCCAGAACGGGGGATGGGGCTTCTGAAAGGCCGGCGGCTCGACGACGATGTCCTCGAACTGCCAGTACTTCCCGCGGTGCGAGAAACGCCCGGCCGTTGTCCATGCCTTGATGATGACGTCGAGCGCTTCGTCAAAGCGAGCTTCGGCTTCCTCCATGGGCACGCCGAAGCCGTGGAACTCGCTGTAGCGATAGCCTTTCCCCACCCCGAAATCCAGCCGCCCGCGCGAAAGCAGGTCCAGCGTCGCCGCCTGCTCCGCCAGCAACACCGGGTTGTGCCACGGCAGGACCATCACCGCCGACCCGACCCGCAGCGACTTCGTGCGCGCCGCGATCCAGGTGAGCAGGTTCAGCGTGGCCGAAATCTGGTTCCACCCCGAAAAGTGATGCTCGACCACGAAGGAGCTGTGGTAGCCGAGCGCCTCGGCCTCGACATTGAACTCGACGAAGCTCCTGAAACCCTGCCCGGCTTCGGCGCCCGGATTGCCGGCGTCCGATTGGGTAGTGCCAAAAAGACCAAACCGCATGCTAGTCGTGGGGGCGTGGCGCGCGTTGAGTAGACTAACTCACTATGACCGGATATGCGCATGCGCGCCCAATGCTATAATTCGCCTCGCTTTTTCGCGCCCGTAGCTCATCTGGATAGAGTACTTGGCTACGAACCAAGGGGTAGGGGGTTCGAATCCCTCCGGGCGCGCCAGTTCCACGCAAAAGGGCCTGCTGATGCAGGCCCTTTTTGCTCAAGGCAGAAGTTGGTTCTCTCGGCGCCTCGGCGATTCAGTTCTTGACGCTTTTCGCCCAGTGCGTCGGCAAGACTGATTGATCTTTTTGCCCAAGACCGGCCCGGGCGGCTTCCTCGAAGCACTTGAGCGCCGTCTCCGCCGCCGGCAGCGCGCCGCCGAGCGCTCTCGCCTCGGCTATCATCGTCCGCAGGTCCTTGCACACCAGGTCCACCGCGAAGCTCACCGGACCGGGGTCCTTGCCGGCGAGGTGCGCCGCGACGGAAGCGCCACGCATCTTGATCACGTTTGAAGCGCCCGAGGTATCGGCGAAAATGCTGATGAGGCGCTCGGGATCGATATCGAGCGAGCGGCAGAGCAATAGCGCCTCGCCCAGCGCCTGCCAATAGACGAACAGCGGCAGGTTGATCGCGAGCTTCATGCGCGAGCCCGCGCCGACCGGGCCGCAGTGCTCCACCCGCCGGCACATCTGCTCGAGCAGAGGCCGCGCGCGCGCCACGTCGGCGTCCGCGCCGCCGACGAAGCCGAAGAGCTTCCCCTCCCGCGCGGGGCCCGTGGTCCCGCCGACAGGAGATTCGACGAGGGCCGCGCCTGCCTGCTTCACCTTCTGTTCCAGCGCCATCTGGACTTCCGGCCGGACCGTGCTCATCTCGATGAAGAGCTTGCCCGCGATCTGGCCCGACAACAGGCCCTTCGGTCCGCTATAGAGCGCCTCGATGGCCTGGCCGTCGGTGAGTATGGTGATGACGGCTTCCGCGTCTTGCGCGAGCTCCGCGGGCGATCCGGCGAGACCGGCACCGGCGGCAACCAGCAACTCCGTTTTTCCCGGCGTGCGGTTCCACACCGTGAGCGCGTGGCCGAGGCTCATCAATCGGGCAGCGATGGCGGCACCCATCCTGCCGGTGCCCGCGATTCCGACTTTCATGCGTCCCTCCTTTTCGAGGTGCCGCAGGTTGACATGGGCGACGGCGGCTCGTCAAACTTCTCCCACGATGAGTTCGACGGAAAGGAGCGAAGTCCGCGACGGCATGCGCATCGACTGGGACGCGCCGATCCCGATGGACGACGGGCTCGTGCTGCGCGCCGATGTGTTCCGCCCTCCCCGCGAGGGGCGTTTTCCGGTCATCCTGAGCTGCGGCCCCTATGCCAAGGGCCTCGCCTTCCAGGACGGCTATCCGAGCGCGTGGCGGCGCATGGTCGCCGAGCACCCGGATGTCGCCGCCGGCTCAAGCAACCAGTACCAGAGCTGGGAAGTCGTGGACCCGGAGAAGTGGGTGCCGCACGATTACATTTGCGTGCGCGTGGACTCGCGCGGCGCTGGCCGCTCCCCCGGCTTCATCGACCCCTTTTCGCCGCGCGAGACGAAGGACTTCTACCACTGCATCGAGTGGGCGGGCGTGCAGCCGTGGTCTAGCGGCAAGGTGGGCCTGAACGGCATCTCCTACTACGGCATGAATCAGTGGCACGTCGCGACGCTGCAGCCGCCGCACCTCGCGGCCCTGTGCGTGTGGGAGGGCTCGGCCGACTGGTACCGCGACATGACGCACCACGGCGGCATCCTCTCCACGTTCTGGGACAACTGGTACGACATTCAGGTCAAGACCGTCCAGCACGGGCTGGGGGAGCGCGGGCCGCGCTCGCGCGCGACCGGCGTGCCGGTGTGCGGCGACGAGACGCTTTCCGATGCCGAGCTTGCAAGGAACCGCTGTGATTTCGGCAACGGCATCTTCGCGCACCCGCTCGACGACGAGTACCACCGCGCCCGCTCGCCGGTATGGGAGAAGGTCACCGCCCCCCTGCTCACCGCGGCCAATTGGGGCGGGCAGGGCCTGCACCCGCGCGGCAATTTCGAAGGCTTCATCCGCGCCGCCTCCAACGAGCGATGGCTGGAGGCGCACGGGATCGAGCACTGGACTCACTTCTATACCGATTACGGCCGGCTGCTGCAGAAGCGCTTCTTCGATTACTTCCTGAAGGGCGAGAGGAACGGTTGGGACCGGCAACCGCGCGTCCAGCTCCAGGTGCGCCACGTAGACCGCTTCGTCGAGCGCCACGAGCACGAATGGCCGATCGCGCGCACGCAGTGGACGAAGTTCCACCTCGATGCCGCCGGCCACGCGCTCGCGCGGGAACCGGCGAAGTCCGCGGGCAGCACGGCCTACGAGGCGACGGGAGACGGCGTCACTTTCCTGTCCGCGCCGCTGGACCAGGCAACCGAAATCACGGGGCCGCTTGCGGCCAGGCTGTTCGTCTCCTCATCCACCGCCGATGCCGACCTGTTCCTGGTTTTCCGGGTGTTCACGCCGGACCTGCGGGAGATCGTGTTCACGGGCGCGATCGACCCCCACACCCCGGTCGCGCAGGGCTGGCTGCGCGCCTCGCACCGCAAGCTCGATCCGAAGCTCACGCTCCCGTACCGGCCGTACCATGCGCACGACGAAAAGCAGCCGCTCGAGCCCGGAGCGATCGTCGAGGCGGATGTCGAGATCTGGCCGACCTCGATCGTGGTCCCGGCCGGCCACCGCATCGCGCTCACCGTTCGCGGCAAGGACTACGAGTGGCAGAAGTCGACCGGCGCGCGGCTTTCCAACTTCAGGAACGAGCTGCTCGGCTGCGGCCCGTTCCTGCACGACGACCCCCGCGACCGCCCGCCGGCGATTTTCGGCGGCAAAGTCACGCTGCACACGGGGCCGAATTATCCTTCGTATATACTGCTGCCCGTCGTCCCGCCCAAAAACACGTGAGGGCGGGAGGTCGGGATCCATCTCGCGATCTCCCGCTCTCCCGCTCTCCCGGCTTTTCAAAGGAAGAGCAATGAAATACTACGGATTCTGGCGCTCGCTCGCGGCCTGCCGCGTGCGGATCGCGTTGGCTCTGAAGAACATCAAGGCTGAGGAAATCTCCGTCAACCTGATGCAGGGCGAGCAGCTGAAGCCCGATTACGTCGCCGTCAACCCGCTGGCGGTCGTGCCCGCGCTCATCGACGACGGCGGGACGCCGCTGTTCGAGTCCATGGCGATCATCGAGTACCTGGACGAGACGCACCCGCAGCCGCCGCTGCTCCCCGGGGATCCCAGGGGACGCGCCCGGGTGCGCGGCCTCGCGCAGATCGTCGCCTGCGACGGGCACCCGCTGATCGTCCCGCGCGTGCGCAATTACCTCGAGAAGGAATTCAAGATCGACGAGGCCGCGCGCACCCGCTGGTGCCAGCACTGGATCGTGGAGGCGCTGAAGGCGGTCGAAGCGCACCTCGCGAAAGAGAAGGAAACCGGCCGCTATTGCCACGGCGACGCGGTGACCCTCGCCGATGTCTGCGTCGTCACCCAGGTCTTCGGCGCCCGCTTCTTCAACTGCGATACCGCCGCGATCCCGACGGTCATGCGAATCTTCAATCAGTGCATGACGCTCGAGGCCTTCGACAAGTCGCAACCGCTCAAGCAGCCGGGGGCGCCGCAGGAACTCAAGCACTGATCAACGATTCGCCCGTGAATCCGGTCGCACTGAAGTGCGGCGGCTATCAGGAGCCCGCCTCCGTCCACAACCGCGCGGCAGCGCGCTTCGGCGAGCTGCTCACGCGGGCGCTCGGCGACCGTGTCCGCTTCGAGCTCATCGGGAGCATCCTGAAGCTCGGCCGCCCGTCGGGCGACCTGGTGCCGATGGTCGAGAAAGGAGAGCTGTCGTTCTGCTACATGTCGACGGTGCGCTTCTCGAAGGCGGCGCCCGCATTGCGGCTCCTCGAGCTGCCCTTCGTGGTCAAGGACCGCCGCGCCGTGTTCCAGGCGCTCGACGGCGAGTATGGGAAGCAGGCCGCGCGCCGGATCGAGGAGAACACGCCCTGCCGCGTGCTCGGGTTCTGGGACAACGGCTTCCGCCATCTCTCGAACCGCGTGCGGCCGATCCGCAGCCCCGAGGACTGCCGGGGGCTGCGCATCCGCACCCAGATGAGCGACCTGCACGGCGAGACGTTTCGCGCGCTCGGTTTCGAGCCGGTCAAATCCGACGTCAAGGAGTTCACGGAGCAGATCGGCGGCGAGCGCTTCCAGGCCCAGGACAACCCGCTCACCAACATCTACCACTTCGGCGTGCACCGCTACCACCGCTACATCACGCTCTCCGGCCACTTCTGGGGCGCGAGCGCGTTCGTGTGCAACGCCGCGCACTACCGGAGCTGGCCGAAGGACGTGCAGGCCGCCGTGGACGCCGCCGCCCCCGAGGCGACGGCCTGCCAGCGGCAGCTCGCCGCGCAGGAGGATGCGGAGATCATGGCCAGGCTCGATCCCGCGAAAAACGAGGTCATCCAGCTGACCGACGAGGAGCGGAGCGCCTTCATGAAAGCCGTCGAGCCGGTGCTGCAGAAGCACCGAAAGGAATTCGATCCGAAGCTCTTTGCCAATCTCGAAGAGCGTCAAATCCCGAGATAGCTGGATTTGACCTCCTCGTTGGCCCACAGCTCCTGGGGGGCGGCGGAATAGACCACCCGCCCCTTGCTCATCACGTGGACGTAGTCGACGAGCTTGAGCGCCAGGGCGGCATTCTGCTCGACGAGCAGGATCGAGAGCCCTTCGTCCTTCAGCTTGCCGATGGCTTCCCACACCCCCTGGATGATGATAGGCGCGAGCCCCTCGGACGGCTCGTCCATGATCAGGCAATCCGGGTTGGTCATGAGCCCGCGGCCAATGGCGAGCATCTGCTGCTCGCCGCCAGAGAGCGTCCGCGCGCGCTGCTCGCGCCGCTCCTTCAATCGGGGAAACAGCGCGTAGACGCGCTCCAGGGTCCATCCGCGGCGCCCGTCGCTCCTTTCCGCCACCTTCAGGTTCTCCTCCACGCTGAGCGAGGGGAATACCCGGCGCCCCTGCGGCACCAGGCCCATCCCGCCCCGAACCGTTGCGAACGACGACTGGCCGGTAATGTCCACGCCCTTGAAGATGACCTTGCCCCGGCGCGGGGGGGTGAATCCGACGATCGAGTTGACGAGCGTCGTCTTGCCCACGCCGTTGCGCCCGAGCAAGCCCAGGATCTGCCCGTCCTCGAGCTGCAGGGACAGCCCCTGCAGCACGTAGGCATCACCGTAATAGGTGTGGACGTCCTGGACATCCAGGATCGGCATGACGATGACTTGCGGGCGCTCAGCCCGTTCCCAGGTAAATTTCCTGCACCCGCGCGCTCGCCCGGATGCTTGCCGTCGTCCCTTCCTCCACGACCTCGCCGAAATGCAGGACCGAGATGTGATCCACGACGTCGAACACGACGTCCATGTCGTGCTCGATCAGGAGGATCGCGAGACCGGGGTCGAGCCGCTTGAGGAACTGCGCCATCTCGCGCGACTCGCCCGACGCGAGGCCGGCCGCGGGCTCGTCGAGCAGCAGGATCTTCGGGTCGCTGGCCAGGCCGAGAACGATTTCAACCTGGCGCCGCTCGCCGTGGGACAGATTGCGGACCTCGACGTCGCGGCGGTCCCAGTAGCCGGCGCTTTCCAGCAGCTGCCGGGCCTTGTCGTGCACGTCGCGGTATGACGACAGCGGCCGCCACATCACGTACTTGCTCCGGCGCAGGCCCTTGATCGCGAGCAGCACGTTGTCGAGGACCGTCAGCTTCGGAAACAGGCTGGTGACCTGGAAGGTGCGCGCCATGCCCAGTGCCGTGCGCCGGTGGCTCGGCCAGCCGGTGATGTTTTCGCCGAACAGCAGGGCCGCGCCCGAGCTGGCAGGCAGGACGCCCGTGATGACGTTGAACAGCGTCGTCTTTCCCGCCCCGTTCGGGCCGATGATGGCCTTGCGGTCTCCCGGAAAGACTTTCAGGTTGACGCCCTGGACGGCGTTGAGACCGCCAAAATTCTTGGAAAGCCCCCTCAGTTCGAGCACGGCCGCTCCCCCGGTGTTGCGGATCGCCATGGCGGGTCTCGAACCTCCGTTTTACGGCAAGACAGTCCGGAGCCCCGCCGCGGGGGCCCCGGCATCCGTCAATCCGTCATTCGCAGAACTTGCACGGGGGGAAGTCCCGGCTGTAGACCGGCTGCTTCAGGAACTCCGCCTTGCCGAACTTCCAGAACTGGCTCACGTTCGGGTAGGTCTTGACCACGCTGTTCCAGAGCTCGTCCTTCGCGTAGCCGTGCAGCTTCTTCCTCTCCACCTTCCGGATGTAGACGTTGTGGACGGGATTCTTCATCTCGTCCAGGCGCACCGGCCCGCGGGCGGTCTCGAGCTGGATGCTCGCGAGCAACTTGACGAATTGCTCCGCGCCCGGCCACTTGCCCTTCGTCTTCTTCATGACCTCGTGGATCATCTGCGCGGTCGTGTAGTTGGATTCCGAGTAGTACGACGGGACCTTGCCGTACTTCTCGCGGTACTTCTTGACGAAGGCCGCGTTGCGCGGAGTCTCCAGGGCGGCGCTGTACTGGAGCGCCGAAACATGGCCGATCACCTCGTCCCCCATGGAGGGAAGCACGAACTCGTCGTAGCTCGTGCCGCCGCCCAGGACCGGCTTCTTGATCCCCGCTGACGCCAGCTGCTTGGGAAACTGGAGCGACATCGGCCCGACCATGAGCGTGAAGATCGCGTCCGCGTCCTTTTTCAGGGTCGGTATGAACGGCCCGAAATCGATCGTCCCCAGCGGCGGCCATATTTTCTGGATGATCCTGCCGCCGCAGGCTTCGAACGCCCTCTGGAATCCGCCCACGACCTCGTGCCCGAAGGCGTAGTCGGCCGCGATCGCCACGATGCGCTTGTAGCCCTGCTCGCAGGCCCACTCGCCGAACGGGTGGTTGGGCTGGGAGCTGGTCCAGCCGGTGCGGACCAGCAGCGGAAACTTGGCGCTGTCCCGCTGCGTCAGGTCGTCCGCGGCCGGGATCGAAGCGACGTAGACCGTCTTCAGGCGCGTGCTGACCGGCGCGAGCGCGTAGCCCGTCGACGCCAGCAGCCCCCCGATGAACATGTGCACCTTGTCCTGGCGGATGAGCTTCTCGACCTTGCGCACCCCGACCGGCGGCTTGCCCTCCTCGTCCTCGACGATGAACTTCACCTTGGCGCCGGCGAAGTCGCCTTTGACCTCATCCAGGTACATCTGGAAGCCGTTGGTCATGTCCTTGCCGATCTGCGCGAATATGCCGGTCGTCGGCGCCAGGAAGCCGATGCGCAGCTCCTGCGCGGCGCCCGATTCCCGGCTCATGCCCGTTCCAGCGGCCAGGCCCACTGCCACCAATCCCCAACTCAAGCTTCGTGCGATCTTGCTCAACATGGCTACCCCTCCCTCCATTAGTGAGACACAGACGGCAAACTCTTCACTTCGCCGGCAACCGCCGCGGGCATGCGCGAGCCTCGAATCCGCTCGGGCAGGCCCATCAGGCCGCCCGGGAGATAGAGTATCGTAAGTACATACACTCCGCCCAGCACGTACTGCCACCACGGGACGAGCGTGCTCAGGTATTCCCGCAGGAAGACGACGATTCCCGCGCCGATAGCGCCTCCGACCAGGGTCCCCGGGCCACCCAGCACCACCATCAGGAGCGCGTCCACCGAGGTCGCCAGGATCACGTCTTCCGGGCTGACGAGGCCGTGCGCCTGCGCCCACAGCACCCCGGCGAGCCCCCCGTATCCCCCGGCGATGATGAACGCGATGTATTTGTGCAGCCAGGTGTTGTATCCCAGGATGCGCATGCGCAGCTCGTTCTCCCGGATCCCGACCAGGCTGTGCCCGAATGGCGACCGGACGAGGAGATAAAGGGTCGCGAGCGATACCGCGAAAAACCCGAACACCAGGTAGAAATAGGTCACGTCGTCGGCGAGCTCGATGCCGAACTCCGGCCGGGGTGGAAGGACGATGCCGTTGTCCCCGCCGGTCAGGGAATTCCACCGGTAGGCGAGCCCCCATACGCACATCCCGAGCGCGAGGGTGATCATCAGGAAATAGACGCCCGTTGCGCGGATGGCAAACAAGCCGAAGAACGCCGCCGTTGCGGCTGCGATCAATATCCCCAGCACCACCACCACCCAGAAGGTCCAGTCCAGCCCGAACTGGTAGCGGGTGGCCAGGACGGCCGTCAGGTAGGCGCCCATGCCCAGGTACGCCGCCTGGCCGAGCGACGGCAATCCGGTGTAGCCGAGCAGGATGTCGAGGCTCATGGCCAGGATGCCGAAGATCAGCGCGTGCGTGACGAGAACGATCACGTACGAGCCGGAGAACGGCGTGATCACCAGGACGGCGAGCAGCGCCGCGACGACCATCAGGATCTTGCGGCGGTTGTCCATCGTCATTCCCGGCCGAACAGGCCGGTCGGCTTCAGCGCCAGGATCAGCACCATCGGCGCGTAGAGCGTGAAATAGGAGACCTCCGGGACGAGCGCCTTGCCGAAGTTGTCGGCCAGGCCGACGATCAGGCTGCCCACGGCCGCTCCCGTCAGGCTCCCCATGCCCCCGATGATCACCACCGCAAAGGCGATGGGCAGGATCGCGAAATCCAGCCCCGGGTAGATGCCGAGGAAAGCCCCCCCGATCACGCCCCCCAATGCGGCAAGGAACGCGCCGAGGGCGAAGATGAGCATGGACACGCGGGAGGTGTCGATGCCCACCCCGCGGGCCATCTCCGCGTCATCCACCGTTGCGCGGACCATGGCCCCGATGCGCGTCTTTTCCATGGTGAGCCACAGGATCACGCCGATCGCGACCGCCACGCCGATCATGAAGATCCGGTACATCGGGAAATAGTAGCCCCCGACGACCGCGCTGTCCCTCAGCACGGCGGGCGGGACGATGTCGAGGTTGTCGCCGCCCCAGATGTCCAGGGCTGCCTGCTGAAACAGGTACGCGAAGCCCACCGTCAGCAGGACCTGCCGCAGCGGATCGAACCCCAGGGGCCTCAAGCAGGTCCGCTCCATGAGCAGGCCCACCACGGCGACGGCGAATGCGGCAACCGGTATTGCGAGCAGCCAGGAGCCCGTCGTCCAGATCACCGTGAGCGCGACGTAGCCGCCGAGCAGGAAGAAGGAGCCATGCGCAAGATTGACGATGCGCATCACCCCGAATATCAGCGAGAGGCCGCTGGCGAGCAGGAACAGCAGGGCGCCGTACGAAACCCCGTTGAACGCCTGGATGACCCAGAAGTTCGTATCCAACTCCCCTCCTCCGTCCCGGCGCCGGAAGTCCCGGCCCGCCGCTAGTTACTCAATCCCCCCCTGCCCCCTTTTGTCAAAGGCGGGAGACCTGAATAGGTCGGGGGGATTCCATCACCGCGTCATCGCCGCTCGATCTTGGCGATGCGCGTGATCTCCGCATAGCGTTTCAGGTCGGCGCGGAACAGCTTCTCCCACTCGGCCGGCGTGTGGCCCTGGGGCTCGTAGCCGCCATTGAGGAAGTGATCGCGCACGTGGGGCACCTTCAGCGCGTTGCGGATCGCCTCCTGCATCCTTTTCAAGGCCGCGGGCGGAGTCTTCGCGGGGGCGAACACGCCATGCCATCCGGCGTCGGCGAGGAAGCCGGGAAGTGCCGATTCCGCCACCGTGGGCACGTCCGGCAACGACGCCAGGCGCTTGCCGCCGGTGAAGCCCAGCCCCCGCAGCCGGCCCGCCTTGACGTGCGGGATACCGACCGCCGGCGCCGGAAAATGGATCTGGACCTCGCCGCCGATGGCGGCGGTCACCGCCGGGCCGCCCCCCTTGTACGGGACGTGCAGCATGTCGACGCCGGCCTTCTCGGCAAACAGCGCCCCGGTCAAGTGCTGGCCGTTGCCGACGCCCGCCGTGCTGTAGCGGACCTTCCCCGGCTGCTGTTTCGCCAGCGCGATCAGCTCCTTCACCGTCTTGGCCTGAAACCTGGGGTTGCCTACTATCAGGTAGCCCGTGCCGAGCGCGACGTCCGTGACCGGCGCGAAGTCCTTCACGACGTCGAACGGCATCTTGCTGACGATGGACGGGTTGACCGCGAAGGAAAACGACACATTGAGCATGGTGTAGCCGTCGGGCGTCGCGTTCGCGACGATGTGCGAGCCCAGCATGCCGTTGGCGCCGCCGCGGTTGTCGATCACGATCGTCTGCCCCAGCTCCTTCTCGACCTGCTGGTACAGGACCCGCGCGAACACGTCCACGTTCCCGCCCGGCGGGAACGGAATGACGATCCGGACCGGCCGGGTGGGATAGGACTGTCCGATTGCCATGCTCGCGGCTGCAACGGAAGCCACTGCTATTGCCAAAGCCAGGATGCGACGCATTATTTTTCCTCCTCAACGATTCGAGATTTTCGGTCCCGCGACGGGATTGCGGGCTGCAGCGCGTATTTTAAGCATATTTTCACGCTTTTCCCGCCCCTGGGATACACTATTGCGGCTGAAATCCCGGGAGAGGCATATGCGATTCGCAGGCCTGGTCAACAAACTGCTGGTCGGCGCGGCGTTGCTCTGCGCTGCAACCGCGTCCGCTCAAACCATCAAGATCGGCGTCATCAACACCTATTCCGGACCGTTCGCGACGCTCGGCGATCTGATCGACAAGGGTTTCAAGCTGTACATGAAGCAGAACGCCGCCAAGCTGCCGCCGGGCGTGAAAATCGAGCTGGTGATCCGCGACGCCGGCGGCCCCAACCCCGACAAGGCAAAGCAGCTCGCGCAGGAGCTGATCGTGCGCGACAAGATCCAGATACTGACCGGCGTCGTGTTCACGCCGAACGCGATGGCGATCGCTCCCCTCACCCAGGAAGCGAAGCTGCCGTTTTTCATCATGAACGCGGGCACCTCGGTCATCACCACCCGCTCGCCCTACATCGCGCGTTTCTCGTTCACGCTCTGGCAGTCGACCTACCCGCTCGGCGCGTGGGCGTCCAGAAAATACAAGACCGCCTACATCGCGGTCAGCGATTTCGCCCCGGGCCACGACAGCGAGGCGGGATTCGAGCGGGGCTTCACGGAAGGCGGCGGCAAGATCGTCGGCAAGGTGCGCATCCCGCTTGCCAACCCGGATTTCGTCCCGTTCATGCAGCGCGCCAAGGATGCCAGGCCCGACGTGGTGTTCTCGTTCATTCCGGCGGGCCGCCAGGCAACCCAGATCATGAAGGCGTACGGCGATCTGGGCCTCGGCAAGGCCGGGGTCAAGTTCATCGGCCCGGGCGATATCACCACCGACGAGGAGCTGCCCAACATGGGTGACCTCGCGCTCGGCGTAATCACGATGCACCACTACTCGGCCGCGGCCACCCGTCCCGCGAACAAGGCCTTCATCGCCGCCTGGAAAAAGGAATATGGCGAGAAGTCGTGGCCGAGCTTCATGTCCGTCGGCGCGTGGGACGCGATGGACGCGATTTACTACGTGATCCGCGAGCAAAAGGGCAGGATCGACCCGGACCGCACCATGGCACTGGTGAAGCAATACAAGAATCCGAACAGCCCGCGCGGCCCGATCGCGATCGATCCCGCAACCCGCGACATCATCCAGAACGAGTACATGCGCGAGGTCAGGAAAGTCGGCGGCCAGCTCGCCAACGTGGAATTCGAGACGTTTGCCCAGGTGAAGGACCCCTGGAAAGAACTCCAGAAGAAGTAACCCGTCATGAAACCCGGGCCATCGGCTTGGCCCGGGTTTTCTTTTCCCGGCAACCGCCGGTGTCCGGCGCCTAGATGGAAGCATTCCTGTCATCGCTCGTGAGCGTCGCCTTCCACGGCGCCGCCTACGGCATGATCCTCTACGTGATCTCCGTCGGCTTGTCGGTGACGATGGGCCTGATGGGGTTCGTCAACCTCGCCCACGGCGTGTTCGCGATGGCGGGCGGCTACATTCTGATCGCCGCGATGGATCGCTTCGGCGTCTCCTATCCACTCGGGCTGGCGCTGGCCTTCGTGCTGGTCGCGGCGGGCAGCGTGGTGCTCGAACGCCTGCTGTATTCGCGCCTGTACACCGCGGGCGAGCTGGCGCAGGTGCTGTTCACGATCGGCCTCATCTTCATCGCGGTGGCGACCGCGCGGCTCCTGTTCGGCACCTTGCAGCTCCTGGTCCCCCTGCCCGACTACCTGAAGGGCCAGTTCGGACTGCTCGGGCGCGACTTTCCCGCGTTCCGCGTGTTTCTCATCGCGTTCAGCGCGGTGATGGTCGGCATCCTCTGGTACGGGGTCGAGCGCACGCGCTGGGGCGCGATGGTGCGGGCCGCCGTCGATAACGGCCCGATGGCGCAATCCATCGGCATCAACACGCGGCGGTTGTTCACCATCACGTTCGCGCTCGGCAGCGGGCTTGCGGGACTCGGCGGCGCGCTGGGCGCCGAGATTCTCACCGTGCAGCCCACCTATCCCTTCGAGCACCTCGTCTACTTCCTGATCGTGGTGGCGGTCGGTGGCCTCGGGTCGCTGCGCGGGCCGTTCTTCGCGGCCCTGCTCATCGGCGTGACCGACACCGCCTGCAAGTACTGGGTGCCGCAATTCGGCGCATTCTTCATCTACGTGGCGACGATCGCGATCCTGCTGTGGCGGCCGGCAGGGTTGTTCGGGAGGCAGGGGTGATCCGCCGCGCAAGTTATGGCGAACCGGCGCGCATCGGCTGGCTCGAATGGCTGCCGTGGGCGGCGGCACTCGCGGTATTCTTCGCGCTGCCCGAGTACGTGCCGCTCGGGGCGCGCATCCTGGTCTACATCCTGTTCGCGCTGTCGCTCGACCTCATCCTCGGCTATGCCGGGATCATCACGCTCGGGCACACGGCGTTCTTCGGGCTCGGCGCCTATGTTGCCGGCATACTCGGGGCGAAGCTCGGCGTGACTGACCCGCTGCTGCAAATGGCGGCGGCGGCGGCAGCAGCAGCGCTGCTCGGGGTTGCCACGGGCGCCGTGATCCTGCGCACCCGGGGCCTGACGCTGCTCATGCTCACGCTCGCGATCACCGCCATCCTGCTCGAGATAGCAAACAAGGCGACCGCCCTCACCGGCGGCGCCGACGGCCTCTCCGGCATCAGCGTCACCCCGATCCTCGGGCAGTTCCGGTTCGACATGTTCGGCAAGACCGCTTACCTGTACTGCCTGCTCGTGCTCTTTGCCGGCTGGTGGATCGTGCGCCGGATCATCTACTCGCCGTTCGGGGCGTCGCTGGTGGGCATCCGCGAAAACGTCGTGCGCATGCACGCGATCGGCTCGCCGGCCTATGCCCGCCTGATCGCGGTGTACACGATCTCGGCGACGATCGCCGGCTGCGCCGGGGCGCTGCTCACGCAGACCAACCAGTTCGTGGGACTCAACGTGCTCTCCTTCGAGTTCGCGGGCGAGCTGCTGGTGATGCTGGTCCTTGGCGGCGTGGGCCGCATCTACGGGGCCTTCGTCGGCCCGCTCGTCTACATGATCGCGCAGGACCAGCTTGCCAAGCAGTTTCCCGAGTACTGGTATTTCGGCATTGGGCTGCTGCTGGTCGCGGTGGTCCTGTTCGCGCGCGGCGGCCTGCTGGGCATCGCGGACCGGGTCGTGTCGAAATTCCGCGGAGAACGCCGGTGAGCGCGGTCCTCGAGACCCGGAAGCTGTGCAAGAGCTTCGGCGCGCTCACCGTGGCCGAGAGCATCGATTTCCGGCTCGAGGCCGGCGCGCGCCACGCGCTGATCGGCCCGAACGGCGCCGGCAAGACCACTCTGGTCAACATGCTGACAGGCAGGCTCGCGCCCTCCTCCGGGCGCATCCTGCTCGGCGGCGAGGACATCACCGGGCTGCGCCAGGCGGCGCGCGTCAAGCGCGGTATCGGCCGCACCTTCCAGATCAACACGCTGTTCCGCGATCTGACCGTCCTCGACAACGTCGCCCTCGGCATCGCCGAGCGCAGCGGCATTGCCGCCCGCCTGTGGCGCCCGGCGAGCTCGTTCCACGCGATCCACGACGAGAGCATGGCGCTGCTGGCGACGCTCGGGCTCGCCGACGATGCCGCGAGCCGCGTGTTCGATCTGCCCTATGGCAAGCAGCGACTGGTCGAGATCGCGATCGCCCTCGGCCTCAAGCCCACGGTGCTGCTGCTCGACGAGCCGGCGGCCGGCGTGCCGTCGGTCGAAACCGGGCGCATCCTGGAGGTGCTCGACGGACTCCCCCCTGAAATCGCCATCCTCATCATCGAGCACGACATGGACCTCGTGTTTCGCTTTGCCCGCAGGATCACCGTGATGGTGCAGGGCGAGGTGCTGGTCGAGGGCACGCCCGAGGAGATCGCCGGGGACCGCCGCGTGCAGCAGGTCTACCTCGGGGAGCAGCACCATGGCTGACGAGAGCTCTGCGAGGTTCCCGGCATTGAAGCTGACCGGAGTGCGGGCCGGCTACGGCGAGACCGTGGTGCTGGAGGACGTCGCGTTCAGCCTGCCGGAGCGCGGCTCGCTCGCCGTGCTCGGCCGCAACGGCGTGGGAAAGACGACGCTGCTCTCGACCCTCATCGGCCATACCACCTTTCACTCCGGCAGCATCGAGTACCAGGGCCGCCCGATCGAGCGGCTGCCGGCCTACGAGCGCTCGCGGCTCGGCATCGGCTACGTCCCGCAGGAACGCGAGATCTTCCCATCGCTCTCGGTCGAGGAGAATCTCGTCGTCGCCGCGCGCCCCGGACGCTGGAGCCTGGAGCGCGTATACGACCTGTTTCCAGGCCTCGCGAACCGGCGCAGCCACATGGGTAACGAGATATCGGGCGGCGAGCAGCAGATGCTCGCGACCGGGCGCGCCCTCATGGGCAACCCGTCGCTCCTGCTGATGGACGAGCCGCTTGAAGGCCTCGCCCCGATCATCGTCGAAGCGCTGCTGCGCGCGATGCAGCGCCTGATCCGGGAGGAAGCGCTGACGGTGGTGCTGGTCGAGCAGCACGCGAAGCTCGCGCTGGAGGTGACGCAAAGCGCGATCGTGCTGAACCGCGGGAGGGCGACCTACCTGGGCGAGAGCGCCGCGCTGCTCGCCGATCCGCAGCGGCTCACGAGCCTGATTGTCGCGGCTTAGGAAAAACGACTGGCGGAGAGAGAGGGATTCGAACCCTCGATAAGGTTTTTGACCCTATACTCCCTTAGCAGGGGAGCGCCTTCGACCACTCGGCCATCTCTCCGTGTGCCGCTCTGCCAATATCTGAAGTTGCCTGCCGTAGCTTTCTAACAACTACTCAGTCATCTTACCATCGGGAGATCGGGGGGGGCGTGAGGGCGGGAGGGGGAAAGACGCTTTTCTCCCTCTCTCGATTTCCCGCTCTCCCGCACTCCCGTCTTTTCAGTTGACCGTTCAGCCTGGCTGTTCGAGGCCGAACGCCTTGTGCAGCGCGCGCACGGCGAGCTCCATGTACTTCTCGTTGATCACAATCGAGATCTTGATCTCGGAAGTCGAGATCATCTCGATGTTGATCCCTTCCTCCGCGAGCGTGCGGAATGCCGCGCTGGCAATGCCCGCGTGCGAGCGCATGCCGACGCCGACCACCGACACTTTCGCGATCTTGTCGCCGCTCTCCACGCCGCGCGCCTTGATGTGCTTGACCACCGGCTCGAGGAGCTTCAGCGTCTTCGCGTAGTCGCTGCGGTGCACGGTGAACGAGAAGTCCGTCGTGCCGTCGTGGCTCACGTTCTGCACGATCATGTCCACGTCGATGTTGGCGTCCCCGATCGGGCCCAGGATCTGGTAGGCGATTCCCGGCCGGTCGGGCACCCCGAGGATCGTGATCTTGGCCTCGTCCCGGTTGAACGCAATGCCTGAAATGCTGGCTTGTTCCATGGTCTGGTCTTCCTCGAAAGTGATCAGCGTGCCGTCGCTCTCCTCCTCGAAGCTGGAGAGCACCCGCAGCTTGACCTGGTACTTGCCCGCGAGCTCCACCGCGCGGATCTGCAGCACCCTGGAGCCCAGACTCGCCATCTCGAGCATTTCCTCGAAGGTGACGGTCTTCAGGCGCCGCGCCTCCGGCACGATGCGCGGGTCGGTGGTATAGACGCCGTCCACGTCGGTGTAGATCTGGCACTCGTCGGCCTTCAGCGCCGCGGCGAGCGCGACCCCGGTGGTGTCCGAGCCGCCGCGTCCCAGGGTGGTGATGTTGCCCTGCTCGTCGACGCCCTGGAAGCCGGCGACGACCACGACGCGGCCTTCGGCAAGGTCCTTGCGGATCAACGCCTCGTCGATGCTCACGATGCGCGCCTTGGTGTGCGCGCTGTCGGTGAGGATCTTCACCTGCGCGCCGGTATAGCTGCGCGCCTTCAACCCCAACTCCATCAGCGCCATGGAGAGCAGCGCCATCGTCACCTGCTCGCCGGTGGATACCATCACGTCGAGTTCCCGCGGTTCCGGGTGCGCCTGCAGCTCCCGGGCGAGAGCGATCAGGCGGTTGGTCTCCCCCGCCATCGCGGAGACGACCACCACCAGCTGGTGCCCCAACGCCCTCCAGCGGGCAACGCGCCGGGCGACGTTTTTGATGCGCTCGGTCGAGCTCACCGAGGTGCCGCCGTATTTCTGGACGATCAGTGCCATGGCCACAGTTTGAAAAAGTCGCGTATTTTAGTTGATTTTTCTGGGGAAAACGAGCCGCCGGCGCACGCCAGCCATGCTCGCGGCATATGCAGGGCCAGCGCCAGGCGCCAGCTTGAACCTAATCTGTTCCAGATGGTCCATTGGCTATCAACCAGGAACTCCTCCGACATGAAACCATTCGAACGTATCTCCAATCCCCGCGAAATCCGGCGCCGGCTGCGCCTCAACCAGCAGGAATTCTGGTCGCGCGTCGGCGTGACCCAGAGCGGCGGCTCCCGCTACGAGAGCGGCCGCAGCATGCCCAGGCCGGTGCGCGAGTTGCTGCGGCTGGTGCACATCGAAGGCATCGAGCTCGCACGCGCCAAAGGCAACGATTTCGAGGTGGTTTCCCACCTCAAGGCAACCAACCCCCGGCTCTATTACCGCCTGCGCAAGGCGGCCTCGAAGACCAACGGCAGAAAAAAGTAGGCTGGGAGCGGTTCCCGGGCCATTCTTTGGCGGAAGGGGTGGGATTCGAACCCACGATGCCCTTGCGGACATGCCGGTTTTCAAGACCGGTGCGTTCAACCGCTCCGCCACCCTTCCGGATGCCATGCGGCCGTCACAATCGCGGCCCATAATACACGTGTTTTCAGGCGCTTGAATCGTAATGTCACGGCGGTGGCATTGAAACTAAGGCGGGGATTCTGTAGTCTAACCGGCCAGCGAAGTCGCTAACCAGGAGAAACTCGATGCAACCCGAATATCAGACCAACCCGGCGGCGTACCAGGCCGGCGCGCAGGACATCGCGCTTCAGCAACAGCGGGTGCTGCGCAACACCTACCTGCTGCTCGCGTTGACCATGGTGCCCACGGTGATCGGGGCCTACGCCGGCATCCACACCGGCGGCATCATCATGCAGTTCCCGATCATCAGCTTCTTCGTGATGCTTGCCGCCGTCATCGGCCTGCAGTACGCCATCGCGGCCCACCGCAACAGCGCGCTCGGCGTGGTGCTGCTGCTCGGCATGACGTTCATCCTCGGCTGGTGGCTCGGACCGTTGCTGGCGATCGCGCTGTCGCTGAAGAACGGGCCGCAGCTGATCGGCATCGCCGCCGGCGGAACCGGCGCGATCTTCTTCGTCATGGCCGGCATCGCGACCACGGTGAAGAAGGACTTCAGCTTCATGGGCAAGTTCCTGTTCGTCGGCATGATCGTGGCGCTGCTGGCGATCGTCGCCAACATGTTCCTGCAGATCCCGGCGCTCGCGCTGACGATCTCGGCGGTGATCGTGGTGGTGTTCTCGCTGTTCCTGCTGCACGACGTGAGCCGCATCGTCAACGGCGGCGAGACCAACTACATCATGGCGACGACCGGCTGCTACATGAGCCTGTTCAACATCTTCGCCAGCCTGCTGCAGATCCTGATGGCCCTCACCGGCGAGCGCGACTGACGGTCGGCAGGAGAAATACAAGAACGGCCGGGCAACAACCCGGCCGTTTTGTTTTCGATCAGAGATCGAAAACTGCCATGGATTCGACGTGCGACGTGTGCGGGAACATGTTGATCACCCCGGCCGCGCTGAGGCGATAGCCGCGCGTCTGCGTCAGCACCGCCGCGTCCCGCGCCAGCGTCCCTGGATTGCACGAGACGTAGACCAGCCGTTGCGGCCCGTCGTCCGGGAGCGCCTTGACCACCTCCACGGCGCCATCGCGCGGGGGATCGAGGAGCATTCGGTCGAATCGGCCCAGCCCGGCCAGCGGGTCTCCGGCGCTCCGGTAGAGGTCGCGCTCGACGAACGACGCGCGCGCCGATAGCCCGTTCAGCTCCGCGTTCCGGCCCGCACGGCGCACCAGGTCCGCGCTGCTCTCCACGCCCAGCACCGTGGCGCCGCTGCGCGCGACCGCCAGCGTGAAGTTGCCGACCCCACAGAACAGGTCGGCGATGCGCTCGCCGGGGCGGGGATCCAGAACGGACAGTGCACGTCGCACCATAACGCCGTTCACCGCGGGGTTCACCTGGGTGAATTCGGTCGGCGCGAACCGGATCTTGAGGCCAAACTCGGGCAGGGTGTAATGAAGGTCGGCTTCGGCCGCCGCCGCCATCGGGGCCGCGGTCTCCGGTCCACCGGGCTGCAGGTAGAGCCGCACGCCGTGCCGGTCGGCGAAGCGCCTCAGCGCCTCGGTGTCGGGCGGCAGCAGCGGCTCCAGCACGCGGAATACCAGCACGTCGGCACCCTCCCCCAGCGCCACCTCGATCTGCGGCAGCCGGTTGCGGATGGAAAGCGCGCTGACGAGTTCACGCAACGGCCGGATGAGCGCCGATATGCGCGGCGGCAGAACCTCGCAGCTGCCCATGTCCGCGACGTAGCTGCTTCTCTTTTCGTGGAAGCCCACGAGCGCCCCGCCTTTTTTCGGCACGTAGCGCACGGCAAGGCGCGCGCGGTGGCGGTAGCCCCACGCCGGCCCGTGGATGGCCGGCAGGATTCTCTCCGGGCGGACCCGCCCGATATGCCACAGGCTGTCCTCCAGCACCCGCTGCTTGACCGCAACCTGCGCGCGCGCGTCGAGATGCTGGAGGCTGCAACCACCGCAGACGCCGAAATGAGGGCAGCGCGGCCGGACGCGCGACGGGCTTTCCTTGAGGACCCTGCCGAGGGTGGCGACTTCGTAGGTCGGCTTCTTGCGGTAGGGCGAATACGTGACGACCTCGCCCGGCAGCGCGCCTTCGACGAAGACGGCCTTGCCGTCGCGGCGCGCGACGCCGCGACCTTCCTGGTCCAGGGATTCGACCTTCAGTGCTTCCATGATTCCCGCTGCGGCGGAGTCAAAGTACGCCGCGAAAGCGGTGAAGCCAGTCTATCAAACTATCGTGGCGGTTTTGATGCCGCAGACGCTAACTTGCCTTCCGGTCCGGTGCGACGGAGTTGCACGACCGATTCCCGGAGCGTTTCGGCGATCCGGATCTTTTCCGGCCAGGAAAGCAGCTTCCGGCTCTTCTGCCACGCGGCCTGCCGTTCGAGCAGCTTTTTCACGTCATCCATCGAGAAACCTCGCTACGAACCGCTTCCAAACATCCTCCAGTCCGTGCTGCCGCGCAAGGGACGCGATCTCCTCTCGACTGACGCTGTCCGATTCGAGCAACGCCAGGATGCGCGCAAAGTCCTTCGGCCGGTTGACGCTGAGAGCGATCACCGCAAGGTGGTCGGCGCGCACCACCCGAAAAGGAACGCCCTCGAAGGCAACCGCATCCGCCCGTTCCACGGCTTCGGCCGTCAGGGCATTGAACACGGGGATAAACTGGACCGGCCACGCGCCAACCCGTACGGCCTCGCCTTCCGGCCGAAATCCCTTCCGCGAACAGAACTCGTAAATGGGGCCGAGCACATCGAGCCGCTCGCCGGAAGGAATCGCGACGAGCACGTCAGCGTCAAATGTTGCGAAGGCTCGGTGTAACGCATCTGGGCTGCAGCGCCGAACAGGGCGTAATCGGCAATCACGCCCTCCGCACGCATGTCGTTGAGCAGCCGGGCCAGCTCCTTCATGCCCGGAGCTTATCCTGCGGCAGTTCGTTCGGGAAGCGCTCGTCCGTCTCCAGCCGCTCGCAGCCAATAAAGGGGCCGGCTTGCACGCCGGAATCGGGGGTGAGGGAGATTCGATCTCACACCCGCCACTTCGCGAGGAATTCCTTCCAGTGTGGCTCCGAGGATTTGCCGAGCGTCGCGCGCACCAGCTCGCACTCGGTCCGGTGGCGCGTGTCGTCGAGCGCGCCGCGCATCAGCTGGAAGCGCAGGTACACGAGGTAGGTATTGACGACGTCCGCTTCGCAGTAATTGCGGATCTCGGCCAGCTTCCCGGCCTGAAAGGCGTCCCACACGCCGGCGCCTTCCATGCCGAGCTTGCCGGGCAGCCCCATGAGCTGCGCCAGGTCGCCAAGCGGCGCGTTGGCCCGCGGCTGGTAGAGCGCGAGCAGGTCCATGAGGTCGAGATGGCGGCTGTGGTAGCGGCTGATGTAGTTGTTCCACTTGAAATCGCGGTTGTCCTCGCCCAGGTCCCAGTAGCGCGCCGCCTTCACGCCGTGGATGAGGCCGCGATAGTGCATCACCGGCAGGTCGAAGCCGCCGCCGTTCCAGGAGACGAGCTGGGGAGTGTACTTCTCGACGCCGTCGAAGAAACGCTGGATCAGCTCGCCCTCGCCGTCGCCGCCGATGGACCAGACCTTGAAGCTGTCGCGGTCCCGCAACGCGCAGGATATGACGACGACGCGGTGCAGGTAAAGCGGGAGAAAATCGTGTCCGGTCGCCTGCCGGCGCAACTGGAACGCCATCTCGGCGACGCCCTTGTCCGGGATCGCCGCGTCGAGGCCGTGCAGGCGGCGCAGCCCCTCGACATCGGGCACGGTCTCGATGTCGAAGGCAAGGACCGGTGCCATCAGCCGGGAAAGACGCCCGTGGACAGGTAGCGGTCGCCCCGGTCGCACACGATGGTGACGATGACCGCGTTCTCCACCTCGCGCAGCACCTGCATCGCCGCCCACAGCGCGCCGCCGGAGGAGATGCCCGCGAAAATGCCCTCTTCGCGCGCGAGACGGCGCGTCGTTTCCTCGGCGTCCGCCTGCGAGACCTCGATCACGCGGTCCACCCGCGTCCAGTCGCAGATCTTCGGCAGGTACTGCGGCGGCCATTTGCGGATGCCGGGAATCTGCGAGCCTTCGGACGGCTGGCAGCCGATGACCTGGATCTTCGGGTTCTTCTCCTTGAAAAATTGAGAGCAGCCCATGATGGTGCCGGTCGTGCCCATGCTGGAGACGAAGTGCGTGATCCGCCCCTGCGTGTCGCGCCAGATCTCGGGGCCGGTGCCTTCGTAGTGGGACAGCGGGTTATCGGGGTTCGCGAACTGATCGAGGATCACGCCCTTGCCCTCGTCGCGCATCTTCTCGGCGATGTCGCGCGCCATCTCCATGCCGCCTTCCTTCGGAGTCAGCACGATCTCCGACCCGAACGCCGCCATGGACTGGCGCCGCTCCACGGACAGGTGCTCGGGCATCACCAGGATCATGCGGTAACCCATCATGGCGGCGCACATGGCGAGCGCGATGCCGGTGTTGCCGCTGGTCGGCTCGATCAGGGTATCGCCGGGCTTGATGTCGCCGCGCTCCTGCGCGCGCCGGATCATCGAGAACGCCGGGCGGTCCTTGACCGAGCCCGCGGGGTTATTGCCCTCGAGCTTGACCAGCAGCGTGTTGGTCGTCCTGCCGGGCAGGCGCTTCAGCTTCACCAGCGGCGTGTTGCCGACGAAGTCCTCGAGCGTCTGATAGGGTGGGACCGATCGCGCGTCCATGTTCGTATGATAACCGATGGCGCGCCCTTCCCTTCCTGGAAAACCCTCCAGTTACGCGCCCGTCTTCTGCAGCAGCTTCTGGATGTAGCGCGGCACGCCCTGCTCGACCGTCAGGAACGGCGCGTCATACCCGGTGGCGCGCAGCGCCGAAACATCGGCCTGCGTATAGCTCTGATAGCGGCCCCGGAGATCCTCGGGAAAGGGGATGTACTGGATGACGCCGCGCTCGCGCATCGCGGTCAGCGTGAGCGGCGCCTCGTTGCGCGCCCGGCGGCACGCGTTGACGGTGGCGACCGCCACGTCGTGGAAGCTCTGCGCGGCGCCGGTCCCGACGTTGAAGATGCCCGACCGCCCGGGATCGTCCAGGAAGTACAGGTTGACCTTGACGCAATCCTCCACCGACACGAAGTCGCGCCGCTGCTCGCCGTCGCCGTAGCCTCCGCTGCCGGCGAACAGCCGCACGTGACCGGTGCCGCGGTACTGGTTGAAGAAGTGGTACGCGACCGAGGCCATCCGGCCCTTGTGGCTCTCGCGCTCGCCATAAACGTTGAAGTAGCGCAGGCCCACGATCTGCGCGGTGCGCTCCTCGTAGCGCCGTCGCACCAACTGGTCGAACAGGAACTTGGAATAGCCGTAGACGTTGAGCGGCGCTTCGTGCTCCCGCGATTCCCGGAACTCGCGGCCGCCCCCGTAAATCGCGGCTGAAGAGGCGTAGATGAGGTGCACTTCCTCGGCGATGCAATAGTCGAGCAGCCGCCGCGAGTAGCGATAGTTGGTTTCCATCATCGCGCGGCCGTCGGTTTCGGTCGTGTCCGAGCACGCGCCCTGGTGCAGGACCACGCCCACCTGGCCGTCGAAATCGCCCTCCTCGAGCCGGGAGATGAACTCGTCCTTGTCGAAGTAATCGGCGACGTCGCAATCGGCGAGGTTCGAGTACTTTGCGCCGTCCTTGAGATCGTCCACGGCGAGAACATCCGTGATCCCGCGCTCGTTGAGCGCCTTGACCAGGTTGGAGCCGATGAAACCTGCCGCGCCGGTCACGACGTAATACATGACTTTCCGCCTTCTGACTTCATCCTTCCGCCTTTACGCCCCAAAGAGCTCTTTGGGCGTCACGACGGCGGTGCCGAGCTTGCCGACCACGATGCCGCCGGCACGGTTGGCCAGCTTGACCGCATCCTTCATGCGCATGCCGCTCGCCAGCGCCGCGCCCAGCGTCGCGATCACGGTGTCGCCGGCGCCGCTCACGTCGAATACCTCGCGCGCCTGCGCTCCGACGTGGAACCGGGCTCCATCCTGGTACAACGTCATGCCTTCCTCGCTGCGCGTGATGAGCAGCGCCTCTGCGCCGAGCCTGCGCCGAAGCTGCTGGGCGCGCTCGGTCAGCTCGCGCTCGTCTTTCCAGGCGCCCGCGACCTGCCGGAACTCCGAGCGGTTCGGCGTGATGAGCGTCGCCCCGCGGTAGCGCGAGTAGTCCTCGCCCTTGGGGTCCACCAGCACCGTCCTGCCGGCGCGCCGCCCCAGGCCGATCATCTTCGCGATGTGCGTCAGGCCGCCTTTGCCGTAATCGGACAGGATCACGACGTCCACGCGCTCCAGTATGCGCTGGAAGTCCCGCAGCTTGGTCGCAAGCACCTCGTGGCTCGGCGCGGTCTCGAAATCGACCCGCAACAGCTGCTGGTGGCGCGCGATCACTCGCAGCTTGACGGTGGTCTTGACGCTGCGGTCACGGTGCAACAGGGGCTCGACGCGCTCGCGCCTGAGCAGGCTTTCCAGCCGGGTTCCGGGCTCGTCCGCGCCCACCACCGAAAGCAGGGTCACCTGCGCCCCGAGGGCTGCGGCGTTGCGCGCGACGTTCGCCGCGCCGCCGGGCAGCTCCTTTTCCTGCTTCGGGTCGATCTTTACGATCGGCACCGGGGCTTCGGGTGAAATACGGTCGACCTCGCCGTACCAGTAGCGGTCCAGCATCGCGTCGCCGACGACCAGAACGCGGGCATTCTTGAAGGATGAGGAAGCGCCGCGGGCTCCGTCCTTCCGCCTTCCGCCTTCCGCCTTCCGCCTTTTCGTGTCCGCCGTCATGGTTGAATTGTATCCCCGCCCATCAGCGCCGCGCGATTTCGTCGCATATCCTGCGCAGAGCGGCGAGCGGATCGGGCGCCCGCGTGATCGGCCGGCCGATGACCAGGTAATCAGAGCCGGCGGTGATCGCCTGGCGCGGCGTGGCGACGCGGCTCTGGTCGTCCGGCGCCGCATCCGCCGGGCGAACGCCGGGCGTTACCAGGCAGAAGGCCTTGCCGCACTGATGGCGCAGGGCCGTGGCCTCCTGCGCCGAGCACACCACGCCGTCGAGACCGCAGTCTTGCGCCAGCCGCGCGAGCCTCAGGACGGCGTCCTGCGGGCTGCCGGCCAACCCGATGTCCGCCATGTCGCCCGCGCCCATGCTGGTCAGCAGCGTTACGGCAACGAGCCTGGGTGGTTTGGCCGATTGCGCAAGGGCCTCGCGTGCGGCAAGCATCATGGCGCGGCCGCCGAGGGCATGGACGTTGATCATCCAGACGCCCAGCCGGGCCGCGGCCAGGCACGCTCCCGCGACCGTGCTCGGAATGTCGTGGTACTTGAGGTCGAGGAACACTGCATAGCCCGACTGGTGAAGTTTCTCGACCAAAGACGGCCCGGCTGCCGTGTAGAGCTCTTTCCCGACCTTCACCCGGCACAGCTTCGGGTCGAGCCGGGCGGCCAGTGCGAGTGCGCCCCCGGCGTCGGGAAAATCCAGCGCGACGATGATGCGCGGATCGGAACTCATGCCGGCAGCTTCGCTTCCTCGGTCCTGCGCGGCGAATAGGTCTCCCACTCCGCGCATGCCGGGCAGTGCCAGTAGTACTGGCGTGCCCGGAAACCGCAGCTGTCGCACTTGTACAGGGCGAGTCCCCGGGTGTGCTGGTTGACCAGTTCCTTGACGAGCTCGAGGTCGCGCCGGCGCTCGAGCGGCGCTTCCAGCAGCTGCGCCTCGAGCAGCTTGTCGAGGCCGAGCAGCGTCGGCATGCGCCGCAGCTCGTCGCGCACCAGGCGGTAGGCCGGCTCCGTGCCCTGGCTCTCGAGCACGCCCTGGAACACCACGTTGAGCAGGTCGAGTGACGGGTACTTGGCGAGGTAGCCGCGCAGCAGGTTGACCCCCTCCTCGACCTTGCCGCGCTGCCGGAACGCGTTGGCGAGCCGCTCCGCGACCAGCGCAAGGTACTGCGGGCTCTGGCTCTCGATGCGCTTCCAGGCCTCGATCGCCGCCTCCGGACGCCCGGCCGCGGTCTCGAGGTCGCCGAGGAGCAGGTTCGCGCGCACGCACAGGCGATGGTGCGCGAGCGCCTCGGCGAGGTGAGGACGCGCCGCCTCCGGCCGCGACTGCATGATCTCGTTGAGCGCGAGCTCGCAGCAGAAATTGGCGATCTCCTTCTGGTGCGAGCGGCCGGTCACGGTCTCGAGCTTGCCGGCGATGTCGGTCGCCTTGTGCCACTCCTTTTCCTGCTCGAAGATCTCGAGCAGGAAGCGCAACGCCTGCTCGGTGTACGCCGTTCCCTCCAGCTTGAGGAACAGCTCCTCCGCCCGGTCGAGCAAGCCCGCCTTGAAATAATCCTGCGCCAGCTCGAACAGCGCCACGAGCTTCTGGTCGGACCCGAGATCGGGCCGCTCGACGAGGTTCTGGTGCATGCGGATCGCGCGCTCGACCTCGCCGCGCCGGCGGAACAGGCTGCCCAGCGCGAAATGGAGCTCGATGGTCTGGGGGTCGACCTTGACCACCTCGATGAAGGCCTCGATCGCCTTGTCCGGCTGCTCGTTCAGCAGGAAGTTGAGACCCTTGAAGTAGGACACCGGCAGCGCGCGTGACTCCGACAGCAGCTGCTTGATGTCGACGCGCGCGGCGAGCCAGCCGAGCGCAAAGAACAACGGCAGCGCGAGCAGCCACCAGTACTCGATTTCCATCACGCCGGGCTACCCTCGGGCCGGGACTTCTCCGCGCGTTCCGCGCCCGCATGGCCGGCCCGGCCCAATTCCCGCCTGAGCGCCGCGATCTCGCGGCGCTGCCGGAACACCTGGGTGAGGCCGGCGCCGAGTCCGGCCGCGACACCGATGCAGAACGCGACGAGCATCACGAATACGAGCGGCGCCTGCCACTCCCCGCCAAGGGTGTAGCGAACCGTCACCGGATCGGTGTTCTTGACCGCAAACGCCAGCACCAGCACGAACAGCGCGAGTTTCAGTGCCCATAGCAGATAGCGCATGGCCGGCTCCCTCGATCACCCGCCCCACCGGGACGCGTACAAAAAAAACGGCACGATCTTCCGATGATGCCGCCCTGGGTCGAACGCTGCGCGGGATTGCTTACTTCTTGACGTCCACACGCTCGCGCAATTCCTTTCCGGCCTTGAAGTGCGGCACGTACTTCGCCGGCACCTGCACCTTCTCCCCCGACTTGGGGTTGCGCCCGACGCGCGGCGGCCGGTAATTGAGCCCGAAGCTGCCGAATCCCCTGATCTCGATGCGCTGGCCCTGCGCCAGGCTCTTCGCCATCGCATCGAGGACCATTTTCACCGCGAGTTCCGCATCCTTCGCCACCAGCTGCGGGTAACGCGCGGCCAGCTTCGCGATCAACTCGGATTTGGTCATGGTGAGTCCTTATTGTTGGGTATTCGCCACGTCCAGCTTGGCCTTGAGCAGCGCGCCGAGGTTGGTGGTGCCGGTGCTCGCCTGCTTGTCCGCGGAGAGCTTCTTCATGGCCTCGGCCTCATCCGCCAGGTCCCTGGCCTTGACCGACAGGTTGATGGTGCGGTTCTTGCGGTCGACATTGATGATCATCGCCGTGATCGCGTCGCCCTCCTTGAGCTTGGTGCGGATGTCCTCCACCCGCTCGCGCGACACTTCGGACACACGCAGATAGCCCTCGACGTCGGAGTCGAGCTGGACCACCGCGCCCTTGGCGTCGATCGACTTGACCGTGCCGCTGACCAGTGAATTCTTCTCGTGCGCCTGTATGAAGTTGGTGAACGGGTCGCCCTCGATCTGCTTGATCCCGAGCGAGATGCGCTCGCGCTCCACGTCGATCGACAGCACCACGGTGTCCGCTTCCTGGCCTTTCTTGTACTCGCGCACCGCCTCCTCGCCCGGCTTGCTCCAGGACAGGTCGGAGAGGTGCACCAGGCCGTCAATGCCGCCGGGCAGCCCGATAAAGATCCCGAAATCGGTGATCGACTTGATCTGACCGCGCACCTTGTCGCCCTTCTTGTGATTCATGGCGAACTCTTCCCACGGATTGGGCAGGCACTGCTTCATGCCGAGGGAGATGCGGCGGCGTTCTTCGTCGATCTCGAGCACCATCACCTCGACCTCGTCGCCGAGCTGCGCGACCTTGGACGGGTGCACGTTCTTGTTGGTCCAGTCCATCTCCGACACGTGCACCAGGCCCTCGATCCCGGCCTCGATCTCCACGAACGCGCCGTAGTCGGTGAGGTTGGAGACCTTTCCGAACAACCGCGTGCCGGGCGGATAGCGGCGCGACAGGCCGACCCACGGGTCTTCGCCGAGCTGCTTCATGCCCAGCGAAACGCGGTTCTTCTCCTGGTCGAACTTGAGAACCTTGGCCTCGACCTCGTCGCCCACCGCGAGCACCTCGGACGGGTGCTTCACGCGCCGCCACGCGAGATCGGTGATGTGCAGCAGGCCGTCGATGCCGCCGAGGTCCACGAACGCGCCGTAATCGGTGATGTTCTTGACGATGCCCTTCACCACGGCGCCTTCCTGCAGGCTCGCGAGCAGCGCTTCACGCTCGGCGCCCTGGTTGGCTTCGAGCACGGCGCGGCGCGACACCACGACGTTGTTGCGCTTGCGGTCGAGCTTGATGACCTTGAAATCCATTGCCTTGTTTTCGTACGGCGTGGTGTCCTTGACCGGGCGGATGTCCACGAGCGAGCCCGGGAGGAAGGCGCGGATGCCGTTCACCGTGACGGTGAGCCCGCCCTTCACCTTGCCGTTGATGACGCCGCTCACCACGTTGCCCTTTTCCAGGGCCTCCTCCAGGTCGAGCCAGGCCGCGAGCCGCTTCGCCTTGTCGCGCGAGAGCCGCGTTTCGCCGTGGCCGTCCTCGAGGGATTCGATCGCGACCTTCACGAAGTCGCCGGGCTTGGCCTCGACCTCGCCGCGATCGTTGCGGAATTCCTCTATCGGGATGTAACTCTCGGATTTCAGGCCGGCATTGACGACGACGTAGTTCTCATCGGCCCGGATGACTTCGGCGGTAATCACTTCGCCTACCCGCATTTCCTTGCGGGCGAGACTTTCTTCAAACAGCGCGGCGAAGCTTTCCACGGGCGCTGCCTCGGTGGGGGCTTTCATCATTCAGATTCAGGATGTTGGGTGACCGTCTTGCGACAGGGGTTGGTTGATCAAGCCGTGAACCGGAGTGCGGCTCACGGCGCTCGTGGTGCCTGCTTGTAGAGCGCCAGCACCTGCGCTATCGCATCGTCTGCCGTTATCCCGGTGGTATCGATCAGGACGGCATCCGCGCACTTTTTCAGGGGAGCCGTTGCGCGCGCACTATCTCGTTGATCGCGCTCCCGGATATCCTGTAAAAGGGCGGCCATATTAGCACCCAATCCTTTTTCCATCAACTGTTTATGCCGCCGTTCGGCGCGCGTTTCCGGGCTCGCCGTGAGGTAGATTTTGAGCACCGCATCCGGGAATACGACGGTCCCCATGTCCCGCCCGTCCGCCACCAGTCCGGGGGGTTGCCGGAACGCGCGTTGGCGACTGAGCAGGGCCCGTCGGACCGCCGGCAGTCCGGCGATTCGGGAGGCCGCAACGCTCACGTCCTCGCCACGGACCGCGTCGGTCACATCATGGCCCTCGAGCACGACGGAATTCCCGTCAAATTTCGCATTTAATTTCAATGCTATATCTGACAATATTGATTCATTTTCGAGGTCGAGTGCTGCGGTCAGGGCAGCCAGCGCCACGGCACGATAGAGCGCGCCGCTGTTGAGGAAGTGAAAACCCAGTGCTCTGGCAACGCCCTGCGCCACAGTGCCCTTCCCCGACGCGGATGGCCCGTCGATCGCTATGACGGGTGGCAGGCGGGTCGCCATGGTCAGCGTTCCGAAATACCAGCCAGCACGTCGAAGTATTCAGGAAAGGTCTTGGCCACGCAGCCCGGGTCGTTGATACGCACCGCCACGCCGCCGAGAGCCGCAAGCGAGAAGCACATCGCCATGCGGTGATCGTCGTAGGTGTCGATCGACGCGTGAGACGTGAGGCGGGAGGCGGGAGGCGGCGTGATCTTCAGGTAGTCGGGCCCCTCTTCGGCCCTCGCGCCCAGCTTGCGCAGCTCGGTGGCCATCGCGGCGATGCGGTCGGTCTCCTTGACGCGCCAGCTGCCGATGTTGCGCAGCGTGCTCGGCCCATCAGCAAACAGCGCCGTCATCGCGGCCGTCATCGCCGCATCGGGCATCTGATTGAAATCGGCATCGACCGGCTTGAGCTTGCCGCGCTGCGAGGCCTCCGCACCGGCCCCGGCTTCGATCCAGTTATCGCCCATCGTGATGCGGGCGCCCATGCTCTCCAGGGTCTCGGCAAACCGGATATCGCCCTGGATGCTCGACCGGCCCACGCCTTCGACGCGCAGCGGCCCGCCGCCTGAAAGGCCGCTGATGGCGCCCGCCGCAAGAAAATAGGACGCCGAGGACGCATCGCCCTCGACAAATATTTCACCGGGGCTCGCGTAGCGCCCGGTCGCGGGAATGGTGAAAGTCGACCAGCCCTGCCGCTCGATCGCGACGCCGAACCGGCGCAGCGTGTTGAGGGTAATCTCGACATAGGGCCTGGAAACCAATTCACCCTCGACGTTGACGACGGTCCTGCTGCCCGTCAACGGCAGGGCGATGAGCAGCCCGGTCAGGAACTGGCTCGAGACATTGCCGCGCACGCTGACCGTACCGCCCGGGCGTATGGCGCCGCGGTGTATGGCGAGAGGGGGATGTCCCTGATTTCCGAGATATTCGATATCGGCGCCGTGGCTCCTCAATGCGTCGACCAGGTCTCCGATCGGCCGCTCGTGCATGCGCGGCACGCCCGACAGCCGGTATTCGCCGCCGCAGAGCGCCAGCACCGCGGTGAGCGGGCGAAAGGCCGTTCCGGCGTTGCCGAGGAAGAGTTCCGCTCGCTTCACCGGAAACGCACCGCCCGCTCCGCGCACGCGCACGAGCCCGCCGGCCTCTCCCTTGCAGGCCACGCCCAGCGCGTGCAGGGCCTCGAGCATGACTTGCGTGTCGTCGGACTCCAGCAGATCGTGGATCAGCGTGTCGCCCGATGCCAGCGCGGCGAGCAGCAGGATCCGGTTGGAGATGCTTTTCGATCCGGGCAGCTTCACCGTGCCGCGGACCCGCCGGATGGGCGCCAGATCGAGGTAATTCAAGTGTGCTCCCGGCTAGGGTCGCTGTCTGACCAACCACTTCTCGCGCGCGCGTCGCGCCTGCGCAAACATCCGCCTGAGCTCCGCCGCGTCCGCGCTGTCGATCGCGGCGCGCATCTGCTCGAGCTCGTTCTCGTAATCCTCCAGCACGGCCAGCAGCGCGTCGCGGTTCGCGACGCAGATGTCGGCCCACATCTCGGGCGAGCTGCCGGCAATGCGCACCGTGTCGCGCAGCCCGCCCGCCGACAACCCGAAGAGCTGTGCCGCGTTGCTGCGCCGCGCCAGCAGGTTGACGAGGGCGTAGGCGACGACGTGAGGCAGATGGCTGACGGCGGCGAGGATCGTATCGTGCGCTTCCGCGTCGAGCCGCACGACGCGCGCGCCGCACGCTTCCCAGGCGCGTCGCACCAGCCGTGTCGCCGAAGCGGCGGTTTCGGGCTGCGGCGTCAGGATGACGTTGCGGTCCCGGAAAAGTTCCGGGAAAGCCGCCGTCGCGCCGCTCTTCTCGGTGCCTGCGACGGGATGCCCGGGCACGAAACGGGGAAAGTGACCGCCGAGGAAGCGCCGGGCGCAGGCGATCACGTCGCGCTTGGTGCTGCCGCCGTCCGTGATCACCGCGTGGGCAGGCAAGTGCGCCGCTATCGCCGACATGATCGCCGGCATCTGGCCGACCGGCGTGGCGAGCATCACCAGGTCCGCGTCGCGCACGGCGCCGGCCGCGTCGTTCGCAATCTCGTCGATCGCCTTGAGCTTGAGCGCCGCCGCAAGGTTGCGGCGCGTGCGGCCGATGCCGGTCACGTGACTGACCGCCCGTGCGCGTTTCAATGCGAGCGCGAAAGAGCCGCCGATCAGCCCGACGCCAATGACGACCAGCTTGCCTATCTTCAACTTGACCATGCGTTCAAGCCAGTGCTCTTTGCAGTGCTTCCAGGAAGCGGCTGTTTTCGGATTCCAGTCCGATGGTAACGCGCAAGTGCCGTGGCATGCCGTAGCTCGCGATCGGACGCACGATCACGCCCGCCTCGAGCAGTCGCTGGAACACGCCGGCCGCATCCGGCACGCTGAAACTTACGAAATTGCCGTGGGACGGGATGTAGTCCAGGCCGAGCCGCGTGAGACCGTCCGTAACCTGGCGCATGCCCGCCCGGTTGAGCTCGAATCCCCTGCGCACGAAGTCGCTGTCGCCGAGCGCCGCGGCCGCCGCGGCGAGCGCAACGCTATTGACGTTGAACGGGTGGCGTACGCGGTTCATGAGGTCGGCCACGCCGGCCGCGGCGAACGCATATCCCACGCGCAGGCCCGCCAGACCGTAGATCTTGGAAAACGTCCGCGTCACCACCAGGTTGGAAAAGCGCTTCAACCAGCCGATGCTGTCGGACTTGAAGTCGTCGGACAGGTATTCGTTGTAGGCCTCGTCGAGCACCACCAGAATCTCCGCTGGCAGGCCGGCAATGAAATCTTCGAGCTCGCGCGGCCGGACCAGGGTGCCGGTCGGGTTGTTGGGATTGGCGATGAACACCAGCCGGGTCTTTGCCGTAACCGCGCGCCGCATCGCCCCCAGGTCGTGGCCGAAGTCCCGCGCCGGCGCCTCAACGCCGGCTGCACCGGCTGCCTGGACCGCGAGCGGGTAGACGGCGAACGCATGTTGCGAATACACGGCCTCCAGGCCCGGCGTGAGGAACGCGCGCGCCGCCATCTCCAGCACGTCGTTCGAACCGTTGCCGAGCACGATGCATTCCTGCGCCACGCCGTGGCGGCGGGAGAGCGCCTGCTTCAACTCGAAGCCGTTGCCATCGGGGTAGCGGGCAAGATCGGCGATCGCGGCCTCGATCGCGCGCCGCGCGAGCGGGCTTACGCCGAGCGGGTTCTCGTTGGAGGCGAGCTTGATGATGCCGGCCTCCTCGAGCCCCAGCTCGCGCGCGAGTTCCGAGATCGGCTTGCCGGGTTGGTACGGGGCTATCGCGCGAATGTAGCCGGGGGCGAGGTCGCAGATATCCATTTCAGTGATGGGTGATGGGTGATGGGTGATGGGTGATGGGTGATGGGCGCAACCACCATCAGCCGGCTTCCCCATGCACCGCCAGTTCAGGTTACAGCGGCCGGGTAGGAGCCGAGAATCTTGAGGAACGACGCTTTCTGCTTCAGCTCCGCGAGCGCGCGCACCACGTTCGCGTCCTGCTGGTGGCCCTCGATGTCCACGTAGAACACGTACTCCCACAATCCGGCGCGCGAGGGTCGCGATTCGAGGCGGGTCATGCTCACCTGGTTGACCGCCAGCGGCGTCAGCAGCTCGTGCATCGCGCCCGGCACGTTGCGCGTTGACATGATGAGCGAGGTCTTGTCGGCGCCGGAGCGTGCCGCGTCGTGCTCGGCGACGACCAGGAAGCGCGTGGTGTTCTTGGCCTCGTCCTCGATATTGCGCGCGATGAGCTTCAGACCGTAGAGCGCAGACGCGGTCCTGGGCCCGATCGCCGCGGTGCGCCGATCGCGCGCGGCGAGCCGAGCCGCCTCGGCATTGCTGACGACCGTCACGCGCTCGGCGCGCGGCAGCCGCCGTGCGAGCCACTGCTGGCACTGGGCGAGGCTCTGAGCGTGCGAAACCACCTGGCGGACATCGCCGAGCCTGCCGCTCCGGCTCATCAGGCATTGCCGGATCGGCAGCATGATCTCGCCGCAGACCTTCGCCGGGGTCGAGAGCAGCAAGTCGAGCGTGCGGCCGATGGCGCCTTCAGTCGAATTTTCGACCGGAACCACCCCGTAGCCCGCGGCCCCGGTCTCAACCTTCCGGAACACCTCGTCGATCGACGCGCAGGGCGCAAGCGCGGCAAGGCTCCCGAAATGCTTGCCCGCGGCCTCCTGGCTGAATGTCCCCTGTGGTCCGAGGTAGGCGACCGTCAGCGAGTCCTCGAGCGCGCGGCAGGCCGACATGATTTCCGTGAACAGGCGGGCCAGTGCGGCATCCGGCAGCGGGCCCTGATTCCCGGCGAGAATCCCGCGCAGAACCTGTGCCTCGCGCTCGGGACGGTAGGCCGTGCCCTGCTTGAGCCTGCCGATGCGCTGCGCGAGCCGCGCGCGGGCCGAAACCAGCGTCAACAGCCGCCGGTCGAGCGCATCGATCTTGCTGCGAATCTGCTTGAGCTTGTCGGCCATGACGGGATTCTAAACCGCCGGTGAACGCGTATCAGACCGGCGCTGCGCCCCCTCCCCGGGGTCAGATACAGGCTGTTATCCGCGTTGTTCCGCGGTTGCTTATTGACCTTCGGCTGGCAAGTAGCGCACCGACAGCACCCCGCCGATCCTGCCGATCTGCTCGACCACCTTGGCAGGCACCTTGCTGTCGACGTCCACCAGCGTGTACGCCATCTCGCCCTTCGACTTGTTGATCATGTTGTGGATGTTCAATCCGGCTTTCGCCATCGCGGTCGAAATCTGCCCTACCATGTTCGGCACGTTGGCGTTGGCTATGCCCACCCGGAAGCGCGCCTCGCGCGCCATCGAAACGTCCGGAAAGTTCACCGCATTCAAAATATTACCGTGCTCCAGGAAGTCGCGCACCTGGTCCACCACCATTACCGCGCAGTTGTCCTCAGCCTCGCGCGTGGACGCGCCAAGGTGCGGCAGCACGATCACCTGGGGATGCCCGATCAGTTTCTGCGCCGGAAAATCGCTCACGTAGCAGCGCAAGCGCCTGGTTTCGAGCGCGTCCAGCACCGCGGCGTCGTCCACGATGCCCTCGCGCGCAATGTTGAGCAGGATCGCGCCGCTCTTCATGAGCTTGATGCGGCCCGCGTTGATCATGTGGCGGGTGTCCTTCAGCAATGGCACGTGCACCGAGACGAAATCGGAAGCCTTCAGCACCTCCTCGATGCTGTGCGCCTTCTTCACCTGCGAGGGCAGGCTCCAGGCGGCGTCGACCGTGATTTCGGGATCGTAACCCAGCACGTTCATGCCGAGCTTGATCGCGGCATCCGCGACAAGGCTGCCGATTTTCCCCAGTCCGATCACGCCCAGCGTGTGCCGCGGCAGCTCGCTGCCCGCGAACTGCTTCTTGCCGTCCTCGACCAGCTTGTGCAGCGCCGTGTCATCGCCCTTCAGCCCGTGGACGAAACGCAGGGCGGGCACCAGGTTGCGCGAGGCAATCAACAGCCCCGCAATCACCAGCTCTTTGACGGCGTTGGCGTTCGCGCCCGGCGCGTTGAATACCGGCGCGCCGCGCTTGCTCATCTTCTCGACGGGAATATTGTTCACCCCGGCGCCGGCGCGCCCGATGGCCTTGACGTTGCCCGGGATTTCCATCGCGTGCATGTCGTGCGAGCGCACCAGGATCGCGTCCGGGCCCTCGACGTGGCTGCCGACGACGTAACGGCCCGCCGGAAAGCGCTTGAGCCCGACGCTGGAGATCGCATTGAGCGTGAGTACCCTGTACGCTGGATCACCCATGGGTCCGTTCGAATTCCCTCATGAATTCCACCAGCGCCTTCACGCCTTCCACCGGCATGGCGTTGTATATCGACGCCCGCATCCCGCCCACCGCCCGGTGGCCCTTAAGCTCGCTCAAGCCGCGGGCCTTGGACCGCGCGAGGAATTCCTCGTCGAGCTTGGCGTTGCGCAGGCTGAACGGAACGTTCATGCGCGAACGGTCTTCTTTCGCGACCGGCGAATGGTAGAACTCGGTCTGGTCGAGGTAATCGTATATGAGTCGCGCCTTCGCGATATTGATCTCCTCCATCGCCTTCAAGCCGCCCTGGCGCTTCAGCCACTGGAAGACGAGGCCCGCCATGTAGATGGTGTAGCTCGGCGGGGTGTTGTACATCGAGTCCGCGCCGGCCTGCGCCTTGTAATCGAAGATAGCCGGCGTGAAGGGCGCCGCCTGTCCGATCAGGTCGTCGCGGACGATCACGATCGCCAGCCCCGCCGGCCCGATGTTTTTCTGGGCGCCCGCGTAGATCAGGCCGAAACGGCTGACGTCGATCGGGCGCGAAAGGATATTCGAGGACGCGTCGGCGACCAGCGGAACCTCGCCCGTGTCCGGTATCCAGTGAAATTCCACGCCGCCTATCGTCTCGTTCGGCGTGTAATGAACATACGCCGCCGCCGAATCGACCTTCCACTGGTCCTGCCGGGGCGCGTACGTGAACTTGGCGTCTTCGGAGCTCGCTGCAATACTCACCTTGCAATAGCGCTTCGCTTCGGCGATCGCCCGGGTAGACCAGTGGCCGGTATTGACGTAGCTGGCCGTGGCCTTGCCCCGGAGCAGGTTCATCGGAACGATCGAAAACTGCCCCGCGGCCCCGCCGTGCAGGAAAAGCACCTTGTAGTTTTTCGGGATCGCCATCAGCTCGCGCAGGTCGGCCTCGGCCTGGGCGTGGATGGCGACGAATATCTTGCCGCGGTGGCTCATCTCCATCACGGACATGCCGCTGCCGTGCCAGTCGAGCATTTCCTCGGCAGCCTGCCGGATAACCGGTTCCGGCAATGTCGCCGGCCCTGCTCCAAAATTGAATACCCGCGCCATGTTCTCGATTCGTTTCCGGAATTTGAGTTGGAAGAGTGCCAGGCTCCGACTGCCCCGCACACCGCGATGCGCGTGGAGAACCCTCGCTATTGAACGGTCTTCGCGGCGCCCGACGCTTCGCTTTCACCGTTCTCATCCGACTCGGCGATCTTCTGCAGGCCGGCGAGCTTCTCGCCGTCGTCGAGGTTGATGAGCCGCACGCCCTGGGTGGAACGCCCCATCTCGCGCACCTCGGAGACTCGCGTTCGGATCAGCACGCCGCCGGTGGTGATGAGCATGATCTCGTCCTCCGGCGCCACCAGTTGCGCCGCCAGGAGCCTGCCGTTGCGTTCGCTGCAATCGATAGCGATCATGCCCTGGGTGCCGCGCCCATGCCGGGTGTACTCGGCGACCGGTGTCCGCTTGCCGTAGCCGTTCTCGGTGGCCGTCAGCACGGACAGCTGCTCGTCGCTCGAGATGAGCAGCGACACGACGTGCCGGTCCCTGGCGAGCTTCATGCCGCGCACGCCCCCCGCGCTGCGGCCCATTGCGCGCACTTCGTCCTCCGCGAAGCGCACCGCTTTGCCCTCGTCGGAGAACAGCATGACGTCCTGTTTGCCGTCCGTGAGCGAAACCCCGATCAGGTAATCGCCGTCATCGAGTGTCACCGCGATGATGCCCTTGGCCATCGGGCGTGAAAACGCCGACAGCGCGGTCTTCTTGACCGTGCCCATCGCCGTGGCCATGAACACGAAGTGCTCGTCGTCGAATTCCGAGACCGGCAGCACCGCGGTGATCTTCTCATGCTCCATCAGCGGCACCAGGTTCACGATCGGCTTGCCGCGTGACGTGCGGCTGCCCTGCGGCACTTCGTACACCTTGAGCCAGTAGACACGCCCGCGGTTCGAGAAGCACAGGATGTGTTCGTGGGTGTTGGCGATGAACAGCTTTTCGACGAAGTCGTCCTCTTTGGTCGCGGTCGCCTGCCGCCCGCGCCCGCCGCGCTTCTGCGCGCGGTAATCCGTCGCCGGCTGGCATTTCATGTAGCCGCCGTGCGACAACGTCACCACCACGTCCTCCGCGGCGATCAGGTCCTCGGTGGACAGCTCCTGGGTCATGGTGACGATTTCGCTCTTGCGCTCGTCGCCGTAGCGCTCCTTCACCTCGGCGAGCTCCTGCGAAATGATCTTCGTGACCCGCGCGGGCTTGGCCAGCACGTCGAGAAGATCCACGATCTTGTCCATGGTCTCCTTGTATTCCGACGTGATCTTGTCCTGCTCCAGCGCCGTCAGGTTCTGCAGCCGCATCTCCAGGATGCGCTGCGCCTGGACGTCGGACAGCTTGTAGCCCTTCTGCTGCAGCCCGAACTCCGGCGACAGGCCCTCGGGGCGGGATACCTGGCCCTCGCCCCGCGCCAGCATCTCCTCCACCAGCATTGAGCGCCAGAAGCGGGCCATCAGCTCGGCCTTCGCGGCGGCCGGTGTCGCCGCTGCCTTGATCAGCACGATCACGTCGTCCACGTTGGACAGCGCCACCGCGAGGCCTTCGAGGATGTGCCCGCGCTCGCGCGCCTTCCGCAGCTCGAACACGGTGCGGCGCGTCACGACCTCCCGGCGGTGGCGCAGGAAGGCATCCAGGAACTGCTTGAGGTTGAGCAGGCGCGGCTGGCCGTCCACCAGCGCGACCATGTTCATGCCGAAGGTGTCCTCGAGCTGCGTCTCCTTCCACAGGTTGTTGAGGACCACGTCCGGGTTCTCGCCGCGCTTCAGTTCGATCACGAGGCGCATGCCCTTCTTGTCGGACTCGTTGCGCAGGTCCGCGATGCCGTCGAGCCGCTTCTCGTGCACCAGCTCGCCGATGCGCTTCAGAATCTGGTCGCCCCCGACCTGGTAGGGAAGCTCGTCGACCACAATGTTGCTGCGTCCGCCCTTCTCCGTCTCCTCGAAGTGGGTGCGCGCGCGCATCACGATTCTGCCGCGCCCGGTGCGATATCCTTCCCTGACTCCCTGCACGCCGTAGATGATTCCGCACGTCGGGAAATCGGGCGCGGGCACGATCTTGATCAGGTCGTCCAGCCCGGTGTCCGGATCCTTGAGCAGCACCTGGCAGGCGTCCACCACCTCGGAGAGGTTGTGCGGGGGAATATTGGTCGCCATCCCGACCGCGATGCCCGAGGAGCCGTTGACCAGCAGGTTCGGGATTCGCGTCGGCAGCGCGACCGGTTCCTGCTCCTTGCCGTCGTAATTCGGCACGAAATCGACGGTTTCCATGTCGATGTCGGCCAGCAGGTCGGACGTGAAGCGCTCGAGCCGGCATTCCGTGTAGCGGTAGGCTGCCGGCGAATCGCCGTCCACCGACCCGAAGTTCCCCTGCCCGTCGATCAGGGTGTAGCGCATGGAGAAGTCCTGCGCCATGCGCACCAGGGCTTCATACGTCGCGGCGTCCCCGTGCGGATGGTATTTCCCGAGCACGTCCCCGACCACCCGCGCACACTTGACGTAGGGGCGGTTCCAGACGTTGTTCGCCTCGTGCATGGCAAAGAGGATGCGGCGGTGCACCGGCTTCAGCCCGTCGCGCACGTCGGGCAGGGCCCGCCCCACGATCACGCTCATTGCGTAGTCGAGGTAGGAACGCCGCATCTCCTCCTCGAGGCTTATGGGGAGAGTTTCCTTGGCAATCTGATCCATGAAGGGGCGGGAAAACGAAGGGGGTGTTCGGGGGCTGAAATCGGGGGTTAAAAAGGCGTAATTTTACCATGCGCGGCGTCCCCGCCTTCGACCCTAGGCCGGCAGCTTGACAACCCGCTCCCGCGAATTTGGCGAAGCCGCAAACGGGTCCTCGATTGGCCTCCGGTTTTGGGCCCGGCCGGTCTCACCGTTCCCGGTCTGGACCCGTTCCGCGCGGCATCGCAATCCGGTCCCGTGGCCCGGAACTGGCCGGGCCCCGCGCCGGACCGTTCAGACGCGCCTGTCGGGCCCGTCCGGCAACCGGTTCCCGCCCGCCGGACCCGGCGATTTCCCGGTGGCTCCAGTCCACGGGGTGAAATACCCCGCCCGGGCAGGGCGTTCCCTTTTGGCAACAGGCAGATATGCCTTTCCCCTCAGAACCATGTTATGATTCCTGCATAATTTGCCTTGCTAAACCGGTTATGATATTAGTAGACCCCGGGGAGACTCCAAAAGGTTAACCGGCATTCCGGCGGGTCCCTTACCATTGCACAAACAGGAGGTCAAAAGTCATGAATTCAGCAATCCGGATAACGCTCGTCGGTCTCGCTAGCGCAGGTCTGTTTCTGCCTGTGCCCGCGTCGGCACAGTTCAAGAATCAGGGTTACCTGACGGACACCACGGGTGCCGTCGTCCGCGCGGTGGGTGCAGGCGTGTGCGTCCGCACCAGCGACTGGACGCCTGCCCGCGCGATTCGCGAGTGCGATCCCGATCTGGTGAAGAAGCCGGCGCCGAAGATGAAGCCGAAGGCGAAGATGAAGCCGAAGGCGAAGGCGAAGCCGCCAGCCAAGAAGAAGAAGCCCAAGTTGCTCAACGTCCAGCAAAAGATCGAGCTTCAGGGCATGCCCTTCGCCAAGGCCGAGATGACCGCCGACAATAAGAAGGAACTCGCCAAGTTCCTGGCCAGCCTGCGCAAGGCAACCAAGGCCCGCGGCCCGGTGACGATTGGAGCAGTGGTGGTTACGGGTCATACCGACCGCATCGGCAGCCTCCAGTACAACATGAAGCTGTCCGAGCGCCGCGCGGTGGTAGTCAAGGATGCCCTGGTGGCCTCCGCCGTCGATCAGAAGTTGATCTTCTGGGAAGGCAAGGGTCCGAAGCAGCCGATCCCGGTGACCAAGTTCTGCGACAACAAGATGAAGCGCAAGCAGTTGATCGAGTGTCTGTCGCCGAACCGCCGCGTGACCGTGGAAGTGGTCGGCCGGGCAGTGAACCTCAAGCCGAAGCCCAAGCCGAAGGCGAAGCCCAAGAAGCCCGCCGCCAAGAAGCGCTAGCGTTCAAGGAACGTAGTACATTAAAAGCCCTGCCTCGGCAGGGCTTTTTTATTTCCAGAGGACGGAGGGCCGTCTGGCTGATTCCCCTACCCTCGTTGTTGAAGCGAGCTGGATCATTCCAGTAGATCCTTCCGATTCGGTCCTTCGGGATCATGCTGTAGTGGTGTCGGGGGGCGTTATCCGGGAAGTGGTGCCTGCCCGCGAGGCGCGGAACCGTCACCCTGGCGCGCGCCACATCGAGCTCGCCCACCACGCGCTGATTCCAGGCCTGATCAACCTGCACACGCACGCAGCGATGGCGCTGATGCGCGGACTTGCCGACGACCGTGCTCTCATGGACTGGCTGCAGAATCACATCTGGCCGGTGGAATCCCGCCTGGTATCCGACGCGTTCGTGCATGACGGAACCCTGCTCGCCTGCGCCGAAATGCTGCGTGGCGGCATCACGTGCTTCAACGACATGTACTTCTATCCCGGAGCCGCCGCGCGCGCGGCGCTGGAGGCGGGAGTGCGCGCGGCGCTCGGCATCATCGTCATCGAAATGCCTTCCCCCTACGCGGCCGATGCGCAGGACTATCTGACCAAAGGCCTGGAAACGCGTGACAGCCTGAAGCATGAGCCCCTGCTCTCCTTCTGCATTGCGCCGCACGCACCGTACACGGTCAGCGACAAGAGCTTCGAGCGCATCGCCATGCTGCAGGGCGAACTCGAGCTGCCCCTGCACATTCACGTGCACGAGACGCGGGACGAGATCGGGCAGAGCCTCGCCCACCATGGCGTGCGCCCACTCGCCCGGCTGGAGCGGCTCGGGCTGGTGGATGCCGCGCTGATTGCCGTACACGCCGTGCATCTAACGGACCAGGAGGGCGACCTCCTCGCGCGGAAAGGCTGTCACATCGCCCACTGTCCCAGTTCCAACCTGAAGCTCGCAAGCGGCATCGGATCGCCGGCACGGTTGCTCGGGAAAGGTGTCAACGTGGCGTTGGGGACCGATGGCGCGGCCAGCAACAACCGCCTGGACGTGTTCACGGAAATGCGGCTCGCCGCCCTTCTCGCCAAAGGCGCGGCGGGCGACCCGACGCTCCTGCCGGCGCATACCGCGCTGGAGATGGCCACCGTTCGCGCCGCGCGGGCGCTCGGGCTCGAGGACCGCGTCGGCACGCTTGCGCCGGGAAAGCTCGCGGACATGACAGCCGTTAATCTGGAGGCACTGGAGCTTGCGCCGTGCTACGACCCGGTGTCGCATCTCGTCTATGCCGCCGGGCGCGAGCACGTCAGCCACGTCTGGGTCAACGGCGAGTTGCTGGTGGAAAACGGCCGGTTGACGCGGCTGGATACCCGGGAACTCGCCGCCAACGCGAGCTACTGGCAGGCGAAGATCAGGAACCGGGAATGAGGATTGAGGTCGAGTAAAATGAGCGGCACTCAATGCTAAGTCCTCGATCCTCGGTCCTGCAGTCATGATCAACGTCGACCCTCTCGAGCTCGAGAAATTCAGCCAGCTCGCCCACCGCTGGTGGGACCCCGGCGCGGAGTTCAAGCCGCTGCACGACATCAACCCGTTGCGCCTCGACTACATCGACGGCATCGCCGGGTTGCGCGGGAAGTCCGTGCTCGACGTCGGCTGCGGCGGGGGCATACTCGCGGAAGGCATGGCGGTCCGGGGCGCACGCGTAACGGGCATCGACCTTGCGGACAAGCCCCTCAAGGTGGCGCAGCTCCATCTCCTCGAATCAGGGCTGCAGGTCGGCTACCGCCTGGTCGCGCCCGAGGCACTGGCGCGCGAGGCGCCCGGCGGATTCGACGTGGTCACCTGCATGGAGCTCCTGGAGCACGTTCCGGACCCGGCCGCGACGGTGCAGGCCTGCGCCGATCTCGTCAAGCCGGATGGCCGGGTATTCTTCTCCACTCTCAACCGCAACCTCAAGGCCTACATCCTTGCGGTGGTGGGCGCGGAGTACGTGTTGAAACTCCTGCCGCGGGGCACGCACGATTATGCGAAGTTCATCAAGCCGTCGGAACTGGCCGCGATGTGCCGCGCAGCCGGCCTGAGCGTCACGGGAATCACCGGCATGACCTACAACCCCTTCTCCAGGCTCTACTCACTGGGTACCGATGCGGATGTCAATTACATCCTGCATGCCACGAAACAGTGACCCGTGATCAAGGCGGTCTTTTTCGACCTCGACGGCACGCTCGCCGACACGGCGCCGGACCTGGGTTACGCGCTTAACACGATGCGCATGGCGCGCGGGCGCCCGCCCCTGCCAGCTTCAGCCACCCGTCCGGTCGCATCGGCGGGCGCGCGCGGTCTGCTGCGTGCGGGGTTCGACATCGGGCCCGGGCATCCGGACTACGAAGCGATGCGGAAGGAATTCCTGCAGCGCTACGAAACGAACATCTGCCGCGAGTCGAGGCTGTTTCCAGGCATGCCCGAGCTGCTGGATGCCATCGAGGCGCGCGGGCTGCGCTGGGGCGTTGTCACCAACAAGGCGGAGCGTCTCGCTCGCTTGCTGCTCGACGGGCTCGGGATGACATCCCGCGCATCCTGCCTGGTAGGCGGGGACAGCACCCCGAACATCAAGCCTCACCCCGACCCCTTGCTTGCCGCCTGCAGAACGATACGCGAGCGCGCCGGTGCCTGTGTTTATGTCGGGGACGACCTCCGCGACATCGAGGCCGCGCATGCCGCGGGCATGAAAGCGGCGGTCGCGAAATGGGGCTACTTGAACGGCCAGGATCCGGAAGACTGGAACGCGGACTGGCTGATCGACCGTCCACCGGACCTGCAGCGTTACTTGTAGGGCCCGTCGGTGGCAGAGAGTGCGGCGGTACCGGACGGCGCGATCCTGAACCGGCGTTCGATCAGGTCGGCATCATCGAAATGCCGCTTGCCGAGAAAGGCGGTGGCGTGCTTTCCCCATTGCCGCATTGCGCCGGCGCTCGGTATGCCCATCGGCCAGAACAGCGCGCTTTCGCCGCGTTCCGTGCCCTCGACCAGGCCGCTCGGGGCGTAGAGGCTGCGGTACCCGCCCCCTGGCAGGGGCAGCGAGCGCAGGTTGTCTTCGTCCTCGAAAGCGTAGGCGGCGTCCGCCGGCGCCCCGGTATCCGGCGCCACATCGAGCAGATAATGCGTGCGCGTCGCAACGCGCACGACCACCCGCGACCTGTCGGGCATCGCAGGCAGGGTGGTGGGCACGAAGGCCCACTCCATCCTTTGCTCGGGCGCGGGCAACGCCTGGGCCCGGGGTGTAGGGAAGAACATGTGGTAGCAGCCGCAGGGATGAATGCTGTCGTAGAGCACCGGCTCGCCGTCCGGCGCCAGGGTCACACGGAACACGATTCCATCGAGCTTGCCGGCAAGGACATCGAACCGGCTGTTGCCTGGCCGCTCCGGAAACCAAAGGGTGTAGACCAGTTGCACCAGCGTGTCGTGGCCGTTGCGGGTATAGGCCAGCCGGCGATACACGACGGGCCGGGACGAGTCCACGCCAAGTTCCCCCTCCTTCTCCCATTTTGGAGCTCCGGGCCGGTCGAACGGCCCGCCGGTTTCGACCTCGAACACCGGAGCAAAGGTGGAAAACATCCGCTCCAGTTCCTGCCCGCTGAACTCGGGCGTGCGCAGCGGGCGGGACCTGGCGCGGGAGAGCAGCGTGGCGACATCGCTGCGAGACAGAGGACTGGCGGACGGGAGGGCATAACGCGTGACCGGGATCCCCGAGGGTTGCTCCCGGGCGCGCGAAGCACGGAACGCTGCAGCAGCCTCTTCATGCCAGCGCTCTATGCCCTGCGCGAACGGCAACGCAAGCAAGGGGTAGAGGCCCACTGCCCGCTGCCAATCCAGGTACTCGTCGGGCACGGCGCTGCGCAGGACCACCTGTTCCCGGGCCGCCGCGTCCCACGTATCGTGGCGCTCGAGCTCGCCGGCGCAGCGCTCGGCCATGGCGATGGCCTGATCGGCGCCGCTCGCGATTCCGGAAATTTCGTTCGCCGGAAGATTGCGCAGCTCGGCACGACGGGCGACCGTGCCGATCCGGCGCAGACGCCGTATCCATTCGCTGAAAGCCGCCTCGCTCGCTCGTGCCTCATCGCGAAACGAGGCCGAGTAGCGGTCGACGCGAAGGTACGGGAATCCGGGTATCCGGTAAGCGCCGGCGTCGCGGACGCCCGCACGGTCCACGGCCTCATCCAGCCCGCGGAACCATTCGGCGCATTGCCGCACGGCGGTGGAACCGGATTCCCGATGGCCGCGCTCCGGCTCCTGGAGTGTCGCGCACCCCGCGCCAAGCAGGACAGTGAGCAGGGCCGCGATCCGCCGTGGGTCCACTGCTGGAATGAATGTCATGATCCGCTCCGGTTCATTTTCCGTGCCCTGCGGCAGCCATTCGCTGAGCATTGCGACGCTCGATTTCACGGACCACGCCCAGAAACTGGTCGTGGATGCTGGCCCGCACCAGCGGCGCGCTGATGAACGATGGCAGTGCAAGCGCCGGCTCGATCACGCCGTGCCAACGCAGCACGTGGCCTTCGGAATCCAGTGGATCCCGCTCGATCACGTAGCGCCCGTCGAGTTGCTTCACGTTTCCGCGCAGGACATGGATCTCGATGACGCCGGGCGGCAGCTCCACCGACTCCACCACCACGTCGATCGGGTAGCTGAAGATGAGAAACCCGGCCTGTCCTTTTTGCTCGACGACTGCGGAGGCGCCCCGCCGCGTGATCACCCGGCTGTTGCGCATTCCCGGGACGAATTGAGGCAAGCGCTCATAATCCGTGAGCGTTTCCCATATCACGGACCGCGGCGCCCGTATCCGCGCCCGTGCCTGCACTGTAACGGCCGGTCCCAGGCCTTTCGCCTGGACGGAAAGGTCATTCGCCGCAGTTCCTGCAGTGGAATAACCGATCGTCAACGCCAGGCAGAATGCGGTTAGCACGAGCTTCATCGGTTTCTACTTCCCGGAGCTGCGCGCGAAGCGCGCAAGTTTGGCAAGTTTCCACGATGTGGCATCAAGCGCAGGTGTGGAAACCGTGAAATTCCTGTGAAGGCCCCGGCGGGAGCGGGCGGCGGCAAGTTGAATCCATCCGCCGCGACCCCATATGAGATAATGCTTGCTGAATCCTGATTTACGGGGGCGACCCGGTTTCGACGTGGGTCACGAAGCAGTACAGGGCATGCCAAGGTCCAGTCACCTTGTAAATCCGCTGGAAACTATAAACGCCAACGACGAGCGTTACGCTCTAGCCGCCTAACACCGGCTAGACGCTGCACTAGCTTGCTGATGGGCTAGGCCGGAGGGATTAGCGAGGCGCAAGCCAAGCTTGTTCAACCGGTGCAGCGTCATTGACATCAGCCTCTCCCACGGTCTGGTCGCTTGGCCGTGCGGATCCGTCGAAGCGACTGGCTGAGCGTCAGCCTGCCGGCCGGCGGGCGCGAGGCGAGACCCAAATGACCTGGCTAAGCATGTAGTCCTGGCTGTGTAGGGCTTGCGGACGGCGGTTCGATTCCGCCCGCCTCCACCAATTAAAAACGGCCACCCAGCGGTGGCCGTTTTCTTTTGCGCGGAAGACGCTCAGAGCGGCTTGATCCCGGCCGCCTTCAGGCCCTTGGGCCCGCGCGTCACTTCGAAGCTGACGCGATCCTTCTCCTTGAGCGACTTGTGGCCGCTCGACTGGATCTCCGAAAAATGCGCGAATATTTCCTCGCCGCCGTCATCCGGCGTGATGAACCCGAAGCCCTTCGCATCATTGAACCACTTTACCGTGCCAGTTGCCATGCAACACTCCTATACGAATGAATGAACGATCACGGGACGCGCCCGCGCCCTGCAAGCGAATCAAGAAGTGTGTTTGAGAACTGAGACACTCCACCCGGATGGGGGGAGGACTACGGGTCAGCAATACGCCGCTTGAAACGACTGCGGGGCGAACGATACGCGGTTTTCCGGAAATTGGCAAGCCGGCAAACCCCCCGCGCCGTCCCTGCGATCTAGCCGGCGGATGGCGGCGGCAGGTCGACGCCGACGAGCGCGCGAATTTCATCGCCGCGCGGCGGCGACGCGGCGTGAATGCGGACCAATCGTATTCCGGCGGCCTTGAGACAATCGGCCTTGAACCGCCGCACCCCGATCGCATCCGCGCCGCTGGCCGTTTCGATCTCGACGGCCGCAACGATCCGCATGTCCCGGTCGCAGACTACGAAGTCGATCTGGTACTGGGAAAGGCGCCGGTTCTGCTGCTCGCGCTGGTAGCCGTTGCCGGATGCGCTGACGACCGACGCGAGCATCACGTTCGCAAAGACCTCGTGGTCGGGCATCCCCGTCTTGAGGAGGCCGTAGATCACCGTCTCGGCCTGGCCGAGAAACCGGTCCCCGGCGGCAACGGCAGCAACCGCGGGGGAAGCTTGTGGCGCCGGGCGCGCCGCCGCTGCCGCGGCCGTCAATGCCGCAGGAGGGGAATCAGGAGGAGGAGCAGCGCTGACCTGCTCCTTGAACAACTGCTCGAAGCGAGCCTTGCTGGCGGCCGCTCGCTCCCTGGCCTGCCTGCGCACATCCCAGATCGCGGCCGCGACCATGCCGGCCAGAGCCGCCCCGAGCAGATACCACAGCAAAGACTATCTCTCCACCACCTTGGCCAGCAGTTGCAAGCCCGGCCTGCCCGGGTCCGCTGCCCTCAGCGGAAAGTCCGGCGCATGCAGGAACTCCGTCGTGAGCTCTGCGATGTTGCGGCATCCGATAAGCGCCAGCACGCGGTCGATCTCGTCGCGGAAAATCGCGAGCGCGCGCGCGGCGCCCTCTTCCCCGCCTGCCGCCACGCCGTAGAGGGTGGAGCGCCCGATCTGCACCGCCTTGGCGCCCATCGCCAGGGCCTTGACCACGTCCGTGCCGCGCCGGAAGCCGCTGTCCATCAGCACCGTCGTGCGTTTGCCGACCGCATCCGCGATCTCGGGCAGCGCCTCCATCGGCGAAATGATCCCGTCGAGGTTGCGCCCGCCGTGGTTCGATACGATCACGCCATCGGCGCCGCAGTCGACGGCGCTGATCGCGTCCTGCGGGTGCAGGATGCCCTTCACGAGCAGCAGGTTCGGCCACATCTTGCGCAGCACCCGCAGGTCGTCCCATGTGAGGGAGTCGTTCCGCATCATCGAGCGCCCCATCGGCCGTGCCGTGATCCGGTACTTGATTTCGCTCGGATAGTTCTCGTAGCGTGGCATGCCCGTGGTCGTCGCGTAACGGGCCAGCACCCCGAGCAGCCAGCGCGGGTGCATCAGGACATCGGTCACGTTGCGCCGCGTGAAGCTGAACGGGATGGTGAAGCCGTTGCGCAGGTTGTATTCCCGGTTTCCGGACATGGCGCCGTCCACCGTCACGACCAGCGCCTTGAACCCGGCCGCACGGGCGCGCTCGACCAGCTGATGCGAAAGGTTGCGGTCGGGCCACATGTAGAGCTGAAACCACAACGGAATGCTGCCCACTTCCTCGGCGATTCTCTCCATCGCGGTGGTCGACCCGGTGGCCAGGGTGAACGGGATCCCGGCCGCGGCCGCGGCGCGCGCGAGTTCGATTTCGCCGCGGTACCACATCAGCCCGGCCGTTCCGGTCGGGGCGATCACCACCGGCATCTTCTGCTTCTGCCCGAACAGCGTGATCTCCTGGCTGCGCTTGGACACGTCCACCAGCGTGCGCGGCCTGAAGCGGATGCGCTCGAAGATGGCGCGGTTGTGATGGAGCGACACCTCGTCCTCGGTGCCCCGGTCAACGAACTCGAACAGCCCCTTCGGCAGGCGCTGTTGCGCCATCAGGCGCAGGTCCGCGATGTTGTACGCCTTGCTCACCGATGCCATAGTCAATCTCCAGATATTCGGCCTGCCCGGACACCGGCCAAGCCGGCAGTTACCCTTGCGGCGCCGGGTCCGACGGCCGCCTGCCGCGCCGGCGGTCGAGCCACCAGGCCAATGCCGGCAGCATCAGCATCCCGCCGGGCATGGCCAGCACCACCAGGTAGGGGCTGATGGACGAGAGCCGCCGCAAATGGTTCGCCAGCTCCTGCTTGTCCTCTGGCGTCCACTGCTGCTTGTTGCGCGGCTTCATCAAGAGCGGCATGAGACCGCGTGCATGCATGATCTCGGCGGTGAGATGCTGGCGCTCCCGCGCCGTCAGCTCGCGCACCGACTTGATGAGCGCGACCGGCTGCACCATGAGTCCCTTGAGGCGTGGCATATTTGAACTCGACCGCCGCCGTATCGATCAGGCAAGCCGTCCGGAAGCCCACGCCGATACCGACCGCCACAAGCGCCACACGGAAAAGGCACGACCAGCGAGGGCAAGCAGGCCGCGGCCGCGCAACGCCACCAGAGCGGCGGCGGCGGCGGCGACCAGCAACGGGTGCGACCGGAGGAAGCGCGCGACCGCCACCCCGCGGTCGGCAATCGCGATCGGGCCCTGCAACCGGTCGACGCATTCCCCGACCGCCGCACGCTGCGCCTCCGCGCGCGCGATCAGCCGCTCCTTTTGAAGCGCGATCTCCATCAGGCGGCGCTCGATTCGGCTCATCGGGGCGTCAACTGCTCCTTGTCTTTCGCCAGCTCGCCGAGGCTCGTGGTCAGCAGCCGGGGCCGCGCATGGCTCCGGTTGCGCACGCGGATGGCCATGAAAATGCCCAGTGCCATAAAGACCCCGGCGAGCACCACGATCGCGGTGACGCGGTAGCTCTCCCAGAACAGCACCACCAGAAGCAGGACCAGCAGCTGCAAGCCCATCGCGAAAAAGAGCAGAGCCGCGGCTGCCCAGAACAGCAGCTGGAGGAGCCGCAAGCGCTCCTCCTCGATCTCGGTGACGAGCAGCTGCAGGCGGGTGTGCAGCAGCGCGACCAGCGTCCCCGCGAGGTTACGCAGCGAGCGCAGAATTCCGCTGCCTGCCTCTCCAGGCGTGGTTTCGGGCACGGCGGCGGTCCGCGTCGCGGGCTGGCAGTCCGGTGGCGCTAGCGCCGGCCGATCAGGAGGCCGATGACGAAACCGATTCCGGCGGCAATCCCCACCGCCTGCCACGGATGATCGCGCACGTATTCGTCGGTGGCGCGCGCGGTCTGCTTGCCTTTATCGACGATGACGTCCTCGACATCGGCAAGCTTCAGTTTCGCGCGATGCAGGCTGTCCTGGATCTTCTCGCGCGCCGCGGCGACCTTTTCGCCGGCCTGGCTGGCGGTTGCGCGCAGCAGGTCCTCGGCGTCGGAAATCACGATCTTCAGGTCCTGGGCGAGCTTTTCCTTGCTGACGGCGGTTTCGGGTGTCATGAGCATCCTCTACGTGGTGCAGTTCAGGTTGTAAGAAGGGCCGAACAAGAAGGCGTAGGCTACCGAGTTTCCCCGTTTCAATCAACCTGTTTGCGCAGCGCACCATGCCGGCCGGCGCGCACCGGCGCTCACGAAATGGCCTGGTAATAGAGATTCTGGGGATGGTTGGCTTGGGCGAAGAAGTACCAGCGTTCGGCGATCAGGCCCAGATACTGCGTGATGAAAGCCGCTGAGAGCAGCGGCACGGAGGCGAGCGCTGTGCCTGCGGCGATCAGTGCGACCGGCGCCGGGAACGCCAGCACGATGAAACCCCACTTCACCAGCGACATCGCCTGCCCCCCACGTCCGTGAAAGAACTCCCGGGTATTGAACGAGCCGCACATGAAGCCCTGTGCTTTCTGCGCGATGCGTGGATGCTTGATCCCGATCGCCGTCTGTACGGTGGACTTCGGCTTGATTCGGCGGTTGCGGGCGAGCGCCGCGGCGCGCGTCGCCCAGGCGGCGAGCGACAGCATCACGGCCCCGGCAGCCAACGGTACCACCAGGCCGTTGCCGGTCGCGGCCGCCATCGGCGTCGCGAACGCGAATCCCGATGCACAGCCGAGCAGCAGGTAATTCACCACGGTGAGCGGCGTCGCCCATTCCTGCAGGAACTTGATGCACGCGTAAATCATGCCGGTGCAGACGAAGAGCGCGAGGCAGAGAACGGACGCGACCGCGCCGGTCATGAGCGTCGCCGGGAGGCCCAGATAGTGCGCCGCGCCATAGCAGAGTACTGCCGCCATGAAGGCCGGAAGGACGATCACTTCCCGTGACAACCACGAGGTGCGCCACCGGGCCGCGGCGCGCCAGGCGCGCTCCGGTCGGCCCAGGTGGAAGAACGAGGCGGCCAAACCCGCGGCCAGGAAGCCAAGCGCCAGCGCCGCGCCGAGCGCGAAGAAACTCCTGCTATCCTGGGGCGGAACCAGCTCGAACGCGGACCCGAGCTCCGCGGCGTAGAGCGCAAGAAACAGCCCCTGGCCAACGCCGATCAGGGTGGTCAGGAAGATGACGGAGAAGGCGGGATTCATGGTCTCAAGCCTTCACTCTCCTGCATTCCGCATTTCGCGTTCCGCGCCCAGCATTACCAGGACGTCACGTCGTCCAGCGCCGGCTCCTTGAGGGCCGGTTTCGGCAGCAGTCCGTCGATCTTCAAGGGGTTGTCGGCGCGCTCCAGTTCATCCTTGTGGATGCGCATCTCGGTCCTGCGCCGTGGCAGGTAATGGTTCGCCGGCTGGGTGCCCCATTCCGGCATCAGCGCATATCCGCCCTGTTCGCGTATCGCCTTCGACACGACCGACTCCGGATCGTGGATATCCCCGTAGAGGCGCGCGCTGGTGGGACATGCCATGACGCAAGCGGGCTTGCGTTCGGCTTCGGGCAGCGCCGGGTCGTAGATGCGATCCACGCACAGCGTGCATTTCTTCATGACCTTCTGGTGTTCGTCGACTTCGCGCACCCCGTACGGGCAGGCCCAGGCGCAATACTTGCAGCCGATGCACTTGTCGTAGTCGACCAGCACGATGCCGTCCTCGGCGCGCTTGTAGCTTGCCCCGGTCGGGCACACGGGCACGCAGGGCGGGTCCTCGCAATGCAGGCAGGACTTCGGGAAATGCACGGTCTGCGCGTCCGGATACTCTCCGACCTCGAAGGTTTGAACCCGGTTGAAGAATGTCCCGGTGGGGTCGCGGTCGTAGGGACGGTCGTCGGACAGGAATCCGGCCACCCCGGAGGTGTTCCACTCCTTGCAGCTCGTGACGCACGCGTGGCAGCCAACGCATACGTTGAGATCGATGACCAGTGCGAGCTGAGTCACTTGAATTCCCCCTTGCCGGCGACGAATGCCTGCCACAGGCGCCGGGCCGCGCTGCTACCCGGCACGGGCCCGACCGTGTCGAACTGCGGCCAGCTCTCCTGCGGCTCGCCCGGCGCTGCCGGGTAGATCCGCACCCGCAGGTCGTACCAGCCGGCCTGTCCCGTCACCGGATCGGAATTCGAAATCCGCTGCCCGCCGCGCCCCTCGCCCCCCGGCAGGCCAAGGCTGGGCGGTGCGGGCAACTCGTCCGCGATCAGGTGGTTGAGCAGGAAGCCCAGACGCGACTCGTTCGCGTCGGGGGCAAGGTGCCAGGCGCCACGCGCCTTACCGATGGCGTTCCACGTCCACACCGTGCCCGGCTCCACCGTTTCGCTCGTGCGGCACAGGCAGCGCACGCGCCCGTGGGGCGACTCGACCCAGATCCAGCCGCCGTCCTCGACACTGTAAGCGCGCGCAGTCTCTGAATTGAGGAAGAGATAGTTGTGGGCGTGGATCTGACGCAGCCACGCGTTCTGCGAATCCCACGAGTGGTACATCGCCATCGGCCGCTGCGTGATCGCCGCCAGCGGGTACTTCACGCCGTCCGTAACCTGCGTCTCCAGCGGCGTGTAATAGAACGGCAGCGGGTCGAAGTAGGTCTCGATGCGCTGCCGCAGGTGTGCGGGCGGGCGCTTGCGGTAGCGCCCCTTGCCCTGCGCCGCGAGCCGGAACTTCTGCAGCACCTCCGAGTAGATCTGTATGACGATCGGATCGGCGTAGCGGCGCAGGCGGGTGCGCTGCGCCCACTCGTGGTAGCCCTGGTTCCAGTTGCGCATGTACTGGTAGGAGCGTGGCAGCCGGTGGTGGAACACGCAGTTGTTTTGCGCGTACATTTCCCACTGGCGCGGGTTGGGCTCGCCGTGCATGAACTTCTCGCCACCCTTGCCGCGCCAGCCGGCCAGAAATCCGATGCCCGAGCCGGGCTCGGTCTCGTAGTTGACGATGAAGTCGGGGTAGCCGCGGTACTTGCGCGAGCCGTCCGCGTTGACGAATGCCGGCAGCCCGAGCCGGCCCGCAAGCTCGATCAGCACCTCCTGGAACGGCTTGCATTCCCCGCGCGGCGGCACCACCGGCACGCGCACCGCGTCGACCGGGCCGTCGAACTCGGAGATCGGGCGATCGAGGATCGACATCACGTCGTGGCGCTCGAGATAGGTCGTGTCGGGCAGCACGAGGTCCGCGAACGCGGTCATCTCGGACTGGAAAGCGTCGCAGACGACGATGAACGGGATCTTGTACTCACCGGTCGCTTCGCGATCGTTCAGCATGCGACGGACTTCGACCGTGTTCATGGTCGAATTCCACGCCATGTTCGCCATGAAGATCATCAACGTGTCGATGCGGTAGGGATCGCCGCGCCAGGCGTTGGTGATGACGTTGTGCATGAGGCCGTGAACCGCCAGCGGGTATTCCCACGAAAACGCCTTGTCGATGCGCACCGGCGTGCCCTCGCCGTCGACGAAAAGGTCGTCGGGCGTGCCGGGCCAGCCGAGCGCGAGCCCGCCCAGCGGGGTTCCGGGCCTCACGCCCTCGGGGCCTTTCGGCGTCTTCGCAAGCGGCGGAATGCCGCGCGGGAACGGTGCCTTGTGGCGGAAACCGCCCGGGCGGTCGATGGTGCCAAGGAGCGACATCAGGATCGCCAGCGACCGCACGGTATGGAAGCCGTTCGAATGCGCCGCCAGGCCGCGCATTGCGTGAAACGCCACCGGGTTGCCGGTCACCGTTTCGTGCTCGACACCCCAGGAGTCGGTCCACGCGATCGGCAGTTCGATTTTCTGGTCGCGCGCGGTGACCCCCATCTCGTGCGCGAGCCGTCGTATGGTTTGCGCGGGGATGCCGGTGATGCCTTCCGCCCACTCCGGGGTGTAGTCCCTCACCCGGTCCATGAGCAACTGGAAGGCGGGCTTGACGGGCATGCCGTCGGGCAGCTGGAATTCCCCGAGCAGGTGCGGATCAGCATCGGGCAGGTGGCACGTTACGGGCCGCTGCGTGTGCCGGTCCCACCACAGCTTGTGGCGCGGGTACTCCGGGATCTCCTCGCTCTTCGACCGGTCCAGCACCGGCATGCCGTAATCGTCCGACGCCGCATCGCCGTTGATGAGGTAGCCGGCGTTGGTGTAGCGCGCCAGGAATTCGCGGTCGTAGAGCCCGAGATGGATGATCTCGTGGCACAACGCGAGCAGCAGCGCGCCATCGGTGCCGGGCCGGATCGGCACCCAATCGTCCGCGATAGCCGAATAGCCGGTGCGCACCGGGTTCACCGAGATGAAGCGGCCGCCGTTGCGCTTGAATTTCGAGATCGCGATCTTGAGCGGGTTGGAGTGATGGTCTTCCGCCGTGCCGATCATCACGAACAGCTTCGCGCGCTCGAGGTCCGGACCGCCGAATTCCCAGAACGAGCCGCCGATGGTGTAGATCATGCCGGCCGCCATGTTGACCGAGCAGAATCCGCCGTGGGCGGCATAGTTGGGCGTGCCGAACTGGCGCGCGAACAGCCCCGTCAGCGCTTGCATCTGGTCGCGGCCCGTGAACAGGGCGAATCGCTTGGGATCGGTGGCGCGGATCTTCGCGAGCCGCTCTTCCATCAGGGCGAACGCCTCGTCCCACGAGATCGCCTCGAACTCGGACGCGCCGCGCTCGGCACCCGGCTTTCGCCTCAGCGGTTGCGTCAGCCGCGCCGGCGAGTACTGCTTCATGATGCCGGACGCGCCCTTGGCGCAGATCACGCCCTTGTTGAGCGGATGGTCGGGATTGCCCTCGATGTAGCGGACCTCGCCGTTCCTGAGCGTGACGCGGATGCCGCAGCGGCACGCGCACATGTAGCAGGTCGTGTTCCGCGCCTCGGTGCGCGGCGAAGCAGTTTCTTTCGATGCGGTGCTCATGCGGCGAAAAGGCCCGTCCGGGACGTCATTCTCGCGATTCTAAGCGCGCTCTTCCGCAGCGGCCCTCGGAATTACTTATGCCCACATAAGCGCGTGGAACCCCGGTTCCTGCGGGTTAACCACTGCCGCCGATCCACTTGCTCACATTCGGGAGCCGAGCCGAGGCGAGCCGGGCGAGCAGCACATCCGGATCGCGATCGATGATGAGCATGGCCCGATGCTCCGCCTTCAGGAAGCGCTGCTCGACCGCGTGGTCGAGAAACGCCGTGAGCCCGGCGTAGTAGCCGTCCACCTCGAGCAGGGCGCACGGCTTGCGGTGTATCCCGAGCTGGATCCACGTCAGCATCTCGAACAGCTCGTCGAGCGTGCCTAGCCCCCCCGGCAGCGCAATGAAGCCGTCCGCAAGCTCGGCCATCAATGCCTTGCGCTGGTGCATGGTTTCGACCACCCGCAGCTCGGTCAGCCCCTTGTGCACGACCTCCCGCTCCAGGAGGCGCCGCGGCGTGACACCGATCACGTGGCCGCCCGCGGCGAGGGCCGCCTCGCCCAGCACGCCCATGAGCCCGATGCTGCCCCCGCCATAAACCAGCTTGAGCCCGCGTTCCACGATCGCGCGGGCCAGCGCGCGCGCCGCGTCCGAATAGGCCTCGCCCGCGCCGGTGTTCGACCCGCAGAAGACGCAAACGCTGTGCAAACTGCCACCCCCTGGCGAAAAGGCGGATTCTAAGCCATCCGGAAACCCGTCGATTGTCCATGCCTCGCGCTGTCCTGCCCTGACGCTGTCGCGCAGAGGCGATAAACTCCGGCGGGTCGACAATGGCACCGGCAGGAACATGAACAGCGACCATATCCTCGGCATCAGTTCCAAGGGCTTTCACCGCATCCATTACACCGACTGGGGCGACCCCGGAGCAGAGCGCGTGGTGATCTGCGCGCACGGATTGACGCGCAATGGCCGTGACTTCGATTTCCTGGCGCAGGCCCTGCTGCCGGATTTCCGGGTGGTTTGCCCCGATTTCGCGGGGCGCGGGAATAGCGATTGGCTCTACGCCAAGGAAGATTATGGTTACCCGCAGTACTGTGCCGATATGACGGCGTTGATCGCGCGCGTGACTGCGGGTGGCAAGCCGAAGCACATCTGCTGGGTCGGCACTTCGATGGGGGGCATCATCGGCATGCTGCTCGCCTCCCGCCCCAAGTCCCCGCTCGAGAGGATGGTGCTGAACGACGTCGGCACGGTCATCCCCAAGGCCGCGCTCGAGCGCATCGCTGCCTACGTGGGCAAGGACCCGCGTTTCAATACTTTCGATGAGCTTGAAGCCATGGTGCGCATGGTTTGCGCGCCGTTTGGCCCGCTGACCGATACCCAGTGGCGGCACCTCACCGAGCACGGCGCGAAGCGGCACGAGGACGGTTCGTGGGGTTTGTGCTACGACCCGGGCATCAGCATCCCGTTCCAGAAAGGGCCGCTCGCGGACGTGGATCTTTGGCAGTATTGGGACACCATTGCGTGCCCCACCCTGCTCCTGCGCGGCGCGCGATCCGACCTGCTGCAAAAGGACACCGCGGTGCAGATGTCGCAGCGCGGGCCGAAACCGGCGCTGGTCGAATTCGAAGGCATCGGCCACGCGCCGATGCTCATGGCCGAGGATCAAATCAAGGTCGTGCGTGATTTCCTGCTGGGGAGAGAACTATAATAATTTCCCTCTGATGTGGCTGCGGATGGAAGAAGAATGATGCTGCCGCCCTGGCTCAGCGGGATCTGCACAAGTGGGGGATAAGCCGGATGACGCTGCTGCTACGCTTGATTCGAAAACTCGTCGGCTGGGCGGATTTCATCCTGCTCACGATACTGGTGTACCTCCTTGCCTGGCTGCCGTGGCCCGGCACGCATCCGGTGGCCCGCTTGTTTCACGTCTGGTGCCGGGCTTTCGTGCGCGCGCTCGACGTGGACCTGCGGCTGCATCAGAAGAACCGCAAGCGCCTGCCCGAGAGATTCATCCTGATCGCCAATCACCCTTCGGCATTCGAGGACATCGGGATCCCGGCGCTGTTCAACGTCGTGTCGCTGGCCAAGCTGCAGGTGCAGGACTGGCATATCGCGGGCCGGATCGCCAAGGCGGCCGGCACGCTGTTCGTGGACCGTGACGACCCTGACTCACGGGACAATGCCATCGATGCCATGGTCAACGCCGTCAACGCGGGGCAGAACATCGCGCTCTACCCGGAAGGCGGCTGCAAGGGGCGCCGGCTGTTCAAGGAATTCAAGTCCGGCGCCTTCGAGGTATCCATCCGCACCGGCGTCCCGATTCTGCCGCTATTTCTGCATTACGAAGCGCAGGATGATTTTGAGTGGCAGCCCCCGTACACGCTGCCGGACAAGATCCGGCACATCATGACCGCGACCAACAACCGCGCCAATTACTACGTGTACGACCCGCTGGACCCCAGGGATTACGCCGACAAGTACGCCATGAAGGCCGCGGCGTACGCGCTGTTCGTCCGGTGGACCGCCCAATACCTGGAATAAGCCTGGCCGCGAGCCTGCAGCCGCGGCGCCGGCTCAGCGCTTGCCGGAAACCGAGACCGCCTTGCGGATGAATGCCTTGCGTTCCGCCGGGTCCTTGATCTCGTCGGCAATCAGCAGGTAGAGCTCGGCCTCGTCGCGGGCCCTCGCCGCCGAGCGCTTCACCACGACCTTCGCGATGGCGCCGATGTACTGCGCGAGCGCGACTTCGGCCTTCTGCAAGGTATCCGCGGTGAATTTCTGCGACACCGTGAGGTCGGGCGCCCTACGGGTCGGGTCCCCCACCGGCTTGCTCGAGGTTTCGCCGGTGACGAATTTCCTGATGAACGCCGCGCGCGCTTTTTCGTCGGGGATTTCCCCCGCAACGGCCTCAGCCAGCGCGGAAATCGACAGCGCTTTCTTGGCCGCATTCCGCACCACTACCGCGGCGATCGGCCCGAGGTGGCGCGCGATCTCGCCCTCCACGAGCTTCACCTGCTCGCGATCGAGCACGACCCCCGTCAGCCCGCTCATGCCGCCGGCTTCCGCGGGCCGGGCGAGCACCGTCGCCGCATCCGCCGCCGATACCGGAACGGTGCGGTCCAAGGTGGCAGCCGCGCCGCCCGCGAGCCTGCGCTTGAATTCCGCGATGCTTTGCGGCCGCTCGTCCTCGTTGGGCTTCAATGCCCAATCCACAACCTCCAGAAAGTCGCGGGTGTAAACCTTCGCGTCGCCCGCCTTCACCGCGGGCGGCAGCACGTCCTGGCGGACCCGCGCCGCGGCCTCTACAGGCTTATTGCCGGTCAGCATCCAGTACATGACGCCACCGAAAGCATAGATGTCGCTCCACGGACCTTGCTTTCCATGCGCGTGATACTGCTCCAACGGCGCGTAGCCGGGCGACACGACGGCGGTCAGCTCCTGGTTCCCGCCCGTGAGATGGCGCGCCGACCCGAAATCGATCAGCACCGGAGAGCCGTCGTCGCGCATGAAGATGTTGGCGGGCTTGATGTCGCGGTGGAGGTAGCCGGCCTTGTGGATGACCTCGAGCCCATCGAGCAGCGGCGCGACCATCGAGACCAGCGTGCCCTGCGGCAACGGCCGGCGCGTCGCGATCCATTCCGACAGCGGCTTGCCCTCGACGAACTCCATCACCATGTAGCCGGTCTGGTTCGCCTCGAAGAAGCGCATCACCCGCACGATGTTGGGATGGCGGAACGAGGCGAGCGTCTTCGCCTCGTCCATGAAGCGCCGTAGCCCCCACTGGAACGATTCGGTCGTGTCCTCCGACCGGGGCTGCACCGTGCTGTCCTCGCCGCGCGATGCGAAGTCGCCTGGAAGGTATTCCTTGACCGCGACCTTGAGGTTGAGGTTGCCGTCGGTCGCGAGATAGGTCAGGCCGAAACCGCCGGCGCCGAGCACCGCGTCGATCCGGTACTCGTGCAGCGTGTAGCCCGACGGCAGCGCGTTCGCGGCTTCAGGCATGACCCGTCACTCGTCGCGCGTCGCCCGTCACTTCTCGATGAGCTCGATCGCCTTCTCCAGGCTGCGGCGCATGCGGTTGAACGATTTCGCGAGCAGCGCCATTTCGTCGCCGCCCTTCTCGCTGAACTCGGGAATCTCCATGTTGCCGGTGCTGATCTCGTCGGCGGCCTTCGACATGCGGGTGACCGGCCGCACGATCAGCGCGCTCATCATGACGTTGAGGATGATGAACAGCACCACGAATACCGCGCTGAGCGACGCCATGAAGGTGTAGAACGCGCGGTTCGCGTTCGCGATCGGCAGCGACATCGGCACCGACACGATCTGCGCGCCGATGACCTCGTTGTGCTTCCAGCCGAACCCGTTGTTGGGGCCGTAGATTTTCACCATCGCGGGCGGCGCCTCGGCGGCCGTGGTGTGGCAGGCGAGGCAGGCCTTGTCCTTGATCTGGAACGGGCGCGCCAGGTACAGCGAGCGGCCGGTCGGCGTATCGCGCACCCCGCTGATCTCGCCGCGGTCGGGGCTGGTGCGGAACGCATTGACGAGGTCCGTTTCCCACTCCACCGCCTTGTTGCGCGGGTTGGTCGGGTTCAGCGCCGCCTCCTTGTAGAAGTAATCCGGGTATTTTGCGCGCAGCGAATTCATGATCTCGGTCGCCGAGTACGCCGGCACGCCCTGCGGGTGGAACGTTTCGGGACCGTACGGCAGCAGCGGGCGGATCTGCTTGACCGTGTAGCCGCGCATCGAGAGCGCCGCTTCCATCATCACTCCGGCATTGCGCAGCACCTCGTCGCGCGCATTCCTGTGCAACAGGTCGTAGGAAACGTAGCCGGTGACGGCGAGCCCGAGCGTGAACACCACCAGCAAGACCAGGTTGAACTTGAGCCGCAGTCCCATTTTTTCACTCCTTGCGAAGAATCGAACGTGCGCCGGCAGGGGCTTCAGTATAATCGTGCCGAGTCCTGAAAGCCATTGACAATCAGCCCGCTATCCACGCGCCTGGAATGACGCAGGAAAGCCGCCGGACGCATCGCCCTATACGCAGCCATGCTGACCCTGGATGCAATCGTGCGGCCGCCTTTCGCCGGGGCCCGGCTTCCAGTCTATTTTTTCTGGAAGCGCCTGAGCATCCCCTGCCGGAATTGCATGAGTTCGTGCGGAGCTACGCGCCCGTCGCCATCGGCATCGACGCGGTGGAACTCCTTGGCGACGAACGGCATGCGGCTCTGCGCCTCCTCCCGGGTCAGGTAACCGTCCCCGTTCCCGTCCGCGGCGCGGAAATCGGCCTCGGTCTTGCGCCTGAGGTCATCGAAACCCTCGCCGCCGGGCCGCTCGTCGCGCTCGCGCGGCGGGCGTTCCCGAAAGGCGTCGGCCGGCGGCCCGGGCCCGAAAGCGGCCTTGTCCCGCGCGCGTTCCGCTTCCAGCCGCCTGAGCGCCGCCTCGACTTCCGCGGCGCGCTTTTCCGTTTCGCGCAGCCGGGCGTCGCGCTCGTCGGCAAGCCTTTGCTGCTCCGCGTCGCGCACACCCGAATCGCGCTCCCGCGCCTCCTGTTGCTCCAGCCGGAGTCGTTCCGCCGCGCGCCGCCCCTCCTGCAGGCGCTCGGCTTCCTGCTGCTGCAGCGCCGTTTGCTCCGCGGCGCGCTGCTGGGCGGCGACCCGCTCGGCCTGCCGCTGCTTGTACCAGGCGTTTCCAGCCAGCAGGGCGATGAACAGGACGAGCCCGATCCCGACCCAGCGCCAGCCCGATCCGCCCGGCTCGACCGG
>Ga0156023_1058_pt3 | contig 68989 bp, 64 predicted proteins | sample RifCSPlowO2_02_FD_107677 | JGI IMG/M metagenome (GOLD analysis project Ga0156023, IMG submission 107677) | Betaproteobacteria bacterium RIFCSPLOWO2_02_FULL_67_26
GCTCCACCAGGAGGTCGGCGGCGAGCGCGCCGCTGCCGGCGCCGATTTCCAGGACGTCGGAGAAGCCGAGCGCCGCGAGCTGCTTCAACTGCCGCGCGAGGGTGCGACCGTAGAGCCGGGAGATCTCCGGCGCGGTGACGAAGTCGCCGTCGCGCCCGAGCTTGCGCGCGCCGGCCATGTAGTAGCCCAGGCCGGGCGCGTAGAGCGCGAGTTCCATGTAGCGCGCGAAGGAGATCCATCCGCCGCCGCGCCCGATCTCCGCGGCGATCGCAGTGTTCAGCCGCTCGCTCAGCGCGACCGCCTCCGGTGGCGGCGCGGGAAGCTGCGCGGGATGCGGGGAGATGGCCAAGCTGGAAATCGCGGGGAATGGACTACAATTCTACACGCTCGCAACGGCGGCTCAGGACGGCCATGGACCAACCCTTGCAGGACAGGACGGTGCTCGTCACCGGCGGCGCGAAGCGCGTCGGCGCGGCGATCTGCCGCCGGCTGCACGCCGCGGGCGCGAACGTGCTGGTGCACTACCGCTCCTCGGCGCTCGAAGCGCGCGCGCTGCAGGTGGAGCTCACCGCGCGCCGCGCCGATTCGGTGGCGGTGGCGCAGGCCGATCTCCTCAAGGTCGCGAGCTGCTCGCAGCTGGTCAAGGCGGCGCTGAAGGCGTTCGGGAGACTGGATGCGCTGGTCAACAACGCGTCCAGCTTCTTCGCGACCGCGATCGGCGACATCACCGAGCAGGTGTGGGACGACCTCGTCGGCACCAACCTCAAGGCGCCGCTGTTTCTCGCGCAGGCGGCGGCGCCGGAGCTGAGGAAAAACCATGGCTGCATCGTCAACCTGATCGACATCCACGCCGAGATCCCGATGCGCAACCACGCGGTCTACACCGCCGCCAAGGGCGGGCTCGCGGCGTTGACGCGCGCGCTCGCGCGCGACCTCGGCCCGGAGGTGCGGGTGAACGGCATCGCGCCCGGCACCATCCTGTGGCCGGACGACGACAGCTGGCGGGATGAAGTGTCGCGCCAGCGCATCGTCAACCAGACCGCGCTGAAGCGCATCGGCGAGCCGGACGACATCGCCCGCGCGGTACAATTCCTGCTGGCGGAAGCCCCCTACGTCACCGGGCAGATCATCGCGGTGGACGGGGGGCGCAGCGTCAGTCTCTGACGCCGCGAGGCGGAAGTCGAAAGTCGAAAGGAACACCAGTCACAAACCACCAGTCACGAATCACGCAGCATAGGACAGAAGATATGGAAACGACTGCAATTCGAATTCAGCCGCGCAGCACCCGCGAGCGCAAGGAATCGTACGAGTCGAACAAGCTCGTGAAGCGGCTGCGGCGGCTCGCGGGTGAGGCGATCGCCGACTACGGCCTGATCGCCGACGGCGACAAGGTGATGGTGTGCCTGTCCGGCGGCAAGGACAGCTACGCGCTGCTCGACGTCCTGCTGTACCTGCGGAGCCATGCGCCGATCCGCTTCGACCTGGTGGCGGTCAACCTCGACCAGAAGCAGCCCGGCTTCCCGGCGCACGTGCTGCCGGACTACCTCGCGCGGCTCGGCGTGCCGTTCCGCATCGAGACACAGGACACCTACAGCACGGTGAAGCGCGTCATACCCGAGGGCAAGACCATGTGCTCGCTCTGCTCGCGGCTGCGGCGCGGCGTGCTCTACCGCGTGGCGGGCGAGATCGGTGCGACGAAGATTGCGCTCGGCCACCACCGGGACGATGTCCTCGAGACGTTCCTGCTGAATCTCTTCTTCAGCGGACAGGTGAAGGCGATGCCGCCGAAGCTGCGCTCCGACGACGGCCGGCACGTCGTCATCCGGCCGCTCGTCTATTGCGAGGAGCGGGACCTCGCGGCGTACGCGGAGCTGAAGCAGTTCCCGATCATCCCGTGCAACCTGTGCGGCTCGCAGGAGAACTTGAAGCGCAACGAGATGAAGCAGCTCCTGCGTGAATGGGAAAAGCGCCATCCGGGGCGGGTCGAGACCATGCTGAACAGCCTGAAGCACGTGCGGGCGTCCCACCTGCTGGACCCCGAAGCGTTCGATTTCGAGCGTTTGCCGCCGAGCCGAGCTGCCGGTATTGTTACGTAATAATATGAAAATAAACAGTTTTTATCCTGGTTTTGGCTTATCCTGTTGCTTTGTCTCGATAATGGTTGTCATTAGCATTTTGTCAAATTAATCTTGTCATGGTAATCTCCGCGCCATGAACTGCGCGGAACGCCTCGTCGCCCTCTTCGGCAGCCAAGCGGAGGCCGCGCGCCAGTTGCGGCTCGACCGCGCGGTGGTCAGCAACTGGGTGAAATCCGGCTACGTGCCGGCGCGCTGGGCGACGGAAGTGGAGGCGCTGACCTCCGGCCAGATCGCCGCGCTCGAGATCCTCAACGAAGCCACCGCCTGCAAGCCGCTCCGGCTGAAGTCCCGGCCGGACGGGGAAAGCCTTTTCGGTTCACCGCTCACAGGGAAAAACACCATGAACGCCTACGCCCCCGCCAAGCGCATCACCTCCTTCCACCCGCCGCAACGCACGCTCATGGGGCCGGGACCCACCGAGATCCATCCGCGCGTGCTCACCACCATGAGCCAGCCGGCGATCGGCTACCTCGACCCGGTGTTCGTCGAGATGATGGAAGAGCTGAAGGCGCTGCTGCGCTACGTCTACCAGACGAAGAACCCGCTGACGTTCCCGATCTCGGGCCCCGGCTCGGTCGGCATGGAGTACTGCTTCGTCAACCTGGTCGCGCCGGGCGACAAGGTGATCGTGTGCCGCAACGGCGTGTTCGGCGGGCGCATGATCGAGAACGTCGAGCGCTGCGGCGGCACGGCGGTGGTGGTCGAGGACAAGTGGGGCGAGCCGGTGGACCCGCAGAAGCTCGAGGACGCGCTGAAGAAGAACCGCGACGCGCGCGTGGTCGCCTTCGTGCACGCGGAAACCTCGACCGGGGTGCAATCGGATGCGCAAGCGCTGGTCGCGATCGCGCACCAGTACGACGCGCTGACGATCGTGGACGCCGTGACCTCGCTCGGCGGCACGCCGGTGCTGGTGGACGAGTGGAAGGTGGACGCGATCTATTCGGCGAGCCAGAAGTGCCTGTCGTGCACGCCGGGGCTGTCGCCGGTGTCGTTCTCCGAGCGCGTGGTCGAGTACGTGAAATCGCGCAAGGACAAGATCCATTCCTGGTTCATGGACATGAACCTGCTGCTCGGCTACTGGGGCGCGACCAACCGCACCTATCACCATACCGCGCCGACCAATGCGCTGTTCGCGCTGCACGAGGCGCTGCTGCTCATCAACGAGGAAGGGCTGGAGAACAGCTGGGCGCGGCACCGGCGGCACCACACGGCGCTCAAGGCCGGGCTGGAGGCGATGGGCCTCAGGTTCCTGGTGAAGCCGGAGCACCAGTTGCCGCAGATGAACGCGGTGCTCTGCCCGGAAGGCGTGGACGAAGCGAAGGTGCGGCGCACGCTGCTGACCGAGTTCAACCTCGAGATCGGCGCCGGGCTCGGGCCGCTCGCCGGCAAGATCTGGCGCTTTGGCCTCCTCGGCTACTCGTGCCGCCCGGACAACGTCATGCTGTGCCTGTCCGCCCTCGGCTCGGTGCTCGAGGACATGGGCTACGCGGTGCACGTGGGCGACGCGGAGGCCGCGGCGCACGCGGCCTATGCGGCCATGCACGCCAAGGCGGCGCAGGCCAAAGCCAAGACCCGGGCCAAAGCCGCCGCCTGAGCGCCGCCGCCCCCTTTTTCATAGGGGAAATGGGGTGTGAGTTAGTGGTCACTTCAGGCGGATTCGAGGCGCCTGCGGGCTACCGGATCAGCAGGGTCGCGAGACCCAGCAGCATGCCCATGCTCACCACGTCGGTCGCGGTGGTGAGGAAGATGCTGGAGGCGGTGGCGGGGTCGAGCCCGAAGCGCTTGAGCGTGAGCGGGATCATCGCGCCGCAGACGCCGCTGATGACGCAGGCGCCGACCAGCGCGATCCACACCACGAGGCCGAGCAGCATGGCGTTCGGGCTGCCCTGGTACACCGCGACGAGCAGCATGCCCAGTCCCGCGACGAGGCCGGTCAGCGAGCCGTTGTAGAAGCCGAGCCAGGCTTCCTTGGTGACGAGCGATCGCTCCTTCCCGGCCTTGAGCTCCCCCAGCGTCATGCCGCGCAGCGTGACGGCCAGCGCCTGGCAGCCGGTGTTGCCGGACTGGCCGGCAAGTATCGGCAGGAACAGCGCGAGGATCACCAGCCGGTCCACCGTGTCCTGGAAGAGGGCGACCACCGCGCCGGCCGCGAAAGCGGTGAGCAGGTTCAACTGCAGCCAGGGATGGCGGAACTTGAAGCTCTGGCCGATGGGCGTGACGAGGCGCTCCTCTTTCTCGACGCCGAACGTGGTGCCCACCTGCGCCGTGATCTCGAACGCCTGCTCCTCGAACATCGCCTGCCCGCGCACCAGCCCCAGCAGCACGCCGTTCGCGTCGCACACCGGGTAGACCGGGTAGTGGCGGTCGAGCACCTGCTTCATCGCCTCGTTGAGCGGCGTCTCGGGCCGGAGAGTGAACACGTCCCGGTGCATCAGCGTCTCGAGCCGCGCGTCGTCGTCGGCGAACAGCAGGTCGCGCATCGTGATGAGGCCGCACAGGCTGCCGTTCTCGTCGATCACGTAGCCGTAGGTGATGAACGCGACCTTGAGCAGCGCGCGCAGCCGGTCCACGGTCTGGGCGACGGTCATCGCGGGGTGGAACACGGCGTACGCGGGCTCCATCAGCCGCCCGACGCTGGCCTGGGCGTAGGTCTGGTTGCGCTGCCACTGGAGCGCAAACTCGGAGGACGCGGCCTGCATCACCGCGTCGGCCAGGCCGCCGGGCAGCTCGGCCAGTATGTCCTGCGCGAAACCGGGATTGATCTCGAGCAGCACCGCGGCGATCACCGGCGCCGGGTGCTCGCCGATCAACACCGCCGCGTCCGGCGCCGAGCGCGCCTTGACCTCGGGGATGAGCGCCTTGTGCGGCGGCTCCTGCGGGCTTGCTGGTGTGCCGGAAGTTTCAGATTGCACAATACCTCCCTGTTGAGGTCAGAAAGCTAGACCAAGGTGCGAAGCAGATCGATTGCGGGGGCGACACGCACGCCATCCGGACTGAGGTAATCCCTGCCGCCGACAGCCGAAATTTGCCACGCGTGGGCGTCGGGAAACCGTGTCTTGAGATAGCGGAGATTGCGGTCCGGCTCCGCGTCCGACCACTTGCATTCAACAAGCAGGCGCGGCCGGCGGGCGTCGGTCACCACGAAATCCACCTCCCGGCCCTCGACATCGCGAAAGTAGCGCAATTCGAGATCGCGGCCCTGCGTGTCTTCTCCGAAATGGACCCATTTGAGCAGGTGGCAGGCGACCAGGTTCTCGAAGCGGGCCGCGTCCTGCGGCACGACCGACCAGTCGAGATGATAGTGTTTCCGTGCTTTCTTGACGGCGTGGATGCGCGGTGCGCCGAGCGGCGCGACGCGAAAAACCGCGTATAGCCTTTCCAGGGCGCCGATCCAGCTCTCGACCGCCTTGTGGCTCACCTGCAGGTCTTCCCGCAGCGCGTTGACCGAAAGGGGCGAGCCGACCAGTTCCGGCAGCCGCAACATCAGGAGCTCGAGGTGACCCAGGTCCTGGATGCGCTCGAGCGCGGTGATTTCCTCGCGCACGAGCAGCGTGCGGTACTCGCGCGACCAGCGCCGCGCCTCGGTCTCGCTGCCCGAGAAGTACGGCTCGGGAAAACCGCCGAGCCGCAACAACTGCAGAAAATCCTGCGCCCGGGCAATGCCGAGTTCGGCGACGGAGAGCGGGTGCAGGCGCAGCAGGTGGTAGCGGCCCTGCAGCGAGTCGCCGCCAAAGCGGTAGAGGTCAAGCCGACCGCTGCCGGTGACGAGGACCTTCTGCCCGCGCGGCCGGCCGTCGTACAGGCCCTTGAGGTAGTTGCGCCAGCGGCGGTACTTGTGGATCTCGTCGAGGATCCAGAGGCCGGCTGCCGGCAGCTCTCCCCGCAGAATGCGCTCGCGGTGCTCGGCGATGTCCCAGTTGAGATAACCGCGCGCCGCCCCGGGGAGGCTCAGGGCGAGCGTGGTCTTGCCGACCTGGCGCGGCCCCGCGACGAGCACCATCTTGCGCGCAAGATCGCGTCGCACGGCGGCCTGGAGATAGCGGGAAACGCGCCTGGCCATGCGCGCAGGTTACCCGATGTTTATCCCATAGTCAAAAAATCAGTATATCTATTTCTCCTATGGTCGAAAAATCTGGAACACCAACGACCGGTCACTGATTACCCGTCGTCACCGGTCACGCGTCACAAGCCCAGTCGCTGCCAGATGGTGGTGGTGAGCCCGGCCTGGTTGAGGGTGTAGAAGTGGAGTCCGGGCGAGCGGGGGAAAAGGGGTCAGGAACCTTTAATCGGTCAGGACTGTGAGATGCGGGGGCCGAAAGAGGCTCGTGACCCCTATTCCATCCCTAAAGGCTCACCGTATCTTCGTAGAAACGGTAGCGGTTCCGGCCGCTCTGCTTGGCCTGGTACATGGCTTCGTCGGCGCGGCGGATCAGATCGTCCTTGGTTGCGGTCCCGCCGTCGAATACGGCGGCGCCGACGCTCGCGCCGACGTTCGCGCGCATGCCGCCCGTGATCGCAATCGGTTCGCCGACCGCACTGATGATCTTGGAGGCGATGCGCTCGACGCTCTCCCGGTCGTGAACCCCATCGAGCAGGACGACGAACTCATCGCCGCCCAGGCGGCCGACGAAATCCGACTTCCTGACCGCGTTCTCGAGTCGCCGCGCGACGACGACCAGCACCTCGTCGCCGGCGTGGTGGCCGTAGCTATCGTTGACCTGCTTGAACCAGTCGAGGTCCATCATCAGCAGCACGAAGCGGCGCACCGGCGCGCGGCTGCTCGCGTCGATCATCCGCTCGAGCCGTCTCTCAAAAGCCAGGCGATTGCCCAGGCTCGTGAGGCGGTCGGTCACGGCCAGCTCCTGCGCCGCCTCCTCCGCGCGCTTCCGCTCGGTGACGTCGTTGACGACGCCCTGGATACGATTGTCCTCGACGGGGCTCAAGACCACGCTGACCCAACGCTTTGGCAACCCGGGCGCGCCGCCGAGCCTGAAATCCTGTCCGGTGGATTTCCGTTCCACGACGCACCGCGAGATCAGCATCGCGCCTTCGTCACGATGCTCGCCGAGGAGATCGGCGAACATCGACGGGAGCCCCTGCGAGGCGGAGGGTTCCGGCAAACCGAAGAACTGCGCGAAAGCCGGGTTCCACGAGATCATGCGCCCGGACTCATCGAGCAGGAAAATTCCGGTGTCGGCGTGCTCGAAGATCGTGCGGAATTTCTTTTCCTCGATTTCGTGCAGGAGGCGCAGTCCCCGTTCCTCGCCGAGGATGCTGACCAGGTAGTCGACCATCGCGTTGACGTCGCGCACGAGCTGCCCGATCTCGTCGGTCTCGCTGCCCCGGGGGATCTCCAACTTCTGTCCCGTTTCCGCGCGCAGCTCGTGCAGCCGTGCGGAGATCCGCGAAATCGGCCGGGTGATGAAGCGAATGACGACCGCCACGACGGCCGCCCCGGTGAAGACCATCTGCACCGCGAGTAGGAGCGAGATGAAGCGGGTCGCGGCGAGAACGTTGTTCCGGATCTCGGCGGCATCGGGAACCAGCGCAATCTGGCCGACGATATCGCCGCGATCGAACGGCGAGACGACATTGCGCACGAGCGGTTCCGGCGGCTTTGCCGAGGCGGCGCCGGCCGCCGGCGTCCTGCCGCGGTGGGCGATCCGCTCGCCCCCCGCGTAGACCGTGACCGCGCCGACCGTGCGGTTGCTGATGAGCCCCAGCGCGACCTCGTCCGCAAGCTGCCTATCGGAGAGAAAGCAGGCGATGCTCGCCGTGCGCTGCACGGTTTCGAGCAGTTCGTTGAGTCTCGCCTGCTGATCGGCGCCCGCCTGCCGTTCCGTGAGGGCGATCGCGATCGAGAGAAACACGATTCCCACCAGGCCGACGATGGCGAGTATGACCGCCGTGCTGCGTGCCGCGATACTGGTGTGAAAGAGGCTCGCCATCGTATCGCCTTGGAGGTCGCGCCGCCCTATTGCGCCAGCTCGAGAACGACCTTCACCCGGCTGCTGAGCTTCTTCTTGTCGATGTAGCCGATCGCCCCCTTGTTGTTGACGATGGTTTCGATGACCTCCGCCGCGCTTTCCATCTGGCGCGGCGGCGAGCCCTGACCCGAAAACACGAGCCGCGCCCAGTAGGAGTGGATTTCCGGCAGCTCCTTGCCGACGAGCGCCTTGTAGAACGCCGCTTTCTCGCCGCTCTCGTCCACCGGCAGCGCGGCGATGCCGGAGGGCAGCTTCTTGTAGCGCCCCATGAAGATGTTGACGGCCTCCTCGCGCGTGAGCTTGTCCACGCCGCTGCCGGCGTTCGCGATCACCACCAGGTCACCCGCGGTGGCGGCGGGACTGGCAAGTAGCAGACCGGCAACCAGAAGGGACGCGGCGCGATTCACGTGCGGGGCCTAGAAGACGAAATCCAGCGCGATGCTGAATACCGTCGCGCGCCCGTTCCAGCCGGGCTGGGGATCGCGCCAGAGGAACGCGGCGTTGTCAATGACACGGACCTGGTCAATCTGGATCTTCAGGTCCATGTTGCGCATGAAGTCGTAGCGCACCCCGAGCGAAAGCGTGCGCTGGCGGCTTTGCGCCGATGCGAGCGACGCTGCTACCGCACTGTCGAGCGGGTTGGGTGTCGGCAAGCCGGTCCCGCGCGGCTGCACTGCCTCCGATCGCGTTCCGGAAAGGGTCACGAACGGCGTCCACTGTCCGGTCCGGTAGCCGAGGAGGAAATATCCGGAATCCTTCCGCGGGTACGCCAGCGTGTCGGAGGTGAGGCGATTGAACATCAGTTGCGATTGCCAGGGCCCGTGCTCGTAAACGGCGCCCAACGAGACGATTTCCAGGGTCTTGTCCGCGAGCGAGAGCTCGGCGGCGAGGGCCGCCGCCGAAGGCAGCCCGGTTGCGCGCAGCGCGGCGAGGAGCGGAACGAAAGCCGGCAACTCGTTCTCGATGTCGACGGTGGTGTATCCCGCCCGGAACAGCCATTCCCCCTTCTGGTAGTCGAGGTTGGCGCCCACGACTCGCGTCCCGGCCAGATCGTAGTCGGGGCTCGGAGGGGAGGGGACCTTCTGATCGGCGCGCCCGCCGTAGAGCTTGGCCGACGCAAGCCCGCCACCGAGCTCGTGCTTGACGACGACATCGGCCCCGTCGATATGCGAGATCTGTAGCTGTCCGAAATAGTCCACGGGCGGCCGCACCCAGAGGTACGAGTAGCCGACGTTGCGCGAATCGGAGAGCATGTATACGTCCCAGCCGAGGCGTCCCGCGCGAGCCTTCCATCCGGGATTGGGCGCATAGCTGACGAACGCCCAGGTCAGCTCGGGCCTGTAGCTGCTGGCATAGTTGTAGTAGCTGACGGCCTGGACCACACCCTCGATCTCGGCAGTCGGTCGAACACTGACCTGCAGGCCGAGCCGGGAGTCGGTATTGCCGCTCCACCCGCTTGCGACCCCGTGCGGCTGGAGGATGTCGCGGATGAACTCCGCCCCTCCGGTGCTGTTGCGGGTCATGCCCGCAGTGCCGAAGCCGCTGAACGAGAGGGCGCTTTCGGGCTTGAGCCCGTCGGCATGCACGCCCAGCGGAAAGAGGAACGCGGAAAGGCAAAGCGCATGCACTCGGCGTCGAATGGCATTCATGCCACGTTTCATGGGTTTTCGAGCCTCCTTGCAGAGCGGCACGAGGGGGAGTTTCGCCCTTGATCCATATCAAGAATTGCCGATTCCCGGCTGCCTACGCCGGGAACGCGACCCGTTTTTCCTTGAAGAGCCTCACGCAAGCATCTACGACGTCGGAATCATAGAGTTTGCCCCGTTGCTGGATGATTTCCGCCAGCGCGGCGTCGATGCCGAGGGCGGGGCGGTAGGGCCGGTGCGAGGACATCGCCTCGACCACGTCCGCAACTGCCAGGATGCGCGCCTCCAGTGCGATATCGCCGTCCTTCGCGCCGTTCGGGTAGCCTGTCCCGTCCAGGCGCTCGTGGTGTTGCAGCACCATTTGTGCCACCGGCCACGGAAATTCGATTCCCTTGAGGATGTCGTAGCCGGCCTGCGGATGGGCCTTGATCAGCTCGAACTCGAGCTTGGACAGCCGTGTCGGTTTCGCCAGGATCTCGGCCGGAACCTGGATCTTGCCGAGGTCGTGGATCAGGGCGCCGAAGTGGATGCCTTCCAGCGCTTGCGACGCCAGCCCCATTTCCCGCGCGATGGCCGTCGATAGTTCCGCTACGCGGCGCTGGTGGCCCGCGGTGTGGGGATCGCGCGACTCCATGGTCGCCGTGATCACTCCGATGGTGTTCTCTAGGCTTTGCCGCAGCTTCTCGGCCGCCGTGCGCTGTTCGACACGCGCCCGCAGGTTGGCGATCCCGTAGGCAAGGTCGCCCGCCAGCTCCTCGAGCAGCTCCAGCTCATTGCCGTTGAATGCATTGGACTCCGTGGCGGCGATGCCGATAGCCCCGAAGGGGCGCTCGCCGGCCGAAGTACGAAGCGGCAGTCCGATCACGGCTGCGACATTGTTGGCCCGCAGGATCTCGGCCCACGGGCCGTATGTGGCGCCAGCCAGGGGGTTGCGTTGAAGCTGCGTCTCTCCGAGCCGGATCGCTCGCCCGACCACCGACTGCCCGCGCTCGTTGTCCCCCCATGAGACGGCAGGGTGCAGCAGTGCGCTTCGCTCTATGCCGACGCATTCTTTCGGCTCGACCGACTGTCCGGCATCGTCGTTCGCATACCCCACGTATGAAATCGGATAGCCACCGACCTCACACAGAATCCGGGTCATCTCCTTCAGCAAGCCGTCCTCGTTGGTGGCACGTACCAATGCCTCGTTGCCCGCGCTGAGCGTGCGCAGCGAGCGGTTGAGCCTGCGCAAGGCTTGTTCCGCGCGCTTGCGCTCGGTGATGTCCTCGAAAATGTGAAGCTCCTGCGCGTAGCGGCCGGAGGAATCGAGGATGTGAAACGATCGCGACGCAAAAGTCTCGCCGGTGTCCACCGTGAATTCCTCCTCTGGCGGATCCTCGTGTTTGCCGGGACCGGCTTCGACTGCGGCGATGCTGCAACCGTGCAGCGGCCCGTCGCGCTTCGGGAAGCATTCCCAGTACAGCTTGCCGATGATGTCGCGGAATTCCAGCCCTGCACGCTCGGCGTAGGCGCGATTGCAGCGCAGGACGCGGAAGTCGGCGTCGTGGACCAGCACCGGGTCGCGCAGCGCGTCGACGGATTGGAGCCACTCCCGATGCGCGTGCTCGATCGCGCGGCGATTCTCCGCCAGGTCCTCGAGCATGAACAGCAGCGCTTCCCGTGTCCGCGAGTCATCGTCGGGCGACTTCCCGGGTTGGGCGCCCTGACGGTCGCTATGGTCGCGCCGCGGCCCGGTGGCGGCCTTGAGGTCGAGGAACTCCGAGCGCGTGCCGGCTGTCTTTCCCGCCATTACGCGTCCTTCCCGCGTGCGGCGAGGCGATCGCGGAGGCGCTGGTTTTCCTCCTTCAGCGCCTTCATGTGCAGCTCGCGGTCTATAGTTGCCTTCTGAAAGCGGCGCAGCTCGTCGAGCTGCTTGTGCAGCAATTGCTCCGCTTCGCGCTTCTCGGATTCGATGCGCGCCTCGTCGAGCGCCCGCCCCACTGCGGACGCCAGCCTGGTCAGCCGCTCCTTGAGCACATAGTCGCGCGCTCCCTCGTGCAACAGTTCCACGGCACGCTCGTCACCGAGGGAGCCCGTTACCACTATCACGGGGATGTCCGGGCGGCGTTCGCGCGCGATCCGTACTGCCGCCAATCCATCGAACGCCGGGAGGTTGTAGTCGGCCAGGACGATATCGGGCTCGAATTCCTCCAGCCCGCGTATGAAATCCTCCCGAGTCTCGACCCGGCGCGCCGAAAATGCGAGACCATCCTTGTGCAGCCGGTCCTCGATGATCCGGGCGTCGGTCGGACTGTCTTCGAGCTGAAGGATGCGCAATTCGCGTTCCATATCCGTGTCCCGTGTCTTGGCGCTGGCCTCACAGCCTACATATCTCTGTGCCGGCGGTATCCAAATAACGCAACGACGCGTGCGCCCTTGGGACGGAACGGCAAGACTCCAGTCGTGATGTTTGAGCTTGTCGACAGGCGCGCTATGGCGCCTTCTCGCTTGGAGGTAACCGAAGGACAGCCAGGAACATTGCTGCCGATCCACGCCCGTCGCAATGAGCCGATCATTGTGGATGGTATAGCCGGGCGCGCGCTTGGTACTGATACAGATCAAAGAACGAGCGGCAGCCGATCCGGAAATCTGCTATGTAACGCCCGAGAGGAAGAAGGGGCAGCGTCGAGGGGGCACGGTCCTGGTGCGCAATGCTTACAGGAGTGTAAGGACACTATCGAAATGGGGGGTGTGCGCCTGGTGTTTGTGACCGAAAAGGTTTGATTCTTCTTGTGTTTCTCGGGTGCCTTGACTTGGCTACATGCACCCTTGAGTCGGGAGCGGTCAGGCAGGTATTGAGTAGTCCTTCTCGCGGAACAGCCGCAGGCACGCGTCCGCGACCTGAGGGTCGTAGAGCTTTCCGCGGTTTTTCCCGATCTCGTCCAGGGCTTTCTCCAGGCCCAGGCCCGGGCGGTAGGGGCGGTGCGAGGACATGGCCTCCACGACGTCGGCGACGGCGAGGATGCGCGCCTCGAGGATGATCGCGTCGCCTTTCAGGCCGCGCGGATAGCCCGAGCCGTCGAGGCGCTCGTGATGCTGCCACGCGGTTTCGGCGACAGGCCATGGAAAGGGCACCGTCCTGAGGATCTCGTAGCTTTGCTGGGCGTGGTCCTTGACCAGCTCGAATTCCGCCTTCGTCAGCCGCGACGGCTTGGAGAGGATCTCGGCCGGCACGCCGATCTTGCCCACGTCGTGCAGGTAGCCGGTGATGCGGATGCCTTCCACCCGGCTCTCCTCCAGCCCCATTTCCGTCGCGATCGCCGCGGAGATTTCCCCGACACGCCGTTCGTGGCCGCGCGTGTAGGGGTCGCGCAACTCGCCGATCGTGGTCACGACGCTGATCGTGCTCTGCATCGCCTGCTCGAGCCGGGCGACGTAGCGCTTGATTTCCTCCTCGGCGCGGGCCTTCTCCGTGATGTCCTGAGCGATCGCGATGATCGCCGGCTTGCCCTCGAACGAAGCCAGCTTCGCGTGCACGCCCAGCGAGAACGGCGTGCCGTCCTTGCGCACGGCACCGATCGTGTACGCCGCCTCCGGCTCGATACCCAGCCGCCGCGTGAGCTGCTCAGTCACCTGGGCGCGCTCCGATTCCTGGACGTGTGCCAGCGGATCGGGATCAAAGGGCTCGTCCGGCCCGTAGCCGAAGATCTCCCGCATGCGCGGGTTGACGTACACGACGCGGTTGTCCTGGATCACGTAAACCGCCGCGATCGACTGCTCGAGCACCGCGCGGAACCGCGCCTCGCTCTCGCGCAGCGCCGCGTCGGCCTTCTTGTGCTCGGTGACGTCGCGATAGATGATCGACACGGCCGTCACGTCGCCCCTGGCGTCACGGATTGCCGAGAACGTTGTCGAGGTGTCGATGCGCGATCCGTCCTTGCGGCGGTGCGTGGATTCGACCGCCCCGACGGCCTTGCCGGCGACGACGCGCTCGATGATCGGCCGCACCTCCCCGCGGCGCTCCGGGGGCACGATGATGGTGATCGGCTGTCCCATGGCTTCCTGCTCGGACCATCCGAACATGCGCTCGGCGGCGGCGTTCCACGTCAGGATATTGCCGTCCATGCCGCGGCTGATAATGGCGTCGCTGCTCGACTCCACGATGGCGGCGAGCCGGATTTGCGCCTGCTCGGCCCTGATTCTCTCGGAAATGTCGCGGAATACGAGCGAGATGCCGGTGACCTCCCCGTTAGCGTTCCTTATCGCGGAATGGGTCAGCGAAACGTCGACGCGCCGTCCATCCTTGGTGAGCCGCACCGTATCGTAGGTGGGAACGCCGGCGCCCCGGGCCAGCAATTCGCGATTGCGGACGGATTCCTCCTCCCGCTCCGGCGGAATCAGGAGGGAGACGCTGCGGCCGATCGCTTCCTCCGCCTTCCAGCCAAACAGGCGCTCGGCCGCGGGGTTCCAGCTACGGATGGTGCGATCGAGACCGCGGCTGACGATGGCGTCGTTCGAGTGCTCGACGATCGCCGCGAGCTGAGCGATGGCGTCTTCGGTCCGCTTGCGCGCGGTGATATCGCGGAAGTACCAGACCCGCCCGTAGTATTTGCCGTCAGGGCCAATCACGGGCGAGGAATACCGGTCCACGATCCTGCCGTCCCTGGTGTGGACCTCGTCGTAGCTCTTTTCCTCCCGGTGCTCGTAGAGGTACCGGACCTTCGCAAGGAATGCATCGGGGTCCTGCATCTGGCTGACGGCGTGCCGGAGTACGGGCTCATCTTCGCCCGCGCGGACCAGTTCCTCCGGGATGCTCAACAATTCGACGAACTTCCGGTTGTAGGTGACGATCCGCGCGTTCTCGTCAACCACCAGGATGGCATCGGGGGAGGTCTCCTGCTGGGTCGAGAGCACGATATTCTTGTATTCGACTTCCCGCTGCGCGCGCTCGCGTTCCCGGTTGCTGGCAAGGACGTCGAGCGAGAACGACACGTCCTGCGCCATTTCCTCGAGCAGGGCCGCGATCTCCGCGTCGAAATACCCCACGGTATTCGAATAAACGGACAGGACAGCCACGACCTCACCGCCTCGGCGCAACGGGAAGGCGCAGCAGGCCCGGATATTCGCGGCGCGCGCGATCTCGTGCCACGGTGCATTGCGGGCATTCCCGAGAAAGTCGTTGGAAATGACCGCGTGCCCTTCGCGAACCGCGGTGCCGGCCGGTCCGCGTCCTTCCGGCACATCGTGGGACGACATCTTGAGCCGACCGAGGTGTTCGAGCCCGGCGGGCCCGCCGGCCGAAGTCAGGGGAAAAATGGCGCCGGAAGCCGGGTCGGGAACGCCGATCCAGGCGAGAACGAATCCCGTATGCCGCACGGCGATGGCGCATATGTCCGCAAAGAGCGCATCCTCGCCCGCGGCGTGAACGATTGCCCGGTTCACGTCGCTCAAGGCATTCCGCAGTTGCGTCAGGCGCGCAATGCGAGCCTCGGACTGCTTGCGCTCGGTGACGTCCAGGATCATGCCGATGACGGCGGGGCTCCCCTGATACGAGATTGACCGCCCGTGCACTTCCACATCGACCGGCGCGCCGTCGCGCCGCATCCCGACGAAGCCGTAACGCATCTCCGGTATCTCGCCCGCGAGGCGCCGCCGCAGGTTTTCCATTACGAGCTGGCGATGCTCCGGGGCCACGAGATCCTCGATCGCGAGCCGGTCGACGATTTCCCCGGGAGAAACGTAGCCGAAGATCTCGGCGAAACGGGGGTTGACGTAGCGGAAGCGATTGCCCTGTATCAGGTAGATCCCGGCGAGGGATTGCTCGACCAGGCCGCGGTAACGTCCTTCGCTCTGGCGCAGGGTCTCCTCCGCGCGTTTGCGCTCGGTGATGTCGCGCGCGATGCCCTGCACGTAGCGCCTGCCTTCGACCTCGATGGCCCGGTTGCTGATCTCGACCGGAAAAACCGAGCCGTCCCTGCGCCGGTGCTCGGTCTCGAAGATCATGCCTTTGTCCTGCCCGAGGATGCTGTGCCGTTCGTCGTCGGTGACCTCATGTCCGGGTGCCCGGAGATCGAAGACGGGGCGACCGATCAGCTCCTCGCGCGACCACTGGTACATCTCCATGATTCGGTCGTTTACCTCGACGATGCGACCGGCTTCGTCGATGAGGAAAATGAAATCGTTGGCATACTTTGAGAGGTAGTCGAAGTGCCTGACGAGCGCCTCGCGCTCGGCCGCCTCCGCGTGCTCGTGCGCGGCCGTCAACTGCATTTGCTGGCGCCACAGATACGCAACACCGGCAGTCGCGATCAGCATCATGCCGAGTATGAATACGATCCAGATTACGGCGCTCTCGCGCACCGGCGCGAGCGCTTCGTTCTTGTCGACCTTGGCGACGAGGTGCCAATCGGTCCCGGCGATCCGGCGCGCCGCGGCGACCACCTCCACGCCGCGGTAGTCCCTGCCGTCAGCGAGCATAGTCGTTGGCGCGCTCAACGCCTTGACGGCGGGAAGCCTGACCTCACTGAGGGGCCGGCGCAGGCGGAAGGCGGTGTCCTTCCCGTGCCGGGTGTCGTTCAGGAACAGCACATCTTCGCCGTCCCTGCGCACCAGCAGTGTCTCCGCCGTCGGGCTCGGGGTCGGCCACTGCTGGATCAGGCGGAACATCCGAGTGCGCGCGTTCTGGCGCAGCACGAGCGCGCCGACGATCCACGTGTCCTTGGAGGTGCCCTGAAGCGGCATGATGTAATCGAGGAGGACGGGCTCGCCGGGCAGCTGGTCGTCGCGATGCAGGAAATGGAACTCCACTTCCCCGCTCCCCAGGGAACGCGACACCCGATCGGACATCGTCGGGGACACCTGCATCAGGGATCGGTCGGAGGCGGATCCGGCGACAACTTGCCCGTCGGCGTCGATCACCAGCGCGGCGTCGATCCCCAGGTCGCGCTGGAGGTCTTCGACCCGGCTGCTGATCGCGGCCACCATTGCTGCATCGGGGCGCTGCGCGAGACGCGTCAGGTCGTCGCGCAGGCCGCGTGCACGGCCATACGAGGTCGCCGTGCCTCGCATCAGATCCAGCAGCAATTCGATCTGACCGGCCTTCAACTCCAGTATCGCGCGCAGGTCGTTGCGCTCCTCCTCGCGGCGCTCGCCGCTCTGTTGCAGCGAAGTTGCGAGAATGACCGCGATCGCCGCGACGGCCACGATCCCGAACACGGCGGCGGGGTGCAGCCTGCGCGGATGCGCACCGGCCCGGAGCGTGGACGGCAGGGACGCCGGGGAAGCCGGCAGAGATTGTGAGACGAGCAGGTAAAGCAGCATCGTCGTGACGACGACGAACAGGCCGCCTTTGGCGAGCGAGCCGCCGGCGAAACCCGGGAGATCCTTGGTTAATTCAAAAAGCGCGAGATCGGAGAAGACGATCCAGGCCGCGGCAAACAGGAAATACGCGCCGGCAATCCGCCGGGATACGCGTCGGCGAACATCAGTTAGTGCGGGATTGCGGCCTTCCCGCGGAGCCATGCAGATCTCCCTGGCAAAGGGGGTGAGGGCAAATCAGGTTACCACTATATGGACTCCCATAGAGCCCAATCCAGGGATGCCCATCGGGGACACAACGCAGACGAGCCTATTGCAGAACGCCGCCGCCGCGCTGTCAGGAAAACCCTACAAACCAAGCCGTTGCCAGATGGTGGTGGTGAGCCCGGCCTGGTTGAGGGTGTAGAAGTGCAGGCCCGGGGCGCCGGCCGAGAGCAGGTCGTCGCACAGGCGCGTCACGACGTCGAGCCCGTACGAGCGGATCGCGGCGGTGTCGTCGCGGAAGCTCTCCATCTTGAAGCGCAGCCAGCGCGGAATCTCGGCGCCGCACGCGTCCGAGAAGCGCGCGAGCTGGGCGAAGTTGCCGATCGGCATCACGCCGGGGACGATGGGAATGGTGATGCCCGCCGCCTCGCAGTCGTCCACGAAGCGGAAGTAGGCGTCGGCGTTGTAGAAGTACTGGGTGATCGCGGAGTTGGCGCCGGCATCCACCTTGCGCTTGAAGTTCCGGATTTCGTCGGCCGCCGAGCGCGTCTGGGGGTGGTATTCCGGGTAGCAGGCGACCTCGATGTGGAACCAGTCTCCCGTGGTCTCGCGAATCAAGGCGACCAGCTCGTTGGCGTAGCGCAGCTCGCCGATCGCGGCGAGCCCCGAGGGCAGGTCGCCGCGCAGCGCGACGACGTGGCGGATGCCGTGCGACTGGTATTTTTCGAGCTGGACTCCCAGGTCGGCGCGCGAGGAGGCGACGCAGGAGATGTGCGGCGCCGCCTCGAACCCGGCCGCCCGGATTTCGAGCACCGTATCCAGCGTGCCCTCGCGCGTGGAACCCCCGGCGCCGAACGTGCACGAGAAGAACTTCGGCTTCAGCTGCCCGAGCTGCTTCCACGTCGCGCGCAGCTTCTGCTTTCCCTCCGCCGTTTTCGGCGGAAAGAACTCGAAGCTGAACGTGCGCGGGTGCTTCCTTTGCGACTCCATACCGGGGCGGCGGGACTAGTAACGATAGTATTCAGGTTTGTAAGGGCCGTCGATGTCCACCCCGATGTAGCGGCACTGCTCCTCCGACAGGACCGTCAGGTCGGCGCCGAGCTTCTTCAGGTGCAGGCGCGCGACGCGCTCGTCGAGCTGCTTGGGCAGCACGTAGACCTTCTTTCCGTATTTTCCGGTGTTGCCGAAGAGCTCGATCTGCGCCAGCACCTGGTTGGTGAAGGAATTCGACATGACGAAGCTCGGGTGCCCGGTGGCGCAGCCGAGGTTCACCAGCCGCCCTTCCGCGAGCACGATCAGCCGCTTGCCGTCGGGGAAGATCACGTGATCCACCTGCGGCTTGATGTTCTCCCACCGGTGCTGCTTCAGGCCCGCGATGTCGATCTCCGAGTCGAAATGACCGATGTTGCAGACGATGGCGTTGTTCTTCATGCGCTTCATGTGCTCCAGCGTGACGACGCGCAGGTTGCCGGTGGCGGTAACGAAGATGTCCGCCTTGTCGGCGGCGTAGTCCATGGTCACCACCCGGTAGCCTTCCATCGCCGCCTGCAGCGCGCAGATCGGGTCGATCTCGGTGACCCATACGGCCGCGCCGAGCCCGCGCAGCGACTGCGCGCAGCCCTTGCCGACGTCGCCGTAGCCGGCGATCAACGCGACCTTGCCCGCGATCATCACGTCGGTCGCGCGCTTGATGCCGTCCACCAGCGATTCGCGGCAGCCGTAGAGGTTGTCGAACTTCGACTTGGTCACCGAATCGTTGACGTTGATCGCGGGGAACGGCAGCCGCCCCTCCTTCTCCATCTGGTACAGGCGGTGCACGCCGGTGGTGGTCTCCTCGGTCACGCCCTTGATGCCCGCCTGGATGCGCGAATAGAAGCCGGGTTTTTCCTTGAGGCGCTTCTGGATTGCGCTGTAGAGGACCGTTTCCTCCTCGTTGGCCGGGCGGGACACGAGCGACGCGTCCTGTTCCGCCCGCGCGCCGAGCGTGACGAGCAGCGTCGCGTCGCCGCCGTCGTCGAGGATCATGTTGGGCGCGCCGCCTTCGTTTCCGCCGCCCGGCCATTCGAGGATGCGGTGCGTATAGTCCCAGTACTCCTCGAGGCTCTCGCCCTTGTAGGCGAATACCGGCACGCCGGCGGCGGCGATCGCGGCGGCGGCGTGGTCCTGGGTCGAGAAGATGTTGCACGAGGCCCAGCGCACGTCCGCCCCCAGCTTGACGAGCGTCTCGATCAGCACCGCGGTCTGGATCGTCATGTGCAGCGACCCGGCGATGCGCGCGCCCTTCAGCGGCTGCTTGCCCTTGTATTCCTCGCGCACCGCCATCAGGCCGGGCATCTCGGTCTCGGCGATGGCGATTTCCTTGCGGCCGAAATCCGCCTGCTTGATGTCGGCGACGTGGTAGTCCTTCGTTTTCGCGTTCATCAGTTCATGTCCTCAAAAAGCAAAGCGCCCGCACCGTTTCCGATGCGAGCGCCGTTTGATTTTGCTGAGCCTGGCCGGGCGTTCCCGGTCGCAGCGCTCCTCAGCGGGTGCGAATTATAGCCTATTTTCCCGCGTCGGCCTTGAGCGCCGCCGCCTTGTCGGTCGCCTCCCACGTGAACTCGGGCTCGTCGCGCCCGAAGTGGCCGTAGGCGGCGGTCTTGAAGTAGATCGGCCGCAGCAGGTCGAGCGCCTTGATGATGCCCTTGGGGCGCAGGTCGAAGTGCTTCTCGACCAGCTTGGCGATCTTGTAGTCGGCGACGGTCCCGGTGCCGAAGGTTTCGACGAACACGCTCACCGGGCGCGCGACCCCGATCGCGTAGGCGACCTGGAGCTCGCACTTTTTCGCGAGGCCGGCGGCGACGATGTTCTTCGCGACGTGGCGCGCGGCGTACGCCGCCGAGCGGTCCACCTTGGAGGGGTCCTTGCCGGAGAACGCGCCGCCGCCGTGGCGCGAATAGCCGCCGTAGGTGTCGACGATGATCTTGCGGCCGGTGAGCCCCGTGTCGCCCAGCGGCCCGCCGATGACGAAGCGCCCGGTGGGGTTGATCAGGTACTTGGTGTCCCTGGTGATCATGTTCCTGGGGAGCACCGGCTTCACGATCTCCTCGACCACCGCCTCGGTCAGCGGCTCGTGCGAGATGTCCTCGCGGTGCTGGGTCGAGATCACGACGGTGTCGACGTGATGCGGTTTTCCGTCCACGTAGCGCACGGAAACCTGGGATTTCGCGTCCGGTCGCAGCCACGGCAGGCGGCCGTCCTTGCGCAACTCCGCGTGGCGCTCCATCAGGCGGTGCGCGTAATAGATCGGGAACGGCATCAGCGTCGGCGTCTCGTCGCACGCAAAGCCGTACATCAGGCCCTGGTCGCCGGCGCCCTGCTCGAGGTCGAGGCCCTTGCCCTCGTCCACGCCCTGCGCGATGTCGGCCGACTGCCGGTCGTAGGCGGTGAGCACCGCGCACGAGCGGTAATCGAAGCCCATCGACGAGTCGTCGTAGCCGATGCCCTTGATGACGTCGCGCGCGAGCTCGCCGTAGTTGACCGCGGCATGGGTCGTGATCTGGCCCGCCATCACCACCAGCCCGGTCGCGACCAGCGTCTCGGCGGCGACGCGGCCGTTGCGATCCTGCGCGAGTACCGCGTCGAGGACCGCGTCGGAGATCTGGTCCGCGATCTTGTCGGGATGCCCCTCGGAAACGGACTCGGAAGTGAACAGGAAATCGCTCATTTATTTTTCTCGAAACGGAAAAAGGCGCTTAGAATAACAGATAAGCCTCGATTTACAAACCCGAATTCATGCTCGTTGCGCTGTTCCGCCTGCTCGCGCGGCTGCCGCTTTCGTGGCTGCACGGCACCGGAGCGGCGCTGGGTTGGCTGGTGTACTGGTGCTCGCCGGCCTACTCCGCGCGCCTGCGCGAAAACCTCTACGGCTCGGGCGTGTGCGCGGGCGATGCGCAATGCGCCCCGCTGCTGCGCGCGGCGGTCGGCGCTGCCGGAAAGGGCGTCACCGAGCTGGTCGCGGTCTGGTTTGGCAACGCCGAGAAGGTCGCCGGGCTGGTCGTCGAATGCGAGCGCTGGGACGCGGCCGTTGCCGCGCGCGCGCGCGGCAACGGCATCATCTTTCTCACGCCGCACCTGGGTTGTTTCGAGATCTCGGCGCTCTACGCCGCGCGCCGCGCGCCGCTCACGGTGTTGTATCGCCCGCCGAAACTGCGCTGGATCGAGCCCTTGATGATGGTTGGACGCACCCGCTCGGGTGCCGTGCTGGCGCCGGCGAACCTGAGGGGGGTGCGCATGCTCTACAAGGCCCTCGCGCGCGGCGAAGCGGTGGGATTGCTGCCGGACCAGGCGCCGGGCGTGGGCGAAGGCGTGTGGGCGGAATTCTTCGGCCGGCCCGCCTACACCATGACGCTGGTGCGGCGCCTGCAGCAGGCGAGCGGCGCGGCGGTGATCATGGCCTTCGCCGAGCGCCTGCCGGCGGGCCGCGGCTACCGGCTGCATTTCCAGGAACTGCCGGTGCGGGACCTCGATGAGGCCGCGCTCAACCGCGCGGTGGAAGCCCAGGTGCGGCGCTGCCCGGAGCAGTACTTGTGGAGCTACAACCGCTACAAGACGCCGGCAGGGGCGGAGCCGCCGCCGGCTAAGGCACAAGGCACAAGGCATAAGTCACAAGGATGACAAAGCAAGGCAGAAGGCAAAGGTCACAAGGCACAAGGCCGGGTACGGCGGCTTCGGTGGAGGCTAGAGCAAGAGCCACCTTTTGCCTTTTGCCTTATGCCTTTTGCCTTGGGAGCGCGGCGTGTTGACGCGGGCCGCGCTCGGGCTGGTGTGGCTGCTGCACTTCCTGCCCCTGTGGCTGCTCGCCGCGCTTGGGCGGGGAGTGGGAATTCTGCTTTACTTGCTGGGACGTGAGCGGCGTCAGGTCGTGCTCACCAACCTCGGGCTGTGCTTTCCGCAACTGGGGGAAACCGGGCGCCGGGCGCTTGCGCGGGCTCACTTCCGGGCGTTCGGCCGCAGCCTGCTCGAGCACGGCATCCTGTGGTGGTCTTCCCGGGAACGGGTGCAGCGGCTGGTGCGGGTCGAAGGACTCGAGCACTGGCAGGCGGTGGCCGGCCGGCCGGTGATCTTCCTGGCGCCGCATTTCATCGGGCTCGATATGGGGGGCATACGCCTGGGCTCGGAGTATCGCGTGGTCTCGGTCTACAGCCGCCAGAAGGACCCCGCGTTTGACGAGGTGCTCTACCACGGCCGCACCCGGTTCGTGATGCCCGAGCTGTTTTCGCGCCAGGAAGGCGTGCGCTCGGTGATCAAGGCGCTGCGCCGGGGGCTGCCGTTCTACTATCTGCCGGACATGGATTTCGGCAGCCGCGATTCGATCTTCGTGCCGTTCTTCGGCGTGGCGACGGCGACCATCACCGGCCTGTCGCGCATCGCCAGGCTCGCCGGCGCCGTCGTGGTGCCGGCGGTCACGCGGCAGCTGCCGGGAGCGGGCGGCTACGTGCTCGCTTTCTACCCGGCGTGGCGGGATTTTCCGAGTGATGACCTCGAGCGCGACACCCGGCGCATGAACGCCTTCATCGAGGCGCGGGTGCTCGAGATGCCGGAGCAGTACTACTGGCTGCACAAGCGCTTCAAGACGCGGCCGCCGGGCGAGGCGCGCTTCTATGATGAGTGACGAGTGACGGGTGATGGGTGCTGACGAGGTTCGGATCGAACGGCTGGCCGCGGCCGACGTCGAGCCGCTCTACGTGCTCGCGCGCGAGATCTGGCATGCCCATTACCCCGCCATCGTCAGCGCGGCGCAGATAGAATACATGCTGGAGCAGCGCTACAACCCAGGGGTCGTGCAGTCCGAATTGCGGCGCGACGACTTGTGGTGGGACAAGCTGATGGTGGGCGAGGTCATGGCGGGGTTCGCGTCGTACTTTCTCACCGGCGCGCCCGGCGAGATGAAGCTCGACAAGCTCTACGTGCACCCGCGGCACCAGCGCCAGGGCTACGGCGGCAGGATGATCGACCGCGCCTGCGAAATCGCGCGCGCGCGCGGCTGCAACCGGCTCACGCTGGCGGTGAACAAGAACAATCGCAGCGCGGTGAACGCCTACCTGAAGCACGGCTTCCGCATCGCGGATGCCGTGGTCAAGGATATCGGCCAGGGCTTCGTGATGGACGACTTCATTATGGAAAAAGCCGTAATGGGTGATGGGTCCCCCGAGGGATGAGGGATGAGGGATGAGGGATGACCCAAGACCGCCGCCCGGAGCCGCTCAATGAAGTTTGAGAATCCCGGGGTGGAGGAGCTGTGCGCGCTGTTGAAGCGGGTGAAGACGATCGCGGTGGTGGGGCTCTCCCCCAATCCCGCCCGCCCGAGCTTCGGCGTGGCGCAGGCCATGCAGGGGTTTGGGTACCGCATTATTCCGGTGCACCCGGCGGCCAGGGAAATCCTTGGGGCCAAGGCCTACCCCCGCCTTGCCGATATCCCCCAGCCGGTTGACCTTGTCAACGTATTCCGCCGGGCCGAGCATCTGGACGGGGTAGTGGAGGACTGCCTCGGTCTTGGACTTAAAAACCTTTGGATTCAAGAGGGTATCGTAAACGAGCCAGCCGCCCTGCGGGCCCGGTCGAGGGGCATGACCGTCGTCATGGATCGCTGTATCTACCGTGATTATCGTCAATTCTGTAGCTAAATGCGTCTAAAATTCACTAAAATGCATGGACTGGGCAACGATTTCGTCGTTTTGGACGCCCTGACCCGTCCGCTCAACCTGACACCCGAGCAAATACGCCGCATCGCCGACCGGCATTACGGAGTGGGCTGTGACCAGGTTCTCCAGGTCGAGCCGCCACGCCTGCCGGACACGGATTTCTACTACCGCATCTACAACGCCGATGGCGGCGAGGTGGAGCAATGCGGCAACGGCGCGCGCTGCTTCGTACGCTACGTCCGCGACCGGGGGCTCACCACCCGGACCGAAATCCGGGTCGGCACCCGCGCCGGGGTGATCGTGCCGCGGGTGGAGGACGACGGCCAGGTGACCGTCAATATGGGGGTGCCGGAATTCGAGCCGGCGCGCATACCCTTCGATGCCGGGAAGCAGGCACCGGTCTATGGGCTCGAGGTCGGCGGCCGGAGCGTGGACGTGAGCGTGCTGTCCGTGGGCAATCCGCACGCGGTGCAGGTCGTCGCCGATATCGAGCGCGCGCCGGTGGCGGAGCAGGGGCCGTTGATCGAGCGCCACCCGCGCTTCCCGCAGCGGGTCAACGCCGGCTATATGCAGATCGTCAGCCGCCGGCGCATCCTGCTGCGCGTCCATGAGCGGGGCGCCGGGGAGACGCTCGCGTGCGGCAGCGGCGCCTGTGCCGCGGTGGCGGCCGGCGTGACGCGCGGGCTGCTCGATCGCAGGGTCACCGTGGCGACGCGCGGCGGCGACCTCGGTATATCATGGGCGGGCGAGGGCGAGCCGGTGATGATGACCGGTCCGGCGGTTGCGGTGTTCGAAGGCGAAATGGAGATTTGAAGGAAAAACGATGAAGCCAGAAGAAGTCGCGGCCTATCTCAAGGAACACCCGGAATTCTTCGAGGACTATGCGGAACGGCTGGCGGAGATCTATATACCGCATCCGCACGGCGGGCGCGCGATACCGATCAGCGAGCGCCAGATCGTGACGCTGCGCGAGAAAAACCGGCAACTCGAGGGCAAGCTGCGCGAGGTGATCCATTTCGGCGAGGAGAACGACGCGATCAGCGAGAAGGTGCACCGCATCTCGCTGGCACTGCTGGCGGCCTCGGATATCCGTGGCGTGCTCAACGCCGCCTATCTCAACCTGCGCGAGGATTTCGCGGTGCCGCACGTCACGCTGCGGATCTGGCGCCCCGGAAACCAGGCGGAACTGGCGGATTTCAGGCCGGTGAGCGACGCGACGCGCGAATTCGCGGCCAGCCTGACCCATCCCTGCTGCATCGGTCACGCCATGGTCGACACCGCGGCGCTGTTCGGCGAGGCCGGGCCCCACCTGCGCTCCTTCTCCTACCTGCCGCTGCGGGACAGCGAGACGTTCGGCCTGCTGGCGCTGGCCAGCGAAGATCCCCAGCGCTTCTATCCTGAAATGGGGACGCTCTATCTGAAGCGGCTGGGCGAGCTCGTCGGCGCCGCCGTGGCGCGGCACCTCACATGAAGGTGATAGGCAGAAGGAAATGGCCGAGGTGCGCTTGCATCATATGTAATATCAACCACTTGCGGCAGGTAAGTGGGCGCTAACTCAGTCGCTGAAAAACCCGCGGTACGGCCCGCGAACCCGCTGTTGCGCGGTTATCTCGAGCACCTGTCCAACGAGCGCCGCCTTTCCCGGCACACGGTCGAAAACTACGCGCGAGACATCGCCGCGCTGCTCGAGCTCTCGCGCGACACGCCGCTCAAGCAGCTCCAGGTCAACCAGGTGCGCCGCCACGTCGCCCAGCTGCACGCGCGGGGACTGAATGGCAGGACGCTTGCGCGCATGCTCTCCGCGTGGCGCGGATTATTTCACTACCTCGCGCGCGATCACGGCTACACCCAGAATCCCTGCGTCGGCATCCGGCCCCCGCGGGCGGCGAAACACCTGCCGCACGCGCTCTCGCCCGACGAGGCGGGGCGCCTGATGCAGTTCGACGCGGCCGATCCCCTGGCCGTGCGCGACAAGGCCATCATGGAGCTGCTCTACTCGTCCGGCCTGCGGCTTGCGGAGTTGACGGGCCTCGCGCCCGACGACGTGAACTTCCGGGACGCGACCGTGCGCGTCACCGGCAAGGGCGCCAAGACGCGCATCGTTCCCGTGGGCAGCTTCGCGCTCGCGGCGCTCAAGGCATGGCTCGCCGCGCGCGGGCAACTGGCGCAGCCCGCGCAGCCGGCGCTGTTCGTCGGCCGCGACGGCGCGGCCCTGGGACCGCGCGCGGTGCAGGCGCGGCTCAAGCACTGGGCGCTCAAGCTGGGGCTCGCGGACAAGGTGCACCCGCACGCGCTGCGGCACTCCTTCGCCTCGCACCTGCTGCAGTCGAGCGGGGACCTGCGCGCGGTGCAGGAGATGCTGGGACACGCGAGCATCTCCACGACGCAGGTTTACACGCAGCTCGACTTTCAGCACCTGGCGAAGGTATACGATCAGGCTCACCCCCGCGCGAGGCGAAAAAGCAGATGATCCGGACCGGAAGACGGCACGGCTGAGGCACGGGGCGATGCAAAATCTGCGTCGTATCGCATTCTTCTGGAAGGGCCAGGACACCTCGTTCCCGACGATCCTGGTGCTCTCGATCCGGCGGACATTCGGCTCCGACATCGAGGTCGTGCAGTTGAGTGACCCGGATACGCCGGAGGTCGAGGGCGTGAGCCGGTGCCAGCGCATGAAACTCTCCCCCCTGATGATGGTGGCCCGGCTCGAGGCGTACCGCAGCCTGGCCATCAGCGAGCCGACGCTGTTTCTCGACGCGGACATGATGGTCGTCAAGCCGTTCGACCTGCCCGCCCTGCAGGCGAACGAGATCGGCGTCACCCCGAGAGACGAAAGGGTGGAAATCAACTGGCGCGCGCCGATCGAGTTCCCGGAGTTCAAGGGAAAGTATTTCTGCGACGAAATGCCCTATATCTATTCGTTCATTTACACCAGCACGCCGGAGCTCTTCGCGCGCCAGCTCGATCAGCTCCGCAAGCTGCCCCGGCGGTTCCAGGAGTGGTACGGCGACCAAGTCACGCTGAAGCACGAGCTCGATTCGCAGCAGCGGTTCATCCGGCGGGACTTCGACGTGCGCATCTACAATCGGGCCGTCCAGTCGGTCGGCGAATTCAACGTCGTCCTCGGCACCGAGCTCGATGTCTGCATCGTGCATTTCAAGGGGCCGCGCGGGAAAATCATGCTCGAGGCGGTAATGCGGTTCCTTCGCGGCGCGCCGGCCGGGCGCCGGTCCCCGGCAGGCATCCGCCTGCAAAAGTAAAAAATTGGGCAAGCTGATACTCAAGCCGGGGCGGGAGAAGTCGCTCAAGCGCCGGCACCCCTGGGTGTTCTCCGGCGCGGTGGCGAAGCTGCAGGGCGAGCCGGGCGCGGGCGATACGGTGGAGGTGCATTCGGCCACCGGGGAATTCCTCGCGCTCGCCGCCTACAGCCCGCAATCGCAGATCGTCGCCCGCGTATGGGATTGGAAAAAGCGCGCCATCGACGGCGCGTTTTTCGAGGAGCGCGTCAAGCGGGCGCTGGAGCAGCGCCGGGCGCTGCTGGAAACCGGGGCCGCCGGCGCGCTACGCCTGGTGCACGGCGAATCGGACGGGCTGCCGGGGGTGGTCGCCGACCGCTATGGGGACACCGTGGTGGTGCAACTGACGAGCGCGGGGGCGGAGCGCTGGCGTGAAACCATCGCGGATGCCTTGCTCCAGGCCGGAGGGGTCCGGCGGATCTGGGAGCGCTCGGATGCCGAAGTGAGGGCCCTGGAAGGACTGGCGCCCGTAACGGCGGCGCTGCGCGGCGCGCGCGAGCCCACGCGCATCACGGTCGCCGAGAACGGCCTCGAATTCGGGGTCGACCTCGAGCACGGGCACAAGACCGGCTTTTATCTCGATCAGCGCGATAACCGGCGGCGGGCGCGCACGCTGGCGCGGGAGCGCGACGTGCTCGACGGCTTCTGCTACAGCGGCGGCTTCGCGCTCAACGCGCTTGCCGGGGGCGCGCGGTCCGTCACGGCCATGGACAGCTCGGCCGACGCGCTGGGCCTTGCCCGGGAGAATGCGGAGCGCAACCGCCTGGCAGGCGTGAACTGGATCGAAGGCGACGTATTCCAGCGGCTGCGGAAATTTCGCGACGAAGGGAAGCGCTTCGACCTCGTGGTGCTCGACCCGCCCAAATTCGCGCCGACCGCCACGCACGCGCCCAAGGCCGCGCGCGCCTACAAGGACATCAACCTGCTCGCGTTCAAGCTGCTGCGTCCCGGGGGCCTGCTGATGACGTTCTCCTGCTCGGGCGGCGTCTCGCCCGACCTCTTCCAGAAAATCGTCGCCGGCGCGGCGCTCGACGCCGGTGTCGATGCGCAGATCATCGAGCGGCTGGGTCCCGGCGCCGATCACCCGGTGGCGCTCAACTTTCCGGAAGGGGACTACCTGAAGGGGCTCGTCTGCCGGGTGCCCGGCTAGACGAGCCAAGGCAAAAGGCATAAGGCACAAGGCAAAAGAGGCACGAAACGCTTTCATTCTTGTGCCTTGTGACTTGTGCCTTGTGCCTTGGGTGGGACGGGGTCCGGCCCGCCGGGGTGCCACGGCCCGCAGCGCAGGATGCGCAGGACGGCGAGCCAGGACCCTTTGATCGAGCCGTGCACCTCGATCGCCTCCCGCGCGTAACTCGAACAGGTCGGGTAGAAGCGGCACTGGCGCCCGAAAAACGGCGACAACAGCAGCCGGTAAGCGTCGATCAGCCCGAGCAGCACCGTTTTCATCGCCTGGAGTATATAAGCTGGGGCCTTAATGCAACAGAGTTGCGTGCAAGCGCGGCCCGTGGTCTAATCGCCTCATGACGCCGACGTTTCACGATCGTGCCGAAAGCCTGGTGCAGCGCACCGGCGCGCGGGTCACGCGTCAGCGCATCGAAGTGCTGGCTATCCTGCTGTCCGCGCGCCGCGCGCTCACCCACCATGAAGTCGAAGACCGCGCCAATCGCAGCCTGGGCATAGACCGCGTGACCGTCTATCGGGTGCTGGAGTGGCTCACGGCGCACGAGCTGGCCCACAAGATCGCCGGAGAAGACCGGGTTTGGCGCTTCAACGCGGCGGGCGATGAGGGCGGGCGCAGTCACGCGCACGCCCATTTCAAGTGCAACGATTGCGGCGATGTCATCTGCCTGGACGAGGTAAGGGCGGCGCGCGACATCCGGCTGCCATCCGGATACCGCTCGCAGGCGGTGGAGCTGACGGTTAAGGGATTGTGCGCCGAATGTGTTCCCGCCCGGAAACATTCCTGAGCGGAATAGTTTTTGCTGTGTATTGCAACTCAGTTGCATGAAATCGGCCGTGCTTCACGCGAGGATGCGCCATCGAAACTCTGCTTTGGATCATCGGATGCACAGCGGCGGGCGGGGCCCTGAGCCTGCTGCTTGCCGCAGCGCTGTCGCTGACCCTGCTGATGCCGTGGGTCGACCGGATGGTGAGCTACGCGGTCGGCGCGCTGCTCGGCGTCGCTTTCCTGGACTTGCTGCCGGGCGCGCTGATGCAGGTCCGCTACCTGCAGCTCAAGTCAGGGACGGTATTGCAGGGCGGCGATGCCAAGGCGCTGTTTGCGGTGATGCTCGCGGGCGTTCTGGCCTTCTTTCTCCTGGAAAAGGCCGCGCTGTGGCGCCACTTCCACGAGCACGGAACGCATTCCGGCGTGAAGCCCAGCGGCATGCTGATCATCGTCGGCGACGGGTTTCACAACTTCGTGGATGGGGTCGCCATAGCGGCGGCGTTCCTGGTGGACGTCAGGCTGGGAATCGGCACGACGCTGGCGATCATTGCCCACGAAATACCCCAGGAACTGGGCGATTTCATGATCCTGATCGACGCGGGATACACCAGGGGCAGGGCGCTGTTGTACAACCTGCTTTCCAGCCTGACCTCGATCGGGGGTGGCATCGCGGGCTACTTCGTTCTGGGGCACGTGCAGGCCGCCTTGCCGTACGTGCTGGTGATTTCGGCCGCGAGCTTCATCTACATCGCGATCGCGGACTTGATGCCGGACCTGCACCGCACCAACGACAGTCGCGGCAAGGCGTGGCAGGTCGCGTTGATTGCAGCGGGAGTTGCGACGGTCACCGCGTCGCACCTTCTGCCCCTGCCGCATTGACGGCGCGGGCGGCGGGTATCGGGAACCAGTAGAATGCACGGCGCTCCAAAGGGCGGCGCCACGCAACGGGGGACGCATGTTCGCATTGCGCAATCTCAGGCACGCATACGACGGCAAGGATGTGCTGCGAGTGGACGCGTGGCAGGCCGGCCAGGGGGAGCACTGGCTCGTGCTCGGGCCCTCGGGCAGCGGCAAGACGACGCTGCTGCACGTGCTCGCCGCTATCCTGCGCCCGACTGGCGGCGGCGTGAACGTGGCGGACCAGGATCTCGCCGCGCTGAAACCCGCCGAGCTCGACCGCTTCCGCGGCCGGCACATCGGCATCGTGCTGCAACGCCTGCATCTCGTGCCGAGCCTGACGGTCATGAATAACCTGTTGCTGGCGCAGTATCTCGCCGGCCTGGCGCAGGACGGTGCGCGGGTGCGCGAGGTGCTCGCGAGCCTCGATGCCGCCGACAAGGCGGGCGCCTATCCGCACGAGCTTTCCTTCGGCCAGGCGCAGCGCGTCGCGGTTGCGCGCGCGGTGGTCAACCGGCCCAAACTGCTGCTTGCCGACGAACCGACTTCCAACCTCGACGACGCACGCTGCGCGCAGGCCTACGGGCTGCTCGAATCGCAGGCGCGCGCCTGCGGTGCGACCCTGGTAATCGCTACTCATGACCAGCGCATCAAGGCGCGCATGTCCCACCACTACGAGCTGAAGGCGCAGCCATGAACCTCGCGACAGTCAGCCTGGCCTACCTGCGCGCGCGGGCGCTCAGCACCACGCTCAACGTGCTGCTGCTCGCGCTGGGCATCGCGACGATCACGCTGCTGCTGCTCGCGACTTCCCAGCTCGAGGAACGCATGCAGCGCGACGCGCGCGGCATAGACCTCGTGGTCGGCGCCAAGGGCAGCCCGATGCAGATCATCCTTTCCAGCATCTACCAGCTCGACGTGCCCACCGGGAACGTGTCGTGGAAGCAGGCGCAGGAGCTGGCGCGCCACCGCATGGTGAAGAAAGTGATTCCGCTCGCGCTCGCCGACAACTACCGCGGGTACCGCATCGTCGGTACCAACCATGACTACGTGGCTCACTACAACGCGCGCCTCGCCCAGGGACGCCTGTGGCAGGCGCCGCTGGAAGCCGTGCTCGGCGCCGAGATCGCCGCGCGGACGGGTCTGGCAATGGGCGCCACCTTCATGGGAGCGCACGGCATGGGCGCGGGGGAAGGCGAGGGCGACGTCATGCATGAGACCCACTCCTACCACGTCGTGGGCGTGCTCGCGCCCACCGGCTCGGTGGTGGACCGGATCGTACTCACCGGCGTGGCGAGCGTGTGGGCGGTGCACGCGGACCAGTACGACATCAAGGACGTGGCGCGCGTGGCGGAATTGATGCCGGACGACGAGAAGGAGCTGACTGCACTGCTCGTCCAGTACGCTTCGCCGCTCGCCGCCGCGATGCTGCCGCGCTACATCAACCAGAACAGCGCGATGCAGGCGGCCTCGCCGGCCTACGAAACGGCGCGGCTGTTCTCCATCATCGGGGTGGGCGTGGACGTGCTGCGCGGCTTCGCGCTGGTGCTGGTCATTGCCGCGGGCCTCTCCGTCTTCATCGCGCTTTACAACGCGCTGCTCGAGCGCCGTTACGATCTTGCCGTCATGCGCACGCTGGGCGCGAGCCCCGGCAAGCTGATGGCGCTGATGCTGTTCGAGGGCGCGCTGCTGGCGGGCATCGGCGCGACGCTGGGGATTACGCTGGGACACGTGCTGACCGAATTGCTGGGCTTTGCGTTCAAGGCGGCGAAACAGGTCGCCGTGACCGGCTGGGTGTGGATGAACGCCGAGTTATGGCTGGTCGTTCTCGCGCTCGGCGTCGGCGTCGTGGCGGCGTTGTTGCCCGCATGGCGCGCGTACCGCACCGACATCGCGGGCACGCTGGCGCGCGGCTGAACTGCGGTGAACGGTGAACGGTGAATGGTGAATGGTGAATTGAAGGAGGAGAATCATGAGTAAGCTTGCTGCTTTGATCGCACTCGGATTCGCGCTTGCTGTGCCCGGCGGCGCGATGGCAGCGGAAAAGGGCAAGAAGGATGATTCGGCGCACGTGAAAAAGGACATCGCCGATCACCGCGCGATGGCGGAAGCCCACCTCAACGCGGCCAAGTGCCTGGAATCCGGAAAGCCGGAGAAGGAGTGCGAGGCTCAATTGCGCAAGGATTGCAAGGGGTTGGCCATCGGCAAGTACTGCGGCATGAAGCACCGGGACTGACGCGGGCGCTGGTGCGGGAGTCGGGAACCTGGAGTAATATCAGCGTCCTAACGTTGATGTGCGGGGTCGTTCCGCTACATGACATGGAGATTGTGATGAGATTATTGGCCTGCTTTATCGCGTTGCTGCTGGGCTTCCAGGGTACAGGCTGGGCGCAGCAGAAAGGCATCCCCGGCAAGGATGTTCCCCCCATGTCGATGGAGCAGCAAATGCCGTCCACGATCTGGTTCTCCAAGCCCTTGCCCGAGCTGAAGGGCGTCGTCTCGTGGAAGACGCTGTCCGAGGTGACGCCGGTCAAGCAGAAGGACCGGTACGTGCCGCAGTACTCCAAGGGCATCGCCGCGCTGGACCAGAAGGAAGTGAAGCTGCAGGGCTTCATGATGCCGCTCGACATGGGCGACAAGCAAAAGCGCTTCCTGCTCGTCGCCATGCCGCCCACGTGCGCCTACTGCCTCCCGGGCGGTCCCGACCAGCTGGTCGAAGTGCAGGCGAAAACCCCGGTCAAGTACGGCTTCGAGCCCGTCGTCGTCAGCGGCAAGTTTGCCGTGCTGAAAGACGACCCGATGGGGCTCTATTATCGACTGACCGACGCGGTCGCCCAGTAGCCGCGTTACTCCACACTGACGCACGCCCAACCGACGGCGACTCGCGAGCTTCCGCGCTTCGCCGTCACGCCCGTCGCTCAACGAACGGACGCTCAATCAGTTCCCGATTCTCGCTGACATCGCGCCGCTCGGCCGGCGCGCGCCCACCGACCGGCGGCGTTTGATGGATGGGCCGCGCATGGCCGATAATCGGGCTCCCCCATGGCCACGCCAGCATGCTGAACGAACTCGCTCACCTGCCGGCCGACGCCGAGCGGCGACGCACGCGGTGGTCACTCGTCGTCGCCTTCGTCGTGAGCATTGCGCTGCACGCGGCGTTGCTCGGCCTCGCGCCGGGCTTCGTCGAGGAACGGCAGCCGGCCGTGAGGCTGGGCGCGCTCGAAGTCATCTTGCGGGTGCCCGCCGAGCCGCTGCCGGTTGCGGTGCCGGAACCCGCTCCGCAGCCGGTACCAGCCGAGCCCGCGCCGCAACCCGTGCAGCCGGCGCCGGCGCAACCGGAGATGGCGGCCACGGCCGCGCAGGCGAAATCGCGCCCGGGTCCCGGCATCGCGTTGCCGGTTCCGTCCGATTCCCAGAGCGACCCGGACCGCTCGTTCGTGATCGCGCCCGCGCGCTCGTCGGACCCGCTGCCCACGGTGCCGGAGCAGAAGGCGCCGGCGGCCGAGGCGCAGATTACGCCGGCCAGTTTCAGCGCGGCGTACCTGAACAACCCCGCGCCACGCTACCCCGACGCGGCCCGCCGCCTGGGACAGGAGGGAACCGTCACGCTGCGCGTGCTGGTGACGGTGGACGGCATGCCGGCGCGCGTGGACATGGAGCAGTCGAGCGGCTCGCCCCATCTCGACGGCGCGGCGCTGGAACGGGTCAGGAACTGGCGCTTCAAGCCGGCATGGCAGGGGTCCGTGCCGGTGGAATCCTGGGTCATCGTGCCGATCGTGTTCCGGCTGGAAGGCGCCTCTTAGTTTCCGTCACCGCGTCAAGACGAAGGGCCTGACGCCCAGCGCCTGGCTGATCCGGTCCGCGGCCTGCCGGGCTTCGGCCTGGTTCCCGTACGGCCCGGCATGGATGCGGAACAGGCCATCGCGCGGGACGATATCGAGCGCGAGCCAATCGGCCTGCGCCTTGAGGCGCGCGAGGAAGCTCTCGGCGTTCTCGCGCGAGCCGAAGGCGCCGAGCTGCAGGTAGACCCCGCTCGCGTCGGCGGTCACCGGAACCTGAACCTCGGCCGCCGGTGGCGCCGGCACGGCCACGGGCGGCGGCGCGACCGGAGCGGGATCGTCGCGCTGCACCGCCACTGGCGCGGACGCCGCCGGTGGCGTGGCGGCGACGGCGGGCGCGGCGGCCCCGGGGATGATGGTCTCCACCTCCACCATCGCACTGCCGCCCGCGAGCACGCCGATGCGGTGCGCGGCGGTGTACGACAGGTCGATCAGGCGGCCGTCGACGAACGGCCCGCGGTCATTGACCCGCACGATCACCGATTTTCCGTTGGCGAGATGGGTCACGCGCGCGTAGCTCGGTATCGGGAGCGTCGTGTGCGCGGCGGTCATGGCGTACATGTCGTAGATCTCGCCCGAGGAGGTCTGCTTGCCGTGATAGCGCCGGCCGTACCAGGTCGCGACGCCGCGCGCCTTGTACGGCTCGACCGTCGTCATCGGCGTATAGCCGCGGCCCATGACGACGTAAGGCCGGCTGGTGGCGCTGCGCACCGGCTCGACGCGCGGCACCGCGTCCGGGATACGATCGAGATCGGCCGGCGGATTCGCTCCCGGGCCGTCGTCGAGGTAGTAGCCGCCGGATCGCGGCGGCGAGGGGGTTGTCGATACTGACGGCTCACGTTTGGAGATCGATCCGCAACCTGTGATGATGGTGGCCACAAGGATCGCCGCCGCGAGAGGGATGAGGGATGAGGGGCGAGCCGGGAATTCGATGAACGTGCCTGCGCACGTTCGAGCCGGCGAGCGCCCGCCGCGATGCAGCGCGGCGGGCCGGGGTCGGAGACCAGGGATGACCCGCCGTATTGTCTTCATGTCTGGACCAGCTTCTTGTGCGTGGCGATGCTCATCAGGATGCCGAAGCCGAGGCAGATCGAGACCAGCGCCGTGCCGCCGTAGCTGATCAGGGGCAGCGGTATGCCCACCACGGGCAGGATGCCGCTCACCATGCCCATGTTGACAAAAACGTAGATGAAGAAAGTGAGCGTGACGGCGCCCGCGAGGAGCCGCGTGAACAGCGTCGGCGCATTGGCCGTGATCAGCGCCCCGCGCCCGATCACCAGCAGCAGCACCGCGAGCAGCGCGACGTTGCCGATCAAGCCGAATTCCTCGGAATACACCGCGAAGATGAAGTCGGTGGTGCGCTCGGGAATGAAATCGAGATGGGTCTGGGTGCCGTTCAGCCATCCCTTGCCGAACAGCCCGCCGGAGCCAACGGCGATGGTGGACTGGATGGTGTGGTAGCCGGAGCCGAGGGGATCCTGGGTGGGGTCGATCAGGGTCAGGATGCGCTGGCGCTGGTAATCGTGCAGCGCCGACCACACCAGCGGCAGGCTCGCGGCGCCGGCGACCGCGAGGCCGGTGATGATGCGCCAGGAGAGCCCCGCCAGGAACAGCACGAAGAAGCCGGAAGCCGCGATCAGCAGCGCGGTGCCGAGATCGGGCTGGCGCGCGATGAGGTAAACCGGGACCGCCAGCATCACCGTCGCCACCGCGAAGTTCCGCAGCCTCAGCGCGGCCTCGTAGCGGTCGAAGTACCAGGCGAGGGCGAGCGGCACCGCGATCTTCATCAGCTCCGAGGGCTGGATGCGCGTCACCCCCAGGTCGAGCCAGCGCCGCGCGCCGTGCACGACGTCGCCGAACAGCGCCACGCACACGAGCAGGGTCACGCCGAGCGCGTACAACGGCAGCGCGAGCCGCGCCAGGTAGTGCGGCGGGATATTGGCGAATGCCCACATCACCCCGAGCGCAACCAGCATGTTCGCGAACTGGGCCGAGACGCGCGCCACGCTCGCGTTCGATGCGCTGAACAGCACCGCCAGGCCCAGCGCCATGAGGGCGAGCACCAGGGCGAGCAGCAGCCCATCCACGTGGCGCGTCAGGAAGTACTCGGCGCGACGGATCAGCGGGTTAGCCGTCATCGTCATCATCCTTGCCGCGCTTCGGCGGCGGCGGCCGCTTGCCGAGCAGGTAGAAATCGAGCACCTGGCGCGCGATCGGCGCGGCGTAGCGCGCCCCGAAGCCGGAATTCTCGACGACCACGGCGAGCGCGATTTTCGGGTTCTCGGCCGGCGCGTAGGCGATGAAGAGGGCGTGGTCGCGGTACCGCTCCTGCACGCGGCTTTCCACATACTTTTCGCCCTGCTTGATGCCGATGACCTGCGCGGTGCCGGTCTTGCCGGCGCTCACGTACTCGGCGCCGGCGAAAACGCGCGCGCCGGTCCCCTCCTTGTTGACGCCGACGAGCGCCTGCTTGACCGTCGCGATGTGCTCGGGCTTGAGGTCCAGTTTGCGCGCCGGGTTGGGCTCGACGGCGGCGCGCGCCCGCGTGCGGATGTCCTCGATGGTGTTGACGATGTGCGGCCGGAACATCACGCCGTCGTTGGCGATGGCGGCGATCGCCGCCGCCATCTGCAGCGGCGTATACGCGTTGTAGCCCTGCCCGATGCCGATGCTGATGGTCTCGCCGGCGAACCATTTCTGCCGGAAGCGCTTGAATTTCCATTCCTGCGACGGCAACACGCCCGCGGCCTCGCCCGCGATGTCGATCCCGGTGCGGGCGCCGAAGCCAAACAGGCTCATGAAGCGGGCGATGGCGTCGATGCCCATGTCGTTGGCCAGCATATAGTAATAGGTGTCGCTCGATTTCACGATAGACGTGTAGAGGTCTACGCGCCCATAGCCGCCGGGCCGGCTGTCGCGGAATTGGTGGCCGCCGAACATGAAGTAGCCCGGGTCGTTGATCGTCTGCTGCGGCGTGCGCTTGCCGTAGGTCAGCGCGGCGAGCGCCATGTACGGCTTGAAAGTGGACCCGGGCGGGTAGGTGCCGGCGAGCGCGCGGTTCACCATCGGGCGGTCCGGCGAGGTGTTGAGCTCGTTCCAGTTCTGGGGATCGATGCCGTCCACGAACAGATTGGGGTCGAAGCCGGGCTTGCTGACGAAGGCGAGCACGCCGCCGGTGGCGGGCTCGATCGCGACCAGCGCGCCGCGCCGTTCCCCGAACGCGTTGTAGGCGACCTCCTGCAGCTGGGCGTCGAGCTGCAGGGCGAGGTTGTTCCCGGATACCGGCGGGGTGCGCGAGAGCGTGCGCACCGCGCGCCCGCCCGAGTCCACCTCGACCTCCTCGACGCCGGTGGTGCCGTGCAGATAGCGCTCGTAGCTTTGCTCGAGCCCGGTCTTGCCCATGTAATCGGTGCCGCGGTAATTGGCGGCCCGCCCCTCGTCCTCGAGCTGGTCGAGCTCGCGCTGGTTGATGCGGCCGATATGGCCGACGACGTGCGAGAAGATCTCGCCCTGCGGGTAATGCCGGAACAGCCGCGCGTTGATGTCCACGCCCGGGAAGCGGTAGCGGTTGGCGGCGAAGCGGGCGATCTCCTCGTCGGTCAGGCGGGTGCGGATCGGCAGGCTGCCGATGCTCTTGCTCTCCTCGAGCAGGCGCTTGAAGCGATGGTGGTCGCGCGGCGCGATCTCGACCACCGTCGCCAGCTCGTCGATGAGCGCGTCCAGGTTGTCGACCCTGGCCGGCTGGATCTCGAGCGTGTAGCCGGAGTAGTTGTGCGCGAGCACGGCGCCGTTGCGGTCGACGATGATGCCGCGGTTGGGCACGACCGGGACGATCGAGATGCGGTTCGCCTCAGCCAGCGTTTGCAGCTCGCCGTGCTTCACCACCTGCAGATAGAAGAAGCGCCCGGTGAGCAGCAGGAACATGAAGAACACGAAGCCCGAAGCGATCGCCAGGCGCACCCGGAACTGGCGCAGCTCGAGCTCGGCGTTCCGCAGCTCCACGCCCGGGTTGATGTGCAGTTCCGCGCTCATCGCGATCCGCGGTCCGATCCATTCCCCGCGCCGTTTGCGACGCGGAGGTTCTTCCATTTGGCGCTATCCCGCATGGTACGGGTCCGGCCTGGGCCGCTGCGGGAGCCTGAGCAGCGTGCCGAGCAGCGGCCACAGCGCGCCGGCAACGAAGCTGCCGATGAAGTACTGGAACCCCGGGAAGTCCGCGCCGGCCGCCGCGCGGATCGCGAGCACGATGAGATCGTTCAGCAGCAGCAGCAGGATGACGTGCAGCACCTGCGGCGTGCCGGAAAACATCCGCACGCGGCGGTGCAGCACGATGCCGGCGTAGGCGAGGATGGTGTAGGACAGGGCGTGCTGGCCGAAGAGGGCCCCATCCGCCACGTCCATGAAGAGACCGAGGAGCCAGGCCGCGATGAAGCCGATCCGGCGCGGCTCCTCGATGCACCAGTAGAGCACGATGAGCGCGACGAAGTCCGGTTTCAGCCACAGCAGCCACCCCGACCACGGCAGCAGGTTCGCGAACAGCGCGGCCACCAGCGTCACCACGATGAAGCCGGCCTTGACCGGCAGCAGGATCTCGTGCGGCGCGGCGCGGATGTCGGCCATCAGCCTTTCCTCGGCTTGCGGGCGCGCGGCTGCCTGGGCTCGTCGGCCGGGCGCGGCGGCAGCTCGCGGCTCTCGGTCACCACCAGCAGCTGCGTGTGGCTCGCCACGCCGGCGACCGGCGTGCACGTGATGCGCGCGAAGAGCTGCGCGGCGTTGCGCTCGACGTGAGTGACCCGCGCGACCGGCAGCCCCGGCGGATAGATGCCGTCGATGCCGGAGGTGACGAGCGCGTCCTCGTTCTGGAAATCCGCGTTGAGCGGGACGAAACGCAGCTCCAGCGCGCCGTCGTTGCCGGTCCCCGCGAGCACCGCGCGCAGGCCGTTCCTCAGGTTCTGCACCGGCACCAGCTGGCCCTTGTCGGTGATGAGCGTGACCTCGGAATGCCACGGATAGATGCGCGTCACCTGGCCCACCACGCCGCGGTCGTCCACCACCGCCTGGCCGGCCTTGACGTCGTCCCGCAGCCCCTTGTCGATGATGACCTTGCGCGAGAACGGGTCGCGCGCGGTGTAGAGCACCTCCGCGGCGAGCGCCTTGACCTCGAGGCGCTCGCGGGCGGCGATGAGCGCCCGCAGCTGCGCGTTTTCAGCGGCGAGCGCGTTCAGTTGCTGCAGCCGGGCGGTGCTCGAGAAATTCTCCTGCGCCAGGCGGGCGTTCTCCTCCCGCAGCGACGAGTGCGTCGCGAAAAAGTCCCCGATGCGCTGGACGATGCTCGCGGGCGCCGCGGCGATGCGCTGCAGCGGGTAGACGATCGCGGCCGCGACCTGGCGCAGCGGAATGAGAAAGCTGAAGCGCGCGTCGGCGACGAGCAGCGCGGCCGACAGCGCGGAGAAGATCAGCAGGCGGGCGAGCGGGGTGGGGCCGGTCTTGAAAAACGGAGGGGCCTGATGTTCCATCTAGCCGTGAGGCGAGGGTTCACTCAGTCATTGGTGAAGATGCTGCCGAGCCGCTCGATCTTCTCGAGGGCCTTGCCGGAGCCGCGCACGACGCAGGTGAGCGGGTCCTCGGCGATGATGACCGGGAGACCGGTCTCCTCCATCAGCAGGCGGTCGATGTCGCGCAGCAACGCGCCGCCGCCGGTCAGCACCATGCCTTTCTCGGCGATGTCCGCGGCGAGCTCGGGCGGCGTCTGCTCGAGCGCGGACTTGACGGCGGAGACGATGGAGTTGAGCGGTTCGGTCAGCGCCTCCAGGATCTCGTTGGAGGAAATGGTGAAGCTGCGCGGGATGCCCTCGGCGAGGTTGCGGCCCTTTACTTCCTTCTCGCGCACCTCCGACCCGGGAAAGGCGGAGCCGATCTCCTTCTTGATCTGCTCGGCGGTGGTCTCGCCGATCAGCATGCCGTAATTGCGGCGGATGTAGTTGATGATCGCCTCGTCGAACTTGTCGCCGCCGACGCGCACCGAGCCCTTGTAGACGAGGCCGCCGAGCGAGATCACGCCGACCTCGGTGGTGCCCCCGCCGACGTCCACCACCATCGAGCCGGTCGCCTCGCCCACCGGCAGGTCGGCGCCGATCGCCGCCGCCATCGGCTCCTCGATGAGATAGACGCTGGAGGCGCCGGCGCCGATCGCGGATTCGCGGATCGCGCGCCGCTCGACCTGCGTCGAGCCGCACGGCACGCAGATGATGATGCGCGGGCTCGGCTTGAAAAAGCGCGACTCGTGCACCTTCTTGATGAAGTGCTTCAGCATCTGCTCGGTCACCGTGAAATCGGCGATGACGCCGTCCTTCATCGGGCGGATCGCGGTGATGTTACCGGGCGTGCGGCCGAGCATCTGCTTCGCGGCGAGCCCGACTTCCTGGATCACTTTCTTGCCGTTGGGGCCGCCGTCCTGCCGGATCGCGACGACCGACGGCTCGTCGAGCACGATGCCCTTGCCGCGCACGTAGATGAGCGTGTTCGCGGTGCCGAGGTCGACGGCGAGATCGTCGTTAAAGTAGCTGCTCAGGAAACCAAACATAAGGCGTTCCGCCCAAAGGAAAATTGGCGCTGTGCGTCAGGGGGTTATGATACCCTATGCCGCACCGATTTTTAAGGCATCCTTGCCGGTTTTTATGGCGCTGACGCTTGACGATGTGAGGCGCGTCGCCCACCTCGCGCGGGTGGCGATCGACGACGCCGAAGCGCGGGCCGTGCTGTCGCAGTTGAACGACGTCTTCCGGCTCGTCGCCGAAATGCAGGCGGTGGATACCGCCGGGGTGGAGCCGATGTCGCATGCGCTCGACGTGACCCAGCGACTGCGCGCGGACGCCGTGACCGAGGCCGACCAGCACGCGGCTTTCCAGTCGGTCGCCCCGCACGTGGAGGGCGACCTCTACCTGGTTCCCAAGGTCATTGAGTGAGGCGGGAGGGAGCCTCACGCCTCCCGGGTTCGGATGCACAACGCCACCATCAAGAGCCTTGCCGCCGATCTCGCCGCGCGCAAGTTCTCCAGCGTCGAGCTGACCCGTCATTTGCTCAGCCGGATCAGGGCGTTAAACCCGAAGTACAACTGCTTCATCACGGTCGATGACGCGGCGAGCCTGAAGCAGGCCCAGGCCGCGGATGACCTGCGGGCGGCGGGTCGCGCCGGGCCGCTCACCGGTATCCCCATCGCCCAGAAGGACATCTTCTGCGCCAAGGGGTGGCTCACCACCTGCGGCTCGAAGATGCTGTCCAGCTTCATCTCGCCCTACGACGCCCACGTGGTCGAGCAACTGAACGGGGCCGGGGCCGTCAACATCGGCAAGACCAACATGGACGAGTTCGCGATGGGCTCCTCCAGCGAGACCTCGTTCTACGGCCCGGTCAGGAATCCCTGGAACGCGGACAACGTGCCGGGCGGCAGTTCCGGCGGCTCGGCGGCGGCGGTGGTGGCGCGGCTCGCGCCGGGCGCGATCGGCACCGACACCGGCGGCTCGATCCGGCAGCCGGCGGCGCTGTCCGGCATCTGCGGCCTGAAGCCCACCTACGGCGTGGTATCGCGCTACGGCATGATCGCGTTCGCCTCGAGCCTCGACCAGGGCGGCCCGATGGCGCGCACCGCCGAAGACCTGGCGATCATGATGAACGTCATGGCCGGGTTCGACGCGCGCGACTCCACGTCCCTCGAGCGCGCGCGCGAGGATTACACCGGCGAGATCGGCAAGGCGGTGAAAGGGCTGAAGATCGGGCTGCCGAAGGAATTCTTCGCCGAGGGCGCCGAAGCGGGCGTGACCGGGGCGGTGGCGGCGGCCATCTCGGCGTACCGCAAGCTCGGGTGCGAAACGGTCGAAGTGAGCCTGCCCAGCATGAAGCTCGCGGTGCCGGTGTACTACGTGCTGGCGCCGGCGGAGGCCTCCAGCAACCTCGCGCGCTACGACGGCGTGCGCTACGGCCACCGCGCGCAGGACTACGCCGACCTGACCGACATGTACAAGCTGACGCGGGCGCAGGGCTTCGGGCAGGAGGTGAAGCGGCGCATCCTGATCGGCACCTACGTGCTGTCGCACGGCTACTACGACGCCTACTACATCCAGGCGCAAAAGGTGCGGCGCCTCGTCGCGCGCGACTTCGCCGAGGCGTTCCGGCGCTGCGACGTCATCATGGGGCCGACCAGCCCGACCACGGCGTTCCGGCTGGGCGAGAAGGTGGATGACCCGGTGAAAATGTACCTCAACGACATCTACACCATCCCCGCCAATCTCGCCGGGCTGCCGGGGATGTCCGTCCCGTGCGGGTTCGACGGCAGCGGCCTGCCGGTCGGGCTGCAGATCGTCGGCAACTATTTTGCCGAGGCGAAGATGCTGGGCATCGCGCACCAGTACCAGCAGGCGACCGACTGGCATCTTCGCGTCCCGCCGGGATGCGAAGGGTGAGGAGCTTCAAGTGAAGTGGGAAGTCGTAATAGGGCTCGAGACCCACGCGCAGCTCTCGACGAAGTCAAAAATGTTCTCGGGCGCCTCGACCGCGTTTGGCGCAGCACCGAACACGCAGGCGTGCGCGGTGGACATCGCGCTGCCCGGCGTGCTGCCGGTGGCGAACAAGGCTGCCGTTGAATGCGCTATCCGATTCGGTCTCGCTGTTGGCGGGGCCGATGGTCTCAGTCGTCGCTCAGTATTCGCGCGCAAGAATTATTTTTATCCCGATCTACCTAAAGGCTATCAGATAAGCCAATACGAGCTGCCAATCGTCAAGAGCGGGGAGATCCCGATCGTTTCACCGACGCGTGGCGAGATCAAGATACGCCTCACACGCGCCCACCTCGAAGAAGATGCCGGGAAATCATTGCACGAGGGATTCCACGACTTCACTGGCATCGACTTGAATCGTGCAGGCACACCTTTGCTGGAGATCGTGTCCGAACCGGACATGTGCTCAGCGGATGAAGCGGTTTCTTACGCCCGCGCGCTGCATGCCTTGGTACGGTGGATAGACATTTGCGACGGCAACATGCAGGAAGGTTCGTTCCGTTGCGACGCGAATGTTTCTGTACGCCGGCCAGGCGAGCCGCTTGGTACACGTCGCGAGATCAAGAATCTTAACTCCTTTCGATTTCTGCAACAGGCGATAGAGTTCGAGGCGAAGTGGCAGATCGAGACCCTGGAGAGCGGCGGCAAGATCGAGCAGGCGACTGTGCTATTCGATCCGGACACGGGCGAGACACGCGCCATGCGCTCCAAGGAAGACGCTCATGACTATCGATACTTCCCGGACCCGGATTTGTTGCCATTGGTTATCTCGGAGGAATGGATTGCGAAAATCGCAGAGTCTGTGGTCGCTGTAGGTACGCCCCAAGTGAGGAAAAACGAATATATCGGTAGCTACGGATTGAGCAGCCAAGATGCATGGCAACTAGTCAAATCTCGTGAAACTGCCGACTACTTCGACAAGGTGATGGCTCGCCTTGGCAAGCATGAAGCCAAGCTTTGTGCGAATTGGATGAACGGAGAGCTTGCAAGTGTGCTCAACCGCGATAGCCTCGATATTACGCAGTCGCGAGTATCGAGCGCACAATTGGCCGATTTACTTGCTCGTGTCCGCGACGGGACGCTTTCAAACAAGATGGCGAAGGAGGTCTTCGACGCGGTGTGGGCCGGCGAGGGTGACCCGGATGCCATCATCGAGAAACGGGGATTGAAGCAGATCTCCGACAGCGGCGAGCTGGAGAAATTCTGCGACCAGGTGATCGCCGCGAACGCGAAGCAGGTCGAGGACTACCGCGCCGGCAAGGACAAGGCGTTCAATTCTCTGGTGGGTCAGGCGATGAAGCTCAGCAAGGGCAAGGCCAATCCGCAGCAGGTCAGCGAAATCCTGAAGCGGAAACTGGCCAGCTAGCTTCCGCCAGAATGCGTGAACTCACGCCTTATTTCTTTGCCGGCGCCGGCGCTGGCGCCGCCGCCGTCGCCGCGGGGGCGGGCCCGCCTTTCAACGCTATATAACGTTCCTTCAGTGCCCCGTATTTCTTGCGAACCTCGTCCTGTTCTTTTTCCTTGGTGGCGATGTTCTTTTCGGACTTGACCTTGTCGGCCGTGACGCGCGCCAGGTCTTCCTTCTGGGTGACCGACGGCGGCTTCCCGCTCTTCGCGGTGGTGTCTATCCGTGCTTTGACCTCTTTTTCACGTTCCAGCACGTTCTTGTGCGCGAGTTTCATCTGTGTGACCTGGCCGTCCAGCACCTGGAGCTCGCGGTCGCGCTTGAGGTCGATTTCCTTCTCGTGGGTGAAGGTATTGAGCAGGGCCTGGTCCTGGCGCTTCTGCTCAGCCAGCCGCTTCGTCTCCTCCGCCTTCTTCCTGGCGGCTTCCTCTTCCTGCGCCTTGGCCTTGGCCTGGGCTTCCGCGGTATCCGCCGTGGCGCGCGTGATGCCGCGCTTGTCGAGCTCCTTGGTGGCGGCTCCCTGATACTCCGGCGGCACCTTGTCGCCGCAGCCGATGACCTTGCCCGACTTGTCTTTCCAGCAGACGATCGAGCCTTTCGCCTGCGCGAGAACGTCGCCGGTGATGAGTGCCGCGAGCACCGTTGCGAGCGCCGCGGCGAGAAACGCGCGAGAGATCCTAAGCATGGGCCGAGACTCCATATTGTTCACGATAACGGCCAACCGCCGCGAGTTCCCGCGAGCGCTGCGGGTCGGCCTTGAGGTACCCCATCAAATCGTCGAGCGTGGCAATGCTGATTACCGGGATATTATAGCTTGCCCGAACTTCCTGGGCGGCGGACAGCGTCCCGGTCCCGCGCTCCATGCGGTCGAGCGCGATAGCCACCCCGCAGGGTACAGCGCGCGAGCCCCTGATGAGGTTGACAGACTCGCGCACGGAAGTTCCCGCCGAGATCACGTCGTCCACGATCAGGACCGCGCCCGATAACGGTGCGCCGATCACGGACCCGCCCTCGCCGTGGTCCTTGGCTTCCTTGCGGTTGAAGCTGTAGCGCACGTTGCGGCCGGCGTCGGCCAGCGCAATCGCTACCGCCGCCACCAGGGGAATGCCCTTGTAGGCCGGCCCGAACAGCATGTCGAACCCGGGGCCCGCGGCGAGTATCGCTTTCGCGTAAAATCCGGCGAGCTGCTTCAGCGCCGCGCCATCGTAGAACAGGCCGGCATCGAAGAAATACGGCGTGAGGCGCCCCGCCTTGGTCTTGAATTCGCCGAAGCGCAGGACGTTCTGCTGGATCGTGAAACGGATGAACTCTTGCCGGAAATCCATTCGTGAAAATTATAACCCTTAATCTAAACGGCATCCGCTCCGCCGCGCGCAAGGGCTTCTTCCAGTGGATGACGCGCGCCCGGGCGGACGTGGTGTGCGTGCAGGAGCTGAAGGCGCAGGCCGCCGACCTCGCCGACGGCACGCGCGGGCCGGGCCGCTACAGCGGTTATTTCCACCACGCGGAGAAGAAGGGCTACAGCGGCGTGGGCCTGTACTGCCGGCGCGAGCCCGACCGCGTGGTGGAAGGCGTCGGCCGCCGCGATATCGACGCCGAGGGGCGCTACCTGCGCGCCGACTTCGGCCCCTTGAGCGTGATCTCGGTGTACCTGCCCTCGGGGTCGAGCGGGCCGCATCGCCAGGCGATCAAGTTCAGGTTCATGGATCACTTTCTCCCGTGCCTCGCGAAGCTCGCGGCCGAGGGGCGTGAAATTCTCCTGTGCGGCGACTGGAACATCGCGCACCGGGAGATCGACCTGAAGAACTGGAGATCCAACCGGAAGAATTCGGGCTTCCTGCCCGAGGAGCGCGCGTGGCTGAGCAGGGTGTTCGACGAATTGGGCTGGGTGGACGTCTATCGCCGGCTGCATCCGGACACGACCGGCGACGCCTATACCTGGTGGAGCAACCGCGGGCAGGCGTGGGCCAAGAACGTGGGATGGCGCATCGATTACCACATCGCCACCCCGCGGCTCGCCGCCACCGCGAAGCGCGCCGCGATCTACAAGAAGCGGCGCTTCTCCGACCACGCGCCGCTCACGATCGAGTACGACTACAAGCTTTGAGCGACAACCCATCACCGAAGGGCGCGCGCGCGCCCTACCTGGAGGTATTCGGCAACCGCCGCATCCTCGCGGTGCTGCTGCTCGGCTTTTCCTCCGGGCTGCCGCTCGCGCTCACCGCCGGCACGCTGCAGGCGTGGCTCGCGGTCGAGAGCGTGGATATCAAGACCATCGGGCTGTTCACCCTGGCGGGCCAGCCCTATGCCTACAAGTTCCTGTGGGCCCCGCTCATGGACCGCTACGTGCCGCCGTTTCTCGGCCGGCGGCGCGGCTGGCTGGTCGTGACCCAGGTCGCGCTCCTCGCCGCGATCGCGCTCATGGGCACGCTGTCGCCGCGCGAGTCGCCGTGGCTGATGGGCGGGGTCGCGCTCGCCGTCGCGTTTCTTTCGGCTTCGCAGGACATCGTGTTCGACGCCTATCGCACCGACGTGCTGCGGGAGCCGGAGCGTGGGGCGGGCGCCGCGATCTCGGTGCTCGGCTACCGCATCGCCATGCTGGTGTCGGGCGGGCTCGCGCTCGTGCTCGCCGACCAGTTGCTGGGTTGGAGCGGAATGTACTTCCTGATGGCGGGGCTGATGGCCGTCGGCATGGTCACGGCGTGGTTTGCGCCGGAGCCGGAAGAGGCGGGGCGGGCACCGGGCACGCTGGCGGCGGCGTATTCGGAGCCGCTGAAGGAGTTTTTCACGCGCGAGGGCGCGTGGCTGATCCTGCTGCTGATCGTGCTCTACAAGCTGGGCGACGCGTTCGCGGGCAGCCTGACGACGGCATTCCTCATACAGGGAGCGGGGTTCTCCGCGACCGACGTCGGCGCCATCAACAAGGCGCTGGGACTCGCCGCCACCATCGGGGGCGCGCTGCTGGGCGGCGCGTGGATGGCGGGACTGGGCCTGTTCCGCGCGCTGATGCTGTTCGGCATCCTGCAGGCGGTGACCAATCTCGGCTTCATGCTGCTCGCGATGGCCGGCAAGAGCTATCCCCTCATGATCGCCGCGATCGCGGCGGAGAACCTGTGCGGGGGCATGGGCACCGCGGCGTTCGTGGCGCTGCTGATGACCCTGTGCGACCATCGCTACTCGGCGACGCAGTACGCGCTGCTCTCGGCGCTGGCCGCGGTGGGGCGGGTGTACGTCGGGCCGGTCTCGGGCGTGACCGTGGCGGCAATCGGCTGGGCGCCGTTTTTCTTCCTCACCTTCGTCGTCGCGCTGCCGGGCCTCGTGCTGCTATGGTGGCTGCGGGCGCGGCTCGCGCCCGCTGCCCGGTATCCGTTGGTGCAGAAAGAACAGAGAGAATAGGGGGCGACATGGCTGGTCCGCTCAGCGTGCACACCGGTGGAACGGAGATTCCGGTTCCGGGGGATTTCCGCTGGCCGGGAGGCAAGAAGATCGCGGTCATCTTCCGGATGGCGTTCGAAGCGTGGTCGGACGACCATTGGCCGGGAATCAGCCCGATGGGCAACCCGTTGAAGCCCGGATTTCCCGATCTCAACGCGCGCGGCTGGGCCGAGTACGCCTACCGGCGCGGCGTGTTCCGCATCCTCGACGGTTTCGCCCGCCACAGGGTCAGGGCGACGGTGATGGTGTGCGGCATCCTCGCCGAGCGCTATCCGGATATCGTGAAAAGCATCGCCGGCGCCGGCCACGAGGTCGCGGCCCATTCCTACACCATGGACATGATGTCGGTCTACATGAGCGAGGACGAGGAGCGCCGCAACATCCGCCGCAACGTCGAGTTGATCGAGCGCGCCACCGGCAGCCGGCCGGTCGGGTGGATCAACCCGCGCGGCACGCCGAGCCCGAACACGGCGCGGCTGCTGGCGGAGGAGGGCTTCGAGTGGCACGGCGACACGTTGAACGACGATCTGCCCTACGTCGTCCGCTACGGCGCGAAGTCCATCGTCGCCATTCCCAGCAGCATGGACGTCAACGACCTGCCGCTGTACATGAAGCACGGCCAGCCGCCGGGCGTGTACGTCGAGAACTTCGAGGGCTTCCTCAAGTACGTGCGCAAGCACGAGAAGGGCGCCTCGAAGATCGATCCCGCCGTGCACGCGCACGTATTCGGGCGGCCGGCGGGCATGTGGGCGCTCGAGCGCGTGCTGGAGATCGCGAGGAAGTCGAAAGACGTGTGGATCGGCACGCGCGCGGAAGCGGCGGCGCACGTCCGCAAAGTGCTTGGGAGGAAGTGATGCGACTCGTGACTTTTGTACCGAAGGCGGGCGCCGCGGCGCGCGTGGGGCTGGTGCGCGACGGCAGGGAGGTGATCGACCTCACCGCGTCGGGCAAGGCGCCGTTCGATCCGCACGACATGATTTCGCTGATTGCGGCGGGCCCCAAGGCGCTCGCCTGGCTGCGCAAGGCCGCCGCGAAGGCGAAGAAAACGCTGCCGCTCGGCAAGGTGAGGCTCCTCGCCCCGATCCCGCGCCCGCGCAAGAACGTATTCTGCGTCGGCTGGAACTACGTCGAGCATTTCGAGGAAAGCAGGGTATCCCGGCTGCACACCGTGGAATTTCCCGCGCACCCCACCTTTTTCTCGAAGGTGCCGACGGCGGTGAACGGCCCCTACGACCCGGTCCCGTCGCATGCCGGCGTGACCGCGCAGCTCGACTGGGAGGTGGAGCTGGGCGTCGTCATCGGCAAACGCGGGATCGATATCCCGGAAGCCGATGCCCTGAAGCACGTGTTCGGCTATACCGTGGTGAACGATATTTCCGCGCGCGAAATCCAGCGCCGGCACGGCGGGCAGTTGTTCAAGGGCAAGGGTCTCGACGGCACCTGCCCCATGGGGCCGTGGATCGTCACCGCGGATGAAGTGCCCGATCCCCATGCGCTGCGGCTCACGAGCCGGGTCAATGGCGCGACCAAGCAGGACTCGAACACGCGCCACATGTACTTCAAGGTTCCACGCCTGATCGCGGAGCTCTCCGCGGGCATGACGCTCGAGCCCGGCGACATCCTTTCCACCGGCACGCCGGCGGGAGTGGGGCACGCGCGCACCCCGCCGGAATTCATGAAGGCGGGCGACGTGCTGGAGAGCGAGGTCGTGGGGCTCGGGCTGCTTCGCAACGTCATCGGCAAGCCCGCCACAGGGCGGGGTCCATGATCCGCCGGAAACGCGCTCCCGTCCCTCCCGGTCACGCCCGCTGGAAGCGGTAGACGGCCAGGCTGCCGAGCAGGTTCGGAAGCCACGCCACCGGCTTGCCGCGCGTGAGCACCTTGCGCTCGAGTATTTTCACCGCGCGGATCGAGCAGAAGCGCTCGAAATCAGTGATGGTGCAGAGGTGAATGTTGGGCGTGTCGTGCCACTCGTAGGGCAGGCTGTCCGACACCGGCATCCGCCCGCCGAGCACCTGCAGCCGGTTCTTCCAGTAACCGAAATTCGGAAAGGTGACGATGCCTTCGCGCCCCACCCGTAGCATCTCCTTGATGATGCGCTCGCTGTTCCGCATCGCCTGCAGCGTCTGCGACAGCACCACGTAGTCGAACGAGCGGTCCTCGAAGCCGGAAAGCCCGCGCTCGAGGTCGCCCTGGATCACGCTGACCCCGTTTCTCACGCACGCGAGCACGCCGTCGTCGGCGATCTCCACGCCGTAGCCGGTGACGCGGCGGGTCTCCCGCAGGTAGCGCAGCAGGCTGCCGTCGCCGCAGCCCAGGTCGAGCACGCTCGCGTTGAGGCTCACCCAGCCGGCGATCGCCGCGTAGTCCGGCCGCAGCGTGAGGGTGCCGTTGCTCATGCGGCTCTCTCCGCGGCGATGCGATCGAAGTAGGCCGCGATGAGGCGGTGGTAGCGCGCGTCCTCGAGCAGAAACGCATCGTGCCCGTGGGGCGCGTCGATCTCGGCGTAGCTCACGTTGACGCGGTTGTCGAGCAACGCCTTGACGATCTCGCGCGAGCGCGCCGGGGAAAAGCGCCAGTCGGTGGTGAAGGAGACCACCAGGAAGCTCGCGCGCGCCGCCGCGAGCGCCTTCGCCAGGCTGCCGCCGTGCTCGAGCGCCGGGTCGAAATAATCCAGCACCTTGGTGATGCGCAGATAGGTGTTGGCGTCGAAGTACTCCGAGAACTTGCGCCCCTGGTGGCGCAGGTAGGACTCGATCTCGAACTCGGGCTCGAACGTGTAATTGAGCCGGCCGTTCTTCAGCTGGCGCCCGAACTTGGCCGCCATCTCGTCGTCCGACAGGTAGGTGATGTGGCCGACCATGCGCGCGACGCGCAGCCCGCGCGTCGGCCGGGTGTTGTGCTCGTAGTAATGCCCGCCGTGAAAATCCGGGTCGGTGATGATCGCCTGGCGCGCGACCTCGTTGAAGGCGATGTTCTGCGCGGAGAGGTTGGGCGCGCAGGCGATCACGATGGCGTGGCGCACGCGCTCCGGGAAGAGCGTGGTCCACGCCAGCGCCTGCATCGCGCCCAGGCTGCCGCCGATCACCGCCGCGAACCGGCCGATGCCGAGATGGTCCGCGAGCCGCGCCTGCGTCGCGACCCAGTCCTCCACCGTCACCACCGGGAAGTCCGCGCCCCACGGCTTGCCGGTCTTCGGATTGATGCTTTGCGGCCCCGTCGAGCCGTGGCAGCCGCCGAGGTTGTTCACCCCCACGACGAAGAAGCGGTGGGTGTCCACTGGCTTGCCGGGGCCGATCATGTTGTCCCACCAGCCGACGTTGTCCGGGTCGTCGGCGTGGCGACCCGCGACGTGGTGGGCGGCGTTCAGGGCGTGGCACACCAGCACCGCGTTGGAGCGGTCGGCGTTGAGCGTCCCGTAGGTCTCGTAGACGAGCTCGTACTCGTCCACCGCCGCTCCGCTCCTGAGCCTCACCGGCTCGTTGAATCTCGCGGTCTGCGGCGTGACGATGCCCACCGATCCTGCTTTGGTCCTGGTATCCATGCTCCACAAACGCAAAAAACCCGGCGAGCTTGCGCGGGCCGGGTCGGAAAAAACTGGAAGGTTTTCTCTTTAGCCGGATTTATTACGCGCCCGCAAGCTGAATATCAAATCGGCGCGGCTGAAGCGGGAGGAAATTTACTCGCTCATGCGGACTCTGTCAAATGAACGATTTTGGCGCTTTTACAGGCGGATTTGAGGGACGAGGAGATTCAAGCGGAGTTCAGTTTTTCGAGCAGCGCGAGGAGCTTCGCCGGGTCGGTCGCGCGCAGCATCTTCCGCGCGAGCGGCTTCAGCCGGGCGTAATCCGACTTGAGGATGATCTGCTTCACGTCGAGCAGGTGCGCGATGTGCATCGAGTACTGCCGCAGCCCGAAGGCGAGCAGCAGCCGCGTCAACGCGGTGTCGCCGGCCATCTCGCCGCACAACGCGACCGGGACCTTCGCCTTGTTCGCCGTCGCGATGATGCCGGCGATGAGATTCAACACCGCCGGGTGCAGCGGGTCGTAGAGATGCGCCACCGTGTCGTCGGTGCGGTCGATCGCGAGCGTGTACTGGATGAGGTCGTTGGTGCCGATCGAGAGGAAATCGAGCTTGCGGACGAAAATGCCGAGCGCGAGCGCGGCCGCGGGCACCTCGATCATGCCGCCCACCTTGATGCCGCGGTCGTAGGACACGCCCTCGTCGTCGAGGCTCTGCTTCGCCTGCTGGATCAGCGCCAGCGTCTGCTCGATCTCCGCCGCGGTGGCGAGCATCGGGATCAGGATGTTGATCTTGCCGTAATGCGAGGCGCGCAGCATCGCGCGCAGTTGCGTGATGAAGCGCCGCGGCTCGGTGAGGCACAGCCGGATCGCCCGCAGCCCGAGCGCCGGGTTGGTGGTGACGCGCTCCTGGACGTCGTCCTTGTCGGCGCCGAGGTCGTAGGTGCGGATGGTGACCGGCATGCCGTCCATCTCCACCGCGACCTTGCGGTAGGCCTCGAACTGCTCGTCCTCGTCCGGCAGGTCGTCGCGGTTGAGAAACAGGAACTCGCTGCGGTAGAGGCCGATGCCGGTCGCGCCGTTGTCCCGGGCGTCCACGACGTCCGCCGGCTGCTCGATGTTGGCCTGCAGCTCGACCGCCACGCCGTCGAGCGTGACCGCGCGCCGGTCCCGGAGCCGCCTCAGCTTCTGCCGCTCGAGGTCGAACTGGTGCTGCCGCAGCTGGTACTCGGCCAGCACCTGCTCGTCCGGGCCCACGATCACCACGCCCTGCGTGCCGTCCACGATGACCAGATCGTTCTCGCGGATCAGCTGGCGCGCCCGGTGCAGCGCCACGATCGAGGGGATCGCGAGGCTGCGCGCGACCACCGCGGTGTGCGACGTGGTGCCGCCGAGATCGGTGATGAAGCTCGCGAACCGGTGCTGCTTGAACTGCACCACGTCGGCGGGCGAGAGATCGTGCGCAACCAGGATCAGGCTCTGCGCGGCGTCGCTCCGCGGCGGCGGGACGTACCCGGGCTGGCCCGAGAGCGTCTTCATCACGCGCTCCGCGACCTGGATCACGTCGGCCCGGCGCTCGCGCAGGTACTCGTCCTCGATCTCGTCGAACTGGGCGAGCAGCGCATCAGCCTGGATCCTGAGCGCCCACTCGGCGTTGCAGTTCTCGGTCTCGATGATGCGGCGCGGCGCGACCGACAGCGTGGAATCGTTGAGGATCATCAGGTGCAGGTTGATGAAGGCGGCGAATTCCGCGGGGGCGGTGGCCGGGACGCTGGCGCGCAATTCCTCGAACTCGGTGCGCACCTGCTTCACCGCGGCTTCGAAGCGCGCGGATTCATCCGCCGCCTGGTGCGGCGGCACGGCGTAGCGGGGGACATCCAGGCCGGCGTGCGTCATCAGCTGCGCATGCCCGATGGCGATGCCGCCGGAGACGCCGATGCCGTGTATGGTGAAGCTCAAGTTATTCGTTTTCCTCGAACTTGCCGGCGATCAGCTGCGTGACCGCTTCCATCGCCTGCGCTTCATCGGGCCCGTCGGTCTCGACCATGATGGCCGAGCCCTTGGCCGCCGCCAGCATCATGACGCCCATGATGCTCTTGGCGTTGACGCGGCGGCCGTTGCGGCTCACCCAGACGTTGGCTTTGAAGCGGCCGGCGACCTGCGTCAGCTTGGCGGAAGCCCGGGCGTGCAGGCCGAGCTTGTTGATGATCTCAACTTCCCGTTGCAACATTGTTAACGACGAGCGCCGGGGCGGGAATGCGCACAACGCCGTCGCAGCCGCCGCTAACCGCCTTGACAACGATGGTGGTGAGTGGTCTGTCCCGGTATGTGAGAACCCGGATCAGCATCGGGAGATTGACCCCCGCCACGCCCTCGACCTTGCCGGGGACGAGCAGCTTGGCGGAGATGTTGGAAGGCGAGCCGCCGTACATGTCCGAGAGGATCAGCACGCCGTCGCCCTCGTCGAGCTCCTTCACCAGCTTCCGCGCCTGCGGCAGCAGCATCATGGGGTCGTCCTGGGCGGTGATGCCGATCTGCTTCAGCCGCGGCGGGCGCTTGTTGAGCACGTGGCTCGCGCAATGGATGAGACTCTCGCCGAGCGTGCCGTGCGTGATGATCAAAACCCCAATCATGAGAGCGGGTTAAGTCGGGTAATGAAAGTGCAATAGTTTACCCCGTTGCCCCGCACCATGCAGGGGGAGCCAGCGAGGGCAACAGGCGCTACCAGCGGGAAGGCGGGGTGCGCTCGATGACGATTGCGTGGCCCTCGTGGCGGATGTAGCCGCCGGCCGTGAGGTCCTTGAGAATCAGGCTCACCATCTCGCGCGAGGCGCCGACGCGGCTCGCGATGTCTTTCTGGGTGAGGCGCTCGGTGATGACGAGCCTGCCGCCTTCTTCCTTCGCCAGCTCGAGCAGCAGCCGCGCGACGCGCCCGTAGACGTCCATCAGCGCGAGACTCTTCACGTTCTCGGTCAACGCGCGCACGCGGTGGATCAGCTTCTCGATCACTCGCACGGCGAACACGGGGTTCTTCAGCAGGAAGTCCTTGAAATCGGCCTTGGGCACGACCAGGAACTTGCTCGGCTCGAGGGTCATGACGGAGGCCGAGCGCGGCCCCTCGTCGAGCACCATCTCCCCGAAATACTCGCCCGCGCCCTGGGTCGAGAGCACGACTTCTTTTCCGTCCGTGTCGGCGACGAAAGCCTTCACCCGGCCCGCGAGGATGATGTATAGCGAATCGGTGCGATCGCCCTCGTTGAGAACGACGGCGTTGCGGGGGAAGGCGCGGGTCTGCGCGTGTGCCGAGATCGCGCGCAGCTCGTCAGCGGTCAGCAGGAACGAGGATGCCGCCTTTTCCATCGCGCGCGTCAGGCTTACTTGCGCCGGCGGCCGGCGCACGCTGCCTCGAGAGCGTCCATGAACATGCCGGCGACGTTGAATCCCGTCTGCCCGGTGATTTCCTGGAAACAGGTGGGGCTGGTGACGTTGACCTCGGTCAGGTAGTCGCCGATCACGTCGAGGCCGACCAGGAGCAGGCCTTCCTTCGCGAGCACCGGCCCGAGCGCCTCGGCGATTGCATGGTCGCGCCGGCTCAATTTGCGCGCGACGCCGGTGCCGCCGGCGGCGAGATTGCCGCGGGTCTCGCCTGGCTTGGGAATGCGCGCGAGGCAGTGGGGCACGGGCTTCCCGCCGATCAGCAGCACCCGCTTGTCGCCGTCGCGGATCTCCGGGATGTAGCGCTGGGCCATGATGGTACGCCGCCCGTAGTGCGTCACCGTCTCGATGATGACGTTGACGTTGGGATCGTTCTCGTGGACGCGAAACACCGATGTGCCGCCCATGCCGTCGAGGGGCTTCAGGATCACGTCGCGGTGCTCAGCGAGAAACTCGCGGATGAGCGGCTCGCGCCGCGTGACCACGGAGGGCGGTGTGAACCGCGGGAAGCGCGCGATGCCCATCTTCTCGTTCCAGTCGCGGATCGCGCGCGGCCGGTTGAAGACGCGCGCGCCCTGCGCCTCCGCCAGCTCGAGGAGGTAGGTGCTGTAGACGTACTCCATGTCGAACGGCGGGTCCTTGCGCATCAGCACCGCGCCGAAGGTCCTGAGCGGAACGCTTTTTGCCTTTTCGGCGCGGTACCAGCCGGGCTTCTTCCCGGTGAGGTGGATGCGGCGCGCATCGCCGTAAACCGTCCCGGCGCGCCAGGCAAGGTCTTCCTGCTCCATGACGTACAGCGAGTGGCCGCGCGCGGCCGCCTCGCGCATCATGGCGAAGGTGGTGTCCTTGTAGATCTTGAAGCTGTCGAGCGGGTCGACGACAAAAGCGAGCCTCACGTCGCTCCGCCCCCGGTACTCATCCCTTCGGGTTCCGTCTGCTCGAGCTCGAGCGCGGCGGCGACGAGCGCCAGGCGCGCGATGACGCCGTAAGCATAGAAGCGGTTCGGCGGGCAGCCCGGATCGTCGGGATCCGGCGAGGAGCAGGGATCGGCGAATGCGAGCGGCCGGAACTGCATGCCGGGGGCGTTCAGGTTCTGATCCTGGCCGCGCTCGGTGTGCACCCGGTAGAAGCCGCCCACCACGAAGTGATCGATCATGTAGACGACGGGCTCCGCCACCGCGTCGCCCACGCTCTCGAAAGTGTAGACGCCCTCCTGCACCATCACCTCGCGCACTTCCAGCCCCTCCTTGACCACCGCCATCCTGGTGCGCTGCTTGCGGTTCAGCTCGCGCACTTCGGAGGGATCCTTGACCGTCATGATGCCCATGCCGTAGGTGCCGGCGTCGGCCTTGACGATGACGAAGGGGTCCTGCTGGATGCCGTACTCCTGGTACTTGGCGCGGACGTCCTCGAGGATCTCCGTGACGTAGCCCTCGAGGCACTCCTCACCCTGGCGCTCGCGGAAGTTGATCTTGCCGCACTTCTCGAAGTACGGATTGATGAGCCAGGGGTCGATCTTGAGGAGCCCGGCGAATTCCTGCGCCACCTGGCGATAGGCATCGAAGTGGTTCGACTTGCGGCGCACGGTCCACCCGGCGTGCAGCGGCGGCAGCACCGCTTGCTCGAGGTTCATCAGGATTTCCGGGGTGCCGGCGGAGAGATCGTTGTTGATCAGCACCATGCACGGGTCGAACCCGTCCACCGCGAGCCGGTTGCCGCGGCGCGCCAGCGGCTCCAGCATGAGTTTCGCCCCGTTTTCAAGCACGATCTCGGTGGGAGACGTGATCTCCGGAATCAGGGTGCCGATGCGCACGGTGACGCCCGCGTTGCGCAGTATCCGCTGCAGGACCGCCACGTTCTGGAGGTAGAACTGGTTGCGGGTGTGGTTCTCGGGTATCAGCACCATCCCGCGCGCTTCGGGGCAGTGCTTCTCGATCGCCGTCATCGCCGCCTGCACGCACAGGGGATGGAATTCCGGGTTGAGGTTGTTGAAGCCGCCGGGGAAAAGATTGGTATCGACCGGCGCGAGCTTGAACCCGCTGTTCCTGAGGTCCACCGAGCAGTAGAACGGCGCCGCGTGGTCCTGCCACTGGCCGCGCAGCCAGCGCTCGATCTCCGGCTGGGAGGCGAGCAGCCCGCGCTCGAGATCCTGCAACGGCCCGGAAAGCGCGGTGGTGAGTCGCGGGACGGTCATTATTCTCCTCCTCGCCCCTATTGTAGCGGATGGCAAAAAAAGCGGGCGCCCGAGGCGCCCGCAAACACACACTACCTGAATCAATTCTTAGGTGTGGTAGGCCGTTTCGCCGTGGGAGTTCACGTCGAGGCCTTCGCGCTCTTCTTCCTCCGTCACGCGCAGCCCCACGATCAGGTCGGCGATCTTGTAGGAAACCGCGGCGACGATGCCGGACCACAGGATCGTCACGCCGACCGCCTTGGCCTGCGTCCAGACCTGTCCCGAGATCGAGTAGTCGGCGCCAGACACGACCTTGACGGTGACCCAGTCGGAAACGAAGCCCGGCCCGCCGAGCGACGGATCGCAGAACACGCCGGTCAGCAACGCGCCGAGTATTCCGCCGATGGCGTGCACGCCGAACACATCGAGCGAATCGTCCGCGGCGAGCAGGCGCTTCAACTGGTTGACCGCCCACAGGCACACCACGCCGGCCGCCAGGCCGATCACGAACGCGCCGGGGATGCCGACGTTGCCCGCTGCCGGCGTGATCGCGACCAGACCCGCGACCGCCCCGGATGCGGCGCCCAGCATCGAGGGCTTGCCCTTGAAGATCCACTCGAAGAAGGTCCACGACAACACCGCGCAGGCCGTGGCGAGGAAGGTGTTGACGAAGGCGAGCGTCGCCGAATTCCCGGCCTCGAGGGCGGAGCCGGCGTTGAAGCCGAACCAGCCCATCCACAGTAATGCCGCACCGATCATGGTCATCGGCAGGTTGTGCGGGGTCATCGCCTCCTTGCCGAAGCCGATGCGCTTGCCCACGAGGTAGGCGCCCACCAGGCCGGCGATACCGGCGTTGATGTGCACCACGGTGCCGCCCGCGAAGTCGAGCGCGCCCCACTGCCACAGCAACCCGGCCTTGGCGTTCAACCCGTCAACCAGCTTCGGATCCGTATAGGCATCCGGGCCGGGCCAGAACCAGACCATGTGCGCGATCGGCGCGTAGCTGAACGTGAACCACAGGGTCATGAAGATCAGGACCGCGGAGAACTTCACGCGCTCGGCGAAGGCGCCCAGGACCAGGCAGCAGGTGATCGCGGCGAAAGTCGCCTGGAACGCGACGAACAGCAGCTCGGGAATGACGACACCCTTGCTGAAGGTGGCGCCCATCGCGAACTCGCCCTTGGCCGCATCGAAGGTGCCGCCCAGGAACAGGCGGTCGAAGCCGCCGAAGTAGGCGTTGCCCTCGGTGAAGGCGAGGCTGTAGCCGTACACGCACCAGAGCACCGTGACGAGCGAGAAGGTGACGAATACCTGCATCAGCATCGAGAGCATGTTCTTGGCGCGCACCATGCCGCCGTAGAACAGCGCCAGTGCCGGCACGCTCATCATCAGCACCAGCGCGGTGGAAGTGAGCATCCACGCGACGTCGCCCTTGTTGGGGGTCGGCGGGGGCGGCGCCTTGGCCTCTTCCTTCTTGGCCTCGGCCGGCGCTGCCGCCTTCATGTCGTCGGCCTTGGCCATCGGCGCGGCGGGTGCGTCGGCCGCCGGCTTGTCCTGCGCGACCAGCGGCATCGCGTTCAGGCCCAGCATGCAGAACAGCGCAAGCGAGGCGGTCAGTTTTCTCAAAAGCTTTCTCATTTCGTTTCTCCCTCAGAGTGCTTCCGCGCCGGTTTCGCCGGTCCGGATGCGGATGACCTGCTCCAGATCGAAGACGAAGACCTTGCCGTCGCCGATCTTGCCGGTATTGGCTGCTTTCTCGATCGCCTCGATCACCTGCTCGAGCATCTCGCTCTTGATCGCGGCCTCGACCTTGACCTTGGGCAGGAAGTCCACCACGTATTCGGCGCCGCGGTAGAGCTCGGTATGTCCCTTCTGACGCCCGAATCCCTTGACCTCGGTGACGGTGATGCCGGTCACGCCGATGGCGGACAGGGCCTCCCGCACTTCGTCAAGCTTGAACGGCTTGATGATTGCTGTGACGAGTTTCATTCGGTTTCCCCGTGGAAAGGGGGCCGGCCTCGCGGCCGGCCCCATGCTGCCTGGTTAGAAAGTCTTGGAGATGAAGACGGTGCCGGTGCCCTTGGAGATTCTCTTGGGGAATGGTCCGCGGTTGCCGCCGGCGCCGACATCGTTGACCGAACCGTAGCCCAATACGTTGTCGCTGCTGGTGTCGGTGTAGAAGAATCCGACCGTGAAATCCTTCGGCAACGCGTAGTTGATTCCGAGCTTCCAGTCGTCGTAGCTGAATAAGTTGTCATTATCCAGCTGGACGCCACCCACAACGAAGTTTCGCGGATCGGTACCGTTGTACTTCTGCAATCCGTAGTGGCCGATCAGCGTAAACTTGGTGTCCGGGATGGGGTATGCGGCCGTGAAGTCGAGGTAATAGGTGCCGCTCGAATCCAGCACGCCGAAAGTCTTGTTATCCAAGCTGTAGGAGAGCTTGGCCGACAGCCACTTCCAGCTGAGGCCCGCGTAGACTTCCCAGGTGTCCGCCTTGGGAACGCCGACCGGCGTGCCCGTCAGCGCATTGACAGTGACTGCGGCGGTGGCAGGGTTGATATCGCCGGGGTAGTAGTAATACAGCGTGCCGAGATCGAGGGTCCAGTCCGGCGCGAAGCCCCACTTGTAGCCGCCGTAGAAGTCCCATTCCAGGCTGCCGCCTCCGCCGTAAGTTCCGGCTACGGCCATCGGCGGGCCAACGGCCGAGAAGTTCTCCTTGAGCCAGCTGATGTTGGAGCCCCAGGTGCCGGCGTACCAGCCGCTCGCATGCGAGTAGTCGAATCCGCCTTGGAGCGCCGGGTCGCCGTTGGTCTGCCCCAGCCCGCGGAATACGTACTGGCTGTACAAGCCGACATTGCCGGCAAGTGTGTGTGGCGAGTCGGCGGCCGGCGCAACACCCGGAAACAACGTTGCTGCGACGGCTCCCGCCAGAAGAGTCTTTTTGAACATGGAAACCCCTTTCGTTATTAACGAATGTGCAATATTGCGCAGGCATGAAGAGCATGGATCATGCCAATCAATTAACGTTTTAAAAACAATTGATTGTAAAATATGGTGCCAGTCACACATGGCCTATGTGCACCAAAGAAGTGCGCTCGGTAATGCACCCGCACTATTGTTGTGCCCGGCGCGGCGATCAGGACCGACACCCCATACCCCACAGGCCATTTCCGTATCGGGACGATTTCGGACCGTGCTTCGAAAAGCTGTAGGAGAATGGCGGCAACCCGTGCAACGAGATGGATATGGCCGACAACCGATTGCTCGATGAAATCGACCGGAAATTGAAGGACATCCTTGCCCGCAGCCCGGCGGCGGACCTCGAGAAAAACCTGCGCGCGCTGCTCGCTTCGGGCTTCAGCCGCCTCGACCTGGTGACCCGTGAGGAATTCGACGTGCAGCGGGAGGTGCTCGCCCGCACGCGCGCGAAGCTCGCCGAGCTCGAGGCAAAGCTCGCCGAGCTCGAAAAGACGGGCGATCGGGAGTAGTCCGTTTCCCGGCCTCATCCGTTAATTACGACATCAACCATCGCCTGGAGGGGGCGGTTCGATGTCGCTTGCCGTTGTTCACAGCCGCGCGCTGGCGGGGATGGATGCGCCGCCGGTCACCGTGGAGGCGCACCTCGCCAACGGGTTGCCGAGCTTCACCATCGTCGGGCTGCCTGAAGCCGAGGTGAAGGAGGCCAAGGACCGCGTGCGCGCGGCGCTGCAGAACGCGCGCTTCGAGTTTCCGGCGCGGCGCATCACCGTCAACCTCGCGCCCGCCGACCTGCCCAAGGAGTCGGGCCGTTTCGACCTGCCGATCGCGCTCGGTATCCTCGCCGCCTCGGAGCAGTTGCCCGCCGACCAGCTTGCCGGGTGCGAGTTCGCCGGGGAGCTGGCGCTGACCGGGGAGCTGCGGCCAATCCGCGGCGCGTTGGCGATGGCGCTGTCGGCGGCGCGCAGCCGCCGCGCCTTCGTGCTGCCGGAAGCGAACGCGCGCGAGGCGGCGCTGGTCGAGGAAGCCGTGGTCTACGCGGCGCGCTGCCTGCTCGACGTCTGCGGCCACCTTGCCGGCCGCGCGCCGCTCGCGCGCTGCGGCGGGCAGGCCGCGGTGAACGGCTCCCGCTATCCCGACCTGCAGGAGGTCAAAGGGCAGCTCCACGCCAAGAGGGCGCTCGAGATCGCCGCCGCGGGCGGGCACAGCCTGATCATGGTGGGCCCGCCGGGCACCGGAAAGTCCATGCTGGCGGAGCGCCTCCCCGGGATCCTGCCGCCGATGACGCGGCAGGACGCGCTTGCCGCCGCCGCGATGCAGTCGCTCGGCAGCGGCGGCTTCGATGTCTCGAACTGGGGGAAGCGCCCGTTTCGCGCGCCGCACCACACCGCTTCCGCGGTGGCACTGGTGGGGGGCGGCAGCCACCCCCGGCCGGGCGAGATCTCGATGGCGCTGCACGGCGTGCTGTTTCTCGACGAACTGCCGGAATTCGGCCGCAAGGTGCTGGAAGTGCTGCGCGAGCCGCTCGAGTCGGGGCGCATCAGCGTCTCGCGCGCCGCGCGCCAGGCCGAGTTTCCCGCCGAGTTCCAGCTGGTGGCGGCGATGAACCCATGCCCCTGCGGCTACCTCGGGCACCCGGACGGCCGCTGCCGCTGCACGCCCGACCAGGTGCTCCGCTACCGCCGGAAAATCTCCGGGCCGCTGCTCGACCGCATCGACATCCAGATCGAAGTGCCCGCGGTGCCGCCGGACGATCTGTCACGGGTGAATGACGGCGAATCGTCCGGCACGATCCGCCAGCGGGTGGAGCAGGCTCGCGAGCGGATGATCGCGCGCCAGGGCAAGGAGAATACACGGCTCGCCACGCGCGAGATCGACAAGCACTGCGCGCCGGAGGAGGCGGGCGCCACGCTCCTGAAGCAGGCGATCAGCCGGTTGGGGCTGTCCGCGCGCGGCTACCACCGTATCCTGAAGGTGGCGCGCACCATTGCAGACCTCGCTGCTAGCGAGGGGGTTTCATCGGCGCACGTCGCCGAGGCGATCCAGTATCGTCGTTTTGACCGCCGCTGAAATCAGTCGCCCCTGATCACCGGGGCCGGCGCTCTCCTAGAGCGTGATGTGGATGTTCTTCGATTGCGTGAACGAGAGCAGCTCGTCGTAGCTCTCCTCGCGCCCGATGCCCGATTGCTTGTAGCCGCCGAAGGAAACGCCGAGGAAGTGCGGGCCGGCGCCGTTCACCCAGATGAACCCCGACTCGATGCGGCCGGCGGCGCGGTGCGCGGTGGCGAGGCTCGTCGTCCACACCGAGCCGGTCAGGCCGTGCTCGACCGCGTTCACCTGCTCGAACATCTCTTCCTCGTTCTTCCACTTGAGCACCGACAGCACCGGCCCGAAGATTTCCTCGTTCGCGATGCGCATCTTCTGGGTCACGCCGGTGAACACGGTCGGCTCGACGAAGAACCCGCCCGCGAGTTTCGGGTCGTCCGGCCGCTTGCCGCCGCAGGCTAGCGCCGCGCCCTCCTTCTTTCCGATCTCGATGTAAGACAGGATCTTTTCCATCTGAGCCCGGGACACGATCGCGCCCATCGTGGTGTCCATTTCGGTCGGGATGCCGGGCTTGTGGTTCCCGACGTGCTTCAATACGCCATCGAGGACGCGGTCGTACACCGATTCGTGGATGAACAGCCGCGACGTCGAGCCGCACGACTGGCCGCACCAGCTGAAGTTCATGCCGCCCACCGCGCCGCGCGCGGCCTTCTCCAGGTCAGCGTCCGGGAAAATGATGCAGGCATTCTTGCCGCCCAGCTCCAGCGAGACGTGCTTCAGGCGGTCGGCCGCCGCCCGCGCGACAGCGCGGCCCGTGGGCACGCTGCCGATCAACGACACCCGCGGCACCTGCGGGTGCGTGACCAGCGCCTCCGATCCCTCCTTGCCGCAGGTGAGTATGTTCAGCACGCCGGGGGGCAGGATGCCCTCGGTGAGCTCCATGAAGCGATACGCGGATAGCGGCGCCTGGTACGGCGGCTTCATGATCACGCTGTTGCCGGCGGCGATGGCGGGGGCCGCCTTGGCCGCGGTGAACATGAGCGGGTGATTGTAGGCGACGATGCGGGCGCAGACGCCGAACGGCTCGCGCACCGACAGGTTGACGACGTCCTCGCCCATCGGGATGGTGTCGCCTTTCAGCTCGGTGACGAGGCCGGCGAAGAAATCCCATTGCGCGGCCGCCGTGCCGGCGTCGCGCATCATCTCGCGCGCCGGATTGCCGCAGTTGGCGGCGTCCAGCATCGCGAGTTCTTCGGCGTTGGCGCGCAGCACCGCCGCGACTTTCTTCATCAGCGCGGCGCGCTCGAGCGGCTTTACCCGGCGCCACGCTTTGAATGCGCAGTGCGCCGCCTGGACCGCGGCGTCGACATCCTGGGCGTTGGCCTCGGCGCAGGCGCCCAGGCTCTCGCCTGTCGCCGGATTGAGCGTGTCCTGGTAGCCGCCTCTCGGCTTCTGCCACTTGCCGTCGTAATACAGGTCCCGGTGTTTCGGCAGGATCGGTTCAATCCTGGCGCGCACTTGCGGCAATTCGACGGGTTGATTCATCGGGCTCCCCTCCGGTTTTGCGGGTTTGAGTGTATCATCCAACGCCGGGATATCGCGTTGCAAGAAAGATCCGTTTCCGCGCCGCTGCTCGCCGTCACGCTTGCCGGGCTGGTGATGCTGGGGCCGTTCTCGGTGGATACCTACCTGCCGTCGTTCCCCGCAATCGGGCGCGAATTCGCGGTGACGCCGATCGAGCTGCAGCAGACGCTGTCGGCTTATCTCATCGCCTTCGCCGTGATGACGCTGTTCCACGGCGCGCTGTCGGATTCGTTCGGGCGGCGCCCCGTGATACTCGGTTGCCTCGCGATCTACGTGCTGGGGTCGGTCGGCTGCACTTTCGCCCAGAGCTTTCCCCAGTTGCTGTTCTTTCGCGCCGTGCAGGGTTTCTCGGCGGGCGTGGGGTGGGTGGTGGGCCGCGCCATCGTCCGCGAAAGCTTTCCCGGCCACGGGGCGCAGCGCCTGCTGTCGCTCATCACCATGATCTTCGGGCTCGCGCCGGCGCTGGCGCCGGTGATCGGGGGCTGGCTGCAAGGCGCCTTCGGCTGGCGCGCGGTATTCGCGTTTCTCGCGCTCTACGGCGCGCTGCAGCTCGCGGTGTGCTGGCTGGCGCTGCCGGAAACGCATCCGCGCGAGGCGCGCCACCCGTTCGCCCCGGCGCCGCTCCTGGCAACCTACCGCAAGCTCGCGAGCAGCCCGCTGCTGGTGCTGCTGTGCGTCGCGATCGCGTTCAATTTTTCCGGGTTCTTCCTCTACGTCGCCGCGGCGCCCGCCATCATCTACGACCTGCTCGGGCTCGGCGAGCACCATTTCCCGGTCCTGTTCGTGCCCGGCATCGCCGGCGTCATGGTCGGCGCCTTCCTCTCCAACCGGATGGCGGGGCGCGTGTCGCGCCAGCGCACGGTGCAAATCGCCTATTTCGTCATGTTCGGCGCGGCGGCGTTCAACGTCGGCTACCACGCGTTGTTTCCGGCGGCGCTGCCCTGGACGGTGCTGGCGTACGCGGGCTACGCGGCTGGCGTGGCGCTCGCGGCGCCGAGCGTGCAGCTGCTGGCGCTCGATCTCTTTCCGAAGAACAGCGGCACGGCCTCGTCGCTGCAGGGCTTCGCGCACGCGATCTTCACCTCGATCACGGCGGGCTTGATCGCGTCCTTCCTCTCGGGCAGCGGGCTCGCCCTCGCGCTCGGCCAGATCGCACTGCTGACGCTGGGCGTGGCCTGCTGGATCTCGTATCTGCGCCTGGCTTCGAGGAGCGTCGCGCATGCATGAGATCGAGAGCTGGATCGAGGAGAAACGCTCGGCTTACTTGTACCGGGTCGTGGCCGAGCGCGAGGCCGGCACGCCGCGGCGGGCCTTGTTCGCCGAACTGGCGCAGGAAGCCGAGAAGCAGGCGGCAATCTGGGAGCGGCTCGCCCGCGCTGGCGGGCGCGCGGTACCGGCGCATTTCGTCCCGGACCTGCGCGCGCGGCTGGTAGCGCGCCTCGTGCGGCGCTTCGGCGTGCAGCCGCTGCGCGGCATGCTGGCGGCGATGAAGGTGCGGGGCATGTCGGTGTACTCCGGCGCAACGCACGGCCACGCGCTGCCACGCTCGGTGGAGGAGGTCGGCGGCCGCCACCGCGGCGTGGGGAGCGCGGGCAATCTCCGCGCCGCGGTGTTTGGCGTCAACGACGGCCTGATCTCCAACGCGAGCCTCATCATGGGCATCGCCGGAGCGACCGCCGACAACCAGATCGTCCTGCTCTCCGGCGCCGCGGGCCTGATCGCGGGCGCATTCTCGATGGCGGCGGGCGAGTATGTCTCGGTGCGCTCGCAGCGCGAGATGTACGAGTACCAGATCGGGCTCGAGCGCGAGGAACTGGAGCAGTACCCGGAGGCGGAGGCCGAGGAGCTGGCGCTGATCTATGAAGCGCGGGGGCAGCCGCGCGAAACGGCGGTTTCGATGGCGAAGAGCCTGATCGGCGACCCGGAACAGGCGCTGGCGACACTCGCGCGCGAGGAACTGGGCCTCAATCCGGAGGACCTCGGCTCGCCGTGGGGCGCGGCCCTGTTTTCGTTCTTTTCGTTCGCGCTCGGCGCGTCCATTCCGCTGGCGCCGTTCCTGTTCGCGGCCGGCGCCGCCAGCCTCGCCGCCGCCGTCGCGGCAACGGGTATCGCGTTGTTCGTCGTGGGCGCGACGCTCTCGCTCTTCACCGGCCGCAGCGCGCTCGCCGGCGGCGCGCGCATGCTCGCCATCGGCGCGGCCGCGGGCGGGTTCACCTACCTGATCGGGAAGCTCCTCGGCGTAACGCTGACTTAGCGGGCGAGAGGCGGGGCCTCAGCACTGCTCCCACGGCAGCCCCTCGTGGCGCCAGCCGGTCTTGGCGTTGCGGTGGTGATCCTCGTCGAGCTCGCCTTCGAAGCCGTGCAGCACGTTCCAGACCTGGGTAAAACCCGCCTCCTCGAGCGCGCGCGCCGCGTCGAGCGAGCGGTTGCCGCTGCGGCAGATGAGGATGATCGGGCGGTCCACGCTCGTTGCCTTCTTCACGTGCGCGACGAAATCGGGATTCACTTCCCAGTTCGGGCCGTCGTTCCAGGGCACCAGCATCGCGCCCTTCGGGTGGCCCACGAACAGGTACTCCATCTCGCTGCGGCAATCGATGAATATCGCGTTCGGGGTCTGCTTCAAGAACTCGTAGGCCTGTTTCGGCTCGAAGTGCTTCATCGCGCGGTTTCGCTCGCTGGAACGGGAGCGAGATTATAGTCGCAACCGAGCGCGCGGCGCCAGTTTGGCGGTAGAATTCCGCCTTTTGCATCAGGGACTTTCGTCCATTTCGCACCGGCCATGCCCGACCGTACCGCACAGCTCGAAGCCCTGCTCAGGGCGCGCATCCTGATCCTCGACGGCGCCATGGGCACCATGATCCAGGAGTACCGGCTCTCGGAGGCGGACTATCGCGGGCAGCGCTTCGCGGACCATCCGCACGACCTGAAGGGCAATAACGACCTGCTGGTGCTGACGCGCCCGCAGGTGATCCGCGAGATCCACGAGCAGTATCTCGCGGCGGGCGCCGACGTGATCGAGACCAATACCTTCAACTCGACCGCGATCTCGCAGGCTGATTACCACCTCCAGCACGTGGTGCGCGAGCTGAATCTGGAGGCGGCGCGGCTCGCGCGCGCGGTGGCGGACGCGCACACCGCGCGCAATCCGGGCAAGCCGCGCTTCGTCGCGGGCGCGCTCGGTCCCACGTCCCGCACCGCCTCGATCTCGCCGGACGTCAACGACCCGGGCTTCCGCAACGTCACCTTCGACCAGCTGGTCGCCACCTACGGCGAGGCGCTGGGCGGCCTCGTCGACGGCGGCGTCGACATTCTGCTGCTCGAGACCATTTTCGATACGCTGAACGCCAAGGCAGCCCTGTTTGCCATTGACGAATTTTTCGAGACGCGGGGAATCCGTCTTCCCGTCATCATCTCCGGCACCATCACGGACGCGTCGGGTCGCACGTTGTCGGGCCAGACACCCGAGGCGTTCTGGAACTCGGTGCGCCACGCGCGCCCGCTCGCGGTGGGGCTGAACTGCGCGCTGGGGGCGAAGCTGATGCGTCCCTATATCGAGGAGCTCTCCGGGGTTGCCGACGTCTACGTCTCCGCCTATCCCAACGCGGGGTTGCCGAACCCGCTCGCGCCGACCGGCTACGACGAGACGCCGGCCGAGACCGCCGGCTACCTGCTCGACTTCGCGAAGAGCGGCTTCGTCAACATCGCCGGCGGCTGCTGCGGCACCAACGCGGCCCACATCAAGGCGATCGCGGAAGCGCTTGCGGGGCTCCCGCCGCGCAGGGTGCCGGTGATCGAGCGCAAGACGCGCCTCGCGGGACTCGAGCCGCTCAACATCGGCGCCGATTCCCTGTTCGTCAACGTCGGCGAGCGCACCAACGTCACCGGCTCGCGGGCGTTTGCGCGGCTCGTCCTCGCGGGCGACTACCCGGCGGCGCTGTCGATCGCGCGCCAGCAGGTGGAGAACGGCGCGCAGATGATCGACGTCAACATGGACGAGGCGATGCTCGACTCGAAGCAGGCGATGGCGACTTTCCTCAGTCTCATCGCGTCCGAGCCCGACATCTCGCGGGTGCCGGTCATGATCGACTCCTCGAAATGGGAGGTGATCGAGGCCGGCCTGAAGTGCGTCCAGGGCAAGTGCGTCGTCAACTCCATCAGCCTCAAGGAGGGAGAAGAAGAGTTCGTCCGGCAGGCGAAGCTCGCGCGGCGCTACGGCGCGGCCGTGATCGTGATGGCGTTCGACCAGAAGGGGCAGGCCGACACGCTCGAGCGCCGCGTCGAGATCGCCAAGCGCACCTATCACATCCTGGTGGACGAGCTGGGCTTCCCGCCCGAGGACGTGATCTTCGACCCCAACATCTTCGCCGTCGCCACCGGCATCGAGGAGCACGCGAACTACGGCAAGGACTACATCGAGGCCGCGCGCGTCATCCGGCAGACGCTGCCGTACGCGAAAATTTCCGGCGGCGTGTCGAACATCTCGTTCTCGTTCCGCGGCAACGACCCGGTCCGCGAGGCGATCCACACCGCGTTCCTCTACCACGCGATCAAGGCCGGCATGACCATGGGCATCGTGAATGCCGGCCAGCTCGGCGTCTACGAGGAAATTCCAAAGGAGCTGCTGGCGCACGCCGAGGACATCATCTTCAACCGCCGGCCGGACGCCGCCGAGCGCATGGTCGCCTTCGCGCAGACGGTGAAAGGAGGCGCGCGGCGCGACGCCGGGGACCTCGAGTGGCGCAAGGGGTCGGTGGAGGAGCGTCTCAAGCACGCGCTGGTGCAGGGCATCGCCAACTGGGTCGTCGAGGACACCGAGGAAGCGCGCCGGAAATACGGGCGGCCGATCCGCGTGATCGAGGGCCCGCTCATGGACGGAATGAACGTGGTCGGCGATCTCTTCGGCGCCGGCAAGATGTTCCTGCCGCAGGTGGTGAAGAGCGCGCGCGTCATGAAGCAGGCGGTCGCGCACCTCGAGCCGTTCCTCCAGGACGAGAAGCAGCAGCTCGGCGACGCCCGGCCCAGGGGCAAGATGGTGATCGCCACGGTGAAGGGCGACGTGCACGACATCGGCAAGAACATCGTCGCGGTGGTGCTCCAGTGCAACAACTACGAGGTGATCAACCTTGGCGTGATGGTGCCGGCGCAGAAGATCCTGCAGGTCGCGCGCGACGAGAAGTGCGACCTCGTCGGGCTCTCCGGCCTCATCACGCCCTCGCTGGAGGAGATGGCGCACGTTGCGCGCGAGATGGAGCGCGAGGGGTTCGATGTGCCGCTGCTCATCGGCGGCGCCACCACTTCACGCACGCACACCGCGGTCAAGATTGCGCCGAACTATTCCGGGCCGGTGGTCTGGGTGGCGGATGCCTCGCGCAGCGTCGGCGTGTGCTCGAACCTCCTGTCCGACGCCGCGCGCGCCGGGTTCATCAACGACGTGAAGACCGAGTACGAGCGCGTGCGCGCCCAGCACGAGGGGAAGCGGGGGCTCGAGCTCGTCACGCTCGCACAGGCGCGGGCGAACGCCCTCAAGACCGACTGGACGCAATACGTGCCGCCGCGGCCGGAAGTGATCGGCACGCGCCTGCTCAAGAACTACGCCCTTGCCGCCATCGCGGACACTATCGACTGGGGGCCGTTCTTCCAGACCTGGGAATTATCCGGGCCGTTTCCCGCCATCCTCGAGGACCCGGTGGTGGGCGAGGCCGCGCGCAACGTTTACGCCGAGGGCCGGGCGATGCTGAAGAAGATCGTCGCCGGCCGCTGGCTCACCGCGAGCGCCGTGTTCGGGCTGTTCCCGGCCGCCGCCGTGGACTCGGAGGACATCGAGATCTACGCCGACGAGGGCCGGCGGAAGCGCCTCATGACCTGGCACAACCTGCGCCAGCAGAACGTGAAGCCGACCGGACGCCCCAACCTGTGCCTCG
>Ga0156023_1121_pt1 | contig 67255 bp, 61 predicted proteins | sample RifCSPlowO2_02_FD_107677 | JGI IMG/M metagenome (GOLD analysis project Ga0156023, IMG submission 107677) | Betaproteobacteria bacterium RIFCSPLOWO2_02_FULL_67_26
GGCTGGTTCTCGCCCCACTGCATGCCCATGTAGCAGTTGATGGCGTACAGCCCCTGGGCGACGGCGCCGCTCCTCTCGATGTTCGCTTTCTCGACGCAGACGATCTTCAGGTCGCGCCCCCAGTACCGGGACTCGTAGGTCGCCCCGCAACCGGCCATGCCGCCGCCGATGACGAGGATGTCCGCGTCGACGAATACCGTTTTTCTGCCGCCGAACAGTCCCATCAGACGACTCCCTGCTTCAATTGATCCGGACGCAACGCGGGTAATCCCCCCTTGATGTTGAGCGCATCCGGTTCGTGTGCGAGTTCCTGCCTGGCGAAATCCTCGGGGCGCGGCGCGTCGTACTCGGCCGGTCCCTTGATCGATCCCCAGGGCGTCGTGCGGATCGGCGACACGAAGTTCTTCTCGCGGCCGTCCCGGAACTTGAGCTTCCACGAAATGGTCGCCTTGGCCTCTTCCCTCAGCACCCGGACGCTGTGGCCCAGCGGGGCGAAGTCGGCATAGCCGCGGCAATCGATGGCGTGTTGCGGACAGGCCTTCACGCAGGAGTAGCACTCCCAGCACATGTTCGGCTCGATGTTGTAGGCGCGCCGATAGGTCTTGTCGATGTGCATGATGTCGGACGGGCAGATGTCGACACAATGCCCGCAACCGTCGCACCGCGTCATGTAAACGAAAGTTGGCATGGGTTCTCGTCGCCTCTCAGTAGTGCCGGGGTGTTTCGCGAGCGCTGCCGAACACCTCGGGCTTGTCCGCGGGGCCGGGCAGATTGCTCCGGGTGCCGTTCGCGTAGGAAACCCTTTTTTCGAACGCCGCTGCGGGCTTGAAAAACATGTGAGCGAACTTGGACCACGGTACCGATCCGAACAGCACTGTCGTGGCGATGAGGTACAAACCGAAGAACATGCTGGCCCCCGGACTGCCTTTCGTTTGCAGAAAGGCCCAGATCAAGCCCAGTGTTGCGCTGCCCAGAAGCGATAGGATGAACAGGTCCGCGCGCATCATGCGCAGCGGCGAATTGCCCTCGGCGACGACATCGGCCCGGATGAAGAACCAGAACCAGTATCCGCCGAGGCAAACCATCAAGCCGCCAATCCACCAAAGTAGCGGCAGGATGGCGGGCGTCGGAGTCGCGGGCGTCGGGTAGCCGAAGACCATGATGGCGGTGGTAATGACGTAGATCACGAAGCCGTACATGGTCAGCAGATGGGCGACCCGGCGACGCGCGTTGCAGAATTCCCCGGATGTCAGGACGTCCACAAGGCCGGTTTGGATGGCGATCGACACCAATTCGCCGCCACCGACTTGCTTCGCCCCCTTGCTTTGCGATTTCCGCCAATTATCGAAAAAATACTTGGCGCTCCCCTTATGTACGATGTCGAACAGCGTCCCTACCGCCACCAGGGCAATCATGATGACGACATAGGCCTGCATGACGGCGGGCGGCATGGACGCCGAAATTTCGGCAAAAGGATTGCTCGTGAACATCATGACCCCCTTTTTACTGCGCTGATTCTAAACGCTCAGGGTGCGGAGCAAGCCAAAAAAAAGGTTATGCAGCTATAGAAAATACTTAGCAGCGCATCGGATACAATGCCCGCGGAGGTGAAATCTGAAAATCTGCATCGTCTCCGATAGCCACGACCATCGCGAGCCGCTTGCCGCGGCCGTCGCGGAAGCGAAAGCGCTCGGCGCCCAGGCGATACTGCACTGCGGCGACCTAGTGGCGCCTTCCACGCTGCACGCGATCATCGGATTGGGGCTGCCGATCCACCTGATTCACGGCAACAACGCAGGCGACATGTTTAACCTGTCCAGGTTCGCGCAGGAACCCGGGAACCGCATGCATTACTACGGCCAGGACGGATCCCTGGCCCTGGCGCAAAGGCGGATATTCCTGGTGCACTATCCGCATTACGCCAGGGCAATGGCGCTCACGGGCGACTACGACCTGGTATGCAATGGCCATGAGCACCGCGCCGTAATCGAGCGGGTCCGGAACATCAAAGGGGAAGAGACGCTGCGAATCGATCCCGGGACGGTCGCGGGCGTGAGCGCGCCGGCGACTTACGTGCTCGGGGACCTGCAGACCCTCGAGTTCGCGATCCGGCCGGTTCCCCTTTAATACTCATGAAATTCTTCGCTGCTGCGCACGCCGCAACGTTGGTTAGTACCGCTCTCGCCCTGGGCGCCTCGCCCGCCAGCGCACAAGCAATCACCAGCGAAGAGCACGCTTTTCGCGTCGTGCGGCTGGTCGAGCGGCTCGAGCATCCCTGGGGCCTCGCGTTCCTGCCCGATGGCCGGATGCTGGTCACGGAACGCCCGGGCCGGCTGCGGATCATCGGCAAGGACGGCAAGCTGTATCCTCAACCGGTTCCCGGCCTGCCGCAGATCGCCGCCGTCGGCCAGGGCGGGCTGCTCGATGTCGCGCTGCATCCCCGTTACGCGGAGAACAACCTCGTTTACCTGTCCTACGTGGGGCGCGGTGAGGGCGGCGTCGGCACCGAAGTCGCCCGCGGCAAGCTCGCCGGCAGCCGCCTCGAGAATGTCCAGGTCATTTTCCGCCAGCTGCCCAAGAGTGGCGGCGGCCGCCATTTCGGCTCGCGGCTGGTGTTCGACCGCGAGGGATACCTGTACATCACGCTCGGCGAACGGGGCGACCCGGATCGCGCGCAAAGACCCGACGACCACGCGGGATCGGTGATCCGCCTGCACGACGATGGGCGCGTGCCGAAAGACAATCCTTTCGTCGGAAGAGCGGGCTGGAAGCCGGAAAAGTACACGCTCGGAAACCGCAACATGCAGGGCGCGGCACTGCATCCCCGGACCGGCCTGTTGTGGACCCATGAGCATGGACCGCAGGGCGGCGACGAGATCAACGTGATCCGCGCCGGGACCAATTATGGCTGGCCGGTCATCACCTACGGCGTCCAGTACGTCGTCGGCACCAGAATCGGCGAAGGCACGCACAAGCCCGGCATGGCGCAGCCGCTCCACTACTGGGTGCCCTCGATCGCGCCCTCCGGCATGGCGTTCTATACCGGGGACAAGTTTCCACTCTGGCGCGGCGACCTCTTCGTCGGCGCGCTCCGCGATCAGATGCTGGTGCGGCTCAAGCTCGACGGCGAGAAAGTGGTGAAGGAAGAGCGGATGCTCAAGAACACGCTTGGGCGCATTCGCGACGTGCGCAACGGGCCGGACGGTTTCTTGTACCTGCTCACCGACGAATCCAGCGGCGTGCTGGCGCGCCTGGAACCCGCCACGCCCTGACCCCGCCCCGGCGGCGCTATCCCGCGCCGCGTCAGGCGGCCGCTCGTCGCGGCTCCTCGACTATTTTGGGTTCCGGCTCGGTGACGACCGGCGGCTGCGGCTCACCGCTCCGCTCCACCAGTGATCCCAGATCGTCGAGCGGCGGCAGTTCAGCGAGCGAAGCCACGTTGAGATCATCCAGGAATGCCCTGGTGGTTGCCAGCAGCTCGGGGCGCCCCGGCACTTCCTTGTGCCCTACCACCTCGACCCACCCGCGCGCCTCCAGCGCCCGGATGATGTTGGGGGAGACCACGACGCCGCGGATGTCCTCGATGTCGCCGCGCGTGACCGGCTGCCGGTAGGCGATGATGGCGAGCGTTTCCAGCACCGCGCGCGAATAACGCGGCGGCTTCTGGGGATTCAGGCGGTCGAGGTAGCGCTGGTACTCGGGCCGCGCCCGGAAACGCCAGCCGGAGGCCACCTGCACCAGCTCGACGCCCCTGCCCTGCCAGTCGCGGCGCAACTCCTCGAGCGCGCGGCGCAGCGTATCGGTGGAGGGCTCCTCGTCGAAGAGTCCCTTCAACTCCGCGACCGGGAGCGGCTCCTGGCTCGCCAGCAACACCGTTTCCAGCACGGTCTTCATGGGTCCAAGGTCGGGCGAAGTCGTCGTCATGGTGGCTTTCCGTTGTCAAACGGCCGCGAGGTGGCCGCTTTTCAGTTTCACGTAAATGGGCGCGTAGGCTTCCTGCTGGGCAATCTCGATCAGGCTCTCGCGCGCGAGCTCGAGCAGCGCGAGAAACGTCACGACCAGCACGGCGAGGCCCTGCGCCGGGTCGAACAAGTCCAGGAATTCGACGAAACGCGCATCGTGCAGGCGGCGCAGGATGCGGGTCATGTGGTCGCGCACCGAGAGCTGCTCGCGCGAAATGCGGTGATGGCGGTTGACCGCGGCCCGTGCCAGCAGCGCAAGCCAGGCCGCGCGCAGGTCCTCGGGATTCACTTCCGGCATCCGGTCGGCGACGGTCTCCTCGAACAACACCTGGACCAGCGCAAAATCGCGCCCGGCCTGGGGCAGCTCGTTCAGGCGGGCCGCGGCGAGCTTCATTCTTTCGTATTCCATCAGGCGCCGCACCAGTTCCGCGCGCGGGTCTTCCTCGAGGTCGCCCGGGGTCGGCCGCGGCAGCAGCATCCGCGACTTGATTTCGATCAGCATTGCCGCCATCAGCAGGTATTCAGCGGCGAGCTCCAGCGAGCGGGCGCGCATCATCTCGACATAATCGAGGTACTGGGCGGTGAGCTTCGCCATCGGGATGTCGAGGACGTTGATGTTCTCCTTGCGGATCAGGTACAGCAGCAGGTCGAGGGGCCCCTCGAACTGATCGAGGAACACTTCCAGGGCATCCGGTGGAATGTACAGGTCGTGCGGGACCTCCAGGACGGGCTGGCCGTAGACCCTGGCGATCGGGCTCGCCGCGACCGGCTCAATCATGACGGCCGCACTCCCGCCCGGGCCGTGCGCCTGCCGGGGCTTGCGGAAATTTGGGGGGGAAGAGTCCTGCCGGCTGGGAGTAACGGCCGGTCGGTGCACGCAGTTCAGCGGCCTTGCGGCCACCGTCCCGCAGTAGCGACGGAGGCATTGGCGTATTTTACAGCGATTCGAGCGCCAAACCTAGCTGTAAATCAATCCCATCGCTTCCTTCACTTCGCGCAGCGTTTCCTGCGCCAGCTTGCGCGCCTTCTCGCAGCCGTCGGCAATAATCGAGCGCACCAGCGTCGGGTCCGCAACGTACCGTTCGGCGCGCTCGCGCATGGGCTTCTGCTCCTCGAGCACCGCGTCGATCACCGGCTGCTTGCACTCGAGGCAGCCGATGCCGGCGCTGCGGCAGCCCTGCTGCACCCACTCCTTGCGCTTGTCGTCCGAATAGACCAGGTGGAACTGCCAGACCGGGCACTTGGCGGGGTCGCCCGGATCGGAGCGCTTCACCCGCGCCGGATCAGTGGGCATCGTGCGGATCTTCTTCGCCACGCTGTCGGCATCCTCGCGCAGGCTGATGGTGTTGTCGTAGGACTTCGACATCTTCTGCCCGTCCAGGCCCGGCATCCGGGAGGCCTCGGTGAGGAGCGCCTGCGGCTCGCTCAGCAGCACCTTGCCGCCGCCTTCGATGTATCCGAACAGGCGCTCGCGGTCGCCCATGGGCAGATTTTGCGCCTCTTCCACCAGCGCGCGCGCCGCGGCAAGCGCCTCCGCGTCGCCCTTCTCCATGAATTTGGTGCGCAGCTGCCGGTAGAGCCGGGCGCGTTTCGCCCCGAGCTTCTTGATCGCGGCCTCCGCCTTCTGCTCGAACCCCTCCTCGCGCCCGAACACGTGATTGAAGCGGCGCGCGATCTCGCGCGTGAACTCGACGTGCGGCACCTGGTCCTCGCCCACCGGCACCATGCTCGCGCGATAGATCAGGATGTCCGCGCTCTGCAGCAGCGGGTAGCCGAGGAAGCCGTAAGTGGCAAGGTCCTTCTCGGCGAGCTTCTCCTGCTGGTCCTTGTAGGTCGGGATGCGCTCGAGCCAGCCGAGCGGCGTCACCATAGACAGCAGCAGGTGCAGCTCCGCGTGCTCCGGAACGCGCGACTGGATGAACAGCGTCGCCTGCGCCGGGTCGATGCCCGAAGCGAGCCAGTCGATCACCATGTCCCACACATGCCGCTCGATGACGTCCGGCGTGTCGTAATGCGTGGTGAGCGCATGCCAGTCGGCGACGAAATAAAGGCATTCGTACTCGTGCTGCAGCCGCACCCAGTTCTTGAGCACGCCGTGATAGTGGCCCAGGTGCAGCGCCCCCGTCGGGCGCATGCCGGATAGCACGCGGTTGGCGAACATGATCGGGACCCCGCCGGCTCAGCTCAGGCCGGCCAGCCGGATCAGGTCCCTCACCGGCAGACCGAGCAGGGCCGCGACCAGCGCCATCAGCACCGCGATCGCCGGCCACAGCACGAAGCCGAGCACGCCGGTGAAGAGCAGGACGATGAGGATGAAGAAGCCGTAGGGCTCGATCCGCGCGACGCGCCATGCCACTCGACTGGGCAGAAGGCTGACGAGGATGCGACCGCCGTCGAGCGGGGGCAGCGGCACCAGGTTCAGCACCATGATGACGATATTGAAAAACACGCCGGCCGCGCCCATCAGCGTCAACGGCAGCGAAAAATACGAGCCCGGCAACGACAGCCCGATCTTGACCGCGAGCGCCCACAACAGGGCCATCACGAGGTTGCTGAAGGGGCCAGCAGCGGCAACCCACAGCATGTCGCGCTTCGGACGGCGCAGGTTGGCAAAATTGACGGGCACCGGCTTCGCCCAGCCGAAAATGATGCCGCCGCCAAAGAGCTTCCCCAGCACCAGCAGGATGAGCGGCAGCGCGACCGTGCCGAACGGATCGATGTGTCGCAGGGGATTCAGGCTAACCCGTCCTTCCAGGTAGGCGGTCATGTCGCCGAAATGCTTCGCAACGTAGCCGTGCGCCGCCTCGTGCAGGGTGATCGCCAGGATCACGGGCAACGCATAGACCGCGACGATCTGGACCAGGTTGAGCTCCAAATGGCAAATTCCGAGATAGGGATTCCGGCTATTTTAACAGGCCGCCCGGAGCCTGCCGGCTTCGCGCCATTGCGCCATCATGGTTCGCCGTTCCGCGTCACGCGCCGAATGGCGCGAGGCTACCTTTGCCCCGCCGCACGATCACCGGCTCCTCGCCGGTAAGGTCCACGATCGTCGTCGGCGTGATCCCGCACGAGCCGCAATCGAGTATGAGGTCCACCTGGTGCTCGAGGCGGCGCCGCATCTCGTGCGCGTCGTTCAACGGCAGCTCGTCCCCGGGCAGCATCAGTGTCGAGCTCAGCAACGGCTCCCCGAGCTCGGCGAGCAGCGCGCGCGCCACGCGATGGTCCGGTACCCGCAGCCCGATCGTCCGGCGGCCCGGGTGCGCCACCCGTTTCGGTGTCTCGCGCGTTGCCCTGAGCAGGAACGTGTAGCCCCCGGGCGTCGCCCTCTTGAGTAGCCGGAACTGGTGATTGTCCACCTTGGCGTAGACGGCGATCTCGGCCAGGTCGTGGCAGACGAGCGAAAGATGGTGCCGATCGTCCCGCTTCCGGATGGCGCGGATGCGCTCGAGCGCCGCCTTGTCGCCGAGACGGCAGCCGAGCGCGTAGCACGAGTCCGTGGGATAGACCATCACTCCGCCCGCCCGCACGATTTCAACCGCCCGCCGGATCAGGCGCGGCTGCGGGTTATCGGGATGGATCGAGAAGAACTGGGCCACCTGGAATCCGTGATGAGTGATGGGTGATGGGCACGAATATGAATGAAGTTTTATTGTATAAACAGTACCTTATAATGCTATATTAAAGTTAGATATGAGATCACCAATGGATCAATACCATTCCTCATTCGACCCGGGTGGAGCAGCCAAAGTCCGATGGTGCGCGTATATGGAGTCATGCCAATGGACTGCGCCCGACGCTTTGCCGCCGTCGCCATGACCCTGATGGTGGCCGCAGCGGACGCCGCGACCTGCAGCGGGGAAAGCGGGGCGCGGCGCGTGGCACTGCTGGAACTCTACACTTCCGAAGGCTGCGACAGCTGCCCGCCCACCGACCGCTGGGTGAGCGCGCTTCCCGGCCGCGGGTACACCGCGGAACAAATCGTGACGCTCGCCTTTCACGTCGACTACTGGAATGACCTGGGCTGGAGCGATCCATTCGCCAAGGCTCAATACAGCGCGCGCCAGCGCGGCGCCAACCAGCGCAACCATTCGCGCGTCGTGTACACGCCCCAGCTGCTGCTCAACGGCAGGGACTACCGTCGCCGCGCCGTGATCGACGATTTCGGCGGACACGTGAGCGCACTGGCGCGAGAGGCGCCCAAGGCCAGAATCAGCCTGCAGCTCGCGACCGAGCCCGCGGGCATGCTCGCCGTGCAAGGCGCCGCCGCAATTGTGGACGCGGCTGAATGGCGGGACGCGCGCGCTTACCTCGCGCTCTACGAGAACAATCTTTCGACCCAGGTGACCGCGGGAGAAAACCGGGGAAAACGCCTGCGCCACGACTTCGTGGTGCGGGAAATAGCCGGCCCCTATACCGTTGACGACCGGGGCTCGGCCGCGCTGGGCCACCGCTTCAGGATCGAGCCCGGGTGGAAGACCGGCGACCTGCATGTCGCCGCGTTCGCGCAGAATGAACGCAGCGGGGACATCCTTCAGGCGCTTGCGCTCGCAGTCTGCCGCTGAGCCTCTCCAGCCTGCGCCCGTGCCCGGAGGCGCTGTTCCGCTATAATCGGCTCCAAAGCCACTGCGGAGAGGGCTGTTAACCGGCACCAAACAATCGCGCTGTCGATCGCGGCGGTCAACCTGCTGGTGATACTGCTGTTCCCGCCGTTCGACCAGTACACGATCGCGGCCTCCAAGCTGCCGATTTTCGGGGGATTCCATCCGGTTTTCCTCGCGCCGCCCTACGGCGAGATCAATACCAGCGTATTGTGGCTGGAAGCGCTGGTGCTGCTGGTCAACGCCGGCATCGCCTGGCTGCTGTTGCGGGACAGGCCAGCGGCCGGGAAGAAGAGCTGGATGGGGCTGCAGAACGCGACGCTGATCTTCACCGGCGTCAACCTGCTGCTGGTGCTGCTGTTCCCGCCCTTCGAGTCCGTATACGCCATCACCAAGGCCACGCTGCCGACCTTCGAGGGGTTCTACCTCATCTTCAGCCAGAAGCCGAGCCACATCATCGTCACCTCGCTGCTCTATGTCGAAGTGATATTCATCCTGGTGAACGGCGCCCTGCTGTGGCTGATTTTCAAGCCCAAGTCGTCGGACGAGCTCGTGGCGGAGCAGTTGCGCGACTTCGCAGCGGCACCCGCGAAGAAAGACTGAGCGAGTTACGCGAGATTCTGGCGCAGGCGGCTTTGCGCCGGAACGTGCTGCGCCAGGAATTCCATCTGGTCGGCGAGGATGCGGCGGTTGGTGAGGATCAGGTATTCCGCCCGGTTCGGCACGTACGGCAGGTAGATCAGTTCCATCCCCGCCTGTTCCGGCGTGCAGTTGCCCTTGTGCTCGTTGCAGGCGCGGCACGCGGTCACCGAGTTCATCCAGGTATCGCGCCCGCCGCGCGAGAACGGCGTGACGTGGTCGCGCGTGAGCCGGGAGATCGCGAACGCGCCGCCGCAGTAGGCGCAGACCTGGCGGTCGCGATGGAACAGCTCGCGGTTGTTGAGCGGCGGCACCTGGCCGAACGCCTTCATCGCCATCGCCTTGCCCTTGATGGCGATGATGCTGGAGGCCGTGATGCTGGAGCGCCTTCCGGTCAGCCGGTTCATGCCGCCGTAGACGGTGAACGCCTCGGCACCCGTCGCCCACGCGACCTGGTCCTTGGCGTAGTAGTAGCAGGCATGCTGCCAGCTGATCCAGCGATGCGGCACGCCGTGGGTATCCAGCGTCAGGATCAGCGGGAGCCCGCCGCGCTGCACCGCCTGAAGTTCGATAGCAATGTTCATGTCTTGCGGTCGTTTGCCGGCACCGGCACCCGGTGCAGTGCGAAATTTACCAGATTTAAGCGCGTAGTGCGCGGCACCGCAGCAAGGTATAATTGCGGCCAGTGAATAGTGCATCGTGCAAGCGCCGTTGCCGTCCGCTGTGACCCATACCCAGGACGGCGCGGTCTCCGCCCAACCGGAACCCTCCGGCGCGCCCAAGCCAACCTTCTCCACGCTGGGCTTGATCCCGGAGCTGCTGCGCGCCGTCGCGGACCAGGGTTATACCGAGCCCACGCCGATCCAGGTCAAGGCGATCCCGCTCATCCTGCAGCACCGCGACGTCATGGGCGCTGCCCAGACCGGCACCGGCAAGACTGCCGGGTTCATGCTCCCGCTGTTGCAGTTTCTCGCGCCTCAGGCCAGCACCAGCCCGTCTCCCGCGCGCCATCCGATACGGGTGCTGGTCCTGACTCCGACGCGTGAGCTCGCGGCGCAGGTCGAGGAGAGCGCGCGCACCTACAGCAAATATATTCCGCTGCGCACGGCGGTGGTGTATGGCGGCGTGGACATCAGCCCGCAGATGAAGCAGCTGCACGCCGGCGTCGAAATCCTTGTCGCAACCCCCGGCCGGCTGCTTGACCACCTGCACCAGAAGAGCGTCAACCTCTCGCGCGTCGAGTTCCTGGTGCTGGACGAAGCCGACCGCATGCTCGACATGGGCTTCATACCCGACATCAAGCGCATCCTCTCCGTGCTGCCGTCGCAGCGGCAGAACCTGCTGTTCTCCGCGACTTTCCCGGACGAGGTGCGCCGGCTGGCGAAGGAGCTGCTGCGCTCCCCGGTGACGATAGAGGTGGCGCCGCGCAACGCTCCGGCCGACCTCGTCACGCACCAGGTCCACCTCGTGCCGCTGTTGAAGAAGCGCTCGCTGCTGGTCCGCCTCATCCGTTCCCGCGACATGCGGCAGGTGCTGATCTTCGTCCGGATGAAGCGCGATGCGAACCGCCTCGCCCGCCAGCTGCAGCAGGACGGCGTCGTCGCGAAGGAAATACACAGCGACCGCACGCAGGCCGAGCGCATGCAGGCGCTCGAGGACTTCAAGCAAGGCAAGGTGCCGGTGCTGGTGGCGACCGATATCGCCGCGCGCGGGCTCGATATCGAAGAGCTGCCCTTCGTGATCAATTTCGAGCTGCCCCACACCCCGGAGGACTACGTGCACCGCATCGGGCGCACCGGCCGCGCCGGCCTGCCCGGCGAGGCGATTTCGCTGGTCAGCCCGGACGAGGTGAAGTTCCTGGAAGACATCGAGCGGATGCTCAAGCGCAAGCTGCCGCAGGCGCCCGTTCCTGATTCCCTGGCGGATAGCCGTCATCCGCAGCGACCGCGCGAGACGCGCCGCGAACGTGAACCGCGGCGCCCGCCGGCCAGGGCGCCGCACCCGCCCAGGACACAGCCTGCCGCCCAGCCTTCACCGTCCGGTTTTGATTTCTCCAAGCCCTACGAACCCTCGTCGCCGAAGCCGGAGCCGGCGGCGGCGCCTCCAACGCACGGCAGGCACCACCGCCCCACTGCCGCCCTGCTCGGCGGCGGTCCGGTAAAGCGCGAGAAGTAGGATGAAAACCGTCTCCGCGAAGAAATTGAAAGCGATGCTGCACGACGGCGGCGAGATCGCGCTGCTCGACGTGCGTGAAGCCGGCCAGTTCGGCGAGTCGCACCTGCTCTTCGCCACGCCCCTGCCCTACAGCCGCCTGGAGCTCGATGTGGGCGCGCTGGTGCCCCGAAAATCGGCGCGCATCGTCCTGTGCGACGACGGCGAGACGGGCGTTGCTGCGCGCGCGGCGAAGCGGCTGGAGGCCATGGGCTACGCCGATATCGCGGCATTGGATGGCGGCACGAAGGGCTGGGCCGCCGCGGGGTACGTGCTGTTCAAGGGCGTCAACGTCCCGAGCAAGCTGTTCGGCGAGCTGGTGGAGCACGAATACGGCACGCCGCACGTCACGGTGCAGGAACTGGCCCGGATGAAGGCGGCGGGCGAGGACTTCGTGCTGTTCGACGGCCGGCCGGTCAACGAGCACCACAAGATGACGATTCCCGGCTCCACCTGCGTGCCCAATGCGGAGCTGCCGCTGCGCGTGCCGGCGCTGGTGAAAAACCCGAAGACCAAGATCATCGTGAACTGCGCCGGGCGCACGCGCTCCATCCTCGGCGCGCAGACGCTCATCAACTTCGGCGTGCCGAACCCGGTGTACGCGCTGGAAAACGGCACGCAGGGCTGGTACCTGGCCGAATTCCAGCTCGAGCACGGCAGCACTCGGCGCTATCCGCAGCGGATCGACGCGGCGGCGCTCCCCGGCCTTCAGGCCTCCGCCAGGAAGTTGATGGAACGCTTTGCGATCAGGACCGCCCCGTCGCGGCAGGTCGCGGCGTGGCTCGCGGAGACGGACCGCACCACCTACCTGTGCGACGTCCGCACGCCGGAGGAATTCGAGACGGGCTCGATACCCGGCGCCGTACACGCGCCCGGCGGCCAGCTGATCCAGGCCACCGACCAGTGGGTGGGCGTGCGCGGCGCGCGCATCGTGCTGATCGACGGCGGCGAGAACGTGCGCGCCCCGGTCGTGGCGAGCTGGCTGAAGCAACTGGGGTACGAGACCTGGATACTCGAAGGCGGCGTCAATTCAGGCCTCAAGGGCACGCCGGCGGCGCGGCCCGGGTTGCCGGCGCTGGCGTCCTTCACGGCCATGGAATTGAAGTACGCGATCGACGCGGGCGGCTGTACGGTGTTCGACCTCGGCGCGAGCATGCGCTTCCGCAAGGCGCACATCCCGGGCAGCCGCTGGAGCATACGCACGCGTATCGCCGCCGATGCTCGCGGCGCAAAAACACCCGTCGTCCTCGTCGCCGACGACGCCGGCACCACTCAGCTCGCAGCGATCGACCTGGCCGACGCGGGTGTCAAGGACGTCAGGCTGCTCGACGGTGGCCCCGCCGCCTGGAAAAAAGCAGGCTACCCGACCGAAGCCTCGCCGGACTCGCCGCCCGACGCGGAATGCATCGACCACCTGTTCTTCGTCCACGACCGCCACGCCGGCAACCGCGAGGCGATGAAGCAGTACCTCGCGTGGGAAACCGGGCTGATGTCCCAGCTCGACGCGCAGGACAAGGCGTCGTTCCGGATCGGCGCGTCGCACTGAGCGCCGCGATCCCGGAAAGAAAAACGCCGGCTTAACGTTAGTTGACCACCAGCTTGAGCTCGCGCACGACCTTGCCCCACTTGTCGCTCTCGAGCTGGACGAACTTGGCAAAGGCCTTCGGATCGGTGGCCACGATGTCCGTCCCCGCCCGCTGGTACGCCGCCCGCACTTCCTGCGTCTGGAGCAGCTTCGAGACTTCGCGCTGCAGGCGCTGGATGGCAGCCGCCGGGGTCCCCCGCGGCGCGAGCAAGCCCGTCCACAGCGCCGCGTCGTAGCCGGGCACGGTTTCCCCGATGGAGGGAATGTCCGGCAGCTCCGGCGAGCGCTTCGCGGTCGTCACCGCGATGATTCTCAGCTGCCCCGCGCGATAATGGGGCATGATGCTCGAGAGGCCGAGGCAGCCGATCTTGATCTGACCGCCCAGCAGGTCGGCCCGCACCGGCCCGCTGCCCTTGTACGGGACGTGCACGATGTTGATGTCGGCCTTGTTGACGAACAGCGCCTGGAACAGGTGCATCGCGCCCCCCTGGCCCGAGGACGCGTAGTTGTGCTTGCCAGGCTCCTTTTTCGCCAGCGCGATCAGATCATTCACCGACTTGACCGCAAGCGAGGGATGCACCACCAGGCCGTAGGGCTGGCTCGCGATCTGCATGATCGGCGCGAAGTCCTTCAGCGGATGGAACGGCACCTTCTTGTACAGGTTCGGAACGATGGTGTGCGGTGTTCCGGTGGCCAGCACCGTGTACCCGTCGGGATTCGACTTGGCCGCGATGTCCGTTCCGATCAGGCCTCCGGCACCCGTGCGGTTGTCGATCACCACCTGCTGGCCCAGAGCTTCCGGCAGCCTCGTCGCGACGATGCGTATGAGCACGTCCGTCGCGCCGCCCGCGCCGAACGGAATGATCATGCGCACCGGTTTATTCGGATAGGGCTGCGCCAACGCCGAGCCGGCGGCAAACAGGCTGAGCGCGAAACAGATCAGCGAAACGCGTATGCTCCTGCTCATGACTCCTCCTCGGTTGTTCAAGACTTGATCCGGGACCGTTTCCGGCAAGCGATGGACGCCTGCATTGGCCTCGAAACGATGCACAGTCTAGCCTAGGTCCCGAATTTTCCCAAATCATCTCTGATTGTCCATGCTGAGCATCCGGGGCCTCCACAAGTCGTACGGCGGCGCGCGGCCCCGGCAGCTGCTGCGCGACGTCTCGCTGGAAGTCCGCCGCGGCGAATACGTTGCCATTGTCGGCGAGTCGGGGGTGGGAAAATCCACGCTGCTCAATCTCATCGCCGGCCTCGACCTGCCTGACGGCGGCAGCGTCGCGCTGGACGGCACGGAGCTGACGTCACTGGACGATGACGCCCGCACCCTGGTGCGGCGCGGCCGGATCGGCTTCGTGTTCCAGGCGTTCCACCTGCTGCCCCATCTCACCGTGAGCCAGAACGTCGCCCTGCCTCTCGCCCTCGACGGGACCGACCCCGCCGCCATGGCGGAGCGGGTCGGCGCGATGCTCGCCGCGGTGGGACTCGCGGCGGCGACGGACGTCTATCCGCGCGAGCTGTCCGGCGGGGAATTGCAGCGCGTGGCGATCGCCCGCGCGCTGGTCCACCGGCCGCTGCTCGTGCTCGCCGACGAGCCCACCGGCAACCTCGACGCCGACACCGCGGTCCAAATCCTCGACCTGTTGCGCGAACAGGTGAAAGCGAACGGCGGCGCGGGGATACTCGTCACCCACTCCGCGGCGGCCGCGGCGACTGCGGACCGCGTACTCGCGCTCACGTCCGGGGGACTCCGTGCGCGGACGTGAGTCTCCCGCCTCTCCCCTCCCGCTCATCAGCGGGCGCTTCCTGCTGTTCCAGGCGCTCACCGCCGGGCCGTGGCGCGAGCATCCGGGGCGCTCGGTGCTCGCGGTCGCGGCGATCGCACTGGGTGTCGCGCTCGGCGTCGCAGTCCACCTCGTCAATTCCAGCGCGCTCAACGAATTCGAGCTCGCCGCGCGGCATCTCGCCGGCGAGGCCGACCTGGTGGTGCGCGGCCCGCGTGCGGGCTTCGACGAGTCGCTCTACCCGCGGCTCGCGCGCCTGCCGCAGGTCGAGGCCGCGAACCCCGCCGTGGACCTGGAGGTTCCCCTCGCCGGCCGCCGGGACAGTCTCCGCATCGTCGGCTTCGACCCGCTGCGCGCGGGGCTGGTGCAGCCGGCGCTGCTGCCGGAGCGCTCCGGCATGGTCCTCGACCTGTTCGACGCGGATGCGCTACTGCTCAGCCCCTCCGCCGCGGAGTGGCTGGGACTCAAGGCGGGCGACGAGATCGCCATACAAGTCGGCACGCGCGCGCTGACGCTGAGGGTGGCGGGCCTGCTGCCCCAGGGCGCGTACCGCCAGCGCCTCGGGGTGATGGACGTCGCGGCGGCGCAATTGCGCCTCGAGCAGCTCGGCCGGCTCAACCGGATCGACCTGCGCCTGAAGCCCGGCACCGAGGTCGCCGCGTTCCGGCACGAGCTCCAGGCCCTGCTTCCCGCCGGGGTCCACGCGGTCACGCCGGAGACGGAAGGCGGGCGCGGCGCGAACCTGACGCGCGCCTACCGCATGAACCTGGACATGCTGGCGCTGGTCGCGCTCTTCACCGGCGCGTTCCTGGTGTTTTCCTCGCAAGTGCTGGCGCTGCTGCGCCGGCGGACCCAATTCGCGCTGCTGCGCGCGATGGGCGTCACGCGCTCGACGCTCGCCGCCCGGCTCATCGCCGAGGGCGCCGTCGTCGGGATTCTCGGCGCCGTGTCCGGCGTGGTCCTGGGCTACGCCGCCGCGCGCTACGCGCTGTCGGCGATCGGATCGGACCTCGGCGCGGGCTACTTTCGCAGCATCACGACCAGCATCAACGCCGAGCCGCAGGTGCTCGCGTTCTTCGTCGCGCTCGGCGTGCTGTTCGCGGTGCTCGGCTCCGCCGCCCCGGCCTGGGAGGCGGCCCGCCGCCCGCCGGCGCGGGCCTTGCGCGCCGGCGACGAGGAAGAAGGCCTGAAGCAGCTGCCCGCGCTGGGCTGGGGCGCAGCCGTGCTCGCGAGCGGGCTCCTGCTGGCAGCCGCCCCGGCCGTCAACGGCCTGCCCATCGCCGGTTACGCCGCCATCGCGCTGATCCTGGTCGGCGTGGTGCTCGCGATGCCGCAGCTGGCCGGAGCGTGCCTCGCCGCCATCCCTGCTTTCACCCGCGCGCCCGCGGCCATCGCGATCGCGCAGCTCAAAGCCACCCCCCGCCAGGCCGCGATCAGCGTCGCGGCGATCGTCGCGAGCTTCAGCCTGATGGTCTCGATGCTGATCATGGTGAGTTCCTTCCGCGGCTCGCTCGAATCGTGGCTCGAGCGGATGCTGCCCGCCGATCTCTACCTGCGCGCGGCGCGTTTTGGCGAGACGGCTTTTCTTACGCCCGGCGAACAGGCGCGGATCGCCGCGATACCGGGACTCGAGCGCGTCGAGTTCATCCGCAGCCAGACCCTGCTGCTCGCCCCGGAGCGCCCCCCCGTGACGCTGCTCGCGGGCCCGGTGGACGCCGCCGATCCGGAGAAAACCCTGCCGCTGACCGGCGCGCCGCACGTCCTGCGCCCGGGCGACCCGCCGCCGGTGTGGGTATCCGAGGTCGCGTCCGATTTCTACGGCCTGCGCACCGGCGACCGGGTGCGGCTGCCCATCGGTAGTACAACGGGCGGCGCCCCGCGCGAGTACACCATCGCCGGCGTGTGGCGCGATTACGGGCGCCAGAACGGCGCCATCGCGATGAACCGCGGGCTCTACGCTGGAATCACCGGCGACCGGCTGGTCAACGACGCGGCGCTGTGGCTCGCGAAAGGCACGCCCATCCTCGACGTTCAGCGCGCCCTGCGCGAGCAGCTGCCCGGCGGCATCGAGATCGCCACCACGCGCGAATTGCGCGCCCTCTCGCTCGGCGCGTTCGACCGCACGTTCGCGATCACCTACGCGCTCGAGATCGCCGCGGTCCTGATCGGGCTCGCCGGCGTCAGCGTGTCCTTCGGCGCGCAGGCGCTCGCGCGCCGCCGCGAGTTCGGGGTGCTGCGCCACATCGGCATGATGCGGCGGGAGATCGGCGTCATGCTGGGCTGCGAGGGTGCGGTGGTGGCCACGCTGGGAACCGCTTTCGGCCTGGCGACCGGCTGGATCGTGGGACTGATCCTGATCCACGTCGTCAACCGCCAGTCCTTCCACTGGGGCATGGAATTGCACGTGCCGTGGCTGCCGCTCGCGGGACTGGCCGCGCTCGTCATCGCCGCCGCGGTCGCCACCGCGGTGTGGAGCGGCCGCGCGGCAATGGGCGAAGACGTGGTCCGCGCGGTGCGCGAGGATTGGTAGCATCAAGACCGGGCCGCGCGGGGATATACTAGTCCAGCCGGGTGAGTTGAACCGCGACCAGAAGACGGCCCGGGGATCGGAGGAGTCCTTGCCGTCTCCACAGGAGAGACTCGCAAAGCAGCTGGCCCGGGTGCCGGTCGCATGGCTCGTGCTCGTGATTGGCGTGGCCGCTTCCACGGCCGCCTGGCTCTTTACCGTATCGCGGGTCGAGATCGCGGCACGCTCGAAATTCGACGCCACCGTCGCCGACGCGCAGAGCGCCATACGGAAGCGCCTGCAAAGCTACGACGACGTGCTGCGCGGCCTGCAGGGACTGTTCCTGGTCACGCCGCGCGTCACCCGGGATGGCTTCGGTCGCTACATCGACAATCTCAGCCTGGAGCATCGCGAAGCGATACGCTCGATCAGCTACAGCCAGCGCGTGCCGGCGGAGACCATGACCGCGTTTGTCGATCAGGTCCGCCGTGACACCAGCCGCGATCCGCGGGGATTTCCGGATTTCGTCGTCAAGCCCCCCGGCGGCCGTCCGGAGTACCTCGTCCTGGTCTTCATCGAGCCGCTGAAAGGCAACGAGGCCGGTTTCGGGCTCGATCTGACCGCGGAGCCGGTGCGTCGCGCTTCGATCGAGCGGGCGCGCGACTCGGGTTCCGTGACCGCTTCCGGGCGTGTCAGCCTGCTGTCCGTTCCGGTGGAAGGGGATTGGGGCGTCAGCCTGCGCCTGGCGCTGTACCGCCGGGACCTGCCCATTGACACGGTGGAGCAGCGCCGCCGCGCCTTCACCGGAGTCATCAGCGCCACGTTTCTCGTGCGAGAGTTCGTGAGCGACATCATCTGGAAGGACGCGGTTAAGCCGCTGCACCTGCGCGTATTCGACGTCGGGGAGCGGAATGCTCCGGTAAGCGCAAACGCCCCGGAAGCGCTGCTGTACGACAGCGCGCCGCGGCGCAAGCCGGCCGCGTCATTCATGAAGCCGGTTCAGATCGATGCCGGCGGGCGGCTGTGGCGGGCGGAGTTCGCCGCGCCCGCGCATTATTTCCTCGCCACCGCCGACCGCCTTTCGCCATGGCTGGTGCTCGCGGCCGGCATCCTCATCAGCATACTGCTCGCCGGCCTGGTCCGCGCGCTCGCGACCTCGGGCCAGCACGCCGAGGCGCAGCGCCTGGCGCAGGAACTGGTCGAGGCATTGCCCAACCCGGTCTATTTCAAAGGCACCGATGGTCGCTACATCGGCGTCAACAAGGCGTGGGAGCAGTTTTTCGGGATACCCCGGGCGGCATTCATCGGCAAGACCGTGCACGATCTCTATCCCCACGACAAGGACACCGCCGACCGGCTGCACGCCAACGACCGGTTGCTGTGGGAACGTCCCGGGACGCAGGTCTACGAAACCACGATCGCCACGACCGACGGCACTCGGCACGATGCCGTCTACTACAAGGCCACCTACAGGCGCGCCGATGGCGGGGTCGCCGGGCTGATCGGCACCATCATAGACATCACGGAGCGCAAGCAGGCCGAGCAGCGCCAGGCGATGGAACACGCGGTCACCCGCGTCCTGGCCGGCGCGCCCACCTTGATCGACGCCATCCCCACGATCATCCGGACCATCTGCGATACGCTGAATTGGCACTGTGGCTCGCGTTGGGCGCTGGACAAGGAAGCCGGTTTGCTGCGGTGCTTCGAGTGCTGGGGCGTCGACAGCCCCGAAATCCAGGAATTCGTTGACGAAAACTCCAAACACACCATGACACCGGAGCTGGGAAGCGATCAGGGCCTGGTGCGCGGCGCCTATAACACCGGCAAACCGGTGTGGATCGCCGATTTGACGCGGGCCACGGGTTTCAAGCGCGCTGCGCTGGTGACCAAGGCCGATCTGCACGGTGCTTTCTGCTTCCCGCTGCTCGACGGCAACGAAGTGCTCGGGGTCATGGAGTTCTTCCATCGCGGCGTGCGCGAGCCCGATGACATGCTGATTCATATCACCCAGTCCATCGGCAGGCAGATCGGCCAGTACCTGGTGCGCAAGCAGGCCGAGGAGACCCTGCAGTTCGTGGCCACGCACGACTCGCTCACCAAGCTGCCCAACCGCGCGATGTTTCAGGACCGCCTCGAAAATGCCGCCGCGCGGGCGAAGCGCAACCGCACCCGGCTTGCGGTCCTGTTCATCGATCTGGACCGCTTCAAATTCATCAACGACACCCTCGGACACGATGCGGGGGACGCCCTGCTGCGCGAGGTGGCAAGACGGCTGACGGCCGAGCTGCGGGCGAGCGACACCGTGGCGCGCCTCGGCGGCGACGAGTTCGTGGTCTTGATCGAGGAAATCGCCGAACCCGTTCATGCCGGCACCGTGGCGCACAAACTGGTCGGCACCCTGGGCGAGAGCTTCCTGCTCTCCGGACAGGATTACCGCGTCACCGGCAGCGTCGGCGTCAGCATATACCCGGACGACACCGACGACGTCAGGACATTGCTCAAGAACGCCGACACCGCGATGTATCGGGCCAAGGAACAGGGCAAGAACGCGTTCCAGTTCTATTCGCCCCAGATGAACGTCAACACAACCGAACGGCTGACGCTCGAATCGAGCCTGCACCGGGCGCTCGACCGCAACGAGCTGGTGCTGCACTACCAGCCGCTGGTCGATATCCGCAGCGGCCGCATAACCGGCGCAGAGGCCCTCGTGCGCTGGCAGCACCCGGAGCTGGGATTGATGCCGCCGGCGAAGTTCATCCCGCTCGCGGAGGAAACCGGCCTCATCATCCCGATTGGCGAGTGGGTCCTGGGCGCCGCATGCGAGCGCAACCGGGCCTGGGAGCGGGCGGGACTGCCTCACCTGCGGATAGCCGTGAACCTCTCTCCGCTCCAGTTTATGCGCGGCGACCTGGTGAAAACGGTCGAGCGCGTCCTCGCCCGGACCGGCTGCAAACCGACCGCCCTTGAGCTGGAAATCACCGAGGGCATGGTCATGCGCGATCCTGAAAACGCCGCCGCGTTGATCCAGAAACTGAAAGAGATGGGGATCCACGTCGCGATCGACGATTTCGGCACCGGTTATTCCTCGCTTGCCCATCTCAAGCGCTTCCCGGTGGACAGCCTGAAGGTGGACCGCTCCTTCGTCATGGACATTCCCGGCGACGCGAACGACATGGCGATCACCGCGGCCATCATTTCGATGGCCCACAATCTCGGGATGAAAGTCATCGCCGAAGGCGTCGAGACCCGGGAGCAGCTCGATTTTCTGCGCGGGCAAGGTTGCGACGGATTGCAGGGTTTCTATTTCAGCAAGCCGCTGCCCGAGGAGCAGGTCATAACCTTGCTTCAGCAGGCAAGGGAAGGCGGCTTCCCGAACAAGTGAGGAAACGCGCTGCCTCCCGTGCCGCACGCGACCACCGGGTAGAGCGCGGCCGATGACCGGCAACAACCCAAAAATCCCTTCCCGGCGTCGCGCGCTGGCCTGGCTTGCGGGCTGGATGGCGGCGCCTGTCTTTGGCCAACCCGTCGACCGTCAGTCGTCAGTCGTCACGCCTTTCGCTCCCGTCGTCCCGGGCTACCAGATGCAATTCCCCCGGGACGAAGGGAGCCACCCGGACTTCCGGGTGGAGTGGTGGTACCTCACCGGCTGGCTGAACGAGCCCGCCCGGCCGCTCGGCTTCCAGGTGACGTTTTTCAGAGTGCGGCCAGCCTTGAAACACGACAACCCCAGCGGCTTCACGCCGCGCCAGATTCTGATCGCGCACGCCGCGATCTCCGATCCGGAGCACGGCAGGCTCATCCACGCGCAGCGCGCGGCGCGGGCGGGCTTCGGCCTGGCCGGCGCCGACGAGGGGCGCACCCGCGCCTGGATCGACGAGTGGGCGCTGGAGCAGCAGGGCAAGACCTACCGCTCGCGCATTCCGGCGGTCGAGTTCGACCTCGACCTGACGTTCGAATCCGCGCAACCGCCGCTGCGCCAGGGCCAGGATGGCTTCAGTCGCAAGGGGCCCGCCCCGGAGTCGGCAAGCTATTACTACAGCCTGCCCCACCTCAAAGTCAGAGGGACGATCGCCCGCAGCGGCAAGGCGCAGAGCGTGAGCGGCAGCGCCTGGCTCGATCACGAATGGTCGTCGCAGTACCTGGAGAAGGACGCCGTCGGCTGGGACTGGATCGGCATCAATCTCGAGGGCGGGGCCGCGCTGATGGCGTTTCGCATGCGCGACAAGGGCGGCGCCAGCTTCTGGGCCGGCGGTGCGCTGCGCGCCGCGGACGGATCGGTGCGGGTTTTCCCCCCTTCGGACATTCGCTTCACGCCGCGCCGCGAGTGGCGCTCGCCGCGCACCGGGACGCGCTACCCGGTATCGTGGACCGTGAGGGCGGGAGATCGCGAGTTCGAAATCGAGCCGCTGTTCGACGACCAGGAACACGACACCCGCGCCTCGACCGGGACGATCTACTGGGAAGGCGCGGTGCGCGCCCTGCACGAGGGCAGGCCGGCGGGGCTGGGCTACCTGGAGCTCACCGGCTACTGGCGGCCGGTCAACCTCGCGTAATCGCGGCCGGTGCTCTCACCGGGCGCTGGCATAGTACTCGACCCGGCGCTCGAGCGCGGCAATCGCCTCCGACACCGCAAACGCGAACAGGAACACGACGATCACGAGCGCCCAGAACTCCTCCATCAGGAAGTGCTGGGAATAGAGCTCGAACAGCTCCCCCACGCCGATGATCGCGACCAGCAACTGGCCGATCACGACGCCTTTCACGCCGCGTATCGCGCCCAGGCGCACGCCCGCGAGTATCTCCGGCAGCGCGCTCAGGATCAGCACGTGAACGTAGATCTGGCGGCGCCGCGCGCCGAAGGACCGCGCCATTTCCACCAGCGAGCGGTCCGCGTGCTTCACGCCGACCTGGGTGTCGAGCACGATCACGAAAACCGCGAACAGGTACACCGTGACGACCACCGTGGTTTCCCCGATGCCGATCACCGCCATGAGGATGGGCACCAGCGCCGAAATCGGCGCGCTGACGAAGATGTTCACCCACATGCCGAGCAGCCGGCCCACCCCCGGCAGGCGAGCCATCGCGAACCCGAGCGGAATCCCGGTGACGAGCGCAAGCGCCATGCCGATGGCGAATGAACGCAGCGAGATCAGGGCGGCCGCGGAGAACTTGTCGGTCCCGAGCACCGTGATCCCCGCCTCGAGCACGCTCGAGACCGGCGGAACGATGGTCGACCAGCCCGCGCGCCCGATCAGTTCCCACGCAAAGAACCAGATCGCGAGCGAGAAAACGACCGGAATCTTTCTGCCAAACAGCGTCATCGCGGTGGCCGTCCCCGTCAGGTCACGTATTGCTTCAGGATCTGCCAGATCTCGTCGACCGCGTCGAGATAGCGCCGGTCGCGCCGGATCTCGTCCGGATCCTTGTCGTGCCCGATATCCGGCGTGAGGACCCGCGATACCGTGCCCGGCCGCGGAGACAGCAGGACGATCCGGTCCGAGAGGTAGGCGGCTTCCTCGATGCTGTGCGTGACGAAGATCACCGTCTTCTGCCGGTGGCGCAGCAGCACCAGCAGGTCCTCCTGGAACTTGCGCCGGGTCTGCTCGTCCACCGAGGAAAACGGCTCGTCCATCAGGATGATGTCGGCATCGACCGCGAGCGCGCGCGCGAGCCCCACGCGCTGCTTCATACCGCCGGAGAGCTGATTCGGGTAGCTCGATTCGAATCCGGAGAGGCCGACCTCGGCCAGCCGGCGGCGCGCGGTCTCGTCGCGCACTTCCCGGGGCACGCCCCGCAACTCCAGTCCGAAGGCGACGTTTCTCAGCACGGTGGCCCACGGCAGGAGCGCGAAGTCCTGGAACACGAAAGCCCGTTCCGGCCCCGGCCCGTCGATTTTCCTGCCCTTGACCCGCACCTCGCCCGCGTTCGGCGGGATCAGGCCCGCGATGATCTTGAGCAGCGTCGTCTTGCCGCAGCCGCTGGGCCCGAGCAGGGTGCTCAACTGCCCGCGGGGAAAGTCGATGCTCACGTCGCGGAGCGCCTCCACGCCGCCGTCGTAGGTCTTGCCGACCCCCCTCGTCTCGACGATCGCGTCGCCGGCCATCGTCAGGCCCCCCGGATCTCGGCAGGAAACAGCACGTGCTCCAGCCGCTCCAGCCCGTACAGCGTGAGCGCGGCGACCGTGACGATCGAGGCGATGGCCGCGAACATCTTGGAGTACTCCGCCACCGAGCTGTGATAGGTGATCAGATCGCCGATGCCGGTCGGCGTGATCAGGAGCTCGGCGATCACGACGCCGATGAAGCCCATCGCCAGCCCGAGCCTCAGCCCGGTGAAAATCAGCGCGGCCGCGTACGGCAGGACGACCTTGGCGACCACCTGGCGCCGGGTGCCGAGAAACGCGCGGCACATCTCGACCAGCGAGGGACTGGTATTGCGGATGCCCTTGTACGAGTTCATCACGACGACCGGCGCCGCCATGAACACGACCGCCAGGACCTTGGCGGTCAATCCGATTCCATACATATAGGTAATGAGCGGAATGATCGCCGCCATCGGCGCCGCCTGCAGGATGATGACGACCGGCAGCGTGAACCACTCCACTGCGCGAGAGAGCCCCATCCCGATCCCGAAGCCGACGCCCGCGATGCCGCAAATCACGATGCCGATCACGAGCGGCTGCAGCGTGGAGGCGTAGGCTTGCGCCAGGCTGCCGTCCGCAGCCATCTCGGCAAGCGCAACGACGGTCTGGCTGAAGGGGGGAAACGCCGCGCTGACCGGCCAGCGCCCCGCCGCCTCCCACATGCCGAAAAAAAGCACGAACGAGGACAGCTGCCAGGCGAGCGTGCGGTCGGGCCCGTACGACGCGAGGCGCCGCGCTGGGCGGCGCCCCGGTGTCTTCGAGTTCAGGCGATTACTTGACCTTGGCAAGCGCGGCCTTGAGCGGCGCGAACGTCCAGAAATCCCCGGCCTTCAGGTTCTCGCCCTTGAGCGCGCCCGCAAGCTTGTAGAACTCCAGGTCGTTTTTCGCCGCGCTCTCGCCGCCGCCGTCGTTGGGCAGGATGCCGCCTTTCGCCGCCTCCTCGAAGTACGGCAGGATTTCAGCCTCCAGCTTGGCCGGCAGGTCCTTGAGCAGCCCGAGCGCCTTGCGCGCGGCCACGACCGATTTCGGGTCCTTGTTGATCTCGCGGTTGACCTTGATCAGCTCCTCCAGGAGGATCGCGACGGCGGCCTGATTCTTCTGCAGGAACGCCTGCGTGGCGAACAGCGCCTCGTCGCTCGCCTGCACCTTGCCCAGCGGCAGGATGGCGAACTTGCCCGGCGCCTCCTTCATCACGTAGTTCTTGTTGGCCGCGTCCAGGATCGAAGCCTTGATCGTGCCTTTCAGCAGGCCCAGCGCGCGGACGTTGGAACCGGGAACGAAACTCACGTTCTTGTAGTTGATCTTGTGCTCCTTCGCCATCAACCGCATGATCGCCTCGGTCCCCGAGCCGCGGGTGTGGACCGCGATTTCCTGGCCGTCGAGATCCTTCCAGCTCTTGTAGAACTGGGTGTTCACGATCGGGAAGAACTGGAGCGCGCTCATCTGGTAGAAGAACCGGACCGGGACGTTCACCTTCTGGATGGCGGCGTAGGGCGTGCCCTGCCCGATGTCGGCCTGGCCGTTGATCACGGCCTGCGTCGCCACATCCTCGCTCTTGAACGACGTCACCTCGACGGCGACGCCGCGTTTCTTCGCGCGCTCGACCGCGATGAGCAGCGGCAGCTCGTCCACGGAAACGACGTCGCCCAGCGCGTACCTGATCTTGGCTCCGGATTGCGCCCAGGCGCCGTCGGCATAGGCACCTGCCAGTATCATGACGGCCAACAGGGGCATTGCTGGAAACATCTTGAATGATCTGTGCATGACTTTCTCCCTTGGATGAGCGGTCCGAATGGCGTGCGATAGTTATGAAGCCCGCGCGCATCTCGAACCATTGATCAAGCTAGCAGGCGGTCCAGCCCCATGTCAATTGTCATCAGGCTGCCCGGAACGCGCCGCCCGGTGGAGAAACGCCGCTGCGTGCGACGGCGCCCGCAGTCAGTTAAGTTTCCGCCGGCCTGATGCGGGCTCAGCCTCGCCCGGCGGCGCATCGGGGGACAAGGCGAGCTGCAAATCCCAGTCGGACTTTGCCACCACCTGGATGAGCAGCCTGGAGAAGAGGTGCAGGAGCTTCGCGTCGAGCACCATGTCTATGCCCTGCCCCGGCTGCGGGTGCAGGCGCAGGAGGCAGGTGCCGTCCTCGCGCGGCTTGCCCTCGGCACGCGCCAGCAGCAGCGGCTCGTCGCCGAGCGGCCTGCGGTAGTCGCGCTCCTCGAACGGCGCTCCGAAATTGCCCTGCTGCGCGAAACCCTCGTGGCGGATGCCGAGCACCGTGCGTTTGGTGTCCGCGTCGAACTGCTGGCGCACCGGCTGATCCTGCTCGAGCATCTTCACCAGCAATCCCCATAGGCGCTTCGTATAGCGGCGCGTCAGCCAGAACCGGAATTCGTCCCCTTCCGTCGTGGAGACGCGCATCAGCACCCGGTCCTGCTGTTCCTGGTAGGCGAACTGTATCTGGTGAATAGCCATCAGCCGTCAGCTTAAACCGTTTTGCGACCGGTTCAAGCGGCGTACTGACGGCTGAAGATCAAGCCGCCGCGGTGGCGGCGGCCGGCGCCTTGTCGAAGGTGAACCCGCCCTTCTTGTGGTCCACCCGTACCGCGTCCCGGGCGGCGAAACGGCCCTCGAGGATCGCCTTGGCGAGCGGATTCTCGATGCTCGCCTGGATCGCGCGCTTCAACGGACGCGCGCCGTAGACCGGGTCGAACCCGGCCGTGGCGAGCTCCTTCAGCGCCGCATCGCTCACTTCGAGCTTCATCTCCAGGCCCGCGAGCCGCTTCTCGAGGTAGCCGAGCTGGATCCTGGCGATGGACTTGATGTGCTTCTCGCCGAGCGCGTGGAACACGATGATCTCGTCAATCCGGTTCACGAACTCCGGACGCAGCTGCGATTTGACCTCGCCCAGCACCGCGGTCTTGATGAGCTGGTAGTCCTCGCCCGCCATCTGCTGGATCGTCTGCGAGGCCAGGTTCGAGGTCATCACGATCACCGTGTTCTTGAAGTCCACGGTGCGCCCCTGCCCGTCCGTCATGCGGCCATCGTCGAGCACCTGCAGCAGCACGTTGAAGACGTCGTGGTGCGCCTTCTCGATCTCGTCGAGCAGGATCACCGCGTACGGCTTGCGGCGCACGACTTCCGTGAGATGCCCGCCCTCTTCGTAGCCGACATAGCCCGGCGGCGCGCCGATCAGCCGCGCGACCGAGTGCTTCTCCATGAACTCCGACATGTCGATCCGGACGAGATGGTCCTCGGCGTCGAACAGGAATTCGGCGAGCGCCTTGCACAGCTCGGTCTTGCCCACGCCGGTCGGCCCGAGGAACAGGAACGAGCCGTACGGGCGCTTGGGATCGCCGAGCCCCGCGCGCGAGCGCCGGATGGCGTCGGACACGAGCCGCACCGCCTCGTCCTGGCCGACCACGCGCTGGTGGAGCTTCGCTTCCATCTGGAGCAGCTTCTCGCGCTCGCCCTGCATCATCTTGGACACCGGGATGCCGGTGGCGCGCGACACCACCTCGGCAATTTCCTCCGCACCCACCTGCGTGCGCAGCAGCCGCGGCTTGCCCGTTTTCGGCTTGTCGGCGTGCTTCAACTGCGCCTCGAGCTGCGGCAGCTTCCCGTACTGCAGCTCCGCGACCTTGTCGAATTTGCCCTGGCGCTGCAACTGCGTGATCTCGGCCCGCACCCGGTCGATCTCCTCCTTGATGTGCGCGGCCCCCTGCACCTCGGCTTTTTCCGCCTTCCAGACCTCTTCCAGGTCGGAGTACTCCTTCTGGAGCGTCTTGATCTCCTGTTCGAGCAGCTTCAGGCGCTTCTGGGACGCTTCGTCCTTTTCCTTCTTGACCGCCTCGCGCTCGATCTTCAGCTGGATCAGGCGCCGGTCGAGCTTGTCCATCGCCTCCGGCTTCGAATCGATCTCCATCTTGATGCGCGACGCCGCCTCGTCCACGAGGTCGATCGCCTTGTCAGGGAGAAAACGGTCGGTGATATAGCGGTGCGAAAGCTCGGCCGCGGCGACGATCGCCGGGTCGGTAATGTCCACGCCGTGGTGGACCTCGTACTTCTCCTGCAGCCCGCGCAGGATCGCGATGGTGTTTTCCACCGACGGCTCCTCCACCAGCACCTTCTGGAAGCGGCGCTCGAGCGCGGCATCCTTCTCGACGTGCTTGCGGTATTCGTCGAGCGTGGTCGCGCCCACGCAGTGCAGCTCGCCGCGCGCGAGCGCGGGCTTCAGCATGTTGCCGGCATCGATCGCCCCTTCGGCCTTGCCCGCCCCGACCATCGTGTGCAGCTCGTCGATGAAGACGATGGTCTGGCCGGCGTCCTGCGCGATTTCCTTCAGCACCGACTTCAGCCGCTCCTCGAATTCGCCGCGATACTTGGCGCCGGCGAGCAGCGCCGCCATATCGAGCGCAAGCACGCGCTTGCCCTTGAGCGATTCGGGCACCTCGCCATTGACGATGCGCTGGGCCAGCCCTTCCACGATGGCGGTCTTGCCCACGCCCGGCTCGCCGATCAGCACCGGGTTGTTCTTGGTGCGCCGCTGCAGGATCTGGATCACGCGCCGGATCTCGTCGTCCCGGCCGATCACCGGGTCGAGCTTGCCGCTGCGGGCGAGCTCGGTAATGTCCGTCGTGTATTTCTTCAGCGCCTGGCGCTGCCCCTCTGATTCGGGGTTCTGCACGGTCTCGCCGCCGCGCACCGCGCTGATCGCCTGCTCCAGCGCCTGCCGGCTCGCGCCGTGCTGCTTGAGGAGCTTTCCGGTCTCGCCCTTGTCGTGCGTCAGGGCAAGCAGGAACAGCTCCGAGGCGATGAACTGGTCGCCGCGCTTCTGGGCTTCCTTGTCGGTGAGGTTGAGCAGGTTGCCAAGCTCGCGCGAAACGCTGACTTCGCCGCCCGCGCCTTCCACCTTGGGCAGGCGCTCGATCGCGCTCTTCAGCGCCGCGCGCAGCCCGCCGACGTTGGCCCCGGCGCGTGCCAGCAGCGACGCCGCGCCGCCGCCCTCCTGGTTGATCAGCGCCGCGAGCAGGTGCTGCGGCTCGATGTACGGATTGTCGTTGCCGACCGCCAGGCTCTGGGCGTCGGCGAAGGCCTGCTGGAACTGGGTCGTGAATTTGTCGAAGCGCATCTCGCACCCGTAATGGTTTGACTATGAACCATATGGGGCAGCCCATGCCAGTTTCAAGCAGGGACTCGCAATTTTATGAGGATACACAAGCGCTTACCGGAAACTCCTGCCCGGGCGTGGTCCGGCATACAATTGGCCCGAAGCCGCCATGGACGCCAGCGAAGCCCTTTTCCTCGCCCGCACCCAGTTCGGGCTGAACATCGCCTTCCATATCCTGTTCCCGAGCATCACGATTGCGCTCGCGTGGTTTCTCGTATTTTTTAGAGTGCAGTACGCGCTTACGCGCCGGCCCGAGTGGCTCGCGACCTACCGCCTGTGGACCAAGATCTTCGCGCTGTCGTTCGCGATGGGCGTGGTCTCCGGCATCACCATGTCCTTCCAGTTCGGCACCAACTGGCCGGGCTTCATGAACAAGGTCGGCAACATCGCCGGGCCGCTGCTCGCCTACGAGGTCCTGACCGCCTTCTTCCTCGAGGCGACCTTCCTCGGCGTGATGCTGTTCGGCATGAACCGCGTGCCGAACTGGGTGCACATCACGTCCGCGGTGCTGGTCGCCGCCGGCACCTCGCTCTCGGCGTTCTGGATCCTCGCGCTCAATTCCTGGATGCAGACGCCGGTCGGTCACATCGTCGCCGATGGCCAGCTCATCGCCGGCGACTGGCTGGAGGTCATCTTCAATCCCTCGTTTCCCTACCGCATGATCCACATGATGCTCGCCTCCGGGCTGACCGCGACGTTCCTCGTCGCGGGGCTGTCGGCGTGGCGGCTACTCAAGGCGCCGGGCGACGCCGGCGCCGCGCGCACGCTGCGCGCCGGCATCCTCGTGGGCGCCGTGCTCGCGCCGCTGCAGGCGTGGGTGGGCGACCGGCACGGGCTCAACACGCTCGAGCACCAGCCCGCGAAAATCGCCGCCATCGAGGCCATCTGGAAGACGGAAAAGGGCGTGCCGCTGGTCCTGTTCGCGATACCCAACGAGCAGGCCCGGCGCAATGATTATTCGATCGAGATCCCGAAGGGCGCGAGCCTGATCCTGAAGCACGATCCCGACGCCGAGCTGAAGGGGCTCGACGCGTTCGCGCCGGATACGGCGCCGGTCGCGCCGGTCTTCTTCTCCTTCCGGGTGATGGTGGGCATCGGCATGGCGATGATCGCGCTCGCGTGGTTCGGCCTGTGGGCGACGCGCGGCGGGCGCGCCCCGCCGCGCTGGCTCCTGTGGACGTTCGCGGGCTTCACCTTCTCCGGCTGGGTCGCGGTCGAGGCCGGCTGGCTGGTCACCGAGATCGGCCGCCAGCCGTGGCTCGTCACCGGCGTGCTGCGCACGGCGGACGCCGCCGGTGGGGCCTCTGGCGCGCAGCTGGGCGCGAGCCTCACCGGCTACATCCTCACCTACACGCTGATGCTGATCGCCTACATGGTGGTGCTCACGCACATGGCCGGCACCGGCAGCGCGCGGGAAGACCCGCGTGCCGCGCTGGTGGCGGAGGCGCGATGACGATCGACCTCCCCGTCGTCTTCGCCGTCCTCATGGGCGTGGCGGTCCTCGCCTACGTGGTGCTGGACGGCTACGATCTCGGCGTGGGCATGCTGCTGCCGGCCGCGTCCCCGCGCGAGCAGAACGTGATGGTCTCGTCGATCGGCCCGTTCTGGGACGCCAACGAGACCTGGCTCGTGCTGGGGGTCGGCTTGCTGCTCGTCGCGTTTCCGTCCGCGCACGGCATCGTGCTGGGCGCGCTCTACCTGCCGGTGGTGGTGATGCTGATCGGCCTCATGCTGCGCGGCGTCGCGTTCGAGTTCCGCGTCAAGGCCGAGGGCTGGCACCGCGAGCTGTGGAACGGGCTGTTCTGGTTCGGCTCGTTCCTGGCATCGCTGGCGCAGGGATTGATGCTCGGCTACTACATCACCGGTTTCGCGCCCGGCTTCGGCACGTTCCTGTTCGCGCTGGTGGTGGCCGGCGGCCTCTGCGGCGGCTACGTCCTGCTCGGCGCGACCTGGCTCATCATCCGCACCGAGGGCGACCTGCAGCGCAAGGCGGTGGGCTGGACGCGCTGGGGCCTCCTGTGGATCGCGCTCGGCGTCGCGCTCGTCAGCATCGGCACGCCGCTCGCGAGCGAAACCGTGCGCATGAAATGGTTCGATTTCCCGCGCACGCTGGGGCTGATGCTGCTCCCGGCCGCGAGCGCCGCGGCCTGGCTCTGGGTCTGGACGCTCACCGGCCGCATGAAGCGCGGCGAGACCACTTCCGAATGGAAGCCATTCGCCGGCGCGGTGGCGATCTACGCGCTCGCTTTCCTCGGCCTCGCCTACAGCGTGTTCCCGTACGTCGTGCTCGACCGCATGACGATCTGGGAGGCCGCGGCGCACCCCTCCGCGCTGAAGGTGATGCTGATCGGGGCGCTCATCGTGCTGCCGTTCATCATCGGCTACACGGTGTTCGCCTACCGCGTGTTCAGCGGCAAGGCGTCGGAGAAGCTCTACGATTAGCCGCCGGTGATCGCATATCAGAAAAATATCTAAGCTCATCGAATTTACTTATGCCGCGAACATACTTGACATCCAGCGGTGTCCGTCGAACACTGGCCGTGCTTCGGTTTGGTGCAGGCTCCGCACCGGATTGGTGATGCGCTGCGGTCGTCTGCGGGGGAATGAAATCGGTTTAGGTGAAGCAGACAACAAAGGAGAGGGCAGACCATGGCGACACAGAAATGGCGCACCGAGGACTGGGTTGCGGTTTACATCGGATTCCTGATCATCATCCTCACCCTGGCCGCATTCAGCGGAAAGTTCGTTGACCTGAGGGCCGCGAGCTCGGCGTTCCGCTGGACCACCGACACCCAGCTCGCGTCGCGCGCGCCCGGCTGGAGCGCGCAGCTCGACGGGGTCATCAAGGACGCCGCGGCCAAGGGCGAAAAAGGCAAGGCGCTGGCCGACTCGGCGACCGAGCTGAAGACCGCCCTGGAGAAGGGAGATCGCAAGGCGATCGAGAAGGCGGCGGGCGCCGTCGCCAAGGCCGGAGGCCGCAATACCGTCGCCGGGACCCTCGGCGGCGCCGTCCGCGGACACGCGGCATCCGATGCGGGCGCGAAGGTCTTCACCTGGGCGAACCTGTCCAAGGTCGTGTCCATCGGGGTCGTGTGGCTCGTGCTCGCCACGCTCGGGATGTGGTTGATCTCGGGCCGGGTCGCGCCGGCCTTCCTCATCGGCTTCCCGGTCGTGTTCGGGCTCGCCTGGCTCGCGCGCTTCCTCGCGGGGAACGGGCTGTTCGTCGAGTACGGCATCGAGTACGTGATTTTCGCGCTGTTCCTGGGACTGCTCATCAGCAACACCATCGGCGTGCCGGATTGGCTCAAGCCCGCGGTGCAGACCGAGTACTACATCAAGACCGGCCTGGTGGTCCTCGGCACGGCGCTGCTTCTGCTCGAGATCCTGCAGTACGGCGCGCTCGGGATCCTGCAGGCGATCCTGGTCGTGTTCGTGGTCTGGTACTTCTGCTTCTGGCTCGCGAGGAAGCTCAAGGTGGACGACGATTTCGCGGCGATGCTCTCGTCCTCGGTCGCCATCTGCGGGGTATCGGCGGCGATCGCCACCTGCGGCGCGATCGCGGGCGACAAGAAGAAGCTCTCGTACGTCACCTCGCTCGTGCTCATCGTCGCGGTGCCGATGATGGTGATCATGCCCTGGATAGTGAAGGCCTTCAACATGCCCGAGGTCGTCGGCGGGGCCTGGCTCGGCGGCACGCTCGACACCAGCGCGACGGTGGTGGCCGCGGGCGCGCTCGTCAGCGACACCGCCATGAAGGTCGGCGTGATCGTCAAGTTCGCGCAGAACGCGCTGATCGGCGTCGCCGCCTTCATCCTGGTGGTGTGGTGGACGTTCAAGGCGGGCGCGGCGCCCGGCGGCCAGAAGCCGAGCCCGGGGATCATCTGGGAGCGCTTCCCCAAGTTCGTGCTCGGCTTTCTCGTCGCCTCGGCGCTGTTTTCGTTCGTCATCCCCGCCGACCTGGTGAGCGGCACCAAGGGCGCGTTCGGCGAGATCCGCACCTGGTGGTTCGCGATGGCGTTCGTGTGCATCGGCCTGGAGGCCCGGTTCGTCGAGCTTGCGGGCATGGGCGGCGGGCGCCCGGCGCTTGCGTTCATCATCGCCCAGATCTTCAACGTGTTCTTCACGCTGGTGCTCGCTTACCTGATCTTCGGGGGGGTGATCTTCCCCGTCCCGGAATTCAAGTAGCCGCGGCGCAGTGAACCCGGGCCCCGCGCAGGCGGTCATACCGCCTCCGCGGGGCTTGTCACTTGGAGGGCGGAACTGGAGATGGGCGCGACCGTCGAGCGCATCGGGAACTGGCTCAGGAACCGGGCCGCGCTGCGGCCCTTCGAGGCGTTCCAGATCGAAGTGACGTCGCGCTGCAACATCCAGTGCGTGATGTGCCCGGTCACGGTGCTGTCCGATCGCTGGCACGCGCGGGACATGTCGTGGGAGACGTTCGAGCGGTTGGCCGAGGCGTTCGGCCGCGCGAACTGGGTTCACCTGCAGGGCTGGGGCGAGCCGCTCCTGCACCGGCGCCTGTTCGACATGATCGCCCGCGCGAAGGGCGCGGGCTGCCGGGTCGGCTTCACGACCAACGGCACGCGCCTCACTCCGGGCACGGGGGCGCGGCTGCTCGACTCGGGGCTCGATCTCGTCGCGGTGTCGATCGCCGGGGCCACGGCCGCCACTCACGAGGCGATCCGGGCGGGGTCGAATTTCGCCAGGCTCGCGGAAAACCTGCGGCGCTTCCTGCTGCTGCGGCGGGAGCGCGGGAACGCGCGCCCCAAGGTCGAGATCCTCTTCCTCATGACGAGCACCAACCTCGCCGAGCTGCCGCGCGCCGTCGAGCTCGCCGCGGAGCTCGGCGCCGACGAGCTGGTCGCGACCAACCTCGATTACGTGATGACCGCCGGGCTCGATTCCCTGCGGACCTATTCGGACGCGCCGCCCGCGGCGGAGTTCCGCGACGCCCTCGAGCAGGCGCGCGCCGTGGCGCTGCGGACCGGCATCACCTTCCGCCCCTACCGCCTCCAGTTCAGGGAGATGGCGGTATGCGATCTCGATCCATTGAGGATCCTGTACGTCTCGGCGGACGGCGCGGTGGCGCCGTGCGTCTATACCTCGCTCGCGGGGCAATCCGGTTTGCCGCGCGTGTTCGCGGGCGCCCCGGTGGAGGTCCCGGCGGTGAGTTTCGGCAACGTGAACGACCGGCCGCTCATGGAAATCTGGCAAGACCCTGCCTACCGCGAGTTCCGGGCCCGGTTCACCCGGCGCGTGGAGGGCGCTACCGCCATGATGCTCGGCGCCGCCGGCGGAGCGGCGGCACGCGAGGAGCACCCGGCGCCGGAAGCGTGCCGCACCTGCCCCAAGCTCTTCGGCATCTGAATTTCCTACGCCGCCGCGCTCGCCGTGGCGGCCTTCGATGCCGTGCGCGAGCCGATCGCGGGATAGGGATAGAGCATGTTGAGCGCGATGCTCTGGTTGGCGGTCTGGACGATCCGAACGTGCTCGCGCTTCAGCTCCCGCGCGTGCCGGCAGCCGCAGGAGTGCGCGATCATGTCGATCTCCTTGTCCATGTTGCGCGCGTAGTTCGCCACGCGCAGGTACTTCTCCTCCACCACCAGGCCGCGGTGGAGCCGCGGATTGTGCGTGGTGACGCCCGCCGGGCAGGTGTTGGTGTGGCAGCGCAGCGCCTGGATGCACCCCAGCGCGAACATGAAGCCGCGCGCCGTGACCACGAAATCGGCGCCCACGCACAACGCCCACGCCGCGCGCGCGGAGGTGACGAGCTTGCCGGCCGCCACGACGCGGATGCGGTCCTTCAGGTCGGACTGCAGCAGCGAGTCCACCACGCGCGGCAGCGCCTCCGCGATCGGCAGCGCCATGTGGTCCATCAGCGTTTGCGGGGCCGCGCCGCTGCCGCCTTCACCGCCGTCGATATGCAGGAAATCGGGCGCGTATTCCTTGCCGCGCCGCAGCACCGTGTCGCACAGGTCGTTGATGAACTCCCAGCCGCCGATCGCGGTCTTGATGCCCACCGGCCGGCCCGTGAGCTCGCGCAGGTAGGCGACCTTTTCGAGCAGCTGGTCCATGTTGGCGATGTCGTAGTGGCGGTTCGGGCTGATCGAGTCCTTGCCCTGGGGAATGCCGCGGATGCGCGCGATCTCCTCGGTCACCTTGCCGCCCGGCAGCACGCCGCCCTTGCCCGGCTTCGCACCCTGCGAGAGCTTGACCTCGAACGCCTTCACGTGCTGCGCGATCTCCTTCACCTTCTCCGGCGAGAAGCTGCCGTCGACGTTGCGCATGCCGTACTTGGCGGTGCCCATCTGCATGATGACGTCGCAGCCGCCTTCCAGGTGATGCGGCGCGAGCCCGCCTTCGCCGGTGCCCATCCAGCAGCCGGCTGCCTTCGCGCCGCGCGAGAGCGAGCGCACCGCGGGCGCGGAGATCGCGCCGAAGCTCATGCCGCTGATGTTGACGATGGATTTCGCCTCGAACGGCAGCTTGCAGTAGCCGTCGCCGATCACGAGGGACGGCGTTTGCAGGCGGTCCTCCTCGAGCACCGGGAACGGATGGTTGACGAAGATGATGGAGCCCGGCTCGCGCAGGTCGTTGGTCGAGCCGAATCCGATAATGCTGCCCTCGCCCTTGGCCAGGCGGTAGATGAAGCTCCGCATCGCCCGGTTGAACGGCATCTCGGAGCGGTCGCCCGCGAAGAAGTACTGCCGGAAATACTCGCCGAGGTTCTCGAAGAAGAAGCGGAACCGCCCGATCACCGGGTAATTGCGCAATACGGTGTGCTTTTTCTGGGTGACGTCGTGGATGATCAGCACGACCAGCGCGCCGATCAGCACGAACCCGATGATCGTGCCGATGCCGTAAGAGAGTACGCTCAAGATGCCGTTCATCCCGCCCCCTGGCAACGATGCTATAGAATTATCTTTCAAATATAGAACAAATCCGTGGACTTGGCATCTGTCATCGAGCGTGACGTCACCGCCGCCCTCGCGGAGGACGTGGGCAGCGGCGACCCCAGCGCACTGTTGTTGCCGGAGCAAAAGACCGCCCGCGCGGTCGTGGTGTGCCGGCAGGACGCCGTGATCTGCGGCCAGGCGTGGTTCGAGGCGTGCATCCGCAGGCTCGACGCGCAGGGCGCCGTGACGTGGCTCGTGGCGGAAGGGGCGCGCGTCACTCGCGGGGCCCGCGTCTGCGAAATCCAGGGGAAGGCGCGCGCGCTGCTGACCGCCGAGCGCACGGCGCTCAACTTCCTGCAAACCCTGTCCGCGGTCGCGACCGCCGCGCGGCGCCACGTGGACGCCGCCGCGGGAACCCGCGCGAAGATCGTGGACACCCGCAAGACGCTGCCGGGCCTGCGCTACGCCCAGAAGTACGCCGTGCGCACCGGCGGCGCCGCCAACCACCGCATGGGGCTCTACGACGCGATGCTGATCAAGGAAAACCACATCGCCGCGGCGGGCGGCATCCGCCAGGCCATCGAGCAGGCGCGCAAGCTCGCGCGTCCGGAAATCTGGATGCAGGTCGAGGTGGAAAACCTGAGCCAGCTGCGCCAGGCACTCGATGCCGGCGCGACGATGATCCTGCTCGACAACATGAGCCCGGAGCAGATGCGCGAAGCGGTGAAGATTGCCGGCGACCGCGCCGAGCTGGAGGCTTCCGGCGGCATCACCCTCGACAACATCCGCGCCGTCGCGGAGACCGGTGTCCACCGCATCTCGATCGGGAGCCTGACGAAGGATGTGAAGGCGGTGGATTTTTCGCTGCGCTTCGAGTGAGAGGATTCGTGATGAAAGCAGGCCACGACATGATGAAGCACCGCCGCGGATTTCTTCAAGCCGCCGCGGCGGCGTTCGCCTTGAGCAGTCTGCCGTTCGCCGCGCGCGCCGCGGGCGCCGCGGCGGGGAAGATGAAGATCGGAATCGTCGGTTCGGGCCGGATCGGCGGGACGCTCGGCCGCATCTGGGCCAACGCCGGGCATACGGTGATGTTCTCCTCGCTCGATCTCGAGCACGACAAGGCGCTTGCCGCCAGCGTCGGGGCCAACGCCCGGGCGGGAACGCCGCGCGAAGCGGCCGTTTTCGGCGATGTGCTGCTGGTCGCGGTGCCGTACCACGCGCTGCCGCAGGTGGCAAAAGATCTCGGGGCCTTGCTCAAGGGCAAGGTGGTGATCGACACCTGCAACCCTTTTCCCGGACGCGACGGCGAGGTCGGGATCTGGGCCCAGAAGAAGGGCGCCGGCCTCGCCTCGGCGGAGCTGCTGCCCGGGGCGCGCATCGTCCGCGCCTTCAATGCGATCGGATACTCCAGGCTGCCGGAGGCGGCGCAGAGCCCGGGACGTACCGGCATGCCGATGGCGGGCGACGACGCGAAGGCCAACGCGATCGCCTCGATACTGGTGCGCGACGTCGGCTACGAGCCGGTGGTGATCGGGCCGCTCGCCATGGGCAAGCACCTGGTCCCGGGAACAACGCTCTCCGGCGAGCGCTCGCCGGTGGAAATCCGGAAGATCGCGGCGACGCTCAAGTGAGCATGCCAAAATTCCGCTCTCACGTGTTTTCAAGTGGAGTGAATCATGGCTCGATTGCCCTTCATTCAAGATGACGCTCCTTCGGAAGTCGTGCGCGCCGCGTTCGACGCGGCGAACCGGTTCAACGGGCGGGTCGCCAATTCGATGCGGGTATTCGCCCACTCTGAAGGCATCCTGAGGTTCCTGCTGCCGCTCCAGGCCGTGCTGCAGAAGGACGGCCTCGGCTGCAAGCTCGACGCGAAGACCCGCGCGCTGGCGATGATCAAGGTCTCCGCCCTCAACGAGTGCCGGTACTGAATCAAGCACAATCGCCTGGTCGGGCGATCGGCAGGCTGGACCGAGGAGCAGCTCGATACCCTCAGCGGCGACGGCTACATGGAAAGCCCGCTCTTCGGCAGCCGCGAGAAGGCGGTCATCCGCTGGGCCGAGCTCGTCAACTGGAACAAGGCGCGCTACGACGACGACGCCTTCGCGCAGCTTGCGAAGCACTTCGACCCCACCGAAATTGTCGAGCTGACGACCGTCGCCGCGTTCCGCGGCCTGATGAACCGCTTCATGGACTCGCTGCACATCGAGCTCGAAGGCCCCGAACTCCAGGCCCGGGGCGGCCGCGCCGCCGCGAGCCGGGAAGACCTGCATGCTTACGTCGAGAAGCTGGCGAAGCTGGTGTAGCGCACCGGCATAGTTACGCCGAGTGGCCCGATCCTTGGGAGGGGAACATGAGCGCAATCGTTGCACGCAGCCTTAAGCCCGTCGACGCGCTGGAAGTGAGCGTCCTGATCGACAACGTCGTCGACCCGCTGTCCACCTTGCCGAAGGGCGTCACCAGCGAGCAGGCGGTGCTCCAGGCCAGGGGAATCATGGTCTCGTCGGGTCACGTGCGCTGCTGCGCGAATCACGGCCTGTCGCTCGTCATTACCGCGCGCATCGGCAGCGACATCCGGGTCCTGCTATTCGACGCCGGGCCGGAGGCCTATACGCTTGCACGCAACGGTGACCGGCTGCGGACGCCTTTTGGCGAGGTCGGTGCAATTTTCCTCTCGCATGGGCACTGGGATCACGGCGGCGGCTTGCCGGAGGCGCTGCGTCTTGTCACTTCCGCGAACGGCGGCAAGCCCGTGCCCTTTCACGTCAACGAGGGCATGTTCGTCACCCGCGGGATGCGACGGCCGAACGGCGTCGTCGTGCCGGCCGAAGTCGTGATGAACCCCGTTGATCTCGAGAGGCGGGGCGCCGCGATCGTCAATTCCCCGGACGCGCGGGCCATCATGGACCAGCTGTTCTACGTAAGCGGCCAGATTCCGAGGGTCACGCCCTACGAGCGTGGATTGCCGCCGCACGTGAAGCTCGCGCAGGACGGCGTCACCTGGGAGCCCGACCCGTTGATCCTGGACGAGCGCTATGTCGCGGTGCACGTCAAGGGCAAGGGCGCCGTCGTATTCACGGCATGCTCGCACGCGGGCGTGATCAACGTGCTCACGGACGCGCGCAACGTCCTCGGCGACGTGCCGCTCTACGCCGTGATGGGCGGCTTCCATCTCTCGGGGGCCGAAGTCGAGGCGATCATCCCCCAGACGATTCGGGACTTCGGCGATTTCAAACTGAAGCGGATCGTCCCCTGCCACTGCACCGGCTGGCGCGCGGTGCACGCGCTGGCGCAGGTCTACAACGAGGACGTCCTGGTGCCGGCGGCGGTTGGAAGGCAGTTCGTTTTTTGAAGCGACTCAAGTGCTCGTCTGGAAAAGGGATGCCCCTAGGGCGCTTTCTCCGTTGTTAGCTTTGAGTTGGCGCTTGTTGTTCAGAGAAGAGTCAGGTCTTGATTCTTGAATTTTCAAGATTCAAGACTTGACCCCCGGATCAGGCGCGGGTTCTGGAGTATGCGTTCGTAGAGCGTGTCCAACTCCAGCACGAACTCCGCTCCGAGTCCGCCACGCTTGTCTTCGTACCTGAGCGCCGCCTCCCGAACATCCGCCTCTGCTATGGGGCGGACGAGTAATTCGACCGTCACGAGCGGGAAGTGCGCCTGCGGCCGGCGAGTTCACTGAGCAACTGGTCCCGGACCTCTTGCCATGGCCGCCCGGCTTTCGGGTCGCTGCGATACTCCGCCAGCCGTTCGCTCAGCACTTGCCGGTGCCAATCGGGCACGCCGACCTTCTCCGGCACCGCAGCGATGCGGTCCCAAAGCGCCTCGACGTAATTGACCTTCTCCTCGAACGGTAATTCGTCGAAGCCAGGTGGCGGAAGCGGTAATGTGTCAGCCATGTACGGAAGCGTACTGCAAATGAGGGCAGTGCGCCATCCTCGAATCTGTTCGAGACCGAAGCGCAGGGTCAGTGGGTAAAAATGGTGTCAGAATAAATGCGGTCAGCAACTTTTCAGTCAATGCCACTTCCGGCCAGCGCTCGCCCGCTACCTGGCCTTCCGCTCGAAGTACTGGAGGTCGACGAACAAGGCCGCGGCAAGGACGAGCAATCGCTCCTCGGCGCTCAACCCCGGGTCCTGATACTCCACGCGGAAGCGGTCCTTGTCGGTGAAACCCTCGGCGAGCAGCCCGGCCCACTTCTTGGCCACGACCGCCACGGGCTTGCTGCCCTTCATGAATGGGAAGGTCCAGATCTTCCACAACGGCGAGGAGACGGTCATGCGTGCCGTCCCGGTCGCGTCCTCGACATCGAAGCGCTTCGACAGCACCGCGAAACGCTGCTGGAGCGCTCCAATGGAACGCCCCTCGGCCGTGGAGACCTCGAGGCGCTGGAAGTACCAGCGGAACGGGTGGTGCGCGACGAGGATCGGCTTCCGGCCCAGGTCGAAGAAGTGCAAATCGAAGGTGCGCCAATGACCGAGGAACTGGCGCATCAGGAAACCAGACCATCCCTTCTGCTGCTCCGCCGCGTAGGCCACCGCGACACCGTCCTCGCTGCTCACCACGTACCGGTTGCGCGTCTCGAAGCCGAAGACTTCCGCGAGCTCATGCTTCTGCTCGACGAGCAACGCTTGCCGCTTGACGATTTCTTCAGGAAATGAGGTCGGAGTCATTTTTGATTACCGAAACTCGGATTACGGAAATGACTCCGACCCCATTTTTCCGCTGCTCTCGGCGTCGCGGCGGCTCAGGTCTTCGGCAGGTGTCGGCGTATCACCCGCTCGATCGCCGGCAGCTCGGCGTCCACCGTCACCGGCTGCGCGCTCTGCGCGATCGCCACGTCGGGGTCCTTCAGCCCGTGGCCGGTCAGCGTGCAGACGATGATGCTGCCCTCGCCGATCTTCCCGAGCTCGAGGTCCTTCAGCACCCCGGCGAGCGCGATCGCCGAGGCCGGCTCGCAGAAGATGCCCTCGGTCTGCGCGAGCAGCTTCTGCACGTGCAGGATCTCCTCGTCCGTGCACTCCGCGAACCAGCCGCCCGACTCGTGGCTCGCCGCCACCGCCTGCTGCCAGGACACGGGGTTGCCGATGCGGATCGCGGTCGCCACCGTCTCGGGATTTTCCACCGGGCGCCCGCGCACGATCGGCGCCGCGCCCGAGGCCTGGTAGCCCAGCATGATCGGCCGGCGCTTCGCGATTTTCTTCCTCTTGTACTGGCGCATTCCGGCGTCGGCCTTGAGCGCTTCCGTCTTCTCGCCGACCGATTCCGAGTAGCCGATCCAGTGCGCGGTGATGTTGCCGGCGTTGCCCACCGGCAGCGCGTGGTAGTCCGGCACGTCGCCGAGCGCCTCGATCACCTCGAACGCGACGGTCTTCTGGCCCTGGATGCGGTACGGGTTGATCGAGTTGACGATATTGACCGGGGTCGTCCGCGCGACTTCCTGCACCAGCCGCATGCCGTCGTCGAAGTTGCCGCGGATCTGGATCACGACCGAGCCGTGCATCATCGCCTGCGACAGCTTGCCGAGCGCGATCTTGCCCTCCGGGATCAGCACGAAGCAGGCGATGCCGGCGCGCGCGGCGTAGGCGGCGGCCGCGGCCGAGGTGTTCCCGGTGGACGCGCAGATGATCGCGCGCGCGCCCTCCTCCACCGCCCGCGTGACCGCCATCGTCATGCCGCGGTCCTTGAACGAGCCGGTCGGGTTGAGCCCCTCGAACTTGGCGTAGAGGCGGACCTTCTTTCGCACCAGCACCGGCAGGTTTACGAGCTCGATCAGCGGGGTCGCGCCCTCGTTGAGCGAAACGGCGCGCGTGCCCGGTGCGACCGGCAGGCGGTCGCGGTACTTGTCGATCAGGCCTGAATAGTGAGCCATGGAAAACAGCGGCGGCTGACGGCAGCCCGTCCTAGTTCAGCTCTTCGAGGCGGATGCGGGTGACCTTGCCGACGACCACCGGCAGCTTCTCGATCCGGGCGATCGCGGCGTCCACGTTCTTCTCGACGGTGAGATGGGTGAGCATGATGATGTCCACCTGCTCCTCGCCCGGGTGCGGCTCTTTCTGCACCATGGCCTCGATCGAGATCGAGAGGTCCGCCAGGATGCGCGAGATGTCGGCCAGCACGCCGGGCTTGTCCTGCACGCACATCCGCAGGTAGTAACGGGTCTCGACCTCGCCCATCGGCAGGATCGGGGTGTTCGAAAGCCGGTCGGGCTGGAACGCGAGATGGGGCACCCGGTGCTCGGGGTCCGCGGTCAGCATGCGCGCGACATCCACCAGGTCGGCCACGATCGCGGAGGCCGTCGGCTCCGCCCCCGCGCCCGCGCCGTAGAACATGGCCTGGCCCACGGCGTCGCCCTTCACCAATATCGCATTCATCACGCCCTCGACGTTGGCGATCAGCCGCCGCTCGGGAATCAGCGTCGGGTGCACCCGCAGCTCGATGCCCTTCTCCTTGCGCTTGGCGATGCCGAGCAGCTTGACGCGGTAGCCGAGCTCCCCCGCGTAGCGGATGTCCTGCTGCGCGAGCCGGGAGATGCCCTCGACGTGCACGCTCTTAAACTGCATCGGGATACCGAAACCGATCGCCGCCATGATGGTGAGCTTGTGCGCGGCGTCCACGCCCTCGATGTCGAAGGTGGGATCGGCCTCGGCGTAGCCGCGCGCCTGCGCTTCCTTCAGCACGTCGGCGAAGCTCGCCCCCTTCTCCCGCATCTCGGACAGGATGAAGTTGCAGGTGCCGTTGATGATGCCGGCGATCCACTCGATGCGGTTGGCGGTGAGCCCCTCGCGCAACGACTTGATGATGGGAATGCCGCCGCCCACCGCCGCCTCGAACGCCACCATCACGTCCTTTTTCTGCGCGGCCGCGAAGATCTCGTTGCCGTGCTGGGCGAGCAGCGCCTTGTTGGCGGTGACGACGTGCTTGCCGTTGGCGATCGCCTTCAGGATCAGCTCCTTCGCCACGCCGGTGCCGCCGATCAGCTCGACCACGATGTCGATGTCGGGATGGCCGACCACCTCGTTGGCGTCCGCCGTCACGGTCGCGCTCTTGCCGACCAGCCTGCGCGCCTTGTCGAGATCCTTGTCGGCGACCATCTTCATGGCGATCTCGCAGCCGGCGCGGCGCGCGATCTCCTCGCGGTTGCGCGCGAGCACGCGGAACGTGCCGCCGCCCACGGTCCCGATGCCCAGCAATCCAACGTTGATCGGCTTCATTTCAGTATTCCGTCTTTCCTGAACATCTCCTTGATCCCGCGCAGCGCCTGCCGGGTCCGCGCTTCGTTCTCGATGAGCGCGAAGCGCACGTAGCCGTCGCCGTAGTGGCCGAAGCCGATGCCGGGCGCGACCGCGATCTTCGCGTCCAGCAGCAGCTTCTTCGAGAACTCCAGCGAGCCGAGCTTCGCGTAACGCTCGGGAATCGGCGCCCAGATGTAGAGGGTCGCCTTCGGCACCTCCACGTTCCAGCCGAGCGCTTTCATGCCCTGGCACAGGACGTCGCGGCGCCCCTGGTACACCTTGCGCACCGTCTCGACGCAATCCTGCGGCCCCTCCAGCGCGATGATGGACGCCACCTGGATCGGCGTGAACGTGCCGTAGTCGTGGTAGCTCTTCATCCGCGCGAGCGCCGTCACCAGCTCGCGGTTGCCGACCATGTAGCCCACGCGCCACCCCGCCATGTTGTAGCTCTTCGACATGGTGAAGAATTCGACCGCGATCTCGCGCGCGCCCGGCACCTGCATGATCGAGGGCGCCCGGTAGCCGTCGAACACGATGTCGGCGTAGGCGAGATCGTGCACCACGTAGATGTGGTGCTCGCGCGCGATCGCCACCAGGCGCTCGAAGAACGACAGGTCCACGCACTGGGTCGTCGGGTTGCTGGGAAAGTTGACGATCAGCATCTTGGGCTTGGGATAGGTGTCGCGGATCGAGCGCTCGAACATCTCGAAAAAATCCGCGCCCGGCGCCATCGGCACGTGGCGGATGTCCGCGCCCGCGATCACCGGCCCGTAGATGTGGATCGGGTAGCTGGGATTGGGCACCAGCACGATGTCGCCCGTGTCGAGCGTCGCCAGCGCCAGGTGCGCGATGCCCTCCTTCGACCCGATCGTCACGATCGCCTCGGAATCGGGGTCGAGCTCGACGTTGTAACGCGCCCGGTACCAATTGCAGATCGCGCGCCGCAGCCGCACGATGCCCTTCGACACCGAGTAGCCGTGGGTGTCGGGGCGCTGGACGGTCTCGATCAGCTTGTCCACGATATGCCGCGGCGTGGGCTGGTCGGGATTGCCCATGCTGAAGTCGATCACGTCCTCCCCGCGCCGGCGCGCGGCGAGCTTCAACTCGCCGGTTACGTTGAACACGTACGGCGGGAGACGTTTTATGCGTGCGAATTCTTCCATGGCGAGAGCGGCGGCAGTGCAAAAGCGTATAATTCTAACGGAGCGAGTAAACTTAAGCAAATCAGAAGGTTATGAAGCTGCACCTGACCGCTGGAGAAGGCCTGCAGTTGTTCTCCGGCTACGGCGCGGGATACGTGACCGTGAACCGCGTGCGCTACGAGACGTGCGTGGTGGTGAGCCCGCAGGCCGTCTCGGAATGGGGCGTGTGCGGTTTCGATGCGCTCACCGCGGCCGATTTCGCGTTCATCACCGAGCTGAAGCCCGAGATCGTGATCCTCGGCACGGGCGCGACACAGCGCTTCCCCAAGGGCGATCTCGCGCGCGCGCTCGCGGCGTCCGGCGCGGGCGTGGAAATCATGGACAGCAAGGCCGCCTGCCGCACCTACAACATCCTCGCGGCCGAAAGCCGCAAGGTCGTCGCGGCGATCCTGATAGAGGTCACCCCCGCCGCGGCAGGCGGCGCTTCTGCGTGATCCAGTCGCCGCATTCGCCGACTTCCAGCGGATACGAGAAGTAATAGCCCTGGATCTCGTCGCAGCCGTATTCGGCTAGAAACGCGAACTGTTCCTCGGTTTCCACGCCTTCGGCGATGACCTTCAGGCCCAGGCTGTGGGCCATGGAGATCACCGCCCGCGTGATGGTGGCATCGTCGCTGTCGGTGGTGATGTCGCGTATGAACGAGCGGTCGATTTTCAGCGCGTCGAGCGGAAAGCGCTTGAGATACGACAGGCTGGAATAGCCCGTGCCGAAATCGTCGATCGAGAGGCCGACCCCGAGCGCGCTCAGGTACTCGAGCGTGCGCACGGCGTCCTCGGTATTGGTCATGAGGGAGCTCTCCGTGATCTCCAGCTCGATCAGCCCGGGATCCACTCCCTGCTCTCGCAGCACCGCCCCGATCGCCGGGCCGAATTCCTTCGCGTTGAACTGGCGCGCCGAGAGGTTGACGGCGACCGGCAGCGGCGCGTGGCCCGCGCGCTCCCACGCCTTGATCTGCTCGCACACGCGGCGCAGCACCCAATCGCCGACCTGCACGATCAGCCCGGTCTCCTCGAGCACGAACATGAACTCGGCCGGCGACACCAGCCCGCGCTCCGGGTGCCGCCACCGCAGCAGCGCCTCGACGCCGACGATGCGCCCGTCGGCGATGCTGGCCTTGGGCTGGTAGTAGAGCAGGAACTCGCCGCGATCGAGCGCTCCGCGCAGGCTGGTCTCCATGCTCAGGACCTCGAGCGCCCGCGAATTCATCTCGGGCGTGTAGAACTGGTAGCTGTTGCGCCCGGCCTCCTTCGCGCGGTACATCGCGGAGTCGGCGTTCCGGATGAGCGCGTCCTGGTCCGTGCTGTCTTCCGGGTAGAGCGTGAGGCCGATGCTGGCCGTCACGTAGACCTCCGAGCCGCCGAGCCGGAACGGTTCCTTGAAGCTCGCCAGGAGCTTCTGCGCGACCAGGTTCGCGTCCTGCGCGTTGGACAGACTTGAGAGCACGATCGCGAACTCGTCGCCGCCGAGGCGCCCCACCGTATCGCCCGACCGCACCGACCGCGTCAGCCGCCCGGAAACCTGCTGCAGCAGGTCGTCGCCGACCGCGTGGCCGAGCGTGTCGTTTACGTTCTTGAAGCGGTCGAGGTCCACGAACATGACGCCCACGATCCACTGGTTGCGCTTTGCCTGCGCCAGCACCTGCCGCAGCCGGTCGTAGAACAGCACGCGGTTGGGCAGGTTGGTGAGCACGTCGTAGTGCGCCAGCTGCATAAGGCGCTCCTCCGCGAACTTGCGGTCGGTGACGTCCTCCGCGATCCCCGCGATGCGGTACACCGCGCCGCTCTCGTCGTTGACCGGGAACGCGCGGTCGTGCACCCAGCGCGTGGTGCCGTCCGGCCGCACGACGCGGTAGGTCTGGTCGTAGCCGCCGCCGGCCGCGGCCCTGCGCGCTTCGTAGACGGACCGCCGGTCTTCCTCGTGCACGCAGCGGATCAGGGCCCGCCGGTCCTCGTGCAGCTCCCACAGCGGCCGGCCGGTCATCGATTCCGCGGCGGGGCTGATGTAGATCGTTTCGCGGTGGCCGACGTCCGTGATCCAGAACACCTGCGGGATGTTGTTGGCGAGCTGCTTGAACTGCTCCTCGCTCTCGTGCAGCGCGGCTTCCGCTCCCTTGCGCTGGATGAACTGACCGATCTGGCTGCCGATCGCGTGCATGATCTGCAGCAGCGCCTCGTCCGGCTCCCGGATTTCGTGGCTGAAGAATTCCATGACCCCGCCGGGCCGGCCTTCGGTCAGGATCGGGAACGCAAACGCGCCGTGCAGCCCGGCCTGGACGGCGGAGGGCCCGCGCCGGAAGTCCGGCGCCCGCGCCACGTCCGGCACCCACACCGGAGCGCCGGAATTCCATACCTGCCGCACCACGCCGCCGCCGGTCGGATGGAGCGGCACCGCGGGCGCCTCGTTCACCATCTCGCGGGACGCCCGGACGAAACTCTCGATCGGGCCCGCGCCGACGCACCAGTATTCCCGGCACAGCAGCAGCTCCGACGGCCGGTCCCACGCCCAGTGGAAACCGCACGCCCAGTCGAGCCCCTCGCAGATCGTGCGGATGATCCCGGGAACCGCCTCGCCCACCGTTGCCGCCTCGGCCAGTATGCGCGTCACCGCGTGCTCCATCGCCCGCAGCCGCGCCGACAGCGTGCGCTCGGTGATGTCCTCGATGATGCGGATGAAGTACTGCGGCCGCCCGGCCGCATCCCGCACCAGGGAAACGGTGCGATAGACCCAGATCGCCGAGCCGTCCTTGCGCTGGAGCTTGCGTTCCGATGAATACGTGCCGAGCGCGCCGCTCAGCATCTGATCGCGGTACTTGCCCCGGTCCTTGCCGCGGAAATCCGGCGGGATGATGTCGTCGGTGACCCTTTCGAGCAGCTCGTCCCGCGTGTATCCCAGCATCTCGCACAGCTTGGGATTGGCGTGCAGGATGCGGTCGCCGCCGATATCGGTGTGCAGGATGCCGATCGGCGCGTTGTCGAAGGTCGCGCGGTAGCGCTCTTCCGCCTGCTTGCGCTCGGAAATGTCGCGAAACACCAGCGACACCCCGAGGACCCGGCCCGCCGCATCCTTCATCGGCGACTGGGAAACCGAGACGTCCATGCGGCGGCCGTCCCTGGCCACCCGCACCGTGTCGTAGGGCGGAGCCGGCTGCGCCGGATCCAGCCGCTTGCGCCGCGCCGCGGCCTCCGCTTCGCGGTCGGCGGGGATGAGGAAGGACGCGATCCGGCCCAGGACTTCCGCGGCGGTGTAGCCGAACATCCGCTCGGCAGCGGCGTTCCAGCTCAGTATCTTGCGCTCGAGGGTGGTGCTGATGATCGCGTCCTCGGAGCCTTCCACGATCGCCGCGAGCTGCGCGCGCTCGGCCTCGGCCCGCTTGCGCTCCGTGATGTCCTCGAGGACCGCGATGTAATGGAGCGGCGCTCCCGAGGCGTCGCGGGCCAGCGAAAAGGTTCGATGGACCCAGATGACACGGCCGTCCTTGCACACCAGGCGCTTCTCGCTGCTCGCGCTGTCGATTTTCCGCTCGAGCAGCTGCTGCCGCATCCCCGCCGTTTCGGCGCGATCCTCCGGGTGGGTGAGATCGTCGATCCGCATGCGGTACAGCTCGTCCCGGGTGTAGCCCAGCATGTCGGCGTATTTCTGGTTCACCTGCAGCAGGCGGCCGTCGAGGCCGGTCTGGGTCATGCCCACGGCCGCCTGGTTGAAGGTCAGCTCGAACTGGCGCTCCAGCTCCTTGCGCTCGGTGATGTCCTCGACCACGCTGATCACGTAGAGCGGCTTGCCGGACGCGTCGCAAGCGGTGGACATGGTCCGCCGCGCCCACAGCGCCGTGCCGTTTCGCCGCACGAAGCGCTTCTCGCCCGCCGCCGCCTTCATCACGCGATGCGTGAGCTCCGCCCGGTATTGCGCGCCCTTGCCGTAGTCGTCGGGGTGGGTGATGTCCCGGATGTGCTTCCCGAGCAGCTGGTCCTTGCCGTAGCCCAGCATGTCGCAGAATTTCTGGTTGGCGTCCACCAGCACGCCGTTGAGATCCACGCGCGTGATGCCGACGGCGGCCTGCTCGAAGGTCTCGCGGAACCGCTGCTCGCTCTCCCGCAGCGCCGCCTCGGCGTTCCTGAGGGCGCCGCGCTCGCGCAGGCTGGCGATGCCGAAAGCGATGTCGTCGGAGAGCGCCCTGAGCAGCGTGAGTTCCTCATCGTCGAAGGCATCGGGCTCGGCGGCGTACATGGCGATCGCGCCGAGAATGCGCCCATCGCCCTTCAGCGGCAGGGCGATCGAGGACTGGAAGCCGCGCTGCTGCGCGCGCACCAGGCGTCTCGCGTGCGCCGGATCCTGCAGGATGTTGCGCGCGATATGGGGCTCGCCGCTTTCCATCACCTCGCTCATGAACCCGCGGTAACGGCCATCCGGGCTCCAGGCCGCATCGCCGCTCATGGGCGAGTCCTCCCCGAAGCCGGCGTGGGCCGCCGGGTGGATGGGCCGCGCCGGGTCGCCGGTGGCGAGGCCCACCCAGGCCATCTTGTAGCCGCCGGACTCGACGACCACGCGGCACATGCTCTCGAGCATTCCGGCCTCGTCGGCGGCGTGCACCAGGATGTGGTTGCATTCGGCCATCACGCGCCGCGCGCGCGTCAGGCGCCCGAACCGGGCATCGGTCCGCTTGCGCTCCGAAATATCCTCGATGACCTGGATCAGGTACATCTCGCCGGTCGTCGGGCGCCGCGCGAGCGTGACCGTGCGGTTGATCCAGATCCCGGAGCCGTCCTTGCGCAGGAACCGCTTCTCCGCCGAGAAAGACGATCTCCGCCCGGAGAGCACGTCCAGGCGCAGCCGGTCCTGCTTGTCGCGGTCGTCGGGATGGGTCAGCTCGCGCGTACTCATCCCGAGCAGCTCGGTGTCGGTGTAGCCCAGGATTTCGCACAGCTTGACGTTGACCTGAAGGACCCTGCCTTCGGTCGTGGTATGCGCGATGCCGACCGCCGCCTGCTCGAACGTCGCGCGAAAGCGCTCCTCGCTGTCGCGCAGCGCCGGACTCGTGCTATCGCGACCGGCGTTGCCCTGCGCCCTGCCCGACCTGCCGTTCTGCCGTTCGTGCTCCTTGCGCGCCGATTTCCGGATTTTTATCGGATCTGCGGCCATTCCCGCGCCCCTCCCGCTGCTTGCGGATGTTTACGCTACTCCCCCGGTGGGAAAAGCGCAAAGGACGGTCAGAACCCGCCCAGCTGCCGGATATGGGCCGCCACGCTGCGGCCCAGCGCGTGCAGCTCGTAGCCGCCCTCCAGCGCCGAGACGATGCGCCCGCCCGCGTGGCGATCGGCGACGGCCTTGATCGATCCCGTCACCCAGGCGTAGTCGGCCTCGGTCAGATTGAGCATCGCCATGTCGTCGTCGCGATGCGCATCGAACCCGGCGGAAACAAAGATCATCTCCGGCGCGAAGGATTCGAGGGCCGGAAGCCAGTGGCGCGCCACCGCCTCCCGGAACTCCCGTCCCCCGCTGTAGGCGGCGAGCGGCACGTTGACCATGCGCTCCGAGCGCCCCTCCACGCCGCTGTAGGGGTAGAACGGGTGCTGGAACGTGGAAACCATCAGGACGCGCGGATCGTCGCGGAAGATCTCCTCCGTGCCGTTGCCGTGGTGCACGTCGAAATCCACGACGGCGACGCGCTTCAGCCCGTGCGCGCCCAGTGCGTGCGCGGCGCCAACCGCGACGTTGTTGAACAGGCAGAAGCCCATGGCGCGGGCGCGCTCGGCGTGATGCCCCGGCGGGCGCACGCCGCAGAACGCCGCGGCCGCTTCACCGCTCGCGACCAGGTCGGTGGCCCGCACCGCCGCTCCGGCCGCGCGCAGCGCCGCGGTCAGCGTGTGCGGATTCATGGCGGTGTCGGGGTCGAGGTGCACGATCCCCTGCCGCGGCGCCGCCTGCTCGAGCCCGCTGATGTAGTCCGGCGCGTGCACGCGCTCGAGCTGGGCGCGGGCCGCGAGCGGCGCCTCGACGTGATGCAGTAAGTTGCTCAGCCCGGAGGCGATCAGCTGGTCGTCGATGGCTCGCAGCCGCGCCGGGCACTCGGGATGGTGCGCGCCCATGTCGTGCAGCAGGCAGTCGGGATGGGTGATGTATGCAATCGGCATGAATCATTATAGTGTTGCCGCGCGCATCCAACGCACGGCGCGGCGCGTAAAATGCAGTCCGGCATGCAACCCTACCCCGCCCATCTTGTCCAACTGCTGACGCTCGGGGACGGCACCCCCGTCACCATCCGCCCGATACGGCCGGATGATGCGGAAATCGAGCAGGAATTCGTGCGCAACCTTTCCGACGAGGCGCGCTATTACCGGTTCATGGACACCGTGCGCGAGCTGTCGCCGCAGATGCTGTCGCATTTCACGCGGGTTGACTACGACCGCCACCTGGGGCTGATTGCCGTGATCGAGCGCGCCGGTGCCGAGACCCAGGTCGGCGTCGCGCGCTACGTCACCGGCGAGGACCGCCGGCAATGCGAATTCGCGATCGTCGTCGCCGACGACTGGCAGCATAAGGGACTGGGTACCCGGCTGATGCGGGCGCTGATGTCCGCCGCCCGCGCGGCCGGCGTCAGCGTCATGGAAGGAGAAGTGCTGGCGAGCAATCACAAGATGCTGCAGTTCACCGCCGCGCTCGGCTTCACGGCGCGCTTCGACGAACAGGATGCGCGCTTGATGCGCGTTGTCGCAAACTTGTAATGGAGAAACCGTTGGCGCCGGATACAGGACTAAACCCGCCGGATATGGCAAACTCGATGCCGAAGGCGGCTCCACGCATCATGACGGAGAGAATCGAACAGGTCGTCGCCCAGGTCGGCGGCATCATCCTCGGAAAGGAGCGGCAGATCCGGCTCGCGATCGCCTGCCTGCTGGCCCGCGGCCATCTTCTGATCGAGGACATTCCGGGCGTGGGCAAGACCACGCTGGCGCACGCCCTCGCCACGTCGCTCGGCCTGAATTTCCAGCGCATCCAGTTCACCAGCGATCTCCTTCCCGCCGACATCATCGGCGTTTCCATCTACAACCGGGACACCAGCGGCTTCCAGTTTCACGCCGGGCCGATCTTCAGCCAGGTGGTGCTCGCGGACGAGGTCAACCGGGCGACCCCGAAGGCGCAGAGCGCGTTGCTCGAAGCCATGGAAGAGCACCAGGTGACGACCGAGGGCGAAACGCGGCACCTGCCGGAGCCGTTCTTCGTGATCGCGACGCAGAACCCGTCGTACCAGGTGGGCACGTTTCCGCTGCCGGAATCGCAGCTCGACCGGTTCCTGATGCGCATCCATCTGGGCTACCCGGACGGCGAGGCGGAACGGGCGCTGCTGCAGGGCCAGGACCGCCGCGACCTGCTCGCGGCCCTGGGGCCGGCCATGAGCCCGGGCGAGCTGGCGCAGTTGCAGCAACACGCGCAACAGGTCCACGTGTCGGGAGCCCTCCTCGATTACGTCCAGGCGCTGGCCGGCCATACCCGCCGCGCGCCGGATTACGTCAATGGCCTGTCGCCGCGGGCGGCGCTCGCACTGCTGCACGCGGCACGCGCCTGGGCGTTGATGGCGGAACGCGGCCACGTGGTGCCCGAGGACGTGCAAGCCGTGCTGCCCGCCGTGGTCGGCCACCGGCTGGTACCCGCCGGCGACATCACCCGGGTCAACGGCGCCGACGTGGCGGATCACCTGCTAAAGCAGGTCGCCATTCCCTGAGGCGCGTGGCTGGTGGCTCGTGACTCGTAGTGCCATAGGTTAGAACACTTCCTCGAATCACGACCCACGAACCACGATCCACGAACCACGGATGTACGCCGTCCTCAAGAACCAACTCTTCAGCTGGCTGTTCCAGCTGCGCGGGCCGGAAACCGGCGCGATCGTGCTGGTGCAGCGGCGGGTGTTCATCCTGCCCACGCGCCAGGGATTGATATTCGCCGCGGCGCTGCTGGTCATGCTCACCGGATCGATCAATTACACGCTGGGGCTCGGATTCGTGCTCACCTTCCTGCTGGGCGCACTGGGCGTGAACGCCATGATCCATACGTTCCGCAACCTGGCGAACCTGCGGGTTACCGGCGGCCGCGCGCGGCCGGTGTTCGCGGGAGAGTCCGCGCACTTCACGGTGCACCTCGAGAACGGCGGGAACACCGACCGCTATGCCATTGGCCTCACGCCCGACCGCAAGACGGAGTCGTTCGTCGACGTGCCGGCGCGCACCGTCACGCCGGCGACCGTAGGCATCAAGGCCGCCCGGCGCGGCATCCTGCGCCCGGGCCGGATGACGCTGTTCACCCGTTTCCCGCTCGGCCTGTACTACGCCTGGGCTTACCTCGAGCTCGACATGCACTGCCTGGTCTATCCCCACCCGGCGAACCCGGGGTTGCCGCTGCCACCGGCCGCGGCCACGACCGGCGCCGGCGCCGAGCACGGCCGTGGACAGGAGGATTTTTCCGGCTTGCGCCAGTACCACGTGGGCGACTCGCCGCGGCACATCGCGTGGAAGGCCGCCGCGCGGGACCAGGGCCTGCTGACCAAGCAATTCACCGGCCGGGCCGAGTCCGAGCTGTGGCTCGACTGGACGCTATTGCCGCAGGCGATGGGCGTGGAGGAACGGTTGTCGCACCTCGCGCGCTGGGTGCTCGACGCCCATGTCGCGGGGCTTTCCTACGGACTGCGCCTGCCCGGGGTAACGGTCGACATGGCCATGGGCGAAGCGCAGCGCGACCGCTGCCTCGAGGCGCTGGCGCTCTATGACTGACCCAAAACAGCACATCGCCTGGCACCACCTGCTGTACCTGCTGCTGTCGATCACGATGGTGGCGGCGCCCCACGCCGAGCGCCTGCCGTGGTGGATCATCGGGCTGGTGACCGCGCTCTTTGCGTGGCGCGCCTACCTCGGCTACGCCCGCCTCGAGCTGCCGAACCGCTGGCTGCTGTTCCTGATCGCCATGGGCGCCAGCATCGGCGTCTTCCTCAGCTACCGGTCGATTTTCGGGCGTGACGCGGGCGTGGCATTGCTGGTGATCATGCTGGGCCTGAAGCTGCTCGAGACGCGCACGCTGCGCGACGCGATGCTGCTCATCTTCCTCGGCTACTTCCTGGTGATCACCAATTTTCTCCATTCCCAGACCATCCCCACCGCGCTCTTCATGGTGGCGTGCACCGTGGTGATCACCGCGACCATGGTCCGCCTCAATTACGCGCGCGCCGAGCCCCCGTTCCGCGTGCAGCTGCGCGCCGCGGGCGTGATGCTGGCCCAGGCGGTGCCGCTCATGGTGGCGTTGTTCCTGCTGTTTCCGCGCGTCCCCGGACCGCTGTGGGGGCTGCCCCAGGACGCGTTTTCCGGCGTGAGCGGCCTGTCCGACACCATGAGCCCGGGCAGCCTGTCGCGGCTCACGCTCTCGGATGCCGTCGCCTTCCGGGTCACGTTCGAAGGCGAGATCCCGCGCCGCCGGTACCTCTACTGGCGCGGCCCGATCATGTGGGATTTCGACGGCCGCACCTGGTCCGTGCCGCGTTTTTTCTACAACACGCCGAAGGTCGAGGCCAGCGGCGAGGCCGTGTCGTACGAGATCACCCTCGAGCCCCACAACAAGCGCTGGCTGTTCGCCCTCGACGTTCCCGCCATGGTGCCGCCGCACGCATTCATCAGCGGCGACTTCCAGATTCTGTCCAGCGACCCGGTCAACCAGCGCAGGCGCTACGAGATGCGGTCCTACGTCAACGCCACCTACGGCGTCTCGGAAAACCGCTTCGCGCTGCGCCGGGCGCTGAACCTGCCGGCCGGCCTGAACCCGCGGACCCTGGAGCTCGCGCAATCGCTGCGGGAAAAGCACGGCGACGACCGCGCGCTCATCGAGGCCGTTCTACAAATATTCCGCAGCCAGAACTTCGCCTACACGCTCGAGCCCCCGCTGCTCGGGGAGAACCCCGTGGACGAATTCCTGTTCAAGACGCGCACCGGCTTCTGCGAGCATTTTGCGTCCGCCTTCGCGGTGCTGATGCGCGGCGCGGGAATCCCGGCGCGGATCGTGACCGGCTACCAGGGCGGCGACCTGAACCAGTTCGGCGGCTACCTCATCATCCGCCAGGCGGAGGCCCACGCCTGGGTCGAGGTCTGGATGCGGGGCCGGGGCTGGATCCGGATCGACCCCACCTCGATGGTGTCGCCCCTGCGCGTCGAGTCCGGTATTTCCGCAGCGGTGTCGCGCAGCGAACCCCTGCCGATGATGATGCGCGACGACTTCGAGATGCTGCGTAAACTGCGGCTGTCGTGGGACTACATGGCCAACACCTGGAACCAGTGGGTGCTGGGCTACACGCCGGAGCGCCAGCGCTGGCTGTTGTCGAATGTCGGCATCGACAACGCCACCTGGCAGAAGCTGGCCGCCATACTTTTCGGGCTGGCGGGCGTGATCGTGGCGGTGTTCACCGTCCTCGTGCTGCGCCAGTTGAAGAGCCAGGTGCGCGACCCGGCGAAGGCCGCCTATCTCAGATTCTGCGACAAGCTGCGCCGCAAAGGGCTGCCGCGCGCGCCGGCCGAAGGACCGGTCGACTATGCGCGCCGGGTGGAGGGATCGCGCCCGGATCTCTCGCCGGCCGTCGCCGCGATTACCCGGCTCTACGTTGCGCTGCGCTACGGCACTGAAAACAGCGTCGCGGCGCTGCGCGATCTCCAGGCGCGGGTCAAGCAGTTCTCCGCCTGACGTCCGCCTTCCGGCTACGCCGGCGGCAGAAACTTGATGGGATCCACCGGCTTGCCGAAGCGGCGGATCTCGAAGTGGAGCTTCACCTGCTCCGCGTCGGTCGAGCCCATCTCCGCGATCCGCTGGCCTTTCCTCACGTTCTGCCCTTCCTTCACCAGCAACTCGTTGTTGTGCGCGTAGACGCTGAGGAAAGCGCTGTTGTGCTTGATCACGATCAGTTTGCCGAATCCGCGGATACCGGTGCCGCTGAAGATCACCCGTCCCGGAGCGCTGGCCAGCACCGGCTGCCCCAGCTTGCCGGCAATGCCGATGCCCTTCAGGTTGGAGCTGTCGTTGAAGGTGCTCACCACCTTGCCGGTCGCCGGCCAGGTCCAGTCGACCCCGTCCTCGCCCTCCTCGCGTCCTGCCGGCGGCTTGGGCGCGGGCTCCGGCTTCGCGCCGGCCAGCTGCGCATAAGCCTGTTCCGAGTACGGCGCCCGCACCGCCTTGGGCTGGGTCTTGATGTTGTCGGGCCCGGCCAGCGTGTCGCCGAGCGGCCGCGCCTGCACGCCGGGAGCGGCCTTGAACGGCGCCGCCGCCGCCGCTGACACCGGCGGCTTCAGTCGCAAAGGCTGGCCCACGCGGATGACCCTCGGGTCCGTAATGCCGTTCCACTGCGCGAGGTCGCGGTAGTCGAGCCCGTGGTCGAGCGCGATGCTGTAGAGCGTGTCGCCCTTCCTGACGATATAGGTCTCGGCGCGCGGCTCCGCCGGCCCGGGCGCGGACCGTCCCGCCACGGCGGGTTTGGCCGGCGCGGGCTGCGCCTGGGGCGCGCGCTCGACGACGGGCGCGCCGCGCCGCACGGTGCAGCCTGCCGCGAGCAATGCGGCCAGCACGCACGCCACACCGGTTCTCAGGGACGGCCGGACCATTTCGGTTTCGCGCTCAAGGTCTTAGCCGACGCCCGGCAGCAGGGGCACGAACACCACCGGATCCATGCGTCGTTCGACCAAACCCTTTGCGGTGAGTTCGATCACGTGGAGATGCTGGCCATTTCCGCCCGCCACCGGCAAAACCATTCTACCACCCGCTCCGAGCTGCCCGAGCAGCGCTTCCGGCGCCCGCGGCGCCGCGGCCGTCATCACGATCGCGTCGAACGGCGCGACCTCCGGCATGCCGGCGTGGCCGTCGCCGTGACGCAGGTGAACGTTGGCGACGCCGGCCTCGCGCAGGTTCCTGCGGACTTTCCTGACGAGCGCGGCGATCCGCTCCATCGAGTACACCTGCCGCGCAAGGCGCGCAAGGACCGCCGTCTGATAGCCGCAGCCGGTGCCGATCTCCAGCACCTTGTCGAGGGCGCGGCCGTTGCGCGCGAGCTCGGTCATGCGCGCGACGGTGTGCGGACTGGAGATGGTCTGCCCGAATCCCAGCGGCAGCGAAATGTCCTCGTAGGCGCGGCTTGCAAGCGCTTCGTCCACGAAGACATGGCGCGGCACCTCCGCCATCGCGGCCAGCACCGCGGCATCGCGGATGCCCAGCCCGCGCAGCCGCTCGATCATGCGCAGACGCGTGCGCTGCGACGTCATTCCGATGCCGGGATCTCTTGCTCTCATCACCCATCACCGCTCGCAAGCCAGTCGCCGACCGCCGCGAGCTGGGCGGTGCGCGTGAGGTCCACCTGCAACGGCGTGACCGAGACGCGGCTGGCGGCGACGGCGAAAAAATCCGTCCCCTCGCCCGCATCCTGGGCGCTCCCCGCCGCGCCGATCCAGTAGACCGTCTCGCCGCGCGGCGAGGCGGACTTCACCACCGGTTCCGCCTTGTGCCGCTTGCCGAGGCGGGTGACCTCGGTGCCGAGCAGTCGCCCGTACTCCACGTCCGGAACGTTGACGTTGAGCAGGAACGCCTGCTCGAATGGCCGGCGCTGGAAACGGGTGACGAGGTCCGCCGCGACCCGGCCCGCGGTACGGAAATGCTCGCCACCCTCCGCCACCAGTGAAATCGCGATCGAGGGGATGCCGAGCAGGAATCCCTCCGTCGCGGCCGCGACGGTGCCGGAATAGATCGTGTCGTCGCCCATGTTGGCGCCGTGATTGATGCCGGAGATGACGATGTCGGGCAGTTCCTTCAGCAACCCGGTCACCGCCAGGTGCACGCAGTCCGTTGGCGTGCCGTTGACGTAGTACAGCCGGCCGTGCGCGCGGCGCACGGACAGGGGCCGGTCGAGGGTCAGCGAGTTGCTCGAACCGCTGCGGTCGCGCTCGGGCGCCACCACCGTGATCTCCGCCAGCGGCGCGAGCATCTCGGCGAGCAGCGTGATGCCCGGCGCGAAATAGCCGTCGTCGTTGCTCAGCAGGATGCGCACGGTTCTTTGGCGGATGGTGGAGAAATTATATTAGGAAACCGGCGCTCCGGGCCGCCAATTTCCCACGACCTCGCTCCAGTGCGGGCACTGCCTCGCGGCGAGCGGCATGTCCCACGGCGAATAGTTCGCGCGGTCGACGATCTGAACCGGCAGGATGATCTCGCCCGGCACCGCCTCGCCCCGCAGGTGGCGGATCGCGGCCTCGGTGGCGATGCAACCGATCTTCATCGCATCGAAGTCCGCGGTTGCCAGCAGCGTCCCGGCCTTTATGGCCTCGATCGCCTCGGGAAGCGCGTTCACGCCGATAAGCGGAATGCTCCGGCCGGCGGCGGTGAGCGCGTCGATCACGCCCAGCGACATCACGTCGTTCGCCGAAAGCACGCCGTCGATGCGCGGGACCGTGGCCAGCAGCTCCCGCATGACGCGCTGCGCCGTCTCGCGCTGGTAATCGGCGGCCCGGGTCGCGACAATGCGTATGCCCGGCCATTGCCCCGCCGCGTCCCGGAATCCGCGCACCCGTTCCCGGCTGGTCACCGCGCCCGGCGTGCCCTCCAGGACGATCACGTCCCCATTCCCGCCCAGGTGACGGAACAGGGCCGCGGCGATACCGGTGCCGATGCGGTAGTCGTCGGAGCCGACGAAGCTCACGAATCGCCCCCCGGCCATCCGGTTGAGATAGTTCACGACCGGGATACCGGCCGTGTTGAGACGGCCCACGGCGCCATCGAGCCTGGTGACGTGCACCGGGACGAATACCGCGGCGTCCGGCCGCTGCGCGATCGCCTGCTCGACCAGCGCAATCTGCTGATCCACGTCGTCCGGCTGGTCCGGAACGAAATGCATCGCGCGCGCGCCGTAGCGCGCCGCCGTGCGATCGGCGCCCAGGCGCGCGGCCTCGTAGGCGGGATTGGTGCGGTTCTTGGTGAAAACCGCGATCGTCTCGCCGGGCATTGTGAGGAACAAGAAATAGACAGGATTTACAAGATTTACAGGATTAGACCAAAGCAAGGGCCAGTGCGGTTCTGGTTCTTCGATTGAATCTTGTTAATCCTGTTAATCCTGTCTATTGATCCTCACCCAGGCGGGGCGAAGGGGCGGTCGTGGGTGAGCGAAGGCAGCATGCCGCGCACTTTCTCCACCTGCGCGAGATCGAGGTCGGCGTACACCACCCCGGGCGCCTCGCCGCCGTCGGCAAGCACCTCGCCCCACGGATCGACAACCAGCGAATGGCCGTAGGTCATGCGTTTGCCGGGATGATCCCCGCACAGGGCGGGCGCAATGACGAAGCTGGCGTTCTCGATCGCGCGCGCGCGCGCGAGCACGTGCCAGTGGGCCTTGCCGGTCTCGCGCTGGAACGAAGACGGGATCGCCAGCATCACGGCGCCGCCCAGCGCCAGCGCCCGGTAGAGCTGGGGAAATCGCAGGTCGTAGCACACGGTCATTCCCAGGCGGCCCCACGGCGTTTCCGCGACTACCGCGCGCTCGCCCGGCCGGTAGGCGCTTGATTCGCGGATCACCGTGCCGCTGGGCAGCGTGGCGTCGAACATGTGGATCTTGTCGTAGGCGGCGGCGACGCGGCCCTCCGCCGAGATCAGGATCGAGCGATTGAAGATGCGGCCGTCGTCGCTCTTCAACGTGAGCGAGCCGACCAGTTGCCAGACGCCCAGCTCGCGCGAGAGCGCCGCGAGCGCGGACAGCGCCGGCTCCCCGCCGGGCTCCAGCGCGCTCTCGCGCATGGTGCGGCCGCTGCCATCCATCATCAGGACGTATTCCGCGGAAAAGAGGAACTTCGCCCCGCCGGCGGCCGCTTCCCGCGCCATCGCGGTGAGCGTCGCGAGATTCGCCGCGAAATCGTTGCCCGAATTGGTCTGCAGGCAGGCAATGCGAACGACGTCGCTCACTTCTGGCGCAATCCGGCATCGCGCACGACCTTGTCCCAACGCGCATGATCCGACTTGATCAAGGCGTGGAACTTGGCCGGATCGCTCGGCTCGGGGTCGAGCCCGAGGTCTTCCAGCTGGGATTGCACTTCACGCAGGTTGAGGATCGCCACGATTTCCTTGTGCATGCGGTCCACGACGGGCTGCGGCGTCCTGGCGGGAAACGCGAATCCGAGCCAGCCGGTCGCCTCGAAGCCGGGATAGCCGGACTCGGCGACGGTCGGCACCTCGGGCAGCGCGGCCGAACGCCGGGCGCCGGTGATGGCGAGCGCGCGCAGCCTACCGGCCCTGACGTGCGGGGTCTGCGTCGAGACCAGGCCAAAAATGGACTCGACGTGTCCGGCAATGGCATCCGCCACTGCCGGACCGCCGCCCTTGTACGGTATGTGGTTGAGCGTGATCCCCGCCGTCTTCCAGAACCGCTCCGCGGCAAGATGCGTGATGCTGCCCGCGCCCGGCGAAGCGTAGTTGATCTTGCCGGGCTGCTTCTTGGCGAGCGCCACGAACTGTTTCAGCGATTTCGCCGGCATGGACGGATGCACCGACAGGATGCCGGTCACCACCACGGCCTGGGTCACCGGAGCGAAATCGTTGATCGGGTCGAACGGCACCTTGCCGAGGAGCGCCGGGCTCATCGCGAACGACGCGACGGACGCGAGCAGCAGGGTGTAACCGTCGGGTGCCGAGCGCGCGGCCAGATCGGTCGCGATATTGCCTCCCGCGCCGGCGCGGTTGTCCACGACGACCTGCTGGCCCAGCCGCGGGCTGAGGCGCGCCGCCACCGCCCGCGCGACGAGGTCGTTGGCGCCCCCTGGCGGAAAGCCGACCAGCAGGCGGATCGGCCTGACCGGATAAGCCTCGGCGGACCACGCGCCGCCCGATGCCACGAGCGCCAGGGCCATGCCAGCAAGCAAGGTGACCGCAATGGGGTGTCGCGCCGGATCTGGTTTCATGTGATTCCTCCTCGGTTATTTTTCAACGAGCCCGAAACCTCATTCTATAGGAAAGTCGTATCCATTTTGCGGGCCGCGATTTACCATTACGTGGCCATTTCCAGGGATTCCATCCGGAACGTTCACGGGAGGTCGCAATGCCAGAGGTCACGCTGAAGCAGTCCGAGATCATCATCGACGCGATCCTCGCCCGCGGGCGGGAGCTCGACTGCCGGCCGCTCTCCGTTGCCGTCACCGACCCCGGCGCCCGGGTCAAGGCGTTCAAGAAGGACGATGGCTCCGCGATGATGCGGTTCGAGATGGCCATGGGCAAGGCGCACGCCGCGCTCGCGCTCGGCCGCTCATCGAGCCTGGTGCGGGAGAGGACCGAGGCGCGCCCGCTGTTCATGAACTATCTCATCGATGCGTCGGGCGGCAGGATCTTCCCGGAAGGCGGCGGCCGGCTGATCCGCGACGAGCGCGGCGAGGTGATCGGCGCCGTCGGCGTCACCGGCGACACCGAGGCGCGCGACGAGGAGCTCGCCGCGCACGGCATCCGCGCCGCGGGCTTGAAGACCGACGAGGATTGCGCCGCGCTGGGCAAGCACGTGCGCCTGAAAAACTGATGAGCGGTAAGCGGTAAGCAGTGAGCGGACCAGCCTGAAACGCGGTTTCCGCTTACCGTTTACTGTTTACTGCTCACGGAATCTGACTGGTCGGGGCGGTGAGATTTGAACTCACGACCACCGGCACCCCATGCAATACGACCCTGTGCGTTAACGCGCTGATTCACCGAGGGTATGAAGCTTGCAGTGCGGCGCCCACTTCTTGCCGAATTCGCGGAGTCGTCGTTCGATCTCGCGGGTCGGATGGACGACGAAAAACGTACGGTTGCTGTAACGTCTCCAGTACAGCGCGGTAGCGTCGGGCCCGAGTAACTTTAACCAGTGCTCGATCTCGCTGCGATGCCCGCCGCGCCGTCGAGTGTTGTGATGATAGATGACCCCGGTTCGGCCCGCCGCCAGCACATGGGCCTCGGACAAGGGAATCCGCTTCCAGGCTGCCTTATCGCTCGTTGAAAACTGCCGGTCTTCGCACAAGCCGTTGTCGGGGTCCGCGAACACAACATTGCAGTCAGCTAACTTGATCAGGACGTCTCGAAACCAATCAGCCCTCTGTTTCGCGCGACTTTTCGCGTCTCCCCGAAACGCCAACGGCACGCTCGAAAACAAGGCGTCATGGAACAGCCCTGATTCCTCGATCTGCTGAACGTCCCGGCGGTCAGATTGCACGATGGCCCGGAGGCGGTCATATAGTTCGGGATCCATATCGCGCCACTTTGCTGGGTCTTCCAGGTACTCAACGTGCCCGCCGTCCGAGTTGTGTGGTTCGTCGGGGAACAAGTACCAAGCGATTCCGATTCGAAGGCCAGCTCCCAAGGCTCTCAACAATCCGTATTTCGCGAAGTCCCCGATATCTCCGGTGTAGCGGTTCTGCATTGTCTGCCTCGAGCGTAACCTACCGGCGGCGCTCAGAATAAGTCTTCAGGTTGCACGGCCACGTTTCACCCACTTTTCAAGGTACTCGTACGCCCCTGCCAATACCTCACAAGCTCTCAGATACACCGAATCTATTTGTATTTCATCAAATTCAGGGTCCTGCTGTAGTTTTACAAGTCGATCGCTCACGCTCTTGAGAATAGCCTCGATATGCTCCGGCTCTTTTTTCTTGAATGACCGCATCTCAATGGCGGTGATGAAGCCATCGAGGTTTCCAAGTTTCGGATGGACGCGCTTGACCTTCGGAATTCCGAAGGTCCGCTTCTCACTATTATTCTTGGCTCGCCGTTCGTTCCTTGCGTTATGTTCACGCCACCATCGAGCTTGATCACGGAATGAGCCGACGGGTGGTAGTTCGTCATAAGCCGACTTACCGTCCTTGCCTCTGTTGACCTTGTTGATCTTTTCGTGATCAATCTTTGACATTAGAACACGCTGAGGTAACCGATTTTCTGTCCGACGCGTACTAATACTCTACGACATTATGAGCGAATTCGGGGCGGGCAAAGGGAGGTCAAGGACTTGGATACAGCGCCCCTCTTCCTCAACCGCTATGGGAAGCCGTTTACGGAAACAGCCTTCAACAGCATGTCGCAGCGCGCAAGAATCGCTGGCGGCTTTGATGAGGCCCACCAGTTCCACTTCCATGACCTCAAAGCGAAGGCCGTGTCTGACAGCCCGAACGAGATCGACGCGATGAACCGCGGCGGGCACTTGGACATGCGCACCACCAGGCGGGTCTACCGCAGGAAGCCTACCGAGATCGTGCCGCTACCGAGAGTGAGCAAAAAGGCCAGCTAGGTCACACTCCGCAAATGAAGGCCTTCGTGTAAATTGCCCCTATTAGAGCGCAGATAATGTTTGCGCCTGTTCCAACTAGTGCCGTGCCAACACGTTGCGTGCCTAGCTCCATCTTCGCCTTTAGGTAATCCAGCTCGTCAAAGCCCGGATATTTGTCCGGTAGGTGACTGAAGTTCGTGCCCGTCCAAAAAAAAGCCGTTTTCATCGTTAGCCAGGCCCCAATCAGGAGCGCGCCGCCGGCAGCCTGCTCTTTGTAGGTGAGCACTGCGTACAGGCCAGCAAAAATAATTGTGACTTCGATCAGTCCGATGAGCACGCCAGGTGTGTAGTGCTTTACAAGCGCGTCCCATTGGCACCTCACTAGATCGCTCGGCGAAGTTACCGGGGTCAGCCTGCGGGCGAGATCTACCAGAAGCCCAGTAACGAGAGTTGAGATAAAGATTGCGAGTGCGAACCCGCCCAGTAAGGCGCAGAGCTTGTCCGTGCATCCTTGTGTAGGATTAGGCGCCAACTGGGGAGCGCGGCACAGCCAAAAAAGTATGGCCGCGCTTGCGAGGGCAACCAGTTTGATCAGCCACCCCAGAACCTGCGGGCACGCCAAGGTTGGACAACAGGAGGAGCGCATCTCCTCGGGGGCGCTAGCCTTCATGCGTTGTCACGGCAAAGGGGTGCGTGCTGACACGGAATTTTCAAACTCGCGCACTGCGCAAGTCGTTGAATTTTGGTCGGGGCGGTGAGATTTGAACTCACGACCACCGGCACCCCATGCCGGTACGCTACCAGGCTGCGCTACGCCCCGAGGCCGCGAATTATAGCAGGGCTTATACTATCAGCCTGCGAACAAGCTGATTTTATTGCCGGAAATCATGCAGGCCCAAGCGGAATCCGACGAGCTGACCATTGCACTGGGTGAAGCGCGTACCCTGAAGGACACCGTGCGCGCGCTGCGCGATGCCCTGGAGCAGGAGCGCGTGGACAAGGAACACGCCGTGCAGGGCGCGGTCGCCGAGGCGCACAACGAGATCGTGCAACTGAAAGCGACCGCCGCCGCCCTGCGCGACAGCCTGGAGCAGGCGCGCATCGACCGGGACAAAGCCGTTCAGCTGGCGGTCGTCGCCGGCAGCGACGAGACCAGTCAGCTGAAGGCGACCGCCGCCGCGTTGCGCGACGCTCTGGAGCTGCAGCGCATCAGCAGCGAAAAGGCCGTGCAGGCAGCCGTGGCCGCCGCGCACGACGAGATTCGCCAGCTCAAGGAAACCGTCTCGGCATTGCGCGCCGCGGTCGAGCGGGCGCGGGTAAAATAGCGCCGCACACGACAGGACACCCATGGCGCCTCCGCCAGAACCCTTGCGCCGTCCCGGCGACGACGCCGCGACGACGAAGCAGCCGACCAAGGTCGTGCCGATCAAGGCCGGCGCCAGGGGCCGCGCGCGCGCGAATCCGGGCCGGCGGCTGCGCTTCGCCGAGCTGCTGCTGTCGGTGTCGCAGAGGATGGCCTCGATCGATTCGCTCGACGAGGTGCTCACGACCCTGGTCGAGATGACGACGGCGGAGCTCGGCGCCGAGCGCGGCTCCCTGTTCCTGAACGATCCCTCGACCAACGAGCTGTTCTCCCGGGTCGCCCAGGGCAACCTCCACCGCGAGATCCGCGTGCTCAACAATTCGGGCGTCGCCGGGCACGTCTACACCAGCGGCGAGCCCCTGATCATCGACGACGCCTACGCCGACGACCGCTTCAACCGCACCATCGACGAGCAGACCGGCTTCGTCACGCGCAACATCCTGTGCATTCCCATCCGCACCATGAAGGGGGAAGTGGTCGGCGTCACGCAGGTGCTCAACAAGAAAAAGGGCAAGTTCACGCACGGCGACCTGAAGCTGCTGGAAGCGATGACTTCCCAGGGCACCCTGGCGCTGCAGAGCTCGCTCTTCATCGAGCGCATGAAGGCGATCCGCAAGCAGGAGCTGGAATTCCTCGACATCGTGTCGGAAGTCACCTCCGACATCAAGCTCGGCTCGCTGCTGCAGAAGGTGATGGGCGAAGCGACGCGCATGCTCAACGCCGAGCGCTCCACCCTCTTTCTCAACGACGAGAAAACCCACCAGCTTTGGTCCGAGGTTGGCCAGGGGCTGGAGACGCTGCAGATCCGCTTCCCCAACCACCTCGGCATAGCGGGCACGGTGTTCACGACGGGCAAGACCATCAACATCCCCTACGCCTACGCCGACCTGCGGTTCAACCCGGCGTTCGACAAGCAGACCGGGTTCTTCACCCGCTCCATCCTGTGCGTGCCGGTGGTGAACCAGCACGGCAAGACCATCGGCGTCACGCAGGTGCTCAACAAGCGCGGCGGCCCGTTCACCAACGAGGACGAGTCGCGGCTGCGGGCGTTCACCGCCCAGGTGTCGATCGCGCTGGAGAACGCGAAGCTGTTCTCCGACGTGCAGACCATGAAGAACTACAACGAGAGCGTGCTGGAGAGCATGTCGAGCGCCGTCCTGACCACGGACGACGCGGAGCAGATCGTCACCTGCAACGCCTCCGGGCTGCGCATCCTGCGCACCACTGCCGCGGAGATCATCAACCGGCCGGCCGCCGATTTCTTCACCGGGCCCAACGCCTGGGTCATGGAGAAGCTGAAGCGCGTCGGCGAGACCCGCTCGGCGGAAGTGACGATGGACGCGGAGATCGAGCTCGGCGGCGACAAGATCTCGGTCAACACCACCCTGTTGCCGCTCGTCGCCGCGGACGGCAAGCGCCTCGGCTCGATGCTCATGTTCGAGGACATCTCGAGCGAGAAGCGCGTGAAATCGACGATGGCGCGCTACATGGATCCGTCGATCGCCGACCAGTTGCTCGCCACCGGCGCCGAAATCCTCGGCGGCCAGAGCCTCACGGCGACCGTGCTGTTCTCCGACATCCGGGGCTTCACGACGCTCACCGAGCAGCTCGGGCCGCAGGCGACGGTGAGCCTGCTGAACGAGTATTTCGAGATCATGGTGGACTGCATCCAGCGCGAGGGCGGGATGCTCGACAAGTTCATCGGCGACGCGATCATGGCCGCCTTCGGCATCCCCATGGCCCACGACGACGACGAGGACCGCGCGGTGCGCGCGGCGATCTCGATGATCCGCCAGCTGAACGCCTGGAACCAGGCGCGCACCGCCGAGGGCAAGCCGCCGGTGAACATGGGCATCGGCCTCAACACCGACGTCGTGGTGTCCGGCAACATCGGCTCGCGCAAGCGCATGGACTTCACCATCATCGGCGACGGCGTCAACCTGGCCTCGCGCCTCGAAGGCGCCTGCAAGCAGTACAGCACGCGGATTCTGCTCTCCGAGTTCACCTTCAAGAAGCTGCGCGGCACCTATCGCGCGCGCGAGATCGATTCGGTCGTGGTCAAGGGCAAGACGCAGCCGGTCGCGATCTACGAGATCCTCGACTACCACGGCGAGGAGACGTTCCCCAATCTCATGGACGTCGTGAACCACTTCAGGGACGGGCTTGCCCGGTACCGCCAGGGCAAGTGGGACGCCGCGCTCGCCGCCTTCCGCGAGGCGCTGCGGCTCCATCCGAACGACAAGCTCTCGGCGATGTACGTCGAGCGCTGCGAGCACCTCAAGGCTCAACCCCCAGGCGCCGACTGGAACGGCGTGTGGGTCATGACCGAGAAATAAAAAGCGCGCCGGGACCGCCTGCGCACCGTTCGTTCCGGCAGTGCCGTTACGGCACTAGCCGCGCAATACTTCGAGGACGCTCTTGATTTCCTTGCGCAGTACCGCGGCGAGGTTGGAGCGGGGTGACGCCCGTGCCGCCTTGGCCGGCTCGGACACCAGCTCGTCAAGCCGGTTGCGCGCGCCGCTGATGGTGAAGCCCTGGTCGTACAGCAACTCCCGGATGCGGCGGATCAGCAGTACTTCGTGGTGCTGGTAATAGCGCCGGTTGCCGCGCCGCTTGACCGGCTTCAGCTGGGTGAATTCCTGCTCCCAGTAGCGCAGGACGTGCGGCTTCACGCCGCACAGCTCGCTCACCTCCCCGATGGTGAAGTAGCGCTTCGCGGGGATCGGCGGCAGCGGCGTGCGCTGGCTATGACTTGCTTCCATGGTAGTTCTGCTCGACCATCGCCTTCAGCTTCTGCGATGCATGGAACGTCACGACGCGGCGCGCCGTGATCGGGATTTCCTCCCCCGTCTTGGGATTGCGGCCGGGGCGCTGCGGCTTGTCGCGCAACTGGAAGTTCCCGAAGCCGGAGAGCTTCACGCCCTGCCCGTTCTCGAGCGCGGTCCTGACCTCCTCAAAGAACGACTCGACCATGTCCTTGGCTTCGCGCTTGTTGAACCCGACCTTCTCGAACAGAAGATCCGCGAGTTCGGCCTTGGTTAACGTCATGTTCTCCCCTTTCAACGGAGTTTCGCGTTGAATTGCTGCTGCAGCGTCCGGCGCAATTGCGAGATGGCGGATTCGACTTCCGCATCGGTCAGAGTCTTGCGAGTATCCTGCAATAACACCCTGAAAGCAAGACTCTTTTTTCCTTTTTCTACACCGGTTCCGCGGTAGATGTCAAACAGCCCGATTTCGGTCACGATCGCAGGCTGTTCCCGGCGCAGGCCCTCCAATATCGCCTGGTAGCTGATCGCATCGTCCACTTCGGCGGCGATGTCGCGCCGCACCGGCGGGAATTTCGAGGTTTCGTTGTAGGCCGGCAACCTCCGGGCGCCGATCACTTCGTAATCCAGCTCGAACAGGACCGGGGGCAGCGGCAAATCATACTTCCGTTGCCAGCGCGGATGCAATTCCCCGAGCCATCCCGCCGTCATACCCCCGACAACGATCCGCGCCGACTTGCCCGGATGCAGGGCCGGGTGCTCCGCCGGGCGGAATTCCGCGGAAACCGGGGCCAGCAGCGCCTCGACGTCGCTCTTGAGGTCGTAGAAGTCCCCGGGCCGGCCCTTGAGCCCCCACTGCTCGTGGCGGGCCGCGCCGTAGGACAGCGCGCCGATCCGCACCGGCTGGCGGTATGCCCCCGATGCCTCCGTCATGAAGCAGCGCCCGA
>Ga0156023_1094_pt1 | contig 65652 bp, 65 predicted proteins | sample RifCSPlowO2_02_FD_107677 | JGI IMG/M metagenome (GOLD analysis project Ga0156023, IMG submission 107677) | Betaproteobacteria bacterium RIFCSPLOWO2_02_FULL_67_26
GTGTCCTTGTAGGGGTCGCCCACGGTGTCGCCGGTGACCGCCGCCTTGTGCGCGTCGGAGCCCTTGCCGCCGTGGTTGCCGTCCTCGATGTATTTCTTGGCGTTGTCCCACGCGCCGCCGCCGGTGGTCATCGAGATCGCGACGAAGAGGCCGGTCACGATCGTGCCCATCAGCACGCCGCCCAGCGCCTTGACGCCCGCGCCCGGGCCCATCAGCCAGTTCATGCCCAGCGCCACCACGATCGGCACCAGCACCGGCAGCAGCGACGGCACCATCATCTCCTTGATCGCGGCGCGCGTCAGCATGTCCACCGCGCGCGAGTAGTCGGGCTTGGCCGTGCCTTCCATGATGCCCTTGATCTCCTTGAACTGGCGGCGCACCTCGACCACCACCGAGCCCGCGGCGCGCCCGACGGCTTCCATCGCCATGGCGCCGAAGAGGTAGGGCACCAGGCCGCCGATGAAGAGCCCGATGACGACCGCGGGATCGGCGAGATCGAACGACACCGTCTTGCCCGCGGACTCGAGTGCGTGGGTGTAGTCGGCGAACAGCACCAGCGCGGCGAGGCCGGCCGAGCCGATGGCGTAGCCCTTGGTGACCGCCTTGGTGGTGTTGCCGACCGCGTCGAGCGGGTCGGTGATGGCGCGCACCTCCTTCGGCAGGTCAGCCATCTCCGCGATGCCGCCCGCGTTGTCGGTGATCGGGCCATAGGCGTCGAGCGCGACGATGATGCCGGTCATCGAGAGCATCCCGGTTGCGGCGATCGCCAGCCCGTAGATTCCGGCGATCTGGTATGCGGCGAGGATGCTGGCGCATACCGCGATGACCGGCCACGCGGTCGCCCGCATCGAGACGCCGAGGCCGGCGATGATATTGGTCGCATGCCCGGTCGTGGAAGCCGCGGCGATGTGGCGCACCGGCGCGAACTCGGTCGCGGTGTAGTACTCGGTGATCACCACCATGAGCGCGGTGAGGACCAGTCCCACTACCGACGCGCCGAAGAGCCTGGCCCACGTGAGGTCGGGGTACTGAACGCTGATGCCGCCCATCATCAGATAGGAGATGACGGCAAACCCGGCAGCCGCAATCAACCCGGATACGATGACGCCCTTGTAGAGCGCGTTCATGATCTTGCCGCCGGGCGTCGCCTTGACGAAAGTGCAGCCGATGATGGAGGCGATGATCGAGATCCCTCCCAGCGCGAGCGGGTAGGCGACCGCCAGCGGCGCGACCTCCGGCTTGGACAGGAGCAGGGCGCCGAGCAGCATCGTGGCGATGATGGTGACGGCATAGGTTTCAAACAGGTCCGCCGCCATGCCGGCGCAGTCGCCGACGTTGTCGCCCACGTTGTCGGCGATCACCGCGGGATTGCGCGGGTCGTCCTCGGGAATGCCGGCTTCCACCTTGCCGACGAGGTCGGCGCCGACGTCCGCGCCCTTGGTGAAGATGCCGCCGCCGAGACGCGCGAAGATCGAGATCAGCGAGCCGCCGAAGGCGAGCCCGATGAGGGGATGGGCGATGTCCTTGATCGAGGCGCCGTGCGCGGCCGACCCGTGCAGGGCCCAGAAGAAGCCGGTGACGCCCAGCAGCCCGAGCCCCACCACCAGCATGCCGGTGATGGCGCCGCCGCGGAATGCGATAGTGAGCGCCTCGTTCAGCCCCTTGCGCGCGGCTTCCGCGGTGCGCACGTTGGAGCGCACCGAGACGTTCATGCCGATGTAGCCGGCGAGCCCCGACAGGATCGCGCCGATCGCGAAGCCAACCGCGGTGGACCAGGACTTCAGTCCGAACCCGATGACGACGAAGAGGATTACGCCGACGATCGCTATCGTCCGGTACTGGCGGTTGAGATAGGCGGTCGCGCCCTGCTGTATGGCGGCGGCGATCTCCTGCATGCGCGCGTTGCCGGCGGGCTGGGCGAGGACCCACTTGATCGAAACCGCGCCGTAGGCGAGCGCGATGATCGAGCAGATCAGGGCAAACAACAGTCCGTATGACATGACGATTCCCTTGGGTAACTTTTTCTTAGATCTTGAAGGCGGCGAGCTTCCTCGGCACCGCCGCGTTCTTCAGCTTCACGTAGGCCGGCAGGCCGTTCTGGTACGGCGGGTAGTCCTCGCCCTGCACCAGCGGCGCGAGGTACTCTCGGCACTTGGCCGTGATATGGAACCCGTCTGCCGTGATGTAGTCGCGCGGCATCATCTTTTCCGCGTTGGCGATGTCCTTCAGCTCGGCGACGCCAATCGCCCAGCGGTACGGCCTGCTCGACTTCCTGACGATGATGGGCATCACGCCGCTGCGGCCTTTCACGGCCAGTTCCACCGCCGCTTTTCCCACGGCGTAGGACTGAAGGGCGTCCGTTTTCGAGGCGATGTGGCGCGCGGAACGCTGGAGGTAGTCGGCCACCGCCCAGTGATATTTCTGCTTGAGCTTGTCCTTGACCAGCTGCGCGAGCAGCGGCGCGACGCCGCCCAGTTGCGCGTGGCCGAACGCGTCGCGCAGCCCCGATTCCGACAGGAATTTTCCGTCGGGCGTACGCACGCCCTCGGAGACGCCGATGGCGCAGTAGCCGTGCTTGCGGATGATCTCGTCCACCCGGGCGAGAAACCGGTCCTGGTCGAAGGGGATCTCCGGAAACAGCAGGATGTGGGGCGCTTCGCCGTCCTTGTCCTGGGCGAGCCCGCAGGCCGCCGTGATCCAGCCCGCGTGGCGTCCCATCACCTCGAGTATGAAGACGCGGGTCGAAGTGCGCGCCATCGAGGCGACGTCGTAGCCCGCCTCGCGGATGCTGGTCGCGACGTACTTGGCGACCGAGCCGAAGCCGGGGCAGCAGTCCGTGATCGCGAGATCGTTGTCCACGGTCTTGGGTATGCCGACGCAGACGAGGGGATAGCCGAGCTTCTGCGCGAACTGCGACACCTTGTACGAGGTGTCCGCGGAATCGTTGCCGCCGTTGTAGAGGAAATAACCGATGTCGTGCGCGCGGAATACCTCGATCAGGCGCTCGTACTGGGCGCGGCTTTCTTCGAGGCCCTTCAACTTGTAGCGGCAGGAGCCGAACGCGCCGCCCGGCGTATGGCGCAGCGCGCGGATCGCGGCCGCCGGTTCCTTCGAGGTGTCGATCAGGTCCTCGGTCAGCGCGCCGATGATGCCGTCGCGGCCGGCGTAGACCTTGCCGATGCGGTTGCCGTGCTTGCGCGCGGTTTCGATGACCGCGCACGCGGTGGTGTTGATGGTGGCGGTCACGCCCCCGGACTGGGCGTAAAAGGCGTTCTTTCGGGCCATGCTACTTCCCGAGCGCGGCGAACATGCGGTCGCGGATTTCCCCGACCTTGCCGATGCCGGGCACATTGACGATGCGCGGCGCGCGCTTGTCGCCGGTCGCGGACCATTTCGAGTAAAAAGCGATCAACGGCTGCGTCTGCGAATGATAGTTGGCGATGCGCCGCTTGACCGTTTCCTCGTTGTCGTCCGCCCGCTGCACCAGGTCCTCGCCGGTCAGGTCGTCCTTGCCGGCCACCCTGGGCGGATTGAATGCGACATGATAGGTCCGGCCCGACGCGAGGTGCACGCGCCGGCCGCTCATGCGGCGCAGGATCTCGTCGTCGCCCACGGCGATCTCCACCACGTAATCGATGTCGATTCCCGCGTCGCGCAGCGCCTCGGCCTGGGGGATCGTGCGCGGGAAGCCGTCGATGATGAATCCCCGCGCGCAGTCGGGCTCCTTGACGCGCTGCTTGACGAGCTCGATCACGACCCGGTCGGGAACGAGCTCGCCCTTGTCCATGAAGCCCTTCGCTTCCCTGCCGAGCGGCGTGCCGGCCTTGATCGCGGCGCGCAGCATGTCGCCGGTCGAGATCTGCGGGATCCGGTGCTTGTCCATCAGGAACTGCGCCTGGGTGCCCTTGCCGGCGCCGGGCATGCCCAGCAGGATTATTCGCATGTCATTCTCAGGGAGCGAAAGGCAATCAGAAAGGCAATCACTGTAGCACCGAACCCGACCGGGTCACAACGCCGCCGCTACGCGATCCTGCGCAACAGGCGCTTGAGATCGGCCGGCGTATCCACGCCGGGATGGGGCGCGGCGCGCGTGACCACGCAATGGATGCGGTAGCCGTGCGCGAGCGCGCGCAGCTGCTCGAGCGCCTCGAAGCGCTCGATGGCGGCGGGCGCGAGGCGCGTGAAGGCGCGCAGGAAGCCCACGCGATAGGCATAGATCCCGAGGTGGCGGTAGGCCGGCAGCCCCGGCGGGATGCGCGACACGCCGCGCGCGAACGCGTCGCGCGCGTACGGGATGGGCGCGCGGCTGAAATAGAGCGCGTAGCCGTCACGGTCGAGCGCCACTTTCACCACGTTCGGGTTCCGGAGCTCGCGCGCGTCCGCGATCGGGTGGCAGGCCGTCGCCATTGCGGCGGCGCGGTGCCGCGCCAGGCCCGCGGCGACTTGCCGGATCAGGGCGGGCGCGATCAGCGGCTCGTCCCCCTGCACGTTGACGACGATGTGCCCGGAGCGGTAGCGGCGCCGGGCCGCGACTTCCGCGATGCGGTCGGTGCCGGAAACGTGGCCCCTGCGCGTCATCACCGCGGTGTAGCCGTGCTGGCCGACGGCCCGCGCGATGCGCGCGTCGTCGGTGGCGATCAGCACCTCGGCGGCGCCGCTCCTCGCCGCGCGCTCCGCCACGCGCACCACCATCGGCTTGCCGGCGACGTCCGCGAGCGGCTTCCCGGGAAAGCGCGTGGAGGCGTAGCGGGCGGGAATGATGACGCTGAATCTCAAACTTCCTCTTCCGGAGGAAGTTTGCGCGCTTCGTCCTCGAGCATCACCGGGATGTCGTCCTTGATCGGGTAGGCGAGGCGGCACGGCTTGCAGATCAGCTCGGCCCGGGGCTTCTTGTGCAGCAGCGGGCCCTTGCACAGCGGGCACACCAGTATGTCGAGCAGCTTGGTATCCAATTCAGTCGCCCCTGTTCAGTTTGCGCAGCACCCGCTCGCCGAGCGCCGGATCGACCTGCGCGTCCACGCGCAGCGCCCAGTGGCGCTCGTCCGCGCACGGCTGGCATTTTACCGCATCCTTTTCGGTCATCAGCACGGCGTCCGCGCCCGGAAATGCCAGCTCGGCTGCGCGGTACGCGTGGTGATCGGGAAACGGGTGCGCGGTGAACTCGAGCCCCAGCCCCTCCAGGTGGCGGAAGAAGCGCCGCGGATCGCCGATACCCGCCATCGCGTGCACCCGCCTGCCATGGAAATAATCGGCGCCGACGGCGTGCGCGGGATTGAGCAGGTTGCGGAACTCGCGGCCCTCGACCGTCATCGAGTAGCGCGCGGCCGCGCCCGGTATCCGGTCGAGGGTCGGGTGCAGGGCGCCCGCGGCGCCGGAATGGATCACCACGGCGTCGACCGCCGCCAGCCGTGGCGGCCGCTCGCGCAGCGGCCCCGCGGGCAGGAGCCACGCGTTGCCGAAGCCGCGCGCGCCATCCACCACGCAGATCTCGAAGTCGCGCGCGAGCCCGTAGTGCTGCAGGCCGTCGTCGCTCAGCACGACGTCGCAGTCGCGCCGCGACTCGAGCAGGGCGCGCGCGGTGGCCGCGCGGTCCGCGCCGGACCACACCTCGCAGCCGCTGCGGCGCGCGAGCAGCACCGCCTCGTCCCCGTTGGCGAGGGGATCGGAACCGGGCAGGACGCGCCGCGGCGCGCGCAAGCTGCCGCCATGGCCGCGGCACACGATGCCCGGCGCGCGGCCGCGGGCGCGCAGCCATTCCGCCAGCCAGAGCACGAGCGGCGTCTTGCCGGTCCCGCCGGCCGTGATGTTGCCGATGACGATGACCGGCACCGGCAACCTGACCGGCGCCGACGCGGCGCGACGGGCCGCGGCGACCGCGCCGTACAGCAGGCTGACGGGATAGAGCAGGGCGGAGACCGGCGTGACGCTTTGCCAGTGGCGTTCTATCCACGCCATTTGAGGTTACTTCTTGCCGGCCTCGGTGGTGAAGGTGATCTTCCCGTAGCCCGCGATGCGCGCCGCTTCCATGACGTTGATCACGGACTGGTGGGGCGAATTGGCGTCGGCGCTGATCACGATCACCGGGTCCTTCATGTCGCCGGCCGCGCGGCGCAGCTCGGCGCTGAACGCCGCGGGGCCGCTGAAGCCGACCGGGCTGCGGTTGATCGAGTAACGGCCCTGCGCATCCACCGCGATGTCGATCTGGTCGCGGGTGTCCTGCTGGCGCGTGGCATCCGCGGTCGGCAGGTTGATTTGAAGCTCGGCGTAGCGCGAATAGGTGGTGGTGACCATCAGGAAGATCAGGATCACCAGCAGCACGTCGATCAACGGGATGAAATTGATCTCCGGCTCGTCACGGTAGGCGCGCGGTCTGAATCGCATCGTGCCGGAGGCGCCTTACCGCCTTTCCCCGTGGATGATTTCCACCAGCTTGATCGCCTGCATTTCCATGTCCACCAGCATGACGTCCACCTTGGCGCGGAAGTGCCGGTAGAAGATCATGGCGGGCACGGCGACGACGAGCCCGAACGCGGTGTTGTAGAGCGCGATCGAGATGCCGTGGGCCATCTGCAGCGGGTTGCCGCCCTGCGGGGTCTGCGAGCCGAAGATCTCGATCATGCCCACCACGGTGCCGAACAGCCCGAGCAGCGGCGAGATCGTCGCGATGGTGCCGAGGCTGGTGAGGAAACGCTCGAGCTCGATCGCGACGGTGCGCCCCGACTCCTCGATCGCTTCCTTGATGATGGGCGTCGGGCTCTTGGCGTTCCTCAGGCCCGCGGCGAACACCTGTCCGAGCGGGGAGCCGTTGGCGAGCCGGGCGAGCATCTGCGGCGTCACCCCGTTCTGGCGAAAGTCCTGCACCACCTGCGCCAGCAGGTTGCGGGGCATGACGATCGACGCGCGCAGCGACCACCAGCGCTCCCCGATGATGGCGAGCGCGACGATGGACGCGATGACGATAAACCAGATGGGCCAACCGGCGGCCTCGACGATGGCGAACACGCGCTAGACTCCTCGAAATTCGCCGTAACTGTATCCGGCGCGTGGGTTTTCAGCAACCATGGGAAGCGGCTTCGCCGCCGCACGAGCGCGCCGGTCTCGAGTTTGAGTAGAATTAGCCATGGCCGAACGCCTGCCCGAGCCCGTGCTGCCGCAAGTCATATCGGTCGCGGAGTTGAACCGCATCGCGCGCGACCTGCTCGAGCGCAGCCTGCCGCTCATGTGGGTGGCCGGCGAGATCTCCAACTTCAAGCGCTACGAATCCGGGCACTGCTACTTCACGCTGAAGGACGGCGCGGCCCAGGTGGATTGCGTGATGTTCCGGCACCGCGCGCAGCTCGCCGGCTGGCTGCCGCAGGACGGGATGCGGGTGGAGGTGCGGGCGCTGGCGACGCTCTACGAGGCGCGCGGCAGGTTCCAGCTGAACGTCGAGGCGATGCGCCGCGCGGGGCTCGGCGCGCTCTACGAGGCGTTCGAGCGGCTGAAGGCGAAGCTCGAGAAGGACGGCCTGTTCGATCCGGCGCGCAAGCGGCCGCTGCCGCGCTTCCCGCGGGCGGTCGGCGTGGTGACCTCGCCGCAGGCGGCCGCGCTGCGCGACGTGCTGGCCACGCTCGCGAAGCGCATGGCGCGGCTGCCGGTCATCCTCTACCCCACGCCGGTGCAGGGCGAGGGCGCGGGCGGGCGCATCGCGGCGGCGATTGCCCTGGCCGGCGCGCGCCGGGACTGCGACGTGCTGATCCTGTGCCGGGGCGGCGGCAGCATCGAGGACTTGTGGGCGTTCAACGAGGAGGCCGTGGCGCGCGCCATTCGCGATTGCGCGGTGCCGGTCGTGACCGGCATCGGCCACGAGACCGATTTCACCATCGCCGATTTCGCCGCCGACGCGCGGGCGCCGACGCCGACCGCCGCCGCCGCGCTGGCGAGCCCGGCGCGGGACGAGCTCGCGAAGCTTCTGGCGCAGGACGCGCACCGGCTGCTGCGCGCCGCGCGCAGGGCGCTGGAATATCGCATGCAGGGCGTCGATCTCCTGTCGCGCCGGCTGGTCCATCCGGGAGAGCGGATCCGGAACCAGCTCGGCGAGCTGCGGCACCTGGCCACCCGTCTCGCCGGGGCGTGGGAGCGCGGGCGGGAAGACCTGGGCTGGCAGGCGCGCGAGCTGCGACTGCGGCTGAGGGAAGGGATCCGGCGGCGGCTCGCCGCCGAAGCCGTGCTGCTGGAGCGCCTGGAGGCGCATCTCAGGCACCTCAACCCGCAGTCGGTGCTGGAGCGCGGCTACAGCATCACCGAATCCGCCGCCGGCGGCATCGTGCGCGACGCCGCGCGGCTCGCGGTCGGGGAGGACGTTACAATATCCTTTGCCAGGGGGCGGGTCGGCGCGCAGGTGAACCGGAAGGCGTGAGGCGGGGGTGGTCACCCCGCGAGGAGTGGACATGGAACTGGAAATGGAAAAGGACAAGGGCGACCCGAAGTTCGCCCGGCCGGCGCAGAGCAAGCTCTATCAGCCGGCGGTCGCCCTGGAGTTTTTCAAGTCGGTCGGCAAGGCCGAGAGCTTCGCGCCGGGCAAGTCCATCTTCGTCGAGGACGAGGGCACCGCCAGCGTGTTCTCGGAGGGCGCCCGGATGTACCTGCTGGTCGACGGCGAGGTCGCCCTGAGCGTCAAGAAGAAGCAGATCGGCACCGTCGCCAAGGGCGAGGTGTTCGGCGAGATGGCCTCGATCAGCCAGCTGCCCCGCACCGCCACGGCGGTCGCCAGGACCCCGTGCAGCGTCATCTCCCTCAACGAGAAGCAGTTCCAGGCCGCGCTCGCGAAATCGCCGGAATTCGCGTTGATGCTGATGAACATCATCATCAGCCGCATCCGCGAGACGCTCTTCAATCTCACCAGCGGCGGCGGGCTGTCGGAAAAGGACCGCTGGAACAAGGCGGCCGTGTTCGACAAGAAGCTCCTCGCCGACCTGGAGCGCGAGTTCGACGACAAGCCCGCAGCCATGCACCCCCTGAACAAGGTCATCATGAAGGAAGGCGACCGGGGGGTATTCATGTACGTGGTGCGGGACGGCGTGGTCGCGATCTCCATCAGTGAAAAGGTCATCGAGAAAGTCGGGCCCGGCGGCGTTTTCGGCGAGATGGCGCTCGTCGACCAGTCGCCGCGCGCCGCGACCGCCAGCGCGGAGACCGATTGCACGCTGCTCGCGATCAACCGCACCGACTTCATCGACCTGGTGAAGACCAGGCCCGCCTTCGCGACGTCCCTGCTGAAGGCGCTCTCGGACCGGTTGCGGTTCATGACGTCGAAGTACAAGTGAGCCGGCGCCGCGCGCCGCGGGCGATCATCATTTTCTGACGGGCAGACATGGACGAACTGGACTTCACGAGCTCGAACCGGCCCTCGAAGAGCGCGATCTACGACCCGGCGGTCGCGCGTGCCTGCTTCCAGTCGGTCGGCAAGGTGGAGGTGATCGCGCAGGGCGGGCAGTTCTTCACCGAGAACCAGAACAGCGACCGGATGTACCTGCTGGTCGAAGGCGAAGTGGGCCTGATCCGCGGCAAGAAGGTGCTGGATGTCGTCAAGGCCGGAGAAATATTCGGGGAGATGGCGGCGATCAGCCAGTTGCCGCGCAGCGCCACGGCCGCGGCCAAGACCGCCTGCCGCGCGCTATCGCTCGACTCGAGGCAGTTCCTGGGCGCGATCCAGAAGGCGCCGGAATTCGCGCTGATGCTCATGAACATCCTCATCAACCGCCTGCGGCTGACCGCGGCGATCGTGAGCCGGAACGTGGCGGACGATGGGAAAGCGCCGGAGAGCAGGGTGTTCGACGACAAGCTGCTGGCCGAGCTGGTGGACCGGGTGCCCCACCCCCCGGCGCACAACCCCCTCAACAAGGTCATCATGAAGGAGGGCGAGGGCGGGGTGTTCATGTACGTGGTGATCGAGGGCCGCGTTGCGATCTCGATCAAGGGCAAGTTGATGGGGCGCATCGGGCCGGGCGGCATCTTCGGCGAGATGGCCCTCGTCGACCAGTCGCCGCGCGCCGCCACCGCAACGGCGGAAACCGACTGCGACCTGCTGTCGATCAACCGCAACGATTTCCTGAACCTGGTGAAGACCAACCCCGCTTTCGCCGTGGCGCTGCTGAAGGGGCTGGCGGACCGGCTGCGCTACATGACTTCCCATCACAGGTGACGGGCTCCGCCTGCTGATCAGGCTTCGCTGATGAGCATGGCCTCGAGTTCGCGGCGCAGGTATTCCAGCACGAGGTCGGCGACGTCCTCCCCGAGGCAGTCGAATTCGGTCACGCCCTCCATCGAGCGCAGCCAGGTGAGCTGCCGTTTCGCGAACTGGCGGGTCGCGGCGATGCCCTGCTCGAGCAGGGCCGCCTTTCCGATGCGGCCCTCGAGGTGGTCCCAGGCCTGGCGGTAGCCGACGCAGCGCATCGCGGGCATGCCGGGCTCCAGGGCGTACTCCTCGCGCAGCTTCGCGAGCTCCGCCACCAGTCCCGCCTCGAGCATGGCCTCGAAGCGCCGCGCGATGCGCAGGTGCAGCACCTCGCGGTCGCTCGGGACCAGCGAGACCCGGATCGGGGTGTAGGGGAAGTAGACGTATTTCGGCTTCTGCAGCAGCACCGACAGCGGCTTGTTGGTGAGGTAATAGACTTCCATCGCGCGCTGGATGCGCTGCGCGTCGTTGGGCTCGAGCCGCGCCGCCGTCTCCGGGTCCACCCGCCGCAATTTCGCGTGCACCCCCGGCCAGCCCTCTTCCGCGGCCATGGTATCGATCATGAGCCGGATCATGGGATCGGCTTCCGGCAGGTCGTTGAGCCCCTCGGTGAGCGCCTTGAAGTAGAGCATGGTGCCGCCCACCAGGAGCGGGATGCGGTCGCGCTCGGTGATCTCGCGCATCAGCGCCAGCGCGTCGTCGCGGAAGCGCGCCGCGGAGTAGCTCTCGTGCGGCTCGATGATGTCGAGCAGGTGGTGCGGCGCCTGCCGCAGCAGCTCCGCCCCGGGCTTCGCGGTGCCGACGTCCATGCCCTTGTAGATCTGCGCCGAGTCCACGCTGATGATCTCGCACGGCAGCGCCCGCGCCAGCCGCAGGGCCACCGCGGTCTTGCCGCTGGCGGTCGGGCCCATAAGCAAAATTGCCGCAGGCAATTTTGCGGAGGGATGAGGGCGGAGGGATGAGGGATGAGGGGCGAGCGGCGCCGCAAGCTTTTTCCGCGCGGTTTTGGCCTTCGTCTTGCGCTTACTGGTCACGGGTCGCCGTTCTCCTCACCGACTCTTCCTCATCCCTCATCCCTTGGCACCGGTGACGCGTCGCGCTTCATGCGCGGTCAACGCCCGCGCATGAATAGCTTGTCAAGCTCCGCGAGCGTCACCTGGTGCCAGGTGGGCCGGCCGTGGTTGCACTGCCCGGAGCGCTCGGTCGCTTCCATCTCGCGCAGCAGGGCGTTCATCTCCGGGACGGTCAGCTTGCGGTTGGCGCGCACGGCGGCGTGGCAGGCCATGGTCCCGAGCAGCGCGTTGCGCCGCTCGGTGAGCACGCGGCTCGCCCCGGTCTCGCGCACTTCCCGCAGCACGTCGGCCGCGAGGCTGCGCGCGTCGGCGTCGGCGAGCGGCGCCGGCACGGCGCGCACGATGAGCGACGTGGGCGACGCGGGCGCGATGTCGAAGCCGATGGTGCGCAGGACCTCCCCGTGCTCCTCCACCGTCGCCACGTCGAGCGCCTCGGCGGCGAAGGTCACCGGCACCAGCAGCGGCTGCATCGGGATCGCGCGCGCGTCGAGCATGTCTTTCATCTTTTCGTACAGGATCCGCTCGTGCGCGGCGTGCATGTCCACGATCACCAGGCCGTTGCGGTTCTGCGCCAGCACGTAAACCCCGGACAGCTGCGCCAGCGCGTAGCCCAGGGGCGTATCCCCGGCGTCCGGCAGGGGCGCGGGAGGCGCGCTCCGTTGAAACAGGGTGTCGTAGAGCGCCAGCGGCTCGGCGCCGTGCAACGCCATCGCGGCCTGGCGCATCGGCGCCGGGGCGAACCCGCCCGCGGCGGCGGCAACCGTGCTGCGCGGCGCTTCGGCCCCGGCCACCGCGCCGGCGAGCGCCTTGTTCAGCGCGTGGAAGATGAACTGGTGGATGCCGCGCGCGTCGCGGAAACGGACCTCGGTCTTCGCGGGATGGACGTTGACGTCCACCTGTCCCGGCTCGATCTCGAGGAACAGCACGTAGGCGGGATGGCGCTCGTGGTGCAGCACGTCCTGGTAGGCCTGGCGGATGGCGTGGGCGGCGAGCTTGTCGCGCACGTAGCGGCCGTTGACGTAGAAATACTGGGCGTCTCGGGTCGCGCGCGCGTGCGCCGGCAAGCCGATCGCACCGGTGATCCGCAATCCGGCGCTAGATTCATCAACGTCGAGGGCGGCGGCGCGGAATTCGTCGCCCAGCAGCACGCCGATGCGCGCTGCGAGCGGCTGCGGCTTGAGGTGCCACTGGGTGCGCCCGTTGTGCTGCAGCGTGAAGCCGGTGTCGGGCCGCGACAGCGCGATGCGCGTGAAGGCTTCCTGGCTGTGCGCAAACTCGGTCGCATCGGACTTCAGGAACTTGCGGCGCGCCGGGGTATTGAAGTAGAGGTCGCGCGCCTCGATGCTGGTGCCGGCCGCCAGCGCCGCGGGCGATGCCCGGGAGATCTCCGATCCGGTGGCGGTGACAGTCCAGGCGTGCTTCTCGCCGGCGCGACGGCTGGTGAGCGTGAGCCGCGCGACAGCGGAGATGCTGGCGAGCGCCTCGCCGCGAAAGCCGAGACTCGCGACCCGCTCCAGGTCATCGAGCGAGGCGATCTTGCTGGTGGCGTGCCGAGCGAGCGCGAGCCGCAGCTCCTCGCGCGCAATGCCGCCGCCGTCGTCCGTGACCTTGATGCCCTTCGCGCCGCCGCCCGCGAGCTGGACGGAAATCTCGCGCGCGCCCGCGTCGAGGCTGTTCTCCAGCAATTCCTTGAGGGCGGAAGCGGGACGCTCGACGACTTCGCCGGCGGCGATCTGGCTGACGAGTAATCCAGGGAGAACGCGGATGCTGCTCATCCCCGGATTATAAGTGAGGGATGAGGGCGGAGGGGTCACGTCTCCGGGCGCTGATACAATGCGCCGTCCCCACCCACATCATCGGAAGAACAATGGATCAGGTGACCAATCACGCCAAGCAACGCCTCGCGGCCGGCGAGCTCGCGCTCGGCATGGGCGTCCGGCAGAGCCGCACCGTGGACATCGCGACTATCGCGAAGACCTGCGGGTTCGACTGGCTGTTCATCGACATGGAGCACAGCTCGCTCGACGTGGACCTGGCTTCGCAGCTCGCGATGGCCTCGCTCGGCGCCGGGATCACGCCGCTGGTGCGCGTGCCGGGGCACGAGCACTACCACGCCTCGCGCCTGCTCGATAACGGTGCCCAGGGCATCGTCGCGCCGCACGTGGACACGGTCGAGGAGGCGAAGCGCATCGCGAGCGCGTGCCGCTACCCGCCGATCGGCCACCGCTCGATCGCCGGCGCGCAGCCGCAGCTCGGCTTCCGGAGCGTGCCCGTGGGCGAGGCCACGAAGCTGGTGAACGCGGCGACGCTCGTCGTCGTGATGCTCGAGACGCCGAAGGCCATTGCCAACGCGGACGCGATCGCCCAGGTCGAAGGCGTGGACGTGCTGCTCATCGGCACCAACGATTTGTGCGCCGAGATCGGCATCCACGGCAATTTCACGGATCCCCGCATCGAGGATGCGTACCGCACCGTCATCGCCGCGTGCAGGAAACACGGGAAGTATCCCGGCATGGGCGGCGTCTACGAGCCCAAGCTCATGGAGAAATACGTGGGGATGGGGATGCGCTTCATCCTGAGCGGGAACGATCTGTCGTTCCTGATGGCCGGCGCGCGGGCGCGCGCGGAGCTCCTCCGCGGCGTCAAGATTTGAACCGCTGAGAAAAGACACGATTGAACCGCCAAGACGCCGAGAGAAACAAGAATACACACTCATCACCCATCACCCATCACCCATCACGCTTCATCAAGCAAATGAGTCACGATACGCCGATATCAACGCCCCGCCTGCCCACGCCGCCCAACGCGTGCGACACGCACATGCACATCTACGAGCCCGGCTACACGCTGCGGGCCGGGGCGAGCCATCCGAGCCAGCCCGGCACGCTGGCGCACTACCGCGAGCTGCAAAAGAAGCTCGGGCTGACGCGCACCGTCATCGTCGCGCCGTCCGGCTACGGTTCCGACCCCGCCTGCACGCTGGAAGCGATGGCGAAGCTGGGTGACACGGCGCGCGGCGTTGCGATCGTGGACCCGCAGGTATCGGACGTGGAGCTCGACCGGCTGACGAAGCTCGGCATCCGCGGCGTCCGCTACCACATGCGGGGCGGCGTGCTGACCTGGGAGAGCATGCCGACGCTGGCGGCGCGGGTCGCCGCGTTCGGCTGGCACGTGCAGCTGCAGTGCGAATCGAAGGAGATCGCCGCGCACGAAGCGATGCTGGCGCAGCTCCCCTGCGACCTGGTGATCGACCACATGGGCCGCTTCGACGCCGGCGTCGATTTCAACGACCCGAGCTGGCGCGCGATGCACAGGTTTCTCGCGACCGGCCGCTGCTGGGTCAAGCTTTCGGGCCCGTACTACGGCTCGAAGAGCGGTCCGCCGCGCTACGAGGACAAGGACCGCATCGCCAGGGCGTTGATCAAGGCCGCGCCGGAGCGCATGGTGTGGGCGAGCAACTGGCCCCATCCTTCCTTCAAGAAGAATTTCCCGGACGAAGGCAGGCTGCTCGATCTCGTCGCCGACTGGACGCAGGACGCGGGTTTGCGCGCCAAAATACTGGTGACCAATCCCGCCAGTCTGTATGGGTTTTGACGCTTGATCTGGATCAACCCGGCAGCGTGCCGCGGAATCTATTCTCCGGACGAATGAAGAAAGGGAGTTCATGCCTCAGGTCATAGGGGTGCCCAAAGAGACGGCGGCGGGGGAAAAACGCGTCGCCACGGTGCCGGAAATCGTCGAAAAGCTCATCAAGCTGGGCTTCAAGGTCGTCGTGCAATCCGGCGCCGGCGATGCGGCGAATTTCAGCGACGACGTCTACCGCGCCGCGGGCGCCGGGATCGCCGGCACCGCGGCCGAGCTGTGGAGCGCATCGGACATCGTCTTCAAGGTGCGCGCCCCGAGCCCTCAGGAAGTCGAGATGATGCGCGACGGCGGCACCTCGTCTACTACTTTGGTCAGCTTCATCTGGCCGGCGCAGAATCCCGAGCTGCTGAAGCAGCTCGCGGCGAAGAAGGCCACCGTGCTGGCGATGGACAGCGTGCCGCGCATCTCGCGCGCGCAGAAGCTGGACGCGCTGTCCTCGATGGCCAACATCGCCGGCTACCGTGCCGTCATCGAGGCGGCGCATCACTTCGGCCGTTTCTTCACCGGCCAGATCACGGCCGCGGGCAAGGTGCCGCCGGCCAAGGTTTTCGTCATCGGCGCCGGCGTCGCGGGCCTGGCGGCAATCGGCGCGGCCTCGGGCCTGGGCGCCATCGTGCGCGCCAACGACACGCGTCCCGAGGTGGGCGACCAGGTCAAGTCCATGGGCGGCGAGTTCGTCCCGGTGGACTACCAGGAAGAGGGCACCGGCGTCGGCGGTTACGCCAAGGTCATGAGCGAGGGCTTCCTCAAGGCCCAGGCCGACGTTTTCGCGAAGCAGGCGAAGGACGTGGACATCATCATCACCACCGCGCTCATCCCGGGCCGGCCGGCGCCGAAGCTGATCACCGCGGACATGGTGAGGTCGATGAAGCCGGGCAGCGTCATCGTCGACCTGGCCGCGGAGCAGGGCGGCAACTGCGAGCTGACGGTGCCGCACGAGGTGACCGTGAAGCACGGCGTGACGATCATCGGCTACAGCGATCTGCCGAGCCGCCTGTCCCGGCAGTCGAGCACGCTCTATGCGACCAACCTGTTCCGGCTTGCCGAGGAGCTGTGCAAGACCAGGGACGGCATCTTCAACGTCAACATGGAAGACGAGGTGATTCGCGGCACCACGGTGGTGAAGGCGGGCGGCATCACCTGGCCGCCGCCGGCTCCGAAGCTCACCGCCGCGCCGCCGGCGGCAGCCAGGCCGGCAGCGGCCGTGCCCGCGGCGCAAAAGGGCCACGGCGAAGCCGCCGCGCCGGCCTCGGCCAGGTCGATGGCGATCATGTTCGCCGTCGCCGCGGTGCTGTTCTGGTTCATCGGCGCCAACGCGCCGGCGGCCTTTCTCAACCACTTCACGGTGTTCGTGCTGGCCTGCTTCGTGGGCTACATGGTGGTGTGGAACGTCACGCCCGCCCTGCACACGCCGCTGATGAGCGTCACCAACGCGATCAGCAGCATCATCGCCATCGGCGCGCTGGTGCAGGTGGCGCCGCCCATGCTGGAGAATGCGGCGGCCGCCGGCGACCGGCCCGAGGCCTGGATACTGGGGCTGGCGGTGGCGGGCGTCGCGCTCACCTCGATCAACATGTTCGGCGGTTTCGCCGTGACCCAGCGCATGCTGCAGATGTTCCGTAAGTGAAAAGCGTGGTGAATTAAGGCGCGATCAATGTCCGCAACCCTGGCAACGGTTTCCTACATCGGCGCGACGATACTGTTCATCCTCAGCCTCGGCGGCTTGTCCAATCCGGAGTCCTCGCGGCGCGGCAACCTGTACGGCATGATCGGCATGACCATCGCGGTGCTGGCGACGGTCTTCGGTCCGCAGGTCACGCCGGCCGGCTACGTGTGGATCATCGCGGCCATGGCGGTCGGCGCCAGCGTCGGGCTGTATGCCGCGCGCGTCGTCAGGATGACGCAGATGCCCGAGCTGGTCGCGCTGATGCACAGCCTGGTCGGTCTCGCCGCCATGCTGGTCGGCTACGCCAACTACATCGATCCGGCGGCGGCGGGGACGTTCAAGGGCGCCGAGAAGACCATCCACGAGCTGGAGATCTATCTCGGCATCCTGATCGGCGCCGTGACCTTCTCGGGTTCGGTGATCGCTTTCGGCAAGCTCTCCGCCAAGATCAGCGGCAAGCCGGTGCTGCTGCCGGGACGCCACTGGATCAATCTGACCGGCCTGCTCGTGGTGATCGGGTTCGGCTGGAGCTTCATCAACACGCACGCGGTCGCCGATGGCATGATCCCGCTGATCGTGATGACCGTGATCGCGCTCGCCTTCGGCATCCACATGGTGATGGCGATCGGCGGCGCCGACATGCCGGTGGTGATTTCGATGCTGAACAGCTACTCCGGCTGGGCGGCGGCGGCCACGGGCTTCATGCTCAATAACGATCTGCTGATCGTCACCGGCGCGCTGGTGGGATCGAGCGGCGCCATCCTCTCCTACATCATGTGCCGCGCCATGAACCGTCACTTCATCGCGGTGATCGCGGGCGGATTCGGCACCGAGGGCGGTGTCCCGGCGGCTGCCGGCGGTGTGCAGCCGGCGGGCGAGGTCGTGCCAATTCTTGCCGCGGAGACTGCGGAACTGCTGCGCGAGGCCAAAAACGTGATCATCGTGCCGGGCTATGGCATGGCCGTGGCGCAGGCGCAGCACGCGGTGTACGAAATCACCCGGCACCTGCGCGAGAAGGGCGTCAACGTGCGCTTCGGCATCCACCCGGTTGCCGGGCGCATGCCGGGCCACATGAACGTGCTGCTGGCCGAGGCCAGGGTGCCCTACGACATCGTGCTGGAGATGGACGAACTCAACGTGGACTTTCCGGAGACCGATGTCGCCATGGTCATCGGCGCCAACGACATCGTCAATCCGTCCGCCCAGGACGACCCGGCCAGCCCGATCGCCGGCATGCCGGTGCTGGAAGTGTGGAAGGCCAGGACCTCGATCGTGATGAAGCGCAGCATGGCCTCCGGCTATGCGGGCGTCGACAATCCGCTGTTCTACAAGGAAAACAACCGCATGCTGTTCGGCGACGCGAAGAAGATGCTGGACGAGGTGCTGGTCGCGCTGAAGGGCTGAGCGCCTTCGTCCATTCACCATTCACTATTCACCATTCACGCTGTTAGAGTGTGGCGTATGGCGAAGCAGGACAAGGCGCCGGAGCAGCAGTACATGGAGTCCCTCGTCGGGAGCCTTACCGACTGGGACGATCCGGAAGCGCGGCTCGCCCAGGCGTTCAAGCTCGACGAGTTCATCCTGTTCGGCCAGCGCATCGTCCCGCTCGACCCGAAAGCCAATCTGCCGCCCCGCCTCGAAGTCCTGATCCGGCTGCGCGAGGAGGAGGAGCACCTCATGCCGCCGGGCGCCTTCATCCCGGTCCTCGAGCATTGCGACATGATGCCGGCGCTGGACCGGTGGGTGGTGGAGCACGCCATCCAGTGGTGGCAGTCGAAGGGCGGGCAGGCGCCGGCGCTGAACGTCAACCTTTCGGTGGAGACGCTGATCGATCCTTCGTTTCCCGTGTTCGTCCAGCGGCAGATGCGCAAGGCCGCGATGCCGGGCGACGTGCTCTATTTCGAGGTCGAGGCGGTGGACGTCGTGACCTACCCGCAGAAATCCCGGAGCGCCGCCGACAAGCTCAGGGCCGCGGGCTGCCGCATCGCGATCGCGGGGTTCGGGCGCGATCTGGTCTCGTTCGACGCGCTGAAGGAAGTCTCCGCCGGGATGATCAAGGTGGACGGCGGCCTGGTGATGGAGATCCACCGCGATCCCGTGGCGCTCGCCAAGATCAAGTCCATCCAGGGCGTGTGCGCCAAGGTCGGCATCCAGACCGTGGCGGAATTCGTCGAGCAGCAGGAAACGATCGAAAAGCTGCGCGCGATCGGCTTCAACTACGCGCAGGGCTACGGGGTGGCGCGGCCCGAACCCTTGAACTGAGGGATGAGGGATGAGGGATGAGGGCGGAGCTCAGTGGCCATTCCGGCGCCAGTTCCAGGGCGGGACCGGCGCCGGGTCGGTCCACAGGCCGCGGTTGGCGGCGCGCGCCTCGTTCTGCATCGCGTGCAGCGGCGAGCGCGCCGGCGCGTAGCGGGTATAGGTCCAGGCGTAGCCGCGGCGCACCTGCTCCGCGTTGGCGTCCTTGCCGTCGCAGGTGACCTGGGCGATGGTGCGCCGGTAGCGGTCCCGCCCGCGCACGTCGAGCGACGCCATTTTCCCGAAGCACAGCTCGGACAAGGACTGCTTCGAGCGCGTGCCGAACGGCTGCCGCAGCTCCGGCGCGTCGATGCCGGTCAGCCGCACCTTCACCTGCCGGCGCTCGATCAGTACCGTCAGCGTGTCCCCGTCGTGCACGGAGACGACGCGCGCCAGAACGTCCGCGTGAGCGGGAATGACTGCAAAAAGTAGAGGGAATGCGGCTGAAGCGAGTAAGCGGGGAAGGGCGGCATCACCCATTAAGAGCGCCTAACAAAATGACGCTTGTACATTGATGAAGGTCTTGGTACGGTGAGGCATCGCATGTTCGGGAGGGACGCGGATGCCGAAGCCGTTGATCGAAGACGAGTTATGGGCGCGAATCGAGCCATTGTTACCGAAGAAGCGAAGGCGCAAGCGATACGCGGGGCGCCTGCCGCTGGAGGACCGTCGGGTGCTCACGGGCATTCTGTTTGTGTTGAGGTCGGGCATCCCCTGGGAGATGCTGCCCAAGGAGATGGGTTGCGGCTCGGGGATGACCTGCTGGCGCAGGCTGAAACACTGGCAGCGCCGCGGGGTATGGAACCGGCTGCACCGGGTGCTGCTCTCGGAGCTGCGCGGGGCGAAGCAACTGGACTTCTCGCGGGCGGTGGCCGACAGCTCCTCGATTCGCGCCGTGGGGGCGGGAAAAAAAGTGGACCGAACCCAACCGATCGCCGTCGTGCGGGCAGCAAACACCACCTTCTCACGGATGCGCAAGGTGTCCCGCTTTCGGTAGTGCTCACCAAGGCCAACCGCAATGACGTCACGCAGGTGATGCCTCTGCTCAATGCCATCCCGCCGGTCGCTGGCCAGCGCGGAGCACCCAGGCGCAAGCCCGATCTGATCCAGGCTGACCGCGCCTATGACTCCAACCCCCTGCGAAAGCTGCTGGCCGAGCGTGGCATCGACACCCAAATCGCTCGGCGTTACACCCCGCATGGCAGTGGCTTGGGCAAGACCCGCTGGGTCGTGGAGCGCACCATCGCATGGCTGCACCAGTTCCGCCGGCTGCGCGTGCGCTACGAGCGACTGCCTTCCATACACGAGGCATTCCTCAAACTCGGCGCTTGCCTGATCTGCTGGCGCTTCGTTAAAGCCGCATGAAGTCATTTTGTTAGGCGCTCTTAGGAATTGGCACCCACGCCTTCCCTACATTGGGTCGCCGCCGTGGAGTGGTGGCTGGCTATCCTGCGGGTGTAAAATGACTCGGTAACCAGATCAGGTGCAAGATTATGACAGCAGCGACAACCGCGCGGCGACCGGCAACCAACCACGCCGGAGCACGCGAAGCAACGCCGGCCCCGAAATCGACCGCTTACGGGCGAGCCGTGCTGCGCGCCATTGACCGCATGAAAGCTGCTGGCTCGTGGACATTCGCCCCGAAATCGAGTGACCGCTACTTCAAGCGGTGAAGTACCTGCTCGACACCTGCATTGTCGAAGCGCTGCTCAAAGCGGAACCGGGCCACGAGAATATTCGCAACCGCATTGCCGCTGCTCCGCAGGGTTCCCTGGCAATCTCCGCCCTTACTGCGGTTGAAATCTGGACTGGTATCACCGGCGCGCGTGAACCGCGAGCGAAGCGCCTCGCGTTCGAGGCATACCTCAAGCTGATGCGCGTCACGGCATTCGATGCGGCGGCGGCCCGCCAGGCGTTTGTGATTCAACGCTACCTTCGTCAGACCGGGCAGCAGATCGGACGCACAGATCCCCTGATCGCTGCACAAGCTATCGCCATGGGCGCCGTGTGCGTCACCGACAACCTCCGGCACTTTCTCCGAATTCCCGGTCTTATTGTCGAGAACTGGCTGCAGCCGATTGAGTAGAAATATCCAGACGATCCGAGTCAAGCAGTCCTTCACTGAAAAGGTGCGTCCCCTTTCAGTGGGCGCGTCTTCGAAAAGCAAGGATGAAGGCGAAAGGCGAAAGGCGGAAGGAAAGCAGGAAATACTTCTGTCTTCCTACTTCTGCCTTCTGCCGTGGAAACTGGCGCCCCAGACACGAATCGAACGTGCGACCTGTCCCTTAGGAGGGGACTGCTCTATCCACTGAGCTACCGGGGCCCGGCATGATTCTATCGCAGGTGCGTTAGAATCATCGCCATGAATTGGTTGATATTCGCGGCCGCGGCGCTCGGCGGCTTACTGCTGTGGCGAGTGGCGATCGCAGCGATCGCGCCGAAGCCAGGCGACCCCGCGCCGGAGTTCGCGCTGCCGGATCAAAGCAGCACGACGCGCAGCCTGGCGGCGTTCCGCGACAAATGGCTGGTGCTCTATTTTTATCCCCGTGACGACACGCCTGGCTGCACCGTGCAGGCCTGCTCGTTCCGCGACGCCTGGCAAAAATTGACTGCGCTCGGAGCCGAGGTGGTGGGCGTCAGCGTGGATGACGTGGCCCGCCATTTCGCTTTTGCGAAAAGATTCGAGCTGCCGTTTCCCCTGCTGGCGGATACGGGCGGGGCGGTCGCCAGCCGCTACGGATCGGCGCTGAACCTCGGATTGTTCAAGATCGCCCGGCGCAACACCTTCCTGATCGACCCGCAGGGCCGCATCGCCAGGGTTTACCTGTCCGCGAGCACATCGCGGAACTCGCAGCAGGTGATCGAGGACCTGCAAGCGCTGCGTAAGAGTGAGGTTCCAGAGTGATCCGGACATTCGACCACGTCGTCCTGACCACCGCCGATCTCGAGCGCTGCCTCGATTTCTACACCCGCGTGCTCGGGATGCGCGTCGAGCACTATGGCAAGGGCCGGGTCGCGCTCGCTTTCGGCGAGCACAAGTTCAACGTCCACCCGCCGGGCTTCGACGCCGGCATCAAGGCCCGCACGCCCACGCCGGGCTCGCTCGACCTGTGCTTTCTCGCCGACCGGCCGCTCGACGAGGTGATTGCGCAGCTCAAGCGGGAGAGCGTCCCGATCGAGGAGGGTCCGGTGGTGCGCACCGGCGCGCGCTACCCCATCCGGTCGGTCTACGTCAGGGATCCCGACGGAAATCTCGTCGAGATTTCCGAGAAAGCGTAATGCCCGATTTCTGGCCCGGTTGCGGCTACAACCTGCTCAAGCGCGGGCCGGGCGGCCGGCTGTATGTCACCGACGGCTATCTGCGGCTGTATTACGGGCGGCCGGAGCTCGCCCCGGTGCCGGAGTCCTGCGCGGCGGAGCGCGCGTTGCACGCGTCTTTGCTTTCGGATCCGAGGCGGGAGGTGCCGGAAGCCGAGATCGCGGCGCTGGCCGATCCTGACGCCCGCGAGAACTACCGGGTCGTGCTGCGCTTCCGTGGCCAGCTGCTCGCCGCGGAAACGCTGGAGGCGTTTTACGCCGGACTGTTCCGCCACGACGTCGCGGTGCCGCCGGACTTCATCCACCACACGGTGCAGGTCATCCTGCGCGGCATCCTCGATGGCTCCAGTGACGGGCTCGAGGCGCGCGCCGCCGAGTTGTTCTTCCGCAAGCAACGCGTCACCGTCAACGAGGGCTCGATCATGCTCGCGGACGCTGAAACCGTGGAGCTGCACGCCGGCGGCGGCAGCTTCGGCAGCCTGGGCAAGCTGCTGCAGGAAGGGCAGACGCCGCTGCGCACCATCGAGCTCGACGTGATCGACGACCCGAGCGCGGGACGCTACTTCGAGCGCGATGAGCGCCACGACACGGTGCTCAACCTGAACCACGGGCGCCCCGGGTGCCTGGCGCTGGCCCGGGTGCTGGAGCGCTGGATGGCGCATTTTCACGGCGTGCGCGCGACGGTGAAGCCGGTGCGGGAGATCCCGGACGAGGAATGGGTATGGCATGTCGGGCTCGATACCGAGGCGACCGCCATGCTGAACGACCTTTACAATGGAGGCGACGTGGAGGAGGAGCGGATGAAGCGCATCATCGGCCTCTACCGGGTGGATTTCCGCGATCCGGTCGTGCTGCGCCCGGAAGTGGCGGGGATGCCGGTGTTTCTCGGATTGGCCATGGCCCCGGACCGGACGCTGCGGATGAAGCCGCAGAACCTGCTGACCAACCTGCCGCTCGCGTCGCGGTCGTGAGGCAACCGTTTTCCGGGACTCCCGTGCAAAACGACCTCCGGCTTGCGCGGAAGCCGCTTCGCGCCGGTCCCGGCACGGCCTCAGCGGTCCGACAGAATCATGAACCGTCGGGCACCAGGCGGCGCAGGGCCAGCATCGTGCAATCGTCCGCGAGCACCTGCGAGCCGGTGTGGATGACGAGCCTTTGGTGCAGGGAATCGAGGAGATCGGGCAGCGGGGATTGCGCGCTGCGGCGCAGCGCCTCGAGACAGCCTTCTTCGGACAACGGGACGCCGGCCCGGCCCTCCGCTTCGGTCACGCCGTCGGTATAGCAGAAAAGCGTTTCCCCGATCGCGAGGTTGCGCTGCATGCTGGAGTAGCGCCGGCCGCTCGCCGCGCCGACCAGCATGCCCTTCGGCAGCGGCACGACCGCCGCTTCGCGACCGCTGCAGACGATCGGCGCGCAGTGGCCCCCATTCGAGTAGACGAAGGTGCCGCTCTCCACGTCCAGAAAACCGCAGAACAGGGTCACGAAGAGGTTCGCGTCGTTGCCGATGCACAGGCGGTCGTTGAGCGTCTGAAGAATCGTCTCCGGCTGCATGGTCTCCATGGCCAGGATCCGAAGCAGTCCGATAACCCGGACCATGAACAGGGCGGCGGCGATGCCGTGGCCCGAAACGTCTCCGATGCAGACGAACAGCGTGCGGTTGTCGACGAAGAATGCGTCGAAGAGGTCCCCCCCGACTTTCGAGGCCGGCTCCATGAAACCGCAGACTTCGATGTCCGAGCGCCCCGGAAACAGCGGCCGCTGCAGCGGCAGCATGCTGGCCTGGAGCTGGCGCGCGACCTCCAGCTCCTTCCTGAGATGCTTGAGCTCCAGCCGCTCGCGCTGCAAGGCGAGGGCCTTCTCGTTTGCACGGCGCATGCGCTCGGTCAGGGTGGTCATGAGGTTTTCGGGGACACCGCGCAGGCGCATCAGGCGGTTCCAGAACACCTCGCGGTCGAGCCGGAGAACGCGGGCATCCGAAACCGCGCTCACCAGTGCCGAAATCGGCTTGCCATCGATCGCCGAGAGCTCGCCAATGCACTCGCCGGGAAGGATGTCGATGTCGATGGCGGTGTCCGCGCCGGGGTCCGGCCCCAGTTGCGCGACCAGCTTGCCCGACAGGAGGATGAAGACGTTGCGGTTGGCCTCGCCAGCGCGCAGCAGCGGCGTGCCCGCAGGCAGCAGCAACACCTCGCAGCCGGCGAGCGCTTCGGAAAGGCCGGGCAGGTCTGCGTTCCGGAACAGAGGAATCCAGTGGATTTCTTCCATGCGCCGGTCGCCGCGCCGCCGTTCCTGTGGGCCCCGAACGTTCGCGACCCTGCGATCAGGTCCACGGCGAAAACGCGCGATCCCCGGGGCTTTCATCGCGGTTTCCAGCAGGCGCCGAACGTGAAATGGTTGCGCCCGTCTTGGTGGCGGTAGTCCAGCCAGTCGGCGCAGCGGCGGATCATCACCAGTCCCAGCCCGCCCGGCGAGGCCTCGTCGAGCGACCTGGGAGGTTCTCTCTGAGGGATGGACAGGGGATTGAACGCCGTGCCGGCATCCGATACCGTCACGCTGGCCTTACCGCAGTCCGGGTCGAGCCGGACCTCGAGCAGCAGCCTGATCGGCATAGCAAGCGCCAATCCGCCGCCATGGGTGAAGACGTTCGCCAGTGCTTCGTTCAGGCAAAGCGCAAGCTGCTCCACCAGTGCCGGCGGCACGTTGCGCTGCCGGCAAGCCGCTTCGAGCCATTCCGAAGCGCGCCGTACCTCGGCGCCACTGGCGCCAATCGTGAGTTCGTCAAACTGCGACAACGCGTTATGTTTGGTGGCCACCTGCCGGTCAGGCGAGTGCTGCCCTTTCGGCATCGGCAGCGTTCCTGAAAACCGGGATCAATTCGTTGACGCCGGTTGCCTCGAGGCTCATGATGACTGTCGAGCTGTCATCGACAACCAGCACCATCTTGCCCCCGCGCTGCTGGACCACCTTGGCGCCGGCGATCAGCGCGCGTATGCCGATCGAGGCGAGGAATTTGACGGAAGTCAGGTCAACGACCACGCCCTTTTTCGGAGCGGCAGCCAACTCCACGAGCTTTGAGGCGACCCTGTCGGTACCCGGTACGTCGAGGCGCCCGGAGATCACGATCCGACGAAGGCTTTCGCCGAAGTCTTCGTGGCTGATGGACATGAGTACTTCCCCCTTCTTGTTCGAAGACACCGCGGCGGCAAGTATGACATAGGCGCGTCCACGGTCTCGCGTCTCCCGCTCGTGCCGATGGGCTCACGCGGCGGCGGATCGTTAACTCATTGGTATTATTGATGATCTTGGTGGCTAGTTCAGAATCATGAATCCTGCGGTGCGCTGGAACCAGATCGCTGCCGGGCCCGAGGAGGATATCGACCTCGCCGAGGCCGCGCTGGTGATCGCCGCGCACGAGAATCGCGACCTCGATATCGCAGCCTACCTGGCACGGATCGACGAAATAGGCGCCGCGCTCAGGAACCGGCTGCGGCAGGACATCGGGTTCACCGAGCGCATCCTCGCGCTCAACCGCTACCTGTTCGACGAGCTCGGCTTCAGGGGCAACGTGGCGGATTTTTACGATCCGCGCAACAGTTTTCTCAACGACGTCCTCGACCGCCGGCTCGGCATCCCGATCACGCTGTCGCTGATCTACGTCGAGGTGGGGCGCCGCATCGGGCTCGCGCTGCACGGGGTTTCTTTTCCCGGGCATTTCCTGGTGAAGTGCACTTTGCGGGACGGGGTGGTCGTACTCGACCCGTACGCGCGCGGTGCTTCGCTGGGCCTGGACGAGCTGCAGCAGCGGTTGCGCGTGCTGCGGGGCGGCGCCGAGGCGTCGCCGGAGGATGCGCGGCGCATGCTGGCGGTTGCCGGCAAGAAGGACATCCTTGCGCGCATGCTGCGCAACCTGAAGGCGATCTACCTCGAGCGGCGCGACGCGCCGCGGGCGCTGGCGGCGGTCGAGCGCGTCATCGAGCTCGAGCCGGGGGTGGCGGAAGAGTATCGCGACCGCGCCCGGATCTATCTCGACCTGGAGTGCTTCCGCGCAGCCTTGTCCGATCTTCGCAGCTACCTCATGCTGAAGCCGGGCGCGGAGGATGCCGCGGTGGTGCAGCGCAGCGTGGTGGCGCTGCAGCAGGTCGCCGCCAGGCTCAACTAAAGAGAGTGATACGTTGCTCGTTTTTCGTTACTCGATCCAGGACCCGCCCAAGCCGGGCTATCCGCGACCGACGACTTACGGAAAACGAGAAACGAGAAACGCAGCGGCACTACACGCCGCTCAGTTGCCGCGGGCGGGCAGCCAGACCTTCACCACGCGCGTCCTGGCTTGAGGCGCCGGCTCGGCGCGCGGCTCCGTCACCGGTGCCGGGGGCGGCGCCACAACCCTGCGGGCCTCGAGTTCAGCGGGCGTTGGTGAAATGTCGCTGGTCAGTACCGCACCCGGGCCTTCCTCCCCGGGGGACGGGAAGGACGAGGCTCCCGCGCCGTTCCGACGGGGCTTGACCTTGATTTCAATGTTGTTTTCGTCGGGCGGATTGCCGTCGTACACCAGGTTGCGGCGCCGCTGCAGGTAGCCGTCGCGCACGAACTCGTACGGGTCGAGCGCAGCGGTCTCGAGGATCTTGCTGGCTTCGAGCAGCTCGGAGCGCCGGCTGATGAAAAACGTCCCGTAGAACTGGTTCCGCGTGCGGCTGTGGCTGATATAGGTCATCGGATCGGTTTTCAGGTCCACGAGCAGGCCGAGGCCGTCGCGTATCGAGCTGGGGCCGAGGAGCGGAAGCACGATGTAAGGTCCGGAACCAATGCCCCAATAGCCGAGTGTCTGCCCGAAATCCTCGTTGTGCTTTTCCAGGCCGAGCTCGGTCGCGACGTCGAACAACCCGAGTATGCCCGCGGTCGTGTTGACCGCGAGGCGCCCGACGTCGGAAACGGCATTCAATAACTTTCCCTGGAGAAGGTTATTGAGCGCGATCAGCACGTCGTTGATGTTCGCGAAGAAGTTGCTGACGCCGGTGCGCATGAAATCCGGGACCAGGTCGCGGTAGGCTCCGGCCGCCGGCATCACGATCAGGTTGTCCACGCCGTCATTGACCTTGTACATGCCGCGGTTGAATCCCTCGAACGGGTCGCGCGGATTGCCGGAGCTGGCGCAGCCGCCAAGCAGGAACAAGGCAACCGCCACGCACATGATGGCTGCACGCAGTCGTGACAGGGGGCAGGCGGTCGAGGACATCAGCATAAGGAACCGATAAGGCCTGATTATATCAAGCCTTTTCCGAGTTGGCACGGCGGCGCGGACGGCCACGGATCGGGCCTCTCTGCTATACTCCATTTCCCGCACCCGCGGGGGTTTCCCGCCCGCTTTCTCCCAATCCTACACGAGGTGCCCTGTCATGCTGCAGAAGGTGAAACCCGCGGTACAGCTCAAGGACATGGGCCTGTTCCGCCAGCAGTGCTATGTCAACGGCCACTGGGTGGACGCCGACGAAAAGTCCACCCTCGCGGTCTACAACCCGGCGGACGGCCAGCAGATCGGAACCGTGCCCAACATGGGCGCGGCCGAGACCCGGCGCGCGATCGAGGCGGCGCACGCGGCGTGGCCGGCGTGGCGGTCGAAGAGCGCCAAGGAGCGGGCCGCGATCCTGCGCAAGTGGTTCGACCTGATGCTGGCCAACCAGGAAGACCTCGCGGTGCTGATGACCGTGGAGCAGGGCAAGCCCCTCACGGAATCGCGCGGCGAGATCGCCTACGGGGCGTCCTTCATCGAGTGGTTCGCGGAGGAGGGCAAGCGCATCTACGGCGATACCATTCCGGCCCAGGCGCCCGATAAGCGCATCGTCGTAATCAAGCAGCCGGTGGGTGTTTGCGCGGCGGTGACGCCATGGAACTTCCCGAACGCCATGATCACGCGCAAGGCCGGTCCGGCGCTCGCCGCGGGCTGCACCATGGTGATCAAGCCCGCGAGCATGACGCCATATTCGGCGCTCGCGCTGTGCGAGCTGGCCGAGCGCGCCGGGATACCCAAGGGCGTGCTGTCGGTGGTGACCGGCGCTTCGGGCCCGATCGGCATGGAGCTCACCACCCATCCCCTGGTGCGGAAATTCACCTTTACGGGCTCGACGGAGGTCGGAAAGAAGCTGATGGAGCAGTGCGCGAGCACGGTCAAGAAGGTCTCGCTCGAGCTGGGTGGCAACGCGCCCTTCATCGTGTTCGACGACGCCGACCTCGACGCCGCGGTCGAAGGCGCAATGGCGTCCAAGTTCCGCAACACGGGCCAGACCTGCGTCTGCGCCAACCGCATCCTGGTGCAGGATGGCGTGTACGACCAGTTCGCCGCCAAGCTGGGCGAGAAGGTCGCCGCGATGAAGGTCGGCAATGGGCTGGAGGCGGGCGTCGCGCAGGGGCCGCTCATCGAGAAGAAAGCAGTGGAGAAGGTCGAGGAGCACATCGCGGACGCGTTGGCGAAGGGCGCGAAAGTGCTCACCGGCGGCAAACGGCACGAGAAGGGCGGCCAGTTCTTTCAGCCTACCGTGCTGACCGGCGTCACCACCGCGATGAAGATCACGCGCGAGGAAACCTTCGGTCCGGTCGCGCCGCTCTATCGCTTCAAGACCGAGGACGAGCTGCTGAAGCTTGCCAACGACACCGAGTACGGGCTGGCGGCCTACTTCTACAGCCGCGACATCGGCCGCGTGTGGCGCGTGGCGGAAGGGCTGGAATCCGGGCTCGTCGGCATCAACGTCGGCATCATCTCGACCGAGGTCGCCCCGTTCGGCGGCATGAAGGAATCGGGCATCGGTCGCGAGGGCTCCAAGTACGGCATCGAGGAGTTCCTCGAGGTGAAGTACCTTTGCATGGGCGGGCTCGACAAGTAGGCCGCTGGCCCGCGATACACGACGCCACCCGGGGGGTGGCGTTTTTTTGCAAGTTACGGAGTCCCCATGTTCGAAGGATTCAAGCGATTCGAAATCCAGACCTCCGACCCGCAGGTGAAGATCGTGGGGCGCGTCGGCGGCAAGGGCCCGGCGGTGCTGCTGCTCCACGGCAATCCGCTGACGCACGTCACCTGGCATCTGATCGCGCCGCGGCTGGCGCAGGAGTTCACCGTCGTCTGCACCGACCTGCGCGGCTACGGCGACAGCGGGAAGCCGAAGGGACTGCCCGACCACACGAACTACAGCTTCCGCCGCATGGGGCAGGACCAGATCGACGTCATGGAGCACCTGGGCTTCCGCGAGTTCATGGTCGCGGGGCACGACCGCGGCGCGCGCGTCGCGCACCGCCTGGCGCTGGACCATCCCGGGCGCATCCTCAAGTTCGCGAGCATCGAGATCATCCCGACGCACTGGCAGCTGGAGAAGATGCCGTGGACCTACGCCGCGAGCAGCTATCACTGGTTCTTCTTCGCGCAGCCGTACGACTATCCCGAGCAGCTGCTGGCGGGCAAGGAGGAGTACTACATCCGCTGGAAGTTCAGGAAGCAGGGCGAGGGCAAGTTCAGCCCGGAGACGCTGGCGGAATACGTGCGCTGCTGCACCGCCGAGCACATCCACGGCATGGCCGAGGACTACCGCGCCTGCCTGAGCGTCGACTACCCGATGGACGATGCGGACTGGAAGGCCGGCAAGCGCGTCACGTGCCCGCTGCTGCCGCTGTGGGGCGAGAATACCCACACGCACAAGCTGTTCAACATCAGCGAGGCCTGGGCGCCGTACGCCACGAACCTGCTCCCGGCCGTGAAGCTGCCCTCGGCGCACTACCCGATGGAGGAGGCGCCGGAGGAGACCTACCGGGCGCTCTACGACTTTTTCAGGAAGTGACGCAAGGAAGCCGCGCCGGCCTCAAGCGAGACCGTACAATTTCTTGCCGGCGACCGGCATCGTCGCGGTCAGCACGTCGCCCGACAGCGCCTCGGTGATGTAGATCGTCTTGTTGTCCGGCCCGCCGAAGGCCAGGTTGTCCAGATGGTGGTGATGGTGGCCTTCGGCGTACACCAGGTGGGTCGGCAGCATGTTGGCGTCGAAGCGCCAGATTCCCACTCCGAGGTGGCAGACGAGCAGGCCGTTCTCGGCGTCCATCTCGATGCCGTCGGGTCCCGCGGCGCCGCCGGAGAGTTGTATCGCCACACCGGTTTTCGACACGCTGCCGTCGGCCATGATCGGCAGCCGCCAGACCGAGTTCGAGCGCGTGACGCCGACGTAGCAGTGCTTTTCGGTGGTGGATAGCGTGATGCCGTTCGGGCTCGGCACGTTGCTGCAGAGCCGGTCGAGCGCGCCGTTCGCGCGCAGCCGGAAGACCCGCCCCGTGGGATCGGCGATCCCGGTCTGGCCCTGATCGGTGAAATAGAGGTCGCCGTTCGACGCGAAGTGGAGGTCGTTGAGGCCCTTGAATCCCTCGCTGAACGCAGTCTCGAGCAGGGTTTCGAGCTTCCCCGTTTTCGGATCGAGGACGAGCAGCCCCTTCTTGTAGCAGGTGATGAAGGCGCGCCCGTCCTGGTGGAACTTCAATCCGTTCGGCCAGCCGTCGTACTGGACGACCAGCTCCCAGTCCTTCCTCGGCGAGATGCGGAAGATGCGGCCGAAGGGTATGTCAACGATCCACAGATTGCCGTCGCGGTCGAAGGAGGGGCCTTCGAGAAAGCACTCGACCTCCGCGCCCTGGCGATTGGGATCGGACCACGCGGTGCGGCTCTTCTTGCGGAACTTCGCGGGCATCGAGGTGTGGACCTCGGCCTTGATCTTCTCGAGGGGCTGGAACGGGTTGTACATGGGGCTACCTGGCCTTTATGCCGGTGTCCTTCAACACCTTCGCCCACTTGGCGTTTTCGGACCGGATGTGGGCGCCGAATTGCTCGGGAGTGCTGGCGACGGCTTCGTGGCCGTGATCGCCCAGGAATTTCACGACATCCGGCGTTTTGAGGACCGCGGACGCATCGCGGTTGAGCCGGTCGATGATGGGGCGCGGCGTGCCTGCGGGGGCGACCAGCCCGTACCAGTTGTTCACTTCGTATCCCGGGTAGCCGCCCTCGGCGACCGTGGGAACTTCCGGCAACGCCGCCGCGCGCAGCCCGGTGGTCACCGCGATCGCCTTGAGCTTGCCGTTCCTGACGTGCGGTATTACGACCGGCACCGAAGCGAAGAATACCGGGACGTGGCCGGCCAGGGAGTCGACGATGGCTTGCCCGCCGCCCTTGTAGGGGATGGGCACGATGTCGATGCCGGCCGCTTTGCGCAACAGCTCGCCGGCCAGGTGCGCGGAGCTGCCGACGCCCGGGTGCGCGTAGCTGATCTGGCCGGGCCGGCTCTTCGCCAGCGCGACGAACTCCTTGAGCGTCTTCGCCGGCAGCACCGGGTGCACCACGATGATGTTGTTCATGGTGCCCGCCTGGGTGATCGGCGCGAAGTCGCGGACCGGGTCGAACGGCAACTTGGCGTAGAGCGAGGGGTTGATCGCCAGCGATGCGATGCTCCCCAGCAGCAGCGTGTAGCCGTCGGGCCCCGATCTCGCCGCGATTTCGGCGGCGATGTTGCTGCCCGCCCCGGGGCGGTTTTCCACCACCACCGGCTGGCCGAGCGCCGTGGTGAGCCGGGGCGCGATCGCCCGCGCGACGATGTCGATGCCGCCGCCGGGCGCAAAGCCGACCAGGATACGCACCGGTCTTGCCGGATACTCCTGTGCGGAGAGCGGGAATCCCGCGGTAATCGCGGCCGCGGCGAGCACGACGGCCGCCAGCGTACCGCGCCCCGCGCTCGAGCGAACCCTGATGCATAGGCTCAACATGTCGCTCCTCCAGTCTGGCTGGTTTTTGGCCGAAAGACGGCGAACACCTTGTCGGACATCGTGATCCACGACTCGAGAAACACCGATTCGTCGGGCCGCGTGCGGCCGAGCGCGTGCATCGCGCCGGCCAGGCAGAACCAGTTGAGCAGCTCGTGGTGCCCGCGGTCCTCGACCTCCGCCAGGGTGGTGTTGCGCCACAGGTCCCAGTCGCCCTCCTTCAGCGCCTGGTAGTAGCGCTTGTCGGCTTCGACGTCCGGGAACAGCAGGGCATGCTTCTGCACCAGGAACGAATGGCTCCAGCTCGAGGAAGCGATGACGGCGACGCGCCAGGGGCTGCGCTGCAGCGCGCGGGCGATCGCGCCGCCCACCTGGAAGCAGCGCCACGGCTGGGGTGCCGGGGGGTCGTAGGGGCTCTCCGCCTGCGCCAGCAGCGCCGCGACCTCCGACGGTGGCATGGGCGCGCCGCGGGCGGAAATCAGCCGGCGGCCGTAGGCGTTTACCGCGAACGGCACCACCGGGTACGGGAAACCCTTGCGGTCGTAATCCAGGTAGAGCACCGAATTGGTGAAGGCGTGGCCGAGCGGTTGGTGCAGCGGCTTGTAGGCGTAGGCCACGTCTATGCCTTCCTCCAGCAGGGCGGTCGCCAGGTACTTGCCGCCGGCGCGGTGGCCTTTTACCGTGAAGGTCTGCTCGTCGGGCTCGTCCCACACATTGCGCCCCCGGCGGTAGCCCTTCCACGGCTGGATGTCCACCGAGTCGTAAGCGAGGACGGAGAAGGCGGGCACGCAGTCCTCGCGGAAATTCTCGTACTGATCGTCGCCCCAGATGAGCAGGAAATCGGGTTTGAAGGCGTCGAGCTCGGCCCGGACCTTGCGGAACTGGTCGATCATGTCCTGCCGGTGGCGGTCGGAGTGGGCCTGCCCCCGGTCGTTGCTCCATTGCTCGCGCATCGCGGCGGGCCAGTTCTCCACCGAGCGAAACGGCTCGGCGAGCGCCGGATCCTCCAGGAACTTCTGCGTGCGCCAGCACATGTTCCACCGCGTCGAAAGATTCGGGTAGTGGGTGATGCCGAGTCCCAGAATCTGGCCCATGACAACTCTCCTCTCGCGATGGGCCGCGAGGACCCGCCGTGAAACACTGTGCGACGCCGCATTCTACGCCGTCGCCCGGCGCTACCGCGGTCAGGTCGCGGCGGCCCCGGTTCCCGGCTTGGCAGCGAGCCGGGCCGCCAGCCTGAACGCATGCTCCAGGGCGCCGGCGTCGGCACGGCCCTGGCCGACGATATCGTAGGCCGTGCCGTGCGCGGGCGTGGTGAACACGGTCTTGAGCCCGGCGGTGACGGTGACGCCCTTGTTGAACCCGAGCAGCTTGGTCGCGATCTGGCCCTGGTCGTGGTACATCATCACCACGCCGTCGAATTCGCCGCGCGTCGCCTTGATGAAGATCGCGTCGGAGGAAATGGGGCCGGTGCAGTTCACCCCGGCCGCCCGCATCCGCTCAACCGCGGGCCGGATGATGCGGATCTCCTCGTCGCCGAACAGGCCGTTCTCGCCGTTGTGCGGATTCAATGCGGCGACGCCGATGCGGGGTTGCGCGTGGCCGGCCGCGCGCAGGGTGCCGTCGGCGAGGCGTATCGCGCTCTCGATGCGCTCGGGCGTCACCAGGTTGACCGCCTCCCGCAGCGAGACGTGAGAGGTCACGCGGAACGTGCTGAACTCCTTGATCACGTTCATTTCGCCGAAAAAGCCGCTGTGATCGGTGAGCTTCGCGAACATCTGGTGCTCGTCGTTGAACTTCCAGCCGCCGCGGTGCAGGGCGCCCTTGTTGAGCGGCGCGAAGCAGATGCCGTCGAGCTTGCGCGCCAGCGCAAGGTCGATCATGGCCTTCAGCGTCTCTCCGGTCAGGCGGCCGGATTCGGCCGAGGGCTCGCCCTGCTCGAAGCGCGCCGGATCGATATTGCCCAGGTCGATCACCGGCAGCGTTTCGGACGGCCAGCGTATGTCGTCCACCGACGCAACCGTGCGGTAGCCGAGCGTGACCCCGGCGTCCCGGATGCCGAGGTCCAGCACGCGCTTGTCGCCGATCACGACGACGCGCGCGACCGCGTTGGCCGCGCCCGAGGCCAGCAGCCTCGCGCTGATCTCCGGGCCGATGCCGGTGACGTCGCCGAGCATCAGGCCGATGACGGGCTTTTTCATGAGGCGTGAATCGTGATTCGTGTGTCGTGATTCGACTAGCGTCGCTTGCGCGTGGGGCCAATGGCGAGCAGGCGGGTCAATTCGCGCACGCTCTTCAGCTTTTCCAGGCTGAGCACCTTCTCCACCACCCTGTCGGCGCCGGCTTTCGGCAGCTTGCCCCACGCGGCACACTCGCGGAATTTGCCGGCGAGCTCATCATCGCTCATCGGGTTGGCGGGGCTGCCCTTGCCGAAGTCGGCGCGGCCGCTGATCCGGCGGCCGTCCGCCAGCTCGATCTCGATGAGGGTCGTCATTTTCTCGTAGCCGGCCGCCTCGGCCTCCGGGTGCACGCCGAAGTCGACTTTCTCGATCATCCTGCGGACGTCAGGTCGATTCACCACCGCGTCCGTGAACTCGGCGAGCCCCGCCTTTCGCTCCAGCAGCAGGATCGCCATGCAAAACTCCATGCTGAACTTGGCCTGCAGCTCGTTCGCCGGGCGGTGGTGGATCAGCGCGTTCGGCATATGGCGGTTCGTTCCCACCTTGACCTTCACGACCTCGCCGGGGCGGATGTCGTGCCTGCGGATGAGGTCGAGCATCAGGCCCATGCCCGGATGGGTGAGCGAACCCGATGGATGCGGCTTGATCGAGACACCGGGGAAAGCGAAGGTCCAGGGCTTGCCGAGCTTGCTTTCGATCGCCGCGCGATCGTAGCCGCCGCCGGCGGCCTGGAAGAACCCGCGGCCCGCCTCCAGCACGATGGGTGTCGCGGTCCAGCCGAGCCTGGCGAATTCCGCCGCGACAACGCCGCTTTCGGCCGAGCGACCGGGATGGAACGGCTTGGTCATGGTGCCGAAATTCTCGCGCAGCCCCGCGGACTGGCTGGCGCCGATGCCGAGGGCGCGCCGCGTCTGCTCGGTATTCAACCGCAGCATCCTGGCCGCGCCGGCGGCGGCAGCGATCGCGCCGATCGTCGCCGTCGAATGGAACCCGTGGTCGTAATGGCGCGGGTTGATCGCTTCCGAGATCTTGGTCTCGACCTCCACGGCGACCTGGTACGCGGTCAGCACGTCGAGCCCGGACCGGTTGCCGAGTTCGCCCAGCGCCAGCACCGGCGGGAGTGCCGGCGCGGTGGGATGGGTCAGCAGGCCATAGACGCGGTCCTTGGCCACCGCGAGCTGGGTGTCGTCGTAGTCGTCGGCGTGCATCGCGATGCCGTTGGCGAACGCCGCGAAGCGCGCCGGCACCTTGAGATTCGTGCCGATGACGGTGCATCCCGCGTCGGTCGGCACGCCCAGAGTCCCGAGGTAGGCGCGAACGATGCGCCCGGACTCCGCGGCGTTGCCGGCAAGCGCGAGCCCGATGCCGTCGAGGATCGAGCGCTTGCCGAGATGCATGACATCCGCGGGAATGGACGATGCTCTGGTCGAGGTGATGAAGTCGGCGACGTAGGCGGTAAGTGGAGGAGTTTCAGCCATGGCGGAATTTCTGCTGGAGAGCCCGTTTATAGCAAATTCCCATCCCCTCTGCCACGTTCCCGCCCGGCGCTTGCTCCGGGGCGCCGCTCATTCAGGGATGTCGCGCGGCATATCTCGCAAGCCGGTCCCGGTCGCGAATGCTGATCTTGCGGTAGCGCACCGACAATACGCCGCGCTCGGTGAACCGCCCGAGGATGCGCGTCGCGGTCTGGCGCTGGACGCCCGTGATGTCGGCGATTTCCTGGTGCGTGAGGCCGATGGGGCGTGCGGCGCCGTCGGCCGGGTCGTGATAGCGCGCGGCGAGATCGACGAGGAATTTCGCGATGCGCGCCTCGGCGTTATCGGCCATGAGGTAGACCAGCCGGTTGGCGAGCATGCCAAGCCGCGACGCGATGATCTGGACGAGCAGCTGGGACACCTCCGGATGCGCGACCAGGAACCCGCGGAATCGCGCACTCGAAATCTCGGCCACCTCGCTCGGCTCGCAGGCCTCGACGCTCACCATGCGCCCCTTGTGGTGCGGCGCTTCCACCAGCCCGAATACCTCGCCGGGGAAACCGAACCACAGGATGACCTCGCGCCCGTCCGGGGTGAGCTTGTAGGTCTTGATGCGGCCGGCGAGCAGCAGGTACACGGCGTCGCCCGGGTCGCTGACGCGGTACACAAAAGCGCCCTTGCCCAGCCGCCGGCGCATCGCGCGCGCGAGCAGGGTGCGGCGGGTTTCCTCGTCCAGCCTGCCCAGAAAGTCGGTTGTGGCCACGGGATCGTTCCCTGCGGCGCCGGCCGCCGGGACATTGTAATCGCTACGGGCTCAGGCGCTGGTGCCGCCAATTGTCACCCAGATGGCAGATTTCCGGGGCCACCGCGGCGACACTCCTGCAACCGGCGGTCCCGCGCCCGGACGGAGGAAGAATTGAAGTTCGAGGACAGGATCAGGGAGCACGCCGAACGCGCCACGCGCGCGAAGGCGATGGGCGGGCCCGGGAAACTCGCCCGGCGCAGGCAGGACGGGGTGCTCAACGTGCGCGAGCGCATCGACCGGCTGCTCGATCCCGGCACGTTCCGCGAGTCGGGGCTGTTCGGCGTGTCCTACATCCCGGAGATGCGCGAATCCACGCCGTGCGACGGCAAAGTGACGGGCTTCGGCAAGGTCGAGGGACGCCGGGTAGGTGTCGTCGGCTACGACTTCACGGTGAAGGGGTCGTCCTCGAGCTACACCAACAACCGCAAGATGGCGCACGTCAAGGACATCGGCGGCAAGCGCGGCTTCCCGGTGGTGTTCCTCGGCGAGTCGACCGGCGTGCGCATGCCCGACATCATGGGCGAGGGCATGGGCATGAACTTCGAGGGGCCGCGGTTCCTGCGCACCCGCGAGGCGCCGTGGGCCGCCGCGGTGCTGGGCAACGCCTTCGGTTCCTCGGCGTGGCACGCCTGCTGCTCGGATTTCTGCGTCATGCGCAAGGGCTCGGTGATGGCGGTGGCGAGCCCGGGCGTGGTCTCGATGTCGCTCGGGCGCGAGGTGACGGCGGAGGAGCTGGGCGGCTGGCAAGTGCTCGCGGAGCACTCGGGTTTCGCCGACGCGGCGGTCGACACCGACGAGCAGGCGATCGACACGATCAGGCGGTTCCTGTCGTATCTGCCGACCAACAGCCGCATGCCGCCGCCGGTGGCGGCGGTGCCCGAAGGGTCGGATGAGGCGGTGAAGGGCCTCCTCGAGCTCATTCCCGAATCGCCCGCGCAGGTCTACGACGTGCGCAAGGTGATCAGGGCCTTCGTCGACTGCGACAGTTTCTTCGAGCTGAAGGATCGCTTCGGGCGCAGCATCACGACGGCGCTGGCGCGGCTGGACGGGCGCACGATCGGCGTCATCGCGAACAACCCGCTCTACAAGGGCGGGTCGATGGATGCCGACGCGTGCAGCAAGGCAACCGACTTCATCGTGCTGTGCGACTCCTACAACGTGCCCCTCGTGTTCCTGCACGACCAGCCGGGCTTCCTGATCGGGCCCGACGCGGAGAAGGCCGGCGTCATCGGCCGCGTGATCAACTGGATGAACGCCGTGCTGCAGGTGACGGTGCCGCGGATCAGCATCATCCTGCGCAAGAGCTACGGTCGCGGCTTCATCAACATGGGCGGGGCCGGCATTGCCGACGAGATCTCTGCGTGGTGGACCGCGGAAGTGAGCTTCATGAATCCCCGCACCGCGGTCAGGGTGGTGCATGGCGTGAAGGAAGAGGACGAGCCCGCGCGTTTTGCCGATCTCCTGAAAGAGATGGCGCGCAACGGCGGCGCCTACGACCTGGCCGCAGTCTACGGGGTCAAGGAGGTGCTCGATCCGCGCGAGACGCGCGAATACCTCAAGGAAGCGCTCGACGTGCACGCGTTGCGCCTGTCCGGCGGGGTGGGGCAGCACCGGCTCGCCAACTGGCCGACCAGTTTCTGATTCACGAGGACTCAATGAAAATCACCCGAGTAGAAGCCATTCCCGTCTGGTTCAAGCCCACCGACGAGTACCACGCGTTGTTCGGCTCCGGCAAGAAGAAGGGCACGATGGTTCACGCGCGCGAGACGTGGTTCGCGAACATCGAATACAAGGAGAACGTATTCGTCAAGATCACCACCGGCGAGGGCATCGTCGGCTGGGGCGAGGCGTGCGCGCACCCGGTCACCAGCGAGACCCAGGCCGGGATCGTCGCGACGGTCGAGCTGTTCGGCCGCATCATCACCGGGAAGAGTCCTTTCCAGATCGGCGCGATCCACGCCGCGCTCGACAGACTCTTTCTCCAGGGCAACGCCGGCGCGAGGAGCGCCATCGACGTTGCGCTCTACGACATCATGGGCAAGGCCTCGGGGCAGCCGATCTACAACCTGCTCGGCGGCGCGCACCAGACCACGTTCGGCAAGCTCGCCACCATGCCGCGCGCGGAGCCGAAGCGCATGGCGGAACACGCCCGCGCGCTCCTCAAGCGCGGTTACACGTGCTTCGAGCCCAAGATGACCGGCCACCTCGAATCGCTCGACGCGGACGCCGACCGGCTCGAGGCGATCCTCGGGGACGTGCCCGCGTCCTGCCTCGTGATCGCCGACCCCAACCAGATGTGGGGCACGGCGAAGGACACGATCGGGCTGCTCGCGCGGCGTTTTCCGGGCGCAGGCAACCTCGCGATCGAGCAGCCGGTCTGGTACTACGATCTCAATGGGCTTGCCGCAATCACGCAGGCGGTGCCGCAAAAGGTGGTCGCGGACGAGGCGATCCAGAACCTGTCGACCATGATCGAGATCGCGTCGCGCCGCATCGCCGACATGGTGAGCCTCAAGATCGGGAAATGCGGCGGCTTCTACAAGGCAGTGCAGATGATGCGCATCGCGGAAGCCGCGGGCTTGCCGGTGCGCATCGACTGGACGCAGGGGAGCCACCTCCTCGACACGGCGACGGGGCACCTGCACGCGGTCGTGCGCAACGTCGGCTGCGACCCGGGGATGGATTACCAGCTGCGCATCGAGGACAAACCGGTGAAGGAGGGCGGCGTGACGCAGGACCGGAACGGATACTTCGTCATGCCGGATAAGCCCGGCCTCGGCCTTACGGTGGACGAGAAGTTGATCAGAAAGCTGTCGCAGCGCCGTTGACCCTGCTGCGGGCCCGATCACGCCTCGGCGCGGCACGCGATCGTCGCCGTGGCGCGCCGGCCGCGCCCGGAAAAGCTGGTAGACTAGCCCGAGCCGCGCCGCCACGGTCCCGCGGCACGGCACGCATACGGATTTCCGCTTGGAGCATCGATGGGCGCGACCATTGCAGAGAAGATTCTTGGCGCGCACGCCGGCGGCGCGCCGGCCAGGGCCGGCGACATCGTGGTCGCCGGCGTGGACTTTGCGATGCTGCACGATGCCCGCGCGAGCAACGCGTTGCGGCGCATCGAGCAACTGGGCGCGAAGAAACTTCCTTTTGCCTCGCGCACCGCGTTCGTGCTCGACCATTACTCGCCGCCGCCGCATGCGGAGGCGGCCAACATACACCGCGAGATGCGCGCATTTGCCGACGCGCACGGTACCGTGCTCTACGACGTCGGCGACGGCATCTGCCACCAGGTGCTGCCGGAAGGCGGCCACCTGACCTGCGGCGACCTGGTCGTCGGCACCGACACCCATTCAACGACCTATGGGGCGTTCAACGCTTTTGGCACGGGAGTGGAAGGCACGGACCTGTCGGCGGTCATGATGACGGGCAAGCTGTGGTTCCGCGTGCCCGAAACCATCCGCGTCGACCTCAAGGGGCGGTTGCAGCCGGGCGTTTGGGCGAAGGACGTCACGCTGCACATGCTCGGCCGGCTCGGCGCGGAAGGGGCGAACTACAAGGCCATTGAATACGCGGGACCCGCCGTGCGCGCGATGGACATGGACGACCGCATGACGCTCGCCAACCACGCCGCGGAGCTGGGCGCGAAGGCGGCGTTGCTGGAAGGGGACGAGAAGACGTTTGCGTGGCTCAAGGCGCGCGGCGCGCGGGACCCGCGGCCGGTCAAGGCCGACGCCGATGCGCGTTACGGTCAGCGTATCGAAGTTGACGCCGCGAAACTGCCGCCGCAGGTGGCGCGCAAGCACAAGATCGACGACGTCGTCGGCGTGCCGGAGGTGCGGGGCCTGCGCGTCAATTACGCGCTGATCGGCACCTGCACCAACGGGCGGCTCGATGACATCCGCCAGGCCGCCGCGATCCTGAAGGGCAAGCGGATCGCGAAGGGCGTGCGCATGATCGTCACGCCCGCCTCGCGCAACGTGTACCTGCAGGCGGCGCGGGAAGGGTTGATCGAGATACTGACACAGGCGGGCGCCTCCTTCGAGGCGGCCGGATGCGGGACGTGCGTCAATATCACGGGCCACCTGATTACGGGGGACGGCGACGTCGTGATCACGAGCGCGAACCGCAATTTCAAGGGCCGCCTGGGCAATCCCGATTCCGAAATCTACGTCGGCTCGTCGGCCACGGTGGCGGCGTCCGCGCTGGCCGGCAGCATTACCGACCCGCGCGAGGTCATGGGTGGCGACTGGCGGCCTGTATCCAAAGCAGCGTGATGGGTGATGAATGATGGGTGATGGGAAGTTTCCCATGTCTGCCTTGATCAAGGGCCGGGCGCACTTGCTCGGCGACGACGTCAATACCGACCTGCACTGCTCGAGCAAGTACCACCCGGGCCGGGACAACGCCTACGTGGCGCAGCACGCCTTCGAGCAGCTTGCGCCGGGATTCGCGGCCCGCTTCGGGAAGCGCGGCGTCATCGTCGCGGGCAGGAACTTCGGGAACAATTCCTCGCGCGAGCAGGCGGTGCACATCCTGCGCATGATGGGCGTCGGCGGGATCGTCGCGGCTTCGTTTGGCCGGCAGTTTTACCGCAACTGCATCAATAATGGACTGACGGCGGTCGAATGCGATGTGGCGGGCGTTGCCGATGGCGACGAAATTGAAATCGATCCCGCCGCGGGGCGTGTCGCGGTCCGCGCGCGCGGCATCGTGCGCGAGGTCCCGCCGCTGCCGGAGGCCGCGCTGGCGATCGTCGCCGCCGGCGGGCTGATTCCGTTCCTGAAGGCCCATCCCGACTGGAAGATTCCGGTGACGACTGAGGGGTGACGAAGTGATGAAAATTGAGCGCGTGGAGATTTTCGGCGTCGCCGTGCCGCTGATCGGCGAGTACAAGAACGCCTATCTCTCCAAGACCGTCCAGAAAAGCGCTGTCGTGCGCATCACCGCGAGCGGCGGCGTGACGGGTCTCGGTAATATCGATCCCACGCCGGGCTATTCCAAGGAGCAGACGGTTGATCACCTCCGGGTGCTGGAAACCACGATCGCGCCGCGGCTGATCGGGATGGACCCGGTCAACGTGCACGCGGTGCTCGCAGTGATCGAGCCGGCCGTAAAGGGATACCTGGACTCCAAGGCGGCGATCGAGATGGCATGCGTGGATCTTGCGGCGCGTGTCGCCGGCATGCCCGTCCACGCGTACCTGGGCGGGGCGGTGAAGGAGCGCCTGCTGTTCAACGCCTGGATCGGCATTCTGCCGCCGGACGAGGCGGCGAGGGAGACGCTCGACTGGAAGAAAAAGGGCTTTCGCTCCGCCAAGATCAAGGTCGGCGGCAACATCGAGGCCGACCGCGACCGCGTGAAGGCGGTGCGCGAGGCGGTGGGGCCCGACTTTCAGCTGCGCATCGATGCCAATGCCGGCTACGACGCGGACACCTCGATCAAGCTCGCGGGAATGGTCGCGCCGTTCAAGCTGCAGCTCTTCGAGCAGCCGGTGCCGGACCACGACATCGCCGGCATGGCGCGAGTGCGGAAGGCAGCGAACGCGGTGGGCTTGCCCGTCATGGCGGACGAGTCGGTGCTGGACCACGCGAGCCTGATCCGGATCATCAAGGCGGACGCGGCCGACATCGTCAAGGTCAAGGTGATGAAACAGGGCGGCTTCATCAACACGCGACGGATGATCGCGACCGCCGAGGCGGCGGGCATCCGCTGCGTCGTCGGGCACGGTTTCGGGCTCGGCGTCAACACCATGGCCGAGATCATGCTCGCGGCGACCTCGAGCAACGTGATCGATGGCCTGGAATGCGTGGGTCCGCTCAAGACCGCCGACGACGTCGTGACCCGCAAGCTCGACCTCTCCAGCGGCAGCCTGCCGCTGCCGCCGGGCCCGGGCCTCGGCGTCGCGCTCGACGACGCCAAGCTCGAGAAATACCGGCTGGACGTGAAAGCCGCTGCCTAGGATCGGCGGCGGCGATCGCGAGGATTGGACATGATGTGCCGTGTCTTCCTCGCCGCCTTCATTCTGGTGCTGGCGAGCTCGCCGGCCGGCGCACAGACCTATCCGGCAAGGCCGATCACGATACTCTGCTGGTCGGCGGCGGGATCTCCCGGGGACCTGTATGCCCGCATGATGGCGAAACTCCTCGCCGCGGAGCTCGGTCAGAACGTGGGGGTCGACAACCGCGCCGGCGGCTCCGGCATCGTCATGGTGAACACGCTGCTGCGGGCGGCGCCGGACGGCTACACGATCGCGGCCGGCACCAATGCGCTCGCCGCGCTGTTCGGCGGCACGGGCGTGGTGTTCAAGCCCGAGGACCTGCAAATGGTCGCGCGCTCGCAGGTGGACCCGTACGGCCTGATCGTCCACGCGTCCACGCCGTTCCGCACTATCGACGATTTCATCGGTTACGCGCGCCGCAAGCCCGGGGCCGTCAACGTCGGCGGCCCCTTCGCCATGAGCGGCCACCGGGTGGCGTGGGAGCTGTTTTCGGACATCGCGAGATTCAAGACCACGTGGGTACCGTACCAGGGCGGCGGACCGGCGCTGACGGCGGTCGCCGGCGGCCACGTGGACGCAGCCGCGACCCATCCCGGCAGCTTTAGGCCGTTCCTCGCCGCCGGCAAGGTGCGCGTGCTGGCGGTGTCGTCCGACCGCAGGATCGAGGATTTTCCAGACGTTCCGACCTACCGGGAGCGCGGCTGGAACCTGGTGCGCTATCAGTGGCGGGGCATCATGGCCAAGGCGGGTACGCCGAGGCCGGTCGTGGAGCGCCTGGCCGCGGCCGTGCAGAAAGCACAGCAGGCCGCTGAATGGAAGAGCTACCTGCGGCAGGTGACGCAGCTCGATGGATTCCTGGGGCCGGATGCGTTCCGCATCCAGCTCGTGCAGGACATGCAGGAGATGGAGGCGGTCAGGAACAAGCTCGGCCTTTAGCCGAGCCTGGCTAAAGGCGGTGATGAGTGATGGGTGATGAGTGATGGGTAGAGAATCCGCCCGCAAGCGCCTGCGCGCGAGACTGGCTACGGGCCCGGTGATCGTTGCGCCGGGGATCTATGACGCCTACGGCGCGCGGCTGGTCGAGCAGGCGGGTTTCGAAGCGGTGTACATGACCGGTAACGGCGTCTCGGCGAGCCTGCTGGGCCGCCCCGACGTCGGTCTGGTGGACCTGACGCTGATCACGAGCCATGCCCATCGCGTGGCCGCGGCCGTAGATATTCCTCTCGTCTGCGATGCGGATACCGGCTATGGCAACGCGGTCAATGTGCGGCGCACGGTGGAGGAGTTTGAGTCGGCGGGGGTCGCGGCGATTCATATCGAGGACCAGGCCTCCCCGAAGCGGTGCGGCCAGCTTCCCGGCGCGCGTCCGGTGATCGAGCTGGCCGAGGCGGTGGGCAAGATCGAGGCGGCGGTGGCGGCACGGCGCGATCCCGACTTCGTCATCATCGCGCGCACCGATTCGGCCGAAGCGCATGGGCTGGACGAGGCGATCCGGCGTGGACGGGCATTCCGCGCGGCGGGCGCCGACGTGATCTTCGTCGAGATGAAAAGCGGACCGGGTATCCTGGACGAGCTCAAGCGCGTGACGGCGGAGGTGGACGCGCCGTGTCTCGTCAACATGGGAGCGGGCGGGAAGCTCGACGAGCTCGACGCCGGGGGGATCGGGCGCCTCGGCCTGCGCATCGCGATCTATCCCGGGCTCGAGCGGGCCGCGGCGGGCCATGCCATTCGCGAAGCGCTCGCTGCCCTCAGGAAGGACGGCAACACGCGGGCGATGCGTGGCCGCATGCTCGGGCTCAAGGAGTACAACGAAGCGCTCAAGCTCGATGACATCGAGGAGTGGGAGAAGAAATACTTGAAGTGATTCGTTTCTCGTTTTTCGTTTCTCGATCCAGCCCGAGACGACGAACAACGAGAAACGAGGAACGGAGTTTGCAATGGAAGTCACACGCACATTGGCTAGATTCATCGTCGGGCATCGCTATGCGGATGTCCCGGAAAAAGTCCGCCACGAGGCGGCGCGCGCGTTCCTGAACTGGGTCGGGTGCGCGGTGGGCGCCTCGCGCCATGAAACGGTGGGGCGCGCGCTCGCGGCGCTCTCCGAGTTTTCGGGGCCGCGCGAGGCGACGGTGCTGGGGCGCGGCGACAAGCTCGACATCATGCTCGCCGCGCTCATGAACGGCACCACCTCCCACACCTTCGATTACGACGACACGCACCTGAAAACGGTCATCCATCCCAGCGGCCCGGTCGCCTCGGCCATCCTCGCGCTGGCCGAGCGCAAGCCGCTCAAGGGGGAGGATTTCCTGCACGCATTCATCCTGGGCGTGGAAACCGAATGCCGCATCGGCAACGCGGTCTATCCGTCCCACTACGACATCGGCTGGCACATCACCGCCACCGCCGGCGTGTTCGGCGCCGCGGCGGCGGCCGGTCGGCTGCTCGGCCTCAACGAGCAGCAGATGGTGTGGGCGCTCGGGATCGCCGCCACGCAGTCCTCGGGACTGCGCGAGATGTTCGGCTCCATGGCGAAACCCATGCACCCGGGCAACGCGGCGCGCAATGGCCTGCTCGCCGCGCTGCTCGCCTCGAAGAATTTCACCAGCGCCGAACAGGGCATCGAGGGCCGGCGCGGCTTCGCCAACGTGCTGGCGACGGAGCGCAACACCGCGGCGATCACGGAGCGGCTCGGGCAGACCTGGGAGATCGCCCTCAATACCTACAAGCCGTACGCCTGCGGCATCGTCGAGCACCCGGCAATCGACGGCTGCATCCAGCTCCGCAACGAGCACAAGCTGAAGGCGGAGGATATCGAGAGCATAGCGCTCCGGGTGCACCCGTTGGTGCTGGAGCTGACCGGCAGGAGGACGCCGCAGACCGGACTCGAAGGAAAGTTCAGCGTCTACCACTCGTGCGCTGTGGCCATCATCCACGGGGCGGCGGGGGAGGCGCAGTACAGCGATGACGCGGTGCGCGACCCGAGGGTCGTCGCGCTGCGGGACAGAGTCACTGCGGCGGTGGAGCAGGGCGTGCACGAGGACCAGGTGCACGTCGCGATCCAGCTGAAGAGCGGCAAGGTGCTCGAGCGCTTCGTCGAGCACGCCGCGGGCAGCCTGGACCGCCCGATGAGCGATTCCGACCTCGAGGCCAAGTTCCGCGGCCTGGCGGACGGCATCCTTTCGACAACCGAGGCTGACAGGCTGATCCGCCTGTGCTGGGACGTAGGCAGGCTCAAGGATGTGGGCGAAGTCGCGCGCGCCTCCGTCCCCGCCGCCGTAATGAAGCGTGACGAGGTGCGGCGTGACAAGGAAAAACGTGACTCGAATTCGAAAGGAAATCAGTGTTGAAGATCGGTGTGTTGATGGGCGACGACATCGGGCTCGAAGTCGTGCCTGAATGCGTCAAGGTGCTGAAAGCGGCGGCGGCGGCGAGCGGGCTGCAAATCGAGTGCCAGGAGCTGCCGATCGGCAAGCGCGGGCACGAGCTGCACGGGAACACGTTGCCGCCGGTGACGGCGAAGGCGCTCGAGGCCTGCGACGGCTGGGTCATGGGCCCGATCGGGCACAGCGCCTACCCGCGCAACGATCCCACGTGGGTCATGCCGCCGGTGCGGAAGCGCTTCCAGCTCTTCGCGAGCATCAAGCCGGTCAAGTCCTATCCCAACCTCAAGTCGGTGCACAAGGACGTGGACATCGTGTTCCTGCGCGAGGTGAACGAAGGCATGATGTCGAGCAGCGTCGTGCTTGCCGGCAGCGGGGAATTCCGCCCGAACGACGATATTTCCATCGGCATGCGCGTGATCACGCGCAAGGGCGCGAACCGCGTGGCCAGGGAGGCGTTCGAGATCGCGCGCACGCGTCCGCGCCGGAAAGTGAACGCCGTGCACAAGGAGCCGGTGTATCGCATCTGCTGCGGCATGTTCGCGGAAGAGTGCCGCAAGGTGGCGAAGGAATTCCCGGACGTGAAGTTCGAGGAGACCATGGTGGACACGATGTGCATGAAGCTGGTGATGAACCCGCAGCAGTACGACGTGGTGGTCACGTCCAACCAGTTCGGCGACATGATCACCGACGAGGGGGCGGGGCTGGTCGGCGGACTGGGGCTCGCCCCGGGCATCTGCGCCGGCGAAAAGCAGGCGATGGCGCAGGCGACCCACGGCTCGGCGCCGGACATCGCCGGAAAGAGCATCGCCAACCCCTACGCCATGATCATGTCCGGGAAGATGCTGATCGAGTGGCTGGGCCGCAAGCGCAACGAGCCGAAAGCCACGCAGGCGGCGGCGCTCATCGACGGCGCGATGGACAAGGTGATCGCCGAGGCGAAGCACCTCACCCCGGATCTCGGCGGAAGGGGGTCGACGAAGGAAATGGGCGACGCCGTCGCAGCCGCGGTTTGATGATGGCGTGGATGGCATGCTGAAGATCGGAATCCTGCCGGGAGATGACATCGGCCTGGAAGTCGTGCCGGAGGCCGTCAAGGTGATGAAGGCGGCGGCGGCGAGGACCGCGCTGGAGGTCCGGTGGCAGGAGCTGCCCATCGGCAGGCGCGGGCACGAGCTGCACGGGCACACCATGCCGCAGTCCACGGTCGCGGCGCTGGAGCAATCGGATGGCTTCCTCTGCGGGCCGATCGGGCACGCCGCCTATCCGCGCAACGACCCGACCTGGATCATGCCGCCGCTGAGGAAGCGCCTGGACCTCTACGCCAGCATCAAGCCGGTAAAGTCCTACCCGAACATCCGGTCGGTGCACAAGAACGTGGATATCGTGTTCCTGCGCGAGGTGACGGAGGGCATGCAGTCCTCCGACACCGTCGTCGCCGGAGCCGGCGAGTTCCGACCCAACGACGAGATCACCATCGCCCAGCGCGTCATCACGCGCGCGGGCTCGAGGCGCGTCGCGCGCGAAGCATTCGAGATCGCGCGCACGCGCCCGCGCGGGAAAGTCACCTCGGTGCACAAGGAGCCGGTATACCGGCTCGCCTGCGGCATGTTCGCCGAGGAGTGCCGCAAGCTCGCTCGGGAATACCCGGACGTGAAGCTCGATGAAGTGCTGGTGGACGGCTTCGCGATGAAGCTCGTCATGAACCCGCAGCAGTTCGACGTGGTGGTCACTACCAACCAGTTCGGCGACATCCTGACCGACGAAGGGGCGGGCGTCGTGGGCGGACTCGGGCTCGCCCCGGGCCTGTGCGTGGGGGACCGCCTCGCGATGTCCCAGGCGACCCACGGCTCGGCGCCGGACATCGCCGGAAGGAACATCGCCAATCCCTACGCGCTGATCATGTCGGGCCAGATGCTGTTCGCCTGGCTCGGCAGGAAGCGCGATGAACCGAAAGCAACGCAGGCGGCGAAGTTGATCGACGCGGCGGTGGACAAGGTCATCGCGGAGGCCAGGCACCTGACCGCCGATCTCGGCGGCCAAGCCAGCACGACGGAGATGGGCGACGCCATAGCCGCGGCGATCTGAGCAGGACCCTGGTCGATGACGAACATCCTGACGATAGACCTCGAAGACTGGCACCAGTTGATCCGGCGCCGCGTGTCCGGCAACCTGTCGCCGGCCAGCGCTGCCGTTGCGCGCCAGGTCGATGCCCTGCTCGAATTGCTGGAGCGGCACAGGACCCAGGCCACGTTTTTCACCCTGGGCATGCTGGCCGAGGCCTATCCGAATGTCGTCAAGCGGATCGCGGCTCAAGGACACGAGATCGCCTCGCATGGCTATGCCCACCTGCCCACGCATCGTCTCTCGAGGCAGGAATTCACGGATGACTGCAAGCGGGCCAAGGCATTGCTCGAGGATCTCACGGGCCAGCCGGTTCGCGGCTATCGGGCGGCCGAGTTTTCCGTTCGCTCGCGGACCCTCTGGGTCCTGGAGGTCCTGGCCGAACTGGGGTTTCTCTATGATTCGAGCATCTTCCCGATTCGCCATCGGCGATACGGGATCCCGGGTTTTGCTCCCCGCGTCGTGCAGTATGCGCTGCGCGGCGGCAAGCAGCTCTTCGAGATCCCGCTGGCGACAGTGTCTCTGGGCCCGGCGACTATCCCGGTGGCCGGAGGAGGGTATTTTCGCTTGATGCCCGTTTGGCTGATCCGGCAGGCGATGGGAAAGCTGCATGCCGACCAGCAGCCGATCGTCGCGTACTTTCATCCGTACGAATTCGATTCCCGTCCCCTTGATGTCTTCGAAGACTGGCAGCCGTCGAGCTGGGCGCACCGGTTGCGGGGCGTCCGGTTCAACTGGCATCAGAATCTGGGACGGGGCACGATGCCGGGCAAGCTGGCCGACTTGCTGTTACGGCACCGGTTCACGTCCTGCCTGGCGTTCTTGCAAGGAGCCCATCAGATTGAGCGTCGAGCGCTATTTTCAGAAGCGGGCTGACGAGTTCGACGCCCTGTACGACGAGTCCCGGTGGTGGTACCGCCTGGACCGGTTATTGCGCCGCGGCCTCTACGAGCGCGTGGAGCTGACGCTCGGGGAGATGAAGGAACTCGGGAATTTCAGTGTTCTGGACGCCGGTTGCGGCTCGGGACGCAATGCGGTGCTATTCGCAGGCGCGGGGGCCCAACGGGTGGTGGGCATCGATTTCTCGGCCCGGATGATCGAGCTGGCGAAGGCATTGAGCCGTAACCGCGGCATGGACACGCGGTGCGAATTCATCCAGGCTGATTTTCTGGAGTACTCCGCGTCGGAACGGTTCGACGTGGTGGTCGCGCTCGGGGTGTTCGATTATCTGGCGGATCCCCGGAGCTTTCTTCAGCGGATGATGCAACACGCCACCCGCAAGGTCATCGCCAGTTTCCCGCGCGCGTCACTGATTCGGGCGCCGATCCGGAAGCTCCGCTACGGCCTGAGGAACTGCCCCGTCTATTTCACGACGGAGGACAGACTGGGTGAGTTGTGCCACCAGGCGGGTTTGCAGGGCTTCCGGCTGGTGCCTTACGCGTCGTCCGGATTGCTGCTGGTCGGAGACGTCGCGGGCGCAAAGCAACCGTTGGATGAGATATGAGGTGGAGGAACAGGGCGGCGCGCTTGTTATAATCGCGAGGCAGGCGATAACTCGACCCCAGGCACGGGGCTGGCCGGAGGAGAACCCGAGGATGAAGGTGCTGGTGGTGGCATTGTGCGCGGCCGCCCTTGCGCTGGCGCCGGCGGCGGTGGCGCAAAAGAAGGGCCAGAAGAAAGGCCCGAAGCACGTCCGCCCCAAGGTCGAGAGGCTGGCTTGCAGGCTGGGCACCGAGGACCAGCATGCGCGCATCGCGGTCGAACTCGTCAACGGCAAGGTCAACCGCTTCGCCTACTACAGCAAATGGAAGCCGCGCACGTGTTCGATGGAGGTTGAGCGCGGCGACGCCTACAGCTCGTGGGCGGAAACCGGCAACACGATCGTCGTCACGCTGATCGAGGACAAAGGGGCGTTCCTGATCGACCATGAGCGCAACCGCTACCATTTCATATTTCGGGAGATCGACCGCATGCGCTACTGCGGCATGGAGGGCAAGGTGAGCGGCAGCCTGACGATCTTCCGCGGCAAGCCGCAATGCCTGCTCGAAGGCGTGATGGAGAAGGGTGAGGATATGATCGAAATCGATAAGACCAGTACCCAGGCGACTACACCGAAGTAGCGGGTCCCCGGATGGTTCTTATTCAGGGAGGCGGGGTGGGCGAGATCGCGGAGAAGCTGGTCGGCGGAATCCCGCTGTTCGCCGGCATCGAGCATGCCGAGCTCGCGGGTTTCCTGCGCATCTTCCAGCCCGTCGCCTTCGCCGCCGGCGCGCACCTGGTGCGGCAGGGGCAACCGGCCGACAGCGCATTCATCATCGAGTCCGGATCGGCCGAAGCGGTGACCGCCCTCCCTGGCGGCGGCGAGTTGACGCTGGCGACGCTGGGCTCGGGCAGCATGCTGGGCGAGATGGCGCTGCTCGATACCGCGGTGCGCGCGGCGACCGTCGTCTCCCGCACGCCGGTGTCGGCGTTCCTGATCGAGCGCGACGGTTTCCGCATGCTGCTCGCGCAGCGCGACCGCGCCGCGTTCACGGTCCAGAATCGCGTGACGCGGTCGCTGTGCCAGAGATTGCGGGAGCTGAATGCCAGAATCGTCGCCGCGGATGCGCCTGAAAGCGCGGCGCCGCCGCTATCCGGCGAGTCCGCCGATCCAGCGGGCATGCGCCGCGGCACGTGCTCGTTCGATTACCGGGCGTTCCTGCCCATCCTGCCGCTGTTCAGGCGCTTCAACGCCGGCGAGCTGGAGGATTTCGTCAGGCGGACCGGGGTGATTGAGCTCGACCGCGGCCAGGTGCTGTTCCGGCAAGGGGACCCGGGACAGTCGGCGTTCGTGATCGTGCGCGGCGCCCTCGAGATCCAGCATGCCGAGAACGGCCGACGCCACCGCATCGGGATCCTGGGACCGGGCCGGCTGTGCGGGGTGCTCGCGCTGATCGAGGGCCAGGTCCACAGCATGAGCGCCACGGCCCGGGAGGCAACGGTGCTCCTCGAGATCGCCAAGCCGGCCTTCGACGGGCTGTTCAACGGGCACGACCCGGTGGCCGCGAAGTTCCAGGACGCGATCAACCGCGAGCTTCTCCAGTCGCTCGCGCGCACCACCATTCATCTCACGCGCCTCATCAGCCAGGCGCGCATCCGCGGCGGGCGGCAGGAGCAGAAAAAGGCGGAAGCGCTGCAGCGGGCGCTGGGGACGACCGAGTGTCGTGCCGCCTGAGGGCGAGTGCAGAAGGATGAAGGCGGAAGGCGCCTAGTCGAGATAGTGGATCTCGACCGTCGGCCGTCCCGACCGCGTGTCGGCGTAGATCATCGAGTACTCGGGCACCTCGAGCCAGGTGGAGATGTCGCGGGTGAGCGGCTCGGAGGCGATCATGATGGAATCCGCGTGGTCCGCGCCGCCGATCATCTTCCATTCGCCGTCGTGGTGGCCGTATTCACTGCCCGAGGTGTACCACAGGCTATGGTAGTTGAAGCTCGCCTGCGGTACCAGCCTGGGATCGTCCGTACGGTAGCAGCCGAAGTCGAAGCAATAGCGCGCCGCCGCGAGCTGCTTCCCGGTCGTGATGAACAGATTGACCGGAGACCATCCGGCGATCCCCAGCTGCCCGCGCACCTTGCGGATCACGGCCAGGGTTTTCTCCAGCGCCAGCGCGATTTCCCCGGCGCTCGCGTAACGCCCGGGGTCTTCCAGGTGAGACAGCAGCAGCGCGTAGATCCACTCGCTGTCCGTGGTGCCGTCGATCATCCGCGCGAATTCAGGGCGGATGTACTCGAGGAGCACCGGTTTCATCTCGCGCATGCGCTCGAGATCGCCGTTGTGGGCGAGCGCGATGCGGCAGCCGGGGAACTGGAACGGGTGAATGTTCTGCTGCGAGATGATGCCCTCGGTGCTGAAGTGCACCCCGCGCACATGCGCGAGCACGCAGGTGGCGCGGATCTTCTCCGAAAGCGCCTTCAGATTGCGGTCGTAAATAGGAAGCGAAGTCGAGGCGTAACTGTACGGCCGGTCGGCATCGAATGAATCGCGGTCCCACGCCTTGAATCCGAACCCGGCCAGGTTCAACAGGCTCAGCATCTGCGGCATGTACGACTGCTTGACCAGCGCGGAGTCGGGCTGGAACAGGAGGTGGTCCAGCACGACGGGCTGGCCGAGGTAGGCGAGGGCGCGGCACATACGCTCAGGCTGTCGCCTTCTCGCGGTACTTGTCGTACACCACGCCGTCGGCAAACAGCGCGGCAATCTGCCCGTTGTCGAAGCCGAGGCCCTGGAGGACTTCGGCGCTGTGCTGGCCGAGCCACGGCGCGGGCGCGCGGGAACGCTGGAGCTCGCCGCTCGCCTTCACGGGGTTGCCGATGATCTTCATGCGCCCGATCTTCGGGTGGTCTATTTCGGAGACCATGTTGCGCGCCCGCGAGTGCTCGTTGTCGAACGCCTGCACGTAGTTGAAGACCGGCCCGCCCGGGACGCCCGCCGCGTCGAGCTTTTTCACCCAATGCCCGGTGGGCTGCCCGCCAAATACCGTCTCGATCTCGTCCTGGAGCGCGTCGATGTTCTTCAGGCGCGCCGCCACCGTTTTGAAGCGCGGATCCTCCATCAAGCCGGGGCGCTCCAGCACCTGGGTGCAAAAGGCCGTCCACAGCTTTTCGTTGTTGGCTCCGACCGTGACATAGGCGTCCTGCGTGCGGTATGCCTGGTACGGCGTCGAGCGCCGGTGCCGCGTGCCGGTGGCAACGGGGATTTCGCCGCCGCCGAAATAGGCACCGAACTCCCAAAAGGTCCACGCCATGCCGGCCTCCATCAGCGAAGTTTCCAGGTACAGGCCTTCGCCGGTCTTCAGCCGCTTGATGTAGGCGCCGAGGATGGCATAGAGCGCCGTCGTGCCGGCCGCGATGTCGTTCATCGCGATGCCGACCTTGGCGGGGCGCCCGCCCGGCTCGCCGGTCATGGTCATGATGCCGCTCATGCCCTGGGCGATGATGTCGAACCCGCCTTTCCGGCTGTACGGCCCGGTCTGGCCGAAGCCGGAGATCGAGGCGTAGATGATATCGGCGTTGATCGCCCGGATGGCGTCGTAGTCTATGCCGAGCTTGCGGGTGACGCCGGGCCGGTAGTTCTCGATGACGATATCGGCGTCCCGCGCGAGCTTCATGAAGACGTCCTTGCCGCGCGGGTCCTTCAGGTTGAGCGCGACGCTCTTCTTGTTGCGATTGAGCACCGCGAAGCAGTAGCTCTCGCCGTTGACCTTGGGGTCGAAGCGCCGCGAGCCGTCGCCCTCGGGGAAGGTCTCGACCTTGATGACGTCCGCCCCCATGTCGGCGAGCATCAGGGTGCAGTAGGGGCCCGCCATGATCGCGGTAAAATCCAGCACCGTTACCCCCTCGAGCGGTAGCGCCATTCGATCCTCTGGTCCGGGCCGACCGGATATAATCCCCGGCTCGACAGCAATGCGCCAAATGTGGTGGAATTGTAGCGCGGAACACAAACGATAACGAAGGAGGGAAGCCATGAAAGGGTTGCATCGCATCGCAGTGCCGGTCGTTCTTGCCACGCTGCTGTCCCCGCTGCTTGCGCAAGCGCAGGCCTATCCGTCGAAGCCGGTCCGGGTGATCGTCGTGTTTCCCCCGGGCGGATCCAACGACGTGACGGCCCGTATCGTGTTCGCGAAGCTGCCGCAGATCATGGGACAGCAGTTCATCATCGACAACCGCGGGGGCGCCTCCGGCACCATCGGCGCCACCGTCGTGGCGAAGAGCCCGCCCGACGGCTACACGGTCATGGTGCAGTCCACCACTCACATTGCCAATGCCTACGCGTACAAGGGCAAGCTGCAGTACGACACGCTGGGTGATTTCATCGGCGTGACGCCGCTCGCAAGACAGGTGGGCATGCTGGTCGTGCACCCGTCGCTGCCGGTGAAGTCGATCAAGGATCTCGTCGCGCTGGCGAAGAAGCGGCCCGGCCAGATCAACTACGGGTCCGCGGGCCTGGGGAGCTACGTGCACCTGAACATGGTGATGTTCATCTCCATGACCCAGACCAAGATGACCCACGTGGCCTACAAGGGGGGCGGTCCCCTGTCGATTGCGATGATTTCGGGGGAAGTCCAGACCACGATCAGCACGATCGGCTCGGTCTTCAACCATATCAAGTCGGGAAAAATGCGGCCGCTCGGCGTGACCTCGCCCCAACGGGTCAGCCAGTTTCCGAATGTGCCTGCGATCGGGGACAGCGTACCGGGCTTCGATTTCACCGCCTGGGTGGGCTCGTTCGTGCCGGCCGGAACGCCGAAAGCGATCGTCGACAGCCTCAACGCCGGCCTGAAGAAAGCGCTGGCCGACCCCGACGTATCGAAAAAGCTCAGCAGCCTGACGCTCGATCCGATGTACATGACGCCTGAGGAATTCGCGACGCGCCTGAAGTCCGACCTTGAGCGCTACGGGAAGCTGATGACGGCGATCGGGATGAACTAACGGGCGCGCGCCCTAGCGCAGGCGTGCCGCCACGCCGGCCACCATCTCGTTGAGCGTCGCGAATACACGCACGCCGGCGGCCTCGAGCGCGGCGCGCTTGGCGGCGTGGGTGCCGTGGCTGCCGTGCACCAGCGCGCCGGCGTGGCCCATGGTGACGCCTTCCGGCGCGCTGCGGCCGGCGATCAGGGCGAACACCGGTTTCGCGAAGCGGTATTCGGTGAGCGCCCGCGCGAATTCCTCCTCGTCGGAGCCGCCGATTTCCCCGATGATCAGCAGCGCCCGGGTCCGCGCGTCGGCCGCGTAGAAGGGCACCAGGTCCGCGAATCGCGTGCCTTTCACCGGGTCGCCGCCCACGCCGACCCAGACCGAGGTGCCGACGCCGCCCTGGGCGAGGCGGTAGCCGGCTTCGTACGACAGGGTGCCTGACCTGGACATCAGGCCGAGCGGTCCCGGCTTCAGCGAATCGTCAGGAAGGAATCCGAGCTTCGCTTCTCCTGCCACCGCCATGCCCGGAGTGGACGCGCCGACCCAGACCGCCCCCGTGTCGCGGCAGAGTTTCCAGGCTTTCAGCGCGTCGTGCACCGGCATGCCCTCGGTCGGCGTGACGAGGTAGCGGATGCCGGCGGCGATCGCGTCCCGCATCGCCTCGAGCAATTGCATCGCGCCCACCAGCAGCACGCTTGCGCGCGCGCCGGTTTTCTCGACTGCCGCGCCGCAGTCCGCGAGCACCGGGACCCCGTTGACCTCGCTCACGCGGGCGCCGGGCGACACGCCGCCCACGACGTTCGTGCCGTACTGCTTCATCAGCCGGCTGTGCAGCTGCCCGGCGCGGCCCGTGATCCCTTGCACGATCACCGGGGTATTTCTATCGATTCGGGGATTGATGTTCATCGAAGTTCCTGCGAAAGGTGCGAACGCACCTCGGCGAGCGCCGCATCGAGATCGGTGTGGAGCGCGATGCCGGCCGCGGCGAGCACCTCGCGTGCGGCCGGCAGGCCGTTGCCGACCAGGCGCGCGACGACCGGAACCTTCAGCTGCGGGGCGGCAGCGATCGCCTCGACCAGCAGCCGCGAAAACTCTCCCAGATCGGTGATGCCGGCGAAGATATTGACCAGCAGCACCTTGACGCCTTTCCCCCGGCCGATCCAGGTCAGCACCTGGATGAGCCGTTTCGTCTCGCCGCGCAGGCCCCCGGTGCGGATGTCGAGGAAGTTGTACGGCTTCATTCCCGCCTCGCGCAGCTCGTCGATCAGCATCATCGAGAGCCCGGCCCCGGTGGTGAGCAGCCCGATCTCCCCCCTGGTATCCACCACCACGTAGTCGAAGCCGTGCTCGTGCTTGCGCGCGACGTCGGGGTACGTGCCGGCGCGCGCCTTGACCAGGAGCTCCAGCGCCTTCTGGCGGGGCAAGGCATTATCGTCGGTGACGAGCTTGGCGTCGCCCGCGATCCAGCGCCCGCCGTCCAGCACGAACAGCGGGTTGATCTCCAGCAACACGGCCTCCAGCTCGAGGAATGCGCGCGCCAGAAGTTCGCCAGCCTCGCGCGCCGCCGGCGCAATTTCACGCGGCAGGCGGGAGGCGAGCCGCTGAACGCACGCCGCAAGCGGCTCCGCGGCGGCCGGGGCGACTTCGGAGAAGATGCGCTCCGGGGGAACCTGCTCGATGTCCACGCCGCCGCTCTCTGAGAGGATCACGCGCACCCCGCCGGCGGCGGGATCGAGCAGGAAGGCGAGATACGCTTCGCGCGCAGCATCGACCTGCTGCTCGATGCGGACTTCCTCGACCACGCGCCCCTTGATCGTTGCCCCAAGGATGGCGCGCGCGTGATCGGTGAGTTCCTGCGGCGTCGCTGCTTTGCGGATGATGCCGGCCTTGCCGCGGCCGCCGGTGGGGACCTGGCCCTTGACCACCCAGGGACCGGGGGGCAGGGCGGAGCGATGGATGGTTTCGTCGCGCCCGATCAGGCGGCCGGGCGGGATCGGGACGCCAAGGCGCGCCAGGAGTTCCTTGGCGTCGTGCTCCAGCAGATACATAGGGGCGTGATGGGAGATGTGTGACGGGTGACAGGCGCGTCACTTCGTCAGTTCGTCCCCCGTCACTTCTTCTTCCGGTCGAGAAAGGCCTGCATGAGCCTGCGGGGCTCGTCGGTGCGGCGCGCCGCATTGCAGGCGCGGATGCCTGCCTGGACGGCCTGCGCGATCGTCATGCGCTCCCAGTCGCGCACGAGCTGCTTCTGGAGGCGGACGGCGCGCGGCCCGGCTGCAAGGATCGAGGAAATCCACTGTTCGACGCCGGCATCGAGATGCAGCGGATCCACCAGTTTTTCCAGGAAGCCGCAGCGGTGGGCCTCGGCGGCATCCATGTGATCGCCGGTATGGACCAGCTCGCGCGTCTTGCCCCAGCCGATCAGCTGCGGCAGGAGGCACGCTTCCATGCCCGAGGGGATGCCGAAGCGCACCTCCGGCATGCCGAATTTCGCGGTGCTGACGCCGATGCGCATGTCGCACGAGGCGGCGAGTTCCATCCCCGCGCCGAAACAGTAGCCATTGACGCGCGCGATGACGGGGACGGGCAGGGCCCGTATCGCCTCGCACGCGCGGTGGACCCACTCGTGCACTTCGCGGGCGCCCCGCGCCGACACGCTCTTCATTTCCACGATGTCTGCGCCGGCGATGAACGATCGCCCGCCCGCGCCGGTCAGCACGGCTACCCGGAGCGCCTTGTCCCTGGCCAGGTCGCGAAAGGAGGCCGCGAGTTGCATCTTCCCGGCGATGCCCAGCGCGTTGCGCTTCCCGGGGTTGTCGACGGTGACGAACGCGACATTTCCCGCCTCGCGCGCTTCGAGGCGCACGGTAATAAGCGGGCCGGACACTGAACTACGACTCACGAACCACGCTTCAGAAGGGAGCCGTTCCGCGAACGGTGGTCCGGTACATCAACCTGCGCAGGGGCAAACGATAATCAAAAGTCGCCTTGTGCTGAACTGCGACGTTGTCCCACATGAGGAGGTCGCCCCGCCGCCAGCGATGGACATAGCGGAATTCCGGGCTGGTGATGTGCCCGCACAGGAAGGTCATCAGGCGCTCGGCCTCGTCCCGCGGCAGCCCGGTGATGCGCGAGGTATGCCCCTCGTTGATGAACAGCCCCTTGCGGCCGGTGACGGGATGCGTGCGCACGATCGGCGCCTCGGAATCCGGGACCGTCTGGATCTGCGATTCGGACAGCTCGTACTCGGTGACTTCGCTCGCGCCGCGCTCGCGCTCGGCGAGCTGCGCCCGGCGGTTCTTCGCGCGGTAATGGACGTAGCTGTGGACGTTCCTCAGGGGCTGGAGCCGCCGCTTCATGTCTTCCGGCAGCGCGTCGTGGGCGGCCGTCGTGCTCGCAAATTCCGTGTCGCCGAGCACCTTGCCGTTCTGGACCGGGACTTCGACCGCGTAGAGCGCCGAGAGCAGGCTCGGCTCGCGCTTGTAGGACTGGTCGCTGTGCCAGAAGCGGCCCGCGTCCTGGGCGCCGATCGGCGTCCCGTCGTCCCCCACGATATTCGACACGACGAGGATTTCCGGATGGCCGGAGAGGCGGCTTTCCTTGCGAACGTGCGGCTCCAGCGTGCCGAAGCGGCTCGTGAACGCCACTTGCTGCCCCGGCGTGATGTCCTGGTCGCGGAAAACGACGACCTCGTTGTCGAAGAAGGCCTTCGAGATCTGCGCGAAGGTGTCGTCGTCGATCGGTTGCGAGAGGTCGATGCCCGAAATCTCGGCGCCGCAATGCTTGCCGATGCGGTTTACGGTGATCATGGGCGTGTCTCGCTGCGGGGAGGGGCGGCGCCGCCGGCCTGTGAGCCGCAATGCTACCTGAGGATGAAGGGATTGGGCACTTCGGTGGCCGTCGAGATCCACACGCTCTTCACCTGCATGTAATCCTTGATCATTTCCTGCCCGCTCTCGCGCCCGAGGCCGCTCCGCTTGTAGCCGCCGAAGGGGGAGAGGTAGGACACCGCGCGGTAGGTGTTGACCCAGACCGTGCCGGCCTGCAGGCGCTCCGCCATCATGAGCGAACGGCGCATGCTTTGCGTCCACACGCCGGCGGCGAGGCCGTATACGACGTCATTGCCGATCGCCACGGCTTCTTCCTCGTCCCTGAACGGGATCACGGCGAGCACCGGGCCGAACACTTCCTCCTGCGCGATGCGCATCGAGTTCCTCACGCCGGTGAAGATGGTGGGCTCGACGAACCAGCCGCCGCCGCATTCGGGTCGCGTCGCCTTGCCGCCCCCCAACACGGGCTTCGCGCCTTCACCCCGGGCGATGTCGATGTAGTCGAGTATCTTCTGGTACTGGGGCGGATTGGTGACCGGCCCGACCTGGGTGTCGAGGCTCATCGGATTGCCCATCTTCGCGGTCTTTGCGAACGCGACGAGCTTCTCGACGAATGCGTCGTGGACACTTTCCTGCACCAGCAGCCGCGAGCCGGCAATGCAGGTCTGGCCGGTGGCGGCGAAGATCCCCGAAACCACGCCCTTGACCGCGTTCTCCATGTGCGCGTCGTCGAACACGATATTGGGCGACTTGCCGCCGAGCTCCATGCTGACGCGCTTCATCCCCCTGGCGGCGGTCTGGTAGATCAACGTGCCGGTCCGGTCCGAGCCGGTGAATGCAACCTTGGACACCAGCGGATGCTCGACCAGCGGCATGCCGACGTCTGCGCCAAAGCCGGTGACGACGTTTACCACGCCGGGCGGAATTCCCGCCTGTTCGATCAGCTTCATGAGTTCGAGCACGGACGCGGAGGTGAATTCGGAGGGCTTGAACACCACCGTGTTGCCGGCGGCCAGCGCGGGCGCGAGTTTCCAGGCGGTCAGCAGCAGGGGAGAATTCCACGGCGTGATGGCTGCGATCACGCCCAGGGGTTCGTAGCGCGTGTAGTTGAGCATCTCGGGCTTGTCGGTGGGGATGACATGTCCCTCGATCTTGTCGGCGAGCCCGCCGTAGTAGTAATACCACTGCGCCATGTACGCGGTTTGCGCGCTCATCTCGGCATAGAGCTTGCCGTTGTCGCGGACCTCGACCTCGGCGAGGAATTTCGACTTCTCAACGACAAGGTCGCCGAGCTTGCGCAGCAGCGCGCCGCGCTTCGAGGGGTTCAGCTTCGGCCAGTCCCCGGAGGTGAACGCCTTGTGCGCCGCGCGCACCGCGCGGTCCGCGTCCTGCGCGCCGCCCTTGGGGATCAGCGCCCACGGCTTGCCGGTGAAGGGATTGTCGCTCTCAAAATGTTCCCTGGAGGCTGCTTCAACCCATTCGCCTCCAATGAACATTTTGTACCGGGCAAGCGTGCTGGCTGGGGTGTCCATTGCTGTTCCTCTGGTCTGAGCGTGCATGCCCTATTCGAAGGCCTTGGCGCCGAGCAAGGCTTCGCGAAAACGATTCTTGAGAGCCGGTCCCTCGCGTATCGGCAGTACCAGAGGCGCGGACTGCGTCGTCACCTTGATGTCGGCGAACACCGGGCCGGGCTGGCGGTAGAAGCGCGGAATCCAGGCCTTGAGCTGGGCGCCGCCGTATATCGTGCCGGACGCGCGGAAACCGGCCGCTTTCGCGATGCCGGCAAGGTCAACCCCGAGCCGGGTATGGGTCTGCTGCATGCCGGTCTCGCCGTAATGCTCATTGTCGATGACGATTACCGCCAGGTTGCGCGGCTGCTGCACGCCGAGGGTCGCGAGCGAGCCGAGTCCCATCAACAGTTCCCCGTCACCGGTGATGACGAGCACCCGGCGCTTCGGCTGCGCGAGCGCGAGCCCCAGGCCGATCATGGCCGCGCCGCCCATGCCGCCCCAGGTGTAGAAGTTGAGCGCGTGGTCGCCGGCGGCCGCCGTATCCCACGTCGGCGCGCCCAGGCCGGGCACGACCAGGGCGTCACCGCGGTGCTTGAGGATTTCAGCCGCGACCTGGCGCCGGTCCAGCGTCGGTTTTCTATGCTTTGCCATCACTCGTCACTTGAATTGCTTGGCGCCGACGATCCGTTGCGAGATGAGCACTGCGACCGCACGGCAAGTGTTGAACGCAAGCCGGCCCGCGGCGGCCACCGTCTCCTCGACCTCGGCCGCGTGTTCCACCTTGTGCACGACGACGCCGATCGCCTCCAGCGACGGGACCGTGGCCTGCGACATCGGCACCTGCCACGGGTTGAACTCGCCCCAGTGTCCGCGCATCGTGACGAGCGCGAGCAGCGGCACGCGGCACTCGTTGACCATCCCGAGCATGTTGATGCAGTTGCCCGCGCCGCTCGACTGCATGAGCAGCACGCTCTTCTCCCCGCCGAGCCAGGCGCCGACGGCAAGCGCCACGCCTTCCTCCTCGGTGGTGAGCGGAATGGCGCGCATGCTCCGGTCGGCGCGCACCAGGTTGATCAATCGCGCATGGCCGGAATCCGGAACGTAGGAAACCTGGCGCACGCGCTGTTCCGACAGGACCCGGTGCATGGCGTCGGGCCACGCGGGCGATGCCCGCGGCTCGCGGCTTGCCGCTCGTGACTGGATCTTATTCATCACTCGTCGCCCATCACTGGGGTTTGATGCCCGCCGCTTTCATCACCTTCGCCCATTTCGGGATCTCCCTGCGTATCAGGGCGGTGAAATCCGCCGCGGAGCCCGGCGTCGGCTCGATGCCGCGCTGTGCAAGTCGCGACCGCGTTTCAGGGTCGCCCAGCACCCGGCGCAACTCCGTGTTGATGCGGTCCACGATGGCGCGCGGCGTCTTTCCCGGCGCGAGAATGCCGTACCACCCGGTCACGTCGTAATCCTTCAGTCCCGATTCCATGAACGTGGGCAGCTCCGGCATGGCCGGGGAGCGTTTGGGGGTCGTCACGGCAATGCCGCGCAGCTTGCCGCCCCGGATGTGCGGGGCGAGCGTCGAGACCGACCCGAAGAACATCGGGATGCGGCCGGCGAGCAGGTCCGGCAGGACGGCGCCGCCGCCCTTGTACGGGACGTGCACGATGTCGAGGCCGGCCGTGTTGCGAAGCAGTTCCGCGGCAAGATGCGGCGGGCTGCCGATCCCGGTGGAAGCGTAATTCACCTGGCCGGGCCGCGCCTTGACCCACGCGACGAACTCGCTCACCGATTTCGCCGGGACCGATGGATGGACCGCCAGCAGGTACGGCCCGCTGCCGACCAGCCCGACCGGGGCGAAGTCGCGCAGGCTGTCATAGGGGAGCTTCATCCTCAGGCTCGGGTTGACGGCAAAGCCCGCCGCCACGATCACCATCGTGTGCCCGTCGGGGCTGGCCTGCGCCACGATCTCGGAGCCGATGATGCTGTTCGCGCCGGCCCGGTTGTCCACGACGATGGGCTGCCCAAGCCGCGCGGAGAGCTTCTCGGCGACGATGCGGCCGACGGTGTCGTTGGTGCCGCCCGGGGCGAACGGTACCACCAGCCGGAGCGGGCGGCTGGGGAAGCCCGCCGCGCCTTGACCCAGGCAGGCCCCTGCAACGGCGAGCGCGGCGAGCGCGGCCAGGATGCGATATGGCGTTCTCATGATGTGTCCTCCTCGTGGTGTGATCGGCGTCCGCCGCTCAATCGCTCGCCAGGATTTCGGCGATCTCGACCCGCCGCCCTTCTCGCGCGGAGCGGATTCCGGCGAGCAGCACCGCCAGCGAGGCCGTCCCTTTCTGGCCGTCCATCTCGGGCTTGCCGTTCCCGCGTGCCGCCGCGGCGAACTCATCGAGTTCCTCGACGATGGTGTCGTTCTGCGCACACGGGACCGGGTTCGCGGTGCGGGTGCCGCGCTTGAGAAAGCGCAGCCCCTGGTGCAAGTCGTAGTAAGCGGTGGCTTCCTTGCCGTAGATGTTCATGAGGTAGTACTCGGACGCGGAGGCATAGCACGCATTGAGCGTGGAGCGCGCGCCGTTCTCGTGCTCCAGTATAAGGCTTGCAATATCCGGGTTCTCGCCGGGAAGCACGAGCTGCGCCAGGCTGCCTTGCACCGCCTTGACCGGTCCCATCAGGTACTCGAGCACGTCGGTGTAATGGATGCCGATCTGGAGCATGACGCCTCCCGGCATGCCGTCCGCGGTGTAGCGCCACGAGCCGGCCTCGAATTGCCCGAGGCGGTCGCGGCTGATGTTTGCCTCGGCATTGACGAGCTTGCCGAACACGCCATCGTCGATCTGCTTGCGGATCCACCGGAAGTGGCTTTCCTTGCGCCTCTGGTAGCCCAGCGCCAGCACGACACCGGCCTTGCGGCAGGCTTCGGTCAGCGCGCGGGCGTCGGCGACGGTGTTGGTGATGGGCTTGTCGAGGAACACGTGCTTGCCGGCTTGCGCGGCGGAGCACGTCGTTTGCCGGTGCACGTTGTTCGGCGTCGTATTGACGATCGCCTCGACGCCATTGTCCTTCAGGATCGCCTCGTAACTCGGCGCCGCCGCGCAGCCGTATTTCCTGGCGAACGCCTGCCGCTTCGCGTCCGAGCGCGTGTAGCAGGACACGATCTCGAACTTGTTGGAACGCTTCATGGCGTCGGCGAGCACGTCCGACCACCAGCCCATTCCGATACTTGCAACCCGCAGAGGTTTATCAGCCATTGTCATCAAATTTTGTAGGTGGCGCCGATCGCCTCCACCGCCTCGCGCGCGAGCTGGTCGTCCACCTCCCAGTTGGCGCCGGAGACGCCGATGCCGCCCACGCATTCGCCGTCAAAAATGATCGGGTAGCCGCCTTCCATCGCGGTCCAGCGCTCGGCGCCCGCCGCGAGCGCAAGTCCCAGAGCATGCATGGTGTCGAGCGACTGACCGGCCGCGCCCTTCATGGTCGTGGGCCGCTTGTTCGAGGCGGCGCACACGGCCTTGGTCGTGGACGAGTGGACCGTGTGAAAACGGCCCCCGTCCATGCGCTGGACCAGGATGGAATGCCCGCCGGCGTCCACGATCGCGGCGGCAACCGCATAGCCGGCCTTCCCGGCGCCGGCGGTTACGGTATCCATCATCCTTCTCGCGCCGGCGAGGGTAAGTTTCTTGCTGCTTGTAACGTACACTGGGTTCCTCCCCTGCTGGAAACGGCCGGAACCCGTTTCCATCTATAATCGGCTGTATTTTCCAGAATTCGCGGTGCCCGTCAATGAAGCAATCCGCCGAGGAGTCCCACATCGATTTGCGCGACGCGGTGCGCGAGTTGTGCAAGCGCTTCGACGGCGAGTACTGGCGGAAGGTAGACGAGAACCGCGGCTATCCCGAAGAATTCGTCAAAGCGCTCACCGAAGCTGGCTGGCTTGCGGCTTTGATCCCCGAAGAATACGGCGGCTCGGGACTTTCCGTCACCGAAGCATCTATCATACTCGAAGAGATCAGCCGTTCCGGGGCTTTTGCCGGCGCGGTGCACGGCCAGATGTACGTCATGGGATGCGTGCTGCGGCACGCGTCCGGGGAGCAAAAGCGGAGCTATCTGCCCAGGATCGCGAGCGGCGAGCTGCGCATGCAATCCATGGCGGTCACGGAGCCCACCACCGGGACGGACACCACCAGGCTGAAGACCGTGGCGGCAAAAAAGGGCGACCGCTATGTCGTGAATGGGCAGAAGGTGTTCATCTCGCGGGTGCGGCATTCGGACCTGCTGCTCCTGCTGGCGCGCACCACCCCGATCGACCGGGTCAAGAAGAAATCGGAGGGACTTTCGGTTTTCATCGTCGATCTGCGGCAGGCGGTGGGGAACGGCCTCACCGTGAAGCCGATCCGCAACATGGCGAACCAGGAGACGAACGAGCTGTTCTTCGACAACTTGCAAGTCCCGGCCGCGAACCTGATCGGCGAGGAGGGGAAAGGGCTCAAGTACATACTCGACGGCCTGAATGCCGAGCGCATCCTGATCGCGGCCGAGTGCATCGGCGACGGTTACTGGTTCATCGACAAGGCGACGGCCTACGCGAAACAGCGGGTCGTTTTCGACCGCCCCATCGGCCAGAACCAGGGAATACAATTCCCGATCGCGCGCGCCTATGCGAACGTGCAGGCCGCGGACCTGATGCGCTACAAGGCGGCGGCGCTCTTCGATGCCGGCAAGCCCTGCGGCGCGGAAGCGAATATGGCGCTGTTCCTCGGCGCCAATGCGTCATGGGAGGCGGCGAACGCCTGCCTGCAGACCCACGGCGGCTACGGCTTCGCCGCCGAGTACGACGTCGAGCGCAAGTTCCGCGAGACGCGGCTCTACCAGGTGGCGCCGATTTCAACCAATTTGATCCTGTCTTATATCGGGGAGCACGTGCTCGGCATGCCGCGATCGTTCTAGTGACGAGTGACGAGTGACAAGTCCCGGAACGCGCCCGCTTGATGGAATAACGGTCGTCTCGTTGGAGCAGGCGGTCGCCGCTCCGTTCGCGACGCGCCACCTCGCCGACCTCGGCGCGCGGGTGATCAAGATCGAGCGCCCCAGGGTGGGCGATTTCGCACGCGACTACGACCGCACGGTCAAGGGCATGTCGTCGCATTTTGTCTGGCTCAACCGCAGCAAGGAGAGCCTGACGCTCGATGTCAAGCACCCGAAGGCGAAGGACATCCTGGACCGGCTGATCGCGCGCGCCGACGTGTTCATCCAGAACCTGGCGCCGGGCGCGGCGCAACGGCTGGGCCTGTCGGCACGGGAATTGCTGGCGCCACACGCGCGGCTCATCGTCTGCGACATATCAGGATACGGCGATAGCGGGCCGTTTGCTTCCAAGAAGGCGTACGACCTTCTGGTTCAAAGCGAGGCGGGCGTGCTGTCCGTGACCGGAACGCCGGAAACGCCCAGCAAGGTCGGCATCTCGATTGCCGATATTGCGACCGGCATCTATGCCTACTCGGGAATCCTGACCGCGCTTTACCGGCGGGAAAAAACCGGCAAGGGCGGGCGCGTTGAGGTCACCATGCTCGAAGCGCTCGGGGAATGGATGAGCTACCCGCTGTATTACGCTCATTTCAGCGGCAGCGCGCCGCCACGCACCGGTCCGGACCACGCGACCATTGTTCCGTATGGCCGCTTTCTGACCGGGGACGGCAAGAGCGTGATGCTGGGCCTGCAGAACGAGCGCGAATGGGCCAGCTTTTGCGACAAGGTCCTCGGGCAGCCGGCGCTCGCCACCGATGCCCGTTACGACACCAACTTCAAGCGCAACGAACGGCGCGCCGAGATCGTGGCGCTGATCGAGGGGGCTTTCTCTGCCTTGAACGTGGAGCAGGCCGTGGCGAAACTCGACGCTGCGGGTATCGCCAACG
>Ga0156023_1040_pt2 | contig 63054 bp, 66 predicted proteins | sample RifCSPlowO2_02_FD_107677 | JGI IMG/M metagenome (GOLD analysis project Ga0156023, IMG submission 107677) | Betaproteobacteria bacterium RIFCSPLOWO2_02_FULL_67_26
CTGCCGCCCGAACCGCATGAAGTCGTCGTACTCCAGCCGCAGCAACTCGCCGTCGGCAACCCCCCAGACATTGGCCGAGCGTGGCTGGCCGTCAAAAAAGGACTGCTCGCCGATCACGCTGCCGATGTTGATTTTCGCGATCGACGAGATGCTCACGCCGTCCACCTGCGTGATCCCGACCTCGAGCGAGCCGGCGACGACGAAATGGAGCGCGCGGTCGGTGGAACCCCGTTGAATCACGACCTCGCTCGCGTGAAACGGCCGCGGGTGGGTGCAGTCGAGCAGCTTGTTCCAGTCGGCATCGCTCCATTCCAGCAGGAGCAGCCGGTCGCCGCCCGCCAGCGCGCCGCTTGCGGCGCGCAATACCGCGATGTGGTCGGCGCGATTCATGGACTGCACGGCTTCCCCGGTTGCGATGCCAACCCGGTCATTCTACGCGGTGAGCGGCCAGTCCCGCACGACTTCGTAAACCCGCCCCCGCTCGCGCTGCGCCGATTCCACGAGGGCAAACCCGGTGACCGGCCAGTTAATCACAGGCGGCGCGGCCGTCACCGTCGGTCTGCGAGCGTTGCGCAACAGCGTGATGTGGGGGACGTATGGGCGTCCGTCAACTCGAAAACCTTCCGCCGCCAGGCCCTGGCCGAGGCGCGCCACCAGTTCCCGCAACGCTTCGGGGCAGTGGCGGGTCCCCGCCCACGTGATGCGGTTATGAGGCCAGAATTCGACGCAATTCACGGCGAGATCGAAGCGCGCCCCCCGGATTCCCGCCGCCAGCGCTTCGAGCCGCGGTATCCGCGTGCGCTCGACGTTGCCGAGGAATATCAGGGTGAGGTGAACGTTATGCCTCGGCACCGCGCGGCCACCGCATTCGCGTTTGAGGTCCTGCGCCAGGGCGCCCAGGGCACGTTGCGCGCCCGCTTCGGGCCACAACGCGAAGAACAGCCGTACCGTGCCCGCCGGCACATCCCGCCTTATCTGCCGGCGCCGCTGCGCGCGTCCTTCCATGTGACGAGCGCGACCGCTTCGGCGGCGATGCCTTCACCGCGTCCGGCAAATCCGAGCTTTTCCGTGGTCTTCGCCTTGATATTGACGGAGTCCGGGTCGACGCCGAGGTCCGCGGCAAGGTTGGCGCGCATCGCCGGGATATGCGGCGCCATGCGCGGCGCCTGCGCAATGATGGTGGCGTCCACGTTGACGACGTGCCAGCCGCGGTCGCGCAGGAGCTGCCGCACCGCGTACAGCAGCTTGCGGCTGTCGACGTTCTTGAAGCGGGGATCGGTATCGGGAAAATGCGCCCCGATATCGCCCAGGCCGGCTGCGCCGAGCAGCGCGTCGCATAGTGCGTGGATCAGGACGTCGGCGTCCGAATGCCCGGCAAGACCCTTCTTGTGCGGGATCTCCACGCCCCCGATCACGAGCCGGCGTCCCGTCACCAGTGCGTGCGCATCAAATCCCTGCCCTATTCTCATACTCGACTCTCGGCGATTAGCGGCCAACGCTCAGCGTACCACCTTCTTCCGCCCGTGCGCAGGCTGCCGTTTTCGCCCTTGCTGGCGGCCAGCAGCTCGCGGCTGACTGCTGCGAAGGATCAGTTCGGCGAGCGCCAGATCCTCGGCGTAGGTGACCTTGATGTTGCAGGTGCTGCCCATGACCAGGCGCGGCTTCCGGCCCAGGCCCTCGACCGCGCGCGCCTCGTCCGTTGCGACCGCCGGGTCGGCCACCCGCAGCGCCTCCATGAGCAGCCGGTAACGGAACATCTGCGGCGTCTGGGCGAGCCACAGGTTGTCGCGCGGCTCGGTCGCCGCGACGCGCGATTCGCGGTTGGCGCGCTTCAGCGTATCGGTCACCGGCACCGCCAGCAGGCCGCCCACGTCGTCCTCCCCGAGCTCGCCGAACAGGCGATCGAGTTCCTCGCGCCCGAGGCAGGGCCGCGCCGCGTCGTGCACCAGCACCCAGTCGTCTGCCGAGAGCGTGTCGTGCGCGGCGAGCAGGCCGTTGAACACCGTCGCTGCCCGCGTCTCTCCGCCGCAATACAGCGGCTCGATCCGGTTGCCGAATTCGGACCAGTCGCAGCGCGCGAAGCGCTGGTCGCCCTGTGCCAGCACCACCAGCACCTGCTCGATGCGCGGGTGCCGCGCCAGCGACCGCAGCGCGTGGTAGAGCATCGGGCGTCCCGCGATTTCCACGTACTGCTTTGGCACGGCTGTGCCCACGCGGGTACCGGTGCCGGCGGCCGGGATCAGGGCGTACGCCTTGGACATAATGGAGACAGAGCGCCGTAATTGCAGGAATCTTATCAGCAACCGCTGTTGCATCCCGCGCACTTGAAAAACCGTCTTCCGGGCGCATAATGGAATACAAGATGCTTCAACCTGCCGCGTCCGTACGCGCGCCCGCCGTTGCCGGCATGTTCTACCCCGGCGAGAGCCGCGAGTTGTCCCAGACCCTGGCGCAGATGCTCGGCCAGGCCGCGCATGACGCGCCCGAGCGCGCCGTGCCGAAGGCGATGATCGCACCGCACGCGGGCTACATCTACTCCGGCCCGGTCGCCGCCAGCGTTTATGCCCTGCTTGCCGCTGGACGCAGCCGCATCCACCGTGTCGTGCTGCTCGGACCCACCCACCGCGTCGCCGTGCGCGGACTGGCGCTTCCCGGCTGCAATGCCTTCGCGACGCCGCTTGGCACCGTCGAGATCGACGCCGCCGCGGTTGACCGGCTCCGCGGCATGCCGCAGGTGGTGGTGAGCGAGCAGGCGCACGCCCTCGAGCATTCGCTGGAGGTGCACGTGCCATTCCTGCAGGCCGTGATCGAGAAATTCACGCTCGTGCCGCTCGCGGTGGGCCACGCCAGCGCGGAGGAAGTCGCAGAGGTGCTGGACGCGCTGTGGGGCGGGCCCGAGACCCTGATCGTGGTGAGCTCCGATCTCTCGCATTATCTTTCCTACAGCGACGCGCAGGCCGTGGACCGCGCAACCGCGAAGGCCATCCTCGGTTTCGCGACCGATATCTCGCACGAGCAGGCGTGCGGCGCCACGCCGGTGACCGGGCTCACGCATACGGCGCGCCGCCGCGGTCTCAAGCCCGAGCTGATCGACCTGCGGAATTCCGGCGACACCGCGGGCGACAAGAACCGCGTGGTCGGTTACGGCGCGTTCGCCTTCTACGAGGAAGCGCGGGATGCCCGCTGACCCGGGCCCGACCGTGTTTTCCTCGGCGTCGGGCCACATCGTCCTGCAAAGCGGCAATCCCGTCCCCTTTCCCCGGGATGCCGGCCAGGTGCTGCTGCCGCTTGCGCGCGCGGCCATCGCGGCCGAGCTCGGGCTCGGTGGCGCGGCCAGCGAGGATCAGCCCTGGCTTCGCCAGCAGGGTGCCTGCTTTATCACCCTCATGCGGGACGAAAAGCTGCGGGGCTGTATCGGCACGCTGCGACCGCACCGGCCGCTTGCCGACGACGTAAAGGCCAACGCCGTGGCTGCAGCCTTCCGCGACCCGCGGTTCACGCCGCTTACCGCGGAGGATTTCGCCGCAGTCGCCGTGGAAATCTCCGTGCTTTCCGTGCTGCAGCCCATGAGCTTCAGCGACGAGCCGGACGCGTTGCGGCAATTGCGCGCGGGCGTGGACGGGCTGGTGTTCGAGTACGGCCACCATACGAGCACCTTCCTGCCCCAGGTGTGGGAAGACCTCAAGGAACCGACGGATTTCCTGGCCCATCTCAAGTACAAGGCGGGACTCCCGCCGGACTTCTGGGACAAGGAAGTGCGCCTCTCGCGTTATACCGTGTTCAAGTGGCGCGAATGAGCGAAAGCGAATATCCGGGCCGCTGGTGGCACCTGCTGGACGACGGGCGCATGCAGTGCGACCTGTGCCCGCGCGACTGCCGCCTGCACGAGGGCCAGCGCGGCGCCTGCTTCGTGCGCATGCGCGAAAAAGACCGGATGGTGCTGACCACCTACGGGCGCTCGTCCGGCTTCTGCATCGACCCGGTCGAGAAGAAGCCGCTCAATCACTTCTTCCCCGGGTCGAGCATCCTGTCGTTCGGCACCGCGGGCTGCAACCTGGCCTGCAAGTTCTGCCAGAACTGGGACATCTCCAAGTCGCGCGACATGGACCGGCTCATGGATGAAGCGTCGCCGGAGGCGATCGCGGAAGCGGCGGCAGCGAATGGCTGCAAGAGCATCGCCTTCACCTACAACGACCCGGTGATCTTCGCCGAATACGCGATGGACATCGCGGACGCCTGCCACGAGCGCGGCATACAAGCCGTCGCGGTCACCGCGGGCTACATCCACGACGCGCCGCGGCGCGAGTTCTACGCCAAGATGGACGCCGCCAACGTGGACCTGAAGGGGTTCACCGACGAGTTCTACTTCAAGCTGTGCGCGGCGAAGCTTCAGCCCGTTCTCGACACGCTGGTCTATCTCAAGCACGAAACGGACGTCTGGTTCGAGATCACGACACTGCTGATCCCCGGCAAGAACGATTCCAGAGAGGAAATCGAGGCCGAATCGAAGTGGATCATGAAGGAGCTGGGGCCCGACGTGCCGGTGCACTTCACGGCGTTCCACCCGGACTACAAGATGCCGGACGTGCCCGCGACCCCGCCGGCAACGCTGCGCCGCGCGCGGGACATCGCGCTCGCCGAGGGCCTGCACTACGTCTACACCGGCAACGTGCACGACTCCGAAGGCGGCACGACCTGCTGCCCCGGCTGCAAGTCGCCGCTCATCGTGCGCGACTGGTACCGCATCGACGACTACCGCGTCACGCCGGAAGGGAAATGCCCCGACTGCCACGCCACGATCGCGGGGCGCTATGAAGTCTTCGAGCGCGCCTTCGGCCCGAAGCGCATCCCCATCGCGATCCATCGCCCAGCGTGAAAAGCAAAACTGAACCGCCGAGCCGCCGAGAGAATCGAAATAAAGCCTAATCGAACCGCCAAGATCGCCAAGCACGCCGAGAAAATCGATCGAAAATATAAAAGCAAAAAGCTACGAGCAAGTCGGTTGATGACGAGACCTGCCCGCTGCGGGCCGTTCCCGGTAGTAGAATCCATCGCCATGGACCCGTTCATGCGGCGCACCGCTCGTAGCTGGTGCGCCATCGCCGCGCTCGTCGCCGCGCCGGCTTGCGCGGACATCTACGGTTACGTGGACGAGCGGGGCGTGTCGCACCTGAGCAATACGCCGCTCGATCACCGCTATTACCTGTTCAAGAAAGAGCGCACGGCAACGGTGCTGCCGGGCTCGAACGCGGTGATCACCAGCGTGCCCGCGCCGCGGCGTACGACCCACGTCAATCCGGCGAGCCGCAGGCAGTTCGCGCCGCTGGTTTCATCGGTCGCCAGGGAATACCGGCTCGAGCCGGCGCTGCTGCACGCGGTGGTCACGGTGGAATCGGGCTACAACCCCGGCGCGCGCTCGCCCAAGGGCGCGGCCGGGTTGATGCAGCTCATGCCGGATACGGCGAGGCGCTACGCGGTGCGCGACATCTGGGATCCGCGCCAGAACCTCGACGGCGGCGCGCGTTACCTGCGGGACCTGATCGGGCTGTTCGACGGCAACCTGTCGCTCGCGCTCGCCGCCTACAACGCGGGCGAGGCCGCGGTTATCCAGCACGGCAACCGCATCCCGCCCTACCCGGAAACCCGCGGCTACGTGCCGCGCGTGCTGCAGCAATATCACTTCTACTCGAGCGTCGGCAGGTGGTAGGCGCGCGGCCGGTCACGGCACGCGGGTAGCGCTCCAGCGCGCGATCACCATCTCGCCTTCCCGCACCTCGCCCAGGATCTGGTCCCGGTCCACGGTGCCGGTGAACATCTCGCGGCGGCCGTTCCCGGCCGGAACGGAGAAGCTCAAGCGGGCGCCCTCCAGGTGGCCATCCTTCAGCTCGACCGTGCGGTCGCCGCTCGAGAACCTGCCCTTGAAGTGCTGGAAGCCCTGCCGGATGTCGAGCCGGCCGCCGCCCTTCTCCCCCACGCGCGTGATGCGCCAGGCGCCCTGCACCGTGGCCGGCACGATCCACAGGTGGACGTCCGAGGTCCAGATCCCGGTGATCTCGTACTTTTCCTCGGTCTCCACCGTCACCGTCCGGTCCGGCTTCCACAGGTCGAAGGTGAAATCGTGCGATACGATCCGCGTGCCGGGCTTCAAGTCGGCGAGGAGTTTCGGCCGCAGGCTCTGCATCATGCCCGGCAGGAGATAGAGCGTGAGCACCGTCGTGCGGCTCAGGTCGGCGGCAAACACATCCTGCTGGACAAACCGCACGCGGTCCGCGATCCCGAGCTTCCGGGCCGAGGCGTTGGCCAGGTCCACCAGATCCGGATCGATGTCCACCCCCATGCCGCTCGCCTTGTGCTTCGTCGCCGCCGTGAGCACGATGCGGCCGTCGCCCGAGCCGAGGTCGACGACGAAATCCTCCGGGCCGACGCTCGCGACCTCCAGCATCGCGTCCACCACGGACTGCGGCGTCGGCACGTACGGCCCGCCGGTGCGGTCCACGTCCGCCGCCAGCGCGATCTGCGCGCAGAGCGCCATCGCGCCCGCCACCGTTCCGATCGGGAATTTCACCAGGCGAATGCTACCGTAAAAAACAACATGGGGGTCGGAGTATCAACGCCCCTCATACGTCGAATCGTGGTCGACCGGCAGCGTCAGAAATCGCATGAAATCTCCCTTGCGGGTTACGACCGCCCGGCGGGACTGCGACACGCGAATCGAATAGGCGTTTTCACCGGCCTCCAATTTCACCGGCGGGGATTCGATCTTCTCCCACTTCAGTCCGGGATTCTGGTACACCTGCGACCAGGTCATTCCAAAAAGCTTCCTCAGCGTCTCGATAACACGATTGCGTTCGGCTTTATCGAGCTTGAACAGCTTTTCTTGAAACTCTGGATTGTTGAGGTCCAGCCTTACCCTGCGATCGTCTGGTGCTTGGCTCATCGTCTAGTTCTTTCTGAAGCCTGGCCAGATTCGTCTCGGCGGGCGGATTGCGCCGGTCCCAGTCCAGCGCCCTTTCGAGCGACTCAGCCATGTCCGGAGTGTGCAGCCATTTCTCGTTGTCCGGGATGACCGTAGCCGTCCGGACCCGCCATTCTCCGGGTCCGACCTGCTCGATAAGGACTTGACGCCCCGCATGTTCCTTGCCGAATGAAACCTGCCCACTTTTACCAATGACTTTTACTAGATTTTTCATACGCTTGTCAGTTGTCTAGAAATACAGAACCGTCCTGCATCGTCCAGCATTAATGCATGACGGCATGAATGTAGGATAGCACGAAACTGAACAAGTTCCCACCGAGCCTCGGGCTAATAGACGCGCGGAAGGCCGGCGGATTCAGCTGCACAACTACCTGCGGGGGACAGCAGACGTTTTACTTGATGGAATTGGTACTCCGGCCCCTCGCGGATTGTTCAAAAACAGCTCCCGGTCCGAGTCGTGCATGAAGATCGAGGCGCGCGCATTGCCACGCGAGGTCACGTGGTAGACCGCACCAGGAAATTCAATCCGCAATGGACGCGTCATAGCCCGTTTTCTCTCAGACCAAAAACTGATATTTCAAGGCCCTTTATTTCCCGATTTATCCGTTCTTATGACCCCTTTACTGTTCTTAGCGGGCCCTTTTCGACCCTGAAATCGTGCGTCTAAGGCTTTTTATCGAGGCTTTTTCGCCGTCTACTGCTTATCGATCAAATCGTTGCGTTGGTCCGACCCTGTTCCTGTTCTCTGGCTCGTCAGTCGTCACTGCTTCTCGAGGCCGACCTGATCGCGCCAGTCCTTGCCCTTGAACACGAGCGGCTTCAGCGCGAACAGGAACAGGACCACTCCCAGCGCGAGCATGGTGGTCGCGATCGGGCGATCGAGGAAGATGCCGTAGTCGCCGGCGCTCATGGCGAGCGACTGGCGCAGCGAGAGCTCGAGCATCGGCGCGAGCACCAGCCCGAGCGCCACCGGCGCGAGGTCGTAACCGAGCTTGCGCAGCACGTAGCCGAGGCCCCCCATGACGAGCAGGATCCAGACATCCACCAGGCTGTTGGAAACCGAGTAGGTGCCGAGTATGCAGAAGCAGAGGATGCACGGGTACAGGTAGGCGTAGGGTATGCGCAGCAGGTTGACGAACAGCCCCACCATGGGGAGGTTCAGGATCAGCAGCACGACGTTGCCGACGTACATGCTGGCCACGAATCCCCAGAAGAGCTCCGGCTGCTGCTGGATCAGCATCGGCCCCGGCAGGATGCCGTGCACCATGATGGCGGCGATCATCACCGCGGTCACCGGGCTCGTCGGGATCCCGAGCGCCATCATCGGCACGAAAGCGCCGGTCGCGGCCGCGTTATTGGCCGATTCCGGCCCGGCCACGCCCTCGATTGCGCCTTGCCCGAAGCGCTCGGGATGCTTCGACAGGCGCCGCTCGATGCCGTACGACACGAACGACGAGATGATGTGCGCCGAGCCGGGGATGATGCCGATCATGAAGCCGAGCAGGCTGCCGCGCGCGATCGGGCCCGCCGACAACCGGAACTCCTCGCGCGACGGGATCAGCTCGCGCAGCTTCGGCCTCTGCACCGGGAGCGCCGCCGTCGCGCCGGCGGCGAGCAGGATCTCCGACACGCCGAACAGGCCCACCGCGACCGGCACGATACCGACGCCGTCGCCGAGCTCGACGATGCCGAGGCTGAAGCGGGTGTAACCGCTCATGACGTCGATCCCGATCATGCCCAGCATCAGGCCGAGCGCCGCCATCGCCAGGGTCTTCAGCATCGAGCCGCCGCTCATGTAGGCGAGGATGAACAATCCCATCAGCAGCAGCGCCGTGTACTCGGGGGGGCCGAAGCGCAGCGCGAACTCCGCGAGCGTCGGCGCCAGCAGCATCAGCCCGATCACGCCCAGCGTGCCGGCGACGAAGGAGCCGATCGCGGCGATGGCGAGCGCCGGCCCCGCGCGCCCGCGCTGCGTCATCGCGTAGCCGTCCACGCACGTCATCACCGACGCGGCTTCCCCGGGTATGCGGAGCAGGATCGAGGTGGTGGACCCGCCGTACATCGCGCCGTAATAGACGCCCGCGAGCAGCACGATGGCGATGATGGGATTGAGCCCGAAGGTCGCCGGCAGCAGCAGGCTGATGCCCGCGAGCGGGCCCAACCCCGGCATCATGCCGACCAGCGTGCCGATCAGACAGCCGACGAACGCGTAGACCAGGATCGAGGGCTGCAGCGCCACGGAAAAGCCCAGCAGCAAATTCTGAAACGTCTCTGCCATGGGGCGCTTAGAAGCCCCACGGACTGCGCGGCAGCGGCACGTGCAGCAGGTCGCCGATGACATAGAAGGAGGCGAAGCTGAAGCCGACCGAAACCAGCGCCACCGGCAGCGGCCGCTTGCGCTCGAGCGCCCCCAGGAAAAAGATCAACAGCGCGATCATCGTGATCCTGTAGCCGATGCGCTCCAGAGCGAACGTGGCCACTGCGCAGGCGACGAGGATCACCACCGCGCGCGTCGCCTCGGTCCATTTCATCGAGGCCAGTGGCGCGGACTTTATCCCCCACAGCGCGATCAGTAATCCCATCGCGCCGAGAAAGATCACCAGCAGCAGCGGCATGTAGCCGGGCCCGGGCTCCTGCAGCGAGCCGAGCGGGTAGGCGCGGTTCTCCCAGCCGACGTAGAGCGCCAGCGCGAGCAGCATCAACCCGGAAAACTGGTCGCTGCGCAATCCGCCGCGCGTTTGCCCCCGGTCAGTCTCGTTCATCTCCCATCCAGGAACGTGGGTTGTGGGTCGACCCACGGTTCTACTTCTTGGCCTCGACCTTGCCGACGATCCGGACCAGCCCGGCCAGACGCTTGGCGTCAGCCATCCAGTACTGCTGGAACTCCGGAGCATCCTTGTACTGCACCAGCGAGTCGACGGCGGCCATCGCCTTCCTGAAGTCCGGGTCCGCGACCGTCTTGCGCGCCGTATCGCGCAGCACCTTCATCACGGCGTCCGGCGTGGCCTTCGGGGCGAACATGCCGGCCCAGATGTAGTATTCGACGTTCTTGTAGCCCATCTCCATGAAGGTGGGCACGTTCGGGTAGGACGCGTGCCGCGTGGCGCCCCAGCTCGCGAGCGGGCGCATCTTCCCGGCCTTGACATGGCCGCTGATCGCAGCCGGGCCCCCGGCGGTCAGCGCAACGTGTCCGCCGAGGATCGCGTTGATCGCGGGGCCGCCGCCGGTGGTCGGCACGTGCCGCATCTTGAGCTTGGTCGCGTGCATGAAGATCTCCATCGGCATGTGCAGCGCCCCGTAGACCCCCGACGAGGAGTACGAGAGCTCGCCCGGCCGCGCGCGCGCGAGCGCCACCAGGTCCTTCAGCGTCTTGACCGGCAGCGAGGGATGCGAGACCAGGATGGTCGGGTCGGCGGAGATCAGCGCGATCGGGGCGAACTGGTCGAGCGCGTAGGCGGGCCTGCGATTGAACAGCTCATCCGCGGCCGGGATCACCGAAATGCTGGAAAGCGCCATCAGGATGGTGTAGCCATCGGGCTTGGCGTTCGCGACCGCCGCATTGCCCACCGCCCCTGCCGCCCCGGGGCGGTTGGTCACGCTAACCGGCTGCTTGAGGATTTTCTCCATCGCGGCGGCGGTCGGACGGGCGGTGATATCGGCGACCCCACCCGGCGGAAATGCCACGATCATCGTGATCGGGCGCGCGGGAAACGCGCCCTGGGCGAATGCGCCTGTCGAGGCCAAAAGCACCCCTGCTGCCAGTATCGATCGAATCATGTTGCCCTCCTCCGAATGTGGGACCCGGCGGGCGTCATCGACATCGGCTCGCGCGCCTGCCCGGGTAAAGGCGCCCCGTGAGTACGTGTTTTCGGAGCGCGGCAGCGGGGAGTATCCAATCCCCCGCGCGCCGCGTCAACCGTGGGCGCCTGGCGACGCGTGATGCGAGCCCCGTGGATATTCGCTATATTGGCAGCCATGAACGAAGCGGCGCTTCACCGGTGGCTGGCGCGCGTCGTCAACGTCAGGCCGGGCGAAGCGCGCGCGCTGTGCTGGTCGTTCGCCTACTTCTTCTGCCTGCTCGCCGGCTATTACGTCCTGCGGCCGCTGCGCGACGAGATGGGCATCGCCGGCGGCGTCCGCAATCTCCCGTGGCTGTTCACCGCCACTTTTTTCGTGATGCTCGCGGTGGTGCCGGTGTTCGGCGCCGTCGTGGCGCGGCTGGCGCGCCGCATTTTCATTCCGCTGGTCTACCACTTCTTCGTCGCCAATATCGCGATCTTCTGGCTGCTGCTGACGCTCGACCTCGGCACGGTCCACGTCGCGCGCGTGTTCTTCGTCTGGATCAGCGTTTTCAACCTGTTTGCCGTTTCCGTGTTCTGGTCGTTCATGGCCGACCTGTACGCCTCCGAGCAGGGCAAGCGGCTGTTCGGCTTCATCGCCGCCGGCGGCTCCGCGGGCGCGCTGCTGGGCCCGGCGTTGACGGTATGGCTCGCGGTCCCGCTGGGCCCCGTCAACCTTCTCGTGGTCGCCGCGCTACTGCTGGAAGTCGCCGTGCTGTGCGCGGCGCGGCTGGAAGCGAGCGCGGCGCGGCTCAAGCCGGAGAGCCCGGCGCCGGCCGGCGCGGTGAACGCGCCGCCCGATGCGGGTCTGGGCGGCGGCTGGCTCGCCGGCATCGTCATGGTGCTGCGCTCGCCCTACCTCGCGGGCATCGCGTTGTGGGTGGCGTTGCTGTCGCTCGCCGGCACGTTTCTCTATTTTCAGCAGGCGAACATCGTGGCCGCCGCTTCGGACGATCCGGCGGTGCGCACGCGGATTTTCGCGACGATCGACCTCGCGATCGGCGTGCTGACCCTCATCGTGCAGTTTGTCGCGACCGGCAGGCTGATCACGCGCTTTGGCGCCGGCCCGGCGGCGGCGTTTCTCCCGCTCGTGTTCGGCCTCGGCTTTCTCGCGCTCTGGGCGAGTCCCGCGCTGTGGGTGGTGATCGCGTTCCAGGCCGTCCAGCGCGCCGCCAATTTCGCCCTCTCCAACCCGGCGCGCGAGGTGCTGTTCACGGTTCTCGCCCGCGAGGAGAAGTACAAGGCCAAGAACGTGATCGACATCGTTGTGTTCCGCGGGGCCGACGCGCTGAGCGGCTGGCTGTTCGCTCTGCTCCGCGGCGCCGGCCTGGAACCGGGCGCGATCTCGCTCGCCACGGTGCCCGTCACCGCCGCCTGGCTCGCGCTGGCGCTGGTGCTCGGGCGCGCGCACGAACGCCGCACCCGCGACTCCGCGGCACCCGCCGCTACCCCCACCACGCAAGGAGCCTGACGTGACCTGCTACGATGAGTCTGATCCCCGTCTCTACTCGCGCCGCGAGGTGCTGGCGCTCGGCGCCGCGCTCGGTGCCGCCGCGCTTGGAATCGGTCCCGCCCGGGCGGCGGCCGCGAAACCGGTGCTGGCGCGGAAGATTCCGCGCACCGGCGAGCCGCTGCCGGTGATCGGCCTCGGCACGGCAATCATCTTCGACATCGGCGGCGACACGGCGCAGCGCGCCGAGCGCAGCCAGGTCATCCGGATCCTGCTCGAAGGCGGCGCCCGGCTGATCGACACCGCGCCCTCCTACGGCACCGCGGAGTCCGTGCTCGGGGACCTGATGGCGGAGATGAAGGTGCGCGACAGGATATTTCTCGCCACCAAGTTCCGCGCGCGCGGGCGCGACGGCGCCATCGCGGAGATGAAGGAATCGCTGCGCCGCCTGCGCACCGGCAAGGTCGATCTGATGCTGAGGCACAACATCGGCTTCGTGGAGCGCGGCGCGGCGACGGAGCACCTTGCGCTCGCCCGCGAATGGAAGGCGGCCGGCATCTGCCGCTACTTCGGCGTCACGCACTCCCAGAACCAGGCGAAGGCCAACGACCGCCTGATCGAGATCCTGCGGCAGGAGAAGCTGGACTTCATCCAGGTCAACTACTCGCTGGCCGAGCGCAGCGCCGAGCACAAGCTGCTCGCCGTGGCCGCGGAGACCGGCACGGCGGTGATGGTCAACCTGCCGTTCGCGCGCGCGCGGCTGTTCCGGGCCGTGAAGGGCCGGCAAGTGCCCGAATGGGCGAAGGAATTCGACGCGCCGACCTGGGGCCAGTTCTTCCTCAAGTACATCCTGGCGAGCGACGCGGTGAACGTCGTCCTGCCCGGCACGGACAAGCCCGAATACATGCTGGACAACCTCGACGCCGGCCGCGGCCGGCTGCCCAACGCCGCGCAACGCGAACGGATGGTGGAGTTTATCGAGCCGCTGCTTTAATGCAGTGATGCAGTGACGATCACGGGGACGCGGTGAGCATCCGCAAGGCCCGCTCCGCCGCCTCGTCCGCGATCCGGTCGAGCTCCTCCGCCGTGCGGTTCTGGATCGGGTGCGGCACGTAGAGGACCGCCGGCTCGAAGCCGAGCGCTTTCGATTGCGTCTCCACCGCGTCGGTGAAGCCGGTGGTGACGACCGAAACGCCGGGGATGCCGCGGCTGTCGAAGTTCATGAGGTCGTGCAGACTGCACGACGTGCACGACCCTCAGTCGGACAGCCCGATCAGGACGACGTCCACCTCCGACGCGATCTTCTGGAGATTTTCGGGCGTCGCGACCTTGGCGTTGGTCGGCTTGCCGACGCGCTTCGTCTTCAATCCCTTTTCGTTGAAGCGCTTCTCGACCCGGTCGAGAAACTCGGGGGTGCGCGTCTTGCCGATGTCGAAGAGCCCGATGGTCAGCCCCACGAGCGATTTCGGCGGAGTGCGCCGCGCGCGCTTCACGGCGGAAGTCTCTGCAGTCGGATCACGCATCCACATAGTGCCTCCTGTCAGTCGTCACGGATCTGCCGGGTGACCGGCTGGAGCTCCAGCCGGTTGCGTCCTGCGAGCCACCCCGGAAGGATAGCCGAAAACAGCCCGGCCTTGCCGCCGGCGCGCACCACCATCAACCCGTCCTCGTGGAACTTGGGCACCATTTCGTTCGCGCGGCTCGCCGGGACGCCCTCGCCCACGCCGCCGGCGCCGGCCACCAGTTCCGCCCCGGGCCGGATGGTCGCCTCGTACAGGGCGCGTTCGATGCGCTTGCGGTTCCAGCCCGCCTCCCGGTAGACCGCGTAGTGCTCCGGCGACAGCACCAGCACCGCGCGCGCGGACTGCACCAGCTTGGGATGCCCGATCTTCACGAGCGACATCGCGAGCGAGCGCGTAAGCGCCTCCGGCGTGCGCGACTTCTGGTCCACGAACGCCTCCGGCCCGTGCCCCTGGAACAGCGTCACCGTCGAGGCTCCGCGCGGGAAGCCGCGCGCGACCGACAGCGGCTCCCACTCCGGGTCGGACTCGTCCTCGGCGAAGCACAGCGTGTACTTGCTCGGCGCGCCGAGCGTGGAGCGGTCGGCCTCGCCGGGCCGCCCGCCGCCCACGTTGAGCACGATCAGGTTCAGCGCCCGCCCGATGGTCGCGTTCGCGCGGTTGCCCTGCCCCAGCGCGTTGATGCCGCTGTTCATGCCGATGCGCTTCGCCACCGGTCCGTTGACGATGAGAACAGGGCTCGAAAAATAGGTCGTGGCGAGCACGCCGTGCAGCGTGAACAGGGGCTCGAGCGCCGCTTCCAGCGCGGCCAGCAGCACCGGCATGTACTCCGGCTTGCAGCCCGCCATCACCGCGTTGATCGCGACCTTCTCGACGGTGCAGTCGGCGAGGTACGGGGGAATCCTGCCGATCACCTCGTCGGGACGCCGCCTCGTGCCCTTCAACATCGCGAGCACGCGCTCGTCGGTGGGCGGGGTCACCGGCAGGCCGTCGGTCCAGCCGCGGTCGTAGCAGACCTCCACGGGATCGGCGCTCTCGGGATACTCGACCTTGCGCGCGGCAAGGAGGGCCTTTCCGCTGTGCTTCGCTTCCAGCCGCTCGGCCACCCCGGGCTCGAGTGAGCGCGAGCCTCAACCCGGCTGAAACGCCGGCAGCCCTTCCCCCAGGTCGCGGATTCCGGTCAGCCGGCGCCAGCCGTCGCGGTCCCAGCCGACGATGCGCTCGGCCTCGCGGCCGCGTTCGAATCGAACCAGGGTGGGCGTGGCCTCGATGTTGTTGAGCCACGAATGGTCGAGCTCGCGGTCGTCCAGGAGATGGGCGACGCCGCCCGGGAACTTCGGGTCGTCCTGGGAGACCACCTGGAACGCGGGCACCGATCGGGACGCCCGCTGCATCACCGGCTCGATCAGCGTGCAGGTCGGACAGGCGCGCTTGGAGAATACGACGAGTCCGTCGGGGATTAACATGGGACGCGTTGAACCGAAATGTTTTCGACGCGTTATATTAGCTCAAATGATCCGCTTCTATCTGCGTTTATCCGCGGTTGCCGTTGCTTTGCACGCCGCCGGCTGTGCTGATCTGCGCTGGCACAAGCAAGGTGTCGACGCGGCGGCGCTGGACCGGGACCTCGGCGAATGCCAGCTGCAGGCGCGCGCGCAAGCCCGCCACGAGATTGGGGCGTTCGCGCCCGACACGCCGCGCGTGGTGGGCGTGGACGCGCAGGGTCGGCCGCTCGCGGGCGCAGCGAACCGGCTCGGCACGGATCGCATGCTGCTCGAGCACGATCTCCTGGGAATCTGCATGCGGGGGAAAGGGTACGAGCTCGTGCCCGTCGAGAAGCGGTGATGAGTGATGAGTGAGGAACCGTTTGCTTCACGGCGGCGCGCCTTGCGGCTGATCGCGGGATGCGGCACTCTGGCTGCCATGGGTCAACCAGCATCCGCGCAGCCCCCCGCGTTGCTGAAGCGCGCCATTCCACGCTCCGGCGAGGCGCTCCCGGCCGTCGGCGTGGGCACGTGGCAGACGTTCGACGTCGGCGCGAAAGCCCCCGAGCGCGCCGAGCTGAAGGAGGTGCTGCGCCTGCTCGTCGCATCGGGCGGGTCCGTGGTGGACTCCTCCCCGATGTACGGCAAGGCCGAGGGCGTGGCCGGCGACCTCGCTGCCGAGCTCGGCCTGCGCAAGAAGCTTTTCTTCGCCACCAAGGTCTGGACCAGCGGGCGCGAAGCCGGCGTCCGCCAGATGGAGCAGTCCTTCAAGCTGATGCGCACTCGGCGCATGGACCTCATGCAGGTGCACAACCTGCAGGACGTCTCCATTCACGCGAAGACGCTGCGCGAGTGGAAGGCCGCGGGCCGTATCCGCTATCTCGGCATCACCCATTACCATTCCGGCGCCTATCCCGGGCTCGAGCGCCTGGTGAAGACGCGCGAATGGGACTTCGTGCAGTTCAATTATTCGATGGCGGAACGGGAGGCCGAGGCGCGCCTGCTGCCGGCGTGCGCCGAATCGGGCACGGCGGTGCTCGTCAACCGCCCGTTCTCGCAGGGGCACCTGTTTCCCAGGGTGAAAGGCAGGGAACTCCCGGCGTGGGCGGCGGAATTCGATTGCGCGAGCTGGGCGCAGTTTTTCATCAAGTACATCCTCGCGCATCCGGCCGTCACCTGCGCGATACCCGGCACCCGCCGCGTCTCGCATCTCAGGGACAACCTGCAAGCGGGAGCCGGCCGGCTGCCGGACGCGGCCACGCGGCGGCGGATGGTGGAATACCTGGAGCAGCTTTGACGATTGCCTGGTCGATATCCGTAAAGCGCGGCAAGCGAGCGGATTCATCCTGGCGGGCGATCCTGGCGGTGCTTCTGCTCGCCACGCTTCCGGGCTGCAGCCTGCTGCGGGTGGGCTACGGCCATTTCGACACCTACGCTGCCTGGACCGCGGACCGCTACTTCGATCTCGACCCCGGCCAGCGGCAGGAATTCCTCCGGCGCTTCGACCGGCTGCACGCATGGCATCGCTACGAGCAGCTGCCGGACTACGTCGCTTTCCTGGGCGAGACGAGCACCCGGGTGCAAAGGGGCATCGCGCGCGAGGACGTCGCCTGGGTGACCGGGGGGGCCAAGGCGCGTTACCGCGCCATCGTGCGGCGCATGGCGGATGACGCCGCGGCAATGCTGGTGACCGTCACGCCGGCGCAGCTCGAGGCGCTGCAGCGGCGCTGGGACTACGACAACCGCCGTTTCATCCGGGAATACCGCCTCGAGGACGGGCTCGACGAGCAGCGCCAGGCGCGCGCGGAGCGCATGCTTTCGCGCATCCAGGACTGGACCGGCAGCCTGAGCGCCGGGCAGGAGAACCGGATCGCCGCCATGGCGAAGCAACTGCCCCTGATCCATGCCCTGCGCCACAAGGACCGCCTGCGGCGCCAGCGTGAATTCCTGGAGCTGATGGCGCAGCGCAGAAAATCCCGCGGCTTCGCCGTCGAGCTGCGCGATTGGCTGCTCAACTGGGAAAAGGGGCGCGACCCCGAGTACGACAGGCTGTTCGACGAATGGGAACGCCAGCAGGCTGACTTCTACGTCGCGGTGGACCGTATGCTGACGCCGCAACAGCGGGCGAACGTGCTCGCCCGCCTGCGGACCTACATGGACGATTTCACGCGGCTCGCGCAGCGGCCCAAGCCGCAGCCCGCCGCTGCTCGTTGAGGGATGAGGATATAGCTCGTCACTTCTTCTTCGCGGCCAGCGCGCGGAGCTGGTCGTAGACGGCGCGGTCGACGGGTATCCCCTCCTTCCGCCGCCGCTTGCGCTCGCGAAACGCCCGTTCCGAGGGGATACGCACCGGTTCGTCCCGGTCGAGCGGCGGCACCGCGCGCACCGCCTCGATAAGCTTTTTCAGCTGCGCCCTGAATTGCCGCGGCGGCATCAGGATGGCAGGATCGAACACGACGAACAGGAAGGCAAAATCCTGCACGCTGCCGCGCGCGAGCGCCGCCCCCGCGAGCAGGCACATGGCCTGGATGCCGAAGGCAAGCGCGGAGCCGCGATGGCCGCCAAAAGTGAAGATGCCGCCCTTCAGCGCCTCGGCGGGATCGGTGGTCGGCAGGCCGTGCGCATCGATCGCCGTGCCTTCGGGCAGGGGCAGCCCGAGCCGCGAGCGCAGAATCACCTCGCCCCGCATCATCGCCGCGGTGCCCAGGTCCACGATGAAAGGATCGCCGCCGGTCGGGAACCCGAACCCGATCGGGTTGGTGCCGAACGCGGCCTTCGCCCCGCCATGCGGCAGCACGACCGGCGCGGCGCTCGCGACGTGTATGCCGACCAGTCCCGCCCGCGCGATCATCTCCAGATAGTACGCATTGCGGCCGCTCAGGTGGCTGCGGTACAGTCCGACCACCGCAATGCGGTGCTTGCGCGCCTTCCTGATCGCGAGCTGCGCCGCCCGGTGCACGGCGTAGTAGCCGACGTGATTGCCGCCGTCCACCAGCGCGGACACATCCGTCTCGTGCACCACCTTGATCGGACTGCGCGGCTCGCGCGTGCGCGGGTCCTCGTTGATGGTCAGTATCCGCGGCAGCCCGGCGAAGCGGTGTCCGCAGAGCGCGGCATCCACGAGGTGCGCGGTGATGACCTTCGACTGGCTTGCGTCGAAGCCGATCGCACGCAGCGCCCGCTCGCCGAGCCCGGTAGCTTCCGCAACGCTCAATTGGACTTCGTCACGCATCCCGTATCGCCACGCGCCTGTTACCCCCGCATCGAGTATAAGCGAGCAGGGAGGTCCGCGAACACACTGATAGAATACGGCGTTCCCGGGGATTCATCGCCATGCCGTCGTTTCCACATCCGATCGCGTCCAAGCTGCCCCACGTCGGCACCACGATCTTCACCGTGATGTCGAATCTGGCCGAGCAGCACAACGCGATCAACCTGTCGCAGGGCTTCCCCGACTTCGACTGCGCGAAGGCGTTGCGCGACCTGGTCACGAAGTACATCAACGCGGGGCTCAATCAGTACCCGCCGATGGCCGGCGTGATGCGGCTGCGCGAGCGTATCGCGGAGAAAACGGAGACGCTGTACGGCGCGAAATACGATCCCGAGCACGAAGTGACGGTCACGCCGGGCGCCACCTACGGCATTTTCACCGCGATTGCGACTATGGTGCGGCCGGGCGACGAAGTCCTCCTGTTCGAGCCGGCCTACGACTGCTATGCGCCCTCGGTCGAGGTCAACGGCGGCGTCCCGGTGTACGTTCAGCTGAAGTACCCCGACTACGGCATAGACTGGAACGCGGTACAGCGCGCGATCACGCCGAAGACGCGCATGGTCCTGCTGAATACGCCCAACAACCCCACGGCGAGCGTGCTCTCCGGGGAGGACATGCGGATGCTCGAGGGCATTCTGCGCGGCACGGACATCGTGGTGGTGAGCGACGAAGTCTACGAGCACATCGTGTTCGATGGACACCGGCACCAGAGCGTGGCGCGCTTCCCGGGGCTCGCCGAGCGCAGCTTCGTCGTGTCCTCCTTCGGCAAGACCTATCACGTCACGGGCTGGAAGATGGGCTACGTGCTGGCGCCGCGGGAGCTGACCGCGGAATTCCGCAAGGTGCACCAGTTCAACGTGTTCGTCACCAACGGCCCGCTCCAGCACGCGCTCGCAGCATACATGGAGAACCAGGACGCCTATCTCTCGCTCGCGGCGTTCTACCAGAAGAAGCGCGACTTTTTCCTCCAGGGCGTCCGGGCCTCGCGCTTCAAGCCACTGCCATCGCGCGGCACGTTTTTCCAGAACCTGGCCTACGACGCGATCAGCGACGAGCCCGACCGGGATCTCGCGATACGGCTCACGAAAGAGCGCCGCGTCGCGGCAATCCCCATATCGGTCTTTTACCGCGAGCCGCCGCCGCACAAGGTGCTGCGCTTCTGCTTCGCCAAGTCGGAAGAAACGCTCGCGCGCGGCGCGGAAATCCTGTGCAGGATCTGAGCAACGGTAATTTTATTGTCAGGGGAGAATCCGAGTGAAATTGTGGTACCAGAGCATGTCCCGCCAGAAGGCGTGGGGCGACTACAACAAGACGCTGCGGCGCATCCTCGATACGGTCAAGGACCCGGACACCGAGATCGAGGTGCACGGCATCACGAAAATCGGCGGAGTCGCGGACCAGTTCCACTACCTCGATTATCTCGAAAGCGGCGAGGTGCTCACCAACGTCCAGGTCGCGATGCGCAAGGGGTTCGACGCGTTTCTCATCGGCAATATCGGCGACCCGGGGCTGCACGCCGCGCGCGAAATCGCGAACATCCCGGTGCTGGCGCTGTGCGAGACGAGCCTGCATCTCGCCTGCATGATGGGGCGCAATTTCTCGCTCGTCACCATCAACGAGAAATTCACGCCGCGCATCATCGACAACGTCAACCGCTACGGCCTGGCGGGGCGGCTGGCCGCGGTCAACCGGATGAAGGTGGACCGCATCCTCCATCTCGATGCGGGTTTTTCCGATCCGAAGGCGCGCAAGGAGATCTTCCGGCAGTTTCTCAAGGCGGCCAACGCCAACGTCGAAGCGGGCGCCGAAGTGATCGTTCCGGCGGGCGGCGTGGTGATGGCGCTGCTGGCGGACGCGGGCCTGTTCCAGGCGGCGAAGGGCACGCCGATACTGAACGGCATCCCCGCGCTGGTGAAGACGGCGGAGGCCGTGGTGAAGCTGAACCGCATCATGGGCGGCGGCTTCCTGAGCAAGCGCCTGTACTACGCGCCGCCCACGCCGGACCAGATCGACGAGATCCGCAAGTACTACGGCAACATCTACCCGACCGTTATCAGCCCCAGCCTCAAGCGGAAAGCCGGGGGAAAAAAATGAGAGCGTGACGAGTATCGCAGTGTATCCTCAACGAGATCGAGGAAATTCAGTGACACGCAACCTCGTCGTTCTCGTAGCGCTGCTTGCAGCGAGCGGCGGTTGGGCCCAGCCCTACCCGGTGAAGCCGATCCGCTTCGTCGCGCCGTTCGCGCCGGGTGGCGGCACCGACTTTATCGGGCGCGTCGCGGCCCACAGGCTGACCGAGGCCCTGAAACAGCAGGTACTCGTGGAAAATCGCCCCGGCGCGGGTGGCACGCTCGGCGCCGGGATCGGCGCCAAGGCAGCGCCTGACGGCTATACGTTCACCGTGATCGCGGGCAGCTACGCCGTGAATCCCAGCCTCTACAAGCTGGCCTTCGATCCGGTCAACGACATCACGCCGGTGATCCAGTTCTCGCAGGGGCCGCTGCTCGTCGTGGCCAACCCGTCGCTGCCCATCAAGAGCATGAAGGACCTGATCGCGCTGGCCAGGACCAGGCCCGGGGGGCTGAGCTATGCCACCAGCGGCCAGGGCAGCATCGTGCACCTTTCGACCGAGCTGTTCCTGTTCATGGCGAAGATCAAGGCGGTGCACGTCCCGTACAATGGCACCGGCCCGGCGATCACCGACACCATGGCGGGTCGGACGCAGTTCCTGTTCGGAAGCATTGCTGCGGTGCTGCCCATCGTCAAGCAGGGGCGGCTGCGCGGGATCGCCGTAACCACGTCAAAGCGCCTCCCTGCCCTCCCCGACGTTCCCACCCTCGCGGAGTCCGGGGTCAAGGGCTATGACGTAACGTTGTGGCACGGGCTGGTCGGCCCCAAGGGGTTGCCGCGTCCGATCGTCGACCGCGTGAACGGTGCGCTCAACGAGGCGCTGAAGGCGAAGGACATGGAGGAGAAGCTCGCCACCGATGGCGTGTCCGCGGCTGGTGGCACGCCCGAGCAGTTCGGCGCTATCATCAAGCGCGACATCGAGGTCTGGCGCAAGGTCGTGAAAATGGCCGGCGTCAAAGCCTTTTAATCCGGAGGAAAAATGCCGGTCCGCTGGGACACAGTACAGGTAAACGGCCAGCCGATGCGCATCTACATGGGCGTGCCGGAAGGCGAGCCGCGGCGCGTGGGCCTCCTGATCGCGCAGCACGGCCCGGGGGTGGACGCGTTCATCCAGGACGTGGTGCACCGCCTGTTCCGCGAGGGCTACATCGCCGCCGCGCCGGAGCTCTACCACCGGCAGCCGGCCCAGGTCCCGGAAGGCACCACCCGAGTCGGCTTGCTGAAGGACGACGAGATCATCGCCGACATGAACGCGACGCTCGCGCACATGAAGGCGCTCAAGGACCCGGCCGTCGGGCCGGTCGGCATCACCGGGTTCTGCATGGGCGGGCGCGTGTCGTACCTGATGGCGGCGGCGAACAGCGAGATCAAGGCGTGCTCGGTGTTCTACGGTGGCAACATGTTCAAGCAGTGGGGCAGCCTGCCTTCACCCTTCCAGCGCACCCAGGACATCCACTGCCCGGTGATCGGCTTCTACGGCAACGAGGACACCAACCCGAGCCCGGACGATGTAAACAAGATCGACGCCGAGCTGACGCGCCTCGGCAAGCCGCACGAGTTCCACCGCTACAACGGCGCCGCGCACGCGTTCCAGAACTTCCTCGACGGCTCGCGCTACCGCGAGCGCCCGGCGCGCGGCTCGTGGAGCGAGATGCTGGCGTTCTTTGCCCAGCACCTGAAGCCCTGACGGGCTAGGGATGAGGGCGGAGGGCGGAGGGATGATCTAAAACCGCTTTTCGATTTCTGCTGTTTCCCTCATCCCTCATCCTTCATCCCTCATCCCTCAGAGGACTCCGGAGAGTCCGCCGTCGACGTTGATGCAGGTGCCGGTGACGTAGCTCGCCGCGTCGGAGGCGAGGAACGCGATCACGGTCGCGACTTCCTCGGACTCGCCCATGCGCCCCATGGGGATGGTCTTCCCGGTCTGCTGGTAGTGCTCATCCACGCTCAGGCCGCGGCGGGTGCCGGCGCGCTCCTGCCCTTTCGACTTGATCTTGCCGACCGCGACGGCGTTCACCAGGATGTTGAACGGCGCCAGCTCCTTGGACAGCGCCTTGGTGAGGGCGAGGCCCGCCGCGCGCGTGATCGTGGTCGGGAAGCCGCCGGCGAACGGCTGCTTGGCGCCCACCATGTTGAGGTTGATGATGCGCCCTCCGCCCTGCTTCTTCATGTGCGGGATCGCGGCGCGCGCGGTGCGGATCTGCCCGAACACCTTGATGTCCATGTCGTGCTGCCACGCCTTGTCGTCCACCGCGTCGAACGGCGACTGGCCGGAGCCGCCGGCATTGTTGACCACGGCATCGATGCGGCCGTAGCGCTTGACCGTCTCCTCGATGAAGCGCGGCAGGTCGTCCGGCTTGGCGGCGTCGGCCACCATCGTCATCACCTCCGCGCCGGTCGCCTTCCGGATCTCCTCCGCCGCGCCTTCCATCACGTCCGCGCGCCGGGCACAGATGGCGAGCTTCGCGCCCTCCTGTCCGAGCCGCATCGCCGTCGCGCGCCCGATGCCTTCGCTGGCGCCGGTGATGGCGATTACTTTTCCCTTGAGTCCGAGCTCCACGGTTATCTCCTGCGATAGTGGGAAGGAGGCGATTGTGACACAAATGAACCCGGGAGATCGGGAGAGCGGGAGGTGGAGAAAAGCGTGACCCGTAATTATCTCCGGTTACAATTGCAAACATGGTTATTGCTATTCCCGACGACTACCACGGCGTCGTATCCAGGCTCGATTGCCTCGCAAGGCTGTCCGCGCACGACATCCGTATCTTCCAGGACGTTGCGCCCGCCAATGACCGGCTGCTCGCCAACCTGCGCGAGGCGGAGATCATCGTCCCCATCCGTGAGCGCACCCGCTACACGCGCGAGATCATCGGGCACCTGCCCCGGCTGAAGCTGTTCAGCCAGACCGGGCGCAGCACGCACCATATAGATATCGCCGCGTGCACGGAACGCGGCATCGCGGTGGCCGCCGGAACCAACGCTTCGCCGTATACCGTCGCCGAACACACCTGGGCGCTCATCCTCGCCGCATTGCGGCGCATTCCCGATGAGACCGCCCTGATGAAACGCGGCGAACTGCGCCGGTCGTTCAGCGGGACGCTGCACGGGCGCACGCTCGGCGTATTCGGCCTGGGCAAGATCGGCAAGCTCGTCGCGGCAACGGGCGCGAGCTTCGGCATGCGCGTGCTCGTGTGGGGACAGGACGCCTCGCAGGCGGCGGCGATGGCCGCGGGCTACGACATCGCGGGGTCCCAGCGCGAGCTGTTCGAGCGCTCGGACGTGCTGGCCCTGCTGGCGCGTCTCTCCGCCGCCACGCGCGGCATCGTGACCGCCGGCGACCTCGCGCGCATGAAGCCGACGGCGCTGCTCGTCAACACCGCGCGCGCCGAGCTGGTCGCGCCCGGGGCCCTGGTCGACGCGCTGAAGCAGGGCCGGCCGGGGCTCGCCGCCGTGGACGTGTACGAGAACGAGCCGGTGGTGAACGGCAGCCATCCCCTGCTCCAGCTCGACGCGGCGCTGTGCACGCCGCACACGGCGTGGCTCGAGCCGGGCACCTACGAGCTCTACTTCGGCGAGGCCTTTGACAACATCAAGGCGTTTCTTGCCGGGAAGCCCGTCAATCTGGTGAATCCCGGGGTGCTTTCCAGACTCAATTCACGCCCTTGAGGCATGCGGAAATGAATACCCTGTTCGATAAGGAAACGCTCGAAGCACTCCGGCAGCTGTGCGACGAGACCGGGGAGGCCATGCAGCTCGCCCGGAAGAGCCCCGACCTGGACGATTTCTCGGCCTGCCTCGCGGTGGCCTTGCTCAAGATCGGGCTCGCCACCGGCTTCGTCGAGCAGCGCTATCCCGGCTTCGCCAAGGAGATCGAGGCCAAGCGCCAGCGCGTGATCACGGCGCTCACCGAGGAACAGAAGCAGCAGAAGCACTGAAGCGTGACTCGCGGATCGCGGAAACCCACTCACGAGCCGCGAACCGCGAGTCACTACTTACTGCTGGAGGCTTCCTGCACGTTGACGAAGCTGTGGTCGCAGAAGCCGGGATCCGAGCTGTCCTTCAGCGCTTCGTACACCGCATCCGGATCCGACAGCACGCGCGGATCGAAGTGGCGGGACTGGACGGCGCCGTAGGTCACGCAGGCGCCGCCGCGCGCGTCCCGGTCGAGACAGCCGTACACCGTGGTGAGGACGTACATCCCCGCCATGTGATCCACGAAGTGCAGGTACTTGCCGCCGTGCAGCACCCGCACGTTGCGCGCCCCCGCGACCCGCGTGGAGATCTGGCGCGCGCGCCCGTCGCGTATCGCCTGGAAGTGGGTCAACGACTGGGAACGGCCCTCGACCATGATCCGGTCGCCGGTCGCCGGGTCCACGTCGTACGACTTGTAGAACGCGCAGTGGACGTAGCGGGATTGCGCGAGGTTGTCGAACGGCGACGCGTCCGCCGCCAGTCCCGCGCCCGGGGCGAGCAGCGCGGCCAGGATCAGCCCGAACGAGCGAGGCGCGGACCGTATCATCGAATGCAGTTTGCCACCTTAGGCGGCGCGGTGTCCACCGCCTTGACGGGCGTTCGGCCTGCCGCTACGCTCCCCGCCCTGATGCGTGACGAGTGACGGTTGACGAGTGATGAAGAGCGGGACGACAGGCACCATTGCGGCCGGGCTGGCGGCCGCGATTTTTCTGGGCGCGGCGGTCTCGCACGCGCAATCCACGCCCGACTCGGAGCGCTGCGTGTCCATCACCGGCAACCCGGACCTGGCGATCCACCATTGCACGCGGGCGATCGAGTCCGGGAAATTTTCCGGCGAGCCCCTCGCGCGGCTGTATTTCAATCGCGGCGTTGAATGGGCGGCCAAGGGCGATTTCGACCGCGCTATCGCCGACTACGATGCCGCCATCAAGCTCCAGCCGCGTTCCGCCGACACGCACTTCAATCGCGCCACCGCATGGGCCAGCAAGGGCGATCCCGACCGCGCCATCGCCGATTACGATGCCGCCATCAAGCTCGACCCGAAGGAGCCCGCTGCATACGGCGGCCGCGCGGTCGAGTGGGCGGTGAAGGGCGACTACGCGCGCGCGATCGCCGACTACGACGCCGCGATCAAGCTCGAACCGAAATCCTCCAGCGCGCTGCTCGGCCGCGGCCGGGCACGGCTCTACGGCGGCGACTTCCAGCGCGCGGTGCTCGACCTGGAGCAGGCGATGAAATCCGAGCCCAACGAGTACACCGCGCTGTGGCTCTACCTCGCGCGCAAGCGCGGCGGCGGCGCCGACGCGGAAGAAGCGCTCGATCGCGACACGCGCGCCACGCGGAGCGGCTGGCCCGGGCCGGTCATCGTGCTCTATCTCGGCCGCACCGACGCCGCTTCCGTCCTCGCGGCGTCCACGGATCCCGATGCGAATCGGCAGCGCGAGCAGCGGTGCGAGGCGAACTTCTACCTCGCCCACTGGCACCTGCTGCGCAACGAGCGCGAACGCGCGCTGGCCCTGCTGAAGGAAGCGCAGGACGGCTGCCCGAAGGATTTCCTGGAATACGAGGGCACGCTGGCGGAGTTGCGCCGCCTCCAGAAACCGTGAGAGCGTAAGATCGGGAGAGCGAAGTACCCCTCTCACGATCTCCCGATCTCCCGAACAATTCGATCCACGACCCACGAACCACGATCCACCCTGATAAGTGGCCTCCACTTATTACAATGAGCTGGGGCAGCCGATCGGGGCGCCGCTACCGGGATGGAAGCCGGTCGCGCCCCCGCCGCGCACGGCGATGGCCGGCCATTTCTGCCGCGTCGAGCCGATCGACCCCGCGCGCCACGCCGAGGAACTCCATCGCGCCAACGCGATCGACCCCAGCAAGCGCAACTTCACCTATCTCTCGATCGGGCCGTTCGGCACCTTCGACGCTTACCGCGATTGGATGGCCTCGGCCCGCGCGAGTGACGACCCGCTGTTTCACGCCATCATCGACGCGACCACGGGCAAGGCGGGCGGCATCGCCAGCTTCATGCGCATCGACTGCGGGAACGGCGTCATGGAGGTGGGGCACCTCAACTACTCGCCGCTGCTCCAGCGCAAGCCCGCCGCGACCGAAGCGATGTACCTCATGATGAAGCGCGCCTTCGAGCTCGGCTACCGGCGCTACGAATGGAAGTGCGACTCGCTGAATGCCGCCTCCCGGGCCGCCGCCCGGCGATTGGGGTTCTCGTACGAGGGGGTGTTCCGCCAGGCCAGCCTCTACAAGGGCCGCAACCGCGACACGGCATGGTACGCGATGATCGACAGCGAGTGGCCGGAGCTCGATCGGGCGTTCCGGCGCTGGCTCGATCCGTCGAACTTCGACGCGCAGGGCAGCCAGCGCGAGCGCCTCTCCGACCTGACAGCCCCGATCCTCAAGCAGCGCGGCTAGACGGGTTCAGTTGGGCGGGCCCGGCACCCCGGGCACGACCGCCAGCCAGCCCGCAGGACACTCTCTTACCTCGGGGTAGTACCGCTTGCTGTCGGGACAGAAATACGCGTAGCCGGAAGCATCGATCGCGTAACCCGGACCTGACATCGGCGCCGGGACTGTAAAAAACGGCGAGTACCCGGAAAACCAGGAAGGCGGATAAGTGTAATACCGCGGCACCAGTGCGGGAACGACCACGATGCCGGTCGCGGGACGAATAACCTTCGGGTGGTGGTGGCGAGTCTGGGTCTGGCGATGCGGGCGGGAGGCTTCCGCACGCTCACGGCGCGCCTCGGCTTCCGGGGCCATACCGCCCAGCGCAGCGGTCATCATCGCCATCGTGGCCCAGCGTCTCACGGCGCACCCTCCTCGATGTGCCTGCCGGGCTATCCTAGCGCCGCATCCTGGGATTGATAGCTACGTTACAAATCGTTACTTGGAGCCCGATATCCGCGCCCTTCATCCCTGCGTCAGCCCACCCGGAAAAGCCCCCGCTTCGCGCGGTGCAGCCGCTCCCAACCGGTTCGAGTAATGCGGATCAGCTCGCCGACCTGCACTCCCGCCTTGTGGTCCCGGGTGATCACATTCGGCTGCACCACCACCGTCATGTTCTCTTCCAGCGTCATGTCGGGCAGCGGCCCGGCCATGCGGCTCCTGGAGCCGAGGATGGGCTGGAAGTAGCCGCCGCCAAAGCCGTGCATGAGGTCGTCGCAGATCGTGAAGCCGTTGTTCTCGATCACGCCGGTGGCGTCGAGAATCTCCTGCATCGTCGCGCCGTGCCGCGCGACCCCGGTGACGGCGTCGAAGGCGGCCTCGGCCGTCTCGTACAAGTCGCGGTACAGCGGCGTCGCGTCGGCACCCACCGTGAAGGTGCGCAACACCTGGCCGGCGTAGTCCCACCAGTAGACCGACAACTCGCAGAACACCACATCGCCCTTCTTCACTTTCCGGGGCGAATGGTGCTGCGGCGGCACGTAGAGGTGCGGCTTCGCCATCGAGGTCACGCCCATGTAGTGAATCATGGTCGTGCCGCCGTGCCTGATGTAGGCGCTCTCGCAGATCGCGCCCAGCTCGCGCTCGGTAAGACCGGGCTTCGTGCCAGCCAGCAGCGCGGCAAGCCCCGCGTCGGACAGCGCCGCGCCGATGCGCAGCCAGTCGAGCTCCTCCTCCGACTTGATCGTGCGCAGCCGGATGTATTCGGCGTCGAGCCCGACCACCTGGAAGTGCTGCTCCAGTTGCCGGTACTTGGCGACCACCAGCGGCCCGATGATTCCGACGCGCTTCGCGCCGCGGCGCTGCAGCTCGTGGATCATCTGCTGCAGGCCGTGGTGCGCGCCCCAGTGCACCTCCATGCGCGGGCACATCTTCCTCGCCAGCGGAAAGTGGTTGACCCACTCCACCGACATCCACATCTTGTCGCCCGGCTTGAAGATGACGTAGGCCTCGACCGTCCCCGGCCAGCCGGTCACCCACTGCGGCGCATTGCCGGCGCGGTGGTCGGTGATGACAAGCAGGTGGTCGAGCCCATGCTTCTCCATCAACGCCGCGAGCGCCTTGTGCCGGCGTGCGTACTCCGCGTCCGAGAAACGGGGGTACTCCTGCGCCATGATCGACTTCAGGCGCGGCGCGAGCTTGAGAGGCGCAAACGGTGAACGGTGAACGGTGAACGGTTTCCGCTCATGCGTTTTCGATCGGCGTTTAGCGGCGTTCATCGGCGGTTCCCCTTCTTGTTCTGCTCCTCGAACCAGGGGTAGGCATTCGTCTGCGTCGCCGGGCGCACCGGAGCGGCCGGGCGGACCCAGGAGGGATTGAGCTGGGAGAGCGAGGTGACACCCATCAATCCCATCGCGGTGCGAATCTCGACGTCCATCAATTCGAGCATGCGCTTGAGGCCCGCCTCGCCCGCCGCGGCGAGCGCCCAGCCGAGCAGCTTGCCGACCCCCACCGCCCGCGCGCCGAGGCAGAGCGCCTTCACGACGTCGGTGCCGCGCAGCACGCCGCCGTCCCACAGGATCTCGGCGCGGCCGTCCACCGCCGCCACCACTTCCGGCAGCACCTCGATGGTGCCCTGCGCGTGGTCGAGCTGGCGCCCGCCGTGGTTGGAGACGTAGACCACGTCGGCGCCGTGCTCGACCGAGAGCCGCGCATCCTCGGCGGTGGCGACGCCCTTCACGATCAGCGGAACCTTCCAGTGCTGCTTCATCCAGACGAGATCCTTCCACTGCAACCCCATCTGGAATGATGGATCGCCGAAGCCCTCGCGCACGTTGGCGCGGGAAATGATGTCGCGCTCGCGCCGCCCGTAGTAGTTGCGGTCCACGCACACGCAGAGCGCCCGGTAACCGGCCGCCTTCGCGCGGTCGAGGATGTCCTCCACCCACTTGCGGTCGGCCCTCACGTAGAGCTGGAAAATCAACGGCTCCTTCACCGCCGCCGCAGCTTCCTCCAGTCCCGGCTTGGCCGCGGTGCTAACGAAAGCGGTGGTGCCGTGCGCGACGGCCGCGCGGGTGACATTACAGACACCCTGGGGGTGCGCAAAGCCGACGAAACCGCCCACAGGCGCGAGGAAAACCGGGCTGGAAAGCTTCTGCCCGAGCAGCGTCGTGGAGATGTCGATCTTGCGCACGTCCACCAGCACGCGCTGGCGCAGAGCGAGGCTGTCGAGCGCCTGCCGGTTGCGCAGCAGCGTGGTCTCCGAATCGGAGCCGCCCGACAAGTGGTCCCACAGATCCCGCGGCAGGTTCTTGCGCGCGGTCGCGACGACCTCCTGCAGCGAGACGAAACCCGCAGCCGCGCGCTCGTCGATGCGCGGGTACTTCCGCTGCACTTCGGCCTTCTGCCGTCTGCCTTCTGCCTTGGGTTTCCTCGCCCTCATCCCTCATCCCTGCAGTTAGATGCCGACGCCCTTCAATACCCTGTCGTGATAGCGTTTGCCGGCGCCGGCGCCGATCGCGAAGATCTCGTTCAACCGCGCGAGCTTCTCCGCCGACAGGCGGATGTCCGCCGCCGCGGCGTTCAGCTCCAGGTTCTTGACGTGGTTGGTGCCCGGGATCGGCACGATATCGTCGCCCTGCGCGAGGATCCACGCCAGCGCAAGCTGAGCGGCCGTCGCGCCCTGGCCCTGCGCCATTCGCTCCAGTTCCTCGACCAGCTTGACGTTGCGCGCGAGGTTTTCCGGGGCAAAGCGCGGGTGGACGCGCCTGCGGTCGTTCGGCGCCAGGTCGTCCACCGTCCTGATGCGGCCGGTGAGCAGCCCCCGCCCGAGCGGCGCGTAGGCGACGTAGCCGATGCCCAGCTCGCGGCACGTGGGGATCACGTCACGCTCGACCTCGCGGAACCACAGCGAGTACTCGGTCTGGAGCGCGGCGATCGGGTGCGCCGCCTGCGCGCGCCGGAGCGTCGCGGGCCCCGCCTCGCACAGCCCGATGTAGCGGACCTTGCCCTGCTCGATCAGCCCGGCCATCGCGCCAACCGTCTCCTCGATCGGCACGTTCGGATCCACGCGGTGCAGGTAGTAGACGTCGATCACGTCCACGTCCATGCGCTTCAGGCTCGCGATGCAGCACTGGTGGACGTACTCGGGCCGGCCGTTGGTCCCCTTCCTGCCGTCGGGCAGGTCGATGTTGCCGAACTTGCTCGAGATCAGGACCTGGTCGCGAAAACCCTTGATCGCGCGCCCCAGCAGCACCTCGTGGCGCGTGCCCCAGTAGGCGTCGGACGAGTCGAAGAAGTTGATGCCGAGCTCGATGGCGCGGCGGATGGTCGCGTTGAACGCCTCCACCCCGGGCGCGTCGTCGAGCTTGATCCCCTGGCTGCCGCGGCCCATGCTGATCGCGGAGACCGTCGGGCCGTTGCGCCCGAGCTTGCGGTATCTCACAACCCGTCGCCGACTTCCACGTGCTCGGGCTTCAGCTCGATGCCGCAGGCCTTTGCCTGCAACAGCAGCAGCGCGGAAAAGTCCTGGTCAGTATAGCCGTTGCCGATCAAGGTTTGCACCAGGTCGCGGGCGATGGAGGTGACCGGCATCGGCACCCCGAACTGGCGCCCCGCGGCGAGGCCGAGGTCGATGTCCTTGCGCAGCAGCTCGGGCGTGAACGTGACGTGGAAGTCGAGGTTGACCAGGGCCGGGGTCTTGTAGCGCGTGAACATCGAGCCCATCACGCTCTTGTTGAGGAAGTCGAGGAAGGCGTGGCGCTTCATGCCGGCGCGCTCGGCCAGCACCGTGATCTCGCACAGGTTCTGGATCACCACGCCGAGCATCACGTTGTGGCAGATCTTGGCGATGCGCGAGAGCTCGCCGTCGCCGACGTAGGACACGCCCTGCCCGATCGCCTGCAGGTACGGCGCCACGGCGTCGAACGCGTCCCGCGGGCCGGAGGCGACGACGGTGAGCTTGCCGGCCTTGATCACCTTGGCATTGCCGGACACCGGTGCGGCGAGGAGCTTCACGCCGAGCCTGGCGAGCTTCTCCCGGATTTCCGCCGACTCCTCGAGCGAGATCGACGTGCTGTCCACGACGATCTTTGGCGCCTTGCCTTTCGCGGTCACGCCGTTCGGGCCGAACAGCACTTCCTTCACGTCCTTGCCGGCCGAGACCATCGTGAACACGATATCGCACGCGGCGAGGTCGGCCAGGTTATCCACCACTTTCGCGCCGGATTTCGCGAGCGGCTCGGCCTTGGCGCGGGTGCGGTTCCACACCGAGATGTCGCAGCCCGCCTTCGCCAGCCGCTCCGCCATCGCGTAGCCCATGCGGCCGATGCCGATCCAGCCCAAGCGGTGCGCTTTCATGTTTGCAATTGCCATTCGCAGATTCTCCGCAATCAATTCATCCAATGTCATCCCTCAACGTTCCACCGGAACGTTGACGAGGTTGCCCCACTCCGTCCACGAGCCGTCGTAGATCTTCACCTTCTTGTAGCCCAGAAGCTCCGTCAACGCGAAATACAGCACCGTGGCGCGGTGGCTCATGCGGCAGTAGGCGATGATGTCCCGCTCCGGGTTCGTGCCGCGCGCCCCGACGAGCTGCTGCAGCTCGGCCGCCGGCCTGAAAGCCTGGTTGCCGTCGAGCAAGTCTTCGAAGTAGAGATGTTTTGCGCCCGGTATCCGGCCATAACGCAGCGCGCCCACGTCCGGGCCTTCGGGGCCACCGACGCGCTGGCCGCTGTATTCCTCGGGGGAGCGCGCGTCCAGAAGCAGCGCGCTGTTCCGCTCCAGCGCGGCCAGCACCCTGTCGCGGTGTATCCGCATCCTTTCGACGCGCTTGCCGGGGGTGTAGCTCACCCGGGGCGCCGGAGGAGGCTCCTCCGTGACCAGCGGCCGGCCTTCGGCCGCCCAGCGGTAGCGCGCTCCGTCCAGCATCTTGACCCGCTTGTGGCCGCAATACCGGAACGTCCACCACGCGTAGAAACCGAACTGCACGCCCTCGCCATAGAACACGACCGTGGTGTCGTTGCCGATGCCGGCCTCTCCGCAGCGGCGCGCGAATTCTTCCGGGGACGGAAAATCGCGCCGCTGCGAGTCCCACAGCGTGTCCTTCCACTTCCAGCACACCGCGCCCGGCACGTGTCCCGCGCGATAGGCCTGCAGGTCGTCCTGGGTCGTGCCCGCGATCTCGATCAACCGGACCTTGGGATCGTTTCGCCGCCGGTGGACCCACGCCGGATCTACCAAGGCGCTCATTCCTTGCCTCTCATCCCTTGGCCCTCATCCCTGCAGCTCCTGCGCCCAGTCGCGCGTCTCGATGGCCGTTTTCACCTCGTTCAGGAAAGCCGCGGCATAGGCGCCGTCCACCGCGCGGTGGTCGAACGCCTGCGCCAGCATCCCCACCGGCCGCACCGCGACGGTATCGCCCTGGGCGGATTCCACCACTACCGCGCGCTTGCGCACGGCGTCGGTGGACAGGATCGCGACCTGCGGCGGGCTGATGACGGGCGCGGTGATGAGCGTGCCGTAGGCCCCGTTGTTGGTGATGGTGTAGGTGCATTCCGTCACGTCGTCGGGCTTCAGCCGGTTGCCCCGCGCGCGGACCGCCAGGTCGTTGATGGCGCGCGCGAGGTCGGACAGCGACTTCGCCGCCGCGTCCTTCACCACGGGCACCAGCAGCCCCTCGAAATTGAGATCCACCGCGATGCCGAGATGGACGCGCCGGTGCAGTGCAAGCGAGTCGCCGCTGAAACTTGCGTTGAGCCGCGGGTACTTGGCGAGCCCGCGCGTCACGGCCCACGCGACGAACGGGAGGTAGGTGAGCGAAAAGCCTTCACGCGACTTCCACTGCGCGGCGGCGGCGCGACGCGCCCGGTCCACGCCGGAAAAATCGGCCTCCACCACCTGCAGCACGTGCGGCACCGTGGTCCACGACTTCGCCATGTGTTCCGCGGTGCGCTTGCGGATCGTGTTGAGCGGAATCGCTTCCGTGCCGGCGGCCGCATACGGTGCGCGCTCCTCCGTCCTGGCCACCTGCGGGGCGCCGCGCCCGGCAACGTGCGCCAGCACATCCTCGCGCGTGATGCGCCCGTCGCGGCCCGTGCCCGCGATCTTCCTCGCGTCGAGGCCGTGCTCGGCGATGAGACGGCTGACCACCGGCGACAATCGCCCCGCGGCCCCGCCGGCGCCGGTTCCCCCCGCCGGCGCTGCTGCAGCCGCCCGGGCCGGTGCCGCGGATGCGGCCGGTCGCGCCGGTGCCGCCGCCTGCCCGCCGCTCTCGCCGCTTTTTTCATGAATGACCGCCAGCCGCGTCCCAACCTTCGCCGTGACGCCCTCCGCGACCAGGATCTCTGCAAGCACTCCGCTTGCCGGCGCGGGAATCTCGGTGCTGACCTTGTCGGTCTCGACGTCGAACAGCGCCTCATCGGCCTTGACCGCGTCGCCGGCCTTCTTGTGCCACTTGGTGACCGTGCCCTCGGCGACCGTCTCGCCGAGCTGCGGCATGATGACGTCCATCAGTCGATTCTCTCCCGGATCTCGCGCACGATGCGTTCGACCGACGGAATGGTGTTGTCCTCCAGCTGGTCCGCCGAGGGCAGCGGCACGTGCGGGGTGGCGATGCGCATGATCGGGCCGTCGAGGTCCCAGAAGCACTCGTCGGCGACGATCGAGGCGATTTCGGCGCCCCAGCCGCACAGCCGCGGGTTCTCCTCCACCGTGACGAGGCGCCCGGTCTTCGACACCTCGGACAGGATGGTCTGCGTGTCGAGCGGCACCAGCGAGCGCACGTCGACCACCGTGCAAGAGATGCCGTGCTCCTTCTCCAGGACCTCCGCCGCCTCGAGCGCGCGGTGCACCATCAGCGCCAGCGCGACCACGGTGCAGTCCTTGCCCTGGCGCCGGACCTTTGCCCTGCCGAGCTGGTCCACGTGCTCGCCGTCCGGGACCTCTCCCTTCATCGAGTACAGCGATTTCTGCTCGAACACGATGACCGGGTCCGGGTCGCGCACCGCGGCGGCGATCAGCCCCTTCACGTCGGCCGGCGTGGCCGGCGCCACCACCTTCAGCCCCGGCACCGCCATCGCCCAGTTCTCGACCGCCTGCGAATGCTGCGCGCCAAAGCGCGAGCCGGCGCCGTTGGCGGTGCGGATCACCAGCGGCAGCGCGATCTGGCCGTTGGTCATGTAGCGCGTCTTGGCAATCTCGTTGGCGACCATGTCCCAGCACACGGCGAGGAAGTCGGAAAACATGATCTCGGCGATCGGCCGCAGGCCGGTCATCGCGGCGCCCATCGCCGCGCCGATGATCGCCTGCTCCGATATCGGGCAGTCCCGCACCCGCCTCGGGCCGAATTTCTCGAGCAGGCCGACGGTCGCCTTGAACACGCCGCCGGCGGCGGCCACGTCCTCGCCCAGGAACACCACGCGCTCGTCGCGCGCCATCTCCTGCGCGATGCCGGCGGCGACCGCGTCGCGATAGGTCAGTTCCGCCAAGCCGCGCCTCCGTCCGCCCAGACGTTCTTCTCGATGCCGTCCAGCGACGGCGGGGACGAAGCCCTGGCCGCCGCGGTCGCCTCGTCCACCTTGCGCAGCGCGTCGCTCTCCAGGTCCTTCAGCGTCGCCTCGGCGACACCGAGCTGCGCCAGCCGCCCCCGGTACCTATTGACCGGGTCGCGCTGCAGCCATTGTTCCAGCTCGCCCTCGGGCCGGTATTTCGCCGGGTCGGCGCGCGAATGTCCGCTGTGGCGGTAGGTCATGGCCTCGATCAGCGCGGGGCCCCCGCCCTTGCGGGCGCGGTTCATGTATTTCACCGCCGTAAGGTAGACCTCGTCCGCGTCGTTGCCGTCCACCACCACCTTTTCCAGGCCATAGGCGCTCGCGCGGTCCGCCGCCGGATGCTCGACCGCGGTCACGGAGCCGATCGGCGTGTATTCCATGTAGAGGTTGTTCTCGCAGACGAAGATCACCGGCAGCTTCCACACCACGGCGAAATTGAGCGCCTCGTGGAACGCGCCGATGTTGGCGGTGCCGTCGCCGAAAAAGCACACCGCGACCTGCTCGGTGCCGCGGTACTGGGCGCTCCAGGCGGCCCCGGCCGCCACGGGAAGATGAGCACCGATGATCGCGTACGAGCCCATCGCGCCCTTGGCGACGTCGGTGAGGTGCATCGAGCCGCCCTTGCCGCCGAGCAGCCCGCACTCGCGCCCCATCAGCTCGCCCAGCACGCCCGTCATCGAGGCGCCGCGCGCCAGCGTGTGCGCATGGCCGCGGTAGGTGCAGAAGGTCCAGTCGTCCGGCCGCATCGCCACGCCGAAGCCCGCGGCGATCGCCTCCTGCCCCAGCGACAGGTGGCTCGTGCCCTTGACCAGGTTCTGCAGGAACAGATCGTAGGCGCGTTTCTCGCAGTAGCGCAGCTCCAGCTGCAGCCGGTAGAGCTCGAGCCGCGTCTCGCGCCCGATGCTGTTAGTACTCATTGGCGATGGGCAGCTCCTGCGCCGGGAACAGCGTGATCACCTTCGCGCCCTCCGGCGTCAGCACCACCTCCTCCTCGATCCGGGCGGCGGAGATACCGTCCTGCGCCGGGCAGAAGGTCTCGACCGCGAACACCATCCCGGCCTTGAGCTCGTACGGGTCCTTGAACGAATTCAACCGCGAGATCAGCGGCCGCTCGTGCAGCCCCAGGCCGAGCCCATGGCAGAAGTTGAGCCCGAACGCCGCCATCTCGGTCTCGAATCCGATCTCCTGCGCCTTGGGAAACGCCTGCACGACGCGGTCCGTGGAGACCCCCGGCTTCAGCGAGTCGATGGCGCTGTCCATCCATTCGCGCGCCTTGCGGTAGGCGTCGTGCTGCGCATCGGTCGCCGAGCCCACCGTGAACGTCCGGTAGTAGCAGGTCTTGTAGCCCATGTAGGTCTGGATGATGTCGAAATACGCCTGGTCGCCCGGGCGGATCATGCGGTCCGTGAAATTGTGCGGGTGCGGGCTGCAGCGCTCGCCGGCGATCGCGTTGATCGCCTCGACGCAGTCGGAACCCATCTCGTAGAGACGCTTGGTCGCCATCGCGACGATCTCGTTCTCCCGGATGCCGGGCTTGAGCGCCTCGAAGATGTCCTGGTAGACGCCATCGCCCATCGCCGCCGCGATGTTGAGCAGCGTGATCTCGTCGTGGCTCTTGATCTCGCGCGCATCGAGCATCGTCTGCTGGCAGTCCCGCACCTCGATCCCGAGCTTCTGCAGCGCGAACAGGAACAGCGGCTCGACGATGTCGACGCCGAGCGGCATGTCGGCCACGCCCTCCTCGACGAGAATCGCCTTGATCTCCTTTGCGGCCGCCTCGAACAGGCCGACCCGCGGATGGATTGCGCCGCGCATGCCGGGATTGCCGGCGCGCCAGTGATTCGTCGGCAGCCACGGGCAGTAGAGCCGGTGGTGCCGCGCGGCCGAGCCGAAGTCCCAGACGTACGGTTCGCCGTTGCCGGTCAACAGGCCGTAGCGGATCAGCTTGTCGCGCGCCCATTCCCCGATGACCGTCGAAGAGATGTAACGGATGTTGTACTGGTCGAACACGAGCAGCGCGCCCAGGCCCGAGCCGGCGAGGGCCTTCCGCGTGCGCGCGAGGCGGTACTCGTGCAGCCGGCGGAAATCCACCCGCTCCTCGAAATCCACCTGCATGCGCCCCGGCGCCTGCAGCGGCCGGTCCCAGCGGTGGCCGGGGTTGGCGGGATCGTACAGGCCGTCCGGCGCTTCCTTCGGCCGGCGCTTCGGGTCTATGCCCGACGCCTTCACGATCTTCGGTTCAACCTGCTTTCTCTTGCTAGCCATAAGCAATCATTCCGATCAGTGATTCGTTGCTCGTTGCTCGTCGCCCGATTTCCCCTGATAGGGAATCGAGGTGAGCGGCACGCCGCACCCATGATCACATCGGCTTGAGGCCGACCTCCTTGATCAGCTTCTGGAAACCGGTGTATTCGGCTTGCATCCGCTTCGTGAACTTCTCCGGCGTCGAATCGACGGCCGGCTCGGCCCCCTGCAGGGCGAAGCGCTTCACCAGCTTCGGGTCGCGCAGGAGCCGCGCGACGTCCCGGCTCACCTGCGCCAGGATTTTGCGCGGCGCTCCGGCCGGAGCGACGATCCCGAACCAGCCGTCGGACCGGGCGCCGGGGAAGCCCGCTTCCGCCATCGTGGGCACGTCGGGCAAGGCGATGCTGCGCTTGGCCGTGGTCACGGCGAGCGCGCGCAGCCTTCCATCCTTGATCATGGGCAGCGTCGACGGCACCGTGAATATGAAGTAGTGCACGTTGCCGGCCACGGTTTCGGCGAACACGTCCCCCAGCACCTTGAACGGCACGTGCACCGCGTCGATCCCCGTGGCGTGGTTGAAGATCGCCGCGCCGATGTGAGCGATGGTGCCCACCCCGACTGAAGCATAGTTCATCTGCCCCGGTTTCGACTTCGCCAGCGCGACGAGTTCCCGCACGCTCTTCGCCGGCACGCGCGGCGAGACCATCAGGACGTTCGCGATCATCGCGACTTCGGTGACCGCCGAGACGTCCTTGAGCGGGTGGTAGGGCGGGTCCTTGCGCAGCATCGGCCCCACCACGTGGGGCGGCGCGATCATCGCGAACGTGTAGCCGTCGGCGGTCGCCTTGGTCAGCAGGCTGCTGCCGATCAGGCCGCCCGCGCCGGGACGGTTGTCCACCACCATCTGTTGCTTGTAGGCGCCCGCCAGCTGCTCGCCGATTACGCGCGCGAGAAAGTCACTCGCCGTGCCTGGCGGCAGGGGCACGATCATGCGGATCGGCTTGGTCGGGTACTGCTCCGCCGCCCCCGCCGCGCCTACCGCCAACATCGCCGTCAATACCGCAGAACCGAGCTTGAGTAACATGGCCTCCTCCCTTTGATTGTGCTTCTAGACTGCCGCTATCCCGAGCTGGCGCGCCATCCAGTCCGCCGACTGGGAACGATAGCGGTAAACCCGGTTGTTCGCGACGTGATTCCCGTCCTCGATGAAGAACCGCACCACGGGGCCGGAAGCGGACGCGGCTAGGCGCTCGCTTTCCTGCCACGGCACGATGCCGTCCTGTTTGCCCGCGACGACGAACAACGGGCAGGTGATGTTACCCGCAACGTCCTTGAGGGTGAGTGTCGCCGCGTGCCTGCGGGCCTCGTCATCGGTGCGGCTCCTGGAGCGCACCCGGAACGTGTGGCGCGTGAGCTCGGGCAACCGGTCGAAGCATTCCACCCACTCGAACGGCCCCGACAGCGCGATGCACGCCTTGATCCGTTTCTCGAACGCCGCCGCGCGCGGGGCATAGTAGCCCCCGAGCGAGACGCCCCATACGCCCGCACGCGATGCGTCCACGTCGCTGCGGGTCTCCAGAAAATCGAGCACCGCCTTGACCACCGCCTCGTAGTCGCCGCGGATCGCGAAATCGTACTCGCCCTCGCCCTGCCCCGGGCCATCGAAGGCGAGGGTCGCCATGCCGCGAGCGAGGAAGGCGCTCTCGTTGGCGTCCATCTCTTCCTTGGCCGAGTCGAGGCCCATGCACATCACCACGACCGGCGGCCGCGCCACCGAAGGGCGCATTCCCTCCTGGACGCCCGCCGGCCTGCGAAGGTTGCCCGCCAGGTGCTTGCCTTCGTAAGGGACCAGCAAGCGCTCGCCGGGCGGCCGCAGGTGGGGCAGCGCCAGGTTGCGGCATTCGACCGCCTTCCCGTGCGCCCGCTTCATCTGCTCGACGTCCACGACGAACACGAACTTGGAGAAGTGAAAGCATAACGCCGCCCGCGTCAGATGCTCGCCGGCGGACAGCCGGAAGCCATCGGCCAACGCCGTGCGGCCGAGCTCCTCGTGAACGGCGGCCCGCGCGCTCCAGGCGCGGCACCAGTCCTCCCAGCGCTCGACCCCCGCCGTCACTTCCTCGAAATCGGTCAATGGAACGCCGTTCGACACGAAACGCGGCGCCCAATGCGCGATCGCGGACTGAACCCTGGCATCCGGCATGGCGGAATGTTATCAACAATCCGTCTGTTATGCGCGAAAACGGGTGGGGCCGACCTTCACCACGGTCGCGGTGGAGATGCTGCTGCGGGGGATCGAGGCCTTCGTCCGCCAGGTCTGAGAACCGTGATCAGTGACAGTGACCGGCCTTCGTCCCTGTTCAAAATCGGAAGCAGAATAGTATGTTCAGCACCAGCAATTCATGACCCGACAGCCGGTCCCGAGTCTCGTCGAACGCCGCGGCACGAACAAACCATTCACCCTGAGAAAGCTTATCCGTCCATGCCGAAGCTGACGATCTGGCAGGTGAATGCTGCCTGATCGTAGAAATAGTAAACAAATATGGCTCTCTGAGTTAACTTGGCCACTGTCACCAGCGCCCAGAATCGATTCTTATCCGCAACGGTCGCCGTGCTAGGGAAACTGAGTTGGCCGGAAGGACAAGGAGAAGACGTGAAATAAACCGCAACACCATCGCCAGGGTAGTTTTCCAGCCTCCAAGCCGTTGGCACCACGTTCATGCTAGCAACTTCCGCGTGTGCTTGGGGTAGAAAGCTAATCAACAGCACGAACAAGACCTTCTTCATCCCGCCTCCCTGAGCTACGTGGTTCAAGGAAAGACCGCGAAATTATTCATCTATGGCACGCCAACGGTTACGGCGTAGACCCGGCAAAAGGCACTGCCGCTGCCCGGCCAGAGCGAATCGTCATATGCGTGCACCCCGATCACCTTTTCGGCAAGGGACGCTCCGATCACTATCGCCAAATTCTGCTTGAATCCAGGGTCGGAGGAGCGCAACCAGAATCCTGCACCGCAACCCGGTGCGGAATTCGATAGCCGAAAAACGACATCGCCATTTCCGTATTCAGAATAGCTTTGGGGCCCCCACACGATTTGGCCGCTAACCGTGACTATGGCGGCCTTGGCGGCAGTTACTATCATAAAAGCAGCTATGGCGAATCCAATTACGAACGTTTTCATGTGGGTTCCCTCCCGAATGGAAAGGTGGTCCGCCCGATTGGCGCGTGGTCTGACGAAACCACTCTCAGGGCAACAGCACCACACCGTCAATTTCATTCTGAGAACCTACGCATCCCAACGTATAGATATTCACGCTTCTATTTGTTGAATAGGCAAGAATCAACGTACTCAAAATGCCTTTATAACCGGACCGTGTAGATGGAATAACTAACGAATGAATGCTCGGGTTTGCGCAATTGTCGGGATTTCCATTTCCCGTGGCCAGCTTGACATGGGCTCCAACGTCATTGACGACCAGTTCACTGATGGTGGCGGGTCCGGTATTAGCGGCGAATACGTTACCCGTCAAAACGAAACAGGCGGCAATCGCAGTCGTTAGCTTTTTCATCTAATTTCCTCTTCCAGTCTCCACGCCAGTTCTTTGTGTGCTTGATTGGCAGCCGGGTTGTACATAGCTCATGGAATATAAAACCAATCAACGCTTTCGGTGTCGCCGAGGTGGGAGCATTCTCCCGTTCCGTATATCACTAGCGACTTATTTGTCGAAAACGCAGTTAGCACTGCCGCAGCCTGGAGCCTCCCCGCAGCCGTGGCCCCATTGAATGCGAATCGACCGGTATTCGTCGCACATGGCGGCGCGTTGTTGTGCGTGGACGACGTATAGAAAACGACCCTGCCATCAGGAAGGACGTGGAAGTTCGAAATGTTCCCGCCTCCCGTGCCCGCGCTCACGGCGGTTGGCGCGAGCCAAAGGATCGCCGCAACTGCCGCCATCAAGCGCCGCACGACGGTCATCCTTTGACGCAGCGATCCCAAACAAACAAAGTTCACGAGACAGCTCATCGGCGTGCTCCTCCGCTCAAGTAAAGGGGTCGAATTAGTCGAACCTTGCGCCTTTAATTCCCTCATGGGATATAGCAGTTTTCCATTTGGCAAACGCCTGAACTCGTGTGGTACACATAACAAGCGAATCCTTTATTCAATGCATATGCAGTGAGCGCCAGACTGTAGTAAATCTTGTGCGCTGAATCGGTGGCCGGGCTGAATAAGGTTCCGTAGAAACCATTGTGATTGGTACACGAGTATCCCGTCGGGTTCGTCCCCCGGACATATACTTGGTCATTGAAAACCGTAACTTGCGTCACTTGTTCCAAGTAGTGCCAGCCCGCAATGCAGGGGGTTGATACCAACAACAATGCGGATACCACTGCGAGAATGTAGATCCTCATTGCAGCCTCCCTATCAAGTTATTGGTGATTCCTACTGAATGTTCGACGCCGTTGTCGCAGTAAATTTACACTGACCCTACTAACCTTTTCTTCGATCGATAAATGGACATCGTTTTAGCATCCCCATCAACCAGCCTTTCAAAAAATAAGTCATCCATTGCCCACTCCGGAAAGCTCATCCATTTAAAAATCATAGTTCCTTTAACCTTCTTGATTCCCACACACCATCCCTGAGGAACCGACCGCTCCTGCAACTCAAACATTTCTGCGGGGTAAGGATATGGATAATCACTGTCCTTAGATGTGTGCAAATACCACCACAAGCCGTCGTCTCGTTTCTCAAGTGCTTGGACCAAATATTCTTTGCCAACCGAAAGATCTCGAATGGGCCCCTCAATATGAATGGATTGCCCAAGACGCGCTCGCACTTCAACGTCACCGATCTCAGCTAAATCATTGCATATACACTTCACACGCATATCTTTTCGATCCACAAGGGTTATCTTCCTCTGCTGCTTACTCCGCGTGCTTTGTAAATTTAAAATCCGTCAAGCTGCCAGTTTTTGGGTCTCTAACATAATGAACTGTAGAAGTCTTGCCAGCAGTAGATGTTTCAGTGTACTGCCATTTTTCCATCCCCTTGAATTTCGGATCACCGAGATTCTCAATGATCTTCGTTCCCTTCCCTTCCTTAGCCGCATCTAAAACCATCTTATCCATTACACTTCTTGGCTCGCGGCTAAATTTGTCTGCTACCCTTGCAGTGATTTTCCCCTCCCTTTGTGCAGTAGCGGCAGTACTTGCGCTACGTTCTATCTGGCTTAATGTCTTCGCCGCGCCAATATTTAGACCACTTAATAAACCAGTTGCACCTCCCGCAATTGCTGCATCTGAACTTGCCGCGATGGACCAATTGACCTGCCCAAACGCAGCTGCCTGGCTTATAGCGTCGGCAGCAACACCCAGGCCGTAACCAATACCTGTCAGCTTCGCAACCTCCACCAGAAAAACGGAGAGCGGCGAGTTTCCGTCTGGGTCCACAAACTTGTACGGGTTATTGTTCCCATACGCATACCGGTTGAAGCTGTGGAGGTTTTCCTCTCTAAACCCAACCGCATCCACCCCCATAAACCGCCCCACCACCGGGTCGTAGTAGCGCGCCCCGAAGTAGGAGAGGCCCGTGTCCGCGTCAAACGCCTTGCCGTGGAAAAACTGCCTATTACCCGCCGCGGCGGACTCGTTTTTGGTCCGTTCCCCGTACGGCCGGTAACCCTCGCGCCAGACGATATTGCCGTCGATATCGGTGGCGGCGACGGGACTGCCCGCGACATCGGTGTGGATAAAGATGAGCGCTTCAGTCGCCTCTGCCGGGGCAGGTACGATGAGCAGCGCTATGGCAAGCGCCATCCAGACTGGATAGAACCACTTGATGGATTTGGGTGTCATCGAAAAATCGAGCCTGGCCTGAATTCCTAATTCGAATCCGCCCCCTCTCTTAGTCAAGCTTGGACTCCCAGTCCGGATCAATTTCATACAAAGCATCGCCGATATCACGCTGATGACAACCTTGCGCTTCCAACTGGTCGATCAGCTGCCGTAGTGGAAGTGGTGCGCTTAATCTCCACGGTTTTCTTGAATGAGGCGGTGTGGCCTCAGCCTCGTATTTATCACCGAGCTTCTTGATTGACAGAGTCATGCTATTCGCCTACAGCTTTTATTCGTTCGTAGTTCTGATAGCCACGCTGATTAATCTGCTCTAGTTCCGTCTTGTAATATGGGCTCGTCGGATTGGGATAATTAGCCCGGCCAGGTGCCGGACCACAGTCAAGAATTCGACATCCTTGATCCATTTTTTCATTAATCCATCTGCGGTTATTTTCCATCCATTTCTCAGGAGGAGTCTTCGTTGGGTTATACCAGCTTGCGCCACGGGCCTGTGCAGTTGGAATGACTCGATCCGCCATTCCCTCTCCAATCACTATTGCCTCTTGGGCACCTTTTGACGCTTGACGTGCCGCCCAAGCAACTGCTGCTCCCCCACCAATTGCCCCGCCGACTGCTCCTGCCGCTGCTGAGGGTGCAGCCTCCTGTGCCGCTCCCCTCAAACTTACATCAGCGAAGTTTCCAAACGCAGCCCACTGGCTTACGGTATCCGCCGCAAGAGCGAGTCCGCCAGCTGTGGCAGCACCCGCAATCATGCCCTTGACCACGGGAATCAAGAAAATCAGGAATGCCGCATTACCATCGGAATCCAGATATTTGTAGGGGTTGTTATTCCCGTAGGCATAGCGATTGAAGGAGTGTAGATTCTTCTCATCGAATCCCTGCGCATCCACCCCCATAAACCGCCCCACCACGGGGTCGTAGTACCGCGCCCCGAAGTAGCTCAACCCCGTGTCCGCATCAAACGCCTTGCCGTGGAAAAACTGCCTATTACCCGCCGCGGCGGACTCGTTCCTGGTCCGCTCCCCGTAGGGACGGTAGCCCTCGCGCCAGACGATATTGCCGTTGATGTCGGTGGCGGCGACCGGGCTGCCTGCCACATCGGTGTGGATGAAGGTCAGCGTCTCAGTTGCCTGAACCGGAGAAGCGGCAACGATAAGCAACGCGATAGCGAGTGCTGACCAGACCCGATGCAACCACTTGATGGATTTGGATGTCATCGAAAAATCTAGCTTGGCCCAATTAACTGTCGTTTGAGAAATTAAACTTTCTCGCCGAGTCAATTAATTCATCTGTTGCACTCTTCAAGTGTTCTAGAAATTCAGAAACAGCCTGCGATTCACGAACAGGGAACCGTACAAGCAAATCCTGTCCTTTTTGATGAATCATCCGAACTGACGACTCTACGGTCCACACAGATTGTTCCCATCGTGCGTCTAACCACCACGAATAAGCTTTGCCTGAGCGCGTTTCAACATCAACAAATGCTTCTAAGACTGGGCCAGTCTTATAGCGTCGTATATCAAAACCACGCTTCGCACCACTCACGCCGGGTTTATCGCGAAGCGAATGCGCTAGCTCAAGCAAAGCTTCGTTTATTAAGCTAATACCGTCCAAGAGGGATCGCCCGATGATGTTATTTGGGTCCTGCATAACATCTCATTTCGGAAACTTACCACGCTCAGATACAGCTTCCTTCAGCGTTTCAGGAGAAATGTTGCGTACGCTTACGTGTCCCGGAGGGAACTTATCAATCGTTACTGAGCCGGGTGGAAGTTTTGACGTGTCTACACCGAAGTAGTTTTCTCCAGGCCTAAGCACCGGGCGTTCACCTTTTGGCAATGGGTTAGAGAGAGAATCTCGAAAAGAAATTGCCTCTTCGCCTGGCCTGACTTTGAGGTTTGAAGGAGATGGATTTCCTTCTCGATAAATGACTTTTGGAGAGCTGCCAGTTCTCGCAGCGTTTGCCACACCGGCTAGTGCTCCCCCTTGCGCGCCCCCAGCAAAACCCAGCAGCGCGCCGACAAAGGCACCATCGCCAGCAGCATCTACTACACCGCCTACACCCCATATGTTGGCAACGGTGCCAGTTTGATAGTACTGAATTCCCGCGTTGAATACGGCCGCTGATCCTCCCCCAATGGCTGCTCCACCTCCAACCCATGCCAAGATTGGAATAATTATGGTCGGCGAATTGCCATCCGGATCCTTGAATTTGTAGGGATTGTTATTCCCGTAGGCGTAGCGGTTGAAGGAGTGCAGGTTTTTCTCATCGAAATGCTGTGGGTCCACCCCCATAAACCGCCCCACCACCGGGTCGTAGTAGCGCGCCCCGAAGTAGGAGAGGCCCGTGTCCGCGTCAAACGCCTTGCCGTGGAAAAACTGCCTATTACCCGCCGCGGCGGACTCGTTCCGGGTGCGCTCCCCGTAGGGCCGGTAGCCTTCCCGCCAGATCACGTCGCCATTGATGTCCGTGGCGGCGACGGGACTGCCCGCGACATCGGTGTGGATGAAAGTCAGCGTCTCGGTCGCCCGAGCTGGAGCGGCAGCGATGAGCAACGCCATGGCGAGCGCTGCCCAGACCTGATAGAACCACTTGATGGATTTGGGTGTCATTGAAAAATTGGTCACTTTAACCTTGACACCTTTAGCCCCTAATCATGCCGATGGCTTGGAATATGGCAACGAGATTCGACGCGCCGCACAGACTGCCTCGTAGTGCGTGAGTGCTTCCGATAGTTGCTCTCGCACATCTTCGATTTCCGCCGCCAGATCCACTACTTGGTTAGCCTCCAAGAGCTTGGCCATCCGTTCCATGCTTCGTACCAGCGCATTCAAAGTATCGCCTTGAACGACAACACCGGGATAGTTTCGCTCTGGAAGCTGGACTATCGCGAAGTTGGTCTGACGGCTCAAAAGCTCAACATGCCCACTCATACTTACCTCGGTGTCGGTGTGAACGTGATGTATGGTTTATTGGGATCGACAGTCCCGCGCAAGAAGTCCTGATTGCGTGGCTCACCCAAACCACGCTGGCCTTCGGGAAGCGAACTTTTCATACTGTGCGCGGTTGATCCCCGTGTGCTCTCTGGAATAACATAGTCCCAATCAGATGTGGGGCCTGCCGTTCCTTTGGCCCTGCTACCGACAACCGAGATCTCGGTGCCGGTTCTATCGGCCGCGTTCTGGATACGAGCGATCTCGCTGGTAGTCAGGTTCTCAAGCTTTGCCCCCCCGCCTGCTACTGGCCCTACACTCTTGGCAACACTCGCCCCTATTCCAATAGCCTTGATAACGCCTAATCCCGCAGCCGTTACACCAAGATCGGGAAACGATGTAGGTATCACTTGCCCCGAGCCCGCCGGTACCGCAGGCATGGGCGCTAACGCGTCGAATCCCAACCATAATCCCACGCCTACGATCATCGGGAGGATGGCTTGGCCTGCCCTCCCGTCCGGATCCACGAATTTGTACGGATTGTTATTGCCGTAAGCGTAGCGATTGAAGGAGTGCAGGTTCTTCTCATCGAATCCCTGCGCATCCACCCCCATAAACCGCCCCACCACAGGGTCGTAGTAGCGCGCCCCGAAGTAGGAGAGCCCCGTATCCGTATCAAACGCCTTGCCGTGAAAAAACTGCCGGTTACCCGCCGCGGCGGACTCGTTCCGGGTCCGCTCCCCGTACGGCCGGTAGCCCTCGCGCCAGATCACGTTGCCGTTGATGTCCGTGGCGGCGACCGGGCTGCCCGCCACATCGGTGTGGATGAAGGTCAGCGTCTCGGTCGCCCGAGCTGGAGCGGCAGCGATGAGCAACGCCATGGCGAGCGCTGCCCAGACCTGATAGAACCACTTGATGGATCTGAGTTTCATCGAAAAACAGAGCCTGGCCGCTATTTTTTAGCCCACATGAGAAAAGTTTGAAGAATCTCCTTCAAATTCCGCGGGCCACAGTCTCCTTTAAAGACGCCATTCTCAATCCGACAGAGAATCCAGTCATTCTCGTCTTCGCGCTGAATTTTGATCGTATCGAAGCTACGAGAATACAAGGGCGTGTCTGTCAATTCGATAGTGATTGCCCAACCCGGGTTGTCAAGGGTTTCAATCGTTATCCCATATGTGTGCTCCCAGTCTCCATTGCACATGGAGACATACCACTCTTGAAGACTATCAAGCGTGTCGATCATTGCTGTCTCGACCCAGGAATTTCATCTGGGGTTGCGGGGCGCACTCCTCCGGGAATACTTTTCCCTTGCGTGTGAGGCGTCGAAACGCGCTCGCCCGTATCCTTATTCGTATGAGGACGGCCAACGACATCTGTACTTTGCTTTGAATCCCAGCCGCTTGGATTCCTAGGATTTGGTGTCCAAGTCTCATGCCGGGTAATTTCTCCAGTCCTAGGGTCAGTCTTCCAAGTTGTATGCTCTGCATCCGCGTCTTTGGCTGGCTCTACTTTATTGCCTCGGCTAAAGATTAGATTCCCAATTTTGTCCGCTAATTCCGAGAAGCCCGGCAATTGGTTTCCCGAAACCGCTGACCCTGGTGTCGTCAGAATAGTCAAACCGGAATCATTGCTGGCCGGGAATCCCTGTAACCCCGGCTGTGGTTTTGCCGCTTGATAACCCCCAAGATATACATACGTACCTACGGCAATTCCGATAAATAAAATCTTATCCGCATACCTTCCATCAGAATCTATGTACTTGTATGGGTTGTTATTCCCATATGCATATCGGTTGAAGCTGTGGATGTTGTCTTCCCTGAATCCAACCGCATCCACCCCCATAAACCGCCCAACCAGGGGATCGTAGTAACGGGCGCCGAAGTAGCTCAGGCCTGTATCCGCGTCAAAGGCTTTGCCATGAAAAAACTGCCGATTACCCGCCGCGGCGGACTCGTTCTTAGTCCGCTCCCCGTAGGGCCGGTAGCCTTCCCGCCAGATCACGTCGCCATTGATGTCCGTGGCGGCGACGGGACTGCCCGCGACATCGGTGTGGATGAAAGTCAGCGTCTCAGTTGCCTGAACCGGAGAAGCGGCAACGATAAGCAACGCGATAGCGAGTGCTGACCAGACCCGATGCAACCACTTGGCCGATTTGCTTGTCATGGTTTTCCCCTCCACAGCAACCTTTTGCTTGAGAATCTCATCTGCGTTCATCTGCGTTTATCGGCGGCTAATCTAGTCATCGAGCAGCAGTTGAAGGATCGCCGGCAGCCAACTGAGGTTGTAGATCGTGACCTGGAACGTGGTCGAGCTTTGCGCGTTGTTCGCGTCGCCCGAGTAGTCCGCCGTGATGGTGTGGCTACCCACTGAAAGACTGGAGAGCGTAATACTCGCCGAGCCATTGGTGACAGTCACCGGTGAGCCAAAAGGTACACCGCCCTCCTTGAAAGTCACCGTTCCGGTCGGCGAGCTACCGGAAACGTTGACCGTCAACGTGACATTCCCGCCGATTAGTGAAGATATCGAACCGGTTGATGTCGTGGTCGCTGTCCCGACTCGGGTAATGGCCTTGACGCCGACCAGCTTGCCCTGGAGATAGACGTACTCCTTGAGGTCGGATCCCCAACTCGAAGTCGTGGGCGTGTCCTCCAGCAGGAGCTGACCGTCGAGGCCGTACATGAAGTAAGTCTTTATGCCTCCCTTCTCCGTGCGCACGCGCATGTTGAGTCCGTCGTACGCGTAGTTCACCGGGTCAGTCTGGCCACATCTGAAGCAAGTCATTTGTAAAGCGTCGTTATAGGTGAACATCGGCGTGCTCGCCGTGCCGTTGTTAACGACATTTCCATAGAGGTCGTAGGCAAACTGGTATGGCCTGTTGGAAATGCTGGCAAGCCGGTTCGAGCCATCGTAGCCGTAGTTCAATATCTGGCCGCCTTTGGTCTGCGAAAGAAGGTTTCCGGCACCGTCATAGCTGAATGCCCGCGCCTCGCCGGAGGTGGTGTTGGCCAACACTAGACGGTCAATAGCATCGTACTGCAGGTCCGGCATCGAGTTGAGCCCATCCACGATATCGTCAACTCGCGTCTCAAGGCTCTTTACGTTGCCCGTGCCGTCATAGGTGTAGGTATGCTTTAGATCAACCAGCGGGGGCGTGCTGCGGAGAGAGGCCAACTGCTGAGGCCATAGCCGGTTATTGAGTGCAATCGACGTGGTGACGCCATTCGCATACTCGACGGTTTTCAGTTCTCCCGACGGATGGAAGTCAATGTTTCCGGCGAATGGAGTTGCAGCCCTGGGCCGCCCGAACCCGTTCGGGTTGAAGCTAACCACTGTCCCTGACGGGAAAGTAGTTGTGCTTCTTCCGTCGTTACCGGAGTAGGAATGGCCGAGCGAATATATCCGGCCATCGACCGTCAGCCGATCCAGCGTCAGGTTCTTGTTCGCGTCGTACTCGAAGTGCCGTAACGCCGCTGTGCCATATTCCACATCCTTCAACAGTCCGTCGCCGTAATAGCTCCGGATTACAGTGGGCAGTCCGCCCGGGTAATTAATTTGAGTTAGGCGATTGAGCGCGTCGTAGATAAAGCCAGTGGTTGGTGTCCCGTTCACGGAACGCGAGGTCATGTTGCCGACCTGGTCTCGTCCAAAGGTCGTCGTATCGGTTTCGGGATCAATGATTGACGTCAGGAAATTGCCGGCGGGAACTTGGCCAACTGCGTTGTACACATAGGCCCGCGTCTTGTCCCCCTGAGCTACCGTGAGAATCCGCCCGATCGGATTGCGCGTAATGGTCACGTTTGCTCCAGGCTCAGGAACAGAGATGCTCATCAACTCACGCTTGTCGGGGTCGCCATAGGCACGGTACGAATAGGTATGCGTGATATTCCGCTCGTTCGTGATCGCTACGGTCGTGGCACCATAGTTGTACGTTCGCGTCGCGGGCCCAGGGTGCTTCACTGTCTTTATCCGGTCGAGCATGTCGTAATCCATGCAAGTTCCCGCCGGCGGATTGCCCGGGCAAGGAACCCCCGATCCGGCGTTCGGATAGGATACGTAGATACGCTGGCCGACGGCATTATGAGCCAAGTTAATGGTTGAGTTCTGGCTCGGAGACGCACTGTCTGTCTTGACGACCGAAGCCATTCTCCCAAACCCATCGTAGTTGACGGTTTGAGTAAGCGTGCCTCGGGCCACAACCATTTGGCTGGCGGAAGGATAAGTGATGGATACGGGATTCCCGAATGGATAGGTAATCGCGTAAGACCCAGGCTGATTCCCTTGAAGACGATTCAGTCCATCGTAACGGTATTGAATCGTGTCACCTTTTCCGTCCATCTCAGTGGTCACGTTGCCCTCGTTGCTTATTACTCGAGTTACGTTATTACCGGGAACCGGGCGAATTTCCGTTTGGGGAATGCCGCGCTTATGGTTGCTGAACTCGGTCGTGAAGCCTGCTCCCCTCGCATCTGTGCGGGTGAGCAGGTTCCCATTGCCAGGGTCGTAGGTGTAATTGGTAGGCACCCCGAAGCGATTTTCCTGCGTCACATTTCCGCGGGTATCTATGATGCGAGTGATCGAGAAGTTGGGAACACCCAAAATCGTTTCGTCCTTTACCTGGTGGATGATCCACGGACCACTGATACTGTTCTGATACTGATACGTCAGGTTAATTGTGCGTGAAAAACCGGAGGAGCTTTCGGTAACAGTTAAGGGATTACCATAGGCATCGAAATTATTCGAATAATCGGTTGTGTATGTGTTGCCATCCCGAGAAATTACTTTTGTCTGGAGAACGGGAGCACGAGTATCCAAATCGTTTGCAAGCGTGCTTCCCGGACGTCGATTATCCTGATTGGAGATGAGCTGGCTCGTCCAGGTATAGGTTTCAGTCTGTACTGGTGACTGCCCCGGATCAGTCTGCTGCTTTGACAGCAAGAGCCCGACGCGCCAATAGGTTCCCGTCTCAACGGTGCCATATCCCACGTGCTGATAGGTAGTAGTACCATTGAGTGCTGTGACGGTTGTCGTATCGGGATCGTTGAATGCGATCGATGGAATGTACGAAAATGTCCATGCGCCACCGTCTGAAGTGGTCTTCCCGGATACGACCGTGTTTTGCACTCCGACTGCAAAAATCGTTTGAATATATGAATAGTTGATCGTTCCGCCTTGCGGATAAGTCACACTCGTCATGGACTTGAGACCCGGACTACCGCCGGTCGACTTGTATGTGTAATGCCATGCCCCACCGGCTGGCGGTGTCACGGTTTGGAGGAACAAGCCAACGGAAGGAACGACTGCAACCTCGTACTGCCATGTTCGGGTTCCGTCGCTTATGGAAGTGAGACGCACTCCGTTAGCGTCGCTGGTGTACGAGTACGTGACCGTGCGCCCATCAGACGTGATCAACGTGCCTGGCACCATAAAGCCACTGAAAGATTGGTAGCTGATCGTCATGTAATTGCCGTTCCGGTCCACGATACGTGTGGTATACCAAGCCTGCTGTCCAAACGGCGCATTCGCATCAGCACGCTGCGTCATCTCGTAGCGTGTTCCATCCGGCGAGTAGACAAGCAGCCCTGTAGGACTGCTCATACACTCCGCGCGCCATCTGTTGGTAGTGACAAAACGTGATTGGGCGAGAAAATAAGTATCGTCCCGAAAAAGAATCTGCCTGCTGCCGTCGGGAAGTTCCAATACAGGCATCCGAAAGCCGTCTTCAAAGTCTGCGAAGCAAATATCAACAGAGGCTTTTCGAAGCACCCGGCCGAAATGCATGGTCCAGCCAACTCCGAAGGGGGTCGGTTCTGCGACACCGGACTCGTCCACGTTGGTATACGACCGTTGAATCTTGAGATCGAAGCCTCCGTTCCCCGGAATGTAAAGGTCGACGTAGTGATGTTGTAGCCGCCCGGTGTGAGGATCAATGTGCTCGTTGAAATGCTGGTTTAGATAGGAGCGCGTGGGATACAGCCCCGGCTCTTTGTAATAATCGAAGTTCGGGTCTGTGTCCTGTGCCCTTGCGTGCTGAGCAATACCGAACGTGAAGCTCAGCATGACGATCGCGCGTAGTATCGTCCACGTTTTCATTGTGACTTCTCCCCTTACCTTCAGCGTGGCACAAGCGTTGCGGTTAATTGCAGACGCAAAAAGCAGTTCATGTTTACAGCGTGTTCCTTCTGAAGCGCAAATCAAGAGTTAGGATCGACCTGATTGACGATACAGAATCCTGAACCATCGATTCCGTCGGTGTAAACCGTCACCCCTGAGTTCTGAATTTTTGCTATCAGAGTGACGGCAATCATGGTTTTCGCGCTTTCCGGTATCTTCATCCAGCCAGCAATGGTTCCCGCACAGTTATCCGGCAAACCTGAGTCAAGCATGATCAATAGCCCGCTTGTAAGCGAAGTCGTATTGTAAATATTGCCGGATTGATAATGGGGTCCCGAAAATGCAGACGAGGCGAAAACGATTCCACAAAGCACGAGAAGGGCTCTTGTCATAGTAACTCCCAGCGTACGCCCAAGGTCTGTCTATATATTGCAGTAGCTGACGTTCACCGCGCTACCGGCGCTGCGACTCCGATCTGTGCCGCGAATCCTTACTTATAGTGCTGAATATCGGACGCGCAATTGCAAACGTCTAACTTACAGTCATAGGAATAGCCCATTCACAGCTACTTCTGTAACCAAATATGTACAGCCCGAATGCAGGAATCTGGTTCATAGGTAGCCACACGCACCTTTAGGCCAGTCGCCAGTGCCATCAGCGCGGTCGCATATGCCTTGTCGTGCAGCTTCTGCGTACCAGCAGCATCGCGTGGAAACGTAATCTGTCCGGCAGTACTGCAGAGCCCCGATCCACCCGTCACAAGGACGACAAAGTCGTCGGTATTGCCGCTGGTATTAGTAACGCCCGTGATCTCCCCATCCCAAAGGACATAACCAGCGCTTGCATTCAACGACATTGCAAGAAGCAACGCGCCGATCAAGCAAATCATCTTTCTCATAGCGATTCCCTTCTGGGACCAAAAGCCTTCCGCGGAAGCACGAAACCCAATCGCGTCACTAGATTCGTCATTAGATTTATTGTTTGTTACAAAGCTGCGGTCGGCCCCTTGTACGTTTCCACAGGGATAGTCTAGTGTGCCCGAGCCCATTGTTCTGTCAGGATTGCCCTGACAGATTCTGTAGGGTTTTGCCTGACATCCTCCCCCCTCCGCACTCACGACTGTATGTGCAAGGAGCTCACCCGACCGGGGAAGAGAGAATCCAGCTCATTGGTTATACGAATCATTTTTCGTCAGGGAAGTAGGAGGGCGGTATGGGCCGCCGCCAGTACGGCGTGAAGTCCACTTCGCCGGGCGGGATCACCAGGGGCGGCGGGGCGGCTAGCCACGCCAGCAGCCGCTCGCGCAGGCCGGCGTCGTGAAAGCGGATCAGCCCCTGGCGCTCGTAATCCTCGATCAGGGCCAGGCGCGCGCCCTGGGGATCGGGGCCGAAGCGGGTGAGCGCGACCACCCCGCCGTACTGCTCGTAGATCGCCCGGTTCGTCTTCCAGAACTCGATCCAGGGGCCGGACAGCGCTGCCTGCTCCTCGGCATCGGGCCCGGTCAAGCCTTCGTTGCTGGCGTCGTGCCGCGCGAGGCGCGTGAGTACCGCGCGGAATTCCTCCAGCCACTCGCGCTGCTTGGCATCGAGGTCCAGGGCGGCAAGCCGCTGGTTCAACTCCTCGAGCTTGCGCGCCCGCTGCGCGCGGTCCTTGCGCTCGAATTCGCGGTGATAAGTCGCAAGCTCAGCAACTTCCCCGGCTGTGGCGTCGAGCCCATTGTGCTCGACGTAGTGCCTGGCCGCGCGGCGCCACACGAGGTCGAAAAGCCGTTTCAGCTCCGCCGCCTTCGTGCCCGGGCCGGCAAGCTCAGACCGGCTGATACCTTCTCCCAGGATCGTCACCGCGTTCTCCGCGCCGCGCGTGCTCAGGGGACCCAGCGTGATCGCGGCGAACAGGATCACCAGTGCATGGCGGAGTTTCACCGAAACATTGTAGCCCTGTGTTCGCGGCATCCCCCGCGAGCCGCGCCGGACGGGCGTTCCCGGCGACGTCCGCCGCCCCATAGGGGCCCTCGCGCACCGTGTTGATATCCCGCCTCTGCGCTGCCGGTATTTCCCGGCTCCAGGCCGCACTTTGCACCTGGCCTTGGGCCCGGCGCTTCGTCGAAGGAACTGCGTTCACCCCCGGGCCCCGCAAGCGTCGCCTTGCCCCGGTCAGCCAGGAGTTCGCGCATGGCAGTTAACGCCTTGAAGTCAAAACGTATTACGGGAGACTGGCCGCGAAACCGCGCGCTGTGTGCAACGCTTTCAAAATTTCCCCGTGGGGCGCCCGAATGCCGTCTGCCACGCCGCCGCACGGTGGCTGCCCGGCACTGTTACAAATAATTCACAATTTTTGTGGATAACTTTGTGGGTAACCGGCATGGACGGGCGCGAATCAGGCGAATTGACGGGCTCGCGTCTGGATTGCACAAAAATTCAGCAAAGCGCCGGCAAGGATCACCGATCTCGGGTCACTGCTTCAATATGCGCAGCAGGTTATAGAAATCGTCGGTCCACACGCGGAAGTCAGGGCGCGGCGCGAGCGGCTCCGCCACGGAGCGGATTGCCTCGGCGGCGAGCAGCTGCTTGTTCTTCGTGACGAGGATCTGGTCCGTGGGCGAGATCCAGTAATCGGCGCCCTCGGTGTTGTCCGGGACGTCGGTCACCAGCACCGCGGTCAGTCCGAACTCGGCCGCCAGGCGCTCCACGACCGGCGAGATGTCCACGAAGCGGTTGGTCGCCTGGAATACGATCACCCCCTCGGGCTTGAGGTGGCGCAGGTAGATCGCCATCGCCTCGCGCGTGATGAGGTGCATCGGTATCGAGTCCCCCGAAAAGGCGTCGATCGCGAGGAGGTCGTAGCCCTGGTCCTGCTCGCGTTCGAGCGAGAGGCGCCCGTCGCCGAGGACGACGTCCACCTGGGCCTTGCTGTCGCGCAGGAAGGTGAATTCGGTGACCGCGACCGCGGCCACCTGGGGATCGATTTCGTAGAAGCGGAACAGGTCCCCCTGCCGCGAATACGCCGCAATGGCGCCCGCGCCGAGGCCGAGCACGCCCACGCGCCGCGGTCCGTCGGGGAGGCTCGCGAACGCGCGCCCGTAACCGCTCGTCGGGGCGAAATAGCTGGTGGGCCGGGCGCGCGATTCCGGGTCCAGCAGCTGGCCGCCATGGTTGATGCCACCGTGGTACATCACGCGGAACGGCACCGGCGTCGGGTAATCGCGCGTGCGCACGACGCCGTAGAAATTGCGCATCTTGATGCGCGTGTTCGAGAGATAGTCGCTGATGTTGATCACCGCGAAGGTGGCGCTCGCCATCACCACCGCGAGCGAGGCGCCGGCGACCCACCAGCGGCTCGCGAGCGTGCGGTAATAGAGCAGCACCGCGCACGCGACCACCGCGACCTGCAGCTCGTAATAGCCCGACATCAGGTACGGCGCGGCGACTCCCACCAGCAACGCGCCCAGGGCGCCGCCCACCGCTACCATCACGTAGAAGGTCGTCAGGTAGCGCGGACCGGGCCGGAGCAGGGTCAGCTCGCCGTGGCAGAACATGCAGCAGGCGAACAGGCCCGCCGCGTACAGCGGCGCGGCAGTCCACAGGTCGAGCGAGTCGCTGTACCAGGCCATCGCCGGCAGCAACAATGCCGTGGCCGTCAGGAATACACCGCGGTGGTACCAGCGCGGGTGATCGAAGCACAGGATGAAGGTCAAGAGGTAGAGCGACAGCGGCACCACCCACAGGAACGGGATCGAGGCGACGTTCTGGGTCAGCTGGTTGGTGACCGCGAGCAGCAGGCACGAGCCCACGGCGGAAAGCGCGACCCATGCCAGGTAATCGCTGATGGCAGGCGGCTTCCCGGCATGATCACCCGCCCGGGCCGCCGGCGCTTGCGCCGCCGCTGGCGCGCGGGTGCTGACGAACGCCGTCACCCCGCACAGCAGCACGAACGCGCAATAGGCGATCGACCAGACCCACGACTGCGCGGCGAGCGGCAGGAACGGCTCGATCAGCACCGGGTACGACAGGAGGGCGAGCAGCGACGCCAGGTTCGACAGCGCGAACAGGCGGTACGGCACGGCATGCCGGAAGCTTTGCCAGAACCACGCCTGCACCAGGGGGCTGGTGGCCGAGAGCAGGAAGTACGGCAAGCCGATCGTGGCGCCGAGCAGCCCCAGTATGATCAGCGAGGGCTCGCCGCTTTCCGCGCCGGGCTTCCAGTGCGCATCCGGGATAATCGGTATTACCAACAGGCTCGTGGCCAGCAGCGCGATGTGCAGCCAGGCCTGCCTGCGCGGCGCGAGCAGCCGCGTGGTCCAGTCGGAATAGGCGTAGCCGACGAGCAGCACCGACTGGAAGAACACCAGGCACGTCGCCCACACCGCCGCCGCGCCGCCGAACCACGGCAGGATCTGCTTCGCGATGACCGGCTGGACCAGGAACAGCAGAAAGGCGCTGAGGAATATCGTGCCGGCGTGCAGGAGCATGGGGCCGCTAACGGGTCAAAAGCGCGCTAGTGTACCGCATCACCCCCGGCACCGGCAGGAAACGGGCCTGCGGCTAACTTGTGAAGCCCGGTGACGCAGTGACGAAGTGAAGGCGCCGCCCCCGGCCGGAGGCGAAACTAGCGCCGCGGAAGGGCGCGCGCGGCGAGCTCGCCGTAGAATCGCTCGCACAGCCTGAATCGTCGTTCAACCGGATCGAGGCCCTCCGGCATCGAAGCCTCCGCCAGGGCAAAGGCCGTATCGAACATCTCCGTGCAGATACGGACGCGCTCCTCCGGCTCCATGGAGGCGTAGCCCTCCTCCACCAGCTTCCGAAACTCAGGTGTCGTGTCCTGCATCGAGGCTTTTCCGCAGCAATTCCGTTACCGAGAGTTCTTCCGCCCAGCGCTCAAGATACTTGCGATCCGCGCCGCCCGCAAGGAGCGCCCGCACATCGCGCATCTGCATTTCCGAGCCCGAATCCCCGGCCCAGGCAAGCTTGGACAGGATCAGGTCTTCGCGGCTCACGATCCAGGCCTCGAAGCCCGGCATACGGACACGCTGACGGCGCCCGAATTCGTGCCGCCGGTAAGGCGTGTCCTTGCGAACGATGAAGTCGAGCTTGACGAGCTGGCCGAGGTGCAGCACGTTGAACATGCCGCCGCCGGCGATGGCGCGGGCGATGTCCGCCTCCGAAGCGTAGTAATCCGGCGCAAACAGCGCCGCCACCGGCTGCGCCAGGCGCCCCGCAAGCTCCACGACCAGATCGATGTCGCGCGTCATGCGCGGCTGCGCGTAGTAGCTCAGCGCGATCGAGCCGGTGAGCATGTAGGCGATTCCCGCGCGCTCGAGCCGCGTCGCGGCGTCCTGCAGAACTTCAAGCTCGGCCGTCATGTTGACGACTATACTGCCGAAACCCGGTGACGGCTGGCGACTGACGGGGCGAAATCACCCATCACTCATCACCCATCACTCATCACCTCAGGGCGCGGCACGGCCCGCGCCAGCGCGATGAACAGCAATCCCGCGGCGACCCATAGCACGAAGGGAGTCCATTCCAGGGCCGGGGCGATGCCCTGGACCTTGTTGATCTCCAGCGCAACCACAGCGATCCGCCCGAGCGCGGCGGCCGCCAGCACTGCGAAGAGCAGCCCCAGCGCCAGGCCCTCGCGCCCGGTGCGGCCGTACTCCAGCGCGGCGGTGAAGCTCGCCATCAGGATGCAGCCCCAGGCGCCGCCCGCCACGAACTGCACAGCGAGGAGCGTGTCGAGATCACGGACGAACGCGCCCGCGAGCGAGGCGCCGCCGCCGATCAATGCCGCAATCGCGATCACGGGCAGTGTCCCGTGGCGGCCCGCAAGCACCGCCCCCGGGAACATCGCGAGATTGAACCCGATCCAGAACACCGGCATCAGCCAGGGCAGGCGCTCGGGCGCGGCGACGCGCAGGTACTGCCCGGCGCTGTTGAGCGAAAAATGAATCTGGAAGCCCAGCGCGAGCAGCAGGCAGCCCGCGATGAACATCCACGAGCCCGCGGTGAGGCGCGCCGGCGCCCTTGCCGGCGGCGCGGCGGGCGCCGGTTGCCGGGCCAATGCCCGCTCGACCCAGATCAGTCCGGCGGTGGTGGCCAGCAACGTCAGGCTGGAGACGGCGAACGGCAGGCGCGGATCGAGGTTTTTCAGCGTGATGCCCAGGTACGGCGCGATCGCCCCGCCAATGGCAAGGCCGCTCAGCATCAGGGCATTCATCCACGGCACGCTGGGCGCTGCGGCGTGGCGTGACAGCAGGACCCAGGGGGGAGCACGCAAGGCCGAGGAAGTCACCGTCCACACCAGGATCAACCCGAGCGATGCGGCAGGTGCGAGCGCGCCCCAGGCGGTGACCTGCGGAATCAGCAGAAACGCAATACATGAAACCGTTGTCAGGCCGACGATGAGTGGGCCGATACGCCCCAGCGCCCGCCCCGCCCGGTCCGCCGCCACGCCGGTCACCACGTCCATCACCACGAAGGTGAGCTGGTCGAGCAGCAGTATCCACGGCGCGTAGCGCCTGGGCAGCCCGGCGGCCTCCAGCAACCCGGGAAGGAAGATGACGTAGATCGTCCAGCACGTGACGAACAGGAACTGGACGACGGCGAGATAGAGCGCCGCGCCGTTGGGCGAGCGGGGGGTGGCGGTGTCAGGCATAGGTTGTGCGGTATTTCACAGTGTCTGACCCGCCGCTGTCGAGATTTCGATCATGCATCGTCGAATGCGCGGACTGTCGTCCAGCCTTCGACATCATCCCGAATCCCTTCCCGTCACCAGGCAAAAGTATAAATAACGTCAAAAACAAATAGTTACAATCATGAGCGCTCATGACCCGGCCATTGGCATGGAACCTGCAGGAGTATGCGGCAGGAAACAAGACTGCTGCTCTGGAGAATGCCATGGTGATCCATCTGAACGACTACCGCAAAGCGAAAACGGTGAAGCCGGCCGTGCAGGCCGGCATCGACGAAGAGGTGCTGTGCGTGAACTGGAACCCGGTGTTCAGCGTGGTTGCCCTGTCCTGCTACCAGACACCGCAGGAGCTGAGCCCGAACCTGCCCGAGGATTACGCAGCGGTGGAGCCGGCCTTCATCGACCGGGTCTACGCGCTCGCCAGCCAGATCTGAATTCTCGTCTCCCCCGGAGGCGGGCCGGTGCCTGATTGGCCGGTCCGCTTTTTTTTCAGGCCAGCGCCGCCAGCACGCGATCCCGCGTGAACGGCATGTCCCGCAGCCTGACCCCCAGCGCATTGTGGATCGCGTTGGCGATCGCCGCCGCGGTGGGCCCCTGGGTCCCCTCGCCCGCGCCCAGCGGCGGCAGTTCGGGCCGGTTGACGATGGTCACTTCCACCTGCGGCGACTCCTCGAAGGTCAGTATCGGGTAGTCGTCCCAGTTGCTGGTCAGGATGCGGCTGCGGTCGTAGCGGACCGCCTCCTTGAGCGCCCAGCTCACGGTCTGGATGATGCCGCCTTCCGTCTGGTTGATGATGCCGTCCGGGTTGATCACGAGGCCGGCGTCGATCGCCGCCCACGCGCGCCTGACGGAGAGTTCGTTGCCGGCCTCGATTTCGACGATCACCGCGACGTAGCAGGCGCCATTCTTGTAGCGCGCGAAACCGATGCCGCGGCCGCGCGCGCCGTCACCCTTTTCGCCCTTGCGCCACCCCGCTTTCGCGGCGACGGTCTCGATCACGGCCCGCGCGCGCGCATCCTTCAGGTGGCGCAGGCGGAACTCGACCGGGTCGGCGCCTGCGGCAGCGGCCAGCTCGTCCATGAACGATTCGATGGCGAATACGTTGGCCGTGGCGCCCAGCGCGCGCAGTGCCGAGACCCGCACCGGCATGCGCTTCACCAGCCGGTTGGTGACCCGCTCATTCGGGAATTCGTAGATCGGGATGGCATTACGGTGGCTGCCGCCGCCGGGCAGCGGCGGATTGCGCGGGGGCGATGGCGGATGCGGTCGCGCGAGGTGCCATGCCGCGAGCAGGTTGACGCCGCCCAGCCCGTTGGGACGCGTGCTGTGCGAGTTGCTCCAGATATCCTCGGTCCAGTTGACGACGTTGCCCTGCGTGTCGAGGCCGGCCTTGAGCTTCACCACCATTGCCGGGCCGTACGGCTCCCAGTTGAATTCGTCCTCCCGCGTCCATTGGACCCGCACCGGCCGCCCGGGGACGGCGCGCGCGAGCAGCACGGCGTCGAGCGCGGCGTCGTCCGCCCCGTTGTGGCCATAGCAGCCCGCGCCATCCATATGAATTGCAGTGATGCAATTCTCCTCGACACCCAGCACACCGGCCAGGTCGCGGCGCAGCGGAAAGATGCCCTGACTGTGCGTCCACACCGTGCAACGATCCGGGTCGAAGCGCGCCACGGCGCAAGACGGCCCGATGGAAGCGTGGGCGATATAGGGCCGCGTATATTCCGCGTCGAGCGTCTTCGCGGCGCGTGCCCCGGCTGCCGCATCCTGTTTCTCGCTGATAACCTGGTCCTCGGTCACCTCCCGCAGCAGGAAACGCGGGTCGGGCGTCTCCGGCAGGACGGTGGATTCCTCCCAGCGCGCGATGCGCTTGAGGCGCGTGAGCGCCCGTATGGCCTGCTCCTCCCGCCCGGCGATGACCCCGAGGAAGCTGCCGTCGCGCACCACGGCGACCACGCCCGGCAGCGCGCGCACCTCGGCTTCGTCGAGCCCGGCGAGCCGCGCGTCGTAGCTTGGTGGGCGGGCGACACGGCCATGCAGCATGCCCGGCAAGTCGAGGTCGTGGACGTAGATCGGCGCCCCGCTCACCTTGGCCGGAATGTCGCGCCGCGGAGCGGGGCTGCCGATAATGGTGTGGAGCGAAGCGGGCTTGGGCGCGATGTCGCCGGTCGCCTCGCGCGCGAGGAGATCGTCGGTCGCGATTTCCCAGTACGTGACGCTGCCGCCGGAGCGGGCCTTCACCACGCCGTCGGCCACCGAGAGCTGCTCGAGCGATACGCCGAGGCGAGCGGCGGCGCGCTGCAGGAGCAGGTCCCGCGCCTCAGCCGCCGCGTAGCGCAGCGCGGCGCCGCCGTCGGTGATGGACTGGCTGCCGGAAGTCATCCCCTCGTCCGGGCTGTAGGTGGTATCGGCCGGCGCGAGCCGGATGCGCTCGAGGGCAACGTCGAGCTCCTCGGCCACGATCTGCGCGAGCGCGGTCAGGATCCCCTGCCCGATCTCGACCTTGCCCGGAAACGCCGTGACCGTTCCGTCGCGGTTGATCTTCAGCCAGCGATCGAGCCGGCGGTTGGTGTTGAGGTTGCCGGGCAGCTTGCGGGGTGCTGGGGTTTGACTCATTTCGCGATTTCCTTCGCCGCGCGGTGGATGGCGCGCAGGATTCTCTGGTGCGTGCCGCACCGGCACAGGTTGCCCTTGAGGGCGGTGCGAATTTCCGCGTCCGAGGGGCGGGAATGGGTGTCGAGCAGGGCCTTGGCGGCCATGATGATCCCGGTCACGCAATAGCCGCACTGCGCCGCCTGCTCGTCGATGAAGGCCTGCTGCAACGGGTGCAGCTTGCCGTCCGGCGCGAGCCCCTCGATCGTGGTTACCGCCTTGCCCGCCGCCGCCGACAGCGGGAAGTCGCACGACTGGACCGGCTTTCCATCCACCAGCACCGTGCACGCGCCGCACTGGCCGAGGCCGCAGCCGAAGCGGGCGCCCTTCAGCTTGAGATCGTTGCGCAGGATGTAGAGCAGCGGTGTGTCGGGCTCCGCCGCGACCGAGTGGCTCTTTCCATTTACCTGGATCGTCGTCGTCACACTCATCCTTCAGTCCGGCGCGTGCCGGGCTTATCAAGAAAAAACAGCAGCTTATTTATTTGCCTCTGTAACCGGGACGGTCCCATGCGGCGACGCCCGGCTCCAGGCTCGTTTTTTTAAATGTTTAGGTCTATACTAAAACGCGTCTACGTTGGCATGGAGGAAGCCGCCCATGATACATACCGCCGACGTCGAGGGTCTCAAGCAAAAGATTCACCAGTTGCATATAGAGCACCGAGACCTCGATGACGTCATCTCCCGCTTGTCGCACAGCCACGCCCAGGACCAGATCCAGTTGCAGCGCCTCAAGAAACGCAAGCTCTTCCTGAAAGACCAGATCGCGATGCTCGAGCGCCAGCTCGAGCCCGATATCCCCGCCTAGCCCCGTTCCGGGATTCCACGTCCCGGAACCTCATGCCCCGGCCCGCGCGCGCTGCAGGCCCAGCACGATAAGGTACACGGAGAAGGCACCCAGCAACACGAACCATACCAGCGACCAGCCGGCGATGGTGAGTCCCAGGAACTTCCAGCCGGCCTCGGCGCACTGCCCGCTGCCGGCCAGGATCTTCTCGAGCGCCTGCCCCAGCGGAAACTTTCTGAACGTGAATTCCAGCCCGGGCCCGCATTCCGGCACCCGGTCTGGCGGCAGGTGCTGCAGCCAGACGTGGCGGCCGGCGATTGCCGCGCCGATTCCCGCCGTCGCCGTCAGTAGCCCACCGTAGACCAGTGCACCCACGCGTCCCGGCCCGTGCAAAGCCGCAACCAGGAACCAGGCCATCAGCGCCAGGTATACCGTGCGCTGCAGGATGCACAGCGGGCACGGGTCCTGGTACTCGTAGTACTGAAGGTAAAGGGCGAACCCGATCAGCCCGGCGCAGGCGAGGAAGCCGAGCGCGTAGCCCAGTCGCGGCATCAAAGGTAGGCCGGCAATCGTCCGCATGCGGCGTAAGTTTACCCAATCCCGGTTGTGCGGCGCGATAGCGCGCCGTACACTCGGTTCATGATCACCGTGGCGCCCGGCGTCGCGCTCGACGAGAGCGAGATC